>Ga0209024_1000012_pt1 | contig 554223 bp, 525 predicted proteins | sample AutmiccommunBRH5_FD_187380 | JGI IMG/M metagenome (GOLD analysis project Ga0209024, IMG submission 187380) | Deep subsurface microbial communities from Mt. Terri, Switzerland - Autotrophic microbial communities BRH/5 (SPAdes) (version 2) | ecosystem: Environmental > Aquatic > Deep subsurface >... | reverse complement strand
TCGTATCGAAGTCAGAGCGAAGCGGAACCGGCGTGGCCATGGCGAACATCCTCCTGTTCGCACCAATGAATCACATCAGTTCCGCGCCGAGAATCCCCTACGAGTCATACAATCCGAGAGTTGGTATAACTACGCCGGATCTCAGTCGCGATCGGGCCCTTATGGTTTCGACCAATGCGATAGGTCACCGCGTCACCCGTGTAGAGCGACTCAAAGTGAGTGTCATCCGCCACATCCGTTCGGTGGAAGAATAGGTCGCCACCACTTGTGTCCGTAACGAAGCCAAAGGCCTTGTCTGGTAAAATTACTTTGATGACACCGGATCTTAGCGGGTTTGTATCTTGCTCTTGGTGAGGTCGGACCTGCACCGCACATATTCGCCCTTCGCGCCGTTCGGCCTTGAAGGTGACGGTTACGCCCACTTTTGCATGCACAATGGCATTATCGAGTTCAGAAAAATGGAAAAATATCTGCTTGTTATCATCGAAGTGAATGAAGCCATAGCGCTTGATTACGTTGACCCGTTCGACTATCCCGTCGAACCTCTTACCGATATCGCTGTCATCGCAGTCCAGCGCCGCGCCTCGCTGATTAAAGGGCTGCTCGATGGCGAGCAGCGGATCAAAGCGCAGCGCCTCGATCTCCTGATAGCAACGCTCTACGTCAGACCTGAGCCCGCTCACTGAGAGCTTGTCCGCTAGTTGAAGGAGAATGCTCTGCGCGCGCCGAATCGTGCCAAATATGCGCTCGTCGTGGAACTCGCCCGGGATGCTCTTGAAACGATCGTAGGCAGCGCGAACGTCAGCCAAACTCTCTGAGTAACCGCCTCGTTCGAACGCGCTGGTCGCACTGCGGAGCTTCACCTGGATCCAGGTGTCAAACGCCATTCTTTGATGGCGCGTTGAGGTTTGAAGATCATATAGTAGGCGATTGAGCCGCATGTCTGCTTCCTCATACTCGCCAAGATACATTTCGACTCGCGCGAGTTCGACCAGAACAGAGGGCGCTTCTGGATCAAGAGTCTCAGCGATCAGGAGCTGTTCAGAAGCAAGCTTTGCGTCGCTGAACATGCGCAGCAGGAACCCACCATACCAGTATCGAAGCGGAGCCGAGTTTGGCTCAATTGCCAAGGCATTTTCGTAGGCCTCTGCCGCTGGCGCCGGGCGGTCTCCATACGCCTCGATCCAGGCCTCAACGCGATACACTTCCGAGAAGGTCGGGTCGAGTTCTTTGGCCTGTGCAACGAGGCCAGTAGCCTGTTCGAAGTCATTGGCCGCGCTCCGAGCCAAGGCTTCCGTCAAGAGCTTTGCCGTAATCGCGTCGGCTTGATTACGACACGCAATGCTCCGCGGACTGTAGCGGTTACTGCCGCGATCAGCTTGCAGGCGCTCAAACTGCTTAGAGACCTCATTTTTTCGCTGCTTGAAGCCGAGACTTTCTTGAGACGATGGCGGGCAATTATGCACTTGAGTTAGCATAGAACCTATGCCATAGTATGGTCATTGGAGATTGAGACCGATGACCAGCCTTTCCGAAAAGCGTTTCCACGACGAAGATGCAGCCCGCGAGCATATCGAAGCCTCGCGTTGGTCAAACGGGGTTGTTTGCCCGCTGTGCAGCGGCACCAACATCCGCCGCATGGAAGGCAAGACGCAAGCTGGCATGTTCCTTTGCAATGAATGCCGGGGCAAATTTACCTGCCGCACAGGCACCGTCATGGAGCGCTCGCATGTGCCGCTCCATAAGTGGCTGCTGGCTATCCATCTGATGGCGTCCAGCAAGAAGGGCATTTCCGCCCATCAACTGATGCGTAACCTCGATCTCGGATCCTATCGGACGGCGTGGTTTCTAGCCCATCGCATCCGGGAAGCCATGCGCGACGACAGCCACAAAATAACCGGCGGGCTTGGCGGCAACGGTAAGGTTGTGGAGGTCGATGAGGCGTATATTGGAGGAAAGGCGAAGAACCGCGCCTTCCGCGAACCCGCCCCAAAAAAAGCCGTACTAACCCTTGTGGAGCGCGAGGGCCGAGCCGCGTCCTTCCATGTCGCCAGCGTAACCGCGAAGGAAGTGCGACCGCTGATTGTAACGAATGCCAATCGCGCCAGCGCCATGATGACCGATGAAAGCGTGATCTATCCCAAGATCGGCGCAGAGTTCCGCAGCCACTACACCGTCAACCACTCCGCAAACGAGTATGTGCGCCTCGGATCATTCATCCACACCAACACTGCCGAAAGCTTCTTTTCGATCCTTAAGCGGGGCATCACCGGAACCTATCATTCGGTCAGTGAAGCCCATTTGCACCGATACTTGAGTGAGTTCGATTTCCGGCACAACAACCGTTCCGCGCTAGGCATCGAGGATGCAGAGCGGGCAGCCAAAGCCCTCAAGGGGGCCGAAGGCAAGCGTCTGACTTATCGACAGCCTGCTAGCCAAGCGTTCCATCGATCGGCCTTGGGAGCCGGCTGACAAACCGGAACCTGAAAAGCCATTCAAGCGCTACCGCCGATGGGCCAAAACCTAGTCTTTGGCTTTGGGAGGACGTCCCCGCTTCTTTGGCGGGGCGTCCTTCTTTGGCTTACTCGTCTTCGGTTGCGGTGGGGTGGTGAGAAGGCGCGCGAGCGTCTTGCGCTCAAGAGTCTCCGTATCCCTTTTTGAACTCTCAGGGGGAATACTCATACGCTCCTACCTTTGAAGCATCGATTGACGCTAACGGCACGATGGTCGCGACCTTGAGCATCAGTGCCTCAACATCGGTTTTCAGGGCTTCATCACGGATAGCGATCTTGTTGCTTCGGTCGACATCAACATCAGAAAACGCAACATACTTAGCAAAATAGGACGCGTGATGGGAAGTTACCCCGTTGAGGAATAAGTCATACCCTTCCTTGCCCCGGATCGCAAAATCGAATGTCCGGTTCCCGCCGCTGGCACCGCGCATTTTATAACCACGAGCAATACGGTTTGGCGCAATTTTCCTCGTCAGTGCTCTGTCAATCTTGGAGACAAGAGCTTCGTCCGCCGCCGCCAGTACGCGTCCCACAGCCGCCGTGGCGGCGGCGGACGAAGCATTGGCTACCGCAAGAACCGCTGACCTCAGCCAGTCCAATGGAACGCCAGACGCGACGAGCCGATTTTTATCCACCCGAAGATGGTAATGGAGCGCTTCCTTTTCCATCGCCGCAGCGATCATCTTCTCGTCCCTGGCGTGTTCCCATGCCGCGTGAAATGCACCCCTTCCATCGTGTACGATGAAATCGTCGCCGTCCTTCACGACGTAGGCATAGACCGATTCGAAAGATGGATACAGACAATGCGTAGCCATCCGCGAACCGTCCAATGTCGGTTCACACGCATCAAATACGGCCATCGCCGCCCGAATTGCCTCACAACTCATGATTACACCAGCTCGCGAGGGAGATCGAAGTTTCGCTCTTCGGGTCTCAATTCCACGTTAATCTCATCTGAGAACCAAGGAAATGCCTGATCGAATCGACGAATCTGCTGTTGCAGCGGCTCGCGACAAGGCAAATCCCAAATATCCTGTCTCACGATGTGTTCCCGGTTTAAAACCCAAGAATGCACGTGAGGACCGCAGACGCGTTGCGGGACGTTCAACGTCCTAGCCCATTGCGGGTTATCATGACACTCATTCTGATCGACGAAATCGAGCCGGTAAACGCATTGGTCTCGAAATACGAGCAAGAGCGAGAACGGCTTCTGCGAAGCCGGCGCATAACGAACACGAATGCTCCCTGATTCGACAATTCCAGATACATTCGCGACCGGCCACGCAGCCTCCCATGAAGGGGCTTTCCCACGCGGCTTCGGGCCAAACTCAGGCGGCGGACCAGACAGAAACTTGTCCTGCGCCAAAAAGGCGTCAACCAACGCTACATCATCTACTCGACCCGCAACCATACGGGAAAGCTGTCATACGGTAGCGCATTTGGCAACAGCTAACTCAAGTGCATAATTGCCCGATGGCGCATGGTTTTTAAGAATGTATAGCCTCGGCAACTCGTTGAGCTCGTATACTGTCTCGCTCCCCGCTTCTGTTAGAGCGCTCGACATAGAGACGAGGTTTGCTGACTGCAACGCTGCAAGCGCCTGCTGCAACTCGTCTCCGTTCAGGCCGGACAGATAGGAGATCATTGCGAGCGGATGTCGCCCCGGAACCGCAATCATTGCCTTGCAGATATGTTTACCCGCTGTCGAAACGTGCTCGTAGACATTGGACAGGCAGAAATCGAGGAACGTCTTCGGATTGGTAATTGCGACGTCAGGTTGACGTCCACACTGCACACAGGACACGAACCACTTGATGAAGCCCGGGTTGAGCTTCATGCCTGTAACATAGCCGCGCAACACTTCACTTTTAGCTTTGTATATGTCGGGGATGCGCCGCACCCGTGCCGTCGCGCGCAGAAGCTGCACCGCCTCAGCAGGTGAGAGTCCACTCAATCGAAACGGATAGCTCATCTCGCCTATCCCGACGCGAGATGTTGCGAGTATCTTACTCTTACCGCTCGACCGCCGGATGAATTTTGTCAGAAGCGGATCTAAGACTGTTTCGAGATTGTCGAGAATAAGAAGAATTTTGAAGCTGTTGAGGTAATCCGCCACCTCGTCCATCACAGCGTCCTCGTCTGTGCGCGCGCCGAGCTGTATCGCTGCGGACTTTATCAAGCTAAGAGAATCTTGGATCGCTCCATCAATCGTCTGAATGTCATCGAGCGTCAGGACAGTCCGCTTCGCCGTGGCCCAGACTATGGCCTCGAAATCAGAGGTTTCGTCGTCGAGTAGTTCGTAAGCTACCTTAAGCGCAAGGGCAGTCTTGCCGAACCCACCCTCGCCTACAACGGTCACGACCGGCCAGTTTGACCGGCATGCTGCCAGCAATTCTGCCGTTTCTTTCTCTCGGCCCAGGAATCCAGTTTCATCATAATCGGGCAGCGGAAGGTTGTGCGGAATGCGATCTGATTGCGAGCCGACCCTCGACAAATCTAACGAATATACAAAATTCGGATTATCGCGGATGCGGTTCTCGAACTCCAGTACCCGAGGAAACCAGCGGGAAGAGCGGCCGCGGAGTTTTTGTACGAAACTGTCGACGGTTGCGTAATCAGTGAACTGTAATGGTCGTCCGTGCATGACGCGGTTGCGAATGGGCGTGAGCCGTTCGAGTTCAGTAGAGTTTTTCTCTATGAACCGTGCCATCGACGTGTCCAGCGCCTCCTTATGACGCCGTAGCGTTTGGATCGCATCGGGAAAGTCCAGGTAGTCATAGACGTCGGCGTCTTCGATTAGACCATCGCGTGCAGCGCGGTCGCGAATCTTCGCTAGAAGCTCTGGGACGAAGATATCAACAACACCACGTGTATCGCCCAACTGCTCCTTAACGAGCGTCCGCAGGTCGATGTCTACAGCGACGATAAGGCCGTAAAGCGTCAGACGGACTAAATTTGAACTCATTCCCACGCCCCCAAGGGTAGTTTCGTGCTGGGAACATAGGGGCTTTGTAGGAACCAGGCAAAGCAGCTCAATCGAGTCTATCAGGAGCGATAATTCAGGCTTTCTGTCAGACTGCCCCATTGCCTGATAACTGGATAATTATCCGAGGCATCGAACGTTGGACAGGGCCTTAGGCACAACTTCGCGCATGGGCGGTCGAGCGTGAAGGAGTGGCGTTCCTGCGAGCAGTACAAACCTGAAAAAACGGCAAGTATCGGGATCGAAGCACCAATCTCGAAGCAGCAAGAATAGGCATGTTGGCGCCGAGAGGCTGGTTCGGTGAGCCTCCGCTTTGCGAAATGGCCGACCTCGACTAATCAAGCGTCGACCCTTGGGCCGGAAGCTCCCCTACCGGAGCAGCCCCTTCACTACGGTCGAGGCCTTGCCGATGTCGAGCTTGCCGGGGAAGCGTTCCTTGAGGGCGTTCATGCAGCGGCCAACGTCGCGCAGGCCCTTGGCGTCGGTCTCCTCGACCACCTGCCGGCAGGCCCGTTCCATTTCGCTGGGGTCGAGCTGCGGCGGCAACAGATCGCGGATGACGGCGATCTCGTCGCGCTCCTGTTCGGCCAGTTCCAGCCGACCGCTGTCCTCGTAGTCCTTGGCGGATTCGACCCGCTGCTTGATCATCTTGACGAGGATGTGCAGCACCTCCTCGTCGCCGACCGGGTCGCGCCCGGCATTGCGATTGGCCACGTCGCGATCCTTGATCGCCGCGTTGATCAGCCGCAGGGTCGAGATGCGGCGTTTGTCCTGGCTTTTGGTCGCTGTGTTCAGAGCGTCCGCGAGATGCTCGCGCATGGTGGTGACTTTCGCGTTTCGTCAAATCCGCCCGCGCGGACCGAAGTCGGCCAGCGTGGCGCGTAATCGACACCTGTTCTTCACGTAGGTAAAGCCCCGGTGCCCCTACAAGCGGGGGCGGGCTTCGATCTTGACCGGGCCTGTCTCTCAATTGCATCGGACATGGCGCCCGAATATGCCGCACCGGCGGCCATCCGCCAATGACGACGCCGCCTCTTGCAGTGCAATGCGGCGCGGATGTAGAGAATTGCCGGGCGGCGCGCAAGGGCGGTTGCGCCAAGGCAGCCATGCGCCGATATCATGGCGAACCGACGCAATGCCTGGCAGATAGCGCCCCGATTGTGGCAATGCGCCGGCATATCCGACGACTGAAAGGTGAGACCATGACCGACGGCTGGACGACGCGCAAAACCACCGCGCTTCTCGTGCTCGCGGACGGAACCGTGATCGAGGGCTTCGGCCTCGGCGCGACCGGCGCGATCGAGGGCGAGGTCTGCTTCAACACCGCATTGACCGGCTATCAGGAAATTCTCACCGACCCCTCCTACAGCCGCCAGATCGTCACCTTCACCTTCCCGCATATCGGCAATGTCGGCGCCAATGCCGAGGACCAGGAAGACCTGACCCCGGCCAAGGCGTCCGGGGCCGTCGGCGCGATCTTCCGGGCCGACATTTCCGAGCCGTCGAACTATCGCTCGTCGGGCCATCTCGACGCCTGGCTGAAAGAGCGCGGCGTCATCGCGCTGTCGGGCGTCGACACGCGGGCGCTGACGGCTCTGATCCGCGAGACCGGCATGCCCAATGCGGTGATCGCCCACGATCCGGACGGGAATTTCGACATCGATGCGCTAAAAGCCCGCGCGGCGGCCTGGGGCGGCATCGTGGGGCTCGATCTGGCCAAAGAGGTCGGCAGCGGCGACACCACCGTCTGGGACGAAAAACCCTGGGTGTGGAACGAAGGCTATGCGGCAGAGGCGGCGCCGCGCTACACGATCGTGGCGATCGACTACGGCACCAAGCGCAACATCCTGCGGCTGATGGCCGGCCAGGGCGCCAAGGTCGTTCTGGTGCCGCCGACGGCGAGCGCCGAGGAGATTCTGGCGCACGAACCGGACGGGGTGTTCCTGTCGAATGGTCCGGGCGATCCGGCCGCGACCGGCGATTACGCCGTACCGACGATCAAGGCGCTGGTCGACAAGGGCGTGCCGGTGTTCGGCATCTGCCTCGGCCACCAGATGCTGGCGCTGGCGCTCGGCGGGCGGACCGAGAAGATGCATCAGGGCCATCACGGCGCCAACCATCCGGTCAAGGATTTCACCACCGGCAAGGTCGAGATCGTGTCGATGAACCACGGCTTCGCGGTGGCCGCCGATTCACTGCCCGCCGGCGTCGAGGAGACCCATCGCTCGCTGTTCGACGGCTCGAACTGCGGCCTGCGCGTTGCCGGCAAGCCGGTGTTCTCGGTGCAGCATCACCCCGAAGCCTCGCCCGGCCCGCAGGATTCACACTATCTGTTCCAGCGGTTTTTCCGGATGATCGACGATCACAAGGCCGGCAAGATCGCCGCCTGAGCCCCGGCCGCGATCCCAGTTCAAGCCCAAATGCATGAAGGCGCCGGATCGCTCCGGCGCCTTCATGCTGTCTAAGGGTATTTCGGTCCGCCGGCGGCTTAAGCCGCGCGGAACCGCATCAAGAGCCGCTTCATCCAGCTGCGGAAGCCGCAGCTGAAGGTGGCGTGACGGTGCAGGTCGTCCCTGCCCCGGTCGCCGCCATAGGAAGAGCGACCGACGATGATATCCGCTAACATGTTCGCGCTCCTCGTTCGATGTTGAAACCCTAGCGCCCGAAGCCTTCCATCCGATTAACTTCAACCTGAAGGAATGATCGTCGCTCGATTGCAATCCATTCATAAATGCGCACTCTGTGCGTCAAGTCAAGCAAATATTGCGCACGAGGTGCATTTTTCGGGGGTGTCGACCAAGTGAATCCGTGAGCATCGAATCGACTTTGCCAAGGCGACGATCTAAGCAGGCCCGGCTTTCTCGAAGCTGGTCGCTGCGGCGGGGCGGCCGCAAGACGTGGCTGTAGGAAGGGGAGTTCCGATGGACCCGGAAGCTTTTCGAACCTGGCGCAAGTCGCTCGGGCTGAAGCAGAAGGACGCCGCCGAGCGGCTCGGCCTGAAGAAGCGGGTCATCCAGTATTACGAAAAGGGCCACCGCGACGGCAAGGCGGTGGAGATCCCCAAGACCGTCGAACTCGCCTGCCTCGCTTTGTCGCTCGGCTATGACAGCTATGACGGGAGTTTACTGCGCGGCACGGCGGCGCGGCCGCCGTCCGACGCGGATTGAGCGATCATCCAGCTCGTCAGGTGAAGCTCATGGTGTCCGATCAGACGGCGCCGGACGCTGCGCCGCGGCCTCGGCATCCAGCTGTTCCTCGTCTGCTATAGTGAGAATGTTCTGCAGCGTCGTCCTGGCCGCGTCATCGATGGCAACCGCGCCGGGACAGGAATCCGCTGTCGCATCGAGCAGGGTTTTCGCAGCTTTTGCGACCGGAGAGGCCGGTTCGACTCGCCGAGAGAGATTGCTCAATCGGTTGGCGATTGCGTTGGATACGTAACCGTCCGCGTCAGCGTTGCAGGCAATACCGACCAGAATTTCCAGATGGATCGGCAACCATTCCTCGAAAGAAAGGCTGGCCTTTTCCAGCCGAACCCAGGCATCGACGGTTACCCCGTCCTCTTCCGGGGTTCGTGCATCCATCCGTAGCACCTCCAGACGCTTCAGAAAGTCATTCTTCCGATCGCCCTCGGGAATGTCTTTCGACCATGCTTCGACGAGTCCGCTCAGACGCTCGGGCTCAAGCGGGATCAGATCATCGTCCTGAATGAGATCATCGTCCTGATCGAGGGATGGCCCGATAACCGGAGCGGCCTCGACGTTGGCGATGAACGCACTCTCAAGATCGTGCGCGGAGCCCAGGACCGTTCGCCAGGCAAAAGCGTCAGCGAGCGACGCCCCCTGCAGATCCGCCCAGTCCAGCGACGCCCCCTGCAGTTGCGCCCACTTCAGCGATGCCCCCTGCAGCTCCGCATCCCAAAGCAACGCCCCCTGCAGCGACGCGCCGTCTAGCGACGCCCCCTGCAGCGACGCGCCTTGCAGCCACACCCCTTGCAATCGCGCGTTCCTCAGCGATGCCCCCTGCAATTGCGCCCCGCTCAGCGATGCCCCCTGCAGCGACGCATTCTCCAGCCACGCCCCCTGCAGATCCGCCCAGTCTAGCGACGCCCCCTGCAGTTGCGCCCCTTTCAGCGATGCTCCCTGCAGCGACGCGTTCTCCAGCCACGCCCCCTGCAGATCCGCCCAGTCTAGCGACGCCCCCTGCAGCTGCGCGCCCTCCAGCGACGCCCCCTGCAGCCGCGCCGAGGCCAGCGACGCCCTCTGCAGCTGCGCTCCGGCCAGCGACGCCCTCTGCAGCTGCGCTCCGGCCAGCCACGCCCCCTGCAGCCCCGCCTTTTCAAAATTTGTTCGGCGAAGGTCGAGGGATTCAAGTACCGCACCGCGAAAATCGCGATCGCGAAACGAGCGAACCATTGCTCCGGAAGAGGATGTGTTCGTCGGGCTTTCCTTCTCCCGTGCATCAAGCTTCGCGATCTCATCGTCGTCGATGAAATCGTCGTCGACGCTCAGAACGATATGGTTCAGGACCCAACCGCTCGATGTCGGCTTATAATTCCGGTCCCAGGTGCCAACTAAGGGGCGGGACAAGATCGAAGCCTGGTACCCTTCGATCGCTTCGCCCGGAAAGATAAAGACCAGGACGGACAGGAACACGCCGGCAAGACTGGCGGTCACAGCGAAGCCTGATCGTGCGAGCGACATCAAAGCGTTCGAACTCTTCGCCCTGAGCGCGGGGCGCCAGATCAGCCATAGGCAGAGTAGATCAAGGGCGATGAACACGCGGTGCGCCCAAGTCGCCGCCTCATCGTGATAGGGCAGGAATCGAATCTGGACGAAGAACAGGAGGCCGAGTGGCGCGAAGACCACCGTCAGCCAGACGATGAAGCGCAGGACGCCGACATAGATCCGGTCGTGCAGACCCGCTTCGCTCCCCGCCACCGCCTGCAGAACGATATACGGATCGAGCCGCTGCCGCAGGCGCGCCCTTTCAGCCGGGCTTTTCGTCGCATGGCACAGGATGGTCTCGTAAGTCGACACCCGCTCCATCAAGCCGCGAAGCTGCAGGAGCAGATACAGATGCATGACGATGAACAGCCCCGGCGCCACCCAGAAGAAACCGATCAGCGGCAAGTCGACGTCGAGCACCGGCAATTTGACGCCTTCGTCCAGAAACAACTGGCGGTGGGTGATCGATCCGACGGCGATGACGAGATAGGTCCAAAGAACCAGGTAGGTGACCCAGGTGCCGCGAACGCGGGAGGCGGCCGTGTTGACGGCACTTTCTTGCGCGACGAGGTCCTTGGAAAGCTGCGCGGGATCGGTGGAAAGCCGCTGCTGTCGCGCCTCGGTGGATCGTCGGTGCGATGCGTAGAGCGCCGCCACCCATCCGAAGGCGGAACTCATGCGGTTCGCCAGCCGGTTGAGGACATTCCTGCCCAGATGCTTTACGCGCGTCCCGAGCAGCGCCAAGTTTCACTCCCACTTGCCATCAGCCGTCGTCCCCGCCGGTACGACTATAACGAGCGGTTTCCGTCTCACAAGCAAGCCGGAGCCAGGCCCTCGCCATTCCATCGCGCGTGGGGCCGGCATGACATTCCCACGAAAAGCTCATCCGTCACCCCTTCCCCCCTGCCCGCCTCTTGCCTATAAGCCGGCCTCAGCCTCGACAGAACCCGCCGCGACCGGCCGCATCCCTGATGCGGGCGGAATCTTGGCGCGCAACCAAACCGGACGACAGCTTCCCATGCCGAAACGCACCGACATCCACACCATCCTCATCATCGGTGCCGGCCCGATCATCATCGGCCAGGCCTGCGAATTCGACTATTCCGGCACCCAGGCCTGCAAGGCGCTGAAGGAGGAAGGCTACCGGATCGTCCTGGTCAATTCGAACCCCGCGACGATCATGACCGACCCCGATCTCGCCGACGCCACCTATATCGAGCCGATCACGCCGGAAATCGTCGCCAAGATCATCGCCAAGGAGCGGCCGGACGCGATCCTGCCGACGATGGGCGGGCAGACCGCGCTGAACACCGCGCTGTCGCTGCGGCGCATGGGCGTCCTTGAGAAATACGGTGTCGAGATGATCGGCGCCGATGCGAACGCCATCGACAAGGCCGAGGACCGCGCCCTCTTCCGCCACGCGATGGCGAAGATCGGCCTGGAAACGCCGCGCTCGGTGCTGGCCAACGCCACCGACGCCAAGGCCGCCGACCGCCGCGTCCACGACGACAAGAAGGCGGAGATCATCCGCGCGATCGCCGATCCGGCCGCGCGCGACGCCGCCCTCACCGCGCTCGAAGACGCCTGGCAGCTCGGCGAAGCCGATCGCAAGCAGCGCTACATGACACGGGCGCTGGCCGCCGCCGCCGAGGCACTCGACACGGTCGGTCTGCCGGCGATCATCCGCCCGTCCTTCACTCTCGGCGGCACCGGCGGCGGCATCGCCTACAACCGCTCGGAATTCTTCGAGATCGTCGAGGGCGGACTCGACGCCTCGCCGACCACCGAGGTGCTGGTCGAGGAGAGCGTGCTCGGCTGGAAAGAGTACGAGATGGAGGTCGTTCGCGACAAGGCGGACAATTGCATCATCATCTGCTCGATCGAAAACATCGACCCGATGGGCGTTCACACCGGGGATTCGATCACCGTCGCGCCGGCACTGACCTTGACCGACAAGGAATACCAGATCATGCGCAACGCCTCGATCGCGGTGTTGCGCGAGATCGGGGTGGAGACCGGCGGCTCGAACGTGCAGTTCGCGGTGAACCCGGAGGACGGCCGCCTCGTCGTCATCGAGATGAACCCGCGCGTCTCCCGCTCCTCGGCGCTGGCTTCCAAGGCGACCGGCTTTCCGATCGCCCGGGTCGCGGCGAAGCTTGCCGTCGGCTACACGCTCGACGAACTCGACAACGACATCACCGGCGGCGCGACGCCGGCCTCGTTCGAGCCTTCGATCGACTATGTCGTCACCAAGATCCCGCGTTTCGCCTTTGAAAAATTTCCCGGCGCCGAACCGTATCTGACCACGGCGATGAAGTCGGTCGGCGAGGTCATGGCGATCGGCCGGACCTTCGAGGAATCGCTGCAGAAGGCGCTGAGAGGCTTGGAAACCGGCCTCGACGGGCTCGACGAGATCGAGATTCCGGGCATCGGCGAAGGCGACGACAAGAACGCGATCCGCGCCGCGCTCGGCACGCCGACGCCGGATCGCCTGCTGATGGTCGCCCAGGCGCTGCGCATGGGCACCAGTCCGGAGCAGGTCCACCAATCCTGCAAGATCGACCCGTGGTTCATCGCCCGCATCAAGGCGATCATCGACCTCGAGGCGCGGGTTCGCGAGCACGGACTGCCCAAGGACGCCGACAATCTGCGCTTTTTGAAGTCGGTCGGCTTTTCCGATGCCCGGCTGGCGAAGCTCGTCGGTCAGGATGAGGCGGATGTCGCCGCCTTGCGGGACCGGCTCGACATTCATCCGGTCTACAAACGGATCGACACCTGCGCCGCCGAATTCGCCTCCCCTACCCCTTACATGTACTCGACCTATGAGCGGCCCTTCGCCGGCGCGCCGCGGTCCGAGGCCGAGGTCAGCGACGCGAAGAAGGTGGTCATCCTCGGCGGCGGCCCGAACCGGATCGGCCAGGGTATCGAGTTCGACTATTGCTGCTGCCACGCCGCCTTTGCCCTCAAGGACGCGGGCTTCGAGGCGATCATGATCAACTGCAATCCCGAGACCGTCTCGACCGACTACGACACGTCGGACCGGCTGTATTTCGAGCCGCTGACGGCCGAGGACGTGCTGGAGATCCTGAAGGTCGAACAAGCCCGGGGAACGTTGCACGGGGTCATCGTGCAGTTCGGCGGCCAGACGCCGCTGAAGCTGGCCGACGCCCTCGAAAAGGCCGGCATTCCCATCCTCGGCACCTCGCCGGACGCGATCGACCTCGCCGAGGACCGCGACCGCTTCCAAAAGCTGCTCACCGATCTCGATCTGCGCCAGCCGCGCAACGGCATTGCCCGCTCGGTCGAGGAGGCGCGCAAAATCGTGGCCGAAATCGGCTATCCGGTAGTAATCCGCCCGTCCTACGTGCTCGGCGGCCGGGCGATGGAGATCGTCCGCAACGAGCCGCAATTCGAGCGCTACATCACCCAGGCCGTGGTCGTCTCCGGCAAGTCGCCGGTGCTGATCGACTCCTATCTCAAGGACGCGATCGAGGTGGATGTCGACTGCCTGTCGGACGGCACATCCACCTATGTGGCCGGCATCATGGAGCACATCGAGGAAGCCGGCATCCATTCCGGCGACTCGGCCTGTTCGCTGCCGGTCCGCTCGCTGTCGACGGCGATCACCGACGAGCTTGCCCGCCAGACCCGCGACATGGCGCTGGCGCTCAAGGTCGGCGGCCTGATGAACGTCCAGTTCGCGATCAAGGGCGACGACATCTATGTCCTGGAGGTCAATCCCCGCGCCTCGCGCACCGTGCCCTTCGTCGCCAAGACCATCGGCTCGCCGATCGCCAAGGTGGCGGCGCGGATCATGGCCGGCGAAACACTCGAAGCAGCCTTCGCGGCCTATGGCGGCGCGCCCGACCCGCGCGGCCTGAAGCATATCGCGGTCAAGGAAGCGGTGTTCCCCTTCGCGCGCTTCCCCGGCGTCGACACCCTGCTCGGCCCCGAGATGCGCTCGACCGGCGAGGTCATGGGGCTCGATTACGACTTCGCCGTCGCCTTCGCCAAGTCGCAGCTCGGCGCCGGTGTCGACCTGCCGCGCGACGGTACGGTGTTCATCTCGGTTCGTGATGGGGACAAGCAGCGGGCCCTCGCGCCCGTCCGCCGGCTCTACGACCTCGGCTTCAAGGTGATAGCGACGGGCGGCACCCAGCGCTTCCTCATCGATAACGGGATCGCCGCCGAGAAGATCAACAAGGTCCTGGAGGGTCGCCCGCATATCGAGGACGCGATTCGCAACCGTCAGGTGCAGCTCGTCCTCAACACCACGGAGGGCGCCAAGGCGCTGTCCGATTCGCGCTCGCTGCGCCGCGCGGCCCTGATCCACAAGGTGCCGTACTACACGACCTTGGCGGGGATGAGTGCCGCCGCCGAAGCGATCGCCGCGCTCCGGACCGGCAATCTTGAAGTTCGGCCGTTGCAATCGTACTTTACGGCTGCCTGACTAAAACGCGCCCTTCGGACAGGGCACCAGGCACTGTCGCAGTCCGGATTGTCTCGCTGGTTCCGAACGGTCGCTGCCGTTCGGGGCCGGTTTATTATTGTGCTCCGGCGTCGGGCCTCGGCCTGCCGGCAACCAACGAAAAGACGATGTCGCGGCACGCCCGCGCATGGGAAAGGTGGAGGCCATGGAAAAGGTCCCGATGACGACCCACGGGTTTGATGCGCTACGGGAGGAGCTTCGCCGTCGCCAACAGGAAGAGCGGCCGCGGATCATCCAGGCGATCTCCGAGGCGCGCGCGCACGGGGACCTGTCGGAAAATGCCGAGTACCATGCCGCCAAGGAGTCCCAGAGCCTGAACGAGGGGCGCATCTTCGAGTTGGAGGACCTGACCGCCCGCGCCGAGGTCATCGACGTCAAGAAGCTGTCCGGCGACAAGGTGAAGTTCGGCGCGACGGTCAAGCTCGTCGACGAGGATACCGAGGCGGAGAAGGTCTATCAGATCGTCGGCGACCAGGAAGCCGACGTGAAGATGGGACGCATCTCGATCTCCTCGCCGATCGCCCGCGCCTTGATCGGCAAGGGCGAGGGCGACACCGTCGAGGTCGCGGCGCCGGGCGGCGCAAGGTCCTACGAGATCCTTCAGGTCAGCTGGGCGTAGGCGCAAAGGACCTTCGAGACCGCACACCCCGTCCCCAAGGAAAGTGGGGATGGAGTGTGTGCAAGCGCGTGGGCGAGGTGGCGGTGCTGAAACGGCCCCCCTGCCCTTCGCCGTTGCCTGAGCTGGCCGCAATGGCCAAACGCGCCGTGACGGAGTCGCCCAGATGAACGTTCGAGACATCGCGGTCATCGCGCCGAACTTCAAACGCCGGCTGTCCGGCGTGACCTCGACGATCGTCCAGCTCGTCCCCCTCCAGGCACGCTCGCTCGGCATCGCGGCGCTCGGACCGGGTTTGCCGGACCATCTTCCGAAGCTGCGTCTTCGCGATATGCCCGGCCTCTGGGCGCGTCCGACAGGCCGGCCGTTCCGCATCTGGCATGCCCGGCGCAACGTCGAGATGCTGGCCGGCATCGCCCTGCGCGACATCCTGCGGATGCCGCTGCGGCTCGTCTTCACCTCCGCCGCGCAACGCCACCACACCGGCTGGACGCGCGCACTCATCCGGCGCATGGACGCGGTGATCGCGACGAGCGGCAGGAGCGCCGGTTATCTCACGGTCCCGGCCGAGATCGTGCTGCATGGCATCGACCTCGATCGCTTTCACCCGGCACCGTCGCGCGAGGCACAGAAGGCCGAGCTCGGTCTCGCCGGGCGGCGGCTGATCGGTTGCTCGGGGCGCATCCGCCACCAGAAGGGCACCGACCTGTTCATCGACGCGATGATCGCCCTCTTGCCGCGCCATCCCGAATGGACAGCCATCGTCACCGGCCGCGCCACGGCCGAGCACGCGGGGTTCGACGCCGATCTGCGGCGCCGCGTCGAGGCCGCCGGGCTAAATGAACGTATCCGCTTCCTCGGCGAGGTCGAGGATGTGACGGCGTGGTTCCGGGCCTTCGATCTTTACGTCGCGCCGCCGCGCAACGAGGGCTTCGGCCTGACCCCGCTGGAAGCGATGGCGTCCGGCGCCGCGGTCGTCGCCAGCGACGCCGGCGCGTTCCGGGACATGATCATCGAGGGCGAGACTGGACACATCGTTCAGGTTGGCGATGTCGCGGCTCTCACGGCGGCGGTCGAGACCTACCTGTCCGACCCCGAGGCTTTGGCGCGCGCCGGCGCTTCGGCGCTGGCCCATGTCAGGGCGAAATTTCCCCTGGCGCGCGAGGCCGCAGAAATCCAGCGTGTCTATGAGCGGCTCTGGTCCGCCCCGGACCGTGGCTGAAAATCGCCATCGTCGACCCGCGTTCGCCGGTACCGCCGGCCGAACAGGCGCATGACATGGTCTCCCGCCAGCTTCACCTGTGTCGTCAGGCGCCGGAGGTGGAAGGGCAAATTGTCGAGCGTGACCGCAAGCCGTTGCCGGGAGGCCTGAATGGTCGAACCGATCGGGATCGGTGGCTCGATGCCCCTCGCCTTCAGGATGTGCAGCTGCATCGCGAGCGCCGGCTCCACCTGATAGGAGACGAGGCGTTTCAGCGAATGGATGAAGGCATCCACCGGCGCGGCCCCGAGCGGGGCGCGCGCCAGCAGCTTCTGCGCGCCGCTCGGCCACAGCAGATAGGCGGCCGATCCTGATTTGTCGCGATGAACCCGGACGATGGAGACATCGCCGAGCGCACGCCCGTTGCGCGCAACGAACCGCTTGCGGTCGAAGCTCTCCAGATTGACCAGATCGACATCGGTCAATCCGGCCAATCGCGGCAACGCCGCGGCAAGTCGGCCTGAGAGCGCCACGTCGTCCTCCAGCACCAGCATCGGCTCCTTGCCGCGAGCCAGCTCGGACCAAAGCGCCTGGTGGGACAGGAAGCAGGCCAGCTCCGGCCTGGTCAGTGGCCGCTCCCAGGCCCGACCCAGGGCGTCGGTCGTCTCGTCCGAGATATCGTCGGCCTGAACGGCCGGAAAACGCTCGAAGCGCAGTTCGAGCGCGGCGCTCTGCTCTTCCATGAAAGCACGCCGGTCGGTGGCCCTGTCGAGATTGATATAGACGATGCGCATGCGGGCTCGCGGTCAGCTCCGATCGAGGGACGGCCCGGCAGCCGCGGGGGCGCACCCGACCATCAATCCAGCCAGACCGACGGAAACAGCAGGATGAGAACGGTCACCAGCTCCAGCCGGCCGAGCAGCATGCCGATCGACAGGATCCACAAGACCGGATCCGGGAGCGAGCCGAAATTGCCCGCCGGGCCGATGATCTGCCCGAAGGCGGGACCGACATTGGCCAGCGCCGTCAACGATCCGGTAAAGGCGGTGACGATGTCGAGGCCGAACATCGTCAGCAACACCGTGCCCATCAACAGCGCGCCGAAAAACAGGAAGAAGAAGATCGTGACCGTCTGGATGGTCTGCGGCGAGATGTCGTCATTGCCGTATTTCAAGCGAATGATCGCATGCGGCCGCACCAGCCGGCGAAAGCTCGAGCGGACCAGCAGATAAAGGATGACCAGCCGGTTGGCCTTGATGCCGCCGGTCGTCGACCCGGCGCAGCCGCCGAGGAAGGTGGCCAGAAAGAACAGGCCGATCGCGGCGTTCGACCACAGCGTATAGTCCTCGGAGGCATAACCCGTGGTGGTGATGATCGAGACCAGATTGAACGCCGAGGACAGCAGCGCCTCGCCGAAGGGCGTGTCGTTCACCACCCGGCGCGTCACCGCCATGGCGAGACTCAGCACCAGGCAGATCATCAGGAAGACGGCGATCTGGGGGTCTCGCCACAGCTGGAAGCGTCTCGGCAGGAACGCCCTGATGTAGATCACGAAGGGCAGTGCCCCAAGGATCATGAACACTATGGCGGCGAGCAGGATGCGATTGTCTTCGAAATAGCCGATCGAACCATCATGCGTCGAAAAGCCGGCGGTCGCCACGGTCGTCATGGCGTGATTGACCGCGTCGAAGAAGGTCATCCCGAGGGCGGTGTAGGTTATCGCGCAAAGGGTCGTCAGGACGACATAGGCCGTGACCAGTCCGCCGACCAACTGGTTGATCCGGGGCAAGACCTTGTCCGACTTGTCCGAACTTTCCATGTGGAACAGCGCCAGCCCACCCGCCTGCAGCGAGGGCAAAATCAAGAGCACCATGCCGACGATGCCGATGCCGCCGAGCCATTGCAGCAACGACCGCCACATCAAGATCCCCGGCGACAGCGCGTCGAGGCCAGAGATCACTGTCGAACCGGTCGTCGTCAGCCCCGACATGGATTCGAAGAAGGCACCGGCGAAGGTGACATTGACCTCCGAAAAATAGATCGGCAGTGAGCCGACGAGAACCGCCACCAGCCAGACCGTCGTGACGAGCAAGAAACCGAGTCGCTGAGTGAATTTGGGCCGTTCGCCGCGCGTCGCCACGGCGACGAGCACGCTGACCATGCCGACCAGCAGGCTGGTGCCGATGAAAACCCGCCATTCCTCGTTCTCGTCGGCAAGGTCCACCAGTGCCGGAATGATCATCGCCGCCGCCAATGCGAGCCCGAAAATCGAGGTGACGTGGGCGATGGTCCTGAAAATGGAACGGCTCCGGGAAAAGTTGCAGGACTGCGCTGAAGGGTCACGAAACAGCGGGCTTTCTTATCCTCTCGGCCCCGGATCGGCAATCGGTGCAACGCTGCATGCCGCCGTCAACAGCTCTCGGACGCCTTGTGTTGCAGCACCGCACCCCCTCGTCTATTGAACGGGCCGACTTACGATGCCATTTGCCAGACGCCAATCGAGCGAGGCCGTCATGACCGAACGCCATGTGGACATTCTGATCGTCGGATCTGGTCCGGCAGGATACACCGCCGCGATCTACGCGGCGCGCGCCATGATGAAGCCGCTGCTCGTCGCCGGCCTTCAGGAAGGCGGCCAGCTGACGATCACTACGGATGTGGAGAACTATCCCGGCTATGCCGAGCCCGTCCAGGGTCCGTGGATGATGGAGCAGATGAAGAGCCAGGCGATGAATGTCGGGGCGGAAATCGCGAACGATCTTATCGTCGAGGCGGATCTAGACCGGCGACCATTCCGGCTGACCGGTGATTCTGGCGCGGTCTACACCTGCGACGCGCTGATCATCGCCACCGGCGCCCAGGCCAAATGGCTCGGCCTGGAAAGCGAGACGACCTTTCAGGGCTTCGGCGTCTCGGCCTGCGCCACCTGCGACGGGTTCTTCTACCGCGGCAAGGACGTCGTCGTTGTCGGCGGCGGCAACACGGCCGTCGAGGAAGCGCTCTATCTGTCGCATATCGCCAAGTCGGTCACGCTGGTGCATCGCCGCGACGAATTGCGGTCCGAGCGCATCCTGCAGAACCGCCTCTTTGCCACCGACAATGTCGAAATCGTCTGGGACACCGAGGTCGAGGAGATCCTGGGGGTCGTCAAGCCGCTGAAATCGGTCAATGGCGTTCGCCTGAAAAACCGCGTGAGCGGCGAGGTCAGCGAGCGGGCGACCGACGGCGTGTTCGTCGCCATCGGCCACGCGCCGGCGGTCGAGTTGTTCGTCGGAAAGTTGAAACAGAAGCCGTCAGGCTATCTGTGGGTGGAACCCGGCACGACACAGACCTCGGTGCCGGGCGTCTATGCGGCGGGCGACGTCGCCGACGACGTCTATCGCCAAGCGGTGACCGCGGCCGGCCTCGGTTGCATGGCAGCGCTGGAAGCCGAGAAATGGCTCGCCGCCCAGGCGCTCGACAACGAACGCCAAGCGGCGGAATAGCGGCAGCGGGCGGGCGTCCTGGAACGCCCCGCTCCAAAGCCGTCTGGAGATGACACCCCATGGCGCTCGACTGGGACAAACTGCGGATTTTTCACGCGGCCGCGGAAGCCGGCTCGTTTACCCACGCCGCCGACGCCCTCAATCTCAGCCAGTCGGCGATCAGCCGGCAGGTCGCCGCCCTGGAGCAGGAGATCGGCGCGCCGCTGTTTCATCGGCACGCTCGCGGCTTGGTGCTGTCCGAACAGGGCGAACTGCTGTTCCAGACCGCCAATGAGGTTCTCAAGCGGCTGGAACAGGTGCGCATGCAGCTCACCGAAACGCGCGAGAAGCCGACCGGCAAGCTCCGCGTGACCACGACGGTCGGCCTCGGATCCGGCTGGCTGACGGAACGCTCGAAGGAATTTCTCGAGCTTTACCCCGAACTCGAGCTGCAGCTGGTCTTCGACAACGAGGAGATCGACCTGACGATGCGCAAGGCGGACGCGGCGATCCGCCTCAGACAGCCGCAGCAGCCGGACCTGATCCAGCGCCGCCTGTTCACCGTGCATCTTCACGTCTATGCGGCGCCGTCCTACCTCGCCCGGTTCGGTCCGTTGGAAACGATCGAGGATCTCGACAAGCACCGGATCATCACCTTCGGCGAGCCGGCTCCGAACTATCTGCGCAACCTGAACACGCTCGAAACGGTCGGCCTTCCCGAGGGCAAAATGCGCCACCCGATCCTGCAGATCAACAATCTGATCGCCATCCGTTCGGCCATCGAAAGCGGCATCGGCGTGGCGCTGTTGCCGGATTACATGATCGACAAGCGCGCCAAGCTCGTGCAGGTGCTGCCGGAGATGGAGATGCCGACCTTCGACACCTATCTTTGCTATCCCGAGCAGATGCGCAACGCGGCGAAGCTCAAGGTCTTCCGCGATTTCCTGATCTCGAAGGCGCGCACCTGGGCCTTTTGAGGCCGCGGTTCCGATACGCCGGCTGACAGTTCAGGCGGCGCTTCCGCCGGCCAGCAGCGCTCCCCCAGCGCGCTCGGCCAGGAAGTGGTGGACGGCGTCGCCGTTCATCGGCTTCGCATAGAAGAACCCCTGCACCTCATCGAGTCCCTCGAGCTTGGCGAAGACCTCCTGACGCTCGTTCTCGACCCCTTCGAGCACCGTCTCCATGCGCAGCGTCGCCGCCATACGGACGATGGTGCGCACGATCTCGGCCGTTTCTTCGCCCGATGCCAGTTCCTGGGTGAAGGAGCGATCGATCTTGAGGCGGTCGAATCGGAACTGCCTGAGATTTCCGAGGCTGGAAAATCCCGTTCCGAAGTCGTCCATGGTGATCTTGACGCCGATTTCGCGGAGTTCGGCGATCATGCGAATGACGGTCGGTGTCGGATCGAGAAGGAGTGATTCCGTCACTTCGAGATCCAGGCGACCTGGGGCAAGGCCGCTCTCTTCCAATACCTCCCGCACCCGAGATGCCAATTGCCCATCCTGAAATTGGATCGGCGACAGATTCACCGCGACGCCGATCGGCGTCGCCCAGCTGGCCGCCGCCGTGCACGCGTCGACGAGCACGCGGTTGCCCAAGTGGAAGATCAGCCCGGAACTCTCCGCCGCCGGGATGAATTCGGCGGGCGCCAACTGACCCCGGCGCGGATGGTTCCAACGGACAAGCGCCTCGAAACTGCGAATGGCGCCGTCGCGCGCCGCGATGATCGGCTGAAATTGCAGCACGAATTCATTCCGGTCGAGGCCACGCTTCATCTCGCCGACCAGTTCGGCCTCCGCGTCCTTGGCCTGACGCATCTCGGGCCGGTAAATCTCGAACGCGTTGGCATATTTCGACTTGGCCCGGTAGAGCGCGATATCAGCCGAGCGCATGACGTCGGACCAGGTCCGGCCATCGTCGCCGACACGCGCGATCCCGATGCTGAGTCCGGGCGTCAGCGGCACATTCTCGAAGTCGATGGTTTGCCCGACGCAAGCGATGAGGGTTTTTGCAAAGTCCTCGGCGCCCTCGCCGGGTCGGGGAAAGTGTACGACGAGGAATTCGTCGCCGCCGAGACGCACGGGAATATCGTCATCAAGACAGAGCTCGCGCAGTCGTCGGCCGACTTCGATCAGGACCACGTCGCCGGCGCGATGACCGAAGGTGTCGTTGATCTTTTTAAACTTGTCGAGGTCGAGCATGTAGACGAGCGCGCCGCGCTTTTGCCACAGCCGACTCGCGATTCCCTCCTCCAACCGGCTGGTGAGGTAGGAGCGATTGAACAGCCCTGTCACGGCATCGCAATGGGCCTGCTCGCGCATAAAGGCCTCAGCCTGATGCATCTGCCGAAGCCGATCCTCCAGCTTGCTTTGGCGGCGGCCGATCTCGAGAAAGATCCGCCCGATCACGAGCGGCGACGCCAGCGCCATGACGTGCATCGCTGTCGCCGTAAAGGTTGCACCAAAGCCGGGGGCGAGCCCCTGCCAGCGACGCACCTGCATATCGATCAAAAGTCCGGTGACGGCGAACAGGGTGCCCAGCCCGAGCCCGCAAAGAGTATAGGTCCGCTCCAACGGATTCAGGCGGAAATTGTTCAGCGGTTTGAAAAAGAACACGTCCGCGATCCAATGTCTCGAAGAGTTGACAGAGCCATATCCGCAATCCGGGGTGGAGTGATACCAATTTAGGTTGTTCTACTTTCGAGCGAATTAACGCTCGCAGAAAATCACACCCGTCCCGGCGAAGAGAGTTTCCGCCATGTCGTCATATCCATCCCTGATCGCGGCCATCGGCGACGTGCATGGCGCGGCGTCGCTGCTTTCGACGCTTCTTCAGGGGCTCGATACGGTTGCGGCGAGCCGCAAGGCAACCATGGAAATCGTCTTTCTCGGCGACATCGTCGACAGGGGGCCCGACAGTCGCGGCGCCCTCGATCTTGTCGTCGAAGCGATCGCCACCCATCCGAATTCCCGGCTTCTTATCGGCAATCACGACTGGTGGTTGCTGCAATTTCTTAAAGGTGAACTCGATATCGACGCGATCGACAATTGGCTGGACCAGGGCGGCGGCGCCACCCTCGCTTCCTATGGCGCCGCCTCGGACGGTGACCTCGACACCATCCGAAGACGCATCCTGAAGGATCGGCCTGAGCATTTCGAACTCCTGTCCGGCGCCGCAACGATCGCGGTCGACGGCAGCTTCGCCTTCGTCCATGCCGGGATCGATCCGCGTCGGCCGATCGACCGGCAGGACGCCCAGGACTGCCTGTGGATCCGCGCGCCCTTCCTCAACCATGTCGGACGGCTGAGCCACGTCGTCGTGCATGGCCATCAGCCCCAAAAGGGCGGCCGTCCGGTGGTTACGGAAAACCGTATCTCGATGGACACCGGCGCCGTCTTCACCGGTCGGCTCACGGCCGTTGTCATCGATCGGGACAGCGACCAACTGGAGTTTTTCGCAGCCACCGCCGCAGGTGGCTTCGCGGCGGTTGAACCGGTCCGTCTTGACCGGGGTCTTGGCACGGTACTCGATCGCTGGGCTGGCCACGTCGATCGTTTCTGATGGGGCCGCATCGGGCGCCCGTCCCGCCGATATCTCTGGCGGTCGACACTCAACCGCCGGGGATGTCCGCAGGCCAAAAAAATGGGCGGCACGAGGCCGCCCGAATTATGGCTGGAGTATCAGGTCATGAAAAACCCGATGTCTTGCTAATGCGTCAGCTCCGGTTTGGTTGCGCCCTTGCCGAAAATAAATGATCCAGCCCGACGCGTTCGCGCCGGCAATTTGGCCCAGAACCGCGCCTAGGCGCGGCAAAGTCGTTAGCAGACGCAACCAACCGCGCATGGTGGCGTTATCGAAGCGAATACTCTTGCGCCACCGCCCGATCGGCATGACCTAAGTGCCCGGAGCCAGTGTCGGCGCAGACCAACAGACGACCGCAGGAGTCCCAGCCCATGTTCCGCGACAAGCCCACCGCCTATGATCGCATCGCCGATGCCCTCAGCGATATCGGCGAGCGCATCGAAGAGCTCGAGGGGCGGGTCGTCGACCGTTTCGATCCTCGGCCGTCGCGGGCCGAGCGTGTCCGCCGATCGATTTCCCGGCACTTGCCGTTCCACGCCGAGCCGACGGGGCTCTCGCGCTACATGCCGGACTTTCTGAACGGCCTGTCGATGCCGTCGGGCTCGGAGGCCCGCCGCCATATCCGGTCGCTTCGCGATGACGCCGGTGAGGGAATCGACAACGCCCGCGGCTATCTGAGTGATTTTCGCCAGCATCTTCCCGACCTTCGCCTGGCCCGCCTTCCGGGCTTTCGCGGCGGAAACCAGCCCCAGCGCGGCATCGACTACCTGCGTGACCGGCCGGAACTGACCGCGCTTCTCGTGGTAGGCGGCGCCGTCGCCGTCGTCGGCACGGCCTATTTCGTCACCAAGAAGGTACAGGACCACACCGAGGAACCCGACTACGACGTGGTGCGCGAGGACGGGGCGATTGAAATCCGCGACTACGACGCGATGATCGTCGCCGAGACCGTTAAGAGCGGCTATCACGAGAAGGCGCGCCGCGCGGGTTTCCAGACGCTCGCCGACTACATCTTCGCGCGCAGTCGTTCCGGCAAGAAGATCAAGATGACGACCCCCGTGACCCAGCAGCTGGCCGAAGGCGACGGCCGGACCAAGGGCTGGGCCGTGCGTTTCGTCATGCCGAAGAAATTCACCCTCGCCAGCCTCCCCAAGCCGGGCAATGGGGACGTGGCGATCAAGGAGGTTCAGGCGCGACGCATCGCGGCGATACGCTTTTCCGGAAACTTCAATGCAACGCTCGCCAGCAAGCACTTGATGAGCCTCTACAATTATCTGGCGGACAACAATCTGAAGCAGAAGAGCGATCCCGAATACGCCTTCTACAATCCGCCTTGGACCCCCGGCTTCATGAAGCGCAACGAAATCCTGATCGAGATCGAGCGCTGAGGCAGGCGCGGTCGGCATCTCGTGTCGGCTGCGGGACGGCGCAGGGTATAAAGTCGCGCTCCGACTGCCGCAGGAAAAACACAAGGGTCCGCGACACCAGCGGACCCTTGTTGATGTATCGAGTCCCGAACCGGTGCGATCTCAGACCTTGATGACGTAGTGCTTCTTGGTCGGCTCGACGACCTTCCAGCGGCCCTTGAAGCCGGGACGGATGACGAAGCTGTCGCCGGCGACCAGCTTGACCGGCTCGCAGCCATCCTCGGTCAAGACAGAGACGCCTTCCAGAATGTGGAAGAATTCCCACTCGGTATAGTCGATCTCCCACTCGCCGGCGGTCGATTCCCAGATGCCGGCGTAAAGGCCGTTGCCATCGTCCTCGATGTTCCAGGTCTTGTTGGCAGGGCGGCCGCTCTTGATCTTTTCCTTGGCCGGCGCACCGGTCTCGACGGCAATGCCGTCCTTGTCGAATTTCAGGAAATGCTCGGCCATATCGGATCTTTCAGCAGGAAGAAGAGACTATCGGACCGGCAGAAATGCGCGGCGGCGGCCGTCGTTCCGTCATTGGCGAGAAAGCCAAAACGGTCGCCCCACGGACGACCGTTTCAGGTCTGAACTCGAAACCGGCAAACTGGATCAGGTCTTGGCGAGCGCCTGATCGAGATCGGCGATGATGTCGGCAACGGTCTCGATACCGATCGACAGCCGCACCACGTCCGGCCCGGCCCCGGCGGCAATCTTCTGCTCGTCGGCGAGCTGCTTGTGGGTGGTCGAGGCCGGGTGGATCACCAGCGAGCGCGTGTCGCCGATATTGGCGAGATGGGAGAACAGCTCCAGCGCCTCGACGAAGGTGACGCCCGCCTCGAAGCCGCCCTTGAGCCCGAAGGTGAAGACGGCGCCTGCCCCGTTGGGCGCGTATTTTTTCATCATGGCGTTGTTCGGATCTTCTTCGAGACCCGCATAGGACACCCAGCTGACCTTGTCGTGGCCTTTGAGGTGCTGAGCGACCTTGAGCGCGTTGTCGCAATGGCGCTGCATCCTCAGCGGCAGCGTCTCGATCCCGGTCAGGAGCATGAAGGCGTTGAACGGCGAGATCGCCGGGCCGAGATCGCGCAGGCCGAGAACCCGGCAGGCGATGGCGAAGGCGAAATTGCCGAAGGTCTCGTGCAGGACGATACCGTTATACTCTTCTCGCGGCTGCGACAGCATCGGGTAGCGGTCGCTCGCCGACCAGTCGAAGGTGCCGGCGTCGACGATGGCACCGCCCATCGAATTGCCGTGGCCGCCCATGAATTTGGTCAGCGAATGGATGACGATGTCGGCCCCGTGCTCGATCGGCCGGCACAGATACGGCGTCGCCATGGTGTTGTCGACGATCAGCGGGATGCCGTGCTTCTGGGCGATAGCCGCGACCGCCGCGATGTCGACCACGGCGCCAGCCGGATTGGCGAAGGATTCCATGAAGATCGCGCGGGTCTTGTCGGTGATCGCCGCCTCGAAGCTCGACACGTCATCCGGGTCGGCCCATTTGACCCGCCAGTCGAACGACTTGAAGGCGTGGCCGAACTGGTTGATCGACCCGCCATAGAGCTTGCGCGAGGCGACGAACTCGTCGCCCGGCTGCATCAGCGCCTGGAAGACGATGAGCTGGGCGGCATGGCCCGACGCCACCGCCAAGGCCGCGGTGCCGCCTTCGAGCGCGGCGACGCGCTCCTCCAGCACCGCCTGGGTCGGGTTCATGATGCGCGTGTAGATATTGCCGAACTGCTGCAGCCCGAACAGCGAGGCGGCATGGTCGACATCGTCGAAGACGAAGGAGGTCGTCTGGTAGATCGGGGTCGCGCGGGCGCCCGTCGACGGATCCGGCTGGGCGCCGGCATGGATGGATAGTGTCTCGAACCCCGGTCCGCTCATTCTTTCGCTCCCTGCGTATCTCGCCGACGGCCGCTCTGCGGCCGGTTCCCGGCATCATGCCGCCGACGGCTTAGCACGGCGCGCGACAGGCGACGAGAAACCGTCAACCCGTTTTTCGGCGCGAGCGGGGATATTGTTCTGCGATGCAGCCGTCGGCGCGGCTCCTACACGTTGCCACATATAGCGTCGCATATATTGTAGCGTCGCTAGCTGGAGAAATTCCATGGCTTATAAGCCGCTGCTGCCGAGCACGGATGACATAAAACTCTGGGGTCGCTTTGTCCGAGGCTACTCTGGGGCATTTGGCTCTGGCACCCCGCCGGAGGATCCGGATCCCGGGATCGGCATCGACGGCCATCTGTGGATGATGGTCCCCCTCAAAGCGTGGGAAATGCACGACCTTATGGCTACGGCTCTGCCGCAAGTTGAAATCGAGCCCGAGAGTCTGGTCGACCAACTGTTCATCCATCTGAAAGGCAATAAGCTCAAGCGAGGCCTGTTGAGCCGGCCGCGTTGGGGCGGAAGCGTGACTTATCTGGCGGGGCGACTTGAATTTGACGTTGGATTTCTGGCGGCGCGCGAGGTTCGCGTTTTCTTCGAAAGTTTCGATCGCTGGCGTGCGGGAGAGTGGCCGCTATCAACGAATTTCGACGCCGCATACGAGCGGGCTTAGCAGATAGGTTAATCAATCAAAGACCTGTGCAGCCGAGGTATGACAAATGGCGACGCTTGAACGATACGAGAGACTACGCGCCCCTACTCCTTACCGCCGCAGGTTCGGCTAAAAACTCTGATACCCTTGTCCATCACGCGCTTCTTCGACGCGATCCCCCCGCGAATTGATGCCGTTCCAGCCGATCTCGCCGGGCAGACGCGCCTATGCGATCCTTGGTCAACCGCCTCAGCCCGCGATAAGCGCCTGCCAGTTTCGCCGCACATGGACGACGCGCACAATGAGCAGGTGTCCTGCTTCGGTCCGATAGATGATCCAATGCGACCGGTGCCGGTAGAGCCGGACGGGCGGCGTGATCTCGGTGCGTTCCCGCGCGATCTCCGGGGTACCCAGAAGCAAGTGAAAGCTGCTCTCGAAGCTCGCCACATAGGCTTCGGCCTGGTCGGCCGACCATGTTCGCGCCGTGTAGCGCCAGATGCTGCCGAGGCCGGCCTCCGCCTGTGGCGTCAGCCGGTATTCGGCAAGCCTACCGGCCGGCATCATCCTCACGCATCGCCCTGAGGAAACCTTTGAAGTCGAAAGGCCGGGCAGGCCCGCTTTCCAGACCTTCCGTCACCAGTGCCTGCAGTTCGTCGATCGCGTTCTGGCGGTCCTGATCCCGTCGGATCAGATCGCGCACGTAATCGCTGGCGTTGCTGTAGCGCCCATCTTCCGTCTGACGTTCCACCCAGGCCTTCATTGGATCAGGCAGCGAGACGTTCATTGTGGCCATGAATGAGCCTCCGAACCATTTTCAGGAACATGAAGCAAAATGGCAATGATTGTCAAAGATTGCCATTGTTATAACGCTTCCATCTAGAAACCAGGAACTCTGCGCGGCACCCTGGCATGGCCAAGAGGTAGCCCCCACCCCTACCGCCGCGGGTTCAGCCCAAAGCTCTGGTAGCCCTTGCCCATCACCGGCTTTTTCGACGAGATCACTCGCGAATTGATGCCGTTCCAGCCGATCTCGCCGGACAGGCGCGCATATTCGATCTTCGGGCAGCGATCCATGACGACGGTGAGCCCGGCGGCTTCCGCCTTCGCCGCCGCGTCCTCATGGCGGATGCCGAGCTGCATCCAGATCACCTTGGGCTTCGGATCGAGCGCCAGAGCTTCGTCGACGATCCCCGGCACCGCGTCGGCGCCGCGAAAGATATTGACCATGTCGATCGGCTCTGGAATGCTCTTCAGATCGGCGTGGCAGCGCTGGCCGAGAAGATCCTGACCGGCCAGGCCCGGATTGACCGGAATGACGCAGTAACCCTTGGCCAGCAGGTATTTCAGCACGAAATAGGACGGCCGCACGGACTTGGCGCTGGCGCCGACCAGCGCGATGGTCTTCACGCGGTCGAGAATGTCGCGGATCGTCGCGTCGGGATAGGTGAGCGGGGCGGCGCTCATTCGCCGGTCCATTCCGGTTTGCGCTTTTCCAGAAACGCCCCGATCCCCTCCTCGGCGTCGCGCGCCAGCATGTTCTCGGTCATGACGCTGGCGGCATAGTCGTAGGCGTCGGCGAGCCCCATCTCGGCCTGCTTGTAGAAGGCCTCCTTGCCGATCTTCACCGTCACCGGCGATTTCGAGGCGATGGTCGTGGCGTATTTGCCGACGATCGTGCCGAGATATTCCGGCGGCACGACCCGGTTGATCAGGCCGAATTCGCGGGCGGTGCGCGCGTCGATCGTCTCGCCGGTGAGCAACATTTCCATGGCGTGCTTGCGGGTCAGATTGCGCGACAGCGCCACCATCGGCGTCGAGCAGAACAGGCCGATATTGACGCCCGGCGTGCAGAAATGCGCCTCCTCGGAAGCGATGGCGAGATCGCAGGAAGCGACGAGCTGGCAGCCGGCCGCCGTCGCGAGTCCGCCCACCTCGGCGATCACCGGCGTCGGATGGCGGACGATCGCCTGCATCAGCTCGGAGCATTTGCGCATGGTCGTCGCGAAGAAGGCGCGGCCGCGATCGGCGTCGCCGCGCCTTGCGGTAAGTTCCTTCAAATCGTGCCCGGCCGAAAAGATCTTGCCCTCGGCGGCGATGACCACGACGCGGTTGGATTTGTCCTCCGCCGCGTCCCGCAGGGCCGACAGGATCGCCTCCATCATCGCCATCGACAGGGCGTTGGCCGGCGGGCTCGACAACACGATCCGGGTGAGCCCCGGCGCGCGCTGGACGTCCACCGGATGGGTCCGCGTATCATTGAGTTCGAAAATGTCTGCCATGCCCGGTCCTCTTGTTCACAGGAAGGGGCGTCAGCCGGCCGATGCCCCGGCCCTATCTAGATCATGGCGCCGCTTCGTGCCATCGGAAGGGCAGACGAGCGAACGACACCCGATGGGAGACGCCGGTTGCAACCGATCATGACAATCGAGGAGCTTGATACGTTCCTCGAAAGCGAGTTTCCGCAGCTCGGCGGCCGTGGCGGCGGCTTCTCGATCGTCTCGCTGGAGCCCGGCCAGCTGACAATGCGGCTGCTTGCCGACGATCGCCACCTTCGGCCCGGCGGCACCGTGTCCGGCCCGACGCTGTTCACCCTGGCCGATGTCGCGGCCTATGTGGCGGTTCTGGCTCATATCGGCCCGGTCGCCCACGCGGTCACGACGAATCTCTCGATCAATTTCCTGCGCAAGCCGAAGCCCGGCCCGCTGGTCGGTAGCGCCCGCATTCTCAAGCTCGGCCAGCGCCTCGCCGTGGTCGAGGTCGCGATGACCAACGAAGGCCATGACGCGGACGGCAACGACGTTCTCGCCCATGCGGTCGCCACCTATTCGATTCCGCCGCGCCAAGCCGAGACGGAACGCGAAAGAATAGGGTAATATAATACCACTATTGCGTGATCCCCTGCCTATCAGGGCTTACGGCATCATCAGGTGGGACGTTTTCGCGTTGACAGCGGCGTCCTCGCGCCGTATGTCACGCCGCATGAGGAGCGGCCGTGGGTCGCTCTTTTCTTAGGGCGGCCTGCGAAGGTTTGCCTCGATGCTCACCAACACCCAGGGGCAACCCATGAAAACCTTCTCGCAGAAGACCGAGACGGTGGAGAAGAAGTGGATTCTGATCGACGCCGAAGGGCTCGTCGTCGGCCGCCTCGCTTCCATCGTCGCGCTTCGCCTTCGTGGCAAGCATAAGCCGACCTTCACCCCGCATGTGGACGATGGCGACAACATCATCATCGTCAATGCCGACAAGATCGTCCTGACCGGCAAAAAATACGCCAACAAGACGTATTACTGGCACACCGGCTATCCCGGCGGCATCAAGGAGCGCAAGGCGCGCGAGATCCTCGAGGGCCGCTTTCCCGAGCGCGTCGTCGAAAAGGCGATCGAACGCATGCTGCCGCGCGGCCCGCTCGGGCGCCAGCAGTTGAAGAACCTGCGCGTTTATGCCGGTGCCGAGCACCCGCACGTAGCGCAGAACCCCGAGACGCTCGACGTCGCGGCAATGAACTCCAAAAACACGAGGGCCGCATAATGTCCCAGCTCTCTTCGCTCGAAGAACTCGGCTCGGCCGAAGCCTCGGTCCAGCCCGATGCGCCGGTCTACGTCCAGAAGCTCGACCAGTTCGGCCGCGCTTACGCCACCGGCAAGCGCAAGGACGCGGTCGCCCGCGTCTGGATCAAGCCCGGCACCGGCAAGATCACGATCAACGAGCGTGATTTCGCCACCTATTTCGCCCGCCCGGTGCTGCAGATGGTGCTGCGCCAGCCGATCGTCGCGGCTGCCCGCGACGGTCAGTTCGACATCGTCGCCACGGTCGCCGGCGGCGGTCTTTCGGGGCAGGCCGGCGCGGTTCGCCACGGCATTTCCAAGGCGCTGACCTGTTACGAGCCGGGCCTGCGCTCGGTCCTGAAGAAGGGCGGCTTCCTGACCCGTGACTCGCGCGTGGTCGAGCGCAAGAAGTACGGCAAGGCCAAGGCACGCCGGTCGTTCCAGTTCTCCAAGCGCTGATCAAGCGCTCCGGCGACCGCGCGTCGCCCCTTCGCATCAGCAAAGCCGCCGGGTCCGCCCGGCGGCTTTTTTGTTGGACGGGCCGCCGGAAGCGTAAAGATTGCGCTAATTTTTATGCTTAACCAACTCTTAACGAAGGATTTGGCGGCGGCGTCCCATTGAACGATAACACTTTGGAAACAAAAGGCATCGCGCCTGTCAGGGCCGCGTCTGTCGAAGAGTGGAATCGGAAAGGCACCGTGTCGATACAAACCAGCTTCGAAACGGTTGTTTCTGGCCGCCAACGGCAAGGCACCAAGGCCGATCTCGTCCGGCTGCTCCGCGTGTTGGCCGCGGCGGCTGTGCTGACGGCACTGCTGGTTTCCTTCAATCCGTTTCCCACCAATATCGCCAAGGGTGACGGCGTGATCCTCAACCGCGTCGGCTATTCGCTGCTCGCCGCCTTCGTTCTCGGCACGCATGTCGTGGTCACCGATCCGCGCATCCTCAAGCATCTGCTCAATCCGTGGTGGCTGCTGCTGCTGCTGCCGTTGCCTTTGTCGCTTTGGGGCGCCGGTTGGCCCCCGACCGGCGTGCGGGCCATGCTGTTTACCTTCTCCACAATGCTGGCTGCGACCGGGGTCCTGACGTTGCCGCCCGACGCGCGCGGCTTTCGCACGGCGCTGATCCTCGCCTGCGGCGCGGTGCTCGCGCTGAGCTACGCCGGCATCATCATGCTTCCCGACCGCGCCATCCATACGGCCGCCGAGGTTGAAGCCGAGCATGCCGGCCTGTGGCGCGGCATCTACGCGCACAAGAACATCACCGGCCCGGTGATGGCGGTGATCGTTTTCGCCGGCATTTATGTGGTGCGCAGCGGCCGTCCCCTTGTTGGCGTGGCCCTGACGGTGCTCGGGCTGATCTTCCTCTTCAAGACCGGCTCGAAGACCTCGCTGGCTCTGGTGCCGCTGATCGCCGCGATGGCGCTTCTTGGCCCTGTCCTGCTGGGGCGTGGACGAACGGCGCTCGCGCTCTTCCTGGCGGTGGCCGGCATACTGGCACTGACCCTTGGCGCTGTGATCGTGCCGTTCTTCGGCGATATCCTGCATAGTCTGATCCCAGGAACGACCTTCACCGGCCGTACCGATCTTTGGCAATTCGCGCTCGATCTCGCCGCCCCCCTGCCCTGGACCGGGCATGGCTACGAGAATTTCTGGACGACCCCCTATGTCGAGTTCGCCGAGAAGCCGTTCGAGCTGGATTGGGACATGCGCGGCGCGGCCAATGCCCACAACAGCTACCTCGACGTCGTGTTGCAGCTCGGCTGGCCGGCGGTCGCCATCGTTCTCCTCGTCATTCTGGTTTTTCCGCTTGTCGACTATGCGCGATGCCGGCCGGACATCGAAAACCGCCGCCTAGCCGATTTCTTCGTCATGGTGCTGGGCTTCATGCTGCTCAACGCGGCGCTGGAGAGCTTCTTCTTCGACCGGGAAAAGCAGGCTTGGCTGCTGGCCTGGATCGCCGTGGTCGGCCTTCGCTTCACCAGCCGGATGACCGCCGAACCCTGACGCCACGCAGCATTTCGTGGGCAAGAGCTCTTTGTCAGGCTGAGAGTTCCAGCCTTCGCGCTCGAAATCGCCGGCCGCGACCCCATATCGCCACCCGAGCGAACATCCTGCCGCAGCGGGCGCTAGCGTCCCCTCGAGCAAGCGGAGAAACCAACGAATGGCCGGCGACAGCATCGACCACGCATTCGCGGGTAACGATTTGACGGGCGCCGCCGGCGACCCGACCTATGCCGGCGCGCTCTCCTTCATGCGGCGGCGGTTCACCAAGGCGGTCGAGGCGACAGACGTGACCGTCTGGGGCGTGCCCTTCGACGCGGCGGTCTCGAACCGGTCCGGCGCCCGCTTCGGCCCACAGGCGCTCAGACGCGCCTCGGCGATCTTCGACAACGATCCGCAATATCCGTTTCATCGCGACCTGTTCGAAACGATGCGCGTCGTCGACTATGGCGACTGCCGCCTCGACTACCGCCTGCCGGAAACTGCCCACGCCGCGATCCGAACGGAAGCCGCTTCGCTGCTTGAGAAGACCGGCTTCCTGCTGACGCTGGGCGGCGATCACTCGATCACCTTTCCGCTGCTTCAGGCCCACGTCGCCCGCCATGGCAAACTGTCGCTCGTCCAGTTCGACGCCCATCAAGATACCTGGCCGGTCGCCACCGGCTCCGACGGCGCGCCGCGCGTCGATCACGGCTCCTTCGTCAAGGCGGCAGTGGAGGCGGAATTGATCGACCCGGCGACATCAATTCAGGTTGGTATCCGCACCCACGCGCCCGAGGATTGTGGTATCGACATCCTTTATGGCGACGCGGTCGAGGAGATGACGAGCGCGGCCATCGCCGAGCGCATTTGCGAGCGAACGCGTGGAGCGAAGGCCTATCTGACCTTCGACATCGACTGCCTGGATGCGGCCTTTGCGCCCGGCACCGGCACCCCGGTCGCCGGGGGACCGTCGAGCGCCAAGGTGCTCGCTGTCCTCCATCATTTGAGGAAGCTTCCGATCGTCGGCGCTGACGTCGTCGAAGTATCGCCACCCTATGATCATAGCGACGTCACGGCGATTGCCGGCGCCACCGTCGCCATGTACCTCCTCGGCATCCTCGCGGAACAGCACGCGGGATGACCTGGACGTCGGCGTCGGCCATGGCTTCGCCGAATTTCCGTCGCCATACGAAGCCCCCGCGTAAGACGCTGACATGAATTTTGAATGGCCTGTCACCGGCTTTTCGATCACCACCGCAAACGCCCGGCCGACGGGCGATTCCTTTCAGATCAGGCCCATGACCCAAAGCATCCCCTTCATCGACCTCGCCACCCAGCGCGACAGGATTCGCGATAAGATCGACCGGCGTATGGCCGCCGTGCTTGATCACGGCGCCTTCATCATGGGTCCCGAGATCCGCGAATTGGAGGCGGCGTTGTCGCGCTTCGGCCAGATGACGCACACGCTGTCCTGCGCCTCCGGCACCGACGCGCTGGCGCTGCCGTTGATGGCTTGGGGCATCCGGCCCGGCGATGCGGTATTCTGTCCGAGCTTCACCTTCGCCTCGACCGCCGAGGTCGTCGCCTGGTTCGGCGCGACGCCCTATTTCGTCGATGTCGATCCGGAAACCTTCAACATGGACCCGGCAAGCCTCGAGGCCGCCATCGCCGAGGCGAAAGCGGCGGGCGACCTCGTCCCGAAGGCGATCATCGCGGTCGATCTGTTCGGCCAGCCGGCGGACTATCCGGCCATCCGAAAGATCGCGGACGCGCATGGGCTGAAGCTCATCTCCGACGCGGCGCAGGGCTACGGCGCGACGATCGACGGAGAACTGTCGAGCCGCTGGTCGCATGTCGTATCGACGAGCTTCTTCCCGGCCAAGCCGCTCGGTTGCTACGGCGACGGCGGCGCGGTCCAGACCGACGACGAGGAGCTTGCCGCCATCATGGCGTCGCTGCGGGTCCATGGCCAGAATTTTGAGGACAAATACGACAATATCCGCATCGGCATGAACGGCCGGATGGACACGCTTCAGGCAGCGATCCTGTTGGAAAAACTGGCCATATTTCCCGATGAGATCGCGGCCCGCGGACGGATCGCGGCCCGCTATGCGCAGAAACTCTCCAATATAGTCACGCCGCAGAGGCTCCTGCGCGACGCCACCTCGACCTGGGCGCAATATACCATTCGCCTGCCTGACGGCACCGACCGGGCGACGGTTGCGGCAGGCCTGCGAGAGGCCGGCGTGCCGACGGCGATCTACTATCCCAAACCGCTGCATCGCCAGACGGCTTACCGGTCCTTTCCCGTCGTCGGCGGCGAACTGAAGGTCTCGGACGCCCTGTCGCGTGACGTCATCAGCCTGCCCATGCACGCCTATCTGGCCGAAGACACGCAGGACTTCATCGTCGAAAAACTGGCGGCGGCGCTCGCCGCCTGAGACTGTTCTCGACGAAACCCGTCCTCCGGGAGCCGTCACGCCGGCTCGCGGTGTGGACGTGTTCAGGAAATCAGCTAAACCGTCGAGACAATCGACGTGCGCGGTTCGGCGCGCGCGAACGGGCGCGTGAAAACATCGAGGGGAGTCAGGATGGCCGACAAGATCAGGATCGGAGTGCTCGGCGCGAGCGGCTATACCGGCGCGGATCTGGTGCGCCTGGCCGCCCGTCATCCAGCGATGGACATCGCCGTCCTGACGGCCAACAGTCACGCCGGCAAGCCGATGCGGGAGGTCTTCCGGCATCTGTCGCATATCGATCTGCCCGATCTGGTGACCATCGAGGACGCCCCTTGGAACGAGGTGGATGCAGTGTTCTGCGGCCTGCCCCACGGGACGACCCAGGCGATCACCAAGGACATCTTCGAAAAGCACCCGAAGACCAAGATCATCGACATGTCGGCCGATTTCCGGCTGCGCGACCCGGCTGTCTACAAGGAGTGGTACGGGCTCGACCACATGGCGACCGACATTCAGGGCGAGGCGGTCTACGGTCTGACCGAACTCAATCGCGACGCCCTTCGCGAGGCCCGGCTGATCGCCTGCCCCGGCTGCTATCCGACCGCCGTCCTGCTGGCGCTGGTGCCGTTGGCCAAGGCGGCGATGATCGACGCGTCCGACATCATCATCGACGCCAAATCGGGCGTTTCGGGCGCCGGCCGGAGCCTGAAGGAGAACACGCTGTTCTGCGAGGCCGGTGAAGGTCTGTCCCCCTACGCGGTCGGCAAGCATCGGCATATGGCCGAGATCGAGCAGGAAATCGGCGCCGCCGCCGGCATCGCCGATCTTCGGGTCAATTTCACGCCGCATCTCATCCCCATGAGCCGGGGGGAGCTCTGCACGAGCTACGTCCGGCTGACGGATGGGGCGACCGCCCGCGATCTGCGTCAGCGCCTCGTCGAAACCTATGCCGGTGAGACCTTCGTGACGGTGGCCGACGAGGGTGTCCTGCCCCAGACGCAAATGGTGCGCGGCTCCAATTATGTGGTCGTCAACGTCGTGCCGGACCGCATTCCCGGACGGGCGATCGTGATCTCGACCCTCGACAATCTGGTGAAGGGATCGGCCGGACAGGCCATCCAGAACTTCAATGTCGCTTATGGGATCGAGGAGACGACGGGCATCGCGCAGCTTCCGCTATTTCCGTAGGTTTGTTGCGCCAAGCCGCCGGGCCCCCACAGCGCCCGTCTCAATCTGGCTAGGGCCCAACGACGCAGCCGAAGCTTGCCATGACCGTTTCCAGCGCCTGAAAACAGCGCGCGTCGATCGCCTTTCCGACATCGGCCCGCATGATATCCAGCGCTTTCGACACCGGCATTGCCTTGCGATAGGGCCGGTCAGCCGTCATCGCGTCGAAGATATCGGCGGTCGTCAGGACGCGGGTATCAAAGCAGATTGCGTCGCCCTTCAGGCCGCGCGGATAGCCCTTGCCGTCCAGGCGCTCGTGATGGGCCCCGGCGATCCGGGCAAGGTCCTGAAACGCGCTGACCCGAGCGAGGATTTCTTCGCTGAAGGCCGGATGGCGCTTGACGGCGATCCATTCCTCGTCGTCCAGCTTTCCGCGTTTGTCCAGCACCTGGTTCGACACACTCAGCTTGCCGATGTCATGCAGCAGCGCCGCCCGTTTGAGATAGCGTCTGTGCTCGGCATCGAGGCCGAGCTCAACGGCGATAAGATCGGTGAACAGCGCCACCCGCTCGCTGTGACCATGTGTGAACGGGCTCTTGGAATCGACGACCTGGGCGAATGCCTCGGCGACGCTGTCGAGGAAATCCTCATCGACGAATTCCGTGTCGTGCCGGGGGGCCAAGGCGATCACCGTCGTGTCCAGCCGGGGCGAAGCTAGGGTCGACCAGAAGGATTTCCGCGCCGCGACTGTCCCGAATGCGGCGACGAGATTGGGATCGAACCAGCGTCCACTGCGCTTTTCCACCTCTTTCAGGGCGAAATCCGCATCAGCGCTGGTATGGAACACGTCGACCACCTGAGCCAGCAGAGCGATTCGTCCGAACAGGGAAATCCCGGTACCGGTGAGGCCTCTGGGTTGCCCCTTCCCGTCCCAGTGCTCGTCGAGATCGAGAATGCCGGTCGCGACGGCTTCGGAAAACCGCATTTGCCGCACGATGTCCGCACCGCGATGACAGCGGGTCTCGATCAGTTCGCGGCCGACCTTCTCCCCCTGGGCCAAAGCGATGACCATGGTCCGGAATCGCTCGGCGAGATTGGCCTTCAACCCGGTATGCTTGAGGACGAAACGAAGCATCTGCGGCAGGCTGTCATCGACGATCTTGATGTCGCGCTTGAACGCGATGTCGTCGGTCAAAAACAGCTGGCAGATGCGCGCGGCATTGCTGCTGCAGCCGATATCCTTGAGCAGGAGCGTGTAATAGAGATCGCTCATCTCGCCGTCGGACAGGCCGAGTTCTTGCCCGACATTCACTCCAATCCAACAGCAACGGATGCCGTGGCCTTCCGGCTGGCCTTCGGTCAGGTCGAGCGCGTAGCTCAATGCACTGACCAGTTCAGCCTTGGAAAGCTGACCTCCATTCGACTGTATCGCGAGATCCATCAGGGTTCACCTCGATCACCTCGATGAACCTTGGCATGCGGCGGGTTAACGCTCCGCGAAGCGAGCTATATCAATTCGATAGCGCCGGCGCTTGATATTCACCCTTCAAGGCTCGCGCATGGACGACGGCGGCGGCCAGAACCACCATGCCGCCCGCCTGGTGGATCAAACCCCAGCTAATCGGCACGGCAAGGAGCAGCGTCACGACGCCGATAGCGGCTTGCGCCAGCACCAACACGAACAGTGCGACAGCGCGTCTGGAATGACGAGTCCCCGGCGCCTGCGCGAACGCGGCGACGGCGTGGATCGCGACAATGGCGAGGAGGAGATAGGCGCCCAACCGATGGATGAACTGCACCATCATGACGTTCTCGAAGAAATTGCGCCATGCCGGCTGCATGACGAAAAGCCCATTCGGCACCAGCGCGCCGTCCATCAGCGGCCAGGTGTTGAAGGTGAAGCCGGCGTTCAGCCCCGCCACCAGGGCGCCGAGGTAGATTTGCGCCAAGGCAGCGAGCACGATGATACTCGCGACCGTCGCGGAGGCGCGCGACGGCGGCGCCTCGTAGCGTTTCGGAGCGAGGCCCCGCGCCACCCAGATCGTCGCCGCGAAGATCAGGCAGGCGATGATCAGATGGGTCGCCAGCCGGTACTGGCTGACATCGGTCCTGACGCTGAGGCCGGACGCCACCATCCACCAGCCGACGCCGCCTTGCAGCGCGCCAAGGCCGAGAATGCCCAAGAGCCTCGGTTTCAGGAACGGCTCGATGCGGCCGGTCAGCCAGAAGAAGGCGAGCGGTATCGCAAAGACGAAGCCGACCGCCCGGGCCAGGAAGCGATGCGCCCACTCCCACCAGAAGATCGTCTTGAAGGCATCGAGACTCATGCCCCGATTGATTTCCTGATACTGGGGAATGCGCTTGTAGAGCTCGAATTCCTCCTGCCATTCCGCCGCCGACAGAGGCGGAATGATCCCGTGGATCGGCTTCCATTCGGTGATGGACAGGCCCGACTCGGTGAGGCGCGTGGCGCCGCCGACCACGACCAGCGCGAAGACGAGCGCCGCGACCGCATAAAGCCAGAGACGGATGGCCGCACGGTGGCGCGTGGTCGGGTTCGCCGCGAACGGCGCGCTATCGGAGTGGGCCAGGATCGTCATGCCGCATGCCATTGCACCGAAAGTCCGACGCAATCAAGAGCGGGAGGGTCGCTGCCGCCCGGCTAGAATTACGCGGCCGAAACGGCCATAGAGAACCCGTTCGCCCGAGAACCAGCCTTCCGTTGTCGGGCCGCAATTTGGAAAGCGCGACATGCCGATCAGGATCAAGAAACTCGTCGGGGCGGTCATCCTGATCACGCTCGTCGTCGTCTACGCTATCGTCGCCACCGCTTTTGCCAGCCTGTACCTGGCAGAGTCGAGCGGTTGGGTTCATCTCGCCTATTTCCTTATCAGCGGGATTCTCTGGGTAGTTCCGGCGATGCTCGTCATCAAATGGATGGAATCGGCGCCGCGCCGGTAACGCCGGTTCGTCCTCCTACACGGCGGCACCCGTCGCCAGACGGTTCGATTCCATGAATAGCAGATCCTCGACGCCAACCGCGCGAAGCGCATCGACGAGGTCGCCAGAGCGGGGCCCCACGCCCGGCGGCCCGGCGATGACGAGAGCGGTCTCCTCATCGAGGATGACCGGCAGGCGATCGATCGCGTCCCTGTCGTACTCGGTCACGGTGCATTCATAGGCTTCGGCGAAGGCGGCCAGGAACAGTCGCAGATCCGCCAGCTTCGCCGCGTCCGCCGACCGCATGTCGTAGCCGGCGGAGGGGACAACATGGGCGTGGGTGAAGTGATCGCGGTGAATGACGTCGGTGAGCGAGGCAAGCCCCTCCGCAAGGGCCGCGAATCCCTCGCAGTCGGGCCGCAGGCCCATCGCCGCGGCAACGCGATCATCGCGGGTCAAATCGATGAGCACCGACGTGAGCCCGCTGGCCGTCAGAAGCCGGACGATCCCGACGCCGCCGATATGCTGTCGGTCGCTCCAGGTCGACAGCACGACCAGTCGACGGATCGCACCGTGATGAATTCCGGCGACGAGTTCGCCCGCCGTGACCACATCCCCCGTCCCGGTTCGCGCACCGCTCATCGCCTTCCCCACCCGGACGGACTGCTGTGTGACGCAGGAAATTCAGCGTCATCCATCCAGAGATGGTGGCTTCGCGGTCCCGAAATAGACAACGGCGGAAATCGGCGCAACATTTTACTCCGCACGGACGGCATCGATCACCATCATGACCTGTCCGGGTAACCGCGTGGTTAAGCCGCGAGGCAGCCCCGTGAGGAACCCGGCCAGCGGCTTTACCGACGATTAACCCTAACGGGCCTATAAGATCGGACAAGATGCCGCCCTGCCCGCCGGCATGGGATCGCCACGGGAAAAGCCGCCATGCACAAACCGACGCTGGCACTGATCGCCACAACGCTCGCGCTGCTTGCCGGCTGCGCATCCTACAAGCCCGTGCCGCCGGCCTTTCACGCGGCACTGAACGAGCCCTACCACCTCGATAGCGGCGACATGGTGCGGGTCACCGTGTTCGAACAGGATGGGCTCACCAGCACCTATCCGGTCGACAAGGCCGGCTATCTCGCCTTTCCGCTGGTCGGATCGGTGCCGGCGCGCGGTCGCACCACCAAACAGCTGGAGCAAGAGCTGGCCGATCACCTGCGCGACGGCTACCTGAAGGACCCTGACATCACCGTCCAGGTGGAACAGTACCGGCCGTTCTTCATCATGGGCGAAGTGACCACCGGTGGCCAATACACCTATGTTCCCGGCATGACCGTCCAGAAGGCGGTGGCCATCGCCGGGGGCTTCACCCCGCGCGGCGAGCAGGAATCAGTTGACGTCACCCGGCAGGTCGGCGGCCGCGTTCTCACCGGCCGGGTTCTGACATCCGATCCGATCCTGCCCGGCGACACGCTCTATATTCGAGAGCGGTGGTTTTAGAGCTTCGGCCGGCGGCGTCGCCGGACACATCATGCTGGTCGGGCCTGTCCGACCCGTCACGAGAAGCGGGATGAAAGTCACGCGTACCCGCCCCTTCGCTCAAATGGACCGGACCTGCTCAAGCAAATCTTAGCCCTTTCGCACTATAGTCGCCGGCTCGAGGGAGCGCCTGCGTTGGGGCGCGGGCCGACCGAGCGGGAAGCGAGACAGGATGGCGAATTTCGAGAGCGGTCTGCCGTTCGACCGTGAAGTCGTACGGGCGTTTCCGTCACCGGCCTCGACCGCTCCCGTCGAGATCAACGCCTTGGCGGCGCGTGCTGCCAGGCAGTATCAGGACGATTTCATCACGCCGCGGATGTTGTCCGGCATCTGGCGGGGGGTCGAATTCCTCCTCCTCGCCAGCGTCGGACTGCTGGTCTTTGTCCAGTATGTCGGCCTTTCCAGCCCTCTCCGGCTTTCCTACATCGTCTTGTCTTTTGCCGGGGCGGCCATCGGTATCGTCGCGATCAACCTTGCGGACGGCTACGAACTCAGCATCCTCAAGGGTCGCTTCATACAACTCTGGCGTGTCATCGCGGCTTGGGGTGCGGCGCTCTCGCTGCTCAGCGTCGTGCTGTTCTTTCTCTATAACGACGCGGCCTATTCCCGCGTCTGGTTCGGAACCTGGTTCGTCGCAGGCTCTGGCAGCCTTGTCCTGGCGCGGCTGGTGCTGCGCGCCAACATCCGCCGCTGGGCCCGCAATGGCCGCATGGAGCGGCGCGCGGTCATCGTCGGCGGCGGCAAGGACGCCGAGAATCTGATCCGCAATCTGGAAATCCAGCCGGACAGCGACATCCGCATCTGCGGCATCTTCGACGACCGTGACAACGAGCGCTCGCCGCCGATCGTCGCCGGTTATCCCAAACTCGGCACCGTGACCGAGCTGGTCGAATTCGCCCGGCTGACGCGGATCGACATGCTGATCGTCACGCTGCCGCTGTCGGCCGAACAGCGCGTCTTGTCGCTGCTCAAGCAATTGTGGGTCCTGCCGCTGGACATCCGCCTGTCGGCGCACTCGGCGCAGCTGCGGTTTCGCCCGCGCACCTATTCCTTCGTTGGCCAAGTGCCGCTGATCGACATCTTCGACCGCCCCCTGGCCGACTGGGACTGGATCGCCAAACGCGTCTTCGACCTGTGCTTCGCCACGCTCGCGCTGATCGCTCTCTCGCCGGTGTTCCTGGCCACCGCCATCGCCATCAAACTGAATTCGAAGGGGCCGGTCCTGTTCCGCCAGAAGCGCCACGGCTTCAACAATCAGATCGTCGAAATCTTCAAGTTCCGATCGCTCTTCCATGAAATGTCCGATCCGCTCGCCAGGCAGATCGTCACTAAGAACGACAAGCGGGTGACGCGGGTCGGACGGTTCATCCGCAGGACATCGATCGACGAGCTGCCGCAGCTGATCAACGTTCTGCGCGGCGACCTATCGCTGGTCGGGCCACGCCCGCACGCGGTCCACGCGATTTCCAGCGGAAACGAGACCTTCGTCGAGATCGTCGAGGGCTATTTCGGCCGGCACAAGGTCAAGCCTGGGATCACCGGCTGGGCGCAGATCAAGGGGTGGCGCGGCGAGATCGACCAGCCCGATAAGCTGCAGAAGCGCTTCGAGCACGATCTCTATTATATCGAGAACTGGTCGCTCCTGCTCGACCTCTACATCCTGATGATGACGCCGATCAGCCTACTGAAGACCGAAGGCGCCTATTGATCAGGAGCCCGCGCGCCGAACGACACCCGGTCGCTCGAGAACGCCCGGATCGGCGACGGCGATGAAATGCGGATTGGCGAAGATGTCCTCGTCCGGCAATCCGGTGCGGCCATAGCGAAGGGCCAAGCCGTCAGGCGTCACTGTCAGACCGCCGGCGGCGCGCAACACCGCGTCGCCCGCCGCCGTATCCCACTGCATGGTCCGGCCGAGGCACGGATAGAGATCGGCGCCCCCTTCCGCCAGCAAACAGAATTTCAATGACGAGCCGACAGACCGCCTCTCGCCGAGGTCGAGTCCGGCAAGGTAGTGCCGCGTCGCCTCCGACAGATGGTCGCGGCTGGCAACGACATCGAGCCGGCGACCGGGTTGGCGGCCCCGCAGCGGCAGCATGGCGCCGTCGCGCTCGACCGTCGCGGGCCTGTCCGTCCCGCCATAATAGATCGCGCCTGTCGCCGGGACGCCGACACAGCCGAAGACCGGCATCCCGTCCTCGATCAGTGCGACATTGACGGTGTAGTCGGGCTTGCCGGCGATATAGCTCTTCGTCCCGTCGAGTGGGTCGACCAGCAGGAAATGTCGCCCGACGGACGGAATTTCGCCCGCCGCGAAGCGCTCTTCGGCGACGATGGGAATGGAACAGGCGGCCTCGATGAGCCCGGTGATGGCATGCTCGGCCGCACGATCGGCGTCGGTCACCGGGGATGCGTCGTCCTTGTAGTCGACGCCCTTCGGATCCGCCCCCCGTGCCACGATCGCGGCCATGCCGGCGCGGACCGCGGCGACGAGAAGGGCGGTATCGACGCTGCTTATCACCTTACGCCCCGTGCCTGCTGCAAAGCGATGTCACCCGCACGAACGCCCCCGGCACACCGTGCGCGACGGCCGTTCAAAGCGTCTGGTTGTAGGCACCGACCTCTCCATTTCGCCGCAGGATCGTGTCCACCGCCTCGAACATCTCGCGCTTGCGCGCCTCCGACACCGGGCTCTCGACCACGACGACGAGCTCCGGCTTGTTGGAGGAAGCACGGACGAGACCCCAGGTGCCGTCTTCCGCCGTCACCCGAACGCCATTGACCGTGACGACATCGGCGATCGGCTGGCCGGCGAGCGGTTCCCCGGACGCGTGCATCGCCGCAATTTCGGCGACGACGCGGTCGATGACGCCGTATTTCACCTCGTCGGGGCAATGCGGCGACATGGTCGGCGAGCCGTAGGTCAGCGGCAGATCACGATAAAGATCGGCCATCGACCTTTCCGGATTGCGATCGAGCATTTCGGCAACGGCGATCGCGGTCATCAAGCCGTCGTCATAGCCGCGGCCGATCGGCGTGTTGAAGAAGAAATGGCCGGATTTCTCGAAGCCGGCAATCGCCGACAGCTCGTTCACCCGCCGCTTGATGTAGGAATGGCCGGTTTTCCAGTAGTCGGTCGTGGCGCCCCGCTCGTTCAGGACCGGGTCGGTCATGAACAGGCCGGTCGATTTCACATCGACGACGAATTGCGCGTTCGGGTAGATCGAGGACAGATCGCGCGCCAGCATCACGCCGATCTTGTCGGCGAAGATCTCGCGGCCTTCATTATCGACGATGCCGCAACGGTCTCCGTCGCCGTCGAAGCCGAAGCCGACATCGGCACCGTTCTCCAGCACCGCGTCGCGGATCGCATGGAGCATCTCCATGTCCTCCGGATTCGGATTGTAGCGCGGGAAGGAATGATCGAGGTTGGTGTCGAGTTCGATCACCTCGCAGCCGATCCGCCGCAAGACGTCCGGCGCGAAGGGGCCGGCCGTGCCGTTGCCGCAGGCCGCGACGACCTTCAGTTTGCGCTTGATCGCATGCCCGTCGACGAGATCGTCGGCATAGCGCTTAGGAAAGTTCTCGACATATCGATAGGAACCGCCACCCTCGCCCTTGAAATCTCCGGAGAGAACGATGTCGCGCAGTCGCGCCATCTCGTCCGGACCGAAAGTCAACGGACGTTCGCAGCCCATCTTGACGCCGGTCCAGCCATTTTCGTTGTGCGACGCGGTGACCATGGCGACCGATTGGCAGTCCAGCGCGAACTGGGCGAAATAGGCCATCGGCGACAGCGCCAGGCCAATGTCGTGCACCGTGGCGCCGCCGGCGAGCAGACCGGCCGTCAGCGCGGTCTTGATCGCCAGGCTGTATTCGCGAAAGTCATGGCCGACGACGATATCGCGCGCAATGCCACGCTCGGCGATCAGCTTCGCCAGCCCCAGCCCCAGCGCGGTCACGCCCATGAGGTTCAGCTCGGGCGGCTTGGGATCGCCGGCCCGACCGAGCCACCAGCGCGCATCATATTCGCGAAAGCCGGTGGGCTTCACCAGAGGCCGGGTTTCGAATTCGAGACTGTTGGGCGCGGCGACGGCGACGGGCTTGGGAAACATGGAGACCTTCGGCTGATCGACAGTAAGAGGCGGTCATCCGACGCCGATACGAGACTTGGCGGGGACCGTCGCAGGACCGATCCGCAAACGTCACGATCGGGCGCCGTGGGGCTGCGAACTCGCCAGCAAGCTCTACCAGCCGGCGCCATAAAGGCAAGACGCTCTCCGGCCAACCGCTTTGTTCGGATCCCGTGACATTTGTTCAACGAAAATCAGAGAAAAGTAACAAAACATGCCGATAATGAGCGACTGAACTTTGAAGGAGATCTCCGCGACGTGACGTATCGGCACGCCTTCTCGGCCATGATCCGGAAACGCTTTGTGTTTTCGCGCGACAAATCCGGCGCCTCGGCGGTGGAATTCGCCATGGTCGCCGCGCCGTTCTTCATGCTGATGTTCGCGATTATCGAGACCTTTGCGATCTCTGCGGCCGGCATGTTGCTCGACACCGCGGTCGACGGCGTCGCGCGACAGGTCCTGACAGGTCAGATCCAGCAATCGGATATCGACGAGAAGGTGTTCCGCACCAAGATCTGCGACAAGGTCGACTTCCTGCTGTCTTGCGACAAGCTCAAGATCGACCTTCGTACATTCCCCACATTCGGCGCCATCCCGACCGACGTCCCCCTGCGGCTGAAAAATGTCGACGACACGAATTTCTGTTTCGATCCGGGCAGCGCCAACTCGATCACCGTGCTGCGCGCGTTCTACGAATGGCCGTGGGTCGCGTCGTTTCTTCACGAAATCGCGTCCGACACCAACGGCAACGATATCCTCTTCTCGATCACGGCTTTCATGAACGAACCCTTCGGCGAATTGAAGAGCAGCAAATCCAACTGCTCCTGAGGAAATGATGCGGACGAGTCCATCCAACATATGCCCCCGGGCAACGACCCTGTTCTGCGGCTTTACGCGTGATTGCAGGGGCATGGCTGCCGTTGAATTCGCCTTGATCCTTCCGGTGATGTTGTTGCTGTATCTCGGCGGCTTCGAGGCATCGAAGGCACTTGAGGCCAGTCGCAAGGTGGAGACGACGGCGGAAACGGTCGGCAATCTCGTGGCGCGCAATCGGATGATGAACCCGACCGCGATGGGCAATATCTTCAGTATTTCGAGCGCCGTGATGGCTCCGTTTTCGCCGGACGCTCTCAAGATCGTCGTGACCGCTGTTCAAGTCGACGACAAGGGCCAGGGCAAGGTCGACTGGTCGCAGGCAAACTCGGGCAGCGGGCTGGCGGCTGGCGTGACCTTCCCGGTGGCGCCGGAGCTGTTTTTCGGGACGGCGAGTTATCTGATCGTTGCGGATGTCTCCTATGCCTACGCACCTCTCCTCGATTACACGAATTCCTTTTCCAACATAACATTCAGTAAGACTTACACTTTTAGACCTCGCCTAAGTAAATCCGTGAAATGGGAAAATTGAATATATTTAATTTATGAAAACTTGAATGCCTCTGATGATACTGACGTTTTCTGATCGAATAAATACGACAGGAAGTACGATGCGGACGCGATTCACTTCTCTTGCCCTGTGGTCGGACCGTCGTGGCAACGTTGCGATGATGTTCGGGCTGACGCTGCCGATCCTGGCCGCTACGATGGCGGCGGCGGTCGATCTCAGCACGATCTACGGCGCCGAACGCAATTTGCAGCAGTCGGCAGACACCGCGGCATTGGCCGCCGCCAAGGAATACGCCCAATCGGAGGATCCAGGCTTCCTGGCCAAGGTTGCGGAAGGCTACTTCTTCCACAATGCGGGCGAAGATACGCGCGGCTACACCCAGTTCAGCTACGATGGGGTTCAACTGGTCGGCGGCGACAGGGTTCTGAAGGTGTCGGCGACGCGGCAGCAGCCTACCTGGTTCGGCGATCTTCTCGCATTCGTGACGAACGAAAAGGTCGACTGGCGCAATTTCCCGATTGCCAGTACGAGCGAGGTCGTCCTGGAGAACCTGTCGATCGAAATGGCGCTGGTGCTCGACAATTCGGGATCGATGGGCTCGAGCGTCGGCGGAGCCAAGAAGATCGACACCCTCAAGAGCGCCGCGAAGGACCTCACGGCCGCATTGATGAAGGTGAACGCCACCGCATTTGGCAAACCGCCGGTGATGATGGGTGTGGTGCCGTTTTCCGGTTCGGTCAACGTCGGCCCGGCCAATATTAACGCGCCGTGGATGGACCGGTTTGGCGAATCTCCGATTCATCACGAGAACTTCGACTGGGCGAGTTGGACCGAGCTGACGAATGGTAAGTCCGCCGCACCGATGGCGGAAAAGATCGGCATGCAGTGGCGTCGAAAATCGGACGGCCAGGTGCTGACCCGTCAGTGGTTGTTCGAGAACGCGCGGGAACTTGTCAAGGAAAAGGGCAAATACGTTCCCGGTCCCAAGCGTTTCCCCGGGGGATGGGAAGGATGCGTCGAGTCGCGTCCGGAGGGCTTGGCGGTGACCGACGACGCGCCGCTCGCGGGCGCCAGCCTGTTCGTTCCCATGTTCGCGCCGGACGAATACGACTGGTGGGGCTTTACCGGTTGGAAGAACGACTACCTGGCGGACAACAGCGACGGGAAGTCCGGCAGCGCCGCGCAGTCAATCGAATGGCAGCGCGACATGAACAAATATCTGGAATCCACCGCTCCCACGCGTGGCGGATCGAGCGGACGCGGTCCGAATCAGGGCTGCAGCACGACTCCCATCACGCCGTTGACCGCGGATCAGTCCACTGTCGATGCAGCGCTCGACAAGATGCAGCCGACCGAGATGACCAATATCCCGGAGGGCATTGCCTGGGGTTGGCGCGTGCTGTCGCCGGGCGCGCCCTTCACCGAGGGTCGAGCGAAGGACGCCAAGGACAACCTCAAGGTCCTCGTGGTGATGACGGACGGCGAAAACACCTATGGGGGCGCTTCCAACGCCAACAGATCCCGCTGGGGCGCCTATGGCTACGGGGAGGTCTGGGGCAGTGGATCGCCTCAGCCCGGACGGATGTTCGACGCCACGACACGGACGATCAAGAAAGCCGATGACAGCCGCTACGTCGAGGCCATGAACGAGATGACCGAAAAGGTGTGCGCCAACGCCAAGAATGACGGGCGGCGGCCGGACGGGACCGACGGCGTCGTGATTTTCACCATCGCTTTCGACGTCAAGGACGGGAGCAAGGTGAAGACGCTGCTGGAAGGCTGCGCCTCCTATGGCCTGAAAGATCCGACCACCAAGCTCTATTACGACGCTCAGAACAAGGAGCAGCTGGTTGCCGCCTTCGGGGCGATCACCGATGAGGTTTCGAGCCTTCGCCTCTCGCGCTGAGCGTCGGTACGTCGCAATGTTGATCGGCCTGAGGGATAAGCTTCCTCGCCGACGGGAAGAAGACCCGCCAGACGATTGCATAGGTGGAGGCGCCCGGCGTCTCCTGGCGCCGCGTCATCTTGTTCGACGGTTTTCCCGCCACCAGATGATCAGGCCGCTGGCGATCAGGATCGCCGCGCCAATGACGAGGTTCGGCCGTAACGGATCGCCGATCAGCACCACGCTGTAGACGCTGGCGAAAAACACCTGAAAATAGAGAAATGGCGTCAGGGTAGAGGCCGGCGCATAGGCAAATCCCTGGACGAGGCAGAAATGGCCGAGCGCGCCGAGCGTCCCGATGCCGACCATGAGAGCGAAGTCGGCGGGCGATGGGGTCTCCCAGATAAACGGGACCACAAGGCTCAGCACGACCGCCCCCGCCGCCGTGGTGTGAAAAAGCGTCGCCGCGTTCTCTTCCGGCCCGGACAGTGCGCGGGTCAGCAAGTAATAGGCCGAGACGATCACGGCGGCCCCGAGCGGCAGCAGCAGATAGGGATCGGTATCGGCAAAGCCCGGACGGACGATCAGCAGGACGCCGCCGAACCCGGCCAGCACCGCCGCAATCCGAGGCAGTCCGATGGTTTCCCGCAGAAAGACCACCGACAGCACGGTCACGAGCACCGGGGCAAAGAACATCACGGCCGTCGCGTCAGCCAGCGGCACGTGGGAGAGGCCGAGATACATCGTGACCGTGGCGCCGAGCAGCGCCCCGCCGCGCGCCAGTTGCAGGAGTGGCCGCCGGGTTTTCAGAAAGGTCGTCCCCCGGGTCTTGGCCAGCCACGCGGTCATCAACACCGCGTGGAAGAAGTAGCGTGCCCAGACGACCTCCAGAACCGGCAACCGCCCGGTCAGCGACTTCGCGCCCGTATCCATGGTGGCGAGCGCAAGGCCGGACAGAATAGTGAGGATGATACCGGCAAGAACGCCGCTCGGCTTGCGCATGAATCGCTCGGCAGGAGAAAAAGCCAGTCTCCCGTAGTTTCGCCTATGGCGCCCTGAAAAGCGAGAGCGGAAGAAGCGGAGAGGAAAGTTCCGCGCCAAAGCCATGCAGTCGGCTTGAATTTACCCGTTTAACGTGTATTATTTTCACCTCCTCAACCATGCGGAGATGCACTCCGGACGGAGAGTGGAGCATGGGAAACTATGTAGAAGGCGATAGCCTGTCGCAGGGCGAAAACCTGAGTCCCGACGAACGGAAAGCGCACCGCGGTGGCCTCGAGCGTTTCCACAAGGGGCTCGAAAAACGGCACAAGGCGGAAGCGGAACTGGCACGCGTGCGCGCCGATCTTGCCCGCTCCGGCGCCGATCTGAGCGTGAATGACTCGCTGCACTGGTAGGCGGCGAGAGCGCGTCCCCGCTGCCTGAATGGCATTCATAAGTCGCAAATCGATCCTTTGCGATCACATGGAAATCTATCCGCAGAAGGAATGACGACATGACTGGAAACGCGACAAGCTCATTCGAAAACATGACCCCCGAACAGCAGAAGGCCCATCTCGGGGGCCTGGAAAAGTTCCATACGGGCCTCGAGAAGTTACACATGGCCGAGGCCGAACTCGCGCGGGTCCGGGCCGATCTGGCGCGCTCCGGCGTCGATCTGACGGCCCCCGACTCCCTGCACTGGTAGCAGCGCGGGCGGATGGCGGGATGCTTCAGGCCCTCGCGTCCGGTGCGACCCGAGTCCAGAGCGGGCGGGTTGCCGCGGACCATTCCGCCGTCTGCCATGCGATCGGTTCCGCGACGCGACCGATTGCCGAAGCCTACGCAAAGGCGACGGGGCGGGCTTTTCACCCGCTTTCATCGTCGGCCCCGCACCGTTTGGGCGGGGGCGGCGTCGTCGTCACGCTCGCAGACGATCTGACCGACGATCTTGTGGACGCGGCGACAGAACCGGGAGCCGGCTCGGTCGCCGGCTTCCTGGTCGGCCGCACCCTTGAGGAATTGGGCGCAAAGGCGGTCGCGAGCGCGACGGCGCTACGCAGGCCTTTGGGCGGCGCCCCGTTTCGCCTCGACCTTTGGCCCCAGCTTCCCATCGACGTGGTCGAGACGCCGGATTTCGCCCTGTGCGGCCGCGCCTCGGACACAGCGCATTTGCGCCGGCTGCTCGGCCAAGGCGACAGCCTCGTCTCGGTGACCGGCCACGGCGACGGCATCGACGGCGATCTCGGGCCGCTCGTGCTGTGCCCGGTTGACGCGGCCTTCGCCGCCGAGGACAGGCCCCGCAAGCCGACCTGCCGGGTGAGCGGTCACTGTCACCGCCTCCATGTCGGTCGTGATACGGCGACTTTCGCCGAGCGGACCTTGCATCCCGCGGCCGTCAAGGCGCGGGCGATGATCTGGAACACCTGTGTCGGCTGGCCGTCCCGCGACGGCTTCATCGACCGGACCTATGGCGCCGGATTGCGCCTCGCCGCCTCGCCCATGCTCGGCGCGCTGGTGACAACGGCCAAGATCGTCATCGCCTCGCCGGTGTCGATCGACCCTCTGGTCGGCGCGCTCTCGCGCGGCATGCCGATCGGGAAAGCGGTCGCGACCCACAATTGCTCGCCGCAAGCCCGCGCCTCCGGCCACCGGTTCGTGCTGTTCGGCGATCCCCTGCTTTGCATCGCGCCGCAGCCAGCATCGATCAACGGCGCGGAAGCGGACGCGCCGCCGCGTCGGTCGCGGCTGCCTCACGCGCCTATCCCAGCCGCCGCCCCGGACGGACCGGTGCTGGCCTCCCTCGCCACGCTGTTCTCGACGCGCGGCGACGAGGCCGCGCGCGCGGCAGCCTTCGCTTGTCTGACGGACGCCTTGGCCAAGGGCGGGCTCGAAGGCGTCTGGGTACGCGCGAGCAAAGCGTCGATGCGCGGCAAGGTGCCCTGCCCCCATTGCGCGCGCCTTTCGACCCATCTCATGCTCGACGGATCGTCGACCGTCGGGCAGCGACTCTTGACGATTTGCCGGCGCTGCGAGGTCGCCGCTGACACCCCGCCGGCACCACGCTTCTCCGCCCAACTCGACACCGCCGCCGTCTGGCGGTTGCGGGGCGAGCGTCCCCTGGCGGGCAATTGGCTCGGATCGCGGATCGTCCGGCGCTGCGAGCCGTTCGCCACGGAAGTCGAGCCGTGGCCGGCCGATGCGGCGGGACGCCCGCAGGCAAGCGTCGATTGCGGCCGGTTCCAATGCGCGGCACCGATGACGCTCACTGCCATGTTCTACGCGCGGCGGCAGCTATCGATCTTCTCGCGCCCGTTGCCGGCGAAACCCGAAGAGATCGCGCCATGACCACCCCTTCCGACTCTCCCGTCGCGGCATTCACGCCCTCCTACGCCCTGTCGCTCGCCAAGCTCGTCGGCTTCGCCGCCGCCGTGGGCGCGCTCATCTGGGTGGTCGACGCCAGCGACGGGCCGCTGTCGTTCGCGGCGACGCTGGGCCTCGGCCTGATCTTCGCGCATGGGCTCGAATTGCAGCACGAAGCGCTGCACGGGATATTGCTGCGCGGCGAAACCGCCAACCGTCTCGCCGGGTCGCTGCTCGGCGCGCCGATGCTGGCAAGCTTCACCGACACCCGTGTCCGCCATCTCCATCACCACCGCCATGTCGGCACGCCAGCCGACATCTTCGATCGAAGCTGCCGGGATTTCGCCAACCGGCGCGCCCTCCTCCTCCATGTCTTCGACCCCGCTCGCTTGCCGGCGTTCCTGCGCGCGACGTTCGTTCTGGCGCGGAGCGGCCGTCCCGGGTCGTTCGGCGCCAGGTCGCTCGCCCGGGCGCGGACCGAGCATCTGGCGCTCGCCGCGCTCGCCATCGGCCTGATCGTCATCGGCGGCATTTTCGCGCCGCGGCTCCTCGTCTTCTCATGGCTGGCGCCGGCCTTCCTCATCGCGCCGCCGATTCACTTTCTGATGACCGCGCCCGAACATCTCGGCCGCGATCCGGCGTCCCGCGATCTGACGCAAAACACCCGCTCCTATCGCGCGCCGGCGCTGTGGAGCTATCTGGTCAATTACGACAATTACCATCTCGAGCATCACCGCTATCCGGCCTTGCCGTTTCATCGCCTGCCGGCCGTTCATGCGCGGCGGATGGGCGAGCGTCCGGGCGGACCCGGCTATGGCGCCGCGCTCGGCGAGGTCGCGGCAGCGATCACCGCCTGCCAGCGGACGGGCTGACCCGGCATGTGCGCGATCGCGGGGTGCATCTCCTTCGCCGACGCGCCGGACTGCCGGGGACTGCTGGCGGCGATGCGCCATCGCGGCCCCGACGAGGCCCGCCAATTCGTGAAGGGGACGGTCGCCATCGGTGCCGCGCGCCTCGCCATCGTCGATACCGAACATGGCGCGCAGCCGATGCGGGACCCCGAAAGCGGCATCGCCGTCGTCTTCAACGGCGAAATCACCAATGCGGCCGAACTCCGCGAGGAGCTGAGCCGGCGCGGCCATTGCTTCCGCGGCCGTTGCGACACGGAAGTCGTGCTCGCCGCCTTCGTCGCCTGGGGCGAGGCGGCGGCGGCGCGGCTCACCGGCATGTTCGCGATCGCCGTGAGATTTTCCGATCGCCTGCTGCTACTTCGCGACAGACACGGCATCAAACCACTCGCCTTCCATTGCGACGCGCGCGCCGATCGCTTCCTCTTCGCCTCCGAGGCGAAAGCGATCGGCGCCGTCCTGCCGCAGCCGCCACGCCTCGACCTGACGACCCTTGCGGATTTCGCGGTTCTCGGAACGCCGATCGACGGCGCCACCTTCTTCGAGACGATCACCGAACTGAATCCGGGACACATGATGGCGGTGACCTGGCAGGGCCGCGTCCGCGTCGGGCCTCAGCGGGCCATTGCCGGTTCGGCACGAGCCAACACGGCGCGCGCCGCGGCAAAGGTGAGCGAAGCGCAAGCGGACGAACGCTTCGAAGCCGCTCTGATCGCGGCGGTTCGCCGGCATTGCGTCGCCGACACGGAGATCGTCGTCAGCCTGTCCGGCGGGCTCGACTCGGCGGTGCTGGCGCTGGTCGTGGCGGAGCTGACCGGTCGCCCACCACGGACCTTCACCGTCGCCGAGGATTCCCATCATCCGGACGCGGTCGCCGCAGCCAGACTCGCCCGATCGCTCGGCGCCGCGCATGAATTCCTCGATGTGTCGTTCGGGGCGTTTCTGGCAGCGATCCCCGTGACGCTCCGCGCCGTGGAACAACCGGATCTCGCCGCCGGGCCGCTCTTCGCGCTACTCTGCCATCGGATCGGCCTGACCACCCGCTGCTGCCTGAATGGCGAGGGCGCCGACGAACTCATGGGAGGCTATGCGGCTTACCGGACACCGGAACGGTCGCTCGATGCCATCGAGGCGGCGCTGCGGCGCGTGCGACGGGTCGGGCTGGCGCCGCGCGAAGGCGTGTTAACCCGGATTGAGGCGCTGCGAGCGGCGGCAACCACCGGCACCCTGCGCGAAACCCTTCTTGCCCACGATCGCGCCGATCCGCTGGAGCGCGGCCATCTGCAGCCGGTCGACCGGCTCTCCATGGCCGCCTCGGTCGAAATGCGGGTTCCCTATCTCGACGACGATCTTGGGCAATTGCTGGAGACCCTGCCACCCTCGGTGATCGTTGGCCCGCCCGGCGCGTCCGGCAAGGCGATCCTGCGCCGCTTCGCGGCCCACCGCTACGGCGAGCGCGCCCGCGCCATCGTCACTCGGCCGAAGCTGATGATGCCCGAGGCCGCGCGCGGTCACCTCACCCGGTTTCGCGGACTGTGTGAGCGCGCCATCCCCGATCGCGCTCTCCAATCCTCCGAATTCGGCGATCTTTTCGAGGCCAAAGCGGATCTAGTGCTGTTCGAGGTCTTCCGCCGTCAGGTCTTCGCCAACGGCGAACCGCCCGACCTCCAGGAGGTCATGGCGGAGATGGCGGGGCGGCCCGAAGCGGCGCTGGCGGCCCCGTGAGCACGCCCGCTCCTCTTCGAATGGGTTTCTGTGGCGCCGGCTGGGTGGTTCGCAACTGCTACCGGCCGGCGCTGGAGACCCTAGGCGGCCGGATCGCCGTCGCAGCAGTGCTCGAACCCGACCCGGCGGCGCAAGCGGCGGTCCGGGATCTGTTTCCCGGGATCATGATGGTGTCAACGCGCGAGGATCTGTTGGCGGCACCGGTCGAGGCCATCGTCGTCGCTTCGCCGAACCGCTGCCATGTCGACGACGCGGAAGCGTTCCTCTCGGCCGGCCTCGCCTGCCTGGTCGAAAAGCCGGTGCTGCGTGGCGCCGCCGACCTAGCGCGGCTGACGGCCGCCGGCCGGCGCGGCGGAGCAGCGCTCGCCGCCGGGGTCGCCTGCCGTCACCGCGCCGACGTCCGCCGCTGGCTGGAGGGCACGGCAACGATCGGGCCGCTCCAGCGCCTCGATCTGACCTGGCATCGCCATCGCGGCGTCCCGGCGACCGCCTGGCACCTGACGGGTTCGCCCGGCTGGACCGGCGTCCTCGCCGATCTCGGCTCGCACCTTGTCGATCTGGCCGGCGCCGCGCTTGGCTGGCGCACCGACGGGCTGGACATCCGTTTCGCGCGCCAATCCCGCACGGGACACGCCGCGCCCGCAGCGTGGTACGACGGAACAGCGCTAGAGGTCATGCCAAGCGCCACCGGCGTCGCCGACCGGTTCGAGGCACAATGGCGCGTCGCGGGCTGCACCGTTCATCTCTCCGTTCGCTGGCTCGACGATACGCCGGGCGACGTCGTTCGGCTGGACGCAATCGGCGACGACGGCGCCTGCCGTCTCGACGGCCTGTTCGGCTTCTCCAGCGAGCGCCGGACCCCGCATCAGCGCGTCACCTTGCAGCGACATGGCGAAGCACCGGAGATCGCGGATTTCATGACCGGGCCGCAGCTCCATGTCGCAGGCTTCGCGGCGACGCTCGATGCATTTCGTCTCCGTGCCGCAGTCGGATGGCGGGAGGAATCGGACCTCCTCTTCGCCGCAGCACTTGGCGATTCGATCGAAACGGCGCTTCGATGAGCGCGGTCCTCGCCATCGACCTTGGCGGCACGTTTTTGCGGGCAGCGCTGGTCGGCCCGAACGACGATATCTGCAGCCGGATCAGCACGATCCCGACGCCGTCTGGCGCGCCGGATTGTGCCCGCGCGATCGCCGACGCATGGGAAGTGGCCGAGCGGCCGGCGCGGCTCGCCATCGCGGCAGCGCCCCATTGCGACGCGGCGGGTCGGGTCATCCGCTGGCCGAACCGTCCGGCCTATGAGGGCGAGGCGATCCTTCCCCCCGATCTTCTCGGGCAAGTCGACATTTGCATCCTCGACGACGCCGCCGCCGCCGCCCTCGCCGCACATCCGATGGGCACGGCGGACACGGCGCGCGCGACCACGGTCGTCATCGCGATCGGCACCGGGATCGGCGGCGGAGCGATCGTCGGCGGCCGGCTCCTGACCGGCCGGAGCGGCGCGGCGATGGCGGTCGGGCATATCAAGGTTCCCGCCGCCAGCGGCCTCGTCTGCGCCTGCGGCGAGATCGGCTGCCTGCAGGCGGCGGCGTCCAGCCGGGCCTTGCGCCGCATGCTGGGCAAGTCCGACGCGGATACCTTCGACATCTTCGCGCTACCAGCATCGATCCGCGATCCGGTTCTGGACCGCGCGGCCGATGCTGTCGCCGAGGCATTGGCGATCCTCGCCCGGGTGTTCGATCCACACAGGCTCACCATTTGCGGCGGCCTCGGCCTGTCGCCCTTGTTCGATCTCTGCGCCAAACGGTTCACCACCAGCGGCGGATTGCCGCCACCGGTCCGGCATCCACACGGCGTCGATGCCGCGCTCATCGGCGCCGCCCGCGCGGCATTTCGATCACTCGCTTGACGCGCGCAGCTACCTCCATAATACTACTTAAAGTTACATTCGAGGTGTCGATGCACGCCGATTTCGCCTCCCGCATTCCTTCCTGGCCCCGCTTCGAAGAAGCGGACGAAGCCGCGTTGATCGATGTGCTCCGGTCGCGGCGCTGGTGGCGCGGCAATGGCGATGTCGGCGACCGTTTCGAAACGGCTTTCGCCGAGTTTCTCGATATACGCCACGTCCGCGCGGTCTCCCACGGCACGGCGGCGCTGGAACTCGCGCTCGCCGCCCTCGGAATCGGCGCCGGCGACGAGGTCATCGTGCCGGCCACGACCTTTATCGCCACGGCCTCCGCGGTCCTGCGACTCGGCGCGTGGCCAATTCCCGTCGATGTCGAGCCGGACACACTCAACATCGACATCGCCCTGATCGAAGCGGCGATCGGCCCGCGCACCCGCGCCATCGTGCCGGTGCATATGGCCGGTCAGGCGGCGGAAATGCTCGAGATCATGGCGATCGCCCGCCGCCACGGCCTGTCGGTCGTCGAGGACGCCGCCCATGCCCATGGCGCCCGCGCCTTCGGTCAGGCGCTCGGCGCGATCGGCGACGCGGCGATCGTCAGCTTCCAGTCCGGCAAGCTGATGACCTGCGGCGAAGGCGGCGCGCTGGTCACCAACCGCGCCGACATCGCGGCCGAGAGCTTCGCGCTGCACTCCTGCGGCCGGCCGAAGGGCGACACGGATTATCGGCATGTGATGCCGGCCACCAACATGCGGCTGACCGAGTTCCAGGCCGCCCTTCTCCTCGGCCAGCTTCGCCGCCTGCCGGACGAGATGGCGCGGCGCGACCTCGTGGCGCCGTTCTTCGAGGCGCGGCTCGCCGAAGCCGGGCTCTGCCCGCTCGCGACCCGCCCCTATGTCGAGCGGCACGGCCGCTACATGGTGCTGGCCTGGTTCGAGTCGGCCGATTTCGGCGGCCGCGACGCGGGCGCGCTATCGGCCGAATTGCGAACGATGGGAATCCCGGCCTTCCGCTGCTTCCCGCCTGTACACCGAACCGACATGTTCGCGCCCGGCGCGCTCGGAAAACTCGCCGGGTCGCCGCCCGACTATGCCGCCTTGCCGACACCGGTCGCCGACGCGGCGGCCAAATCGGTCGTCTGGTTCTCGCATACGCTGCTGCTCGGCGACGAAGCGCTGCTCGCCGACATCGCGGCGACGATCGCCTCGCTGAGAACCGGCGCACCGGTAAGCGCCGCGCCCGCCCAATCCGCCGTTCCGGCGTAACCCCCGATGGGTCGCCCCGAAGCCGGCTTCACGGAATTGTCGGACACCTTCAGCCAGACCCGTTTTGAGGAGGGTGGCGGCGCGGTGATCGGCTTCGCCAGCTTTCAGGCCGCGGCGACACGCGCAAGGGCTGCGACATTCGCGGCGAGGGACGCGCGCGGGCACCGGCTGGAACCTGGCGCCACGGTGCTTCTGGCCGAAGACACCGGCCTGTCGCTCTTGTCGAAGATCCTCGGCCTCTGGGATGTCGGGGCCATCCCGCTGGTTGCGCCCACCGGCGCAAATTCGGCGAGCGCCGCATTGGTGAATCAGATCGACTGGCGCTGGGACGGCGAGCGACCGTTGCGGCTCGGCGAACACGCCCCGGCACGCGCCCGGCCCGAAGGCGCCGACCCGGCCGCGATCATCCATCTGACCTCGGGTTCGACCGGTTCGCCGAAGCTTGCGCCCCGCAGCGTGGCGAGCCTTTTGGCTGAGGCCCGACGCTACCGCACCCGCTACGGTTTCAGTCCAGGCGAACGCGCGCTCGTCGCCGCGCCGATCAGCCATTCCTTCGGCTTCGGCGCGCTGCTGGGGCTGGCCGCGTCGGGCGCGATCATCCGTGTCCCACCGGTGTTTAACGCCCGCCGGCTGGCGCGCACACTCCTCGCCGGCCGTTACGCGGTCGTCATCTTCACCGCCCCGATGGCGCGGCTGCTCATTGAGGCCGCCCGCCGGATCGACGCCCCAGCCATTCCCGCGTTGCGGCTGGCGATTGCCGGGGCCGCCCCCGTCTCCGACGCCCTGTCGGACGATTTCGCGGCGGCGTTCGGCTGCCCGCTCGGCCGCAATTACGGTTGCAGCGAAACCGGCGCGACCTTCGGCGAAGCGGCAGCGCTGCCCGAAGGCGTCATCGGCCGGCCCTTCGACGGCGTCCGCGTGCTGAGCCCGGCGGGCGACGATGCGGCCGAACTTGTCCTCGACCTCGGCCACACCGTGCTGGCCAACACAGAGCGGCCGCTTTCCATCTGGCGCAGCGGTGACCGCACCCGCCGCCTCCCGGACGGGACGATCCGCCTGCTCGGCCGGCGCGACGCCCGGCTGAAGGTCAACGGCCAGACGATCGACGCCGAATGCCTGATCCATGCCGCCCGCACTGTGCCTGGGGTCAGCGACGCGGTCGCCCTCGTACTCCAGGCTCCATCGGCGCCCGACCGCGACTATCTGGCGCTGGTCTGCGAGGGCGACGGCATTACGCCTGACCAGCTAGCGGCGGCGATCGCCAAACGGGGCGGGCCAATGCCGCAAGCGATCGCGACGTTCCAGCGCTTTCCCCGCACCGCCGCCGGCAAGCCGGACCGGGCGGCGCTCGCAGCGGCGGTGATCTCGGGCAAGGCGCGGCGTATCGCTTGCCCGGCCGCGATCAGATGACCGGCACTTGCGCCGCGACGCCAAACACGCCCGGCGCGAGCGCTGTACTGCTGCCGCATTTTTCGCCCGCGTTGGACGGCGTGCGGACCGTCGGCGGCCGGCGCATGCGGCTCGATCCCGAGATAGCGGCATTCGCCGCAAAGCTGGCGGTCGAGACGCCGCTCGACGATCTGCCCGCAACCCCGGCCGACGCGGAGCGCACCCTTGCCGATCTTGTCCGAAACGGCCTTGCCATCATTCTGCCGCCACCGGTCGAGGCGCGGCGCTGCGCCGGCGTCGATCTCATCCTGTCGCCGCATGTCGACGACGCCGCGCTGTCACTCGGCGGCACGCTCGCCCGGCATCGCGGCGACGGACGCCGCCGCATCGTCTGCAACGTCTTCTCCGACCAGTCCTATCAGAGCGGGCTGCGGGCGCCGGCGGGCACGCTTGCCGCGCTCGCGAGGGACGAGGACCGGCTGGCCGGGCGCATCCTCGGCTATGAAATCCGCGATTGCGGCCTCCCCGGCGCGCAGGACCGCCACCGCCTGCCGCTCGCCCGCACGCTCGGCTGGTCAGAGGCAAGCGTCCGGGCGGAGGCGCGGTTCCGCCGGGAAATCGCCGATCTCGCGGCGCGCATTCTGGACCTCGTTGCGCCGGAGTCGGCGACGAGCGATATCCGGCTGTTCGCCCCTTCCGGGATCGGCGGTCATCTCGACCATCTGTTGGTCCGGCTTGCGGTAGCGGACCTCCTCGCCGACGGCGCGATCGATCCCGAGACCACGCAATTCTACGAGGATCTGCCCTATGCGGCGGCGATGCCCGGCCCGGACGCGCCGGCCGGCTTTGCCCCGGCGCTCCGCGCATTGCCCCCACCTGCCCTCGCCGCCAAGCTCTCCGCGCTGCGGGTTTTCCAGACCCGGCTGCGCGGCCCGCAGATCGCGCTGTGCGGCCGGCACGCGGTTCTCCTCGCGGGCGAAAACGGCGCGGCGGAACGGGTTTTCCGCCATTGCGGGACAGGGAGACACGCCGCGACGATGGACAGAAACGCCGCGCTCGGCTCTATGGCCCCATGACCTTAGACGATCACCTCCCCGCCGATCCGGCCCCGCCCGCCGGCGACCTCCTCGCCGATGTCGCGAAGGCGACGAGCTTGCGCGAAGGCCGCGAGGGCGTCGCGACCATTCTGCGGATCGTGGCAAGCGACGGCCCGCTGGCGCTGCGCGATCTGGCGCGTCTGGTGCGCATGCCGCTGCCCGTGGTCAGCGCGATCCGCCGCGAGCTGGAAACCCTGAAGCTGCTGGAGCGCGGCCAGGGCGTCGCGCTGTCCCACTCCGGACGCCTCTTCGCCCGCGAACAGCTCGGCCTCGAAGCGCCGCAACCTGAACCCGCCGCCCCCGGCCGCTCGCCCCGTCCGCGCCGCCCGGCGGACGATGCCGGCGACACGCTCGATCCCATCCTCGCGCCGCTGCTGCCAGCGATGGAGGCCCATCTCGCCGACGGGCCGAAGGTCGACGTCACGCTCGACCAGGCGCCCTGCACCGCCGAGACGGCGCTCCGGCGCGCCTTCGCCATGCACCAGGCGGGCGCGCTCGCCGGCCGGCGCATTCTGCTTCTCGGCGACGATGATTCCCTGTCGATCGCCATCGGCCTCGTCGCCGGCGCGCTCTCCGCCCCACCCCGCCGGCTGACCGTGCTGGAGATCGACCCCGACCGCCTTGCCCATCTGGGGCGTGGTGCGGCCCGAAATGCCCTCGCCGTCGAGCGCATCGCCCACGACATGCGCGATCCCGTCCCCGAGCCGCTGCGCGGTGGCTTCGACGTGATCGCCACCGACCCGCCCTATACGCTCCCCGGCATGGCGCTGTTCGTTGCGCGCGGCATCGAGGCGCTGGCGGCCGGCCCCGGCCTGCCGGTGTTTTTATCCTATGCCGATCTTTCCCCCGACGACCGGCTCGACCTGCAGGCGCGGCTGACCGAGCTGGGCCTCGCCGTCTTGCGCATGCGCCCGTCCTTCAACCGCTATGGCGGCGCCTCGATCCTCGGCTCGGTCGGGCAGCTGATCGAGTTGGAGACCACCAGCCGCACGGCCTCGCCGCTCGCCGGCCAGCGCTTCGACGGCGCGATCTATACCGGCGAAATCCGCCCGCGCCTGCGCCGCTATCGCTGCAAGGCCTGCGCTGCGCTGGTGCCGGTCGGCGCGGATCAGGCTGTCACCACCATCGAGGCGCTGAAAGAAGCCGGCTGCCCGCAATGCGGCGCCCATACCTTCGAGCGCCAGCGCGGCGGCAAGAAGGGCCGCGGCTGCTGTGGGTGGGGGGAGCGATAGGAGGGCGGGAACGGAGGTTAGAGGTCTGAGGGAGAAAGAAAGGAGACCGATCGTAAAAGGCTTCACACAACGCCCAATGCTCGTCGTGTCATCGGTCAATAGCGGACGAAACAAACTTCAAATGTCCCCAACCCGAGATACCATTATCCGATAAAGTTTGCCCCCAACACAAACGCACCGCTTAATGCTCCAAAAGCGGCGATGATGAGGGTCCACAACTGCGCCGGCTTCAAAGCGCCGACCAGTTGGGCAACGGACATATTCGCTGGATCTGGTTTCATCGCGCTGACTGACTTCGGCTGGCGCCTCGCAATGCGGTCGCGCCAACTTTCCATTACGCCGTTAAACTCCGAAGAATTTAGCGATTGAGGCTCAATCTCAAGCTCTTGAACATACCAGTCGTTTCCCTTTTCGAGAAGGCCATCACATCGCACCTGCTTATCGACCAGAACGAGCAGTGGAAGCCCACGACTATAGGCCATCGCAGCCTCTATTTGATTCCATGCGGTCGGCAGCCCCACTGCGAGTAGTGACGTTTCCTTTACCGATCCTCGGCGTTCAACGCCCTCCGGAAAAAAGTAACGTTCAAGGGCTATCACCACTGTGCCGCCACAGCGATCCATCAGATTCGACACGGCCCGCAGCGGGGCATCCGCACTAAATGTATTCCGCCCGATGGTGTGCGGAATCAGCCCGGCGGCACGAAGTCGCTCCTCCACGGAGTGGACAAATTTCTCCTGCTCGGGACTCAGGCCAGTTCCAACGCTCACAAAGACGTTCATCTACGACTCCCTAGCATCCCAGCTTGATCACAAGCGTGACTGACACTAACTCGCCCAAATGCTCGCACACAGTCACCTTTCAAGCGGATGATCGCATGGGACTGCTGCAAAAAGCGAAGCGAAAAGAGGAAGGGCCACTCTCGGGGGTATGCTCATGTCGGCTGTTGACGCGGTGCGGGGATGACGCGTGCCCCTCTCGCCCCTTGTAGGAGAGGGCGCCAAGCCTCCAGCGCTTCCGCTACCCCCGCCGCGCGGCCCGGACCAGCGCCGGGACGCCGTCGATCGCCTCGATCTCAACCATGGTCAGGCGGACGCCGAATTCGGCCTCCAGCGCGAAGACGATCCGCACCAGGGCAAAGGAATCCCAAGCCGCGATCTCCTCAGTGCGGGTCGCGGGCGTGATCGCGCCCGGATCGACGCCGAGGATGTCGGCGACGATCTCGGCGACGCGGGATTCCACGTCGGTCATGGTCGTCACGATTGCCTCGTCCCTCGTCTCCGTCATGATCCCTCGCGATCCATCGTGTCCGTCATGATCCCTCCGCCCCGTCGATGATCGTCAGCCCCGCCGGGCGCGCCACGCCGGGCGCCTCGGCCGCCGGGTCGAGAGCGAGCACCCAGCGGTCGCCGTCCTGCCCGAAGCCGGCCTCGGCGAAGAGGCCCCGCGCCGGGCGATTGCGCTCCATCGTCTCGACCGTCCCGACGAGGCGCCGCGCGCCCACCGCCGCCGCGCGCCGGCAAAGCACCGCGAGCATCGCCGTCTCGACCCCCCGCTGCAAGGCCCGGCAGGAGAGATAGAGATTGCGGATGACGACCGCATCGCCGTCACGGTCGGCGAGCACCAGCCCGACGATGCCGTGGCCGCCGAAGACATCGTCGAGCCGCACCAGGAAATCTAGGCAATTGCTTCGCCGGCTGAGTTCCATCTCGTTGGGTCGCTCGGCGGTGAGCACGAATTGGTTGACCCGCCGCGCCAGTTCCGCCGCGCGCGGCCGGTTGGCGGCATCGAGCGGCAGGATGGTGAGCCGGGTTTCGAGGCGTTCGAGAAACGCCGCCGCGTCGGGTTCGGCCGCGCGCAGGCGCTCGACCTCGGCCCGCCGCTGGTACTGCGCGGCGCGGGTTTCGGAGGTCACCGGCCGTTCGCCGGCGGCCAGCAGCGGGTCGGCGAGAAGCATCGCCGCGAAGCCATCCGGATCGGCGAAGCGCCGCACGTCCATCGCCGGAAACCGCGCCGCGACCCGCGCGCAATTGACCGGATCGTCGTCAATGAGGAGCGTGTGCTCCGCCGACAGCCCAAGCTGGTCGAGAACGTCCGCGACCAGATCCGCCTTGTCGGCCCAGTCGACCGCGAGGGCGGCGAAGCGCGGAACGCCGGACGGCGCATCATGGGCGAGATCGGCAAGCGCTTCCCGCGCGACCTTGGCCTCGTTGCGGCTCGCCGCCGCGAGCACCAGACCGCGCGCCGCGAGGGCGGCGAGCCCCGCCGCGTAAGTCGCGTGCAAGGCCAACTCGCCGGTTTCGCCGGCAACACCCGTCCACAGCGTGTCGTCGAGATCGGTGATCAGCAGCTTCGGCGCGGTGCCGACGATCCGAGCGGCGAAGCCGGCGGCGGTGTCGGCGATGGCGTCGGCGCCGTTCTGCGACGGAATGGTGCCAAGGCTGGCGGCAAAGCGCGTATCGAACAGCGGCATGTTGTCGGCGAGTTCCGCCGCGACCGCACAGGCAAAGACGCCCGCACCGGCGTCGCCCTTCCCACCCGCGTCCGTCTCGCCGATGATAGCGACAGGGCATTGCAGCGTGTCGGCGAGGCTTGCCGCGACCCGCGCGGCTTCGTCGCGCACCGCTTTCGAGCCGACCGCTTCGCCGGTCGCGGCGATGGAGAGGATGGCGCCGTCGAAGCGCCCCCGCCCCGCCTCCTCCCGCGCCCGTCCGGCGGCCTCGGCCAGCCCCTCGACGGCGACGGTCTCGAGCTCGAAGCCGGCGATCGCGAAGGCAAGCCGCATTGCGTCGTCGATGGCGCGCGGCTGATAGGAGGTGACGAGGAAGAACCGCACCGGGCGCAGCGCGGCGCCGACGCGGGCTTCCCGGAGCAGGCTCGCGGCGCGCGCGGTGCCGAGACGATGACGCGCCTCGCGCAGGATGCGCGACAGGGCGCCCCTTCCCGCATCGGCCGCGCGGATGATAGCACCGGCGTCGGGCGGTTCGGCGGCCGGCGCGAACGCCCACCAGGATGGCGCCTGGCTATCCCTCGGCATCGCGGTGAGCGGTCACGGCTGGAGCGGCTCGATCTGCCGGGTGACGTAGCTGCGCTCGACCAGCCCGTCCGGACAGAGAAGCCGGGCGATCTCATCGATTGTCGCATCCTCGGACATGTCCGGATTGCACAACAGAACGTCGACCAGCACCATTTTGTATTCCGGCCAGGTGGTCAGCATGATGTGCGACTCGGCGAGGAACACCACCAGCGTGATGCCGTGGGGGACATAACGTTGGGCATGTTCGCCGATGATCGTCGCGCCGCCGGCTTGCGCCCCGGCGAGCGCGGCGTCACGCAGCGCCACCTCGTCCTCGATCGCGGCCGAACAGTCGCGCATGTCGGCGAGAACCTGGCGTATTCGCATGATTGCACCTTATGATTGCGCCGGCGAAGGCCAGCGCCGCCATCGGCCCTAGTCAATTCGCTCGGCTCGCTATAGTCACGCGCCATGCGGGCCGCAACCCCGCGTCACCACCCGCGCGCGTCCGTCGCGCGGCCCCACTCGACGACCGGAGCGCCCCTGCCATGGCCGACCGTCCCCCCGCCCCAGCCGACCCGAGCGACCTCGTCCTGCGCGATTTCCGTCTCTCGGATGTCGAGACGGTCGCCGGCTTCGAGGCCGCCATCGCCGTGAAATCCTTCGCCGACGAGGCCGTGACCGATCCGGCGCACTACCGCAAGAAGCTGACCAAGCTGATCAAATATGGCGGCGACTGGACCAAGGTAGCGGAGCGCGACGGCCGCCTCGTCGGCTGGGTCTGGGTGGCACCGCGCCAGAACTTCATCACCGGCGACACTTACGCCGACTTCCGCTCGATGTATGTGGATGGCGAGCGGGCCGGCCCCACCGCCGCGATCGCGCTCTTGCGCGCCGTCCTCGACCATTGCCGGGAGGCCGGCTACACCCGCATCGTCGGGCGCACGGCCAGCTCCAACGAAGCGATGCGCGCGCTCTACCGGCTGGCCGGCTTCGAGGAAAAGCACATCGTCTACGAGATGGACATCGCACCGGCTTCCGAGCCCAGCGTGCCAGGACGCGCGCTTGGCTGACATGTAACCCAAGGTTGCATATTTTCAAGGCCCATGCCATCGTGTTTCGCGAGACGGGAGGCCGGAAATGAAGCGGTTCCTCTATCATGACCTGATTGTCGCCGGGAACTGGTGCAACCTGAAATGCAGCTATTGCACCAGCGTCGCCGACGCGGACGATTTCGGCGAGGCGACCTCGGCGTCGGCCAAGCGACGCGGCGCGGCGATCGCGATCCCCGATGTCCTGGCCATGGTCGACCGGCTTCGCCGCCATGTCGACGCGCCGGTGATCAAGGTCAGCGGCGGCGAACTCTTCCTGCTCGCCAATGCCGCCGATCTCGTTGCCGAGCTGTCGGCGCGCTACGCTCATGTCCAGGTGCTGACCAACGGCACCGAATTGACGCCGGCGATCGTCGAGCGCTTGTCCGGCCTCGGCAATGTCGGCTTCAACCTCTCGCTCGACGGCCACACGCCGGAGATGAACGCCATGCGCTGGCGCTCGCCGCGGCTCGGCGCGCGGGTGATGGCGGCACTCGACGCGATCGCGGCCGTCGGCCGACCGCTGGAGATCACCATGGTGGTGAGCGATGCCAATGCGGCGCATCTTTGCGACTTCCTGGCGTTCCTCGCGACGCTGCCCTGCCGGGTTGTGCTGATGCCGATCCCGGTGCGCGGCATCCATGCCGACCGATTGTTCAGTCTGGAAGCGCGGCGGGCCTTCGCCGAGCTCCTGCGAAGCCTGCCCGGCGCGTTTGCCGCCGTGCTCGGCCCGGCCGCCTACTACCAACGGCTGGCGGATTTTCTCGATGGCGAGAACGGCGTTCGCCGTCACCGCTGCCATCTGACGGCCGCCGCCGTGCAATTGTTCGACACCGGCGCGATCACCCCCTGCCCGGTCGGCTGGACGGCCGAGATCGCCAATGTCCGGCGAGACGGGATCGACACCGCGCGCGCGGTGATCGGCGAGCACAAGCTCTACGATCTGATGCAACGGGACCCGCCGCGGGTGCCGGTCTGCCGCAGCTGCTTCAGCCAGGCGGATGTCCTCAACCTCTATCTCGACGACGCGATCGATCTGACGGAGCTGGCGGTCATGCCGCTCTTCGCCGCGCCGGCCGCACGGCAAAGGCTGGTCGAGTTGAAGGCCGCCCGGACGCGAGCGCTTCAGGCGCCCGCCGACGCCCGCGCGAGATTTGCCTCGACGGTAGGATCGGGGCCGGCCGGATCGGGCGCCGCGTCGGCCCTTTCCGTCGCGGCCGAGCGATAGACCGCCGGGCTGGCCCAAACGGCCAGAAGCCGCGCCGCCGCGTCGATCGTGTCGCAGGTCGGCAGCAATGTCAGCACCAGACAATCGGCGAGCCAGGGCGGGCGGGCGTTTTCGCCGTCGTCGCGCCCGGTATCGCCCGCGACATGGCGGCAGAGTTCGTCGGCACGCTGCCAGTCGCGCTCGTCGCAGGCCCGCAGCATCGCCGCGAACAGGGCCGGACGCGGCGCCAGCGCGACGGCGAAATCCGCCAGCCGCCGCAGCCGCTCGGGCTCGACGTCGAATGGCGCGCCGCCCGCCCCGGCGTTCTCGAACAGCGCCACGGCGGCGCCTGTCGCCGCGATCAATCCCTGCACGGTCCGGTTGCGCATCAGCCGGTCGGCGAAGAAGAGCCGGGTGCGCGGCGACAGGCGGCGATCGGGGTCGGCGCACCTGGCCACCTGGCGCAGATCGAGCGGCTCGAATGCCAGGCTGGCGAATGTGTCGGGGATCGTGAACGGCAGATAGACCAGCGCCAGCGTCATGCCGGCAAGCTCCGCCCCGGCGCCCGGCGCCGCCTGGGCAAACCGTTCCGCACAGACCTCGAGGCGAGTCTCCTCGCTGTGCAGCAGACGCGCCAGGGCGCCGGCATCGAAACGTCCGCTGGCCAGCGCCTCGCAGGCGGCGGCGAGGACGCCGAGCTGCCGGCCGTCGCGCTCCGATATCAGATCCGAAAAGACATGACCCCGATCGACGATCTGCTGCTTGGCCGCAAATTCCCGCAGCATCGAACGGCCCCAGGCGCGCCGGAGGCGATCGGTCTGAACCGCAATCATCGAACCGTAGGCCTCATGCCGTTACGCTATCTCAGGTTGTATATCGAAGCAACCACAGATAGTATTTCCTTGGATGTGTCGGAGGAAGGAGTGAGCGGCATGGAAACCAGTCAGGACGGGATCACGGCGCGCGCGCTGGAGGATCAACTGGCGCAAATCCTCGAAAGCCTCTGCGCTGCGAACGAGATGGTCCGACGGGACGCCGATCTGCGCAACGACAGTTTCGGCGCGATCGGGCTGACCTCCGTCGACTATCTGGAGTTCATCCTCAACGTCGAGACCGAGTTGAACATCGACGTGCCGGATGAAGCGCTGATGGACCCCGCCCTCGCCTCCGTGCGGATCTGGGCCGACTATCTCGCCCGGCACCGCGACGAACTGGCGACGCCGCTGGTCGGCGCCGCGACGGCCTAGATGCCCGGCGCCCCGCTCCGGGTCGCCCTCGTCGGACCGCGCGAGGACCCCTTCGCCGACGATCCCGACCGCGAACATCGCGAGCGGATGCTGCGCAGCTTCGAGGAGATTCGCCGGGACATCGTCACCTTCGGCACCGACTACACCTTGTCGCGCGAGTTTCTGGGCATCGAATATCTGGCGGCCACGCTACGCCGGGAAGGCCGCCGCGTTGCCGTCGTCGGCGCCGGCAATGAAGGGCTCGACGACAAGGCGCTGATCGACCGGCTCGCCGCCTTCGCGCCCGATCTCGCCGGCTTCTCGCTGCTCTACGATCTGCAATTGAAGAGCGCGCTGACCGCCGCGCGGACCCTGAAACGCGCAAGGCCCGAGACATTCATTGTCTTCGGCGGACCGCTGGCCTCGGCGATTTCGGTGCTGCTGCTCGAAACCTTTCCGTTCATCGACGCTATCGTCGAGGGCGAAGGCGAAACGGCGATCGCGCGGCTGGCCGACGCTGTCGAAGGGCGCTGCGCGCTGGACGCGGTTCCCTCGCTGGTGCGCCGCTCGGACGGCGGCATCGTCAAGCATCCGCGCGCCGCACCGGCCGACCTCGATACGCTGCCGCATCCTGCCCGCGACATCATTGCCGCGATCCGCCAGCGCGGCCTGCCGGTGCCGAGCGCCTATCTGACCACCTCGCGCGGCTGCAAGGCATTCTGCACCTTCTGCACGGTTCCGAACGTCGTGCGAGGCATGAAGGATGGCGTCTACCGGATGCGCGACCCGCGCGACGTCGTCGACGAGATCGAGGCGGTGACACGCGACCACGGCGTGACGCGCTTCTACATGGCCGACGACAATTTCCTCGGCTATGGCGAGGCGAGCAACCGGCGGATGCTGGCCTTCGCCGACGAGATTCTGGCGCGCGGCCTCAAGATCAATTTCCACGCCGAATGCCGGGTCGATTCCCTCGTGCCGGAGACGCTGGTCCGGCTACGCGAGGCCGGTTTCGACCAGATCCTGTTCGGTCTGGAATCCGGGTCGGCCAAGACGCTGAAACGCTGGGCCAAGGGCCAGACCGTGGAGCAAAACGAGGCGGCCGTGGCGCTGGCGCGGGAGCTCAAGCTCGACCTGATGCCGAGCATAATCCTGCTCGACTGGGAGTCCGGCCTCGACGAGGTCGAGGAGACGATCGGCTTCATCGAGCGCACGCGGCTGTGGCGCTCAAACCAACCATTGTGGCTGGTCAACCGGCTGAAGGTGCATTGCGGAACGGCCGCCGCGCGGCGCTACGACAATGTCCGGGGCAAGCCGGATTTGCCCCCGGTCGATGTCGGCGACGCGGACAGCCTGGCGCGCTGGTGCGCCGCCGCGACCTATCAGCGTACGCCGATCGAAAACCCTCATGTCGCGGCCTTCTGGTCGGCGCTGAACGGCGAGGCGAACCGCTGGTCGGTGCTGATCGACGAAGTGCTGCCGCCGCTGCTCAAGACGCTGCGGGAGACATCGCGCGACGCCGGCCGGGGCGAGGCTCTGGCCCGCATCAAACGGATCGCGACGTTCCGGCGCTCCGTCGGCGGCGCGCTCGCCGGGCTGATGCGACGACTCGTCAACGCCGCGCGGGAACAGGAAAACGCCGGCCATCGCCCCGACGGCCTCGACGTTGTCGCCCGCCGCTTCGTCAAGGGGTACGAGGCCGAATTGTTTCCCGAGGGACTCGAGACCTGGCTCGCGCCCAAGCCGACGGGTTTGGTGGCGATGCCGGGTGCGGCCTCGCGATCGGCCGAGGCCATGCCGGCGGAGATTGGCTAGACGAATGGGCGTTCCCGACCTGTCGGTGGTCGTTCCGACATCGGGCAAGCCGGAGCGGCTGGTGCTGGCGCTGCATTCGCTGATCCCGCAGACGCTTTGTCGGAATCGCTTCGAGACCATCGTCGTCGCCGACGGACCAGCCCCCGGCACCGAGGCAGCGGTTGACGTGGCCCATGCGGCGGGACAGCCGGTCCGGCTCGTCCGGACACCAGTGCTCGGACAGGCGGCGGCGCGCAATCGCGGCGCGGCCGCGGCGCGCGCCCCGGCGCTCTTGTTCATGGACGACGACGTTCTGCTGTCGCCGGACTATCTCAAGACCGCCCTCACCCGTCTTGCCGAGGAACCGAACCGCGTGGTCCGCGCACCGGTCTATCTGCTGCGCTATCTGGCGCCGTTCCGCGATCCCGAGCGCGGCATTCGCTATGACGGGCGGGCGCTCCATCCCGGCGCGGCGATGACGCGGCGTCTCGTGTCCCGCCGGGCCATCGTCGAGGACTGGCCGTCGATCGGCCGTCAATGCGTCCACCGGAACCGGTTCGAGCGCCTGGTAAGCGACACGCTCGCCAATGGCCCGGCCGCCCATCGCTGGCTCGGCTATTCCGGGTCCGGCGTGGCGCTCGCAAGGTCGCTGTTCGAGGCGTCGGGCGGTTACGACGAGGGCTTCGGCTTTCGCTGGGGCGCGGAGGCGATCGAACTCGGCTACCGGCTGATGCGGCTCGGCGCGGAATTTCGCGACCTGCCCGGCATATTCTCGGCGCATATGGACCACCCGCGCGGCGCGTCGCTCGACAGTTTCGCGGCGAGTTTCGATCATTTCTTCGACAAGCACCGCGATCCGGCGATCCGCGCGGTCGAGCAGCTGATCCTCGGAGAAGATCGTCGGCCGGGCAGTCTGTCCGTCTCAGGCGCCATGCCCACGGTCGAGGAAGTCTGACAGCCTGTCGCAACCCGCCGCGAAAATCTCCTTCTGGTTCGCCGTCGAAATCCGCACCCAATAATCGCCGGAATCCTCGCGATCGTGATCGGCGAAGACGCTCTCGGTGTAGAAGTCGAGGCCGGCTTCGTCGAAGGCTCGCCGCGCGAAGGCCCATTCGCCGAGACCACCGTCGAATTTGACGCAGTGATTGAAGCCGGCCGGCGCGGCGATCACCGATCGCAACCGGTCGCCAAGCCGGCTCTCGAAGGCCCGCCAGTTGGCGGCGCAGATCGCACCGGTCGCGGCCAGATTGGCTTCGTAACGGCGAAACGCTTGCGGCCAGTCGACGGCCGCGTCGAGAAACGCGCAGAGATCGCCGGGCCGGGAAAAATCGTCGGAGTATGGCGAGAACAGCCGCAGATAACGCCCGGCCCGCCGCGCCACGCGCGCCACCATGTGATCGATCGCCACATCGTCTTTCGGATCCTCCACCACGAGCGGAGCATCGCGGACCCGGCGCGCGGCGGCCCGCAGCACCATGTCCAGCACAAGGGCGCTCGCCCCGGCGTGAACCGGCGACCACAGGAGCCGTTCGTTATGGCGACGGACGAAATCGACCACCGGCCGGTCGGCGATCAGCCAGCCTGCGCGCAGGCCGGCAAGGCTGCGCGATTTCGAAAACGAGTTGATCCAGATCAGCCGCTCCGGAAAAACGTCCGTCTTCTCCGGAAACGGATGCGGCCGATCGGGCTCGCCGGGATGGGCGAGATCGGGCACCTCGTCGAACACCAGCCAGCTTCCACCGGTCGCGACCGCCGCGATCAGGGTGTCCAGTTCCTCCGCGCCGTAGACTTCGCCGGACGGGTTGGTCGGCTGGGTCAGTACGACGATGTCCGGGCAATGCCTTGCGATGAGAGCAACGGCCTCGGCCGCGCTCGGCAGGATGCGATCCGGTTCCTCGGAGCAACAGGTGCGGTACGCAATCCGGTGTTCGTCGCAGATGGTCGAGAAGTAGCTGTAGTTCAGCCCTAGGACGAGCGCCGTCCGCGCCCCGGCAATGTCGGCGAGATAGCGAAAGGCGAAGGCGAGCGCCCCGGTCGCGCCGGCGGTCATGACGATATTGGCCGGCCCGATCGCGCCAAAGGCGGAGGTGCCGATCCGCTCGTGGGTCTCGAAGGCGATGGCCGCGACGACGGCGGGCGCGCCGCCGGGCGCGGTATAGTTCTCGACCAGCATCCGCTCTTGCAGTTCGCGGGCGGCGATATCGAGCAGAACCGACGGAGCCTTCAGATGATTGACCCCGGAGGAGAGGTAGCTGACCCCACCATGGCGCCGCACGGCGGCGGCCCGACGCGCGGGATCATAGAAATAGGCGTTCGCCCGCTCCAGCGACCGGTAGGTCACGGTGGAACCCGGCCCCGCTCGGCCGCGGCGGGATGGTCCGGCGATTGCAGCGCCAGCACTTCTTCGAACCGCACCCGGCGGGCGATCAGCCGCTCCTCGTCGCCGTCGATGAGGATCTCCGGCGGCCAATCGTGGCCGAGGAAGTTCAGCGGGCTCGCATGTTTGCCGTAGGCGCCGCAGCCGGAAAAGACGATCAGGTCGCCCGGCGCAAGCGCTGTCGAGAGCGGCACCGCGCTGGCCAGCCGATCGGTCGGCGCGCAGAGCGGGCCGGTGAGTTCGGTCGGCTCGCTCTCGCCTCCCTTCGTCGGCGGCCCGACGACGGCGACCGGCCGCCGCAAGAAGCGCAAGGTGCCCGACACGACCATCAGATGGTGAATGCCCCCGTCGAGCGCCGCGAAACGCCGCCCCGCAGTGCGTTTCACCGTAATGACGCGGGCGAGATACCGGCCGGCCGGCCCGGTGACGTATCGCCCCATTTCGAAGCCGAGTTGCGGGGACAGCCCCTCCCCGGCCACGGCTTGCACCTCGGGTCCTCGCAGGAAAGCGGCGATCGGGTCGAGATCAAGGGCGGAATCGTCGGCGTAGAAAGGCGCGCCGAAGCCGCCGCCGAAATTGAGGAAGCGCGGAGCAAACCCCTTCGACAGACGCCGAACCGCGTCGATAAAGGTCGCGAAGCGCCGAACGAAGTCCGCTGCGTTGAGCGACCCCGACGTCGGGTGATTGTGAAACCCGACAATCTCGACCGGCGCCAAGCGGTCCCGGGCACCAAGAATCGCGGCGGCGGTTGCCTCATCCATGCCGAAGGACGAGGCGCCCGCCCAGTCGCCGCGCCGCGTGCCGGCATCCTGCGGCAGATCGAGCCGCAAGACCGCTGCGGCCGGCCGCTCCAGCCGCGCCGCGATCGCCGCCAGCCGTTCGATTTCGCCCCGCGACTCGATCTGGATCGCGTAGATGCCAACCTTGACCGCCGCCGCCAGATCGTCGTCGGACTTGGCCGGTCCCGACCAGACGATCCGTTTCGCCGGGATTCCCGCCGCCATCGCCAATGCCAGCTCGCCCCTGGAGGCGACCTCTGCACCGAAGCCGAGGGCGGCGAACAGCCCGACGATAGCGGGATTCGGATTGGCCTTGACCGGGTAGAAGAGTGCGGCACCCTCGGGCAAGGCCGCGCGCAGCCGCCCGGCGGCTTGCCGCATGACGGCCGCGTCATAGACGAAACAGGGCGTGCCATAGCGTTCGGCGATCTCTTCGAGCCGAGCATAAGACAGGTTGTCGGCCTCCCCTCCGGCCGCACCCGCACCGGCATTCGGGATATCAGGCAACTCGGCCATAGCCGACCTCATGGTTCGCGAACGCTTCACGCTACACAACCATAGGATGCGCCTTCAAGATGCCCGTCAACCGTCCGGCCAACGCCTGACCGATGGCCGCGGTCACGCGCGGCGGTGCCCGTCGTTCCTCGCTCAGATCGAGCCGGCCTCGACCATATAGTTGTTGGCGGTGCACATCGCAGCGTCGTCGGAGGCCAGGAACACGACCATCCGCGCAAGATAGACCGGCTCGATCAGGTCCGGCAGGCATTGCCGGGCGCGGTGCTTCTCGATCGCCTCCTCGGTGACCCACAATTGCTTCTGCCGCTCGGTCATGACCCAGCCGGGGACCACGGTATTGACCCGGATACGGTGCTCGCCGAGGTCGCGGGCGAAGGAGCGGGTCATGCCATGCACGGCGGCCTTGGCGGTCGTATAGGCCGGCATGCCACCGCCCGCCTCCCACCAGGAATTCGATCCCATATTGACGATCGAGCCTTTGCCGGCCGCGATCATCCCCGGCGCGACGGCTTGGATGGCGAACAGCATGTGGCGAAGATTGGTGGCGATCCGCTCGTCGAAATACTCCGGCGTCAAATCTTCCCAGCCATGCCGGTCGTCGCGGGCGGCATTGTTGACCAAGACGGTGGCCGGCCCGTGCGCGTCGGCCAGCACGGCAAACGCGCGCCTCAGATCGGCGATATCGCGCAGGTCGCAAGCCTGGAAGGCGACGGTCCGGCCATCGGCGGCCAGTTCGTCGGCAAGCGCCTCGCCCTTCTCCCGGTCGAGATCGACGAAGCCGATCTTCGAGCCCTGCGCGGCGAAGGCGCGGACCATCTCGGCGCCGATGCCGGAGGCGCCCCCGGTGACGATGACGCTGGTGCCCTCAAGGCTCGGATAGCTGGCAAAGCGCATGGAATTCCCCGCTTGGTTTGACGAAAATGAGAGACGCTTCTGGCCGCTTTATCCCCGAAACGGAAGCAGAAATCGAGCCACGACCGGTTTGCGAACGTCCAAAGATAACAGGTGTTCGCCCGGCCCTGCGACGCGGCGTCAGGCGTGCGAAAACGCGCCGGGGTTCCTGCGCCAGACCGAAAGACTGAGGCCAGCGGCGATGCAGACCCAGATGAAATATGGAATCAACAGCAAGCCGGCGACGGCGTCGATGGACCAGAACAGCGCGATGTTCGCCGCGATGGCTATCGCCAGCAACGTGATATCGACAAACGCCAAATCTGGCCGGTGCAGGCCAAAGAACAGCGGCGACCACGCCGCGTTGAGGACGAGTTGCACCGCGTAGGGGATGAACGGGAGCGCCGCCAGGCCGGCGGTCTCGTAGACCCGCCAGCCGGCGATCGCGATCATCAGGTAAAGTGCCGACCAGACGACCGGAAAAGCCCAGTTGGGTGGCGTCCAGGAGGGCTTGTCGAGCCGACGATACCAAGCGCCCGGCTTGAAGATCACGCCGCTGAGGCCCGCGGCGCATACCAGCGCCAGAAACCCGGCGAAGCTGACGATGTCTGCGAAACTCATGAAATATTTCCGTTGCGCGCTGGCGTTCTCCCTGACGTATTTAGGAGCTGCTTCAGCCTGGGGAACCACCATCATGCAACGCCATCTCCTGATCCTGTCGTCGCTCGCGGTCTTGGCGCAGCCGGCATCGGCGCAATCCAGCGACGCCAGGGCCGACCTCGCAACGATCAGGACGTGCCTCGCCGACCAGGTCGACGATCCCGGTTCCTGTATCGGAACCGTCGCCAATCCCTGTCAGGACGCTCCCGGCGGCGCCTCGACGATCGGCATCGACACCTGCCTCGGGCGCGAAACGGCCGTCTGGGATACCCTTCTCAACAACAGCTACAAGATCGCGGTCGCGTCCGCCGAGACCATGGACGAGCGGCGGGCAAGCGACGGCATTTACGAGCCGGGTGTCGCAGCGGCCCTGGTGAAGGCGCAGCGCGCCTGGATCGCCTATCGCGACGCCGAGTGCGATCGTCGCTACGAGCTCTTCAAGGAGGGAACGATCCGCACGAACATCACATCGGATTGCATGCTGGAGCTCACCGCGCAACGGGCGACCGACTTCCGTGGGGAGGAAAAGCAGGACCGCTGAACGGCGAATTTCCGCGGTCTTCCGGCGCCTTGCGCCGGCCTCTCAGTGCGGCGAAACGTCGACCTTTGCCATCATCGCCCGAACCTCGCGCTCGCTTGTCTGAAGAACGCGGAAAGCCTCGTATTTCCCGGTGTGGAACGCCGCCATCGCGTCGCCCGCCGGCTCGATCACGTCACCGACGCGGCACATGGCGGCGGCGGCCTCCTTCAGGCTCGGCTGCGCGCCCGATGCCACCGCGCCGAGCATGGCGCTGCCCAGCAGTACCGGCTCGCCGGTGACCGGAAGCGCGACCTTCAGGCCGGTCGCGTCGGCGAGAATGCGCCGCAGCAACGCCGAGCGCGCCGCGCCGCCCGAAACGACGATGGTGCCGAGATCGACGCCCTTCTCCCGATTGGCCGCGACGATCTGGCGGGTGCCGTAGCAAAGTCCGCAAAGCCCGGCGACGAACAGCCGGACCAGACCGTCGATGCCGCTGTCGAGCGTCAGTCCGGCCAGCACCGCCGTCGCCTTCGGATCGGCCTCGGGCGAGCGATTGCCGAGGAACTCCGGCACGATGTGAATCTCGCTCGCCAGCCTGGCCGCATCCTCCGGCGAGCCAGCCATCTGGACCGCGCGGGTTTCGAGATAGTCGAGAACCGGGAGACCCGCGCCGGCGGCGGCTTCCTTGGCTGCCGGAAAGGCGGGGTGCATGGCGACGAGATAATCCAGCGCCGCGCCATAGGCCGATTGCCCGCCCTCGAGCAGCCAGTAGCCAGGCAGCAGCGCGCTGTAATACGGTCCCCAGACTCCCTCGATGAAAGCCGGCTCGCGGGTCAGCGCCATGGCGCAGGACGAGGTGCCCATGATCAACGCAAGCTCGCCCGCCGGGTCCGCCGAACCGTTGGGGCCGGAGCCGCCGAGCGTGCCGATAGCGCCGGCATGGGCGTCGATCAGCGGCGCGCCGACCGGCGTGCCGGTGACGAGCCCAAGTTCGGCGGCCGCTGCGTCGGTCAGGCCAGAGCCGAGCGGCGCGGCGATGTCGACGATGGTCGATCCGATGCGGGCGAAATCATCCTCGACCAGCTCGCCGAGGCCGATGGTCCGGAAGTAATCCGGGTCCCAGCGCGCTTCGTGGGCGAGATAGGTCCATTTGCAGGTGACCGTGCAGACCGAGCGCTCGCGGCTGCCGGTCGCCCGCCAGGACAGGAAGTCGGCGAGATCGAAGAAGTCGCCGGCGGCCGTGAACACATCCGGCTTGTTCTCCTTCAGCCAGAGCAGCTTCGGCGTTTCCATTTCCGGCGAGATCGCCCCGCCGACATAACGCAGCACCGGATGTTCCGTCGCGTTGATCCGCGCGGTTTGCTCCATCGCCCGGTGGTCCATCCAGACGATGACGTTGCGGGCCGGATCGTCGGAGGGGCCGACCGGTAACGGCTTGCCGCCCTTGTCGACGACGACCAGCGAGCAGGTGGCGTCGAAGCCGAGGCCCTTGATGTCGTCCGGCGCGGCGCCGGCCTTGTCCATCGCCTCGCGAACGCTGTCGACCACCGCTTGCCAGATGTCATCGGAGGATTGTTCGACGACGCCGCCATCCTCCTGCCAGATGCGGATAGCGCGCTTGGCCGAACCGAGCAGCGTGCCGGCGGCATCGAAGACACCGGCACGGGCGCTGCCGGTCCCGACATCGACCCCGATGAACGCGCTCATGACGATCCCCCCGGACGCTGACAACCTCGCACCCCACCGCGCGAATGGCGTGGAGGGGTGCGAGGCTCAATAGCCCGTTCGGTCCGGGAGGAAAAGGCCGGCGCGGGCTAGGGCGGTCCGCCCTGCCGACGATGGCAGTGTTCTACCAGCAGGTGTAACCGCCATCGGCAAGGACGATCGAGCCGGTGAGAAGGCTCGCCGCGTCCGAGGCGAGAAAATGTACGACGGAGGCAATCTCCTCGGGCTGGCCGACCCGCCCCATCGGGGTCATCTCGAGCCAGACCTTGTACATGTCGGGGTTCTCGTCCATGCCGAACTTGGTCAGCGGCGTCTCGATATAGGTCGGCGCGACGGCATTGACGCGCACCCCGCGGGCGCCCCATTCGGCGGCGAGCGACTTGGTCAGATGATGCACGGCCGCCTTGGAGGCGTTGTAGAAGGCCTGCGGCTGCGGCTTGTTGACGATGAAACCGGACATCGAGCCGATATTGACGATAGCTCCGGAGCCGCCTTCCAGCATCTTGCGGCCGAACTCGCGGCAGCACCAGAACAGGCCGTCGACATTGACGTCCATGTGGAAGCGCCAGTGCTCGTCGGTCGTGTCCTCGGCGCGCACGTCGGATTTCGCGACACCGGCATTGTTGACGAGGATGTCGATCCGGCCGTACTCGGCGAAGACCTTGTCGGCGAGTGCGGCAACATCGGGGGATTTGGTGACGTCGAGCGTCGCGCCCTGGGCCTTGATGCCCTTGCCCTTGAGACGGGCGACGCAGGCTTCGACACGGTCGGCTGCCATATCGGCGACGACGACGGTTGCGCCGGCCTCGCCGAGCGCCGTGGCGCAGGCTTCGCCGATACCCTGTCCGGCGCCGGTGACGACGGCGATCTTGCCGTCGAGCTTGAGTTTTTCCAAATACATCCGATGCACTCCAGGATGATGGTCGGGAATGACCGGTGACGGTCGACGCCTGCCGGTCGGATGATTGGCCACGCGGCCTAGCGCCCGCTATTCAGCGGATCGCGAGACCGTTTTCGTCGAAGCGATGAATGCGGCCCTCGTCGGGCGTAATCCAGACGGGGTCGCCGTGGCTGACGCGATAATCGCCGCCCGAGCGGGCGGTGATGGCTGTGCCGTCATCGAGCTTGACGTGAACGAATGTGTCGGAGCCCAGATGCTCCGAAACGCCTGCCTTGCCCCTGATGCGGCCGCTATCGGGCGAGATCGTCAGGTGCTCCGGCCGGAAACCGATCGTATGGGCGTTGTGCTCGGCAGCGATCGGACCGGTCAGGAAGTTCATCTTCGGCGAACCGATGAAGCCGGCAACGAACAGGTTTTTCGGATTTTCATAGAGCTCGAGCGGCGAACCGACCTGCTCGACATTGCCGCGATTGAGGACGACGATCTTGTCGGCCATGGTCATCGCCTCGACCTGATCGTGGGTGACGTAGATCATCGTCGTCTTCAACTGGGCATGGAGCTCGGACAGCTCCAGCCGCATGTTGACCCGCAGCGCCGCGTCGAGGTTGGACAAAGGCTCGTCGAACAGAAAGCCCTTGGGCGCCCGCACGATGGCGCGGCCGATAGCGACGCGCTGGCGCTGGCCCCCGGACAGTTCACGCGGCTTGCGCTGCAGGTAATCGGTGAGGTTCAGCGTCGCCGCGGCGGCCCTCACCTTTTCGTCGATGACGTCCTTCGTCTCGCCCGCCATCTTCAGCGGAAAGCCGATATTCGCCGCCACGCTCATATGCGGATACAGCGCATAGGACTGGAACACCATGGCGAGTTCGCGCGCCGCTGGCGGCACGTTGGTGACGTCCTTGCCGTCGATCTCGATCTTGCCGCCGGAGACATCCTCCAGACCCGCGATGAGACGCAAGAGCGTCGACTTGCCGCAACCGGACGGGCCGACGAAGACGACGAACTTGCCCTCTTCAATCTCAAGGTCGAGCCCCGGGATGATGACGGCGTCGCCGAAGCGCTTCTGGACGTTGTGAAGCGTGATGGCACTCATAGCGAAACTCCTGTCGGGGTCCTCGTCATTTCACCGCTCCGAAGGTCAGGCCGCGCACCAGCTGCTTCTGCGAGAACCAGCCGACGATGAGGATCGGCGCGATCGCCATGGTCGAGGCGGCCGAAAGCTTGGCGTAGAAATTGCCCTGCGGGCTGGAGAAGGAGGCGATGAAGGCGGTCAGAGGCGCCGCGTCGGTGGTCGTCAGGTTCAACGTCCAGAACGCTTCGTTCCAGGCGAGGATGACGTTGAGGAGAACCGTCGAGGCGATGCCCGGCAGCGCCATCGGCGCCAGCACCTGGGTGATCTCCTTGCGCAGCGACGCCCCGTCCATACGCGCCGCCTCGAGGATCTCGCCGGGGATCTCCTTGAAGTAGGTGTAGAGCATCCAGACGATGATCGGCAGGTTGATCAGGAACAGGACGACGATGAGGCCGATGCGGCTGTCGAGCAGGCCGAGATTGAGGAACAGCAGATAGACCGGCACCAGCACGCCGACCGAGGGCAGCATCTTGGTGGAGAGCATCCACAGGAGCACGTCCTTGGTGCGCTTGGTCGGGGAGAAGGCCATCGCCCAGGCGGCGGGAATGGCAACCAGCAGGCCGAGGATGGTCGATCCGACCGCCAGGTAGATCGAGTTCATCATGAAGTGGAAATAGTTCGAGCGGGACTGGACCTCGACGTAGTTTTCCGTGGTCCACTCAAAACCGAGGAAGGTCGGCGGGATCGAAATCGCCGCCAGTTCGGTCTTGAACGAGGTCAGGAAGGTCCACAGGATCGGGAAGAAGATCAACAGCCCCACCGCCCAGGCGGCGATGGTGACGACGATCTTGCGCTTGGTGCTGACGCTGCGTGCCATGGGATCAAGCCTCCAGGTTCTTGCCGATGAGGCGGATGAGGAAGATCGCGACGATGTTGGCGAGTACCACGGCGACGATGCCGCCTGCGGACGCCGCGCCGATGTCGGAATTGAGCTGGGCCAGGCGATAGACGAGATAGGTGATGTTGGTCGACTGCGACCCCGGCCCGCCGCTGGTCGTCACCAGGATCTCGGCGAAGATCGACAACAGGAAGATCGTCTGGATCAGGATCACCACGGTGATCGCCCGGCTCATATGCGGCAGGGTGATGTAGAAGAAGATCGAGAGCGGCCCGGCGCCGTCCATCTCGGCGGCTTCCTTTTGGTCCTCCGACAGCGACTGCAGCGCGGTCAGAAGGATCAGCGTGGCGAAGGGCAGCCACTGCCAGGCCACGATGATGATGATCGAGGTGAGCGGATACTCCGACAGCCAGTCGATGGGCGGCAGGCCGAGGGCGCCGAGGAACTGGCCGATCACGCCGTAGACCGGGTTCATCATCATGTTCTTCCAGACCAGCGCGGCGACCGTCGGCATGACGAAAAACGGCGCGATGACCAGCAGGCGGACGATGTTGACGCCGTAGAAGGCCTGGTCGAGCAGCAGCGCGACAAGTATCCCGCCCCCAACGGTGATAACGAGGACGCCGAGGACAAGGATCAGCGTGTTGGCCAGCGCGGTGAAGAATTCGGGGTCGGAGAGGAAGTAGGTGTAGTTGGCGAAGCCGACGAAGGGCGTGCTGCCCGGATTGAACAGGCTGTAGTTCAATGTCGAGAAATACAACGTCATCGCCAGCGGCACGATCATCCACAGGAAGAGGACGATCACCGCCGGGGCCATCATGAGCCGTGCCGCGGATTTCGTGTGCAAGGTCGCCATGAGGATCACCCGATCTCGGCCAACTCCCGATCGGGAGTATGGAAGGTATCGACGGCAAGGGGCGGCGCGACGCGCGGTCCCTCGGTGCGGATCAAGAGCGGCGTTCCTGCCGCGATTCATGCGCTGCAATACGCGGCCACATTGGCCAAAGGTGCCGGCCGACGCGAGAGCGCCGGCCGACTTTACCCAATAATATTACTTTGGGTAACCCGCGCGGGTCATTTCACGCTCGGCCTGGCTCTGCGCCGCGGCCAGCGCCTCGTCGACCGTCTTGGACCCAGAGAGGGCGGCCGCCATCTGCTGGCCGACAGCCGTGCCCAAGCCCTGGAACTCGGGGATCGCCGCGAACTGCAGACCGACATAGGGCTTGCCCTCGCCCATCGATGGATCGGCATTGTTGATCGACTTCAGCGTCTGTTCGGCGAAGGGCGCCGCCTTCAGATATTCCGCGTTCTCATAGAGCGAGGTGCGGGTGCCGGGAGGCACGTTCGCCCAGCCTTCCTTTTCGGCGACGAGTTCCAGATAGGCCTTGGAGGTCGCCCAGCCGATGAAGGTTTCGGCCGCCTCGGTCTTCTGCGAGCCAGCAGGGATCGCCAGCGACCACGCCCACAACCAGTTGGCGCCTTCGTTCGGGCAGTTCTCGATGCCGCAGGGCGGCGGCGCGAAGCCGACCTGGTCGGCGACCTGGCTCTGCTTGGGATCGGTGACGAAGGAGGCGGCGACCGTCGCGTCCATCCACATGCCGCATTTGCCCTGGCCGAAAAGCGACAGCGTCTCGTTGAAGCCGTTCGACGCCACACCCGGAGGTCCCGAATTGGTCAGCATGTCGACATAGAGGCCAACTGCCTTCTTCCAGCCCTCGCTCTCGAATTGCGGCTTCCAATCGGCATCGAAATAGCTGGCACCATAGGAGCGAGCCATGTGGCCGAGGAACGCCATGTTCTCGCCCCAGCCCGGCTTGCCGCGCAGGCAGATACCGTAGACGCCGGCGTCCTTGTCGGTGATCTTCGCCGCCGCGTCGGCGATGAAGTCCCAGGTCGGCTTCTCGGGCATCTCCACCCCGGCCTTCTCGAACAAATCCTTGCGATAGAGCGTCATCACGCTCTCGGCATAGAACGGCGCGGCGTACAGCTTGCCGTCAGTCGATAGCGCCTCGCGGATCGGGGGCAAGAGATCCTCAACGTCGTAATCGGCGCCGAGATTTTCCAGCGGAACCAGCCAGTCGTTCTTCGACCAGATCGGAACCTCGTAGGTGCCGATGGTCATCACGTCGAACTGGCCGCCCTTGGTGGCGATGTCCGTCGTCACGCGCTGACGCAGGATATTCTCCTCCAGCGTCACCCAGTTCAGCTTGACGTCCGGATGAGCCTTTTCGAACTCGTCCGTCAGCCCCTGCATGCGGATCATGTCGCTGTTGTTGACGGTGCCGATCGTCAGGGTCGTCTGAGCCTGCACCGAAGTGGTCGCGAAGGCGAGCAGCGACACCGCGCCCACCAACATCGTCCGAAAAGTCATGAAAGCCTCCCAGCTTCTAAATGAGCAATTGACCATTGCCCGGGCAATTTCTCACTTCACGTCAGGCGATGTCAAATCAATTGCGTGATGCGGCGCACCAATTCGACATGCGGCGACGCGCCCGCCGGCTTGGACCGGCAGGCACCGCTGGAGCGATAGGCAATGAAGGAGCGAAAGTGGCGACGGCGCGCGCTCAGGCGTCGAGCAGGCGGCGGGCCGTCGCTTCGTCGGTGATGAGTCCGTTGACGAGTTTGCCGTCCGCGGCGGCCCGGATCGCGGCGGCCTTCGCCGGCCCCATGGCCACGGCGATCACCTCGCAATCGGTGGTGGAGGGGATCGGTGCGCTGGCGACACGGGCGTTGAACGGACAATCGAGAATGCGACCCTGGGCGTCGAATACCCAGCCGACGATTTCACCGATGCCGCCGTCTGCGATCAAGCTCTGACGATCTTCAAGAGTAATGAAACCATCGACGACGAGCGGCGCCTCGCGATCGAGCTCGCCGATCCCGACAAAGGCGACAGACGCGGCGGCGGCGAGCGACAGCGTCGATTGCACGACCGTCTGGCCATGCAGCAGGGCCCGCTCCTCGGGCGAGGAGACGACCACGGGTAGCGGCATCGGATAATGCGGTGCCTGCACCCGGTCCGCCATGGAGAAGATGACGTTGTACACCGAGGCCGAGCCGTCCGGCGCCACATTGCCGGTCAGCGAGACGATGCGGTGCTGACGACAGGTCATGGCCGGGAGGTTCTCGACCGCCGCCTTCAGGGTCCGCCCGGTTCCCATCGCGACGACCAGCGGCTTTTCGCCGCGCAGGCGCCGTTCCATCTCGGCCGCGCAAGCCTCGGCAATCCCAAGGGTCGTCGACGCCGATGCCGGATCGGACGGGACGACTTCGACCAGCTTGAAACCGTAGCGGTCCCGAAGACCCGCCGCGAGTTCCAGACATGCAGCGATCGGATGATCGATTCGCACCCGCACGAGGCCGGCGCTGATCGACAGGGACACCAGACGTTGGGCCGCCTGACGCGAAATCCCGAGCTTGGCAGCGATCTCCTCCTGGGTGTTGCCCGCGACATAGTAGAGCCAGCCCGCCCGCGCCGCCTCGTCCAACCGTGATCCATCGTCATCGCGCGTCCGCGCCATAGGCCTCGCCTCCCAGCCGCACCTGTTTAAGGCGACAGGCGAGCAATAGGCAAATACAATGAGCAAATGCCCGCGACCTGCGATTGCGGCGGCGGAATGGGCGCCCGAGACCGCGGCATTCTGCCCAAGTCCCGCGCATTTGCCGAGCTTCTGGCCGTCAAGGCTTGATTTTCCGGGGTTTCGCTTTCTCTCTAGGGGGAACCCGACTGGAGGATGCCGGTGGAACCGTTCGACGAAATGCTTTTAGGGCCCGACCAGGTCCGCGAACCCTACGGGCGGTTCAACCAATGGTTCCGCGAACAGAACGTCGAGGAACTGGCAGCCAAGGCCAACGAGGCCGAAGGCTTCTTCCGGCGCACCGGCATCACCTTCAACGTCTATGGTGAAGACGAGGCGGCCGAGCGCCTGATTCCCTTCGACCTCGTGCCGCGAATCATCGCCCGCGCGGAATGGGAAAAACTGGCGGAGGGAATCGAGCAGCGGGTCCAGGCGTTGAACGCCTTTCTGCACGACATCTATCACGACCAGGAGATCGTGAAGGCCGGCAAGGTGCCAGAGCGGCTGATCGCCGGCAACGAGGCTTATCTGCCGCAGATGGAAGGCTTCAGCCCGCCCGGCGGCGTCTACACCCACATTATCGGCACCGACATCGTGCGCGTCGCGGAGAACGAGTTCTACGTCCTGGAGGACAATGCCCGCACCCCGTCCGGCGTCTCCTACATGATCGAGAACCGGGAAACGATGATGCAGATGTTTCCCGAGCTGTTCGCCCAGAACCGGGTGCGTCCGGTCGAAACCTATCCGCATCACCTGCGTCGCTCCCTCGCCGCCGTCGCGCCCGCCGCCTGCGACGGCCCCTGCACGATCGCCATCTTGACGCCGGGCATTCACAATTCGGCCTATTACGAGCACGCCTTCCTCGCCGACCAGATGGGCGTCGAACTGATCGAAGGCTCCGACGTCAAGGAGATCGACGGGCGCATCCAGATGCGCACGACCGAAGGCTACACGCCGATCGACGTTCTCTACCGCCGCGTCGACGACGAATATCTCGACCCCAAGGCGTTTCGGCCCGATTCCATGCTCGGCATCCCCGGCATCATGGAGGTCTACAAGAACGGCGGCATCACCATCGCCAACGCCCCTGGCACCGGCATCGCCGACGACAAGGCGATCTACTCCTACATGCCGGAAATCGTGGAATTCTACACCGGCAAGACCGCGCTGCTGGAGAACGTTCCGACCTGGCGCTGCGCCGAAGCCGACAGTCTCGCCTATGTGCTCGAGAACCTTCAGGATCTCGTGGTCAAGGAAGTTCACGGCTCCGGTGGCTACGGCATGCTGGTCGGGCCGGCGGCCTCGAAGGCCGAGTGCGAGGCCTTCGCGGCCAAGCTGCGGGCGCGGCCCGGCAATTACATCGCCCAACCGACGCTGGCGCTCTCCACTGTCCCGATATTGGCCGACCACGGGCTGTCGCCCCGCCATGTCGACCTTCGCCCCTTCGTCCTCGTCTCCGACAAGGTCCGGATCATCCCCGGCGGGCTCACCCGCGTGGCGCTCAAGCAAGGCTCGCTGGTGGTCAATTCCAGCCAGGGCGGCGGCACCAAGGACACCTGGGTACTGAGGGACTGATCATGGCATTACTCGGACGCACCGCCAACGGCCTGTTCTGGATGTTCCGCTACATCGAACGCGCCGAAAACATGGCCCGCCTCGTCGACGCCGGGCAGCGGCTCTCGCTCACCAACCTGTCGGCGGAACCGGACGAATGGCAATCCGTGCTGGTCTCGGCCGGTGTCGAAGCGGCCTATCGCGCCAAGCACGCCGAATTCGACCCGGACACCATCGTCGACTTTCTCTTACGCGACCGCGACAACCCGTCGAGCGTGCGCGCCTCGATCGAAACTGCCCGCACCAACGGCCGAATGGTGCGCACCGCCCTCACCCGCGACCTTTGGGAGACGCTGAACGAGAGCTGGCTGATCATGAAGGCCGAGCTGGAGCGACCGATCGATCCGCGGCGGCTGCAGACGGTCCTCGATCTCGTCAAGCGCCAGACCGCGCTGATCCGCGGCGCCTTCTACGGCACCATGCTGCGCAACGAGAGCTTCGACTTTTGCCATCTCGGCGCGTTTCTCGAGCGCGCCGACAACACCGCCCGCATCCTCGACGTGAAGTACTGGGTGCTGTTGCCCGAGCATTCCTCGGTCGGCTCCTCGCTGGACAATTTCCAGTGGACGTCGATCCTGCGCTCGGTCTCGGCGCACCGTTCCTACGCCTGGGAGTACGATGCCGACTACAAGGCGGTGAACATCATCGACTTCCTGATGCTGAACCGCCGGCTGCCGCGCTCGCTCGCCTATTGCTACGACTGCATCGAAGAGAGCCTGAAATATCTCAACCGCAATTACGAGGTGCAGCACCCCTGCTATCTAACGGCGGGTGCGATCAAGCAGCGTCTGGCCGACAATTCGGTCAAGGAGATCATCGACGGCGGCATGCACGAGTTCCTGGAGGCGTTCATCCTCGACAACAACCGCCTCGCCGGCGAGATCGCCAAGAGCTACCGTTTCTATCCGTAGGAGCCGCGACGGGTATTCTCGAACGATACGGACGCGTAATGCGTCGGTCGATCGGCGTGCCTTGCGCGTGACTCCCCGGTTGATATTTCCGTCCACCGCTTGCACAAAGCGCGACGCGGGCGATGATTCCGCCGGAGCATCGGCGCCGTCGACGCCACCCTGGAGACCACCCCACCCATGACCTACTGCGTCGGGCTTCTTGTCGACTGCGGCCTCGTCTTCATGTCGGACACCCGCACCAACGCGGGCGTCGACAACATTTCCGTCGTCTCCAAGATGAAGACCTGGGAGGTGCCGGGCGATCGTTTTCTCTGCCTGTTGAGCGCCGGCAATCTGGCGACGACACAGGCGGCGATCGCGCTGCTCGACGAACGCAGCGTCGCCCCGTCGGAGCGCCAGCCGGCGATCCTGACGCAGCCGACCATGTTCCAGACCGCCAAACTCGTCGGCGAAACGCTGCGCGAGGTGATTTCAGGCGCGGCGACCGGCGGACAGATGGCGGATTCGGTGTTTTCCGGCTCCTTCATTCTTGGCGGCCAGATCAAGGGCAGCCCGCCGCGGCTATTTCTCATCTATCCGGAGGGCAACTTCATCGAGGCCGGCGCCGACACGCCGTTTTTCCAGACCGGCGAGCACAAATACGGCCGGCCGATCATCATCCGCACCTACGATCCCGGAATGTCTCTGGAGGACTGCGCCAAGCTGCTGCTGGTGTCGTTCGATTCGACCATTCGCTCGAACCTGTCGGTGGGGCCGCCAATCGACATGCAGTTTTACGAGACCGACAGCCTCATGGCCGGTTACAGGCAGCGCTTCGATCAGCGCGATCCCTACTATAGCGAGATCTCCGAGGGCTGGTCCGACGCGCTCAAGAGCGCTTTCGACCAGTTGCCCGCCTTCGTCCGCTCCTGACGGCGGTGACGGGTTTGCCTTACCGCTCGCGCTTCAAGCCCTTGGCCTGCAGCTCGTCGAGATAGACCTGCCAGCGCTCCTCCTTCTCGCGGCCGAGATCGGCGAGATAGGTCCAGGTGAAGATGCCGGAACTGTGCATGTCGTCGAACATGATTCGGATCGCGTAGTTTCCGACCGGCTGGATATCCATGATCTGAACGGCGATCTTGCCGCCAACGGTCTGACGCTGCGACGGCGAATGCCCCTGCACCTCGGCCGACGGCGACATCACCCGCAGCATCTCGGCCGGCAGTTCGATGCGCTCGCCGCCCGGCACAACCACGATGAGTGTCCTGCGGTCTGGGGTCACCCGGATCTGCTCGGGCGTCGTCGTTGCGGTCGTCATGGCAAATTCATTCCTTCGTCCAATGGCTTGATCGTCACGAAACGCTTGACCCGGACACGTCGGCCTTCCACATTCGGCCCCATGGATATGACGAAATTCCCGGCTTCGCCGTCTCGACCGTCTCGGGCGACAGGCGACATAGAACTGCCTTCCACGGCGACGAGCCCGACGGGGGCTTCCGGCACGGAGATGATCGACCCGTTCGGTCGAGCGATAACCTATCTGCGCGTCTCCGTCACCGACCGCTGCGATTTCCGCTGCGTCTATTGCATGGCCGAGGACATGACCTTCCTGCCGAAGCGCGACCTGCTGACGCTGGAGGAACTCGACCGACTGGCCAGCGCCTTCGTCGACAAAGGGGTGCGCCGGTTGCGGCTGACCGGCGGCGAGCCGCTGGTGCGCAAGAACATCATGCATCTCGTGCGCTCGCTCTCCCGGCATCTGCAAACCGGTGCGCTGGATGAACTGACGCTAACCACCAACGGCTCGCAACTCACTCGTTTCGCCGGCGAGCTTGCCGACTGCGGCGTGAAGCGGCTCAATGTCTCGCTGGACACGCTGGATGCGGCAAAGTTCAAGCAGATCACCCGCTGGGGCGAGCTCGACAAGGTCATGGGCGGCATTCGCGCCGCCCAGGCGGCCGGCATCCGCGTCAAGCTCAACGCCGTCGCGCTGAAGGGCTTCAACGAGATCGAGATCCCCTCGATGATCGAGTGGGCGCATGGTGAGGGTCTCGATTTCACCCTAATCGAGACGATGCCGATGGGCGAGATCGATGAGGATCGCACCGACCAGTACCTGCCGCTGCGCCAAGTGCGGGAGCAACTGTCCGAGCGCTGGACGCTGTCGGACATTCCTTACAAGACGGGCGGGCCCGCCCGTTACGTGGAAGTCGCCGAGACCGGCGGCCGGCTTGGCTTCATCACGCCGATGACCCACAATTTCTGCGAAAGCTGCAACCGGGTCCGCGTGACCTGCACCGGCACGCTGTTCATGTGCCTCGGCCAGGAAGACGCGGCCGACCTTCGGGCGCCGCTGCGTGCCTCGGAGGGCGACGAATTGCTGTCGAACGCCATCGACGAGGCGATCGGCCGCAAGCCTAAGGGACATGATTTCATTATCGACCGCGCGACGCGAAGACCCTCCGTCTCGCGGCATATGAGCGTGACCGGAGGATAGTTTCATGCGTAACTGGATGATGTCGCTCGCCGCCGGTGCGACCGCCGCGCTGGTGCTTGCGACCGCGCCAGCCGTGGCCGACCAAGTGACCTACCGCAATGAACGGTTCGGCACCTCGGCGAGCTTTCCGGCGGAAGCCTTTCCGGATCAGCTCCCCGCGCCGACCAATGGCGACGGGTTGGGCTGGACTTCGCCGGAGGGTGCCGAGATCTTCATCTATGCGCGGCCCAATCAGGGCGGCGAGACGCCGAAATCGGTCATCGGGGATCGCGCCGAGGTCGACAAGGTGACCTATAAGGCCTCCGGCCGCACTTGGGCCGTGGTGTCAGGCTATCGCGACGACAGGATTTTCTACGAACGCTACATCTTTCGCGGCGATCTGATCCACTCGGTGTCGATCCGCTATCCCGACAGTCTGCGCTCGACCTACGATCCGCTGGTCGGGCCGGTCACCATGACGCTACGCGGCCCGTCCAGCGGCTGAGGCGAGAGGAAGCGGCGCCCGTGGCGCCGCTTCGATCAGACCAGTTCGCCGCGATAGGCTTCCTGGACGGCTTCGAAATTCGCGTTTGTCGCCCCCAACTCGGCGTCCGGCTGCTCCGCCGCGAAGAGCGCCAACTGCGTCGAGATTTCACCGACACCCTTTACCAGGCTGAGCGTTCTCTGCGTTGTGACATTGTCGATCGCGGCCTGACGCACCTGCTCGACGGACGCCGGCTTCGCCGCCAAATTGACCGAGCCCGGTGCCGTCGCGCCGGTGGTCGGAGCCGAATCACGCGCCGAAGATTGTGCGGCTGGCGACTGCGCCGCAGAGCTGGCGGACGTAGCGGCCGAGGCCGTGCTCGAGCCGCTCGGCGCGGTCTGCGAAGACGAACCGGTCGCGGTCGTTCCCGACGAAGGGCTTTCGGACGCCGGTGCCGTGTTGGATGTGGACTCTTCGGGGGGCGGCGACTGATAGCTCTGCTGCGGCGACTGCGTGCCGCTGGCCGGCAATAGATTGATCGACAAAGACATGCACTATTTTCCTCGATGTTACGATGGCGCATGTCTATCCGCGAGATTATTTCCTCCATCTTCCGGAACTCCGTAAAGTTCTAGTCAACACTCGGTGAGCACTGTAGTTGGGCTGCGACAAGTCGACACAGACGCCCTCTCGCCAATCCCCTCCAGGAAGAGTAAGGTCGACTGACGATCCTTCCCGCAACGTCCGGCCTTTTTCATTGTTCAGCGACAACATCCGCGCCGCGCTCTTCATGCTCGTGGCCATGGCCGGCTTCGTGGTCAACGACACCTTTGTGAAGCTCACCTCCGCAGAGCTGTCGCCGCCGCAGATCATGGCGGTGCGCGGCGTCGCGGCTTCGCTGCTGCTGTTTATTCTGGCTTGGCGGATGGGGGCATTGCGCCCGATGCGGCTGGCCCTGCAGCCCCGGCTCCTGCTGCGAACCGGCGCCGACATCATGGCAACCCTTTGCTATCTGACAGCGCTCAGCCAGATGCCGATCGCCAATGCCTCCGCGATCTTCCAGGCACTGCCGCTGACGGTCACGCTCGGCGCCGCGGTCTTCCTGCGCGAGCCCGTCGGCTGGCGCCGCTGGGCCGCTATCGGCGTCGGATTTGTCGGCGTCATCATCATTGTGCGTCCGGGCACCGACGGCTTCAGCATCTATTCCCTGTCGGTCCTCGCCGCCGTGGTGTTTTCCGCCATTCGTGATCTGTCCACGCGCCGCATGGACCGTGCCATACCCTCGCTGTTCATCTCGCTGATGGCGGCGGTCGCGGTTTCGCTGCTCGGCTGGATCCTGATCCCGTTCACCGGCGGCTGGCAACCGATCACGGCCGCCAATGCGCTGTGGCTATCCTGCGCCGCTGTCAGCATCATCGTCGGCTATATCTTCATCGTGCAGTCCATGCGGACCGGCGATATGGGCTTCGTGGCACCATTCCGCTATTCGGTGCTGCTCTATGCGCTGGTCATCGGCGTCGTCGTCTTCGATGACTGGCCCTCGACGCCGGTATTGCTCGGCTCGGCCATCGTCGTGGCGAGCGGCCTCTACACCCTCTATCGCGAACGGGTGCGCGGCGTCGCGGCCCCCTTGAAGAGCCAGATCCATTGAGCGAGCAGCCGTTACCGACGATCCTGCCCTCGTCGCCGACCACGGCACGGGAGGAAAACAGCATGGGCGCGACGATACCGGCCATGGCCGCGCGGCGCCCGATGCTGGCAACGCTGATGATCGCCTCGGCGCTGTCGCCGCTGGCGATCAACATCTTCATCCCGTCGATGGCCTCGATCGCGCGCGATCTGAATGCCGACGGCGCGACGGTCGGGCTCGGGCTGTCGCTCTATCTCGCCGCCACCGCGATCATCCAGTTGATTGCCGGCCCCCTCTCCGATCGCTTCGGACGCAGGCCGGTCATCCTTGGCGGCATGGCACTTTTTCTGTTGGGAACGGCCCTGTGCCTGCTCGCGCAGGATGTCGGCCTGTTCCTGGTCGGCCGCGTCGTCCAGGCCGCCAGCGCCACCGGCATCGCCCTGTCCCGCGCCATCGTACGTGACGTCTATAGCCGCGAACGCGCGGCGGCGATGATCGGCTATGTCACCATGGGGCTGGCCGTCGCCCCCATGCTCGGCCCCGCGATCGGCGGCGTGATGGACACCGCGCTCGGCTGGCGCAGCGTGTTCTGGCTGCTCGCGGCGATGGGCGTCCTCACCTTTGCGCTGCTCGCCTTCGACCTGTCGGAAACCAACAGCGATACCGGCAAGCCGATATTCAGGCAGCTCCGGACCTATGGCGAACTCGTTCGTTCGGGCGCGTTCTGGATTTATGTCGGCACGTCGTCGCTAACCTCCGCGGTGTTCTTCGCCTTTCTGGGCGGCGCCCCGTTCGTGGCCGTGACCATTCTCGGCATGACGCCGGCCGGCTATGGGCTATGGTTCGTCCTCAGCGCGGCAGGCTACATGATCGGAAATTTCGGCACGGCACGCCTGTCGGAGCGCCTCGGCATCAAGAATTTGATGGTTGTCGGGGCGGCACTGACCGTCGCCGCCACCGCTTTATCGTTGGCACTGATCGGCGGAGGGTTTCTGTCCCCTTTGACGTTGTTCGGGCCGATGCTTCTGGTCGGAGTGGGCAACGGACTGGCGCTGCCTTCTGCGACGGCCGGCGGGGTCAGCGTTCGGCCCGAGGCGGCCGGGGCAGCGGCGGGCCTTCTCGGCGCCTGCCAGATCGGCCTCGGGGCGATCAGTTCGATCCTCGCGGCCATCCTCGCCACCGGCCCGAGCGGCGCTATCGGTCTCACCGCCCTGATGACGGGCTTTGGCCTGGCAGGCCTCGCCTGCGCGCTCGCGGCCCGGCGCGTGCGACCGGTTTCATAGGAAATCCGCTGGCATGGGACCTGGCCGCCCCGAGCGGACCACGGGCTCAAAGACGCCCATGCGCCGGCGCATCATGATTGAAAACGCTTGCCCGAGGCGAAGGACGCAGTTGCCTAGCGCCTTGAAATAGTGGCAGCATCGCCTCCCTAACCGGCATGCTGCTCAATGGACGACGAACGTCCGGGCCGTGCCGCGCAACACGGAAGAGGTTTTCATGCGTTTCCCCCTCACTCTGGCGCTCGCCGCGTCGATCGTGGCCCTCGCCGCCGGCTCGGCCGTCGCCCAGGAAAGCGATGCCGACAAGGATTGGTCGAAGGTCGTCATCGGCACCGAAGGCGCCTATCCACCATTCAACTTTCTCGATGCCTCGGGCGAGCTGAAGGGCTTCGACGTCGACATCGCGCAAGCTCTCTGCGACCAGATGAAGGTCGAATGCAGCTTCGTCACGCAAGATTGGGACGGCATCATCCCGGCGCTGCAGAACGGCAATTTCGACGCCATCGTCGCGTCGATGTCGATCACGCCCGAGCGCGAGGAGCAGCTCGCCTTCACGAACAAATATTATCAGACGCCGCCGGCGATCGCCGTGCCGAAGGATTCCGCGATCACGGAAGCCACGGCCGAGGCCCTCGCAGGCAAGGCGATCGGCGCCCAGGCTGCAACGACGCACGCCCGCGCCGCCGAGGCACTGTTTCCGGATGCCGACGTGCGCCAGTATCCGACGGCGGAGGAATACAAGCTCGACATCGAGAGCGGTCGGGTCGACGCGGTGATCGACGACGTGGTGGTCCTCAACGACTGGATCGGCAGCGACGCCGGTGCCTGCTGCAAGATGTTGGACACCCTGCCCGCCGATCCGGCGATCTATGGCAAGGGCATCGGGATCGGCCTGCGTCAGGGCAACGACAAGCTGAAAGGCATGTTCAACGACGCCATTGTCGCGATCAGGGAGAACGGCACCTACAAGACCGTCCAGGACAAGTATTTCGACTTCGACGTCTACGGCGAATAAGCCGAGCATCCATCGACGCATGCCAAAGGCCGCGGCGGATTTCCCGTCGCGGCCTTCGTCGTTTCAACAGAGCGTCGCGGGCGGTCGGTCAGCCGAAATCGTACTGCCAGGCGGCCGACTCGAACGCGTAGCCGCCTTCGCCGGCCGCCACCACATGGCCGACGCCGGGAAAGGCGATGTGCATCCCGGCGATCCGCGTCCGGTTTGCGCTGGCCTCTTTCAGGATCGCCTTGCGGGTTTCGATCGCCTTGTCAGGCTGAGCATCGAAGCTGATACCCACCTCGGGCTTGGCGAACTGGATCGGACCGACATGGACGATGTCGCCCCAAATCAGCAATCCTTCTTCGCCCTCACCGACGCGGAAGCCGCAATGGCCGGGGGTGTGGCCGAACAGTTCGCGCGCCGCAATCCCCGGCAGCACCTCGCCGTCGCCTTCGAAGGTCTTCACCCGGTCGCCATAGGCGTCCATCGCCGCCTTGGCGCCGTCGAAGAAGCCCTTCGCCCCGTCCGGGGCGCCGTCGCGATTGGCGGCACTGGTCCAGAACTCCAGCTCGGTCTTGTGGACGTGGACATCCGCATTGGGAAAGGTCGGCTTGCCGTCGGTCACCAGCCCGCCGATGTGGTCGGGATGCAGATGCGTCATCAGCACGGCGTCGATCGCGTCCGGCGCTATGCCACCGGCTTCAAGGTTCGCAACCAGGCCTCCGAGGTTCGGGAAGGCCCCTGCACCGCCAGCGTCGATCAGCACGGTCCGCTCCGGCGTATTGACGACATAGGCGTTGACGCCGGTCTTGACCGGCGACGGGCCGCGGAATTCGTTACGGAGGATCTCCGCGGCCTCCTCCGTCGTGACGTTCGACAACAGCGCCACGTCGAGGTCGAGAAAGCCGTCGGAGATCGCCGTGACGACGGCGTCGCCCACGGTGATCTGCTGGTAGGCGGCGACCTGCGTCGTCGGCATCGGCGCCTTGGCAGCCGCCGGTAGCGTCGCGAAGCGGACCATGACCGGGGCGGCGAGCGCGCCGGCAACGAAGTGGCGTCGGGAAACGGGCATCGGATTCCTCCTGTTGAACCAAATACGCCTCGCAGATACCGCGCGCTGGAGGGACCGCAATGAAACAGTGTGTCATCACCGCTTGATGATCCCCGACGTGCCCGCTAACCATCGATCCCCATGGACATTGACTGGACCCTGATCGGCTTCGGCCCGACCGGATGGGGCGACGACATCGCGAGAGGCGTTCTGGTCACCGCGGCGCTGGCGCTCGCCACCTTGCCGATCGGCCTCGTCGCCGGCTTCCTGCTGGCGCTCGCCAAGCAGTCTCAGGATCGCTTCCTGAAGCTCTCCGCCGACATCTACACCACGATCTTCCGCGGCCTGCCCGAGCTGCTGACCCTGTTTCTCGTCTATTTCGGCGTCAACGGCGCGTTGAAGTCGCTCACCGACGCGACAGGATTACCAAGTCTGGCCCTGTCCAGCTTCGTCTCCGGCATGGTCGCCCTCGGCTTCGTCTTCGCCGCCTTCGCCAGCGAGGTGTTCCTGTCGGCTTTTCGGGCGATTCCGCAGGGACAGCGAGAAGGCGCCGCCGCCCTCGGCCTTCGCCGGTCGCAGACGATGGTGCTGGTCATCCTGCCGCAGTTGATCCGCATCGCCCTGCCCGGCCTTGGGAATCTGTGGATGAACCTGTTGAAGGACACCGCGCTGGTCTCGGTCATCGGTCTTGCCGACATCCTGCGACAGTCGCAGATCGCCGCCCGCGTGACCCGCGAACCCTTTCTGTTCTTCGGCGTGGCGATCGTGCTCTATCTGATCCTGACGATCCTCTCCTCGGCGGCAATCGGCCGGATCGATCGCTGGACCAAGCGCGGCGAGATGGCCAAATGAGCGCGCCGGCGCTTGCCGCCCCGGCCGCAGCCAAGCCGAAGCGGGGCGTCGGCGGCATCGTTGCGCTCGGCGTGTGGATCGCCGTCGCCGCCGGGCTCGTCGCCTATATCGCCAGCGTCTGGAACACGAGCCTGTTTACCCGCTTCGGCCCCTCCTACCTGTCGGGCTTGTGGATCACCGTCTCGCTGGTCCTGATCTCCTTCGTCTGCGGCGCCATCGTTTCGCTGCCGGTCGCGCTGGGCCGCATGGCAAAGAATCCCGTCGCGCGGACGCTGGCCTTCGTCTTCGTCTATTTCTTCCGCGGCACGCCGCTGATCGCCCAGATCTTCCTGGTCTATTACGGCTTCGGCCAGTTCCGCAGCGCCTTCGAAGCGGTGGGGCTGTGGTGGTTCTTCCGCGAGGCTTGGTACTGCGCGCTGTTCGCCCTGTCGCTGAACACCGCCGCCTATCAGGCGGAAATCCTGCGCGGCGGCATCGAAAGCGTGCCGAAGGGTCAGTTGGAAGGCGCGCGCTCGCTCGGCCTGCACCGGTTGGTGATCTTCTGGAAGATCGTCATGCCGCAGGCGATGATCGTCGCGCTGCGCCCCTATGCCAACGAGATCATCCTGATGATCAAGGCCTCGGCGATCGTCGCGATCATCACCGTCTACGACCTCTTCGGCGAGACAAGACAGGCCTATTCGCGCACCTTCGACTTCCAGACCTATGTCTGGGCGGCGCTCCTGTATCTGTCCATCGTCGAGGCGCTGCGCCACGCCACCAATTTCGTCGAACGGCGGCTGACCCGGCATCTGAAGCGGTAGCGTTTGGATTTGCAAAAAATCCGCACCCGCTTAACTTCCCCCCCTCAGCGAGCAAGATCACAAGGAACACAACATGGCGAAGGTCGCATTCATCGGATTGGGCGTGATGGGGTATCCGATGGCGGGCCACCTCAAGGCCAAGGGCGGGCACGACGTCACCGTGTTCAACCGCTCGGCCGCAAAGGCCGAAAAATGGGCGAGCGAGCATGGCGGTACCCATGCGGCAACGCCGCGTGAAGCGGTCAGGGACGCCGAGTTCGTGTTCTCCTGCGTCGGCAATGACGACGACGTGCGGTCGGTCATCCTTGGTGACGACGGCGCCTTCGCCGGCATGAAGCCGGGCGCCACGCTGATCGACAACACCACTGCTTCAGCGGAGCTTGCCCGCGAGCTCGACGCGGCGGCCAGGGAAAAGGGCGTCAAATTCATCGACGCCCCGGTGTCGGGCGGCCAGGCCGGCGCCGAGAACGGCGCGCTCACGGTGATGTGCGGCGGCGAGCAAGCCGATTTCGACGCCGCCAGGCCGGTGATCGAGGCCTATGCCAAGATGGTCGGGCTGATGGGCCCGGCCGGGTCCGGCCAGCTCACCAAGATGATGAACCAGATCTGCATCGCCGGGCTCGTCCAGGGGCTGTCGGAAGCGATCGCCTTCGGTCAGAACGCCGGGCTCGACATCGACACGGTGGTCGGCGTCATCTCCAAGGGCGCCGCCGGCTCCTGGCAGATGGACAACCGCCACAAGACCATGAACCAGGGCCATTACGAGCATGGCTTCGCGGTCGAATGGATGCGCAAGGATCTCGGCATCTGCCTCGACGAGGCCAAGCGCAACGGCTCGACCCTGCCCGTCACCGCGCTGATCGACCAGTTCTATGCCGACATCGAGAAAATGGGCGGCAAGCGCTGGGACACCTCGTCGCTGCTGGCAAGGCTCAAGCGCTGATCAACGCGGCGGCGGCTTCCCGGCGGGAGCTGCCGCGCCTGCCCTTCCAGCGCGACCCATGTGCCGCCGCGGCTCAATCCCCCCGCGGTTCCTTGTCCAGCACCATGTAGTCGAGCGGCATTTCGGTCGTGTATTTGATCTGCTCCATGGCGAAGGACGAGGAGACGTCGCGGATTTCGATCTTCGCGATCATCCGCTTGTAGAACGCGTCATAGGCGGCGATGTCCGGCACGACGACGCGCAAGAGATAGTCGACGTCGCCGCTCATGCGGTAGAACTCGACCACCTCGGGAAACTCGCCGACCACCTCGGAGAACCGCCTCAACCATTCGTTGGAGTGGGAACTGGTGCGGATCGAGACGAACACGGTGACCCGGGCATTGACCTTGGCGGGATCGAGGATCGCCACCCGCCGCTTGATCACGCCCTCTTCCTCGAGCTTCTGGATGCGCCGCCAGCATGGCGTCGTCGACAGTCCGACGCGCTTGGCGACGTCGGCGACCGCCAGCGTTGCGTTCTCCTGCAGCAGCCTCAATATCTTCTTGTCCAGCCGGTCCATCGACGCCTTACTCCCTGTCCTGCGTCGCAAGGATTACAGGAGGCGCGCCAAAACCGGTAGGGTCGCCAGGCGCCGGTTCACACAAGTTCCGCCACCCGCCGCTTCAGCTCCGGCAGAAGCTCCGTCGCGAACCAGGGATGGCGCTTCAGCCAGACATTGTTGCGCCAGGACGGGTGCGGCAGCGGCAATACCTGCGCGAAGCGTCCCTCGCCGGCGAGGATATTGCGCCAGTCGGCAACCGTCTCGGTCAGCGTCCGCGCGCCGCCGGCGATATGGAAACGCTGGGCATACATGCCCACCGCCAGCACCAGCTCGACCTGCGGCATCGCACGCATCACCCGCTCGTGCCACGTCGCCCGGCATTCCTTGCGGGGCGGCAAGTCCCCGCCCTTGCCGTCATATCCCGGAAAGCAGAAGCCCATCGGCACGATCGCGACCCGCGCCGGATCGTAGAAGGCGTCCGGTCCGATCCCCAGCCAATCGCGCAGCCGCACGCCCGACGGATCGTTGAACGGCTTGGTCGACTTGTCGGCGAGATTGCCGGGCGCCTGCCCGGCGATGACGAGGCGCGCGGTCGGCGAGATCGAGAGCACCGGGTTCGGCTCGATCGGAAGCGGTGGGCCGACGGGCGCCTCACGGCAGATCCGGCAGGCGCGGATCGTGCGATAGAGCGCTGTCGGGTCATCTCTCACCGCGCTAATGCTCAGGCCTTGGCGCTCGGCCGCGCGGAGACCTCGGCGTACCAGCGGCGGACATTCTCCAGGTCCTCGGGCGGCGTGATCTTCGCAGGCTTCATGAAATCCATCGCAATCAGGCCGGTGATGTCGGCAACGCTGTAGGCATCGCCCGCCGCGAATCGGTTGTCCGCCAGATGCGCGTCGAACAGCTTGAGAAATTCCAGCGCCTTCGGCCGGTTCGCCTCGCCCCATTCTGCAACCTGCGGCACTTCCCATGTGGCCATCGCCGGATGGGTGTGACGGAACGCCGCGGCCACCGGCTGGAGGAGGCCGAGTTCGAGCCGGCGGTTCCACATCTCTACCTTGGCCCGGCCCAGCGCGCCGGTGCCGAACAGCGGCGGTTCGGGATGTTCTTCCTCGAAATAGCGGCAGATGGCGATCGACTCGGTCAGGCAGGTGCCGTCGTCGAGTTCGAGAACGGGAAGTCTTTGCAAGGGGTTACGGCTGGTGATCTCATCCGATTTGTGACCCAATTCGCCCATATCGACGGGCTCGATCGGGATTTCGATGCCCTTTTCGGCCAGATAGACCCGAACCCGGCGCGGATTGGGCGCGCGCCCGCCATCGAACAGTTTCATTCCGTCATCTCCCGATCCCGTTTTGCCCGCAATGGTTTAGGCAGGCGCGGCCCCGCTGCCAAGGCGGCGCGGCACACTGGCGTTCGCCGTCCGAAAGGACACACAACGCTGAAACGGGTGACCCGCCGCGCGGTTTCCACAGAACGATCGGCTTTTTCGCTCTTTCTTAAGGCATTTTTTTAAGCTTCTCGAAACAGGATGGCCTGGTCTTCAAGCGTATCCGGGCGATCGATCGAGTTTCATGTCAGTCGCAGCACCACCCAGTTATCATCATGCCGTCGTCGAGCGGCCGCGCGCCGCACGCGGCGGCGATATCGCCAAGACGCTCAAGGCGACGCGCGAGCGGCTGTCGTCGCGCGGCGGTCTTGCGCCGGGATTCGACCGCGAGCTCCTGACCCAGCATGCCGCCGCGCTGCAAGCAGCGGCCATCGTGCTGCCGCTGCCGGTCATTTTGACCGGACTGGGTCTGTCGGTCTTCACCGGTCCGCTGCCCGCAGTGCTGTGGACCGGCTTCGCGCTTCTCGGCTACCTGGCTCTGGTGCTCGCCTCGCGGCGTTTCGTAACCGATGTCTCAGCACGGTTCGAGGTCTCCCGCTGGGCCAAGATCTTCGTTGTCGGCCATGTTGTCGCCGGGCTCTCCTGGGCCTATCTCGCAACGCTGTCCTGCGCCGATTGCGCGCCGCTTCGCTTCGAGATTTTCCAGTTCACGGTGCTGTTCCTGGCGATCGCGATGATCGCGATGATCTCCTCGACCCTGAAGGCGGTGGTCCCGCTCACCTTCCTGCCGACGGTGCTGGTCCTCGGCTACGGAATCGTCGCGGCCCCGCAACCGGTTCTCGGCGCCATGCACGCCGTGCTGATCGGCGCCGTGCCGTTCTTCGCCGTGGTCGCGGAGACATTGCGCCGCGCCGCGATCGCGCAATTGAAGCATCAAAGTGAAAAAGACGAGCTGATCACCGAACTCGACATCGCCCGCGTCATGTCCGATGAAGCGCGGCTGCGTGCCGAAGAAGCCAATCTGGCCAAATCCCGCTTTCTGGCGACGATGAGCCACGAGCTGCGCACGCCGCTCAACGCCATCCTCGGCTTTTCGGAAGTCATGAGCAACGAGATCCTAGGGCCCGTCGGCAATGATTCCTACAAGGAATATGTCGCTGACATCCATGCGTCCGGCCAGCATCTCCTCGGTCTGATTAACGAGATCCTCGATCTCTCGCGCGTCGAGGCGGGACGATACAATCTCGACGAGGAAGCCATCGACCTGGTTCCGATCGCCCGCGCCTGCCTCGGCTATATCAAGGTCAAGGCCGAGGCGAAGAACCTCGTGGTGCGCTCGGAGTTCGAGAAGGACCTGCCGGCGATGTGGGCGGACGAGCGGTCGCTGCGCCAGATCATCATCAATCTCCTGTCGAACGCGGTGAAATTCACCCCGCGCGGCGGCGAAATCGTGCTGCGCGTCGGCTGGACGGCCGGTGGCGGCCAGTATGTTTCTGTCAAGGACAATGGTCCCGGCATCCCCGAGGAGGAAATCCCGATCGTGCTGTCGTCCTTCGGCCAAGGCTCGATCGCCATCAAGAGCGCCGAACAGGGCACCGGACTTGGACTGCCGATCGTCCAGGCACTGGTCAAGATGCACGACGGCAGCTTCGAACTCCTGTCGCGCCTGCGCGAAGGCACCGAGGCGATCGCGATCTTCCCCAATTCCCGCGTTCTAGAGGTGATGCCAGCGCTTGACGAGCAGGACTGAACGGACGCTCGATGCCGGTCGATGGATTTATGCTTGTTCCATCTCCAAACGCTCGCCATATCAACGCCTGTGAACGACCATGGCTGTCACCGGACCCGATGAGGACCATGAGCATCGAAAGCCCCTGCATCCTCGTCTGCGTGCTCGACCCGAAGACCGGCTATTGCTTCGGTTGCGGCCGGACCGGTACGGAGATCGCCGGCTGGACCGCCATCTCGTCTAAGGACCGCCGGGCGGTCATGGATCTGCTGCCAGCCCGGCTCGCGAGCGTCGAGCGGCCGGCCCGGCGCGAGACGGCCCGCTCCCGGCGTGCCCGCGAGCGGCGGGAAGCGGACGCCGGCGGCGATGCGTAGCGGCTCTCTCCTCTGGATGATCCTCGGCGTCCTGGCCGCCGCCGGTCTCGTACTGGTGCTCAACGCTGATGGCGAAATCCTCGGGCTGGAGGACGACCAGTTCGCGAGGCTTGCCTATTATGGAGCCTGGGGTCTGGCGCTGGCCTCGACCGCGGTGCTGATGCTGCGCACCCGGCTTGGTGAGACCCTGCGGGGCGCCGCGATCTGGTTTCTCGCTTTCGTCGCCCTGATCGGGCTCTACACCTTTCTGCCTGACCTCGCCGCCTTGAAGAACCGTTTGATGGCCGCATTGGTCCCGGGAACGCTAGTCGCGGTCGGCGCGCCGGAGGGCAAGCGGTTCATGGCGCTGCGCGGGATCGACGACCATTTCCGACTGGACGGTTCGATCGACGGCAAGCCGATCTCCTTCATCGTCGACACCGGCGCCTCGATCGTGGCCATGGACCGCGCCACCGCCGAGAGCATCGGCATCGACACGGCACGCCTGCGCTATTCCCAAGAGGTGATGACGGCGAACGGCATCGCCCGTGCCGCGCCGATCCGGCTGGACGCCGTTCGCGTCGGTGACATTGTCCGCCACGACGTGCCAGGGGCGGTAACCGACAGCAATGGTCTCGGGTCGGCGCTGCTCGGCATGAGCTTCCTCAACACTCTCACCTCCTTCGATTTCCGCGGCGACCGGCTGATCCTCACCGATTAGGTCGTGTGATCGACGCTCAAAGCAGGCTGTAGGCGAAGCGCGCCGCGACGATCAGCAGGAATGTGCCGAAGCCCAGTTCGAGCTGGCGACGGGTCAGCCGGTGCGCCAGCGCCACCCCGAGCGGCACCGCGAGGATCGAGGCCGGCGCGACGAGGCCGACGGCGGCGAGGCTGACGAAACCGAGGCTGAACGACGGCAGCAACGGATTGCCCCAGCCGCCGGCGATATAGGCGAGGACGCCAGGGATCGAGATCAAGACGCCGACTCCGGCGCTGGTCGCCACCGCCTGGATCATCGGCCGACCGTAGAGCGTCATGAAGGTATTGTTGAGAATACCGCCGCCGATACCCATCAGCGACGACATCAACCCAATGACGAAGCCGGCGACCGAGCGTCCGGCAAGGCCTGGCAGGTCCGAGCCCAGCAAAAACCCGACACGCCCGAAGATCAGCTTCAGTCCGAGAGTGAAGGCGAGCGCCGCGAAGATCGCCCGCAGTTCCGCCGACGTGGCTGACGCGGCGATATAAGCACCGGCCACGGCGCCGAGCGGTATGGCGATCGTCCAGCCCTTTAGCAGCGTCCAGTCGACGGCGTCCCGCTTCCAGTGCGAAGCCAGCGAGCGCAGCGACGTCGGAATGATGATCGCGACGGAAGAGCCGATCGCCAGATGCATCGAGACGGCGTGACTGACGCCGAGTCCCTCGAAGGTCTGGTAGAGCACGGGGACAAAGATCGCCCCGCCGCCGACGCCAAACAGTCCTGCGAGGAAGCCGGCAGCCGCCGCGGCCGCGACGATCGGCAAGGCCAGGGCGGCAAGGGAAGCGACATCGATCGGAATCATGGCGCGTCATAGGCCGTCGGCGCGCCGTTTGCATCCCTGTTTCGGCGCATCGGGAGGCGAAAATCGGTCGGGGCCTTGGGACTCAAGCGGCGGCGCGCCCGACAGCCTCGATCCGCACGGCGGCAAAGGCCTCATGGAGCAGCTGCGGCCCCGCATCGGGGCGGCTTGCGCCCTCGGACAGGATCTGCCGCCAACGCCGCGCTCCGGGCATACCGTGGAACAGCCCGATCATGTGCCGCGTAACCTGGCCGAGCCGGCCGCCTTGCGCGATGTGCCGGGCGGCGTAGGCTGCCATGGTGTCGATCAGCACGGCAAAATCGCTGGCTTGGGGCGCGTCGCCGAAGATGCGGGCGTCGACCTCCAGGAGTTGGTCCGGCGTCTGATAGGCGGCACGTCCCATCATCATGCCGTCGACGTGGGGCAGCTGCGCCTCGGCCTCACAAAGGGTTTTCACGCCGCCATTCAGGCCCACGAAGATATCGGGAAGCCGCTGCTTCAGCCGATGCACCCGATCATAGTCGAGCGGTGGGATGTCGCGATTCTGCTTCGGGCTGAGACCCTCCAGCCAGGCCTTGCGCGCATGGACCCAGATACCCGCGACGCCAGCCGCTACGGCTGCGTCGGCGAGCCGGTCGAGGGCCTCTTCGGGGTCCTGATCGTCGACACCCAGCCGACATTTGACCGTCACCGGGACGGTGCTGGCGCCTGCCATCGCCGCCAGACATTCGCCGACGAGGCCTGGCTCGCGCATAAGACAGGCGCCGAAGGTACCGGACTGGACCCGATCCGACGGGCAGCCGACATTCAGGTTGATCTCGTCATAGCCGTATGAGGCGGCGATCCGGGTGGCACGCGCCAGTTTGTCCGGATCCGAACCGCCGATCTGCAGCGCCACCGGATGCTCCGCCGCATCGAAGCCCAGGAGCCGCTCGGCATCGCCATGCAGGATCGCATCGGCGACGATCATCTCGGTGTAGAGCAACGCGCGCCGGCTCAACTGACGGTGAAAGAACCGGCAGTGGCGATCGGTCCAGTCGATCATCGGCGCGACGGCAAAGCGGCGGTCGATGCCATCGGGATTTAGGAGCGGTTGCATCCGCGTTAGGTAACGATTGGCGCTCGGCCTGCCAAGTCGCGACGCATCGACGGGGACATCGGCGCGAGATTGTGGGACCCGCGGTTGCCGCTATTCCTGGTCGAGGGCGCGATCGAGACCGGCCAGCCCTCGTTCGAGCCCCGCGAGTTCGTCCTCGCTCAATTCGCTCAGCACCTGGTTTTCGGCTTCCTCCACCTTGGGGACGAGCGACAGGTAGGCGAGCCTGCCCGCCTCGGTCAGGGTCAGATATTCGAAACGCCGGTCGGCCGTCGCCCGACTGCGGCCCAGCCAACCGCGCCGGTCGAGAGACGACACGGCCCGGCTGACCTTGGTTTTATCCATCGCCGTTGTCTCGACGATGTAAGAGGAGGTGAATGCCTTACCGTCAGCGGCGCCGAGGATGATCAGCACGCTGAACTCCGGGGCCGTAAGGCCATGCTCGTCTCTGTGGACCTGGGCGGTGATGCGGCCAAGCGCGGTCGCCGCCCGGATCAGCCGGTTGGTGAGAAAAAGGGTTCGGCCCTCGGTCTTGTTCGCGCTCATCAATCGTTACCCTGCACCTGGAGAGTTCGACGTCATCTCCGGCTTGCCGCGATCGACCCGCCTTGGCCGAGAGGCGCGCGAGGTCGATCGTTGAAAAGTGATCCGGTCCTTTCCAGCAAACGTTGCAATCGCGCCGACTGTTCCGCTTGATCGCTCGGATGCAAGCGTTTCCGGCGCTTCGCGCCAGGCTTTGCTCGCGTCGGCGGCCTGCGACAGCCGGAAGGAGAAGGCTCGTCAGGCCTGTTGATTCAGATCATTGGCCCTACGTCCCGGTTGGGCCACACAGGAACGCCAGAGCGCGTCGCGATGGCAAGCAACAGCAAAGGGGAAACCGATGATGGACGGATTTGGTTGGATGGGCGGCGGCATGGGGTTCGGCGGTTTATGGATGCTGCTGCTGCTCGTCGTCGTCATCCTGGCGATCTTCGCGCTGGTGAAATATCTCAGCCGCTGAACCTGTTTTCAAAAGGAGACGTCAAATGTCCTATACGATCAATCGGGTCTTCGACGCGGAGAGCTTCGATGCCGTGGTGGAACGCACCCGATCGGCGCTCACCGACCAGGGCTTCGGCGTTCTGACCGAGATCGACGTCAAGGCGACGATGAAGAAGAAGCTCGACATCGACATGGACGACTATCTGATCCTCGGCGCCTGTAATCCGCGCATGGCGCATCAGGCCATCGGCATCGAGCCGCGTGTGGGAGCGATGCTTCCCTGCAACGTGATCGTGCGAAAAACGGGACCGAACGCAGTCGAGGTCAGCGCCGTCGATCCGGTGGCATCGATGGCGTCGATCGAAAACGCGGAACTGGCATCGGTTGCGGGTCAGGTGCGCGGGATGCTGGAAACGGTCGTCCAGAAAATCTGACGGTTATCCGCGCCCGCTGTATGCCGCACATCCTCCAGAGACGGGCGCCCGCGGGATGTGCTCTGCCTATTTGGCGCACCGGCTAGTATACGGTCGGCGCCAGCGAACACATGTGGGAGGACCCTCTCCCCTCATTTTCCACACCTTGTACCAGCATCGCGCCCGCGGTGTGGGCAGGGGGTGATCGCTGCTTTGCATTTCACGTCGAATTCCCTATAGCTTCGCGCCAAATTCGACATGGACCATCAGACAAGGATAAATCATTGTCTTCAACCTTCGACCGGGTCGCGGATATCATCGCCGAGACCAGCGAGATCGACCGCGAGCAGATCACTCCGGAAAGTCACACCATCGACGACCTCGGAATCGATTCGCTGGACTTCCTCGACATCGTGTTCGCGATCGACAAGGAGTTCGGGATCAAGATTCCGCTCGAGAAATGGACCCAGGAGGTCAACGACGGCGACGTGCCGACGGAGGAATACTTCGTGCTGAAGAATCTCTGCGCGAAGATCGACGAGCTGCGCGCGGCGAAGGCAGGCTGAGGCACAAGAGCTATCGCGTGGCGGCTACAGCCCGCGGGTTCGCCCGATCCGCCCGAGGGATGCCGTGGCCGTGGGACGGCAGCGTGACGGGGCCCGATAGCTGACGCGGCTATCCGGTCTCATGCTTTGGAGCGGAGGACGTTACGGACCGATCGCGCCGCTGGGAGACGGAACGATCCGGAAGCTTGGAACAATCGCATGACTGAGAGTGCCAGGGACGTCGTCATAACCGGTATCGGCATGGTGTCCTCTATCGGCGAGGGGATCGCGGCCCATCTCGACGCGATCGCGCGAGGTCCCGCCCCGCAGCCCAGGATTGAGGCCGAGACCTACGCGCCTTATTTCGTCCATCCCCTGCCCCCAATCGACTGGTCCGGCCAGATCCCGAAACGGGGCGACCAGCGCCAGATGGAGACCTGGCAGAAGCTCGGCACCTATGCGGCGGGGCTGGCGTTGGACGATGCCGGCATCCCGGCCGACGAGGCGGTTCGCGGCAAGATCGACATGGTGGTTGCCGCCGGCGGCGGCGAGCGCGACATGACCGTCGATGCGCTGGTGATGGAGCGGGCGCGGGGATCAAACGACCGCGACCGCATCGTCAACGAGACCCTGTCGGCGGAACTGCGCCCCACCCTGTTTCTGACGCAGCTTTCCAACCTCCTCGCGGGCAATATCTCGATCGTTCACAAGGTCACGGGTTCGTCGCGTACCTTCATGGGCGAGGAAGCTGCGGGGATTTCGGCGTTCGCCTCGGCGAGAGCCCGGATCGCGTCCGGCCAGAGCGACATCTGTCTCGTCGGCGGCGCATTTTCGGCCGAGCGCAAGGATTTGATCCTCAATTTCGATCTCGCCGGGCTGATGCTCAAGGACGAGTGGCGTCCGGTGTCGTCCCGCGTGGCGCCCCATGACGGCATCGCCGTAGGCAGCGTCGGCGCCTTCGTCATTCTGGAATCGGCCGAGCATGCCGCCGCCCGATCGGCCCTCGCCTACGCCCGGCTCGTCACCGCCACCGGCGACCGCGGCCGGCGCGAGACGGCTGCCACCGAGGCTCGCTTTCAGGCCGTTCTGCCGCCACAGCAGGGACCGGCCGAAGAAACGCTGGTTCTGTCGGGCGCGACGGGCATCGCCGATCTTCTGGCCATCGAACGGAGCGTTCTGCAAAAAACCTTTCCGGGGGCGCCGGTCCGGGCCTATGGAACGCTGCTCGGCCATTCCTTCGAGGCGCAGCTGCCGGCCGGGATCGCGCTGGCTGCGGGTGCTCTGTCACGCGGCGAGGCCCTGCCGCCTCTCGATCCTGGCGAGGAACAGCCGGCATCGGCACGGCCCCGCCGGGCGGTCGTGACCGCGATCGGCCATCTGCATGCCGAGGGCGCTTGTCTGCTCGAGGCCGTGGACGGCCGCAGATTGTGAGGATCAGATCATGAGCGCCAATGTGACCGCCGCGGAGACCGATTTCCTGGGCCGTCCGGTGATCGCGATCACCGGGCTTGGCATCGTGTCCTCGCTCGGCCGCGGTGTCGAGGACAATTGGGCCGCGCTCTCCTCCGGCCGCTCGGGCATTCATCGGATCGAGCGGTTCTCGACCGAGGGGCTGCGGACGACCATTTCCGGCTCCGTCGATTTCATGGGAGCGGAGAACGACACCTCGACCACCCTCTCCTACGCCATGGCCGAAGCCGCCGGGTCTGAGGCGATTCGGATGGCCGGCCTGCCGGACGAAGACTTTGGCGGACCGTTGTTCCTGGCCGCGCCGCCGGTGGAGATGGAATGGCAGCATCGCCTCGCCCTCGACGCGATGGACGGCGCCGAACGCGAGGAGGCCGGCTACGACCGGCTGCTGGAAGTGGCCAGGCGCCACCCCAATCCCGCGATCTACCGTTTGACCCAGTGCAGCCGGATCTCCGAGCTGCTCGCCGATCGGCTCGGAAGCCGTGGCCTGCCGATCACCCTGTCGACCGCCTGTGCCTCGGGCGCCAGCGCCATCCAGCTCGGCGTCGAGGCGATCCGCCGCGGCGAGACCGAGCGGGCGATCGCGATCGGCACCGATGGTTCGATCACGCCGGAATCTGTGATCCGCTTTTCGCTGCTTTCGGCCCTGTCGACCAACAATGAGCGACCGGAAAAAGCCTCCAAGCCCTTCTCCAAGGATCGGGACGGCTTCGTCATGGCGGAGGGCGCGGGCGCGCTCGTCCTGGAGTCGCTGACTGCGGCCAGGGCACGCGGGGCCAAGATTCTCGGCATCATCCACGGCTGCGGCGAGCGCGCCGACGACTTCCATCGCACGCGCTCCAAGCCCGACGGCTCGCCGATCATCGCGACCATCAAGGCCGGAATCGCCGACGCCGGCATGGAGCCGACCGACATCGACTATATCAACGCACACGGGACCTCGACGCCGGAAAACGACCGGATGGAAGCGACGGGCCTCGGCGCCATCTTCGGCGAGGCGCTGAAGACGACCCCCATCTCATCGAACAAGTCGATGATCGGCCACACACTGACCGCGGCCGGGGCGATCGAGGCCGCCTTCTCGGTGCTGTCGCTGCAACACGGCGTGCTGCCGCCGACGATCAATTACGACAATCCGGACCCGGCGATCCCTCTCGACACGGTACCGAACACCGCACGCTCGGCCGATATCCGCGCGGTGCTGTCCAATTCCTTCGGCTTCGGCGGCCAGAATGTCTGTCTCGTCATCGGGCGCGAACCGCGCGCCTGACCGCCGGTTGCAGACCATCAAGAGCGCAAGCAAGAGCAGGAACGGTTTCCTGCGTCTCTTTTGCTTTCATTTGCGAAATTCGATCACGTGGGATTGGGGCGAAACCGATCGAATGTCATCGTGATCCAGACTGAGGTAGTATCATGCGGGCATTGCAACTCGTCGGCGACCGCGACCTGAGGGTGGTCGACCTGCCACCGCCACCCGAGCCCGGCCCCGGCGAGGTCACCGTGGCGATCAAGGCAGTAGCGCTCAACCACATCGACGTCTGGGGCTGGCGCGGCATGGCGTTCGCCAAACGCAAGATGCCGCTGGTCGTCGGCGCCGAGGCCGCCGGTGTGGTGTCGGCGATCGGTCCGGGCGTCGCCTCGGTGCTGCCCGGCCAACTCGTGTCGATCTATGGCGCGCGCACCTGCGGGCTCTGTCGCCCCTGCCGCGAGGGCCGCGACAATCTTTGCGAGCATGTCGGGGGCGTCCACGGCTTCCATCTCGACGGCTTCGCGCAGGATAAGGTCAACCTGCCCGCCCGGCTGCTCGTCCCTGCCCCTCCGGGCTGCGACGCGATCGGAGCGGCGCTGGCGCCGGTCACCTTCGGCACGGTCGAACACATGCTGTTCGACAATGCCAAGCTCGAGCCGGGCGAGACGATCCTGATTCACGCCGGAGGCTCCGGCATCGGCTCGGCCGCGATCCAGCTCGCCAAGAAGATGGGCTGCACGGTCATCACGACGGTTGGGTCCGACGACAAGATCGAGCGCGCCAAGGCGCTGGGCGCCGACCATGTAATCAACTACCGCAAGGACCGCTTCGAGGGCGTCACCCGCAAGCTCACGAAGAAAAAGGGGGTCGACGTGGTGTTCGAGCACGTCGGCAAGGATACCTTCGCGGCCTCGATGCTGTGCCTGAAGCGTGGCGGGCGGCTGGTCACCTGCGGCTCGACCTCCGGCATCTCGACCGAGGTCAATCTGATGATGCTGTTCCAGCAGCAGTTGCGGCTGCTCGGCTCCTTCGGCTGCCGCATGGAGAACATGCGCGACGCCATGCAGAAGATGGCGCGCGGCCTGGTCCATCCGGTGATCGACACGCGGATCGGCTTCGATGGGATCGAGGTCGCGTTGAAGCGCATGGAAGCGCGCGAGGTCTTCGGCAAGATCGTTCTCGATCTCGAGGCCGAGGGCACGGACACCGCCGCCGCATGAATCCGACTGCCACACGCCTAGCTCTGAGGGGCAAACGGGCGGCTGACTACGTCGTCGCCCAGCTTCTGTTCGGGCTTCTCCGGCTGGTTCGCCTGCTGCCGGCCGAAACAGGCCTCGCTCTCGCCGACCGCACGGCGCGGCTGTTGGGGCCGCTGACGCCGCGCCACCGGCTCGCCAAGGACAATCTGCGTCAGGCTTACCCGGAGAAAGACGACGCCTGGGTCGAACGCATCGCCCGGGAGAACTGGGGGCAGATGGGCCGTATCGCCGCGGAGTTCGTGTTTCTCGACGATCTCTTCGACTTCGACCCGGAAAAGCCGGGCGCCGGGCGAATCGAGGTCGAAGGCGTCGACACGTTCCTGGAATTGCGAGAGCGCAAGGGGCCCTTCATCTTCTTCACTGGCCATCTCGGCTGCTTCGAGCTGCTGCCGATCGGCGCAGCCGCCTTCGATCTCGAGTTCACCGCACTCTTCCGCCAACCCAATAACCGCTACATCGCCAAGGAGGTCCAGTCGGCCCGCCGGACCAGCGGCGGACATCTCGTCCCCTCCAAAGCCGGCGCCGCATGGTCGCTTGCCGGCGTTTTACAGCGCGGCGGCTCGGTCGGCATGCTGGTCGATCAGAAATTCCGCAAAGGCGCCGAGACGACGTTCTTCGGCCGCCCCTGCAAGACCAACCCCTTGCTGCCGAAGCTCGCCCGCCAGTTCGACTGCGAAATCTACCCGGCGCGCTCGATCCGGCTGCCGAACGGCCGCTATCGCCTCGAACTGAAGCCGCGGCTGGACCTGCCTCGGGACGCGACTGGCGAAATCGACGTTGCGGCGACCTGCCAGCTGCTCAACGATACGGTTGAAGGCTGGGTGCGCGAACACCCGGAACAATGGATGTGGTTTCACGACCGCTGGCAATCGAAGCCGCTGGCCAAGCGTTAAAGCCTCGGACGATAATAAGGGCGCGGTTCTGTTTCTCGGTTTGCCGCGGTGATCCACGCGGAGGGCGGCAAGGAGCGTAGCCGCGCTACGGTCGAGCCGGCCAAGAAAGCGGGCGCGAAATCGTCCGCCAATTGACCGGGATCAAGGTTGCGGCCCACGAGAGCGTGGAAAGTCCTTTCGAATGGAGCGATACTCCGAAAAGCGAAAGGGTCACCCCATGGGCACCATCGGAATGCGGGCCGGGGCTGAAGGCGGCGCGAGGGCGCCCGACTTCGAAGGCGCGCCCTCGTCCCGAAGCCGCCGCGATTGTTCGCACCGGATCGCGGACCTTGCGGTCCATCTCGACGGAGGCGATAAGGATGCGGCGAAAATCGCCCACCTCCAGACGATCCGCGCCATCTTCGGCGCCCATGCCGAAGCTTTTTTCGCCAACCCCATTCCGACTGCCTTCATCCCGATCGGACCGGGCTATGAGGGCCTTCCCGCCGAAATCTGGGCCGAAGGCGCAGCCGCGGGAGACGTCGCCGAGAAGATGATTCGCGCGCGTTTGGACAAGCTGGACTTCGCGGTGGAATTGCGGCGTGTTGACGGGATGCCGCACGAGCTGGCCCCGGCTACGGCAACGCTGGCCCGCTCGCTCGACCTCTTCCTGCTCAGCCGTCCCAATGGCGACAGGTGGCTGGCGGATATTCTGGAAGCCGTCCTCTTCGATGCCGGGGCCGCTGCGCTCGTGATCCCACCGGATGCGGCGACGTCGAAGGACCCGCAGACGATCCTTATTGGCTGGCGCGATAGCACGGAGTGCTCCCACGCGATCGCCGCCTCGCTGCCATTTCTGGAACGCGCGCGGCAGGTGCATCTGGTCTCCGTGGCGGAAACCTCCTCCAGCGAGGAAAAGCGTATCGAACCCGCCGCCGACATGGCCAAGCATCTGTCCCGCCACGGCATTTCGGTCGAGGTCCGGCACTTGCCGAAATGGAACCACCCGGCAGAGGCGCTGCTGAACGAGGCGGCGATCGTCGGCGCGGACCTCTTGGTCGCCGGGGCTTATGGACGATCACGCCTGCGCGAGATGATTTTTGGTGGGGTCACGCGAGCCCTTCTGAGGGACTGCCCGATCCCGCTACTGATGGCCCACTGACGGGCCGATTGCGATGGAGGCACGTACATGCACGCGTCAGAACTGAACTATTGCGTGGAACCGACCGACGGACGTTGGACGGTTTCCTTCTGCCACTCGCCGCACGGAATCTTCGATCGGCGCGTCGATGCGATCCGCTCCGCCCTGTCGGACGCCGACCGGGTCGAGCGGATGGGGCACAAGGTGACCGTGATCGTCGCCCGCCCCGCCAACGCCCCGGATCTCGCGCAGCGGGTCTTGCGGCCGACCCATTGAGCGAGCAGCGTATCAACGCTGGACGATGACCCGGGTGTTGCCCATCCCGATCGTCTTGACCAGCGAGTAGAAGATGCGTGCATTGGCGGTGCGGAGCCGAACGCAGCCGTGCGATGCCGGACGTCCGAGCCGGCTGACGGCGTTGGTACCGTGAATTGCGTAGCCGCCATGGTAGAACACCGAATAGGGCATCGGCGACATGTCGTATTTGCGCGAATACCACATGCGGTGGGTGCGCTTGGGCCGCCAACTTCCGGTGGGGGTCACGTAGCCCTTCCTGGCGGTCGAGACCGGCCAGCGATACATCACCTTACCGTTCTTGATAACGGTCAGCGTCTGCGAGGACAGATCCACCTTGGCCACCAGCCCCGCAGCGGCGCTGGATAGGCCGAATGCGAAGATTCCCGCCATCACGGCAATGGCAAGCAGTCCATTTTTCATGGTAATTCCTCCAGCCCGAACGCCAAAACGTCTTCGCCCCAAAAAAGTCTAATTTCACCACTGCCAGTTGGTCAATTGCCGATTGCGTGAAGTCCGACCTCTGATTCCTTTCCGAGAGCTGGAACAGTGGGGACGCATCGACATCTCTCTCGAAGAGAGACACTTTTAATTGTCCGCGAGGCGGCAAGAAATGGCTGCAACGGCTCTCTGCCAAAGCTGAATTCGACAATTGTTTACACCTTCGTTCTAGCGTTGCGCCTGAACTTCGATGCGGATGGCAATGCTACTCAGCGTGATAAAACGATACGGCGCGACCCTGCTCGGCGGATTAATCATCGCCGGGTTCGTGGTCACGAGCGTGTTCATGATCGGCGGAGCGACTGTCGGAGAGCTTGTCGAAACGGGAGCACGCGCCCGCGGTGCGGAGTTCGCGCGCCTTCTGTTGGGGCCGGGAGGCCATGTCGACGCGTTTTTGACCGGTATCGCCCGCACCCCTGACGCAGAGACATCAATTCGCAAGATCGCGGGCCTGGCGGGGATCGAAAGCTTCGCCGTTTTCGACCGCAACGGTCAGGAGGTGTACCGATCCCGTTCCGATCGCTACGATTGGTTGCTGCGCGATCGGCCCGGTGGCATCAGCTCGGGTGACCGGCTTTCAAAAACCACGCTGACGAAGCCCGGCGCGTGGTCAATCGTCCAAGATGACCGAACCACCAATCCTTCGTTCCTGACCCCGCTGATTCGGAATGAAAAGACGATTGGCTATGTTTCCGTCGTGGCGGACATGATTGCCCAACGCTATGCGTTCAAAGCCACGCTTGCCCGTGCCTCGGTGTCATTGCTGCTCATCCTGTTCATGGCGACCGGACTGCCTTTGCTGCTCTACCTGCGCCGTAAACGCAAGATCGCCGAGGCCGCCGACCGCATCGACTTCCTGGCCAATTATGACTCCTTGACCAACCTGTTGAACCGCAGGCGAATGCAGGAGGAAACCGACCGTGTTCTGGCCACCGTGCGCGCGACGCGCGAGCGGATGGGCTATCTTTATGTCGATCTGGACGAACTCTCCGAGATCAACGACCGGCTCGGCCAAAACAGCGGAGACGAACTTTTGACGGTGGTTGCGGCCCGCCTTGCCGCGGTCGTCGATCCCAGCGATCTCATCGGCCGCATCGGGGCGGACGACTTCGCGGTTCTGCGCCGCCGCATTACCTCGATCGAGGACATTGCGGCACTGGCCAAACGCATCTTCGACGCGGTTTGCGAGCCTGTCGAACTCGCGGGCGAAATCGTCAAACCCAGGGTCTCGATCGGCTGCGCCATGGTGCCGGAGGACGGGCGGACCCACTCCGAACTGGTCAAACACGCCGAGATCGCGCACCTGCACCACAAAACCGATAAAAGTCGCAACCTCGTCTTTTTCGAGCCCACGATGGACGAGGCGATGCACCATCGCCGTTATGTCGAGGCGTTGGTGCGCGCGGCGGTCGAGAATGAGAGCTTCGAACTTTTCTATCAGCCGATCGTCAATGGCGACGGCTCGTGCCTGCTCGGCTTCGAGGCGCTTCTGCGCTTGCGTGACGAAAACGACGAATACATCTCTCCCTCCGTTTTCGTGCCCATCGCCGAAGCGCGCGGCTACATAAAGGCCATCGGCACCTGGGTCATCCGCGAGGCCACCCGCCAGATTGCCCAATGGCCGCAGGATCTTTTCGTCTCGGTCAATCTCAGCCCGGTTCAATTCGGCGACGGCGATCTGGTGAGAATCGTCGAAACGGCTCTCCGAGAGGCCGGCATCAGCGGGAACAGGCTCGAAATCGAGGTCGTGGAGTCGCTGTTGCTCGACCGTTCCGACGATATTCTCGCGCAGCTCCGTGAATTGAGGGCGCTCGGGATATCCATCGACATGGACGATTTCGGCACCGGCTATTCCTCACTCGGCTACCTATGGCGCTTCCCATTCGACAAGCTGAAGATCGACCAATCCTTCATGGTCGCCCTGGAAAACGGCGAACCGAATGTTTCCCGGCTCCTCGAGACCATCGTCTCCATGGCCCACCATCTGAAGATGAAGGTCACCACCGAGGGAGTGGAGACCGAGGCTCAAGTGGCGCTGATGAAAAGCCTGGGCTGCGATCAGCTGCAAGGTTTTTTCTTCGGTCGACCGATGCCCGCCGACCAGGCGGCGGCCGAGATCCTGACGCGCTTCCGGCACAACGTCGCGGAAAGCCCGTCAGACGTTCCGGTGCTGCAGCGGGCTAACCACGCCTCCTGACGCCTGCGCCTCTCTCGACGCCCCCCTGCCGGCGTCATGACCAGCAGGCGGCGCCGCCCGCGTAAGGCTGCAGCGCGGCGACCACAACTGTTCACGCCAAATATCAAGTGCGATTCTATGACCGCAACGATTCAGCGTGTCTTCGACTCGTCCGCCGCCGGATTTTTCCAGGATAGGCGGAAAATTCATAGTTAACAGTTAGTTGATAATGAGAACAATACTAAAAATATTCACAATCGGCGCAACCACGGCGCTGCTGGAACATTGGAGAGAGAACGCGAAGGGTCACGCCCATGAAGATTCTGATTCTCGAAGACGAACCCATCATCGCCATCGATCTCGAAGGAATCGTGTTGGAAAAAATCGATGCCGAGATTCTGCATGCCGCAACCGTCGCCGATGCCCTCGACTACGTGAACGAAGGTCTCGATTTCGCAATGCTCGACATTGTCCTCGGCCCTTGCGGCGAGACGTCGCTTCCGATTGCGCAGATCCTGCTCCGCAATAATGTGCCGTTCTGCTTTATCTCCAGCAGTCTGGATCAGCTGCCGGCGCAGCTCGACGCCGTTCCGCGGATTTCCAAGCCCTTCCGGCCCCATGAGGTGGAAAATTTGGTGCCAGTGCACGTGTAACCCGGCCCGAGGAGAGGCGGTCTGTTTCAAGATGGTGACGGAAAATCGGGACCCCTGGGCGAAACAGCCGGGCCAACTTGCCAATCTTTTATAGAAAGGCGCGACCGCTCTATCACGGACGACCAGCAAGAACGCGGTCGCTTTCCCGGTACGCAAAACCTTATCCGGGGTCGCGGCGCTTCCTGCGTCGAATCCGTTGGTAAGCCATAAGCGTTACCGTTCGGTTATTGCGCCGCCCCTGCGTGACGCAAATGCGTCGGAGCAGGGCTTGGCGCAGCTCCAGGCACCCAATTACCCCGCGACCAAAGAAGCCATGGCAACCTGTTCCGCATGGCTGCGACGGAACCCGCCACATGGTTGCCGCGAAGCCTCAATTCGGCACGTCTCGCCTGGGCCGCCCGCCCCGTCCTTGACGGGTCTGCGCCAAGCTCGCGCGGTCCCATTTGGCCGCCCGGCCAAAAAAACTGTTGGAATCAGGGCCCGGACCCTCTAGTTTCCGCGATGGAATGCACCGCGAGCGGACCGCTTTCGAATGTAATCGTCCGGCTGGATCGTGCCGCTTCGCCGTGCGGAGCACGAGTGCGAATGTAAATGTCACCGACGATACTCGGAAAAACGCAATAAATAAGGAATTCTTATGAAGTCACTTCTCGCCTCCACCTTTCTCGCAGCCGCCCTATTCGGATTCGCACCGGGCGCATCGGCGCAGGAAAGCTGCGAATTGACGATTTCAAACATGAACTGGGCGTCGGCGGAGGTGCTGGCCGCGATCGATCAGTTCATCCTGTCGGAAGGATATGGCTGCAAAACACGCCTGCTGCCCGGCGACACGATGCCCACTTTCGCGTCGATGACGGAAAAGCAGGAGCCGGACGTCGCGCCGGAAATGTGGGTCAATCAGTTCCGCGATCAGATCGACAAGGCAGTAGAGGAAGGCACCGTTAAATTCGCGGCCGAGGCGCTGTCGGATGGCGGCGAGGAAGGCTGGTGGGTCCCGTCCTACTTCGCCGAGGCCCATCCTGAGATCAAGACGGTCGCCGACGCGCTCGCACGTCCCGATCTCTTCCCGTCGACCGAAGATCCGTCCAAGGGCGCCTTCTACAATTGTCCGTCGGGTTGGGGTTGCCAGATCACCACGGCCAACCTCTTCCGCGCCTATAAGGGTGAGGAAAAGGGCTTCGTGCTGATCGATACCGGTTCGGCCGCTGGCCTCGACGGCTCGATCGCCAAGGCCTACGAGAATAAAGAACCCTGGTTCGGCTATTATTGGGCGCCAACCGCCATCCTCGGCAAATACCCGATGACGAAACTCGCCTTCGACGCCGAGCACGATCCGGAGGAGTGGACCACCTGCACTACGGTTGCCGATTGCGCCGATCCGAAGATCAACGCCTGGACCAAATCCGAGGTCTTCACCATCGTAACGCCGAAGGTGGCCGAAGAATCGGAGGCCGCGGCGGAGTATCTCAATACCCGCTCGTGGGATAACGCCACCGTCAACAAGTTGCTCGCCTGGAAGGAAGATCAGCAGGCGACCGGCGAGGGAACGGCCTTCTATTTCCTCGAAAACAATGAGGATATCTGGTCCAAATGGGTTTCGCCGGAGGCAGCGGAGAAGATCAAGGCCGCGCTTTGATCCTCACGGGATCGGCGCTGGATCGATCCCGCGATGGGCAATCTCTCGCGGCCATCGGTCGCGAAGCTTCGAATAGCGCCGATCGCTGAAGACAGCCGGCCGCGGCGATGCCGCGGCCGATTTTTGTAACCATAGACGAAGCCGCGCCCAACCCAGGGTGGACCAAGCCCGGTCGCTGTACGCCGGGACTGGAAGCGGACGTCGAGGAGACCTGACATTTGGACTGGCTGACGGAATTTCCCCAGATCGGCGGGCGCAATCTGCGACTCATGTCGCGGGCGATCGATCAACAATATCGCACGTTCTCGCGCGCTTTCGGTAACGACATCGAGGCGTTTTTCCGACCGCTTCTCGACTTTCTCCTGTGGTTCGAGAAACTGCTCCTTCAGACGCCCTGGTGGATCGTCATCGCCGTTCTGGTCGCCATCGTCTGGTTCGCCAGCCGCTCCAAGGGTATCACCGCGGGCACCTTTATCGCCCTGATGCTGATCGGCATCTTCGGCATGTGGGAAGACACCATGCGCACGCTGTCGATCATCGTGGTGTGCACATTGATGTCGATCGTCGTCGGCCTGCCCATCGGCATCCTCATGTCGCGCTCCGACAAGGTCCAGGCGGTCATCAATCCGATCCTCGACGTGATGCAGACAATGCCGTCCTTCGTCTATCTCATCCCCATCGTCATGCTGCTCGGTATCGGCCTGATCCCCGGCCTGATCGTGGTGGTGATCTACGCCATGCCGCCGATCATCCGATTGACCAATCTCGGCATCCGGCTTGTCGACAAGGAGGTGCTCGAAGCCGCCAATGCCTTCGGCTCATCGAGCTGGCAAAGGCTGACCCAGGTGCAGCTTCCACTGGCGCTGCCGACCATCATGGCCGGCATCAACCAGACCATCATGATGGCGCTGGCCATGGTCGTCGTCGCCTCGCTGATCGGCGTGCGCGGGCTCGGACAGCCGGTGTTGCAGGCAATTACCAACCAGTACTTCACCCAAGGGGTGCTGAACGGCATGGCCATTGTGGCCATCGCCATCATCTTCGACCGCGCGAGCCAGGCCTATGGCAAGCGCCTCCAGCGTCACCGGGAGGCCGCCCATGGCTGATGTCGCCATCAAGATCCGCAATCTCTACAAGGTCTTCGGTCCGAACGACAAAGCCATGGTGGAGAAGGTCCGCCAGGGAATGACGAAGTCCGATCTGCTCGATCAGCATTCCCATGTCCTTGGCCTCAAGGATATCAACATGGACATGCTCGCGGGCGGGATCCAGGTCGTCATGGGGCTATCGGGTTCGGGAAAATCCACGTTGATCCGGCATATCAACCGCCTGATCGAACCGTCCAGCGGCGAGATTCTGATCGACGGCGAGGACGTTCTCGCCATGACCGACAAGCGGTTGCAGGATTTCCGCCGCCACAAGATCTCCATGGTCTTTCAGCGCTTCGGCCTGTTGCCGCACAAGACGGTCATCGACAATGTCGGCTACGGCCTGCACGTCATGGGCAAGTCCAAGGCCGAGCAGCACTCCGGCTCCATGCGCTGGATCGAGCGGGTGGGTCTGAAGGGTTACGAGGACAATTATCCGGCCCAACTCTCGGGCGGCATGCAGCAGCGGGTCGGCCTCGCCCGCGCGCTCGCGACCGACGCCGACATCCTCCTGATGGACGAGGCCTTCTCGGCGCTCGATCCGTTGATCCGTAACGACATGCAGTCGGTTCTGCTCGACCTGCAGCAAGAACTGCACAAGACCATCGTCTTCATCACTCACGACCTCGACGAGGCGCTGCGCCTCGGCGAGCGCATCGCGATTCTGAGAGATGGCGAGATCATTCAGCAGGGCACCGGTCAGGAAATCGTCCTGAAGCCGGCCGACGACTACATCTCATCCTTCGTCCGCGAAGTGAACCGGGGACGGGTCGTCCAGGTTGAAACGGTCATGGACTCGGCTCCCGCGGAAGGAGAGACCCCGGTAGGCGGCAGCCTGCCGGTCGAGAAGGGCACCATCCTGGAGGACGCCGCCCGGCAGATGAGCGAGCAAAATGTCTCCAACGCGCATGTCGTCAACGGCAGCGGCGTGCCGATCGGCACGCTGACCATGCGCGGTTTGATGGCTGCAATGGTGACGCCGGTACTCAAGGACGCGCTCGACGCGACCGAGCTGAGCTGAGGCCCCCTCGCCTTCTCGCGCCACATTTCCGCCGGCGTGATCATCCTGGTAGGTTGGATCACCGGGCGGCGGTGTGCGCCCGGACGAAGCACATTGGCCGCAGCAATCGTCACGCTCCGGAGCGGTTCATCTGCGCGGCTGCGTCGGCTGTGCCCTGACGCGGCGGTTGCGGGCCGTCAGGCTGCCTGATCGGCGAGGGTCTGCTGTCGGTCGTCGGTGCCAAACAGCAACTGGTAGCATTCGGCAAGCAGGTCGAGATCGGTGGGCGCCTGTCGAATCAGGGCGTCCTCAATCTGCCCTGGAGTGTAGCCCTCCGCGTAAAGAGCTTGAACCGCAGCATAGACCATATCCGCTTGGTCAAGCCGCTTGGGTGCGCGATCGAACATCATTCCCCCGTTTTCCAGTTCCCCCGCCGCGCGAGTCAGCGCGACGGCGATTCGTCTCAAACACCAGCTATCCTTACGAAATGAGGCTTTGGTAGAGCTTGCCGGGAAAATTGATGCCGTAGGAACGACTTAGCTGTGGAAATGTCTCCCCAAGGGCAGCAGACCGCGCCCCTCTTCCCCCGCGACTAGGAGGGCATGCAGGTCGCGCTTGACATGATAGAGTTCGCTTCGCAGGTGAAGGGGGCGTTACCATCTTCGCGTGGCGCACCGCCGAAAGGCGACCCTCCGATCCGTGACGAAGAGGCATCCATGTCCAATCCGCTCAGCCGCCTGCTCGCGGAAAAAGGCATCCTCCTCGCCGACGGCGCCACCGGGACCAACCTTTTCGAGGTGGGCCTCGAATCCGGCGAGGCCCCGGAAATGTGGCTGGAGAGCCACCCGGAGCGGATCACGGCGCTTCATCAAGCCTTTGTCGACAACGGCGCCGACATCATTCTCACCTGCTCCTTCGGAGCCAACCGCCATCGGCTGAAGCTGCATGAGGCGGCGGATCGCACCCATGACCTCAACCGCAAGGCCGCGGAGACCGCCCGCGCGGTTGCCGACGCAGCCGGGCGGACGATCATCGTCGCCGGGTCGGTCGGTCCGACCGGGGAGATCTTCGCCCCGCTCGGCAATCTGTCCTATGAGGACGCGGTCGAGACCTTCCGCGAACAGATCGCCGGCCTGAAGGAGGGTGGCGCCGACGTCGCGTGGATCGAGACCATGTCGGCGACCGAAGAGGTCCGCGCCGCCGCCGAGGCGGCCGTCACCTGCGATATGCCCTATGTTTTCACCGGTTCCTTCGACAGCGCCGGCCGGACGATGATGGGAATCCACCCGAAGGACTTCCACAAATCGGTCGAAGGCCTTGCCGAAAAGCCCCTGGCGATCGGAGCCAATTGCGGCGTCGGCGCCTCCGACATGCTGGCCACGGGTCTGGAACTGGGCACCGGCGACAGCGGCGCCGCGGTCGTCCTCAAGGCCAATTGCGGCATCCCGCGCTTCGTCGATGGCCAGACGGTCTATTCCGGAACGCCGGAGCAAATGGCCGACTACACGCGCCTTGCAATCGATGTCGGCGCACGCATCATCGGCGGCTGCTGCGGCACCTCCCCCCACCATCTCGGCGCCATGCGCCATGCCATCGACACCCACAGCCGGCGACCACGACCGACGGTGGAAGAGATCGTCGACACCGTCGGGCCGTTGGTCAACAAACAGGCATCCGACGCGGCAACGAACAGCACCGCGGCCTCTCGCAGCCGTCGCGGCCGTCGCGGGTGAAATCAGCAGGCGGCTGCTATCGCTTCCGGCTCGCCATCGCATCCGGCGCCGCTGCTGCGGGACGACAGAATATTTTGGGATAATCCCCGCCCCGCAGGAGTCGCGACCTGACGGCTGCGATCATTCCAGCGCGCATGCAGCCGGCCAGGCCATTGCTGGGCTCGGCGATCGTCACCCAATGCACCGATGTCGCCTCTCGGCATTTCTCGACCGGCGTCGAGTTCAAGCAGATCGCGATAACAGCGAAGAATGGCATGACGGTGCCCTCCCTCAATGATCCAGGATCAGGCGCGCCCTCCGGCGAGACTGGACGCCGAAGACCTGGAACCCGCACGTTCATTCATTACCCACCCACACGAAAGCACGCCCCCCATTTGAGGGAGTGTGTATATTTTAAGTTGAAAGCACTTAGTTTCTAATCATTTGCCAAATTTCCCTAGAGTTGCCTCCTCACTAAGCAGGGCATATCGTCACGAACGGTGGAAAGTCGCACACGCACTGATCCGGGAGGGAGACGATTGCATGGCTGCCAGCGCATCGGTCGTCGAGGACACCCTCTCCTGTCTTTACGGAAGCATCGACGGCTCCAACAGCTGGGCCAGCGCGATGGGCCGCGTCGCGGCGGCAACCGGGGCGGATCGCTTCACATTCAACTCCGTCGGACACGACGGATCCTTTCACCACGACTCGGCACCCTTCGACCCGGAAGGCTTGCTCATGTTCGCCCAGGATTTCGCCGACAAGGATCTGCGCCTTCAGCGGATCGTGTCGCAACGGCGTCGCGGCCTGATCCATACTGGTGACGTGATGACCCCCCAGGAAATCGCCCAGTGTCCGGTGCACAACGAATTCTATCGGCTGTTTCCCGAATGCTGGAACGCCTGCATCCTGGTACTTGAGCATCTGGGAGGCATTACCGCACCGACGATTCAGCGCCGGGCCAGCAAAGGCGACTTCACCCCGGAGGAGACCCGGCTCCTGGAAGTCCTGGGTCCTCATATCTGCCGCGTGGTCGAATTGCAGGCTCTCGTGTCAGCCAGAACCCTCGGCGACGACGGCATCGTTGCCGCCCTGGACGGCCTCGACGACGGCGTCATCATTTTCGACCAAGCCGGTTTCGTCCTTCACATGAATGCCCCAGCACGCGCGATCGTCGCGATCAAGGACGGGCTCGAGCTGACCCGTGGGGTCTTGAGGGCCTCGCATCACGATTCTCGACCGGTTCTGTTCGACATGATGACCCGGACGCTTCGGGTCGCCGCTGGGCTCAACTTCGATCTTCCGCGCCCGATCGGGCTCCGTCGGCCGGGCAATGCGCGGCCACTGATCGTGCGCGCCTTCGTTTCACCGACGGGCAAGGACGCCAATCGGATGGGCGTTCTGACGGTTCAGGACCGAGCCTCCTGGCAGGCGCCCACCGCCGACACCGTGAGCGCCGCCACCGGCCTGACGCCGGCGGAGTCGCGTCTCGCAGTCGCGCTCCTCGAGGGCGAAAGCGTCATCGCCTATGCCAGACGCGAAGGACTGTCCGAACACACCGCGCGGTCGCACCTCAAGCAGATCCGCTCCAAGCTCGGCGTCACGCGGCAGGCCAACGTCGTCGCCGTGCTGGCCCGCCTCTTCGGGTCTTGAGCGGATTGCAGGCACCGCAGGGCCTAGCCAGCGGTTTTATCAAGCAGTTTGGGTGATCCAGGTTTGCCATGTCGTCGGGAAATGACGGTCTGCCGCAACCCGTTCTTTATATAAAAATGGTCAGCGGATTTTTCCTCATCCGACTGTTCTTCTAGACCATCCGGTCTATGTTCGCGATGCCCCTCCAACTATATTAAGAAAACATTAACCGGCAAGACAAAGATCGGTTTCCTACATACAGGGGTTACTAATATGAAACGTTTTGCATTGGCCTGCACGGCAGCGGTTTTCCTCGCAGCAAGCGGTGCGGCCTTTGCCGCCCCCAAAGGCGGGCAACCCGGCTCCGGCACCAATCCCGGCGGACAGGGTGGTTTCGTGACCGAAACCATGACCACCACGACCACCGAATCCTTCATGGGCATGAGCGACAAGTCACCGCCGAACGCCCATGCAGGTGCCAGCCAAGGCGTGCGGACCGATACCACCACCACGGTAACCGAGGTCAACGGCCCAAAGGGGCAGGTCGATTCCTATGTCGACGGCAGCAGCGCCACCTGCAACAACTGCACTGAGACCGAGATCAGCAGCAGCACCGAGACGACGGACGCGCCGGGCGCGAACCGCTAGTCGCACCTGGAAGTGGGCCGCCCTTGAGGGCTCGGCCCACTTCCCGTTACCCACCCACAACGCGCATAAGGGCGGATGCCAAGGTGGTCCGGTTGGTGACCCCCAGCTTCTGATAAGCATTGTGAAGGTGGTTCTTGACCGTCGCGCTCGATATGCCGAGCGAAGAGGCGATTTCCTTGTTCGAAAGCCCAGACGCCACCAGTCTCGCGATCTTGTGTTCGGAGGCGGTCAGCTGTGGCAACCGCTGTTGCGGTTCCTGTCGGCGGGCATCTTCGCGCTCCGTGGCCGCCCGTATCCAAGCTTGAGGCAAATGCTTTCGTCCGGCGGCGACATCAATCATCACCCTGATCAGGAGCTCGGGCGCCGTCTCCTTCAGGACCAGACCATGCAGACCGGCTGCCACCGCGTCGAGCAACTGCTCATCCCGCATCGATGCCGTTAGCAGGACCACACGGGTCGGCGAACGGCTCGCCCGGATGTTCCACAATACCTCGATGCCCCCCATCATCGGCATTGCCACGTCCAGAACGGCAAGGTCCGGGGACAATTGCAGTATGGCTTCGCAGGCCAGAAGCCCGTCAGAGAACGCGGCAATCACCTCGAACCGACCGGATCGATCGATCAGGTTCGACAGCCCGTCGAGAACAAGCGGATGATCATCCGCAATGACGACCGTGCGCCGTGTCATGACGTTTCCAGGGGAAGTGAAATCTGGAGAGAGACGCCCCGGTCGCTGCTCGACACCGTCAGGCGCCCGCCCAGGTTCGTGACCCGCCGCATGATGGAACGCGGCCCGAGCCCCGAAGCCTCAAGCGTCGAATCGTCCCGTGTCCCCTGGAATACGCCGAAGCCCGATCCGTCGTCCACGATCTCGACGTAGAGGCGCTGCGCCACCGGGCGCAGGCTGACAGAAAGCGTCTTCGCCGCGCCATGCCTGACGGCATTCGCCGCCGCCTCACCAATGATGAACTCAAGCCCGTGCACGGTTGGCCGCGAAATCGTCAACTGCTGCGGGACCTGGCGATGGACTGTCACGGACCAGCGCTGCTCGAGTTCGGAGATAAAGGCCGCGAGACGTTCCGAAATCGGGGCTGGGTCCCCTGCACGATTATCCAGCCGCTCAGCCCCCGAGACGAAGTTGCGGACATTTTGCTGTTGGGCGGCAAGATCATGCCGCAATTTCGACATGACCTGGCGCAGGTCGGCCGGGACCTGTTCTTCCATGGCTTTCATGTGCAGCCCGATCGCCGTCAGGTTCTGCAAAAGTCCGTCATGAAGGTCTTGGGCGAGGCTGCGTCGTGCCTGGGTCGCTGCCGTTTCCACTAGTCGTTTCTGCAGGAGATCGTGCTCCAGTTCCGTTGCAATCCGAGTTGCCACGATGGCGGCGAGCGGAAGTGTCTCAATGACCGGATGAGGGATGGAGAGAAAAACGAGTCCAGCTACATTTCTCGTCGCGATCGGAGCAACAACGCCGCCGTGCAGCAGTAACCCTTGGACAACCTGCGATTCGATACGAGCATTGAAACGGTTTCCGCTTTCATCCAGCAGGACAAGAACATTTCCCCCTGTGCGCTCGACCACGACCATCGGGCGTGTCACCTCGACGGAAAGCAAGGCATCTCCCGCTAGTCCGGAGCGGGCGGCATTCTGATCGTCTTCGCTCCATGAGACCGTGAAGAGATAGGGTTCGTACTCACTGCTCCAGACGACCACCACCTCGTTGGCCTGAAGTACATGCGCAGCATGGGCAAGGGTGTGTTCCAGTGCCGGAAGGTCATCTTTCGTTTGCATCTCCAGAGGCCAATTGGCGAGGTCGGCGACGCGCCGACGTTGACCCTCCCGTTGAGCCCCCAGAACGGCAAGAATACCTCCCGTCACAAGCAGATAACCGGCTCGTATGACGATCCTCTGCACCTCAAGATCGGCACCGGAGGATTCGACACCGGATATCCAGGTGACAAACAGGATCCCGACAAGAACCGCCGTCGTGGCCAAGGCGCCCACCCAGTTCCAGTGGAGCATCGAGCTGAAAAGCAGGAACGTGAAAAACAGAAAAAACGGGCTCGTCGATCCTTCGGTAAACTGCATCAACGTTGCCAGCACGGCGATATCGATGGCATGGACGATCAACGCGGGATATCTGGCGCTTTCAATCCGTCGCGACACCACCACAAGACCGATGGCAAAGACAACATAGGCAAGCAGGAGTGCGTAGACGGCGCGATCATCGCTGACCGGTTGACTCGGGTCCAAATACGTCGCCACCAAACCGATAAAGGCGGTGAGGAGCCGGCATCCGGCCGCGAGACTGACAACGGATATCGCGAGAAGATGATGCACGTAGGGCCAGCCCAGCAGAAGGAAACGCTTGTTCACCGAGATCCCTGCAGCCGCCAGGTCAGCTTGCCGCCCGACGAACATAACCGATCAACGGTTCATCGCAACCGTTCCGTGTCGTCTTGTATAAGCATGGCTAACGCCGGCCCAAATCAACTCCGCAGCCCCTTCCAAACCGCACGGTGAATCGTCGCGCCGACTTTCGCGGCGGCGTTCGCTTCGCTTGCGGCGGCCGGGTCCGCCTGTCCCTTTCAGGCGAAGGCGTCGGGCTCGGACTCCTTGCGCTTGGCGATGAAGCCGGAAAGCCCCTCGGCGATGCCGGGGTCGAGCGCGGGCGCCTCATAGGAATCGAGCCAGCGCCGGCACAGCTGGTTGGCCCGGTTCTCGGCGCGCAACGCGCCCTCGGCCGACCATTGCTCGAAGGAATTGTTGTCGGCGATGGACGAACGATAGAACGCCGTCTGAAAATTGTCCTGGGTATGCTGGCAGCCGAGATAATGGCTGCCCGGTCCGACTTCGCGGATCGCCGACATGGCCTGGCCGTTTTCGGACAAGTCGACCCCGCGCGCCATCGCCTGCATCATGCCGAGTTGATCGCAATCCATGACGAATTTCTCGTAGCAGGCGGCAAGCCCGCCCTCGAGCCAGCCGGCGGCGTGCAGCACGAAATTGGTGCCCGCCAGCACCGTCGAGTTCAGCGTGTTGGCGCTCTCGTAGGCTGCCTGGGCATCCGGCACCTTGGAGGCGCAGAGCGACCCGCCGGTGCGGAACGGCAGGCCGAGCCGGCGCGCCAGCTGCGCCGCGCCATAGGAGACCAGCGCCGGCTCCGGTGATCCGAAGGTCGGCGCGCCAGACTGCATCGAGATAGACGAGGCGAAGGTGCCGAACACGACCGGCGCGCCCGGACGGCAAAGCTGGGTGAAAGCGGCGCCCGCCAGCACCTCGGCGAGCACCTGCGTCAAGGTGCCGGCGACCGTCACCGGGCTCATCGCCCCGGCCAGGATGAAGGGCGTGACGATGCAGGCCTGATTCGCCCGCGCATAGACCTTCAGCGCGCCCAGCATGGTGCCGTCGAAGGTCATCGGCGAATTGGCGTTGATCAGATTGATGACAACGGTGTTCTGATCGACGAAATCCGAGCCGAACAGGATGCGGCACATCTCGATCGTGTCGGCGGCCCGTTCCGGCGCCGTCACCGAGCCCATGAACGGCTTGTCGGACAGCGTCATATGCGCATGCACCATGTCGAGATGGCGTTTGTTGACGGGGATATCGACCGGCTCGCACACCGTGCCGCCCGAATGGTGGATCGACGGGGCCATATAGGCGAGCTTCACGAGGTTGCGGAAATCCTCGATCGTCGCGTAACGGCGCACGCCGTCGAGGTCGCGCACGAAAGGCGGACCGTAGACCGGCGCGAACACCGTGGCCTTGCCGCCGATCTCGACCGAGTTCTCCGGATTGCGGGCGTGCTGGGTGAAAATCCGCGGCGCTGTCTTCAGGAGTTCGCGGCAAAGCCCCTTGGGAAAGCGCACCCGCTCTCCGGACACGTCGGCGCCCGCTTCCTTCCACATCGCCAGCGCTTCCGCGTCGTCGCGAAATTCGATGCCGATCTCCTCAAGCACCGTGTCGGCATTCGCCTCGATCAGGGCGAGGCCTTCCTCGTCCAGCACCTCGTATTCCGGAAGCGACCGGCGGATATAGGCAAGCTTTGGCCCCGAGCCGGTCTGGGTGCGGGCCGCGCGCCGGGCCGATGCGCCGCCGCCGCCGCCGCGCCCGCGTCGTCCGCCCGCCGCACCGCTTTCGGCTTCCATCGCCTCGGGGGCCTGTCCGGTCACGTCGATCATCCATCGTCTCCTGGCATTGTCCGCTGGCGCCGGCCGACTGTGCACCGTCCCGCGCCGACATTCCTCCCGCGAGCTTACGCGGCGATCATAGCCGATTGTAAAAGGACAAATCCCGCTCGCCGTTCCGGATGCGAAGATCGGTGACGCGCGAAGGATAGTCACGCGGCTTGATCGGCAACCGAATCCAGGGCGGGACGTCGTTTTCGGCATCGGCAATGTCGCAGCCGGAAGATTTGTTGACCGTCCTTTGCCCTAATCTCGATCGTGATGCGGTGCGAAGCGCCCGACATGCGCCGACACCGTTCCCTAATGAGGCCTTGGGAGAGGCCTCTCGCGAGGAGTGCCATCATGGCGGATGACGACGAGATCGTACTGGCCGAGCTCTCCGACGACGACCTCGTCGCCCAGATGAAGGACGACCTTTACGACGGGCTGAAGGAGGAGATAGAGGAAGGCACCAACATCCTCCTCGGACGGGGTTGGACGCCCTACGACGTCCTGACCAAGGCGCTCGTCGGCGGCATGCAGATCGTCGGCGAGGATTTTCGCGACGGCATCCTGTTCGTGCCTGAAGTGCTGCTCTCGGCCAATGCCATGAAGGCCGGAATGAAGATTCTGCGGCCGTTGCTGGTCGAGACCGGTGCGCCGAAACAGGGCAAGATGGTCATCGGCACCGTCAAGGGCGACATCCACGACATCGGCAAGAACCTCGTCGGCATGATGATGGAGGGCGCCGGCTTCGAGATCGTCGACCTCGGCATCAACATCGACGTGGACAAGTATCTCGCCGCGCTCGACGAGCACCAGCCGGAATTCCTCGGCATGTCGGCGCTGCTGACGACGACGATGCCCTACATGAAGGTGGTTATCGATACGTTGGTCCAGAAGGGCCGGCGCGACGACTACATCGTTCTTGTCGGCGGGGCGCCGTTGAACGAGGATTTCGCCAATCAGGTCGGCGCCGACGCCTATTGCCGCGATGCGGCGATCACTGTCGAGATCGCCAAAGATCTGATGGCCCGCAAGCACAATCAACTCCGGCGAGCATGACCCGGGTCATCCGCCCCTCCCCCAGTTCCGACGCTGACACGACGCGCAGCGGTCGGGCTATGTCCAAGACGGATATCTTGCCGCCTCCCCGTCGCCGCGCCCATGAGAACGGCGCGGCTGCCCGAAGGCCCCGCGCCGGTTCAACGCCGCGCTGGACGCCTGCCTATTGCGCGACGTCCCTGACAGCGGCCCCGGTTGCGTCGACGGTGTTGCCAAGGTCGCGGCCAACCCCGCGCACGGTGTTGGCGCAAGCGGACAGCAGAAGTGCCCCGACGAGAACCCCGGACAATATTGCGATGCGGTGGACCATGCTGTTTTCTCCGTTTCGAGAATGTGACGGAAAAACGGCTGAGACTTCTGACGGTTCCGCTCCCTCGCGACATTTTCATTTGGAAGGCTGATGTTCGACGGCCCCGACCACTCCGCCGCGCCCTCGCGTGACAATGTCGAGCGGCTCACGGTGATCGCCTGCGGCGCCATCGCACGGGAGATTGTCGCCATCCTCGCCGCCAATGGCTTCGACCACGTCGACCTCACCTGCCTGCCGGCGATCCTGCACAACGCGCCGAAGAAGATCGCCCCGGCCGTCGAGGCAGCCATACTCAAGGCCCGCAGCCAGGGCGCGTCCAGGATTTTTATCGCCTATGCCGATTGCGGCACTGGCGGCCATCTCGACGCGGTCTGCGAACGCCAGGGCGTGGAGTGCATCGCCGGCCCGCATTGCTATTCTTTCTTCGTCGGCAATGATCGCTTCGCCGCCGAGAGCGATGCCAATATCACCACCTTCTGGCTTACCGATTTCCTCGCCCGCCAGTTCGACGCGTTCGTCGCCAAGCCGTTTCGCCTCGACCGTTATCCCGAAATGACGGCGATGTTGTTTGGCCACTATGAACGCGTCGTCCACATCGCCCAGACCGAGGACCCCGAACTCGATGCCCGCGCCCGCGCGATCGCCGATCGTCTCGGGCTCGCGCACGAGCGGCGCTTTGTCGGCTATGGCGATCTCGTCCGCGCAATCGCCACGGTAGCCGGCGCCGGCCAAGCGCAGATGGCAGCAGGCTGACACGCGCCCCGCCGGATACGGATCAGCGACGTCGGCATGGGATCGATTGGCGGACAGCGGACGCAGCCGCTTGATGTTTGCCAACGAAACGCCGATTTAATATCCACCCCGTCATAGTGTTTGCGGACTCCTTGATTAAGGGGGAGGCCGTGCCGGCGGTTTGGCATTGCCTGTCTCATGCCATTCAGCTCCGCGACCCGTTCCGCAAACCCAGTTTACCGAGTATCGACCGTGTCACCCGCCGCCTTCTCAAACATTCGACGATCGCTGCGGCGACGCGGGGCCAAGCGGCAACGACGCATCTCCGCGATTCTGCGGGGCTACACCCATCGCGACCCGACCGGCCCGACGCTCGGCGAATTGTCCCAGGCCTTCGATACGCGGGCGTACGGGGCCTTCTTCATTCTCCTCGGCGGGCTCAATCTGGTTCCGCTTCCGCCGGGCGCATCGCTGCTCTTCGGCATACCGCTCATGCTGTTCGCGCTGCAGCTCGCGATCGGCCGCCACCGGCTCTGGCTTCCTGGCCGTGTCCACCGAATCCGCCTCAGCGCCGACACCCTCGGCATGGGGATGCGCAAGATCGGACCGACATTGCGCTGGATCGAGCGTCTCGCACGGCACCGCTATTGGCCCGAGCCTGAATGGGTATTGCTCGTCGCGGTTGGCTGGTTCTGCTTTCTGATGGCGGCACTGGTGGCGATTCCGTTTCCGCTGACCAACATGGCGCCCGGCGTCGCCATCGCTCTCGCCGGCGTGGCGATTACCGCCCGCGACGGTCTCTGGCTGATCGCCTCGATCGTCCTCGGATTGGCGTCCGTGCTGGTCCTTGCCGGTGTCTACGGCGCCGCGGCCCTCGCGGTCATGCAGATTTTCTGAACCAGCCGGCCTCCTGCCGCGTGCGGGCAATGCCAGTTTCGGCCCCCATTGGGTCAGGGTCCTCGTCCAGGCAGCGGACACGTCGCCACGGCCGCTCGATCGCTCCCGATCCTCAAAAAATTCTCCGGATCGCCCGTCAGGCGCCGAATGTCGCAAAGCCGCCGCGCGTCGTCGCGTCCGGCATATCCTCAGACAGCGTCTCGCGGCACATTGCCGGGCGTGGGAGATGCGGCATGGCCGAAACGCAAATCGTCTATTGGCGGGATATTCCCGCCCAGGTGATCGTCCGCCAAGGACGCAAGGCGGCGCGTCGCGAACTGCCGATACGCTTCATCGAAGCGATCGACCGCTGCGCCATGCGCGTCGGCGCCCAGGATTCCGAGGCCTATCTCGCCGAATGGCGGCGCGAAAGCGCGGCCTGCGAAGCGAACGACCTCGAAGCCGAGGCCACGAACAGATTGACCGAACTCGATCAACGCTACGACCGGGATCGCCTCGCGGCGCTGGTCGCCAACGAGGGGCGTGAGCCATGATACAGGATCTGCCGTTGCCGCGGCATCATATCCCCGCCTCGATCGAGGTCGCCCCAAAGCAGGCGCTGGAATCGCGCGAGCTTCCCGATCTGTTTCCCGCCGGAACCAAGGTCTATCTGACCGATGTCGGTGTCGACTCCGTCAAGGATTTCATCCGCGCGGTGAAACGAATTTCCGACCTCGGCTATGCGCCGGTCCCGCATATTCCGGCGCGCCGCATCCGCAGCCGCGACGAATTGGAGACCCGTATCCGGGCCTATGCCGAAGAGGCCGGGGTTACCGACATGCTGGTGATCGGTGGCGGTCTCGATCGGCCGGCCGGACCGTTCACCTCGACCATGGAGATTCTGGAGAGCGGGCTTTTCGATCGCTATGGAATCCGCGACATCGGTGTCGCTGGCCATCCCGAGGGCTCGCCCGATTTCTCGGCCGCGACCGCCGAAGAGGCGTTGCGGCTCAAACGCGATTTCGGCGAGCGCACCGGGGCGCACATGCGCATCGTCACCCAGTTCGGTTTCGACGCCGAGGAGTTCATCAACTGGTCGCTGGCCCTCAAGGAAGCCGGCATCGGCCTGCCCATCCATCTCGGCGTCGCCGGACCCGCCAAGATCACCACGCTGATCAAATACGCCGCGCTTTGCGGCGTCGGCAACTCCGTCGCCTTCCTGAAGAAGCGGGCATTGGCGCTGACCGCGCTCGCCACGACCCATTCGCCGGAAGCCGTGGTCGGGCCGATCGAGCGGCATTGGCAGGTGACGCTGGACTCGCCCGTCCGGCAGATTCATGTCTTCCCCTTCGGCGGCCTGGTGAAATCGGCCGCATGGCTCATCGAGCGCGGCTCCTGGCCGAACCAGGCCTCGTCCTCCGGCCGCGACCTCAAGCGCCAGCACGGCTGAGCGCCAGCCGAACCGAATCCTCCGTCAGCCCTCTTCACCGGAAAGACCGCCCATGACCCGCACCGTCGTCGCCTCCGCCAAGAGGGAGATCGTGATCGGCTTCGACGAACCCTTCTGCGTCATCGGCGAGCGGATCAATCCGACCGGGCGCAAGAAGCTCGCCGCCGAAATGATCGCCGGCAATTTCGACACCGTCACCAGGGACGTGCTGGAGCAGGTTGCCGCGGGCGCGACCATGCTCGACGTCAATGCCGGGGTCACCGCCGTCGACCCGAACGTCTCGGAGCCGCCGCTGCTGGTTCAGACCATCCGCCTCGTCCAAAGCCTCACCGATTTGCCAATCTCGATCGATTCCTCGGTGTCCTCCGCCATCCGGGCGGCGCTGGAGGTCGCCGAGGGGCGGCCCTTGGTCAACTCCGTCACCGGGGAGTTGGAAAAACTCGAGGCGATCCTGCCCCTGATCAAGAAATACGACGTGCCGGTCGTCGCCATCTCCAATGACGAAACCGGCATTTCCGAAGATCCGGACGTGCGCTTCGAGGTGGCGAGGAAAATCGTCCGGCATGCCGCCGATTACGGCATCAAGCCGTGCGACATCGTCGTCGACCCGCTGGTCATGCCGATCGGCGCGATGGGCACGGCGGGCCGGCAGGTCTTCGCGCTGGTGCGTCGCCTGCGCGAGGAGCTCGGCGTCAATACGAGCTGCGGCGCCTCCAACATCTCCTTCGGCCTGCCGCACCGCCACGGCATTAACGCCGCCTTCCTGCCGATGGCGATCGCCGCCGGCATGACTTCGGCGATCATGAATCCCTGCCGGCCGCAGGAGATGGAGGCGGTTCGCGCCGCCAACGTTTTGATGGGTAACGATCCGTCCTGCGGAACCTGGATTCGCAGCTACCGAGATGTCCAGCCAGCCGCGACCATGGTCGCAGCGAGTTCAGCGGCCGCGCCATCCGGCAGCGGCCGGCGACGTGGCGGCCGGGAAGCACGGATGGCGCAGTCCTGATGGGGGCCGGCGGCTCGGCGAGCGCCGCGTCGAAGGCGACGGACCGTCCGCGGACCGGCGCCATTCTTTTCGCAAGTGCGAAATAAACTTGGCCGCCGCTGCGACTGTTTAGTGTCGCCGAACGTTTCTCGCGGGACAGTCCCGACCGAAGGGACACCCCCGAAAGGAATTCGCTTGATGACCCGCCGCCGCCTGTCGCTTTCTGTTGCTCCCAAGAGCAGCTCCGAAATGTCGACGCTGATGATGCTGTCACCATTCGTGATCGGCAACCGCATGATGCAATTCTGGATGTCGGCCGCTTCCCCGACGGCCGCGGACCGCGATGAGATGTCGCGCATGGTCGGTGAGAAGATGCAAGCGGCGGGCGAGTCGCTCGTCGCCATGAATATGGCCGCGATGGAAGCCGCCACCGCGGCCACGCTCGGCGCCGTGACGGGACGCGGCAGCCATTCCAACCATGGCGACGCGATCCTGTCCGCCGGCCTGAAACCCTATTCCCAGCGCGTGCGCGCCAATCGCAAGAGATTGTCGAAGTGACATGTCCGCGGCTTTCCGGCGCTGATGGCGCGGCCGGCACGGCAGCCCTCATCCTGAGGCGCGAGCGCAGCGAGCCTCGAAGGCCGAGGGCCGGCAGGGTTCAAGGCTGATGGCGGCGCGATGACCCAGCAAGATCCCCTCGTCCTGTTTATGCCGTCCGGACGGCGCGGCCGCTTCGCGAAAGGCACGCTGGCCATCGAGGCGGCGCGTTCGCTCGGCGTATATGTCGAGAGCGTCTGCGGGGGGCGCGGCATTTGCGGTCGCTGCCAGATCGAGGTGACCGAGGGTATCTTCGCCAAGCACAAGATCACCTCGGCGGCCGATCACCTCTCGGCCTGGTCGGCAAAGGAAGAGCGCTATGCCGCCAAACGCGGCCTGAAGCCCGGCCGCCGGCTCTCCTGCTCCACCACAATCGAAGGCGACCTCGTCATCGACCTGCCGTCCGACATGGCGGTCAACGCGGCGGTCGTCCGCAAGGCGGTCGACACGCGCGAATTTCCGCGCGACCCGGCGATCAGGCTGCTTTACGTCGAGGTCGTCGAGCCCGACATGCACGCGCCGCTGGGCGATCTCGATCGCATTTTCGTGGCTCTGGAAAAGGATTGGGGCATCTCGGCGCCGATCGTCGATCCGGGGATACTTCCCCATGTCCAGAAGACGCTGCGCGATGGCGCCTGGAAGGTCACCTGCGCGATTGCCCAGGATCGCGACGACGAGCGCCCACGCCTGATGGGACTCTATCCCGGCCTCAAGAACGAGGCCTATGGCATCGCTGTCGACATCGGCTCGACGACGATCGCGCTGTACCTGTCGTCGCTCCTGTCCGGCGCCACCATTGCCTCGGCCGGCACGCCCAACCCGCAGATCCGCTTCGGCGAGGATCTGATGAGCCGCGTCTCCTACGTGATGATGAACCCCGGTGGCCGGCCGGAGATGACCAAGGCGGTGCGCGAAGCGATCCAAAGGCTGGTGGAAGAGGTCGCGACCGAAACCAACGTTGCGACCGCCGACATCATGGACTGCGTCTTCGTCGGCAACCCGATCATGCATCACCTCTTCCTCGGCATCGATCCCACCGAACTCGGCCAGGCGCCCTTCGCGCTGGCCGTGTCCGGCGCACTGGCCGTGCCGGCGAGCGACCTTGATCTCAGCCTGCATCCGGCGGCCCGCGCCTATCTCCTGCCCTGCATTGCTGGCCATGTCGGCGCGGACGCGGCGGCCGTCACGCTCTCGGAAGGCCCGCATCGCCAGGACGAGACGATGCTCGTCGTCGATATCGGCACCAATGCCGAGATCGTGCTCGGCAACCGGCAGCGGCTTCTGGCCGCTTCCTCGCCGACCGGTCCGGCCTTCGAAGGCGCAGAAATTTCCGCCGGGCAGCGCGCCGCGCCGGGCGCCATCGAGCGCGTTCGCATCGATCCCGAGACGCTGGAGCCCCGCTTCAAGATCATCGGCGTGGATGACTGGTCCGACGATCCGGGCTTTGCCGCCGCCGCGCAATCGACCGGCGTCACCGGCATTTGCGGCTCCGGTATCATCGAGGTGATCGCGGAAATGTTTCTCGCCGGCATCGTCACCGAAGACGGAATCATCGACGGATCGCTTGCCGCCCGCACGCCGCGCATTGTCCCGGAGGGGCGCACCTTCGTCTATGTCCTCCACGAGACGTCCGCCCGGACGATCAGCATCCTGCAAACCGACGTGCGCGCTATCCAGCTCGCCAAGGCGGCGCTTTACGCCGGCATCAAGCTGCTGATCGACAAGTTCGGCGCTGCTGGTGAGTCCGGCACCATCGACCGCATCGCGCTGGCCGGCGCCTTCGGCTCTTTCATCGAGCCGAAAGACGCTATGGTCCTCGGACTGGTGCCCGACTGTAACGTGGAAAAATGCGGCTCGGTGGGCAATGCGGCGGGCGCCGGCGCGCGCATGGCGCTTTTGAACCGGTCCTATCGCCGTGAGATCGAGGCGGTGGTCAAGCGCATCCAAAAGGTCGAGACCGCGCTGGAGCCCGCCTTCCAGGATCATTTCGTCGCCGCCATGGCGTTTCCGAACAAGCGCGACGCCTATCCCGAACTGGTCAAGGTACAAAGGCTGCCCAACCGCGATGCCGAGGGCCGGCCGGTCCGGCGCTCCGACGAGGCCGAAGGGGACGCCCCCCGGCGCCGTCGCGGCGGTCGTCCTCCCCGCTGAACCAGACCGTTGCGATTGACGCGGCGGCGCCAGCAGCTTATCCCCCAAGGCGTCGACGCCCGAAAAACGAGCGAGCGAACCCTTTTCCACGAATTACGATTGGTCCATGTCAGTTTTGAAACCCAAGGGTGCGGATTTCGTTGAACGCCGCACAGCCGCGCAAGAAGCGAAAGCCGCCCTTCTCGAAAAGATGAAGGCGAAGCAGAACGATCCCGCCGCCGAGGCCCGCCGCGCCGAGCGCGCCGCCATCGTCGCGGCTCGCGAGGAGCGTCAGGCCAAGAAGCGCGCCGAGGCCGAAGCCAAAGCCCGCGAGGCAGCCGCTCGCAAGGCCGAGAAGGAAGCCGAGCGCCTGGCCGCGGAAGAGGCCGCCAAGGCCGAGAAAAATCGTCCGATGGCTCAGATGGTCGCCGATGAAGCCGCCCGCAAGGCGGCCCGCGATGCAAAATACGCCGCTCGCAAGGCCCGCAAGAAGTAGAGTGCCGATGAGGCTTTTGCCATGACCCTGCTGGGAGCATTGTCGAATATCGCGGCAATCCTCACGGCGACGGTCGCGGTATGGGCCTTTGGTCGATACGTGTGGGAACGCCGTCAGAAGCGTCTGCGCCTCGAGCAGTATCTGCGCGACGAAAAGGCGGCTGGCGGCGATCAGGGCAAACGTACGCTCCTGCATCTCGTGGCTCATCTGGGAATGAGCGAATCCGAGCTCATGGACGCCGCCTTTCGCAGCAGATGTGTCAGGCGACGCCTCGGCGTCGATGACCAAGGCCGCGCCGACCGACTGCTGCTCGAATATGACAGCGGCGATCCCGAGGATGATTTGCCGAGATAATCGGCCGACCGACAAGTTGGCTATTCTCCAGCCTGAAAGTGAAAGACGTCGCTTGCGCGCGGAAACAATCCCGCGCAATCTCGCGCGATTCGACCGCGTGGTCGCAATGTCGTGAAAGCGAGACCATCGCCGGTCGCATTAGGGTCGGAGGCATTTGCCGATGAGGATCGCGTCAGCGGCAAACGGCCAGCCTCGCTTTGGGAGCGGCCAGACGCCCAGAATTGACGATACGGTGAGCGACTTCGCGCCCAAGCGCACCATCGTGTTTCTGCTCGTTCCGAATTTCTCCATGATCGCCTTCGCGACGGCGATCGAGCCGCTGCGGATCGCCAACCGCATCGTCGGCCGCGAGATTTATCGTTGGCGCCTCGCCTCGACCGACGGCGCGTCGGTGCGGGCGTCGAATGGCGTTGAAGTGGCCGTGACAAGTTCCGTGGAGGCGGAGCGCCGGGCACTGCCCGGCGAAAGACGGCCATCCATGGTGTTCGCCTGCTCCGGCGTATTGGTCGAGGATTTCTCCGACAAGGCGGCCTTCTCCTATCTGCGCGAGGCCCATCAGCGCGGCATCTCTGTCGGCGGCCTGTGCACCGCCGCCTGGATACTTGCGCGGGCGGGTCTCCTCGCCGATCGCCGCTGCGCCATCCATTGGGAGAACATGCCGGGCTTTGCAGAAGCCTTCCCGCGCGCCGACGTCTATGCCGATCTCTTCGAGATCGACCACAACATCTACACTTGTGCCGGCGGCACGGCCTCGCTCGACATGATGCTCGCCCTGATCGGCGAGGATCAGGGCGAGGACGTGGTCAACCGGGTCTGCGAGCAGGCGCTGACCGACAGAGTGCGCCGCCCGCAGGACCGGCAGCGACTGCCGCTACGGGCGCGGCTCGGCGTCCAGCATGCCAAGGTTCTGCGGGTGATCGAGATCATGGAAGCCAATCTCTCCGATCCGCTGTCGCTGGTCGAGATCGCCCGCGCCGTCGGCCTCTCCCGCCGGCAGGTCGAGCGTCTCTTCGACAAGGAGATGGGCCGCTCGCCGGCACGTTATTATCTTGAGATCCGGCTCGATCGAGCCCGGCATCTGCTGATGCAATCGCAATTGCCGATCGTCGAGATCGCCGTCGCCAGCGGTTTCGTCTCCGCATCGCATTTTTCCAAATGCTACCGCGAACTCTATTCGCGATCGCCGCAGCAGGAACGAGCCGGACGCGCCGCACTGTCTCCGGCCTGATCGCGCGGGCGGCCCCGCGCTACTGGAAATCCTCGAACCAACGTTGCTGGCGCTGTTGCCAGAGCCGTTCACCGATCAGACAATCGGCGGCCGAGGCGTTCTGCGCTGGAATAACGGTTGCTGGGTCATTCGCTTGATCGTCGGGCCAGCTGCCGGCGAGTTCGAGAACCAGTTTGCGACGCACGGCCTCGGGAAACTGCGACCAGTCGTTGACCGGGATGATGAAGGCCGAGGGTCCGCCGATGACGCAGTCCGTATAATAGCGGTCGAGATCGGGAATCGAGCTCCAGCCGAAGCCCCCTCCCGACGTCATCAGCGGCAGGCCGTTGATGGTGATGCCGCGGGCAACCGCCGCATCGCGCGCGGCGGTGACCATGCGTCCCTGATTGTTCGGCCCGTCGCCGGATATGTCGACGACCCGCCGACGCCCGACGAAGCCGTTGCGATCGAACAGAGGCACGATGAAATCGAGAGCGGATGCGATGGAGGTTCGCCGCCGGCGCTCTGGCTCCTCGTTCGCCAGACGATAGGCGAAAGCCTCCGCGCTCGCCTTGGAGTCGATCAGCGTCCAGGGCACGATGATCGATTGGGAGAAGATGCCGGCCCATTCGATATAGGTGACCGCGACCCGGCCGTAACCGCCTTCCATGATCGCCCGCTGCACCGCCTCGCTCCGGAAGGCGGCGGCATAACCTTCGCGCTGGATCTCCTGCTCGCCGTGATCCATCGACCAGGATACGTCGACAGCGAGGACGAGTTCGACGTCGACCGTCCGGCCTTCTTGTGGTGCCCGTTCGTCATTTGCACCGAGGTCGCCAAGGCTACGCATTTGCGCCCTCGCCGGCGCAAAACCGTCCATTCCCGCGATGACCGCGAGGAGAAAGACAGCGACGAAGGCGACGAGTCGGCCACGCATGACGAAATCGTCACGCCAATTGCGCCATCGCGCAAGACACAAAGCTGTCACGATCCGGTCGGACCGCGCTCTTGCCGGATTATCCGGTCCGACCGCGAGAATGCCTGCGCTTATGCGCGAAGCCGCTCGTTGTTCGGATCGAACGGGCTTTCGCCGACCACGGTCGCGTCATGGAGCGTGCCGAGAATCTTGATCTGGAGCCGCGTCCCCTCGCCCGCGTATTCCGGCTTCAGCATCGCCAGCGCGAGGCTCTTGCCGACCCGCCAGCCGTAGCCGCCATTTGTCGCCCGTCCGACCAGTTCGCCATCGGCATAGATCGGCTCCGATCCGCGCGCGTCGGCGTCGCCGACGTCATGGACTTCAAGTGTCGCGAACTGCCAGCGCAGGCCAGCCTCACGCGCCTGGACCACCGCGTCACGGCCGATGAAGTCGCCCTTGTTTGGATGAACGAATCTCTCAAGACCGGATTCGAACGCATTGTATTCGATGGAGAGTTCGCGCGGGATTTGGCGATAGGATTTTTCCAGCGCCATCGTGCCCATCGCCCGGATGCCGAAGGGCCGAATTCCGAATTCAGCGCCGGCCTCCAACAGCATGTCGTAGAGCGCGTTCTGCATTTCGATTGGATGGTGCAACTCCCAGCCGAGCTCGCCGACGAAATTGACCCGTAACGCGTCGAGGCGAACCGGCCCGACGGAAATGCGCTGGCCGGTCAGCCAGGGGAACGCGGCGTTGGACAAATCCGTGCGCGTCAGCTTGGCGAGGACATCGCGCGAGCGCGGCCCGGCGATCACCAGGACGCCGAGGCGTGTCGTGGCCGGATACATCTGAACGCTGCCGTCGTCCGGCAGCGCCTTTTGCAGGATGTCGTGGTCGATGGATTCATAACCGCCGCCGGAGACGAGATAGTAGCTCTGCTCGCCGGCCTTGAAGACGGTGAACTCCGAGCGCACGCCGCCCGCCGGCGTCAGTAGATGGCAAAGCGCGATGCGGCCCGTCTTTTTCGGGATGCGGTTGGCGAGAAGGCCGTCGAGCCAACTCGCGGCGCCCGGCCCGGTGACGACGGCCTTGGCGAAGGGCGTCATGTCGAGCAGGCCTACGCCCTCATGCACCGCCCTCACCTCGTCGCCGACCGGCTCGAAATAGTTCGAGCGGCGGAACGACCAGCGCTCGCGAATCCGGCCGGTGTGGTCGACCGGCGCGTGGTTGTGCTTCATCAGGACGTCGGCGCCGATGTCGAGTTCGGCCTCCGGCACCGCATAGCCGTCCGGCGCGAACCAGTTCGCCCGCTCCCAGCCATAGACCGAACCGAACACCGCGCCGAGCGCCTTCTGGCGTTCGTAGGAGGGCGAGGTCTTCAACGGCCGCGCGGCGGCACGTTCCTCATCCGGGTAGTGGACGGAGAAGACGTTGGCGTAGGCCTCCTCGTTCTTGGCGCGGAGATAGCCTTCGCCCGCATAGGGTCCGAAACGGCGCGGATCGACGCCGATCATGTCGACGGTCGGTTCGCCATCGACGATCCATTCGGCGATCTGCCAGCCAGCTCCACCGGCCGCGGTGATGCCGAAGGAATGGCCCTCGTTGAGCCAGAAGTTCTTCAGGCCCGGCGCCGGGCCGACGATGGGCGAGCCGTCGGGCGTATAGGCGATGGCGCCGTTATAGACCTTCTTGATACCGACCTCGCCAAACGCCGGCACGCGGGCGATCGCGGTCTCGATATGCGGCATCAAGCGGTCCAGATCCTCCTGGAACAGTTCGTACTCGCTCTCCTTGTCCGGCCCATCAAGATAGCAGCAGGGCGCGCCGATCTCGTAGGGACCGAGAATGAGGCCGCCGTTCTCCTCGCGCATGTACCAGGAGGAATCGCTGTCACGCAGGACTCCCATCTCCGGCAGGCCCTGGCGCTTGCGCTCGATGATCGCGGGATGCGGCTCGGTGACGATATATTGGTGCTCGACCGGGATGACCGGCACGGCGAGGCCGACCATGGCGCCGGTCCGCCGGGCAAAGTTTCCGGTCGCCGAGATGACGTGTTCGGCGACGATCTCGCCCTTGTCGGTGGTGATCTTCCACTCGCCGGAGGCGAGTTGTTCGATGGCTGTGACGGCGGTGTTGCGATGGATGGTGGCGCCGAAATCGCGGGCGCCCTTGGCCAGCGCCTGGGTCAGGTCCGCCGGCTGGATATAACCGTCTTCGGGATGCTGGATGGCGCCGAGGATGCCGTCGGTCTCGCAAAGCGGCCAGACCTCCTTCAACTCCTCGGGGCTGAGCAGCTTCACCGGCACGCCGATCGTCTCGGCAACCCCGGCATAATACATATACTCGTCCCAGCGGTCCTTGGTGCGGGCGAGACGGATGTTGCTCACATTGGAGAAGCCGACATTCATGCCGGTCTCCTCCTGAAGCTCACGGTAGAAGCGCACGGAATATTTGTGCAGCTGGCCGACCGAATAGCTCATATTGAACAGCGGCAGGAGCCCGGCCGCGTGCCACGTCGAGCCCGAGGTCAATTCCTTGCGTTCGATCAGAACGCTGTCGGTCCAGCCCTTTTTCGCCAGGTGATAGAGCGTCGAGACCCCGACCACCCCACCGCCGATCACCACCGCGCGCGCCCGTGAATTCATACCTGCCGCTCCGAGCTTAACCCTCACCGGCGGACACACCGCCTCTCGGGACCAACCCTAGCGGAATGCTCCGGGCGGTTTCAGCCTCTTTGCGACATCCGCGATGCCGCGCGCGGCGGGGGCAACTCCGACAGACGCGGATTCCACGCTTCAAGGAGGATGATTGCGAAGGCCGCAACGAACATGAAGTAGACCCGATCGTCCGGCAGCGGGAAGGTGACGAACTTGCCGATGAAGCACAGGACGATCGCCGTCAGCATCATGGCGGCGCGGCGCGCCGGCGCGCGGCCGTTGAGGACGAGCATCAGCCATCCCAAGAGCAATAGCGCCATGATTGCCGGCCAGTTGTTCATGCGCAAGGCGACGCTGACACCGCGGACGACGCCGCGCAGATAATCGATGACGCTGAACGCCGGCGAAAAACCCGCCATGTTGTTTTGCAGCGCCACGTTGGAAAAATAGAAATGCGGCCACCAGCCGGGGTGGCCTGCGGCCTGTGCGATCAGCGGATAGGCGACGACCGCCACGGCGAAGGCGGCAAGTGCCGGCAGCCGCGCGTAGCCGAAGGCCAGGGCCGCCAGCAGCAGCGCGAACAGGAAGATGATCCCGTCAGGCCGCACGAGGTACATGGCGACGAGAAACGGCACCGAGGCCCATGGCCGGTTCTTGACCATGAGATAGATGCCGACCAGTCCGAACACGGCCATGTACATGTCCGGTGTCGCCAACAGACCCATGTCGAAATAGCCGGCCAGCAGCAGGATCGGAGCAAGCAGCAGGCCGGATTCGGCAAATCCATGCCGAACCATCCAGAACAGGAGGAAGAGACCGACGGCAAGGGCGGAAAGGGAACTGACCAAGATGGTGGCAAAAACCGGATCGATGACGCGATCGAGCAAGCGGACCGTCTGCAGATAGCCGATCTTCACCCGGTACATCGGCAGTTGCGAGACAAAGTGATCGGGGTTCTGCCACAGGTCGGCATTGTAGGCGTTGCCTTCGCTCAGCTCGTACCACTGCGCCTCGGAGGCCCGCGCCTTGATGCCGGCCCAGGCCTCGCGGTGAAGTTCGACCGGGTCACTGATCCGGTCCTCCAGCGAGACCGCGATGTAGGGCGCCATGTCCCAATTGTATTCAGGCTTGACCAGCGCGAAGACGGCCGTGGCCAGAACGACCAGCGCGAACACCGCGATTGCCGCGGCCCCGACGACGCGTGGCGACAGCATGGCGCGCAATCTCGAGCCGAGATGGCGCACGGGTTGCCAATCGATCGGCGTCGCGATGTTTTCGGCAAGGCTCATGGCTCGGTCCCTCGCGGGTGCTGGAACGAAGATGGCGACGCCGCGCGAGCGCGGCGTCGGTTGGTCAGTTCATTTGCGACTTGATGAAGTCCTTGACGATCGCGACGATGCCGCGTGCCAGCAGCGCATCGAGCGCGTCGCAGAACTGGTCGACATGCTCCTCGCCGCAAATCAGCGGTGGCTCCAGCCGGATGACGTTGCGGTTGTATTCGGTGAAGGCGACCAGCACGTCGTAGTCGCGCAGGAGCAACGCTCCGATGAAGCCCGACAGCGAGCCTTTGAGCTTTTCGTCGAGGATCGCCACCATCGGGCGCAGTGCCAGCGGCAATGTGCGCGAAAAATCATGGAACTCCAGGCCGACCATCAGCCCCTGGCCCCGCACGTCCTTGATGATCGAGGGGTAACGCGACTTGATCTCCTTGAGGCGGGCCAGCAGATGCGCCCCGACCTCGTCGGCATTGCCGATCAAATCGTCATCGTAGAGGACATTGAGGCCCTCGATCGCAGTGACGCAGGCCTCACCGATGCCGCCGAAGGTCGCCTGGGCGTGGATCATCGCCGTCTTCGGCGAACCATAGGCCTTCATATAGACCTCGCGCCTGGCGATCATCGCGCCCACCGCCGCCTTGCCGGCGCCGAGCGATTTGGCTAGGGCGGTAACGTCCGGCACGACGCCGTGATGCTCGAAGGCGTAGAAGCGACCGGTGCGCCCGTAGCCACACTGCACCTCGTCAGCGACCCACAGGACGTTGTGCTTGTCGCACAGCGCCCGCACGCCCCGCCAATAGGCGGTCGGGGCGCCGATGATGCCGCCGCCACCCTGCACCGTTTCCAGCACGACGACGCCGATGTCGGGATCGCTGCGAATGGCGTTGGTCAGCGCCTCGAGATCGCCGAACGGGACCTTGCAGGTGTTGCCGACCAGCTTGAACTCACCCTGGTAGAGCGGCGAATCCGTCAGCGAGAGGACGCCCTTGGTCTTGCCGTGGAAGGAATTCTCGGCATGGACGATCTTGCAGTTCTTGCGGCCCGAGGCGCGCTCGGCGACCTTGATCGCCGCCTCCATCGCTTCCGACCCGGACGAGCCGAGGAACACCATGTCGAGGTCGCCGGGCGAACAGGCGGCGAGGTTCTTGGCGAGCGCCGCCGCATATTGAGAGAGAAACGCGATCGCGATCTCGTGGCGCTTTTCGTTCTGGAAGCGCTGCCGCGCCGCCAGAATGCGCGGATGGTTGTGACCGAAGGCGAGCGAGCCGAAACCGCCGAAGAAATCGAGGATCTTCCGGCCGTTCTGGTCGATGTAATACATCCCCTCGGCGCTCTCGACCTTCACCTTGTTGAAGCCGAGCAGTTTCATGAAATGGAACTGGCCAGGATTGATGTGGTCCTTGAAGAGGTCGGCCATCGTCTGCACGTCGAGCGCCTTGGCTTCTTCGACGGTCATGAGATCGGGTTTGGCCGGCCCGCGCCGAAAATTATCGTCGAGCGCGGGGGCGGTGACCGTGGGGCGATCGAGCATATCGGCTCTCCTGGTTCTTATTCGGCGGGTTGGGTGAAAGCGGTGGATGCGGTCTGGCGACCCTCGAGCTTGGCTCGATATTCCGAATAGGCCGCGATGAGCATGTCCTCATCACGATATTGCGGAACCCAGCCCAGATCGCGCTCGCCCTTCGACACGTCGAGGACGCACAATTCGTCGGCGATCAGATATTGTTCGGGGTCCATCAGCGGGATGTTCAACAGGTCGAGCAGGTCGAGCGTCCGCTTGACCGCCCAGCCCGGGGTCGGCACGAGAAGGGACTTCGAACCGGCGTGTTTGACCAGATCGCCGAGCAGACGCCGCACCGGCGGCGGGTTGAGCGAACCCAGATTGTAGGCCTCGTTCGGCACGCCGGCCTTCCAGGCGAGTCGCGCCGCTTCGGCGCAGTCGAATACCGAGATGAACTGATAGGGATTCTTGCCCGATCCGATCATCGGCACCGGCAGGTTGCGGTCGATCAGCTTGAACAGCTTTTCCAGAATGCCGAGCCGGCCCGGCCCGATGATCAGCCGCGGGCGGAACAGGGTGATATTCATGCCGCGCCCGCGCCATTCAGCCGCCAGATACTCGGTATCGAGCTTCGACTGGCCGTATTCGCCGAGCGGGGCTACCGGATGCTCTTCGGTCATCGGGTGGGTGACCGTATGGCCGTAGATCATGTCGGTGGTGAAATGCACGAGGTTCGACGCGCCGACGGCATGCATGGCTTCGATGATGTGCTTGGTGCCAAAGAAGTTCACCGGATAGAAGAAGTCGTAGCGCTTGGCCCGCGGCATGATCGGCGACAGCATCTTGGCCGACAGATTGTAGACCATGTCGTCGGCGGCGATCGGCACGCGCCGGGCGGCGTCCGTGTCGGTCACGTCGGTCGCAACGAAGGTGCAATTGCGATAGTGCGCCAGGTCGCTCTTGTTGATGTCGGCAACGACGACTTCCTCGCCGTCCTGCACGAGTTTTTCGGCCAGGTGGCGGCCGACGAAACCGTCACCGCCGAACAGGATATGCTTCATCGGGAAACCTCGTGTGCGGAGTCTGTGGAAAGTGCGGCGATGTCGTCCTCGCCGTGGATCTTGGAGCCGCCCTGGGCGATGAACACCGTGCCGAGGCAGATCAGGGCGATGCCGCCGACGCGCATGGCGTTGAGGTCTTCGCGAAAGACGAAATAAGCAAAGACGGCCACCACAACATAGGCGAGCGACAGGAACGGATAGGCATAGGACAGCTCGACCTTCGACAGGACGAAGAGATGCGAGGCCATCGATATGACGAAGGTGCAAAGCCCGAGGAAGACCCAAGGGCTGAAGACGATCTGCAGGATCTTGATCACCGGATTGACGCCGGCGAACGATAGGGTGCCGAGCTGGATCATGCCGTATTTCAGCATCACCTGCGCCGCGGCGTTGGTGAACACCGTGAACAGGATAAAGGGGAGAAACTTCGCCATCGATACCGCCTTGTCGGGATGAATCACGTCTTCGACGCCGTCGCTATATAGCCGTGTAGTATAAATCAGTGATATATGGGTTAAATCGTCCTATCTCCGGCGTATTTTGCGGAAATTCGCGACTTTCACGGTAAATATTTTATTGATACTGTTGATATAATTTTATATTTTAAACGAGCGGTCAGTCCTCCCTTAGGGCAGCCCGCTTCCAGAAATCCGAAACCATCGCCGGATCGCGGAGCGCTTCGAGTTCGCGCCAACGGGGAAAGCCGGCCGCGAAGGTTTCCGGCGACATGCGCGCGTCCTTATAGGGATTGACGGCGCCGCCGGCCTCGACGGTGATCCGGTCGAGCTCCGCCAACAGACGCAGCGTTCGCTTGCCGCGATGGGGAAAGTCGAGGGTCAGCGTGTAGCCCGCGCGCGGAAAGCTGGTCAGACCGGGACTGACCTGCGCGCCGAAACGTTTGAGGACCGTGAGGAACGATCCATGATCGTGGCGGCGGGCGCATTCGATCAGCGCACGGACGGCGTCGCGGCCGGTATCCGGCGGCACGACGCTCTGGAGCTGATGCAGCCCGCCCGGACCATAAAGCCGGTTCCACCCACCGATCCGGTCAAGTGGATAGAAGAACTGGTCGAAGGGTACGGTCTGCTCGGTCGTCCCCTTCCCGGCCTTGCGGAAATAGGCTTCGTTGAAAGCCCGCAGAGCCAGCCCCCGAAGCGGACTGAACGGCGGCGTGAACGGGACGCCCGCCAACGGTCCGCGAGCGATTCCGGTGATATCGCCCTCCGCCGCGTGGTCGCCGGCGATCAAATGACCGCGGCCGAGCGACGCGCCGCTGGCAAGCGAATCGATCCAGGCGACGGCGTATTCGTGCCGCCGGTCGGCGTCCTCGGCGATCTCGAAATAGTCGTCCAGTCGATCGAAGCGCGTGGTCGTCTGGACGATCGACAGCGAAGGAACCTTGAGCAGCCGGATCGTCGCGCACCGGATCAGGCCGGTCAGGCCCATGCCGGAGATGGTCGCGGCGAACAGACGCGGGTTGCTGGTCTTGCTGCATAGGATGCGGCCGTCGTCCGAGCGATCGAGATCGAAGGCCTCCACCCATTGGCCGAAAGTGCCCCGGCGATGGTGGTTCTTGCCGTGAATGTCGTTGGCGATGGCGCCGCCGAGGGTGACGAACTGCGTTCCCGGCGTCACCGGCAGGAACCAGCCTTGCGACGCCACATGCCGGGTGATCTCGCACAGCAGCACTCCGGCATCGGCCGTCAGCAGGCCGGCGATCGGGTCGAAGGACCGGATGCGGCTCGCCGGACGGCTGTCGATCAGCGTCCCGCGATCGTTATGACAGCTGTCACCATAAGACCGACCGTTGCCGAACGGCAGGAAGCCCCCGCCGTCGCCGCCGGCGGGAACGCCGGGCAATTCCACCGCATCGACGGCGAGCCGCTTCGCCGGCCGCAGCCTGCCCCAGCTTTCGTACGCGGCATCAGACATAGGCGGCGGCGAGGAACATGATCGCGCCGAGCCCGATCATCAACTGGCTGCGCCAATCCCGCAGGATGAAGACGACGGGATCCTCGTGCATCTCGTCGCGCCGGGCGAGAATCCAGATTCGCACGATGATGTAGAGAACCAGCGGACAGAGCGCCCAGGCCAGATGGGGCTCGGTGAATTGCTGGCGAACTTCCTTGCTGTCCACGTAGAGCGCGAGAACGAGGACCGACGCGAAGCCGGAGGCAAGACCCGCCTGGGACAGCGTTTCCAGATCGGCGTCGACGTAGCCGCGACCGGTCTTGGAACGGTGCGCGCCGGTGCCGAAATCCTGAAGTTCGGTGAAGCGCTTCACCAAGGCGAGCGACAGGAAGAAGAAGAGGGAAAAGGCCAACAGCCAGAACGACGCTTCGACACCCGAAGCCTCCGATCCGGCGATGATGCGCATGGTGTAGAGGCTTGCCAAGACCAGGACATCGATCAGCAACATGCGCTTGATGAACAGTGAATAGGCGGTCGTCGTCACCAGATAGATACCCAGGACGGCGAGAAAGTGCTCGGGCAAAATCCAGGCGATCGCCAACGACGTGACCAACAGCCCCGCCGCCAGCTTCAGTCCGGTGGGGATCGGCAACGCCCCGCTGGCGAAGGGCCGGTGCCGTTTGGACTTGTGCTTGCGGTCGGCGGTGAGATCGACGAGGTCGTTGCCGATATAGACCGCCGACGCCGCAAGCGAGAAGCTGACGAAGGCCAGTATGGCCCCGGCCAGCATCTCCAGATTGAAGAATTCCTGCGACAGGACCATCGGGACGAAGATCAGAAGGTTCTTCATCCACTGATGCGGGCGTAGCGCCTTGATGGCGGGCCTCAGCCAGCCACCATCTTCGTCGATGCGATGCGCGCCGCTGCGCTTCTGCCAGCGATCGGCGGCCCGATCGGGCGCGACCACCGTGGCTTCGTCCGCCTTGTCGAGCAGGCAGAGATCCTCGTGGGAATTGCCGAGATAATCGAAGCGCCCCTCGCCGCAGTCGCTCATGATGCGGTCGAGCTTGCGCTCCGCCGTGAGATTGACCGTCGCGTCGGAGGCCATGACCGCGTCGAACACGCCCAGATGGTCGGCGACCGCATGGGCGAGCTTTTCGTTCGCGCCGGTCGCCAAAACAATGCGCCGACCGTTCGCCTGCGCCAGACGAAGCTGCGCGACGACATCTTCACGATAGGGAAGCAATGCCGCGTCGAAATCCACCGCGGCGGCAAGCTCGGCCTTGAGACGCGCCTTGCCGGCGGCCAACCAGCGCGGGAGGCGATAAAGGATCTGCGGCCTTTGACGTAGCGCGAGAAAGAGGGTTTCCCAAAGCAGATCGCTGCGGATCAGCGTTCCGTCGAGATCGACGAAGATCGTATTGTCCGTCTGCGGTGCTCTGGCGTCCAACGATCCAGCCCTCCTGCCGCGCCGCGCGGACAAGATGGCGCGACGTTCTCGGGACCGTTATGCGCGGCCGCGGTTTCAACGCGGTGAATTCTTGGGGATTTGCCGCCAGTTACCAAGAAGAACCTGCGAAGACGGTAAACAACAATTCAAGGCCATACCGCAGAGGCAAGCCGCGTTTGATGCCCCCGTCGCGGCCCAGCCTAACGGCTGCCGCGAACGGTTATGCCGCTACAAACGCCGCCACGAAGGCAGGCGCCGCCTCGGCCACCGCCGCGAGCGAGTAGCCGCCCTCCTGGACGATCACGGAAGGCAGCTTCAGGCGACCAAGGACGGAGCCGATCGCCGGATAGGCGTCCGTCGAGACATCCAGCTTCGACAGCGGGTCGTCGCGATGGGCGTCCCAGCCGGCGGAGATGACCAGCGCCTGCGCCCCGAACCGGTCCGCCGCCTCGGCCATGCGCTCGACCGCCGCGACGAAAGCCGCATCGCCGGCGCCGAACGGCAATGGCAGGTTCAGGTTGAAGCCCTCGCCGGGTCCCTCGCCGTGCTCGTCCGCATAGCCGAAGAAATGCGGATAATAGGCCGACGGGTCGGTGTGGACAGAGCCGACGAAGACATCGTCGCGGACGTAGAAGATCGCCTGGGTACCATCGCCATGATGGGTATCGAAGTCGAGGATCGCGACCTTGGCGTAGCGTTGCCGCAGCTCCTGCGCGGCGATCGCCGCGTTGTTGAAGAAGCAGAACCCGTTCGCCCGGTCCGGATAGGCGTGGTGGCCGGGCGGCCTGCACAGCGCATAGGCGGCGGACTCCCCATCGGCGACAGCCCGGGCGGCTGCGACCGCGCTCCTCGCCGATGCCAGCGCGGCGTCGAAACTTCGCGCGGTCATCGCGCAGGACAGATCGCCGATATACCAGCCGGTCTGTCCCAGGATGCCGGTGGTCCTCGGTGCTGGCCGCGCTCCCAGCCGGGTGGCGCCCGAGAAATAGGGATGCACGTTGGGCAGGACTTCCGGCCCGGCATTCGGCAGCGCCTGAAATCGCGCGAAGGCGCCTTCGAGGAAGCTCACATAGTGATCCGCGTGAACGGCAAGCACCGGATCGAGACCGCAATCGCCCGGCGCCTCCGCCTCGGTCCCGAGGGTGCGCAACGAGGCGATCAGCGTCTCGCCGCGTTCGGGGTTTTCGAGCGGGCGCACCAGCCGCCCGTGAACGCCGTACTGGGTCGGCTTGTGGCCAAGCTGATCGGGGGTGAAGAACAGGCGCATGGGGCGAATCCGGGATTTGCGGTGAGACCTAATACCAAGCTACGACAGATTGAAAATCTCGAAGCGAGCAGGCGCGGGTCCTTACCGTACAGAAACCCGAGTGCCCATCGCGCGGATCAGGATGTCGGAACGTCAGCGCCGGCTCAACAGCCGTGACGCCATCCCGGCGAGTTTCCCCCAAGGGGGGCCGAGACGTTCGAACACGTTGAAAGCGCCGACCTTGTAAACCGATCGGACGTGGCTCAGGCGGCGAAACCCGTCAAAGCCATGATAGGCGCCCATCCCACTCGTCCCGACACCCCCGAAGGGTAGGCTGTCCTGTGCAACATGCAGCAGCGTGCCGTTGAGCGTCACCCCGCCCGACATCGTACCGTCGAGCACCTTCGCCTGCGCGGATTTGTCGTCGCTGAAACAGTAGAGTGCCAATGGGCGATCCCGTGCGGCAACGTAGCGGATGGCGTCGTCCAGGCTGTCGTAGCCGACGATCGGCAACACAGGACCGAAGATCTCCTCTGTCATCAGCAGGCTCTCCGGCGCCGCGCCGAAGACCACGGTGGGACCAATCTTGCGGCCGGCATCCGCGCCGGTGTCCTCGTGCGACAGCACGGTGGCGCCCTCGGAGCGGACTGTCTCGACGGCATCGCGAAGCCGTTGGTAATGCCGGTCGCCGATGATCGCCGAATAGTCGTCATTGCCCGCGATCGCCGGATAGGCGCGGCGCGCCGAGGCCATGACGGCCTCCGCGAAGGCAGCGATCTTGTCGTTCGGGACGAGCGCATAGTCGGGCGCGATGCAGGTCTGCCCGGCGTTGAGGAACTTACCGAAGGCGATGCTACTGGCGGCCTTGTCGAGCGGATAGTCCGGGCAGACGATCGCGGGCGACTTGCCGCCGAGTTCGAGTGTCACCGGCGTCAGGTTTTCCGCCGCCGCCTGCATGACCTTTCGTCCGACGGCGGTGGAGCCGGTGAACAGGAGGTGATCGAAGGGCAGGCTCGAAAAGCGCTGCGCCGCCTCGACGCCGCCGATCACCACGGCGACTTGCTCGGGGTCGAAACGTTCGGCGATAAGGCGCTGCAAAAGATCGGCAAAGCGCGGCGCCAGTTCCGACGGCTTCACCATAACGCGATTGCCCGCCGCCAGAGCGTCGACGAGCGGCGATAGGGCCAGCAGCAGGGGATAATTCCATGGCGCGATAATGCCGACGACACCGAGTGGCTCATGCCGCACCCAGGCGCTGGCCGGTTGGAACGCCAGATCGACATGGCGGCGCTGCGGCTTCATCCAGCCGGCGAGCTTGCGTCGGGCATACCGAATGGCCCCCAGGGTGGGAACGACCTCGAGCATGTCGGTTTCGTCGCGCGACCGATTGCCGAAATCCTGCGAAATCGCTTCTGCGATCGCGGACCGGTTGTCCGTCACCATGCCGCGCAGACGACCCAACGACTCCTGCCGCGCCTCCAAATCCGGGGCCGCTATCCGCCGGGATGCCTGACGCTGACGTTGGAATACAGCGTCCAAGTCACGGTCGGGAACGGCCCCGTCGGCGGTTGCTTCGGCATCCTGTGACATGGCGGGTCCAGCGTGTTCCGGTCGCGGTTGCTCCCGGTTTTATAACGGGAAAGGCAAAGCGCCAACCGCTACCATAGACCGGCGGCCCTGTGCACAAGACGCGACCGGCCACGTCGCAAGGACGTGGCCGGTATCGGCATCAGCAGCCTTCTTGGCAGCCCGATATAGCGATCAGGTCAAGCCTTCCTTCTTCGCTTCGCTCTTGGCTGCGTCAGCCGCGGCCTTGGCGATGCCGGAGGCTTTCTCGGCCAACGTCTCACCGCCAGCGCCGCCTTTCGGCATCAGGCCCTTCTTGTCGGCCTCATTGCTGGCAGCCTCGTAGGCCTTCTCCGCGACATGTCCGGCACGCTCGACCGTGTCCTGACCGTAGGCATAGGCCTCGTCCCGCATTTTGTCGCGGGCCGAGCCCATCAGCTCGTCCTCTCGGCGTGTCGAGGGAAGCGCCGCCCCCACTGCAGCGCCGAGCGCAAGGGCAACGCCGCCCATGATCAGCGGCTCCTCGTAGAGCGTATCGAGGAAGGTGCGCCGCGCGCTGCGACCGGCACGGTAGATGCCGCGCCCCGCGTCGCGGGCGCGCCGGGCCGCGGCTTCCTCAGCCCTCCAGGCGGCCTCGGACGCATCATGGCCAAGCCGAGCGGCCGTATCGCGAGCCGAACCTGCGGCATCGGAGATAGACGAGCCGGCGCGGCTGGCGGCGTCGGAGACGCTTGCGCCGACGCTAGACGCTGCCGCTTTGGCCTTATCCGTCATGCCCGGACCGTCCGATCCACTGGAGCCACTGTCTCCGAGGGATGGCCGCGACGCCCCCCCCGTAACCGGATAGGGATTCGGTCGAGGTGAGACCGAGGACGTCCCCCGCGCCAATGGCTCCGACGTGCCCGCACGGTAGCCGCCGGCGAACTCCGAACCGGCCGAAAATGCCCCGTCGAAGCGTTCGTCGTATTCTCGGTCGTCGCGCCATTGATCGTAGCGCCCCTTCAAATGGCGCCCCTCGGCCCGTGCACTATCACCGGTAAACAGCCAGGCGATGCCGGCGCCGATCAGGCCAAGGGCCAGCGGATTGTCGCGAACCTGGCGCCCCAAATTCCGCGCCATGTCGGAACCCTGTCCTTCCTTCAGATAGCTCGACACCTCGTCGACGATCTGGCCGACCGAGAATCGGTCGCGCAATTCATCGAGGGTCGAATCCACCCGCGAGCGGTGGCTTTCGGCTTCGTGTTCCAATCGATCGGTATCGTTGCTCATCGGGTCTGCTCCTTCACGAGCTGGCCATCCTTGCGCAGCTGGCGGGCCGTGCGGTCAGGCGTAAGATTAGCGGGGCTGAGGTCATTCCGCCCCTTGAAGAGTAGCGCCACGCCGATACCGGCGATGACCACGCCGACGAGCAGCGCCGCCCAAGCATCGCCCATGAACGAGCCGAGCGCGACGATGAGGGCTTGCGCGAGGACGAAGAGCGCCACGAGCAGGCAAATCGCCCCGGCTGCGATCGAGCCGCCACCGATTTCCACCTGGGTGATCTTGTCGGATATTTCCGAGCGGATCAGCTCTCCCTCTGTCTTGAAGAGATCGGTGGTTTCCCGCAGCAGATCCGACAGCAGTTCAGGCACGGACCGGTTGTCTCTGGGTTCAACGGCCATGATTGCCTCCGGTGGTGTTAGTGGATGTCGTGCCGGACGTCGTCCGGGTCTGTGTACCGCCGAGCGGCGCGGTGCTCGAAGAGCCGCCGGCCGACGACGAGGCCGTCACGCCAGAGGCGCCAACGGACGATGCGGCGGTGGACGGTGACGGGCGCGCGCCCATCGTACCGGCCGGCCGTACAGCGGTGGGAACCGGCCGCCCGACCGGACCCCGGTCGTTCGCGCCGCGATCGTCGTCATGCTCATGTTCGCTGGAGGCCCGGGCAAACCGTCCCAGAGCGACCCCGGCCAAGGCGGCGCCAACCAGAAAAGCCGTCGGCTGACGTCGGGCAAAGCCGGCGACAGAGCGGGTGAGATCCTGGACACTACGCCCATGCAGGGAACGCGACGCATCCTCGAGACCGGATGCGACTTCGCGAACGACCTTCGCGGCCATCGACTGATCGCGATCGCCGAGCTCGTCGGAGGCCTTCCGGACGGCAGCGGCAAAATCGTCCATGCTCCCGGCCACGGCTTCCTTGCCTTGGTCCGCGCTCTCGCTCGCCCGCTGCTTGGCTTTCTCGGCAAGGTCGGACGCCTCGTCGCGAATACTTTGGCCGGTTTTTGCTGCCTCGTCCCGCGCCGATCGCGTCTCCCGATCGATCGCTTCCGCTGCGCGGTTCTTGTCGTCTTCCGCCTTGGCGGGTAGCGACGGTTTGTTGATATCGGATGTCATTGGGAGATCCTTATGCAAGCCCGAGGAGGGAGAGGATGACGAGGACCACGACGATCAACCCGACAAGATAGATGATGCTGTTCATGACAACGGTGTTTCCTTCCTGAGGGGCGGCCGCGAAGGCGGCGTCAAGCCTTTACGTGCCCGTGTTCCAATCATGTGGCGATAAGCTTGATAACCACGTTTCGGTTCCACGGTCCGTGGCTGGCTTCGGAAATCCGTTGGGTCTGGCCCCTCCCCACATCCCCGCTTCGTCGCCAAGGCGGAATCGGGCGCGTGGATGCCTGGTTTGATCCAGGACAACTCAAGCGCCGGCGCCGGTCGCTATATTGACGGTGCTTCGTTCATCCCGATGCTTCTCGCCGAAGAATAGGCGGCGCGTCCACGGGATCGGCGAAAGCGCAGCCGATGACGAGAAGGATGGAGAGCTTGCCCATGCTGACGGCGAAGGACGTCATGACCGCCAAGGTATTTACCGTGGCGCCTGACGATACGGTCCGCAACGTCGCGACCCTACTGACCGACCATGGCGTGAGCGCCCTTCCCGTGGTCGATGGGGACAAACTGGTCGGCATCGTCAGCGAGGGTGATCTCATGCGCCGCGAGGAGCTCGGCACCGCCCCCCGCCCGCGTTCCTGGTGGCTGAATGTCTTCACCGACTCGGCGGCGACGGCCGCCGACTACACCAAGGCGCATGCCCGACATGTCGAAGCCGTGATGACGAAAAACGTCATCACGGTCGAGGAAGACACGCCGCTGGCGGAGGTTGCCGATCTTTTGGAAAAACGGCGCATCAAGCGGGTTCCGGTCGTTCACGAAGGCAAGCTCGTCGGAATCGTCAGTCGCGCCAATTTGATCCGGGCGTTGGCGACGGCGCGCGACAGCCAGCTCGCCGCCACCGCGGCCGGCGACAGCGGCATACGCGAGGAAATTCTGGAGAAACTGCGCCAACAGCCCTGGGCTTCAGTCGGCGCCTGGGATGTGACCGTCACCGACGGAACCGTCGCCTTCTGGGGTCGATACCGAACCGAGGAAGAGCAGGAGGCCTCGCGCGTTCTGGCTGAAAACACCCCGGGTGTCCGCTCGGTCGAGGACCATCGCATCCCGATCGAGGTCTATTACGGCGCCATCTAGCACGCGCCAACCGACCGGAACGGACCGCATCGTGAGCGCAGCGTAGCATCATCCGGCGCTTGGTCGACTTCAAAGCTGCCTGGAAGAACGCCCCGGCGTCACCCGTTGACGCGCACAACCTCGGATACGCAGGGCTTGCCGCGAAGCTGGTTAAGCGTCTGATTAAGGTGGTTGAGATCCCAAACCTCCAACTCGATGACCATCTTGGTGAAATCGGGCGCCGTCGTCACCATCGACAGATTGTGGATATTGGCGTCGTTGGCCGCGACCGTCTCGGCGATCTCGGCGAGTGAGCCAGGCTCGTTGATGGCGGAGATCATGATCCGGGCGGGAAAACGTTCGTTCAGCGCCTCGTCGATGTCCCATCTGACATCCACCCAACGGTCCAGCTGGTCATCGTAGTCCATCAGGGCCGGCGACTGGATCGGATAGATGGTGATGCCCTTGCCGGGCTCGATGATGCCGACGATACGATCGCCCGGCACCGCGCCGTCAGGTCCGAAATGCACCGGCATGTCGTCACGCGCGCCGCGGATCGGGATAGCGTTCCTGTCCTTCTTCTGCTTCGTCTTCGAACGCCCCGGCATGCGGAAGATCATGCCGGCGGCGGTTCTGAGGTTAAACCAGCCCTCCTCTTCCCGACGCGGCGAGCGTCTGGTCACGCGGCTGTCCTGATAGTCCGGGAAAACCGCCTTGAGGACATCGGAGGAGTTCAGTTCGCCTCGGCCGACCGCGGCGAGCGCGTCCTCGATCTCGCGCTGGCCGAGCTTGCCGAGCAGCGGCTTAAGGATATCGCGGCTGAACGTCTTGCCCGACCGGGCGAAGGTCCGTTCGAGAATCTGCTGGCCGAGACCGGAATATTGCCGGCGAATCGAGATGCGGGCCGCCCGCCGGATCGCCGAGCGCGCCTTGCCCGTCACCGCGACGTTTTCCCAGGCCTGCGGCGGCGTCGCGCTCTTGGCCCTGATGATCTCGACCTCGTCGCCATTAGCGAGTTCGGTGACCACCGGCATGATCCGCCCGTCGATCTTGCAGCCGACGCAGGTATCTCCGACGTCCGTATGGACGGCATAGGCGAAGTCGATGGGGGTCGCGCCGCGCGGCAATGCGATCAGCCGCCCCTTCGGCGTGAAGCAGAACACCTGATCCTGGAAGAGCTCGAGCTTGGTGTGCTCCAGGAACTCCTCCGGATTGTCGCCTTCGGCGAGCAACTGGATCGTCCGGCGCAGCCAGCCATAGGCATTCGAATCCTTCGACAGATGCACCTTGGCGTCGTCATCCTCGCCGAGATCCTTGTAGATCGAGTGGGCGGCGACGCCGAATTCCGCGATCTCGTGCATCAAGGATGTGCGGATCTGCAGCTCGACGCGCTGGCGCGACGGCCCGACGATGGTGGTGTGGATCGAGCGGTAGTCGTTTTGCTTCGGCGTCGAGATGTAGTCCTTGAACCGACCGGGCACCATCGGCCAGGTCCGGTGCACGATGCCGAGCGTGCGGTAGCAGTCCTCTTCGGTGCCGACCACGACGCGAAAGCCGAAGATGTCGGAGAGCTGCTCGAGCGACAGCGCCTTTCGCTGCATTTTCGAGAACACCGAATAGGGCTTTTTCTGCCGGCCGGTGACTGTCGCCTCGATGCCGCTGTCCTTCAGGCGCGCGGTCAGGTCCTGTTCGATGCTGGCGATGCGCTCGGCGTGCCGATCTCGCAATTCGTCCAGCCGCGCGGTAATGGTCTCATAGGCTTCGAGATTGACGTGTTTGAACGCGAGGTTTTCCAGTTCCTCGCGCATGTCCTGCATGCCCATGCGCCCGGCCAGCGGCGCATAGATGTCCATCGTCTCCTGGGCGATCCGGGCCCGCTTGTCCGCCGCCATGTGACCGAGGGTGCGCATGTTGTGCAGGCGATCGGCGAGCTTGACGAGCAAGACGCGTATGTCGTCGGCGATGGCGAGCAGCAGCTTGCGAAGATTTTCGGCCTGCGCCGCCTTTTTCGAGACGAGGTCGAGCCGCTTCAGCTTGGTCAGGCCTTCGACGAGCTGGCCGATCTTCGGTCCGAAGAGCTGGTCGATCTCCTTGCGGGTCGCGTCCGTGTCCTCGATCGTGTCGTGCAGCAGTGCCACCGCGACCGTCGCCTCGTCGAGGTGCATCTCGGTCAGGATCGCGGCGACCTCGAGCGGATGCGAGAAGTACGGATCGCCGCTGGCGCGCGTCTGCGCGCCATGCTTCTGCATGGCGTAGACATAGGCGCGGTTGAGGAGCGCTTCGTCGACATCGGGCTTGTAGGCCGCGACCTTCTCGACGAGTTCATATTGTCGCATCATTTGGCTACGGCGACGATCCTAATGTGAAAAGGACGCCTCCCCGATCGGGAAGGCGTCCTTCAATATAGGACTGTTACGGGCACCGCCGAAAGTGCGGCGCAAACAAAACTCAATAATCGTCTGTCCGCTCGGGTGGGACGAGGCCCTCGATCCCGGCGAGAAGCTCTTCTTCCGACATATGGTCGAAGGAGACCTGATCGTCGCCCTCCTGCGCGCCGGTCGCCTGCGCTGCCGCCGGTTGGCCGGCAATGCCGCGCGGCTCCGGTACCGGTGCCGGCTCCGGCTCGTCCACCTCGACGTGCTTTTGCAGCGAGTGAATCAGATCTTCCTTGAGATCGCCGGGCGACAAGGTCTCGTCTGCGATCTCGCGCAGTGCGACGACGGGGTTCTTGTCATTGTCGCGATCGATGGTGATCGACTGCCCCTGCGAGATCTGGCGCGCCCGGTGGCTGGCGAGCAGAACCAGCTCGAAGCGGTTCTCGACCTTATCGACGCAATCCTCTACGGTGACGCGGGCCATGCCTGTCTCCTGGCTGTACGAATTCGATGAGATTAAGCGGCTCGCATAGACCGTTTGCCGTCGCGGGACAAGGGCTTATGGAAACACGGTCGCGGTTTTCCGAATCTGACAATGCCCGTTGTGAAGCTGGGGCGCGCCGATTATGGTCGCGCGAAATTCGCCAGACGCCTCGATAACCGTCGATTGCGCCCCCTGGGCCCCGACGGCCTGAACAATTGCCATCACCGATTTGAGCGCTACCGAAAGCTGCATTGCCGATGTTCGACCAACGTGAAAAAATCGCCCTCCTCATCGACGGCGCCAATCTTTACGCCGCTTCCAGAAGCCTCGGCTTCGATATCGATTACAAGAAGATGCTGGTCAGCTTCCAGAAGCGCGGCTACCTCTTGCGCGCCTACTATTATACGGCCCTGATCGAGGACAGCGAATATTCGTCGATCCGGCCGCTGATCGACTGGCTCGACTACAACGGCTACCGTGTCGTCACCAAACCGGCCAAGGAGTTCACCGACTCAGCGGGACGACGCAAGATCAAGGGCAATATGGACATCGAGCTGGCGGTTGATGCCATGGAGCTGGCCGATACGGTCGACCACTTCGTGCTGTTCTCCGGCGACGGCGATTTCCGCTCCCTGGTCGAAGCGCTGCAGCGCAAGGGCCGCAAGGTCTCGGTGGTCTCCAGCCTGACCACCTCCCCACCGATGATCTCGGACGATCTGCGCCGGCAGGCAGACCATTTCATCGATCTGGCGAGCCTCCGGTCGGAAATCGGCCGCAATCCGGCCGAGCGCGAAAACCGGATATCCCGTCGCACCGAGGTCGACGAAGCCGACGCTTCCGACGCTTCCGACGCTTCCGACGAGGACTATTGAGCTGGTCGCTCGCCCTCGCTAGAGAGCCCGTCGCAATGTCCACCCTTCCATCTGAACCGGCGCGCGATTGTCCGCTCTGCTCGCGGCTGGTCGCCTTCCGCCACGAATTGCGCGCGAGCGAGCCCTCCTGGCACAACGCGCCGGTGAAAACGCTGCTGCCGGCTGCCGGCGCCAAGTCCGTTCGCCTGCTCGTTGCCGGACTGGCTCCGGGGGTGCGCGGCGCCAACCGCACCGGGCGCCCGTTTACCGGCGATTATGCCGGCGACCTGCTCTACGCGACGCTGTCGCGCTTCGGCTTCGCCAACGACCGGTTCGCCGCCCGCCCCGACGACGGGCTTGAGCTGTTTGGAACGGCGATCACCAACGCGGTGCGCTGCGTCCCGCCGCAGAACAAGCCGGTCGGCGCGGAGATCAACCACTGCCGCCCGTTCCTGACCGCTACGATCGCCGACTTTCCCGAACTTCGCGCCATCGTCACGCTCGGCAAGATCGCGCACGACTCGACGGTGCGCGCGCTTGGCGGCCGCCTGGCGAACACGCCATTCAGCCACGGGGGCGAGCACCAGCTCGGCGGAATCCAGCTATTTTCGAGCTATCACTGCTCGCGTTACAACACCAACACGCGCCGCCTGACCGAGGACATGTTCGTCGCAGTGTTCCAAAGGGTGCAGGCCTATCTGGACGGTTGAGGGCTTCGCCGGGATAGCATCTGTTCGTCTGTGACTGTCACCGTCCGACGGCAAGATACGCGATCACCTCCGCGGCGTTCCGGTCTGGCGGAAACACCGGATAGAAAACCTTCGCAATTCGCCCCTCGTCGATGATCAGCGTGGTCCGCTTGAGGTAGACGCGCCCGCCGAGCTCGAAGGCCGGAAGCTTCAGCGCGTCGCGAAACGCGCCCTGCTCGTCCGACAACAGCGCGAAGGGCAGGTGCAGGCGCTCGGCCGCTTCCCGCTGATCGGCGGTCGATTGGCCGGACAGGCCAAACACGGCATTGACGCCGAGGGCCCGCAATTCGGCGAAATGGTCCCTGAACGCGCAGCTCTCCGGCGTGCAGCCCCGCGCGCCGGGCATCTCGTTCCAGCCTTGCGGCAAGTCGACGCCGGGCTTGCCCGTCATCGGATAGACATAGAGAACGAGGCGACCGCCGATCACCGACAGATCGATCGCCTGGCCGTCGGTCGCTTCGAGCGGCACCGACGGGAGCGCGCGGTCGAGAAGATGAGCCGCCGCCCCGTCGTCGGCGGGTGGGGTCAGGTCGTCGGGAAGCTGCGCGAAATCATTCATGGGGAAACCGCCCTAACCTTCCTTCAAGATCCGTTGCTTTTGCCGGTTCCAGTCGCGCTCCTTGATGGTCTGGCGCTTGTCCGGCGCGTTCTTGCCCTTGGCGACAGCGAGTTGAAGCTTGGCCACCCCGCGATCGTTGAAGTAGATTCGCAGCGGCACCAGCGTCATGCCATCCTTTTGCACCGCACCGGCGAGCCGGTTCAGCTCGGCGCGATGCACCAGCACCTTGCGGCGCCGTTTCGGCTCGTGATTGAAGCGGTTGGCCTGGAGGTATTCCGGCAGGTTGGAGTTGATCAGCCACAACTCGCCGCCTTCTTCGGTGGCATAGGACTCGGCGATCGACGCACGGCCAGCGCGCAGCGACTTCACTTCCGTACCGGTGAGCGCCAAGCCGGCCTCGAGCGTATCCAGAATCTCATAATTGTAGCGGGCCTTGCGGTTTTCCGCCGCGACATTCGAGCCCGTCGTCTTTTTCTTCTTGGCCATCAACCACCTCGCGCGCGCCCGATGCGCGCGCCCCTCACACGGCCGATATAGTCACGGAAATGCCACGGCGCGACGGACGGCGGAAAATTCAGTTCAAGAGCCCGGCATGGCGAAGGGCGGCATCGATGGCCTCCTCGGTCTCGCGATCCACCGGCACGAGCGGCGATCGCAGCCGGTTATCGACCTTGCCGAGCTTCGACAGCGCATATTTCACGCCCGTCGGGTTCGGCTCGAGGAAGAGCGCCTTATGCAGCGGCATCAGCCTGTCCTGCAAGGCAAGAGCGGCGCGGTAATCGCCCGTTTGGCACGCCGCCTGGAAATCAGCGCACAGGCGTGGCGCGACATTCGCCGTCACCGAAATGCAGCCGTGCCCGCCATGGGCGTTGAAGCCGAGCGCGGTCGAATCCTCGCCCGAAAGCTGGATGAACTCCGTGCCGCAGGTGATGCGCTGTTCGGAGACGCGGTCGACCTTCGCCGTCGCATCCTTAACCCCGACGATGTTGGGGCAGTCCGCCGCGAGCCGGCCCATCGTCTCCGGCGTCATGTCGATGACCGAGCGGCCGGGAATGTTGTAGATGAGGATCGGTAGGGACACCGCCTCGGCAACCGCCGAAAAATGCGCGTAGAGTCCCTTCTGGTTCGGCTTGTTGTAATAGGGCGTGACGACCAGCAGACCATCGGCGCCAGCCTTTTCGGCGAATTGCGCCAGGTCGATCGACTCGGCGGTGTTGTTCGAGCCCGCTCCGGCGATGACCGGAACCCGGCGGTTCGTCACCTCGATGCAGATTTCGACCACACGCTTGTGTTCGTCGTGGCTCAGCGTCGGGCTCTCGCCGGTCGTACCGACCGGCACGAGGCCGTTCGAGCCTTCCGCGATCTGCCAGTTGACGAACGCGCCGAACGCCGCTTCGTCGAGCGAGCCGTCCGCGGCAAAAGGCGTGATCAGCGCCGGCATCGAACCCTTGAACATGCTTTCCGTCACTCCCACAATTTTCCTTCGGCGCTGGCGTGGTGTCGGCACAGTCCGCCGGTCTCGGTACTCCGCGCGGTGCGGACCAGTGGCCGAAAGCCAGCGATCGCAATCCGGCCCCAGTGCGGTGCTAGAAACGCGGCACCATATTGAAGCGTCGACAGCGAAACAAGCCGAGCCGGGGAGCCCCCCCGCATGACCGTCTCGACCTCGCCCGGTAACCGCGCTTTAATCGTGTCCGTGAGAGATTTGCAAACCAATCCGGCCAGCCGACGAGCCGCCGGAACCGGATTGGGCGCCGAACCATTGGCGCCGAGGACTCCAAAAGGTTGGCCATGACGGCAAAGCTTTCCACCCGACGAATTTTGATCAGCGTTCTGGCCGTCTCGATGCTGCCGGTATCGAGCTTCGCCGACGAGGCGATCCTGCCACTGACGGGTCCCAAGCCGACGATGCGCCCGATGGAACGCGCCGCAGGTATCGCCATCGATCCCGCCCGTTTCGGCGGTGCCGTTCGCGCACCGATACCGAACCCGGTTCTGCGATCGGCCGCAGCCCCGGCGCTGCCCGTCACCGCCGGCGCCTTCACCGCGTCGATCGCGGCAATGCCCCGGATCGCTTCGGTTCGGCCCATGCAGGGCGAACTCAAGGACGGTCTCCAGGCGCTGTCCGACCGCGACCCGGTCAAGGCACGGGCCATTCGCGAGGGTATGATGCCGGGCTCCCTGGACAGGGACATTCTGGCCTGGGCGATCGCCCTTCAAGGCGGCAAGGACGTCCCCGCTGTCGAGATCGCCCGCACGGCGACGGATCTCGCCGATTGGCCCGGCATGATCACGCTTCGGATCAACAGCGAAAAGGCGCTCTATCGCGAGCGGCTGCCGGCTGGCGACGTGATCCGCGCTTTCGCCGGCGGCCAGCCGGAGAGCCCCGAGGGCGCGATGGCCTTGGCCAGAGCCTATATCGCCGCCGGTGACGCGGGCAGAGCGAGGGCTCTTATCGCGACGGTCTGGCGGGAGGAGCGGCTCGACAAGGACATCGAACGCGCGCTGCTGGCCGACTTCCAGACGCTGCTGTCGCGCGCCGACCACAAATATCGCATGGACAAGCTGCTCTATAGCGACCGCGTAACCGACGCGGGCCGTGTCGCGGGCCTCGCCGGCGCCAAGGAACTCTACGCCGCTCGTGCCGCCGTGGTTCGCGGCGACGGAAATGCGGGAAAGCTGCTGGCCGCGGTTCCGAACGCCCAGCGCGGCGATCCGGGCTATCGCTTCGCGCTGGTCGAATACAACCGCAAGAAAGGCAAGATCGACGCGGCGGCCGATCTGCTGGTGGGCGCGCCACGCGATTCCGCCTCGCTGGTCGATCCGGATGCCTGGTGGAACGAGCGGCGCATCGTCGCGCGCGACCTCCTCGATCTCGGCCAGCCGAAACTTGCCTATCGGGTGGCGAGCAGTCATTCCGCCGAAAGCCCCAGCGAGGCGGTCGAGGCCGAATTCCACGCCGGCTGGATCGCGCTCAGGTTCTTGAACGATCCGCGCACTGCATCCCAGCATTTCGCGCGCATCGCGCAATTGTCGAACAAGCCGTTGTCGCTCTCGCGCGGCCATTACTGGCTGGGTCGCGCCGCGGAGGCGGGCGCCGGAGGCAACGCGGCAAACCATTACGCCACAGCAGCACGCTACGGCTCCACCTATTATGGACAGCTTGCCGCCGCCCGGCTCGGACGGCAACCGGCGGCCATCGCCTTCCCGCGCCCGAGCGACGCCGATCGCCGCCGCTTCGAGCAGCGCCGTGCCGTGCGCGCCATCCAACGGCTGCAGCAGATCGGATCGGATTGGCGGACCGACAGCCTCTATCGCGCCCTCGCCGGCGAACTCGACAGCCCCGGCGAACTCGCGCTGCTGTCGGTCATGGCCGAACGACGCGGCGATCACGCCCTGGTTCTCCAGGTCGGCAAACTCGCCAATCGGGGCGGCGTCGACGCGCCGGCCCTGGCCTTTCCTATCGGCGTCATCCCGGCGAGCGCCAACATATCCTCCGCTGGCAAGGCCTTGGCCTACGCCATCGCCCGACAGGAGAGCGCGTTCAATCCAAAGGCACGCTCGCCCGCCGGCGCGCTTGGCCTGTTGCAGCTGATGCCGGGAACGGCCAAGAGCGTCGCGCACAAGGCCGGTCTACCCTATTCCCCCGAGCGGCTGACCAGCGACCCGGGTTACAACGCCACGCTCGGCGCGCGTTTCCTTGGCGAGCAGATCGCCGATTTCGGCGGCTCCTATGTCCTGACCTTCGTCGCCTACAACGCCGGGCCTCGGCGAGCGCGCGAGTGGATCGAGCGCTTCGGCGATCCCCGCGGCAAGTCCTTGGACGCGGTGATCGACTGGGTCGAGCGCATCCCCTTCACCGAGACGCGGAACTACGTCCAGCGCATCATCGAGAACTATCAGGTCTACAAGATGCGGCTCGGCGCGAGCGTCGACGTCGAACGCGATCTGCGTTTCGGGCGAGCGGGTTGATACTAGTGGATTGAATTTGAAATTTGATACGCACGTGCGGCGGACTCGAAATCAAATGTCAATTTTGAAAAATCCACGAGAGTCATAAAGTTGCTAGTGGTCCTTTGATTTCGACATTGCTTGCTAGGGTGCTCCAAGCGGGATGCAAATGTCGAAATCGGACCACTGGCTCCGACGACCCGTTGCATCAGCGACGGGTCTCAGGACGCCGGCTATTCCCTGATCGCGCGCGGACTTCCACGCCGGCTTACTCCCCCTTCGCGCCCGGCAAAGCTGACCTTCAGCTCGATCCAGTCCAAGTCGGCCGCGCTCCAGCCGGCGATCTGGTCAAAATGACAGCTGCCGTGCTCCAGCAGCAATCGTTCGACTTCCGGTCTTTGGTTTCTACACCGCTCCTTTCGTGGAAGCGGTTATGTCTCTCATCAAAGGACTGGCCGGCACGGCACCCGCGACTCGGCAGCATGCGCCGCCCGCTTGAGTGGCCGGCGAAGGGAATTTCGGCTTTCTATCTTTTGGCTTGACAGGAGACGTTGCGGCAGACGGATCGACGTCCTCGTGCCCGGAGTGCTGCACTGGCCCTGTGATCCCCGTGTCGGCACTGTCTCAGCCTGGCTGCCCTGTTTCGCGAGACCATCGCCCCGCAGTGCCTTGCCGGCGGCAATGGCACCGAGCCCCCGCGCTCCCGTCACAAGCAGGAGGAGCTTCCTGGCAAGAGCCGGCAGGTTTGGCGCTCCGCGCTGGCGGCATGGCCATTCCACAGCTTAGCAGGCGCGGCTCGCTCGGCAACAAGTCCTGCCGACGCATCTATCCGCGCGAAAATCGACACAAAAAAAGAGCCCGGCGCGAACGCCGGGCTCTCGTATCTGCAATGCTCGATCGATTAGAAGGAGCGGATGAACTGCAGGAAACCAGCCGTCTGGCTGACGTTGTCCGTCCCGAAGGCCGTGATTGCACGCGGCGAGTTGTCGAACTCGAGATCCGTGTACGAGATTTCAGCAAGCATGTCGAAGTTCTTGGTGATCTCGTAGCCGACGTTGCCGACGATCTGATAGAACTGCGCGTTGCCCGGGAGCGGAGCGCCATAGGCGAACGCCGTGTTGCCGGTCGACAGATCGAAGGTCTCGCCGTAGAGGCCGGACACGGCAACGCCGAGCTTGCCGAACGACTGAGCATAACCGGCGCCAGCCGACCACTCGACAGGAAGCGTCGAGCCGAAGGGACCCGAGAACACGCTGAGGGTCGAGTAAGCCGACGGATCAAAGGCGTAGCTGCCTTCGATCTTCAGCTCGGAGTCTGTCATCACGAGGTCCTTGAGCGACAGGCCGCCCTTGACCGCGAATGCACCCTCGCCGTCGTTGACGATCAACCCGTCCATCTCGGACACATCGATGTTGGCGAGATGGCCGCGCAGACCAACCCGACCGAAGACGAGCGGCGAAGGCAGAAGCACTTCCTCGTCATACGAACCGGCGATGTAGATCGAGCCCCAGCCACCGGAGTAGGCCAGCTTGCCGACCACGTCCGGAGCGAAATCGCCGGTCGCGTCGTCTTCGAGCGAAACCGCGGCCGAGAAGCCGTTCGCCGCGTAGGTGTAGGACACGCGGTTGACCGTGAGGTCGCCGATCGACGAGTCGGTGTCGGTCAGCAGGCCATCACCCTCGGACCACAGCGAGTCGAGGTAACCCATGGTGAGGCCACCGAGCTGGATGTAGCCGAGATCCATGTCGAAGCTCGCATCGCCATCGGCCATGTTGGTGGCCTGAACGCGAAGGAAACCGCGCAGGGTGCCGAGTTCGGTCTCTTCGCGAGCGTCGAAGTTCAAGCGACCACGAACCGAGCTGTAGGCCGCGTAGTCGTCGCCTTCGGCGTTGACGCGGTCACGGAAGTCGTAACCACCCCGGACAAGCGTGCTGTTCGAGGTGTCGAGATCCGAGACGCTGTACTTGAAGCGGACATAACCGCTGATCGACAGGCAGGTCTCAGTGCCCGGGATGTAGTAGAAGCCGGTGCCGTAAACGTCGCAGATGCGGACGTAGTCGGCAGGCTCGGCAGCGACCGGTACGATGACGTCCGCAGCGCGGGCGCCGGAGACTGCGACGAGAGCCGCAGCGGAGCCGAGAAGAAGGCTCTTAATGTTCATGTTCTGACCTCCAGTCAAATTATAGGTTAGGGTTGGGCCTTGTTTATGAAGGACAGCCTTCCCTGCCCCATCCCCTTCTGCGAAAGTCCGAAGCGATTTGTCCCCGCGATCTTTCTGACGCGACATTATCCAGCACCGGATCGGATGCAATCGCCTAATTGCCACAATGGGTCGGATGGGACGCTTTGGACACACCCCTGTTGCGGCGATGCCACTTTTTTGTTTACCCGCCGTTAAGGAATTGGCGAAAACAGCCAAAATGAGCGCGAAATAGCCCCCAAAGGCGGCGCAGGGGCCGAATCGGCTCGGCTCGCCGCCTTCAGATTCTGAACAACGGCGCCCCAAGTCCGCGAAAATCCCGTTCCCGACAGGTCAGGACGATAATTTGCAGGTCTTCGGCCGCTTTTTGCAGCACCAAATGCATGCGCTCGAGGCGCTTTTCGTCTGTGTTGACGAGGGCATCGTCGAGAATCACCGTCGCCGGATGGCCGCCCTTCTTCAGAACCTGCGCCAGGGCGATTCGTGTGACCACGGCTACCTGCTCGCGCGCGCCGGCTGACAGGCGTTGGAAATGTTCCTCGACCCCGGCGCGGTGCAGTCCCCGAATTTCCAGCGTTGTCTCGTCGAGCTCGATCTCGGTTCCTGGATGGATCAGCCGCAGATAGGGAGCCACCTGCGTCTTGATCGGTCCCAGCCAATGCTCGCGCGCCTCGCGCTGGGCCGCGAGCAGCGTCGAATGCAGGAGCTTCGATGCCTCGGCCTCGAGCGTGAGACGGCCCAAGCGCCGATCGAGGACGGTGATCTCGCCCTCGATCCGGTCGATGTCCTCGCCAAGCGCCGTCAGCCCGTGGCCGCCGAGTTCACCTTCCAGCGCGGCCGCTTCCTCGCGCAGGGCCACGGCCTGGCGGCGAATCTCGACCAGTGCCCGGCGCTTGGATTGAAGGGTCAAGGCGACAGTCTCGGGATCGACGCCCGCCAGTTCGCGCTGACGCTGCTCGAGAACCACGGCCTTGACAGTCCGCTCGACTTCGGCGGCGGCCAGGTCTTCGGCCAACGCCGCCCGGCTCCGCTTGGCTTCGGCCTCGAGATGCTCGCGCCGCAGCCGCTCGGCCTCCGCCTGGCGAAAGCCGGCCTCGCCCTCCGCCGTCGCCAATTGGGCGGAAGACCCGGCCGCGCGGAGACGCATGTCGTCGAGCTCGGCATCCGCGGCCTCCAGCAGAGCCCTTGCGGCCCGGCGCGCGGCCCGACTGTCCGATGGATCGGCCTTCGTCTCGTTTTCCTCGGTAGGCGCTCCCATCGCCGCGCTGCGCTCGGCGATCTCGCCTTCGCGAAGCGCGAGCGCCGCGGTCGCCTCGGACAGGCCTTCGGGCAGGATGGCACCCAGCCGTGCCTTCAAGGTGTCCGCCGCGATCCGCCGCTCCTCGGCGGCCTGAACGCACCGACGCGCCTCCTCCAGAGAGGAAACCCCATGGCGGGACAGCAGCGTGGCGCATGCGGCCTCCGCCGTCGCGGCATCGCGGGCCACAGCTCCCGCGTCGGCGCCGGGCTCGATGACGATCCGGCCGAAGCCTTCCAGCTCGAAAACGCTGCGGCCGGTGATATCGACCGATCCCTCCGTCGCCACTGCCTCGCCCGCCGCGTAACGCACGGCCTGACCGGCCGACGGTTCAAACCGAAGCTTTGGCGCGGCGACCGAGAGCCGGATCGCCGCCTCGCGGCGCGATTGCTCCGCTGACTCGATCGCCGCCAGTGCCTTTGGATCGAGGCCGGCCCCGCTCGCGGCACGGCGCAATTCGGCAAGCAGCTCCTCGAGCTCGCGCGCGGTTTCGATCCGCTTGCGAGCCTTGGCCAGCTCGTCCTGCTTGCGGGACAGCTCGGCCCGAAGCTGAATCGCCTCGTCCGCCGCTTCCGCCCGATCGGCGGCGGCCTTGGCTTCGGCGCGCCGCGCTTCGAGCCGCGCGACCTCCGACCGCTCCTCGACCGCCCGCGCGCGGAACGCATCGAGGGATGCGGCGATTGCCTCCGCCGCCTGCGTCGCGCGTCCTCTTGTCTCGATGAGTTTGTCGCGCTGACGCAGAATTTCGGCGGCGCCGTCCCGCTTGGCAAGCGCGTGGCGAAGCTCGCGCTCGGCCTCGCCGCGTTCCCGGTCGAGCGTCTCGGCGGCCCGGGACGCGGCCTCCGCAGCCTCGACCGCGGCTTCCGCCTTGGCGATCACGTCGTCGCGCTCGTAGGACAGAAGCGTTTCGCGCCGTCGCCGCAGCCGGTCGAGCTTCTCGTCATAGTCGGCGCGAAGAGCCAGCTTCGCCTTGAGCTCCGTGTGCAGTTCGTCGCGCCGCTCTTTCGCCTGGCGGATCGGCGAGGCCGACGCCACGCGCAACGTGTCGGTAAAGAAGCGATCCTGCAGCGCCTTTGTGGCGGCGACCAGCGACCGGCCGCGCTCACCGCCGAGGATTTGGCCGACCTCCCCCTCCAGCGAGGCGGTGACGGCATCCTTGCCGACGCCGATATCGAGGCCGCCGGTCGAGCGCCCTTGCTCGACCCACAGCAAGCCGAACGCGCCCTGATGCTCGCTGAGCTTGGAATCGCCACGGCCCGGATGTGAAAAACGGAACAGCTCGGCCAACCGCTCTTCCACCGCATCGCCGGACAGGCTTCCGCCCGCCCAGGACAGGTCGGCCGACGGACGCTGAACGAATGCCTTGCGGAGCGTATAAGCGGTGCCGTCGATATCGAATTCCACCACGACTTCCGGCCGCGCCTGACGATTGTAGGGCGCCAGCATCTTCACGGCCTCACCGCCGGCGCGATGCTTCTGGAAGAAGGCCGCCCTGAGCGCGGTCAACAGCGTCGATTTGCCGGCTTCGTTGTCGCCGACCACGACATTGAGCCCGGGCTCGAACCGCGGCAGATCGACCGAGCCGACACCGGCGAAATCCGTCAGTTGGAGCGATTTCAGGTACATCGGCTAATCGTTTCCCGACAGGCGCCGATGTTCGACATAGGCCATCCGCAGCGCCAGCTGGGCCGCCGCGCGCTCGGGGTCTTGCGGATCGGCTGCCTTCTTCCGCAGCCGTTCGATCGCGACGCGCACGAATCCGCCGACGTCGATATGATCGAGATCCTCCTCGTCCGGTTCGTCCAGAAGGCCCTCGTCCGACACGCGCAGATCGAACAGCCGCGCGCTCCAGGCCGCGAGAGCTTCATCGAGCCGAACCCGCTCGCGCAACGACAGGCTGCCGGACAGCGTCAGGTCAAGCAGCGTCTCGCCCGGACGCGTCAACGCCGCAAGCGCATCGTCGAGCGCACCGATCTCGCCGTCGAGCCGCACGTCCATCGACCGCCAGTCGAAACGCGCGATGCGGACCCGTTCGATCCGGGGCGCGACGCCCGGCGCGTCGATCTCCACGATCGCCACATAACCCGGTGCGTTGGCGGGGTAGCGGTCCGGCTCCGGGGTCCCGGAATAGACGGTGCGCGGCGCGATCTCGACGAAACCGTGCCAATCGCCGAGCGCCAGATAGTCGAGCTTCGCCCTGTCGGCGCGGTCGTCGGCGATGGGATTGCCGGCTTCGGCCTTCTCCGGCAGCCGGTTGAGCACCGCGCCATGGGCAAGGCCGACACGAACCGCAGACGAGGGCGTCGCCGCGTAATCGAACCATTCGGTGAGATCGGCCCCCTCGCGGCGGCGGGTCAGCGGCGCCGGGAAGATGACGAGTGCCCCGTCCTTCAGCACGACCGCTTCGGGGCGATCGGCGATCATAATCCTTGCCTTGCTCGTCAGGCGGCGCAGACGGGTCCAGACCGAAACGCTCAACGCTGCGTCGTGATTGCCGGGCAGCATCACCCATGGGCCACCGAAACCGGCCATGGCGTCGAGTGTGCGGTTCAGGTCGCGATCCGGCACGGTATTGTCGTCGAAGGCGTCGCCGGCGACGAGCACCGCGTCGCAACCGCGCTCCTCGGCCAGCGCGGCGATGCGCGCGACGGCGGCGAAACGCTCGGCGCGCAGTTCGCCCCGGCGGTCGGGCTCGAAATTGCCGAACGGCTTGCCGATCTGCCAGTCGGCTGTGTGAAGAATTCGGATCAAGGGCAGTGCCTTGGCTGATTCATCGATTGTCCCTGCTTAACCGCGCACCGGCCCTTGGCAAGAGGGGACGAAGCGCGCCTCGATTTTTCAGATCGTTCGGGACGCCTGCCGGGTGGCGCGGGAATGCTCACGGCTCGCCGGAACGAGTCGGGCCTTTACGCCGTTCTGTCTCCCGTAGCGGCAGTCATCGTGTCCGGAGTTAAAAAAATGGCGCCACGTCCCATCTGGAAAGGGCAGATTCGCCTGTCGCTTGTCTCGATTCCCGTCGAGATGTTCTCGGCCACCCAGTCGGGTGCGTCGATCAGCTTCCGCCAGATCCACCGCGAGAGCGGCAAGCGCATTCATTACGACAAGGTCGTCGACGGGATCGGTCCGGTCGACAAGGACGAGATCGTCAAAGGCTACGAAATCAGCAAGGATGAATATGTTCTCCTGACCGACGAGGAGATCGAGGACGTCAAGCTGGAGACGAAAAAGACTCTGGAACTCGTCCAGTTCGTCGATACCTGCTCCATCCCGCCGCTCTATTTTGACAAACCCTATTACGTCGTGCCCCAGGACGAACTTGCCGAGGATGCATTTCGGGTGGTGCGCGATGCGTTGCGCCAGTCGCAGAAGACCGGGCTCGGCCAGCTCTCGCTGCGCGGCAAGGAGTATCTGATCGCGCTGCGCCCGTGCGGCAACGGCCTCCTGCTCGAGACGCTGCACTATGAGGACGAGGTCCGCAAATCGGATTCGATCTTCTCCGACATCTCCGACGCGGAGACCGACGAAGACCTGCTCGACGTCGCCACCCAGCTCATCGCCAAGAAATCCGCGCCCTTCGACGCATCCGCTTTCAAGAACCACTACACCGACGCGCTGAAGAAACTGATCGCCGAGAAGCGCAAGAAGGGTGGCAAGGCGACGATCGCCATCGAGGAAGACGAACCGGCACCATCCGACCGAGGCTGCAACGTGGTCGACCTGATGGCGACGTTGAAGAAGAGCCTGGAAGGCGACGGCGGCTCCGCCGGGGTGACGGCTGCGGCAGCGGGGGACCGGAAGCCACCCGCCAAAACACGGATCACGAAGCCTCGCGCAGCCACCCCGTCCAAATCCGCGAAGTCCGCGAAACCGGCCACGAAGAGTCCGTCCAGCCGGCGCAAAAGCGCCTGAGGATCGGCGCGATGGCTGCGAAGGGCGACGACCTCCTCGACACCTACTGGAAGAAGCGGGACTTCTCGAAAACCCGCGAACCGGCGGGATTGGCAAATCCGCGTCCCGGCGATGGCGCCTTGTTCTTCTGCGTCCAGAAGCACGACGCGACCCGCCTCCATTACGACTTCCGCATCGAATGGGACGGCGTCCTGAAAAGCTGGGCTGTGACCAAGGGTCCCAGCCTCGACCCGGCCGACAAGCGCCTGGCGGTCAGGACCGAGGATCACCCGATGGATTACGGGACCTTCGAGGGCACCATTCCGAAGGGCCAATATGGCGGCGGCACGGTCATGCTCTGGGACCAAGGTTCCTGGGAGCCGCTGGAAGACCCGGAAAAGGGTTTCGAGAAAGGCAGCCTGAAGATGCGCCTGTCCGGCGAGCGGATGCGGGGCAACTGGGCACTGGTGCGCATGAAGCCACGCGGCAAGGAGACGCGCGAGAACTGGCTGCTGATCAAGGAAAAGGACGAGGCGGTGGACCGGCGTCGCAACCTCCTCAGCGCCGACACCAGCGTCAAGACCGGCCGCACCATGGCGGCGATCGCCAAGGGCGACGAGAGCTGGGCCGAGACCCGGCGGCCAGGGGAGCCGGCGGCTAAATCCAACCGAACCGGCACCAAGAAGGCGATCGCGACGAACACGAAAGCAAAGTCCTCCGCCACGCTGCCGCTGCCGCGATTCCATGCGCCGCAGCTGGCCACGCTGGTCAACGCCGCTCCCGAGGGCGGCGACTGGCTGCACGAGATGAAATATGATGGCTATCGCGTCATCATCGCGGTCGGCAAAGGGCAGGTGCGGTGCTGGACCCGCAACGAAAAGGACTGGACCGACAAGTTCGGGCCGGTCGCCGAGGCTGCAAAGCATCTCGATTGCGGCAATGCCCTGATCGACGGCGAGATCGTCGCCTTCGGCGTCAAGGGCAAGACCGACTTCTCGACCCTGCAGCGGCATCTCAGCGAGGGCGGCCCCCTCGCCTGTTTCTGCTTCGACCTGCTGCATCTGGACGGCAAGGATCTGACCAAGCGGCCTCTCGCCCAGCGCAAGACCGCGCTGAAGGCGCTGCTGGATCGTACGCCCTCCGATCTGCTTCTTTATAGCGAGCACGTTTTGGGCAGCGGCCCGGCGGTGTTTGAGAAGATTTGCGGAGCGGGTCACGAGGGTATCATCGCCAAGCGCGCCGACGCGCCGTACCGATCGGGACGCGGCAAATCCTGGTTGAAGGTCAAATGCACCAGGCGGCAGGAATTCGTTATCGGCGGCTGGTCGCCCTCGGACAAGAAAGGTCGCGCCTTCTCCTCGATTCTCGTCGGCGTGATGGAGAACGGCGGCTTGCGCTATCGCGGCCGGGTCGGCTCCGGTTTCGATCAACAGACGCTGGAGGATCTCGCCGATCGCTTCGACGCCCTCTCCCGCCAGACCTCGCCCTTCGTTGCGCTGCCGAAGGACGTCGAGCGCGGTGCCCGTTTTGTCACCCCGACGCTCGTCGCGGAGATCGATTTCGCCGAGTTCACCGCCGACGGCCATATCCGCCACGGCGTGTTCAAGGGCCTGCGCGAGGACAAGGAGGCCGAAGCCGTGGCGGACGAACGACCGCAGCCGACGAAATCCTCAGGCGCGAAGCCCGCAACAGCCGAAAAGCGCGGCGGCGCGCCTACCTCCCGGCGTTCCGACGGCGCGCCCGTGACCGTCGCCGGGGTTCGGCTGACCAGTCCTGATCGCGTGGTTTACGACAGTCAGGGCGTCACCAAGCTCGATCTGGCGCATTATTATGAGGCAGTGGCCGCGCGCATGCTGGAGCATGCCGGCAACCGCCCAGTCTCCCTGGTGCGCTGCCCGCAGGGGCGCAACAAGCACTGCTTTTTCCAGAAGCACGACACCGGTGGCTTCCCCGATCCGGTCAAGACAGTTGCCATCGCCGAAAAAGATGGCGGCACCGCCGATTATCTGACCATGCCCGATGCCGCTGCTCTCGTCGGGGCGGTGCAGATGAGCACGCTGGAATTCCACATCTGGGGCGCACGCAACGACCGATTGGAAAAGCCCGACCGGCTGGTCTTCGACCTCGACCCGGACGAAGGCCTGGGCTTTGCCGACGTGAAGACGGCGGCCTTCGATCTTCGCGACCGGCTCGCCGATCTCGGCCTTCAGAGCTTTGCCATGGTCACCGGCGGCAAGGGCGTGCACGTGGTCTTGCCGCTTGAACGGCGGCAAGGCTGGACGGAATTGAAGGCCTTCGCCAAGGGCTTTGCCCAAACACAGGCCGACACCGAGCCGGAGCGCTTCGTCGCCACTATGTCCAAGGCCAAGCGGAAGGGCCGGATCTTCATCGACTGGCTGCGCAACGAGCGCGGCGCGACGGCCATCACTCCATACTCCACGCGCTCGCGCGCGGGCGCGCCCGTGGCAACGCCCGTCGGCTGGGCCGAACTGGAGACGCTCGAAGCAGCCAATGGCTTCGACATTGAGGCGGTGCTGCAGCGGCTACAGGACGCCGACCCATGGTCCGACTATGGTTCGGTGCGCCAGTCCATCACCAAGGCGATGCTGTCGACGGTCACTGGGTGAGGAAGCGGCGAAACGCTTGATTCCCGCCTGCGCCTGACGCAATTTCGCCGCCGCAACCGGAGGAATTTGCTGATGCCCCTTTACGCACTCGACGGCGACCGCCCCGAAACCTCGCCTGAGAGCGAGTTCTTCGTTGCGCCGGGCGCCCATGTCATCGGACGGGTACGCCTCGGCAAAAACGCGAACATCTGGTTCGGCTCGGTGCTGCGCGGCGACAATGAATGGATGACGATCGGCGAGAACACCAACATCCAGGACAATTGCACCCTGCACAGCGACCCCGGATTTCCGCTGACCATCGGCGCCGGCTGCACGATCGGCCACGGCGCCATCGTCCATGGCTGCACCATCGGTGAGAATTCACTGATCGGCATGGGCGCGACGGTCCTCAACGGCGCCCGGATCGGCAAGAACTCGATCGTCGGCGCCAACGCACTGGTGACCGAGGGCAAGGAGTTTCCCGACAATTCGCTGATCGTCGGGGCGCCGGCCAAAGTGGCGCGCACGCTCGATGATGCCGCGGTCGCCGGGCTCAAGGCCGCGGCGGAGCACTATGTCGCCAACGCACGACGCTTCGCCAAGGGGCTCGAGCGCGTCGATCCCGAGTGATACCGGGACGTCGCCGCAACAGACGGACCGACAGGCGACCGCCGCGTTGAATCAACATCAAAGCCACTCCTTGTAACCAATTGATTCCGCTTTGTGCGCTTAGCCCCTTGATCTGGATCGCCATGACACTCTTCACCCGCCTCGCCCGGTCGCTTCCCGCCACCATCCCCTTCGTCGGCCCGGAGGCGATCGAGCGCCGCACCGGTGTGCCGTTCAAGGCGCGGCTGGGCGCCAACGAAAGCGTCTTCGGCCCCTCGCCCCACGCCATCACGGCCATGGCCGCAGCGGCGCGCGGAAGTTGGGCCTATGGCGACCCGGAGAATTTCGAGCTGAAACAGGCGCTCGCCGACCATCTCGGCATCGGCTTCGACAATGTGACGGTCGGGGAAGGCATCGACGGCCTGCTCGGCTATCTGGTGCGGCTCACCTGCGCGCCCGGCGACGGGGTGGTGACGTCACGCGGCGCCTATCCGACCTTCAATTATCACGCGGCCGGCTATGGGGCGTCTGTCGACTTCGTCCCCTACCGGTCGGACGACCATGAGGACATCGACGGTCTGATCAAGTGGGCCAGGGACCTGCGACCGAAGCTCGTCTATTTCGCCAATCCGGACAATCCGACCGGCTCCTGGCACGAGGCCGCCGCTGTCGAGCGGCTGATCGCCGAAATCCCGGAGGAGACGATCCTCGTCCTCGACGAGGCGTATAGCGATCTGGCGCCGGCGTCGGCGCTGCCGCCGATCACCCTGATACGGCCCAATCTCCTGAGGTTTCGCACCTTCTCCAAGGCCTACGGCATGGCCGGCATGCGGATCGCCTACGCAATCGGCGAGGCCGACACCGTCGTTCAGTTCGACAAGGTGCGCAATCATTTCGGCGTGTCGCGCGTGGCGCAAGCCGGGGCGTTGGCGGCGTTGAAGGATCAGGATTATCTGCGCGCGGTGACCGCGAGGATCGTGGCGGCGCGAGATCGGCTGGCCGATATCGCCCTGCGGGCCGGGCTGACGCCCCTGCCCTCGGCTGCGAATTTCGTGGCCATCGACTGCGGCGGCGACGGCGATTATGCGCGGGCGCTGCTCGAGGCGGTGATCCGCCGCGGCGTCTTCATCCGGATGCCGGGTGTGGCTCCGCTCGATCGGATGATCCGCGTCACGGTCGGACGGGACGAGGATCTCGCGCTGTTCGAGACGGCCCTTGCCGGCGCGATCGAGGAAGTCGGTGCGCCCAAGGCGGCCTGACGTCGCGGTCGGCCTCGAAGCTCAGAGCATCGGACCCAAAAGGCGGAAGCCGGTTTCGGATCGTTCCGATGCTCAATCAAGGCATCGGCGTGTCTTTATGCGCCCGACGGGCGCACGGCATTCTAGTGCAGAGTCAGCCATTCGCGGGCGGCGCGCAACGCGGCCGCGATCTCGGACTTCGACATCTGTCCGGCGATATCCTGGCGATGGAACGCGGCGTCTTCGGCGCCCTTGCGATCGGCCAGGTTGAAATACATGTGGGCGGCGACGAAATTCACCGCGCCGTCGCGGCCCGAGGCCGCCCGCATGCCAAGGTCGAGAAGGATGTCGGCGTCAACGAACGCGGCGCCGTTGACCGTCGGTTCGGAGTAGTTCTGGAAATCGATGCGAGCCATTGTCTTTGCGTCCCTGTCGCTATTGATCGGGCTGTTGTCCGATAGCGCCAGAATGACCGGCACGACTGAAAAGGCGATTAAAGTTCGAGCTTAATTAGACTTAAACATCGCCAGGGAAAAAGCCGCCCCTATATTGCGTAACAGTCTGAGACAAATAGGTTATTCCGAAAATCGACCCCCATCGGTCAGGTCTTGGCTTTACCGAACGCTAACCGCGTTCCCACAAGGGCCAGCGCCCGGCGTGTCATTTCCGGCGCTTTGCCCCGCGCTGTGGTCACTTGCGATTTTCCGCCATTCAATTACGCTTACGTCAAGGGAAGCAGTGGGCGGCGGTCGGTCGTTCGGTCGTTCCCGTGGGAGGAAGACATGAGACAAGTATTCCTTGCGGCCGCGTGTTTCAGCCTTGCCATGGTCGGCGCGGCCCGCGCCGATCCGATCGAGGGCAAATGGCGGATGCCGTCCGGCTACGACGCCAAGATCGCGTCCTGCGGCGGCGCCTTTTGCCTGACCTATACGAACGGCCCCTACAAGGGCAAAACCTTCGGCCAGATGCAGCCCAAGGGCGGCGGCCAATATGCCGGCTCGGTGACCGATTACACCAAGGGCGGCAAGCAATATTCCGGCAAGGGCAACCTCTCCGGCAACACGCTGTCGATCTCGGGCTGCGTGCTCGGCGGCCTGTTCTGCCGGTCGCAGAGCCTCAACCGTCTCTGACAGCGCCGCCTGCTGGAAACTCTCACGATGCGCTCGGTCGCGCCATGCGGGCGCACCCCAGTTGGGCCACCGTGCTGCCCAAATCCGCCAATACTGTTTGCTGGGGACGTCCCAGCGAACAGGAACAGAGCATGCGCCAGCTACTCCTCGCCATCGCCGCTATCGCGGCCATCACGTCGCCGACGCTTTCGGCCGAGCCGATCGTCGGAAAATGGCGCGCGCCGGGGGGCGGCATCGTCAAGGTGACGTCGTGCGGCAACGCCTATTGCGCCAGGGTCATTACCGGCGAGCACAAGGGCAAGTCGGTCGGACAGATGTCGGGGGCCGGCCTGGAATATGTCGGCACCGTCACCGATCCGCGCGAGGACCGGACCTATAACGGCAGGGCGCGCGTGGAGGGCGGACAATTGAAGCTGACCGGCTGCGCCTTGAAGATCTTCTGCAAGACGCAAATCTGGGTCCGCGTCTGAGACCGCCGGCGCGGCTTTTTATGCCCCGACCCGCCACAGTTCGCGGGTCGGGTTCTTGTCTGACCGAGAATAACGCGGCGCCATTGTCGCCTCGCGTCAGGCGCGGGCCCGCTGGCCGAAGAGGACGCTCTGGGCATTGGCGTCGGTCGCGAGATTCATCTTCTCGCGCTCCGCCTTGCCGATATCGAGTCCCTTGGAAACCGCAGGGCGCGATTTGACGACATCGAACCAGCGCCGCAGGTTCGGGAACTCCTCCAGATTCTGACCTTGGTTCTTGTACGGCACCACCCAGCCGATTGCCGCCATGTCGGCGATCGAGTAGTCGGCGCCGCCGAAATATTCATTGTCCTTCAGGCGTCGGTTCATGACCCCGTAGAGCCGGTTCACCTCATTCGTATAACGGTCGATGCCATAGGCGATCTGCTCCGGCGCGTAATTGCGGAAGTGATGGGCTTGGCCCGCCATCGGGCCGAGGCCGCCGATCTGCCAGAACAGCCATTCTTCGACGGCGACCCGGGCCCGCTCCTCGGTGGGATAGAACTGGCCGAACTTGCGCCCGAGATATTGCAGGATCGCGCCTGACTCGAACACCGAGATCGGAGCACCGCCCGGCCCTTCGGGATCAACGATCGCCGGCATCCGGTTGTTCGGAGATATCGCCAGGAATTCCGGCTTGAACTGGTCGCCGGTGCCGATATTGACGTATTCGATATCGTAGGGGACGCCGAGTTCCTCCAGCATGATGGAGATTTTCCAGCCGTTCGGCGTCGGCCAGTAGTAAAGCTTGATCGGATCGGTCTGGGTCGGCATCGCAAAAATTCCTGTCATCCCGGGTTGGCGTCACCACCGACCTAGCGCCGCGACGCCGAAGCGCAAAGCCGTATTTCGCCCGACGCTGCGTTCAGCATCGGCGTCCGGCCGGCGACGCCCCTTCAGCTTCGGTTCAGGCAACCCGTGCAAACATGGGAAAAATCGTATAGGACGACGCCATGATGACGCGATTGACAATCATCACCGCGCTGATCGCGCTCTTTGGGGTGAGCTTCAGTTTTCTGGCTCAGAATTCCGTCAACCGCCCTGGCAGCGCCTTTGCCTCGGTTGCGGGAAGCGATTGCGGCTACCGGATCGGAATCGTCTGTCCGCTCGAACGCGATCCAACGACGACGCGGGCGAAATTTTAGGGCGCTCGTCTTCTCCGCGCCACGCCAGCCGGCTAAACCAAGGCATGACCAAGCCCTTTCCCTTGCCGGCCGATCCCAATTTCCAGAGCCCCGAGTCAGCGCCTCCACGGCCCTTCAACGACGCGGAGGAGGCCGTGGCCGAACTCACCAGGCTTTACGCCCGGTCGGTCGCCTTCCTGTCCGACACATTCGATAGCGTTCTGGAGAAGGGCCTCGGGGGCAAGCGCTACCGCGCCTATTATCCCGAGATTTCGCTGACGACGGCGACCCATGCCAAGGTCGATTCCCGCCTCGCCTTCGGGCACGTCGCGCGACCCGGCCGCTATGCTGCGACGATCACGCGGCCCGACCTCTTCCACCACTATCTCATCGAGCAGATCGATCTCTTGATTCGCAATCACGGTCAGCCCGTCACGGTCGGCGATTCGACCACGCCGATCCCGCTGCATTTCGCCTTCGGGGAAGGATCCTACGTCGACGGAGGGTTGGCCGAGAAACTCGATCGCCCCTTGCGCGATATCTTCGACGTGCCTGACCTGGAGGCGACCGACGACCGGATCGTCAACGGCAATTTCGAGCCGCGCGACGGCGAAGCGCTCCCGCTCGCCCCGTTCACTGCACAACGTGTCGACTATTCGCTGCACCGGCTGTCGCATTACACCGCGACTCGCCCGGAGCATTTTCAGAACTTCGTCCTGTTCACCAACTATCAGTTCTATGTCGACGAGTTCTGCATGCTGGCGCGCGAGATGATGGCGGAAGGCGGCGGCGGCTATACCGCCTTCGTCGAGCCTGGCAACGTCGTCACCCCGGCAGGCACGCGCGAGCCGGCCGGAGGCATGGCGCCGCTTCGGTTGCCGCAGATGCCGGCCTATCACCTGAAACGCGCGGACGGCCACGGCATCACCATGGTCAATATCGGCGTCGGTCCCTCCAACGCCAAGACGATCACCGACCACATCGCGGTGCTGCGGCCGCATGCCTGGCTGATGCTCGGACACTGCGCGGGACTGCGCAACAGCCAGGAGCTCGGCGACTACGTCCTTGCTCACGCCTATGTGCGTGAGGACCATGTTCTCGACGCCGACCTGCCGCTGTGGGTGCCGATCCCGGCGCTGGCCGAAGTGCAGGTCGCGCTGGAGCGAGCGGTCGAGGAGGTCACCGGCCTGTCGGGCTACGAATTGAAGAAGATCATGCGGACCGGCACCGTCGCGACGATCGACAACCGCAATTGGGAATTGCGCGATCACAAGGAGCCGGTGGAACGCCTGTCGCAGTCGCGGGCCATCGCCCTCGACATGGAATCGGCGACGATCGCGGCGAACGGTTTTCGATTCCGCGTTCCCTACGGCACCCTGCTTTGTGTCTCCGACAAGCCGCTGCATGGCGAATTGAAACTGCCGGGGATGGCGACGGAATTCTACAAGCGGCAGGTCTCGCAGCATTTGCGGATCGGCATGCGCGCGCTCGAGCTTATGTCCGAGGTGCCCTCCGAACGGGTGCATTCGCGCAAGCTGCGCTCGTTCTTCGAGACCGCGTTCCAATAGGCGGACCCATGTCGAACGCCCGCCCCCGCCCCTCCGACCGGCGCCGCGTCAGCCGCGCCTTGGCCCAGGCGCTCGCGCTCGCCGCGGCTCTGGCGTTCGCCAGCGGCTATTTCGGCGACATCGTCCCGTTCTTCGATACGCTGGCCCATTTTCGCGCGCATCTGGCCGCGCTCTTGTTGCTCGCCGGGCTCGCGCTGCTTGTCATCCGCCCTGTCACGGCGGGTCTTGCGGCGATCATTCTCGGCGCGTTCGGTCTTTTCTCGGTTTATCCAGCGATGCTGCCCGCCGCCTCATTGGCGTCGGCGCCCGGCGGCACGGCCCGGTACACGCTTTTGCAAATGAACCTGCGCTGGAGCGCCACCGATCGCACGGCGGCGATTCGGCTCATCGGGGAGCTTTCACCCGACGTCGTGACCCTCCAGGAGGCGCGGAAAGAGTGGCGGCCGCTGCTGCAATCCCTTTCCGCGCGATATCCCTACCGGTTCGATTGCACCGGCCCCCGCGCCTATTTCGACGTCGTCATCCTGTCGCGTCGGCCTTTCGCGAGCGACGATCCGGGCGATTGCGATCGTCCCGGAACATTCGCCAGCCGAACCGTCGATTTCAACGGACAAACGCTCACCATTGCCACCCAACATTTGACCTGGCCCTGGCCGGGAAGGCAGTGGCGCCAAATCGAGCAGCTTCAGGACCGTCTCCGGCGGCTCCGTCGGCTGGGGACCCCCGTCCTCATTGCCGGCGATTTCAACGCCGCACCCTGGAGCGCTGCGCTCAGGACCTACGCCGCCGCGAGCGGCACGGACATCGTGCCTAATGTCGGGCCGAGCTGGTTCTTCCAGCCCTTTACCAGACGGCTCGCGCCCTATGCGGGATTGCCGATCGACAATATTCTCGCTTCGCCCGGCATCGACATTCTCGACGTCGCGCGGCAACCGGCGACCGGCTCCGACCACCTGCCGTTGCTGGTGACCTTCGGTGTCGACAGCGCCCTGCCCGGGACTATCGAACCGCAGCGATCGATCGTGGAACGACGCACTCAGGTGGATTGACCCGGCCTCGTCGACGTCGCGTTTGCGCGGTATGCCGCTCCCTCTAATGCTAGCATTTTCCGCTTGCATTCCATCGCGCCGAGTACGATATTGCTTGCATGAACAGCAAGCATCGCAGGGCGCTGGTCGCCATCTTCGCAGAGCCCGTTTCCGGTTCCCTGGATTGGGCGTCGATCGAAGCGCTTCTGATATCCGTCGGATGCGAGTTGGTTGAAGGGTCCGGGTCGCGCGTGCGGTTCAACTTCGAAGGCACCGTCGCGACGTTTCATCGGCCGCACCCCGCCAAGGAAGCCAAACGTTACCAGATACGAGCGGCCCGCGATTACCTCATCAGGATTGGAATCGAGCCATGAACACGATGTCCTACAAAGGCTACGCTGCCCGTGTCGAATACGACGACGAGGACGAGATTTTCTTCGGCCGCATTGCCGGGATCAATGACGGCGTGACGTTTCACGCCGACACCGTTCCGGAACTCAAGGGGGCTTTCCACGATGCCGTGGACGACTATGTCGAAACTTGCGCGAAAATCGGAAAGGCGCCGCAAAAGCCTTATTCGGGTCGCGTGATGTTCCGCATATCGCCGGAGGTCCACGCCAAGGCGGCGCGTGCCGCGGAGCTTTCCGGCAAGAGCCTCAACCAGTGGGCGGAAGAGGTCTTGCGCAGGGCCTCGGAAATTGCCGCCTGATCGACCAGGAAAGTAGCCGCAGGATCGCGGCCAAGTCAGGCTTGCCTCACATCACCTGATAGACCGGCCCCTCGCCGCCCTGGGGCGGGACCCAGTTGATGTTCTGGTTGGGGTCCTTGATGTCGCAGGTCTTGCAGTGGACGCAGTTCTGGGCGTTGATCACGAACTTCTCGGCGCCGTTCTCCTCGACCCATTCATAGACGCCGGCCGGACAATAGCGCTGCGACGGGCCGGCATAGACCGCCCATTCGGACGAATGCTGCAGCGCCGGGTCCTTCACCTGCAGGTGGACCGGCTGGTCCTCCTCGTGATTGGTGTTGGACAGATAGACCGACGAGACCTTGTCGAAGGTCAAGACGCCATCGGGTTTAGGATAGGCGATCTTCGCGTGCTTGTCGGCCGGCTCCAGACAGGCGTAATCCGGCTTGCCGTGCTTTTGCGTGCCGAAGAAGGAAAAGCCGAACAGCGAATTGGTCCACATGTCGAGGCCGCCGAGCGCGATGCCAAGTATCGTGCCATATCTCGACCAGAGCGGCTTGACGTTGCGCACCGGCTTCAGGTCGTCGCCGATCGGCGAAGCGCGCCACTCGTCTTCATAGGCAGCCAGCCGATCGTGCGAACGGCCGGCCTTAATCGCCTCAGCCGCCTTTTCCGCAGCCAGCATGCCGGATGTCATGGCGTTGTGAGCGCCCTTGATGCGCGGCACGTTGACGAAGCCGGCCGAGCAACCGATCAGCGCGCCGCCCGGGAACACGAGCTTCGGCACCGACTGCCAGCCACCCTCGGTGATCGCGCGGGCGCCGTAGGCGATGCGCTTGCCATCTTCGAGCAGCTCGGCCACGTCGGCGTGGGTCTTGAACCGCTGGAATTCCTCGAAAGGCGACAGATACGGGTTCTTGTAGTTCAGGTGCATGACGAAGCCGACGTAAACCTGATTGTCGCCGAGATGATAGAGGAACGATCCGCCGCCGGTGCCGCCGTCGAGCGGCCAGCCGAAGGAGTGCTGGACACGGCCAGGTTTCGATTTCGACGGCTCGATCTCCCAGAGCTCTTTCAAGCCGATGCCGAATTTTTGTGGCTCGCGTCCCTCGTCGAGCCCGTAGGCCTTGATCAGCTGCTTGGCGAGCGAGCCGCGGACGCCCTCGCCGATCATCACGTATTTGCCCATCAGCGCCATGCCGCGCTGGTAGCTTGGTCCGGGCTGCCCCTCACGTGTCACGCCCATGTCGCCGGTCGCGACGCCGATCACCGTGTTCGACTCGTCATAGAGAATTTCGGACGCGGCGAAGCCCGGATAGATCTCGACACCAAGCGCCTCGGCCTTTTCCGCCATCCATTTGCAGACGAGGCCGAGCGAAACGACGAAATTGCCGTGATTGCCCATCAGCTTCGGCATCAGGACATTCGGAAGGCGGATCGAGCCCTGCGGGCCGTAGAAATAGAATCGGTCTTCGGTCACTTCGGTCTTGATCGGCGTCTCTTCCTGTCGCCATTCCGGCAACAGGCGATCCAGTGCCGACGGATCGAGGACGTTGCCGGACAGAATATGTGCGCCGACTTCCGCGCCCTTTTCCAGAACCACCACCGTCAGGTCGGGATCGATCTGCTTCAGGCGGATGGCGGCCGCCAGCCCGGCCGGACCGGCTCCGACGATCACGACGTCGAACTCCATCGATTCGCGTTCGGGCAGGGCTTCAGCTTCGCTCATAATCTCTTCCATCATATCGGTTTTAGCCGTCTGCGTCGCGGTGCATTCGGCGAACCGGGCCGCACTCTGCTAGACTAGCGCAGCCGATGGCTCGTGCGAATCCTAATTCGTCGACGAGAACCTCTCTTAGGTAGCCACGAGCCCATCTATGAAAGGAAAAGCATTGATTGAGCAAGGAAGCTCGCACGCGCTGCAGCAAGTCTATGGAGCAAAGGATGCGGACGAGTTGGAAAGCGCATATGCGGACTGGGCCAACGACTACGACCGCGAAACAGCTGAACTCGGCTATTGTCTCCCGTTTATCGTTCCAGCATGGCTTGCCCGTTACACGCCCCCTTCCGCTGGTGCTGTGCTGGACGCCGGTTGCGGAACCGGGCTCTCGGGTCCGTACCTGAAGGCTCTCGGCTATCCACATGTCGAAGGTGTCGACCTCTCGGCGGATATGCTGGAGTTCGCGCAAGCTCGCGGGGTCTATGCAGATCTGAAACGGGCCAAATTGGGCGAAAAACTGCCCTGGCCAGATGGTCATTTCGCTGCGGTTGTCGCGGCCGGCGTCTTTACGGCAGGACATGCGCCGCCATCCAGTTTCGATGAACTGACGCGGGTCACCGAGACGGGAGGTCACATAATCTTCTCCCTGCGCGACTGCCTGATAAATGGCGCCGGGTTCGGCGCGAAGCTGGAGCAACTGGAAAAGCAGGGTCTGTGGCGTCTCACAGAAAGAAGCCCCCCGTTCCGCACTTTCGCGGTCGCCGAACCGGAAGTCTTCGGCCATGTCTATGTCTATCAGGTGATGCGACGGTCCTGACGTTCGTTCGGATGGGGATTCTGTGCTGCCGGGCAGAAATCCATCGGGCCGGAAATGGCGTCGCAGATGCGTTCGCGTGGTTCTGCCAACCCTCTTCTCGGTTCATTGTCATCGCGCCGCATGCCCGAATGGGCTAGGAAGACGCCATGAGCGCCGAGATTCAATCGACCGACAGCCACGCAGCCATCGCGCTACTGGAATGGTATCGCGCGGCCGGGATCGACGTCGTTCTGGACGAGCGGCCGCGCGACCGTTTCGCCGAGACCCAGGCCGAGATCGAAGCGAGACGCGCGCGCAAGGCAAGTCCACCGACCCGGCCCGAATCCGCCGGCCCCACTCGCACGCCGGCGCCCATCGCGAAGCCCGTCGCGAGCCCGTCCGACAGCGCCGCGTTTCCAACCCCGCGCGTCGCCGTGCCGGACGACATCGCCGTGGCCGACGCCCGGGAACGCGCGCGCTCGGCCGCCGACCTTGCCGAGCTGCAGGCGGCGCTCGAGGCCTTCGACGGCTGCAATCTGCGTATCACCGCAAAGTCGACCGTCTTCGGCGACGGCAGCGAGACCGCCGACGTGATGTTTGTCGGAGAGGCCCCCGGCCGGGAGGAGGACGCGGCGGGTGTCCCCTTCGTTGGCCGCTCGGGCCAGCTGCTCAATCGGATGCTGGCGGCGATCGGACTGGAGCGGGAAGCCGTCCGGGTGACCAATACCGTGCCTTGGCGGCCGCCCGGCAACCGGCCACCGACACCCGCCGAGACGCTGATCTGCCTGCCATTCGTGCAGCGCCATATCGAGTTGGTGCAACCAAAGATCCTCGTCTGCCTCGGCTCGCCCGCCTCCAAGGCGCTCCTTGGCTCGCAGGAGGGTATTCTGCGCATCCGTGGCCAATGGACGCGCTATAGTTTCGGAGTCGCGGCCGACCAGGCCATCGACGCGACGGCGATGCTTCACCCCGCCTATCTGCTGCGCCAGCCCGCGCAAAAGCGACTGAGCTGGCGTGATCTGCTGGCGCTGAAAACCCGGCTCGCGGAGGAACGCGGGGCGGGGTGAACGCCAGTTGGACAAATGTCGCAAATGGCACTCGCCAAATCACCTCCAGAAGCCTAGCTGTCCGGCCAAAGCGCGACGCCGTGCCGACACGCAAAGCCAAGGCCAATCCCATGCCCGTGCCCGTCCAGATCCTGCCGATTGTCTCGCTGCTTCTCTCGACCTTCTTTCTGATGGCGGGCGCGGGTTTGATGGGCATCCTCCTGCCGGTTCGCGGCTCGATCGAGGGCTGGTCGAGCTATCAAATCGGCGCTTTCGGCACCAGTTACGCCATCGCCTTCACGCTCGGCTGCTTCGTGATGCCGCTGATCGTGCGCCGGGCCGGGCATGTGCGGACCTTTTCGAGTCTCGCCGCGTTGCTGGCGATCTCTGTGCTCTTATGCGCAATCTTCCTCGATCCAATCGCCTGGATCTTCTTTCGCGCCCTCGCCGGCTTTGCCTTGGCCGGCACCTACATGGTCGTCGAAAGCTGGCTCAACGAGCGCGTCACCAACGAGACCCGAGGGACGATCTTTTCGGTCTATATGATCGTCACCATGGCGGCGATGATGGGCGGTCAATACGTCATGCCATTGAGCCGACCCGAACTCGCCATTCCTTTTATGCTCTGCGCCATTTTGTTCGCACTGGCGGTGATCCCGACGGCCATGTCACAGGCCCCCTCCCCGAAACCACTGACCACCGTGAAAATCGATCTGCGTCTGATCTTCCGCAATTCGCCGGTGGCTTTCATCGGCGTGTTATTGGCCGGCGTTCTTTCCGGCGCATGGAACAATATGGCGCCGGTATTCGGCCAGAAGGCCGGTCTTTCCACGACGGAGATCGCCACTCTCGTCGTCGCGGCGATGGCTGGCGGCATCGTGTTCCAGGTGCCGCTCGGACGTATCTCGGACATGGTCGACCGGCGTTATGTCATGTCCGCCGCCGGGCTGATCGGCGTCGCGGGTGCAACGGCGGGCGTGTACGTCGCAGACGCCGGGGCCATCGCGCTTTTCGTCGTCGCCTTCGTCCTCGGCGGCATCATCTACCCGACCTATTCGCTCGCCGTTGCCCACGCCAACGACTACGCCGCCGACGAGGACTTCGTAAAGATCTCCAGTGGTCTGCTCATCCTCTATGGGATCGGGACGATGATCGGACCGCTCTACGCCGCTTATCTCATGGAGACCTTCGGCCCGCGGGGCATCTTCCAGTCGATCGGAACGGCTGCGGCACTCTATGCCGCCTATGCGTTCTATCGCACCTTCCGGCGGGTCTCGCTGCCGGCCGACGAGCGGGCCGACTTCCAGACGACGCCGCTCGCCCGCACCCAGACTCCGACGAGCTTTGCGCTCGACCCGCGCGCCGAGGCGCCACAGGAATTCGACGAAGCCGAGCCCTTGCCCGTCAAATGAAAAGGGCGGCCCCTGCGAGCCACCCCCATTCAACCTTAGCGAAATACGCGATTAGGCGATCTTGCCGCCGCCCTGCTTGGTGATGGCGATCAGCGACGGGCGCACCGGCATGTCGTCCTTGAAGTCGGGCCAGCGGGTCGAGGGATCCTCATAATAGGACGGACGGCCAAAGCCCTCCCAGTCCTCGCCGCCATCCGCCGGATGCTGAACCGCGACGAAGGCGGTCTGCATATCGGGCAACAGCAGCGGTCCGCACATCTCGGCGCCGACCGGCACCCGAAAGAACAGCTTCGACGTACCACGCGCCTCACCTTCGGTATCGACGGCGAACAATCCGTCGGTGCGCCCGGTCTTCTTCGGCGACATGCCGTCCGTCGCGACCCACAACCGGCCATCGCTGTCGATCGCGCAATTGTCCGGCATACCGAACCAGCCGTTTTTGGTCGTCTCAGTGGAGAAAGTCGCGCCAACTTCGGCAACGGACGGGTCGCCGCATTTGAGAAGGATTTCCCATTTGCCCGTCGTCGCGGCGAAATCTCCGCCGTCCTCGGCGATCTCGATGATGTGGCCGAAGGCATTGTCGACGCGCGGATTGGCCGGGTTCGGCTCCTCGCGCTTGGTGTTGTTGGTCAGCATGACGTAGACGCGGCCATTGGAGCCGTTGGGCTGGATGTCCTCCGGGCGATCCATCTTGGTCGCCTCGAGCAGATCGGCGGCCAAGCGGGTTTCGATGAGCACGTCCGCCTGGCTTTCGAAGCCGTTCTCGGCCGTGAGCGGTCCCTCGCCAAAGGTCAGCGGCAACCAGGCCACCGTGCCGTCCTCGGCGAACTTCGCGACATAGAGCGTGCCCTCCGCCAGCAAATCCATGTTGGCGGCGCGATCGTCGGCGTTGTAGGTGCCCACGGTGACGAATTTGTAGACATAGTCGAAGCGCTCGTCATCGCCGAGATAGAAGACGACGCGGCCGTCCCCGTTGACGATCGACTCCGCGCCCTCATGCTTGAAGCGCCCCATCGCGGTCCGCTTCTTCGGCACCGAGTTCGGGTCCTCCACGTCGACCTCGACGATCCAGCCGAAGCGGTTCGGTTCGTTCGGCTCCTTGGAGACGTCGAAGCGGTCGTGGAACTTGCCCCAGGCATAGGTCGCATCCGGCACGCCGTAGCGCTCGTAGTTCCTGGTCTCGCGGTGATCCGCGGCCAATTCGCCCATGAAATAACCGTGGAAGTTTTCCTCGGCCATCACGTAGGTACCCCAGGGAGTAACACCGCCGGCGCAGTTGTTGAACGTGCCGAAAACCTTGCGGCCAGTCGGGTCGGCGTTGGTCTGCATGCGCGGATCGCCAGCCGCGGGCCCGGTGAGCTCCATCTCGGTTTCGGCGGTGACCCGGCGGTTCTTCGCGCCGTCCTTCACCACCTGCCACTTGCCGCCCTCCTTGCGGATTTCGACGATGGAACCACCATGCGCGGCCATTTCGACATTGACCTGGTTCTCGTCGGCCTCGGCGACGACGAGCTTGTCACCGTCCACCGTGACGATCCCCGGGAACATGAGATGATCGTTGGTGTATTCGTGATTGACGACCAACAGGCCGTGCTCTGACGAGCCGTCGATCGGGACGTAGCCGACATAGTCGTTGTTGTAGCCAAATTGCCGGTTCTGAGCTTCCGGCGTCTGGGCCGTCGGATCGAACTCGGGCGAGTTGGGAAAGATCCCGTCGCCCCAGCGCAGCAGCACGTCGGCATCGTAGCCCTCGGCGACATGGTGGGTTTCGTCGACGCCAGCTTCGACTTCGGTGAAGTCGAAGCGCGATCCCGATGCGCCCTGCGCCTTCGCCTCGTCGGCGGCGACGAGCGCCAAAGGGCTCACCGTCGCGGCGATGGCCGTCGCGGCCAGCGAGCCGCGCAGGAAGTCACGGCGTGAGAAGCGCGCGGCGATGATCTCGCCCATGGTGCGATTGTCGGTCGGATTATGACCCTCGCCCGCCGCGTCCTCAAGCTGAGTGGTCCGGAAGACCGTGCCGTTTCCAACATGTTCGTTCATCGAATGACCCCTTTGTTGAAAGGTTAAGAACAATCCATCTTGCAATGGTTCTGATCTTACCTAAAGGGCCAATATCACGGTCAGATGACGGTCCGCCGCGGGCGGGCTCTCAACCGCTGGGCGGCGTCACCCGCCGGGCCTTCGAGCGCTCGATACCCAGCTGATGCTCCCGCCAGATGATGAAGATGCCGGCGGAAATGACGATGGCCGCGCCGACGAGCGTCGTCGAACTCGCGGCCTCATCGAAGGCGAAATAGCCGATGGCGATGGCCAGCAGCATCGAGGTGTATTCGAACGGCGCGATGGTCGAGGTATCGGCAAAGCGGTAGGCCGAGGTCAGCAGCAATTGCCCGACGCCGCCGCACAGCCCCGCCACGATCAGCAGAACGGCCTGTTCCCATGTCGGCAGCACCCATCCGAAAAAGATCGAGAAAAGCGCGATACCGGACGACGTCAGCGAGAAATAGACCACGATCGTCGCCGTCTTCTCGGTGCGGACGAGACGGCGGATCTGGATCATCGCGACGGCCGCCACCGCCGCCGAAATGACGGCCGCGATAATGCCGATCGCCTCCGCGCTGTCGACGGCATCGCCGCCCAGGGTCAGCTTCGGCAAGGTCACCACCACGATGCCGACCAGACCGACCAGTGCCGCGGTCCAGCGATAGAGGCGCACGACCTCCTTGAGGAAGACGGCGGCGAAGACGACCGTGAGCGGCGGCGCGCCATAGGTGATGGTAATCCACTCAGGATAGGGCAGTCGGGTCAGCGCGTAAAAGCCCAGCCCCATCGAGGTGACGCCGATCAGCCCCCGGCCGATATGGGCGGGCAGATTGTCGGTCTTCAAAGCCGTCCTCAGATCGCCGAGCCAAGCGAGATAGAGTACCACCGGAACCAAGGCGAAGAACGAGCGGAAGAACACGATCTCGCCGGCCGGGATGCCCTCGCCGCCCGCCTTGATCACAGTCTGCATGGCGACGAAAACCACGACCGACAGGCATTTCAGAAAAATGCCGCGCATCGGCGACTCGGCTGATGCCGGCCGACTGTCCATCCTCTCCCCTCTCCTGCCTCAATTTTCGCTGTCCGCGCGGACGCACCGCCGGTTGTCGTGTCGCTTCCCTCTGAGCAGTCCTTAGCGCGCCGCCTGCAACGCCTCCCAAACCCGCAACGGTGTTGCCGGCATGTCGATATGATCGACGCCGGCGGGCCGCAACGCATCGGCGACCGCGTTCATCACCGCCGGAGCGGCGCCGATAGTACCAGCCTCGCCGGCGCCCTTGATGCCGAGCGCGTTCGTCGTCGACGGGACGTTCCGGGTCTTGAAGGCGAAGAACGGCAGGTCCCAGGCGCGCGGCATGGCATAATCCATGAAACTCGCGGTGACGAGCTGACCGTCCGCGTCATAGACCGCGTTTTCGAGCAGGGCCTGGCCGATCCCCTGCGCGACGCCGCCATGAATCTGGCCGGCGAGCAGCATCGGATTCACCGTTACCCCGAAATCGTCGACGATCGTATAGGCAAGGATTTCAATCGTCCCTGTCTCCGGATCGACTTCGACTTCACAGATATGGGTGCCGTTCGGATAGGTCGCCTCGTCCTGCTTGAACTCGCCGGCGGCCTTGCGGTCCTCGGCGGTGGGGGCGGCCGCAGCGATGGCGGCGAAATCGATCGAACGGTCGGTGCCGACGATCCGGGCGGTTCCGCCATCGAGTTCGATATCGCCAGCCGATGCCTCCATCTCGCTCGCCGCCAGCTTCTTGATCTTGTCCGCCAGAGCCTGGCTCGCCCGCCGCACCGACACCGCACCAAGCGGGATCGACCGCGAGCCGCCGGTGCCGCCGCCGGTCGGCGTGTCGTCGGTATCGCCCTGTTTCACGTCGATCAGATCGTAGTCGAGATTCAGCGCCTCGGCGACGAACTGGGCGTAAGCCGTGGCATGGCCCTGCCCGTTCGACTGCGTGCCGATCTTCAGTTCGATGCGCCCCGCCGGGGTCAATTCGGCATAGGCCGGCTCGGAGCCGGCGAAGGCACAGGCCTCGACATAGGTGGCCATGCCGATGCCGCGAAGCTTGCCTTGTTCCTTGGCGCTTTCCCGGCGCGCTTCGAACTCCTGCCAACCCGACTGCCGCATCGCCTCGGCGAGATGGCCCTCGAAATCGCCGGTGTCATACATCCGGCCGACCGCCGTGGTGTAGGGAAGCTGATTGGGGCGAATGAAGTTCTTACGCCGGATCTCCTCGCGGGCCAGCCCCGTATCGAGCGCGCATTGATCCACCAGCCGTTCGATCAGATAGGACGCCTCCGGACGCCCGGCGCCACGATAGGCATCGATGGGAACGGTGTTGGTGTAGACCAAGTGGCAATCGACATTGACCGCCTCGATGTCATAGAGGCCCGGCGCCATCGACATGCCGAGATAGGGAATGAACGGCCCGTTCTGCGACAGATACGCCCCCATATTGGCGTAAAGGTCGATGTCGAGAGCGAGAAAGCGCCCGTCCTCGTCCATCGCCATGCGTGCCGTCACGACATTGTCGCGGCCATGCGCGTCGGAGACGAAATGCTCGCCGCGGTCACCGGTCCATTTGACCGGGCGAGCGAGGCGCTTGGCCGCTACGAGCACCAGAACATGTTCGCGGTACAGGAACGCCTTGGTCCCGAAACCGCCGCCGACATCCTTGGTCACGACCCGCACCTTCGACGGATCGACCTTGAGCACTTTCTTGGCCAGCACCGACTGGATGCCGTGAACGCCCTGGCTACCGGTCGTCAAGATCCAGCGATCCTCGTCCTGCGACCACTCTCCAAGGGCCGAGCGAAGCTCCATATAATTGCAGACGAGACGGTTTTGACGAAGCGTGATCTCAGTCACCCGGGGCGCATTCGCGAACGCCTCCTCGGTCCGCTGCTTGTCGCCCATGTTGAGATGGCCGCCGATGTTGCCGTCACTGTCCGGCCACACCGGCGCCGCGCCGTCCGCCGTTGCCGTTTCGATATCGGCAACGACCGGCAGCGGCTCATAGTCGACGACGAGGAGCTCGGCGGCGTCCGCCGCCTGGATCGCCGTTTCGGCAACCACGAAGGCAACCGCATCGCCGACATGCCGAACGACATCGCGGCAGAGCACCGGAATGTCGCGGGCCGACACGTTGCTGCCGTCCGGCTGTTCCAGCAATGCCTGACAGGGCACATCGCCGAGTTCGGCGACGTCCGCATGGGTCAGCACCAGATGCACGCCCGGCGCGGAACGGACGGCTTCGACATCCGTGATAGTGAAATTCGCGTGAGCATGTGGCGAGCGCACCACCACGGCATGCAGGATGCCGGGCCGGGTTTCGTCGTCCGTGTAACATCCCTCGCCCCGGATGAAGGCGTCGTCCTCCTTCCGCAGAGCCGAAGCGCCAAGGCCGAATTTCGGGGTCATCACGTTCATGGGAACAAGCTCCTGGACGGGGATGCGCTGCCATTGCGGTTCGGCGCGCGAGTGGGGACGAGGCCACAACCGGCGTTTCGAACGCCTCACTTATTGCGTCGAACCCCTTCCGTCGAGGGCCGGCGCGATCCCGAATGCCGGCGCTCGGCCGACCGACGACGCCATCGGTCGGTTGGCAATTCGTCCGCTTGGGGTTACCTCCCGCTGCAATACGAAAGGAACCGCCCCATGCTTCGCACCGACGACGGTCAGACCATCAAGCTCGCAGACTACCGTGCAACGGACTTCGCCCTGCATTCGGTGGCGATGACGATACGGCTGTTCGAGGGTCGCGCCGATATCGACACGACGCTCGAGCTTGAGCGGCGCGAGGGAGCCGACGCCGCCGCCCCGCTGGTCCTCGACGGCGACGAATTGACGCTCACCGGCCTCTCGTTCGACGGCGCGGCGCTGGATGCGGGCCGGTACGAGGCGTCTCCCGGGCGGCTGGAAATCACCGGTCTGCCGTCTGGCGGACGCTTCACGCTCGACGTCGCGACGTCGCTCGTGCCGGAAAACAATACGAAACTGATGGGGCTTTACCGGTCCAACGGCATCTGGTGCACCCAATGCGAGGCCGAAGGCTTCCGCCGCATCACCTACTTCCTCGATCGCCCGGACGTGCTGGCGCCTTACACGGTCAGAATCGAGGCTGACCGGGTGGCCGCGCCCATTTTGCTGTCGAACGGCAACCCGGCGGAGGCGGGCACCCTTCCCGACAATCGGCATTTCGCCGTCTGGAACGATCCTTTCAACAAGCCGTCCTATCTTTTCGCCATGGTCGCCGGTGATCTCGACTCGATTCACGAGCGATTCACCACCGCGAGCGGCAAACCCGTCAGCCTCGGCATCTATACCGAAAAGGGCCGCGCCGCGCAGGCCGGCTACGCCATGGATGCATTGCGGCGATCCATGATCTGGGACGAGCGGCGCTTCGGCCGCGAATACGATTTGGACGTCTTCAACATCGTGGCGATCGCCGATTTCAACATGGGTGCGATGGAGAACAAGGGACTCAACGTCTTCAATCACAAATATGTCCTGCTCGACCCCGAGACGGCGACGGACACCGATTATGCCGGCGTGGAAACGGTCATCGCCCACGAGTATTTCCACAACTGGACCGGCAATCGGATCACCTGCCGCGACTGGTTTCAGCTCTGCCTGAAGGAAGGTCTGACGGTCTATCGCGACCAGGAATTCAGTGCCGACGAACGGTCGGCCACGGTTCAGCGCATTAGCTCCGTCCGGCGGCTGAAGGCGCATCAGTTTCCCGAGGACCAGGGCCCCCTGCAACATCCCGTCCGACCGGCGGAATACCGCGAGATCAACAATTTCTACACGGCGACGGTCTACGACAAGGGCGCCGAACTGGTACGGATGATCGCGACGATCCTCGGCCGCGACGGCTTTCGAACGGGCATGGACCTTTACTTCGACCGCCACGACGGCGACGCCGCGACGATCGAGGACTTCATCGCCTGTTTCGAGGCCGCGACCGGCGAAGACCTGTCCCACCTTGCGCTATGGTACGGCCAGGCGGGAACACCTACTCTCACCGTCACTGAGGACTACGACGCCGCAGCCGAGCGTCTGACGGTCGGTTTCAAGCAGACACTGCGGCAAGGCGCCGCCGGCACCGGAACCGCCCCGGTGCATATTCCGATCCGCTTCGGCCTCGTCGGCTCCAATGGCCAAGACAAGGACGCGGCACCGGTCCACGGCGCGGATGTGCGAGGCGATGTCATTCATCTGATTGAGGCTGAAGACAGCGTCGTCTTCGAAAATCTGAACGAACGCCCCTATCTGTCCGTGCTCCGGGACTTTTCGGCACCGGTGACGCTCGATCACGCCCAAAGCGAAGCCGACCGCCTTGCCCTCGCCCGTCTCGACCCGAACCTGTTCAACCGCTGGCGCATCCTGAACGATCTCGTCGGCGCGGCGCTGACAGAGGCGAGCCGGAGGCCATCGACCGCGGCCCAAGCCCCGCTGTCACCCGAAATTATCGATGCCATCCTCGGCTCGGCGGGCGACGAAAGTCTGGAAGCGGCATTCCGCGCCCAGGCGCTTGCCTTGCCCGGCGAGGCTGAGATCGCCCGCATGCTCGCGGAGAATGTCGATCCCGACGTCGTTCACGCCGTCGTCGAGGCGGCCCGGCGCGACGTGGGCCAGCGCGGCGCTTCCCTGTTCGCCCGTCTCCATGGAGACCGGCAAACCGGCACGGCCTTCTCACCTGATGCCGAGAGCGTCGGAAGGCGGGCTCTCGCCAATGCCGCGCTCGGCTATCTCGCCACCGCGACCGGCGATTGCGGCCCGGCGGAAGACCAGTATGCCACCGCCGGAAGCATGACCGACCGCCTCGCCGCCCTGACGGTCCTGGTGCATCGCTTTCCCGACACGCGGGCGTCCACGTCTGCCCTGAACGATTTCTACGCCCGCTTCGAGCAGGATGGTCTCGTCATCGACAAATGGTTCGCGATCCAAGCGACGATCCCGAGCCTGATGGCGGTCGAAATCGTCGCCGACCTCGCCTCGCATCCAGTGTTTTCCCTGAAGAACCCGAACCGCGTCCGGGCGCTTGTCGGTACGTTCGCGGCAGCGAACCAGCTGGCGTTCCACCGTCCCGATGGCGCCGGATACCGCTGGGTCGCCGGGCAACTGGTGGAGATCGACCGCCTGAACCCGCAGGTCGCGGCCCGGGTCGCGACCACTTTCCGCTCTTGGCGAAGCCTGGAGCCCGCTCGCCGCGACAAGGCGAGTGCGACATTGCGGCAACTGCTTGAACTTAAAGACATCTCGACCGACCTGCGAGATATCTTGGGACGATCTTTGCGATAGGCGATCTGTTCATTGACTCCATAATCTTGTCGCAATTCAGCTCTGGACAAGGTGATTCGCCTCTGATCAATTGGCGGTGATTCGGATGTGCGGCATACCGAATCGTTGAGATGCGGTTACGAGGGGTTATGCATGAGAGCGGACGCGTCAAACGCGCCGGCCGGGGGACTATTGTCCCGATTCGAGGCTTTGCTAACCGCTAAAACGGAGATCGCCGGGCACGCCAAGATGCTGGCGGGTCCGACCTACGAGAAACTCCTGCGCTCCGAAAAGGCGCTCCGCCGCGCCATCCCCATCCTGATCATTCTTTTTCTGGCGATTGCCGCGATCGCGCGCCTTGCGGCGCTCGTCGAAGAGCGTTTCGCATTGGAGGAAGCCGCACTGCGCGACCTCCAGATCGCGACGACGCTGATGCGGGCGGAAAGCCAGGTCGCCTATGCGTCGGATCCGAAGATGGCGGACGCGAATGCGCTGTTAACCAGTGCGATTCCGGCAGCGCTGATCCAGCGGGGACGCTTTGCCGTCGTCAGTAATGCCAGTGGGCTGATCACCGCGGTCATGCCGGGCTATGAACACCTCCTCGGTGACGATCTGATGCTCTTGCTGGACGAGTCGCAGGCGCTGCTGATGTTCGGGCAGCGCGCGGGCGTGCAGCATACGCGGTTCCAGGGCGAGGCCGCCTTTGTCGCCAGCGCGACCTTGGCCGGCGGTCAGGGCACCGTCACCTTCATCCAGCCCGACGTCGACCTGCTTGCCGATTGGCGCAGCGCGGTCTCGTTGAACGTCACGCTGTTCGCCTTCACCAGCATCATCATGCTGGTCATTCTCTACGCTTATTTCCGCCAGGCGACGCGCGCCCAGGACGCCGACGCTCTGTATCTGGAGACCCATCAGAAGGTCGACACCGCCTTGTCGCGCGGCCAGTGCGGCCTTTGGGACTGGGACATCGCGCGCGGGCGAATGTACTGGTCACGCTCGATGTACGAAATGCTCGGCCTGCAACCAACGGACAGCGTTCTTGCCTTCGGCGATGTCGCGCCACTGCTCCATCCCGACGACGGCAACCTGCTCGATGTCGCCCGGTACGTCGCGGCCGGAAAGATCACCAGCCTCGATCACAACTTCCGCATGCGCCGCAGCGATGGCGCCTATGTATGGCTCCGTGCGCGGGCCCAGGTGACGCGCACCGGCGAGAATGAAGTCCATCTGATCGGCATCGCGCTCGACGTCAGCGAGCAACAGGAGCTCGCCCGCCTCACCGACGAAGCCAACAAGCAGCTCAACAGCGCGATCGAGAACATCTCGGAAACCTTTGTCCTCTGCGACAACCGCAACCGTCTTGTCCTCTGCAATTCCAAATACCGCCAGACCTTCGGCCTCACCGAGGCGGACGTCGCGCGCGGGACCCCGCTCGACGAGGTCATTGCCAAGGCCCGCAAGCCGATCAATAGCCACACGGTCACCAGCCCGGCATTCGCCGAGGGCGAGCGAGCCTCGGAGGCGCTGCTTGCCGACGGCCGCTGGCTGCTTTTGTCGGAGCGACGCACCGCCGATGGCGGGTTCGTCTCTGTCGGAACCGACGTGACGCAGCTCAAACTGCACCAGGCACGGCTGTCGGATTCCGAGCGGCGCCTGATGGCGGTCATCGATGATTTGTCGATTGCGCGGCGGGACGCGGAGAAGAAGGCCGTCCAGCTGACCCAGCTGAACCAAAATTACGCCGTCGAGAAAGAACGCGCGGAGGGCGCCTCGCGCGCCAAGACGACCTTCCTCGCCAATATGTCGCATGAGCTGCGAACGCCGCTCAACGCCATTCTCGGATTCTCCGAGATCATGCGCCAAGGAACCTTCGGCCCGATCGGCTGCGAAAAATACGGCGAATACACCGAAGACATCCATCAGAGCGGCCACTATTTGTTGCGGCTCATCGACGACATCCTCGACATGGCCAAGATCGAGGCCGGGCGCCTCGTCCTTTCTCCCGAGGAAATCGATATCACCGAGATCGTCGCGGAGGCCACGAAGATCATCGAGGTCCAGGCCGAACAGAAGGCGATCCGCTTCGAGGGCAGCGCCCCAGACCAGTTGTCGTTCCAGTCCGACCGCCGGGCCACCAAGCAGATCCTTCTCAATCTCCTGTCCAACGCGGTCAAATTTACCGACCCGGGCGGCACGGTCCGGCTGAGGGTGAGGGCCGTGGGCGACACGGCGCTGATCACGATCTCCGACACCGGCATGGGCATCCCACAAGCCGCACTGGCCAGCCTCTGTCGACCGTTCGAGCAGATCGAGAACGAATTGACCCGCAGCAACAAGGGGACGGGGCTCGGCCTCGCCATCGCCCGCTCCCTGGTGGAGCTTCAAGGCGGCCGTATGCGGATCAGTTCCTGCGTCGACGTGGGAACTGTCGTGGCGATCCGCCTTCCGATCGCCCCAATCCAGGCGCCAGGCGCCGCGGCAGGGAAAGTCGAGATGGCGCAGGTGACGACCGCCTGATCGCCAAATCGCCCCGCTTCCACGCTCAGGCCCGGCGAAGCCCCGGGTCCGCAGCCTCTGCCGGCGCCTCTTGCGAAGCCGCAACGGGCAACAGCGCATCGAAAACGGCCCGGACGGCGGCCGCCGTCTCCGCCAGAAGCGGCTCCAGCCCATCCGTTCCCTCGGCGTCGAGCGCCCGAACCAGGCGGTCGGCAAGCCCCGGCGGCAGATCCTCCACTCCCTGGACGCCGCCTGGCCCGAGCCGCAGGATCTGGATGACGCAGGTGTAGCGGCGCATGGCGGCCGCCAGATCGCACATTGCCTCGACACCGGCGGCCAGATCGGCCGCATCGAGAACGTCCGCCGTCGGCGCACCGACAAGGTCGAGATCGGCGCGACCGGTCAGCAATGCCCACTGCGCCAGGAATTCCAGATCGATGAGGCCGCCTGGGCGCAGCTTGAGGTCGAGCGGCCCCTTCGCCGGCTTGTCGCGCTCGATGCGCCGGCGCATCTCGCCGACGTCACGGGACGTCGTCGCTTCATCACGCGGTTGGGAAAGGATATCGCGAACGGTGCGGGTCACCTCCGCGCAAAGCTCCGGGTCACCGGCGATCGGCCGCGAGCGCGTCAGCGCCATCCGTTCCCAGGTCCATGCCTCGTCCAACTGGTAGCGGCGAAACGAGTCGATGCGGGTTGCCAGCGGCCCCATATTGCCCGAAGGGCGCAGCCGGAAATCGACCTCGTAAAGCACACCCTCACGCATCGGAATGGTCAGTGCCGCAATCAAGCGTTGTGTGAGACGGGCAAAATAGAGACCTGACGACAACGGCTTTTCGCCGTCGGATTCTTCGGCCGCTTCATCGTGGTCATAAAGCAGGATCAGGTCGACATCCGAGCCCGCCGTCAACTCGCGGCTGCCGAGCCGGCCCATGCCGAGCAAGGCGATTCTCGCACCGGCGACATGACCATGACGCACGGTAAAGGCTTCCGTGACCGCGTCCAACGTCGCCTCCAGCACCACGTCGGCGATGTTCGAGAAGGCTAGTCCTGCCTCGCCGACATCGACCACGCCGCTGAGCAACCGCGCCCCGACCAGGAACCGCTGTTCCGACGCGAAGATACGCAGCCGGGCAAGCACGTCCTCGTAGCCGTCGGCCTCGGTCAGGAACATCGCCAGACGTTCCGACATCAGGTCGCGGTCCGGCACCTCGTCGAAAAAGGCCGGATCGAGCAGCGCGTCGAAAACGTGCGGGCGCGCGGCGATCGTGTCGCGCAGCGCCGGCGCCGACGTGATGATCAGGGCGAGAAGGTCGAGGACACGCGGATTGGAGGCAATCAGCGAAAAGAACTGAATCCCTGACGGCAGCCCCGCCAGGAACGTGTCGAAGGCGGCGATGGCGCCATCGGGGTCCTTCGCACCCGAAAACGCCTTCAGCAGCATCGGCAGAACCTTGGTCAGGCGTTCCCGCGCGGTCTCCGAACGGGTGGCGCGATAGCGTCCGTAGCCCCAGGAACGTACGATCCTGGCGACGTCCTCCGGACGGGAAAAACCGAGCTCTCGCAATCGGGCGAGTGCTTCCGGGTCGTCCTCGCTGGCCAGCAGTGCCTTGAATCCCGCTTCCTCGATCGCACTCGTCTCGCGGTCGCGTCCGTCGCTGAACAGCCGCGTGTAACGCCGGTCGACTCGGCTGAGCCGTTCCAGCAGCGCCTTCGAGAACGCCGCGCGATCCTCAAATCCGGCGAGACGGGCGATGCGTTCGACCCCCTCCTCTTCCTCCGGCAAGGTATGGCTCTGCTCGTCGGCCACCATCTGGATGCAGTGCTCGATGCGGCGAAGAAACCAATAGTCCGAGACCAGTTCGGCCTCCGTCTCCTCCACGATCCAGCTCCCGGCGGCGAGCTCGGCGAGCGCCTTGTCGGTGCGGCGCTGGCGCAGCCTGGGTGCGCGGCCACCGGCGATCAGTTGCTGGGCCTGAACGAAGAACTCGACCTCCCGGATGCCACCGCGCCCAAGCTTCACATTGTGCCCGGCAACGCCGATGTCGTCGAAGCCGCGATGTCGATCGATGCGCGTCTTCATCGCCTGGATGTCGGCGATCGCCGCGAAGTCGAGATATTTCCGCCAGACGAAGGGCGTCAGTTCCTGAAGGAACGCCTCTCCCGCCGCGCGGTCGCCCGCCACCGGCCGCGCCTTGATCATCGCGGCGCGCTCCCAATTGCGCCCGCTGCCCTCGTAATAGGTGAGCGCCGTGTCGACCGAGATCGCCAGCGGCATCGCCCCCGGATCGGGCCGCAGCCGCAGGTCGGTGCGAAACACATAGCCGTCGGCCGTGCTCTCGCCGACGATCCGCACCAACCGACGCACCAATTTGGACAGCGTGTCGACCGCTTCCGTGGGGTCGGCGCAGATGCCGGCCGATTCCTCGAAGAAGACGATGAGGTCCACGTCGCTCGAATAATTGAGCTCGCCCCCGCCGAGTTTGCCCATGCCGAGCACGAACAACCCGCACCCCGTCTCCGGGTCCTCCGGATGCGGCAGCACGAGCTTGCCGGCGCGGTGCGCGTCGGCAAGACAGAAACGCAAGGCCGCGCCGATCGCGACCTCGGCGAGATCGGACAAATCGGCGGTGGTCTCGGCGGGCGTCGCGGCACCGAACAGATCCCGCAAGGCGATCAGCAGCGAAACCTCGCGCTTGATCAGCCGAAGCTCCCTCATTAGCGCGCTTTCGCCCTGATCCGTCGCGGGCAGTTTTCGCAACAGGGCGATCCGCTCGGCGATGCGCTGCTTCGCGTCCTGGTCGAACAACGCCTCCAGCCACTCGGGATGCTGCTGCATCTGGGTGTTCAGATAGGATGAGAGGTCGAGCACGGCCCCAAGACGTTCGGCCTCCGGGCCACCTTCTGTCAGGAACGCCACGAGCCTTGGGCACTCCCCCGCCGCGGCCGCCGCTTTCAGATCGGCGAGCCACGCCGCCGCCTTGTCCGGGTCTAGCGGCGCCAATCGGTGGCCGCCGTCGATCCCGAGACCTCTTGCCTCATCCTTCGCCATCCAGAAGCGTCTTTCCGTCGAGAGGGAACTCCAGGATCACTGTAAGGCCCGGAGCGGCATCCTCAAGCGTCAACGTTCCGCCATGCACACGGGCGATGGCCTGAACCAGCGACAGACCGAGCCCGGAGCCCGGCAGCGAGCGGCTCTGGTCGAGACGATAGAAGCGCTCCAGCACCCGTTGGCGCTGCTCGGCGGGGATGCCGGGACCATTGTCCGAAACCACCAACCGGCACAGCCCCCCGTTCTCCGCGAGCCGGATCGCGATCACCGTGCCGCCGTCGCCGGTTGCGTATTTCAGTGCGTTGTCGAGAAGATTCGACAGCGCCTGGGCGATCAACTCCCTGCTGACCGAGGCGATCACCGGTGCGGCCGCGTCGATGACGAGGCGGGCGCCGGCCTCTTCGGCCAGTGGCTCGTAGAGTTCCCCGACATCGGCGACGATCGTGGCGATATCGACCCGATCCTTGAGAACCGGATGCGAGCCGGCCTCGACCCGCGAGATCATCAGCAGTGCATCGAAAGTGCGGATCATCTGGTCCGCCTCGGCGATCGTGCCTTCCAGCGCCTCGCGCGGATCGCCCTCTCCGGAGGCCGTCGCCAGCGCGGCCTCGACGCGGTTGCGCAACCGCGTCAGCGGCGTCTTGAGATCATGCGCGATATTGTCGGAAACCTGCCGGAGCCCCTCCTGCAACAGGGCAACCCGGGCCAGCAGCGTATTGAGGTTTTCCGACAATCGATCGAACTCGTCGCCCGCGCCGGTCACCGGCAGCCGCTCGGTCAGATCGCCGGCCAGGATGCGGGCGCTCGACGCCGACATGCGGTCCAGCCGCTGCAAGGCGCGGCGACCGACCAGGAGCCAGGCGAACAGCGCGCCGGCACCCATCAGCGCCAGCGCCAGGATCAACGCGCTGCGGACGATCTGGCGAAAACGTTCCTGTTCGGTCTGGTCGCGCCCGACGAGCACGCGCATCCCGTTCGGCAGGCTGACGACTTCGGCGAGAGCGAGATGATAGCGATCGTCGGCATTCTCGGCGAAACGTTCGTAGGCGAAGACCTTTTCGGTAAAGCCCGCTTCGTCGAGGACACCGGCCTGCAGGTTCTCGACATTACCGGCGATGATCCGGCCGGTCGCGTCGGTGACCAAATAGAGCGAAGCTCCGGGTTGGCGGGCGCGACGATCGACGGTCCGCACGAGGCCGACGATTCCGGCGGTGCGGTAGACCTGCGCGAGATCGCTGAGTTCCTCGGAAATCGCCGCGCGGCTCTGGCTTTCCAGAATTCCCGACGCCGTGGCTGTGACATAGAAGACCAGAACGACGGCGAAGACGGCGAAAAGCAGCAGGTAGACGGCCGACATTCGAACGGCCGTCATGCGCATCAGCGCCTTCAGTCGCTCCATGCCCCGAAACCTCTTACCTGTCCTGTTCGCCCGCACGCATGATGTAGCCGGAACCGCGCACGGTATGCAGCAGCGGGGAATCGAAGTCCCGCTCGATCTTCGAGCGCAGCCGCGAGATATGAACGTCGATGACGTTGGTCTGCGGGTCGAAATGATAGTCCCAGACGTTTTCCAGAAGCATGGTGCGGGTAACGACCTGGTTGGCATGCTTCATCAGATATTCGAGCAGACGAAACTCGCGCGGCTGGAGCACCACCACCTTGCCGGCACGCCGGACTTCATGGGACAGGCGGTCGAGTTCGAGATCGCCGACCCGGTAGCTGGTCTCGACGTCCTTGCCGCCGCGGCGCCGGCCGAGCACCTCGACCCGGGCCAGCAACTCGGAGAAGGCGAAGGGCTTGGCCAGATAATCGTCGCCCCCGGCCCTCAGCCCGGTAACCCGGTCGTCGACCTGGCCCAGCGCCGAAAGGATCAGCGCCGGCGTTCCGTCGCCCTTCTCGCGCAGACCGGATATCACCGAGAGGCCATCACGCTCCGGCAACATACGATCGACGATCAACACGTCGTAGGAGCGGCTGTCAGCCATATGGAAGCCGGTTTCGCCATCGCCGGCGTGATCGGCCACATGACCGGCCTCCCGCAGCGCCTTGACCAGATACGCCGCCGCCTCGCGGTCGTCTTCGATGATCAGGATGCGCATGGATTCGGTCGATGTTCCAAGGGCCGTGGAAGAGGACATGATCGGCTCCCTTATCTGATCCATTTTGCGCAAAAGAAAAGCGGCGAAGGTGCAAAGGCAACTCATTGCGAGCTGCCCGCCCCTTCGCCACCCATCGGGAACCGGCCGGCGACCGGGGAAGGTTACCGACCCGGAGCAGGGATCAGCCCTTGTCGATCGGCAACGCCACGAAGCGGTTCTGGTCGCCGTTCTTCAGCTGGAAGAGCGCAGCCTTGCGGCCGTTCTTCGAGGCATCCGCAAGCGCGGCCTGCACCTCCTTCTGGCTCGCAACGCTCTTGCCGTTCACCGCGATGATGACATCGCCCGCTTCGACGCCCTTGTCGGCCGCCGATGAGTCCGGATCGACATCGGTCACGACCACGCCCTTGCCGTCCTCGGACGGCGTCAGCGTCAACCCGTAACCGGACAAGGAGGACGGATCGACCGGAGCCTTGCGACTGCTGGATTCTTCAGCCGACGACGCCTCGTCGAGGCTTGCGAGATTACCGAGCGTGACCGAAATGTCCTGCGCCTTGCCGGCACGCCAGACGGTGATGTCGACCTTGGTGTCCGGCTTGTAGTTGCCGATCTTGCGAGCCAGCTCACGCGGGCCATCCACCGTCTCGCCATCGACCGCGGTGATCACGTCGCCGGTCGCGACCCCGGCCTTCGACGCCGGCGTTTCCGTCTCCGGCAAGGTAACGATCGCGCCCTTTTCGTCGGCGAGCCCAACCGCTTCGGCGATATCGTCCGTCACCGAGGCGATCTGGACGCCCAGCCAACCGCGTTCGACATTGCCGCCGTCGCGCAGAGAAGCGACGACGTCCTTGGCGACCGAGGCTGGAATCGCGAAGGCGATGCCGACATTGCCGCCGGACGGCGAGAAGATCGCCGTGTTGACGCCGATGACCTTGCCGTCGAGGCCGAAGGCCGGACCGCCGGAATTACCCCGGTTTACCGCCGCGTCGATCTGCAGGAAGTCGTCATAGGGGCCGGCGCCGATGTCGCGGCCGCGCGCCGAGACGATGCCGGCCGTAACCGAGCCGCCGAGGCCGAACGGATTGCCGACGGCCACGACCCAGTCGCCGATGCGAACCGCCTCGTCATCGCCAAACTCGACATAGGTGAACTTCTTGTCGTCCCGGTCCACCTTGAGCAGCGCTAGATCGGTGCGCTTGTCGGTGCCGATCAGCCGGGCGTCGTATTCGGTGCCGTTGTCCATGACGATCGTGTATTTGCTACCGTCGCCGACAACATGGTTGTTGGTGACCAGGTAGCCGTCATCGGAGATGAAGAAGCCGGAACCCTGGCCCATCGACTGACGCGGCTGGCGGCGCGGGCGCATGCCCTCCGGCATGCCGTTCTGGCCGGGGATGTCGAAAAAGCGGCGGAGCGGGTGATCCTCCGGCAGATTGTCGAACGGGCTGGCCATGTCCTGACCGTCGGCAACCGCGGGTGAGATGTTCTGCGTGACCCGCACCGAAACCACCGCCGGAGAAACCTTTTCGACCACGTCGGCGAAGCCGAAATTCTGGGTCGGCGCCTCGACCTGCACCGGCTGGGCAAAGACCGGAACAACGTTTGTTACAACGCCTCCGGAGAATGCCAGGCCGGCGACGCCGGCGGCCAGCGCACCGGCGATCAGACCGCCACGCTTGGTCTTGCTCTTCGTCTCGTTCCGCATCGAAAACCCTTTCGCTAGGTTGTTCAAATCCCAGGCGAACCGGCGTTCACGCCGATCTCGCCATCGATGCGACCAGAGATAGGGTGCCCGAGGTTACAGGAGCTTTTCGGCTGCGTGAAATCTTCGTAAGGTTGCGAAGAGACGAGGAACGCAGGTGAGCACGGTCGCCCTGTTCGCCGTCCTGAGCCTACCGCCGCGCCTTGACGACGTCGGCGATGGCGGCTTCCTCTTCGGCCGAAAGATTCGGCGGCGTGCCGCTTTCGCGTCTGCGGCTGCGCAGGGCCATCAGAGCGAATCCGACGCCGCCGAGAAGCAGGATGATCGGCGCGCCCCATAGCGCCAGCGTCGCCCAGTCGAAGCGCGGCTTGAGCAGCACGAAAGCACCATAGCGCGACACCAGATAATCGAGGACTTCCTCATTGGTATCACCGGCGACAAGGCGTTCGCGAACCAGAAGACGCAGGTCCTTTGCGAGATCGGCGTCGGAATCGTCGATCGACTGGTTCTGGCAAACCAGGCAGCGCAAACCGGCCGAAAGCTCCCGCGCCCGGGCTTCGAGCACCGGATCGCTCAAGACCTCGTCGGGATTGACGGCGAAGGCCGGCCCGACCGCGAGCCCGCCCGGCAGCAGAATGGCGAGCAGAGCGAAGACCGAAAGCAGATATCGAAAGCGCCGAATCATGGCTCAGACCTTCGCCATCACGGACGTCCACTTCCGGCTGCGCGCCGGCGCGCCAACCCGCAGCCGCCGGTCTGCCAGCGAGATCACCCCACCCAGAGCCATCAGGACCGAGCCGATCCAGATCAGCGTGATGAACGGCTTGTACCAGATGCGCACGACGGTCGAACTGCCGTCATCGGCCGGGTCGCCCAGCGCGATGTAGAGCTGAGAAAACCAGCGGGTGCGGATGCCGGCTTCGGTCGTCGGCGCCTGCCGTGCCGGATAGAAGCGCTTGCCGCTTTCCAGCGTGCCGGCGTCGCGACCGTCGCGGCTCAGCGCGAACGTGCCGACCTGTTCCTCGAAATTCGGCCCCTGACGCGGCGCGATGCCCTCGTATCGCAGCGTGTAGCCACCGACATCCACGCTGTCACCGGGAGCCATCGAAAGCACGTCCTCGGTCTCGAAGGACGAGACCGTGACGACGCCGAGCACCAGAACGCCGACGCCGAAATGAGCGAGAACCGTGCCGAACGCCGAGCGCGGCAGGCCCCTCAGGCGTGACAGCCCCTTGCGCCAGCCTACCTTGGCGAAGTTGGCCCGGCCGTAGAGATCCGTCAGGCTGCCGACCAGGAGCCAAACCGCGAGGCCGAATCCGAGTGACGCCAGAATCTTCGTGCCGGAGGTCACCGCGACGGCTACGATCACCGTGAACATGACCGCGCCGATGGCGAAATAAAGCCGCTGCGCGGCGGCGAGGAGATCGCCTCGCTTCCAAGCCAGCAGGGGCCCGAACGGAAGCGCGAACAAAAGCGGCACCATCAACGGCCCGAAGGTCAGATCGAAGAACGGCGCCCCGACCGAGATTTTCTCGCCGGTGATGACCTCGAGCACCAGCGGATAGAGCGTGCCGATCAGCACGGTCGCCGCCGCGGTGGTGAGAAACAGATTGTTGAAGACCAGCGCGCCCTCGCGGCTGATCGGCGCGAACAACCCACCCGACTCCAGTGTCGAGGCCCGCATTGCGAACAGCGCCAGCGACCCGCCGATAAACAGACACAGGATCATCAGGATGAAGATGCCGCGCTCCGGGTCCGTGGCGAAGGCATGCACCGACGTCAGCACACCCGAGCGCACCAGGAACGTCCCCAGCAGCGACAGCGAGAATGTCAGGATCGCCAGGAGGATGGTCCAGATCTTCAGCGCCGAGCGCTTCTCCATCACGACCGCGGAATGCAGCAGCGCCGTACCCGACAGCCAGGGCATGAAGGAGGCGTTCTCGACCGGGTCCCAGAACCACCAGCCGCCCCAGCCGAGTTCGTAATAGGCCCAGTAGGAGCCCATCGCGATGCCGGCGGTCAGAAAGATCCAGGCGACCAGCGTCCAGGGCCGCACCCAGCGCGCCCAGGCTGCATCGATCCGCCCGTCGATCAGCGCCGCCACAGCGAAGGAGAAGGCGATCGAGAAACCGACATAACCGAGATACAAAAGCGGCGGATGGATCGCGAGGCCGATATCCTGAAGGATCGGGTTGAGATCCCGCCCCTCCATCGGCGCCGGCGCGAGGCGAGCGAATGGGTTGGAAGTAAACAGGATGAACAGCAGGAAGGCGCTGGTGATCCACGCCTGCACGGAGAGGACGTTCGCCTTGAGGGTAGCCGGCAGATCCCGCCCGAACAGGGCGACGAGCGCTCCAAAGAACGCCAGGATCATCACCCAGAGCAGCATCGAGCCCTCGTGATTGCCCCACACGCCCGTGACCTTGTAGAGCATCGGCTTCAGGGAATGGGAATTCTCAAAGACGTTGGCGACCGAGAAGTCCGATGTCACATAGGCGGTCGTCAGGGCTGAAAACGATATGGCGAGGAGCACGAACCCGCCGGTCGCGGTGACGGTCCCCGTCTCCATCAGTCTGGCATCACCCTTGCGCGCGCCAATGACCGGCAAGAGCGACTGGACGAGCGACAGCGACAGCGACAGGATCAGCGCGTAGAGGCCGATTTCGACGATCATGAGCTCGCTCCGGTTGCCGTCGGTGTCTGTGCCGGCTCCGTATCGGACTTAACTACGCCCGTGCCCTCTTCCCACAAACCACGCGCCTTCAGATCGTCGACGACCTCCTTCGGCATGTAGTTCTCGTCGTGCTTTGCCAGGACCGTATCCGCCACGAAGATGTTGTCGGGTCCGAGCGTGCCTTCGGTGACGACGCCCTGCCCTTCGCGGAAAAGGTCCGGCAGAAGCCCGGTATAGGTCACCGGCACGCTCTCGATCGTGTCGGTGACCCGGAATGTCACTTTCTGCGAACCGCCGCGCACGACCGAACCCTCTTCGACGAGGCCGCCCAGCCGGATACGCTGCGAGGGCGCCGGTGCATTGGCGACGATGTCGCTGGGTGAATTGAAGAACGCCACCGAATCCGACAGCGCGGTCAGGACGAGGCCAGCCGCCGCGCCGATGACCAGGAGGATGGCTGCGATGGAAGTGAGCCGTTTCGCTTTCCGTGTCATTGGGTCTGTGTCGCCTCCGCGTCCGCCAGGCCGAGTTCCTGTCCGAGAGCGGCGATTTCTCGGCCCGCGGCAGTGTCCGCCTCAAAATGTTGAAACGCCGTTCGCAGCGCGTCGCTCGCCTTGTCCGTCTCGCCCAAGACCTTATAGGACCGAATTAGCCGCTTCCACCCTTCCACGTCCCGCGGGTTGGCTTCCAGCCGGCTTGCTAGTTGCGATACCATACCCTGGATCATCGCCTCCCGGTCGCCCGCAGACATTTCGGAGGCGGCAGCCACATCCGCCTCGCTCGGCCGCGGCGGTGCGGATCGCGCCGTTTCCGCCGGCGCCAGCCCCAATTCCTCGCCAAGCGCGGCGATCTCCCTGCCAGCCGCGGAATCGGGCGCGAAGGCATCGGAGGCGGTCGCTAGAGCCTGCCCCGCGTTCTCGCCGTCTCCCAGAACCGTATAGGACCGGATCAAGCGTTTCCATCCTTCGAGATCGTCCGGGTTTGATTCCAGCCGGGCTGCCAGTTGCGAGACCATACCCTTGATCATCGCCTGACGGTCATCGACCGACATTTCGGAGGCGGCGGCCATGTCGGCTTCGCTCGGCCCCGGCGCTTTCGGATCGGACTTCTTCGCGACGGCGGTTGACGGCGCATCGGTGCCGGTCTTTTGGCGCGCGTCGACAAGCGCTGCATCGGCGATCTGCATCCAGGGCGCGTCTTTGGGGCTGATGTCGATGAGCTTCGCCCAAGCCGCCTCGGCCTTGGCGTAATCTCCCTCCTGGGACAGATCGAGCGCCAGGAAGAAATGCGCCGGCAAATAATCGCCATTGATGGTGAGCGCCTGCTCGAATGCCGCCTTCGCATCGTCCGTCACCTCGCCGTCGGCAGCCCGCGTCAACGCCTCGCCGAGGCCGCTCAGGCGGGATGCCGTCGGCTCGAGCAGACGAATGGCGTTCCGGAACGCGATGGCGGCGGCATCCGGACGGTCCAACCGCAGATAGATTGGCGCAAGCACATCCCAGCCGCGACCATCGTCCGGATTGGAACGAAGCTGCGCCTCGGCGGTGGCGACGAGGCCCTCGATATCCGTGCCGGGCACCGGTGACGGTGCTTGCCGCGTGGCGAGCGGCATATCCCGCAGGCCAGGCACCCCAAATGTCATGTAAAGAGCCGCCGAGCCAAGCGGCACGGCAATCGCGACGACGCCGATCGCGGCAACGACGCCGGGACGCATCCAGCCTGCTGCGCCGCCATCGCCGCTGCCCTTCACGCCGCCGGCCGCCTTCAGCAATCGGCGGCCGATCTCGGCCCGCGCGGTTTCCGCCTCATCGGCGGCGATGGAGCCCCGCTCGACATCGGCGTCCAGTTCACGAAGCTGCGCGGCATAAACTTCGACGTCGTGGTCGGCACGCGTGGCCGCCTCATCCGGGGAGGCGCGAAACAAGGGCCAGAGAGCCGCCAAAGTCGCGGCAATGGTCATGCCAGCTGCGATAATCCAGAACGCCATGACACCCTTACACCGAACGCCGGGGCATCGAAGCAAACTGCCCCGAATGGCCCACCGTCTTAAAACCAGATTCCGTCCGAAGAGCCCTCTAGCAGACATGGGCTAATTTGCCCATTCACTTCATCAGGAACGGGGCGAGTGGATCAGGTGACCGGCTTCCAGAGCCCATTCGTGGTCTTGCAGGCGGTTCCGACGGCTTTGACCGGCTGTGCCTGGCCCTTGAACGTATGGGAGTAGCCCCGGCAATCCTGCGATCCGACGCGGTAGAGCTGCGTCGGCACGACCTCGCCGCTGTAGCCATCGACCGACCACTGCACCGCCTGCCCTGCCGCGCCGTATTGCAAAGCCTGGAATTCCGCGTCGAGCGCCTTGGCGCGAGCCGCACGGGACAAGGATTTCGCCGCGTCGCTCTGGCCGAGCAAGCCGCCGTCGAGCGCCTGGACGCCGGCTGAGGTCGGAGTAAGCGAGGCGCCACCCAGCCCGGCACTGAGACAGCCCGCGAAAGGAAGGATCAGGAGGGGAAAGAGCAGCTTCAACACGATGCGCATGACGATTTCATCCGAGTGCGGCAGTCCGATGGGACTGAAACGACAGGGTGCGGGGTCCGGAGCAATCCGCGTGCCGCAGTTCGTCGGTTCGGTCTATGATGTCAAGCCGCACCGCCGCCCAAAGCGCGTGGCAGCACGATCGTCACCCGCAGGCCGCCGAGATCCGAGCGGCTGAATTCCAGTGCCCCGCGATACTCGGCCACCATGTCGGAAACGATCGACAGGCCGAGTCCGCTGCCGGGCGTTGCTTCGTCGAGGCGGCGGCCGCGCTTTTGCGCCTCGATGATCTGCGCCTCGGTCAACCCCGGACCATCATCTTCGATGACGGTCGCGAAGCGGTCCTCGGAAACGGGCTTGCCAGTCACGACGATCCGCCCCGCTGCCCACTTGCCGGCGTTCTCGAGCAGATTGCCGATGATCTCCTCGAAATCCTGACGCTCGCCGGCAAAGACCAGGCCCTCGGCCGAGGCCAGATCGAATTCGAGGTCGAGGGCTGGATTGAGCTTGGCGATCACCCGCACCAGCCGTTCGAGAGCCGGTCCGACCGGCGCGCGGAAAACGGTCGCGTCTGTCAGGGCGGCGACCCGCGCCCGGTCGAGATAGTGCTGCACCTGCTGGCGCATGCGCTCCGCCTGATCGGCTATCAACTCGCCCTGCGGTCCGCCCAGCGAGGCGGCCTCGTTGACGAGAACCGCTATGGGAGTCTTCAACGAATGCGCCAAATTGCCGACCTGCGTTCGCGACCGCTCGACGATGCGCCGGTTGTTGTCGATCAGCGCGTTCACCTCAAGGGCCAGCGGTTCGATTTCGGCGGGAAACCGGCCTTCCAGCCGTTCCGCCTTTCCAGCGCGCACATTGGTGAGCGAGCGGCGGACGGCACCGAGGGGGCTGAGTCCCGCCAGGATAGCCAGGACATTGACAAGGATCGTTCCGACCCCCACCGCACCGAGATAATAAACGAGCGTACGATTGAAGTCGGCGACATCGGCGGCGACGACATCAGCATTGCCCATCACACGAAAACGCGCCGCGTGATTCTGAGCGTCGAGCACGACTTCGGTCTCGACGACTCTCAACAACTCACCATCGAGGCCGCTCGCGTCGTAGCTCCGACGATAAAGGGGATCGAAGGGAACTTGCGACGTCGGTTCGGACGCAATGTCGAGAATGCCGAGGGAACTGGAGATCAGCCGTCCCCTGGTGTTGTCACTCGCCGGAACCACCTCCCAGTACCACCCGGACAGCGGCTGGGAATAACGCAGATCGCCGAGATCGGGCGAGCCGGACAGATAGCCGGTCTCGCTGACCGTCACGCTGTTGACGAGATTGTAGAGCTGTGCGGCGAGCAGATCCTCGAAGCCGCGCGTCGCCGTCCGCTCGTAGAGCGTGGAGATTAGCCCCCCGACGACGACAAGCGCCAAAAGGGCCCAGACGCTGGATAGAACGATGACCCGGACGGTGAGGGAGTTAGCGGCCCGAATGGCCATCGCTCATCCTGTAGCCTTGCCCCCTGACGGTCTCGATCACATCGACACCGAGCTTCTTGCGCAACCGTCCAACGAACACTTCAATCGTATTGGAATCGCGATCGAAATCCTGATCATACAGGTGCTCGATGAGCTCCGTTCGCGAGACGATCTGATCCTGATGATGCATCAGATAATCGAGTAGCCGGTATTCGTGCGAGGTCAGCTTCAGCGGGGTCCCGTCGAGCGACACACGCGAGGCCCGCGTGTCGAGGCGGACCGGACCACAATGGATCTCCGACGAGGCATGGCCGGCGGCGCGGCGGATCAGCGCGCGCATGCGGGCCAGCACTTCCTCGACGTGAAAGGGTTTCGTGACGTAATCGTCGGCGCCCGCGTCGATGCCGGCGACCTTATCGCTCCAGCGGTCGCGGGCGGTCAGGATCAGCACCGGCATGGTCCGGCCGTCGCGCCGCCAGCGCTCCAGAACGCTGATGCCGTCCATGACCGGCAGACCGACATCGAGAATGACCGCGTCATAGGGTTCGGTATCGCCGAGAAAATGCCCCTCCTCGCCATCGAAGGCGCGGTCGACGACATACTCGGCGCCGGTCAGCGCCTCGGTCAGTTGCCGATTGAGGGTCTGATCGTCCTCGACCACTAGGATGCGCATGCCCGGCCCCGTCTTCTCGCTCTCGTCTTATCCTGTCGAATCGCCGCGACCGCCGTTGAAGTCAACGCCCCTCGCTCTTGTGACAACACGGCATCAGGGCCGTATCGTTACCGTCGTCTTGCGCCTGGGGCCACCGTCCTTGCCCGGCACGAGAAGGGTCACGACACAAACCGTCTCGCCGCCCTGCTCGCGACTGGAAACCGAGAGAACCTGGCCGCCGGTCTGGGCGGCCGCTTGCTCTGCGGCTCCGGAGCAGCTTGCGGCGGCGGTTTCGAAAGCGCCCTCGCTATTTCGATGAGGGCCCCGCTCTAACCTCAATCCTGGCCCCGGAGAGACATCCAGACCGAATCCCGAAGCAATGCCGCGACCGGAAAAAGGGCTATCCAGGAGTTGAGCGGAAGCCGGCGCGGCCGCAGCGAGGGGAGCTGACCCGACGATCAGGATCGTGACTAGGCTGGCGAGGAGAGTGCGAAATCTTGTCATTTCGGATCCGGCTGGAGGATGGCGGCGTCGCCAATTCGGAATGGCGACCCCTGCCGTCCTAATGCACTGTCGCTGAACGACGAATGAATGGCGGACAATCAAAAGCCCCCGCCGAGGCAGATGGACCGACTAGGAAATTCAGCCTGCCCAAAAGAGGAGATATTACGCCAAATATCGGTTACTGATTCGTCAGACTGCTAGGGGGTACCATGACCATTCTGCGCCGGAACAATGTGAACGTCATGGGGAGCGGCTCTACGCCGATAATTTTTGCGCACGGCTACGGCTGCGATCAAAACATGTGGCGTCTGATTACGCCCGCATTTTTAGCTGACTACAAAATCGTGCTTTACGACCTAACCGGCTCCGGGCAGTCGGACCTGTCAGCGTATGATTTGCGCAAATACGGTACGCTAGACGGGCACGCGACCGATCTTGTGGAAATTTGCGAGGCGCTCGATCTCCCAAAGGCTGTCATTGTTGGCCATTCGGTCAGCTCGATGACTGCGGTGCTGGCTGCCAACCGGAACCCCGAGCGTTTCTCGTCGCTCGTCATGGTTGCCCCGTCTCCCTGCTATATCAATGATAAAGACTACGTAGGCGGCTTTGAGCGTACAGACATAGACGGGCTGCTAGATTTTCTCGACACGAACTTTCTCGGGTGGTCGACCGAGATGGCGCCAGCGATCATGGGAGTGCCGGATAAGCCGCAACTGGCGGAAGAGCTGACAAACAGTTTTTGCCGCACAGATCCGCAGATTGCGCAGCATTTCGGCCGAGTCACATTCATGTCTGACCACCGGGAAGACGTGAAATTGCTAAACTGTCCGTCGCTCATCCTGCAGTGCAGTGACGACATCGTTGCCCCGCAGGAAGTTGGTCACTGGTTGAACAGAAACATTCCTAACAGCGAGCTTGTCGTGATGAAGGCAACTGGCCACTGTCCCCATCTCAGCGCACCAGCAGAAACCGTCGCGGCGGTGCGCCAATTTCTGGGCGGCGAAAAACCCGCGGCCGCATCAGAATTGTGAACCGCACGGTGATGTCGCGTCCCCCTTCCGAGGAAGTGGCTGAAGAATTATTGGCTCATTTGCCGTGCGGTGTCATTTCGACCCTGCCAGACGGCACCATCGTCCACGTCAACGAAACATTTGTCGCGTGGACCGGTCTTCCCGCCGAGGCGCTGCTGAGCGGCCAACGATTCCAGAATCTGCTGACCGTGCCGGGCCGCATCTTCTATGAAACGCATTTTGCGCCGTTGCTGCGGATGCAGGGGTTCGTGAAGGAGATCGCCTGCCAGCTCAAACGGGCAGATCGTGAACCTATGCACGTGCTGGTCAATTCCATGCTGAAAGTCGGCAGAAACGGGGAGCCGCAATTCATCCGAACGGCGATCTTTGATGCTACCGACCGCGTCAAGTACGAACTGGAACTACGGCGAGCGCGCAACGAGTCTCAGCAGCTTGCGGCGATCGTCAATGCATCCAGTGACGGAATAATAAGTGCCGGGCTCGATGGGGTAGTACGAACTTGGAACTCCGGCGCGACGCGTATGTTCGGTTACGCCGAGTCGGAAGCTGTTGGGAGCACGGTCGATGAGTTGATCGTGCCGGAAAATCGACAAGCAGAGCGGATTGAAAAGTATGAAATTGTCCGATCCGGAAAGCAGATAGTATTGCCCGATACCGAGAGACGCCGGAAAGATGGCAGTCTCGTTCCGGTGGAAATCAATGCTTCCCCTATTATAGACGGCGAAGGTCGGATCAACGCGGTGTCGCTTATCTTTCGCGACATCAGCGAGCGCAAGCGCGCCGAGGAAAAACGCTTACTACTGATGAGAGAGGTCACTCATCGCGCAAAAAATATGCTCGCCGTGGCGCAAGTGGTCGCACAACAGACGGCCCGCGATGGCGATCCTGCGACCTTCGTGACCAGGCTTTCCGAAAGGCTGCATGGACTTGCTGCCTGCCAAGACCTTCTCGTAGAAAACCACTGGCAAGGGATCGAGTTATCTGCTCTCGTTTTGGCGCAGTTGAATCATTTCCGGGACTTGGTTGGCAGCCGCATTCTATTTGAGGGGCCTTCTATCGTTTTATCCCCGAATGCCGCCCAAGGCATCGGCATGGCGCTACACGAGTTGTCCACAAACGCCGTGAAATATGGGGCGCTCTCTAATTCCGAAGGCCGCGTCAAAATCAACTGGCATACGGTAGCCGCACCGGAGCAGCTTTTCACCATCCAATGGATCGAAGAGAGCGGGCCCGAAATTTCAGCACCGAGCCGCCAGGGGTTTGGAAACAAAGTTATCAAACGAATGGCCGAGTCATCGGTCGATGGGCAGGTTACAATTGAATATCCAAAGTCTGGTATACAATGGAGGCTAACAACGCCGCTGCCAAATATAACAGGTTAGGTTTGATGTGCAGCTTCGACTCCTAAATCCCGCGCGTATATTTGCTAGCGCAGGGTCTTACGCGCGGCCAGCCGTCCCAGGATCGCGACAACCGCGCCGATCGCCGCCGCGCCGTTGGTCAGCGACAGCACCAGCATATCGTGCGTCGCGGGATCGACTTCCAGGCCGAACAGTCCAGCCATCGCCGCCCCGAAAGCGACAATCCCGCCCCATACGGTTCGCGATTGATACCACGGCTTTGCCTCGTTCATTTTCCATTCCTTTCCTTGCTGTTGCGCCGGCGGTCACGCCGGTCGGGAAAAAATCGTCTGCCGGGCGGTCCCCGCGCCCCAGACGAGGCTCACCTGGGCGACGGAGATCACAAGCTGGGAAGGCAGCGCGCCGAACACGGCGGTCTGCTCCTCAGCCGTGAGCACCAATGCCGGCGCAGTGGGCTCGCGCACCAGAACGGCCCCCGATCCGTCGCCGACCTCGATGCGGTAGAGCTCCTGTTCTTCGCCGAGCGGCACGTCGAGGCCATCCCAATTGTCGCCGCCGACGCGGGTTCGGCGAATCCAGGACAGTGCCACTGCACCCGCGGCGTCGAAGGCGGCTTTCGCATGCACCGGCGACAGCGGCTTGACCGAGCGCCGCCCGAGCGTGGCGGTGATCGTCACCGTGGCGGGATCGTCGAGCGCCCGGCCGAGCGGAGCCACGCGGACGTCCATCTCGCGGCCGACGTCCGATGTCGTCAGTCCGAGCGGTTCGCAGGCCGCGTCGAGCAACACGAACGCCGACCCGGGTGGCGCGCCTGCGGCCATCGCGTCCTCGGTGCCACCCTGGGCGCGCAGCAGATCCCGCAGCTCGAAGACGCCTTGAGCAATCTCCTCCGCCCGCTCGAATTGCAGCACTTCCCAAGCCCCCGTCGAGTTCCGCACCGCGCAGAGATTGCCACCATCCAGAAGTTCGTCCCGGGAGATCGCGTAGAGAGCCCCCCTGTCGAGCCGCAGCGTGATCGAGTTGCCGCGATCCAGACGTCCTTCCGGCCCCTCACCAAGCGCCGCGAGCAACTGGCCCGTGGTTGCCGGGCGTGTCGCCGTCGCTCGCTCCAGGAAAGCGCCGCCCTGCCGGGATGTGGCGATGGAATAGCCCGGCCAGGGCTTGGCCTGCACCGCGAACCGCGCACCATCAATGCCCTGCCCTCCCTCGGGAAGCGGCAGGTCGAGGAGATGCACCAGTGGCCGCGAGGCGATCGCGGGAGCCGGCGGCCGCGGCGGGGCTGGAGGCTCCCCCTGGTCGGCAAGCGAGCCCCTACGCGCCGGCAGACGCCGCGCTTCGATACGGCGGGAGGCACCCGATTCGATCCGGTTCACCAACCAGGCGCCGGGACGCTCCGCGAGGCCGACGACATCGCCGGACTCCAGCGACAAGAGCGACGGCGCAACGCCGAACCGAGCCGTCTCGGCCGCGCCGCTCGCTTCACGTAGCATCGCGGCGGCCAATTCCTTCGCTTGCGCCTCGTCCAGCACCACCGGAAGCTGGATGATGTCCTTGCGGGGATGAGCAGCGCTGGCCCGCACCGCTTCGGCCGAACCAGGCTGGTAGGCCCGCGCCGGATCGAGGAACCCCAGTGCGATTTCCTCGGGCCGCTCGCTTGCCTCGCCCCGCCGCAGCTCGACATAAGGGCCGTCCTCGTCGGCGAATGTCCCGATCTCTCGGCTCGACCGGAGCGACGCGAGCGAACGGAAGATCAGTCGCCCGGCCGCGACATGCACGACGGTGCCGGTCAGCCGCAGCAGATCCTCGAGCATCTCGCGCGCTGTGCCGGGACCGGCGGAGACGTAACCGGTCACGCAGGAGTCGACGCCCGAGACATCGTAGTCCGTGATGCCGTGGTCGTTCAGAATAGCCGCGATCAAGGCATCCGCCGGCGCGTTGCCCAGCCGGCCGCTCAGCCAGTGGCCCCGGCGCCAATTGCCGCCGTCGCTCCACAGGTCGCCGCGCGCCGGGAAGGCGGGATAGGGCCGCGCGTCCCAGGTCCAAACATGGATAGCGGCCGGATCGACCATCCGGCCGCCATAGACCGGCGAGATCGGATTGGCGGCGGCCGAAAAGTCCGGCGATGCCGGGTCCCAATATTCGAGCTGCGCTTCGAGGAAGCGCCGCTGGGCGAGGTCGTCGCGGCCACCGGCGGAAAAATGCGGCACGAAGCTTTCCGACGATTTCGGGTCAACGAAGACATTGGGCTGGTTCGCGCCCTTGTCGATCGCCGGACAGCCGAGTTCGGTGAACCACACCGGTTTCGACATCGGCACCCATGCGGAGGTCTCGGCAGTCTCGACCCCAGCGCGGCGCTCGACATGGGGGTTCGACCACCAGCTCGTCACGTCCTTGGCGCGGTAGACCCACGGCTTTCCGACCGCGCCGTCGGTGATCGGCGTGCGGATGCGCGCCGCCCGTTCGGCGTCGCTCGCATAGTACCAGTCGTAATATTCGCCACCGCCGATCCCGGCCCGCAGCCCGTCCCGATCGTATTGCGAGGACGGTCCCGCCGGGTTTGCGTCAACGTCCCCGTCCCGCCAGTCGGCCAGCGGCAGGTAATTGTCGATGCCGACGACGTCGATCGACGGCGAGGCCCAAAGCGGATCGAGATTGTAGAAGACGTCGCCGGAGCCGTCCGTCGGCTGGTAGCCAAAATATTCGCTCCAATCGGCCGCGTAGGTGACGACGGCCGTCGGCATCATGGCCTTGACCTCGCCGGCGATGGCGATCAGCCCCTCGACAAAGGGAAAGCGGCCGTCCTGATCGCGGATTCGCGTCAACCCGCGCATCTCCGAACCGATGACGAACGCATCGACCCCGGCCGCCACCGCGAGCTTCGCCTGATGCAGGATCATGCGCCGGTAAGACCATTCGTCCGGCCCCGTATATTCGACGCCAGCGGTCGTCAGCGCGAAATCCCCTGGAGCAACGGTTCCCAGGAATGCCGCGATATCGGCTCGCGCCGCCGCCGTGCCGTCGGCCGAGCCGGCGCGACCGGTGGCGATGTCGAGCGTCATCCGCCCGCGCCAGGGAAACGCCGCCTGCTCCGCGCCGCCATAAGGGTTCGCGAGGCCGTTTCCCGGCGGCACATCCATCAGGATGAAGGGGTAATAGGTCACCGTCAGCCCGCGCGCCTTGAGATCGGCGATCGCCCGCAGAACCCCCTGGTCGCTGGGCGTGCCGCCGAAGGCCGGCCCTCCATCGATGGAACTGATCAGATGCGCGCCTGATCGGTCGACGGCGCCGGCGCGCCAGACCTCGGTTTCATCGCGTTGGGCGATTTCCACGCCGGGCATGAGGCGGCAATGGCCGGCGCGCAGATCGTCGCCGAACCAGGAGACGACGAGTGCGGCGCGCTCGAGCGACGGGCTGAGCGCGCCGAGTTCGTCGAGCGATGCGGTCCAGTCGCTCGAACCGTAAAGGACGTTGCGGTTGACGACCCGGTCCTCGCCCGCGCCGAGCCGTTCGCGCACGGCAAGCGGGTCGAGGCCGTGTTCGCTGGCGCCGGGAATGATGGTGATCGCCCGCAGGTCGGTTTCCAGGCGCCCGACCGGACGCAGGATCTCGCAGGAGATCTGCGGCAGGCGGTTGCCCCAGCGCTCCAGCGGCAACCGCTCGAACACGATATAGGCGAGCCCGCGATAGGCGGGCGCGTTGCCGGCCCCTTGCCGGGCCTCGATCAGCGGATCGGCTTCTTGCGTTTCATCGCCGCGATAGACGCGGTGGATCGTGTCGGTGAGATCGAGTTCCTCGCCGTCCGCCCACACCCGCCTGACGCCGGCGATCGGCCCTTCGCAAAGCCCGACCGCGACATTGCCATAATAGCTGTAGGTCGTCGTTTCGATGCGCGGGCCGCCGCCCTTGCCGCCGCGCCGTTCGGTGGCCGCGACCTCCTCGAAGCGCGTCGTCCAGATCACCTGACCTGAGACCCGCGCCGTGCCGTAGACCTTGGCAATACCGGCGCCCTCGTCCGCCTCCATGATCCGGCTGTTGCCGAGCCTCGGCCCCTCGCTGCGGCGCGTGCCGCCGAACAGCGACGCATCGATCGACGCGCCCGCGAGCGCGCCGGCCGCGCGGCCGAGAACGGCGCCGAGCGGACCGCCGAGCACGCCGCCGACAAGGCCGCCGGCCGCCTGCAGAAGAATCGTGGCCATGACCTACTCCGGAAAACGAAAGGCGCCGGCAATCCGACGGGTCCAGGCCTGCGGCATCGGCGAGGAAACCACAGCCGCGCCCTCATATGCGTGGATCAGCCGGCCGCTTTCGTCGAGAATGCCGCAATGCGCCGCCGGCGCGCCGATGCGCCATCGAAACAGCACGACGTCGCCCGGCTGGGCATCGGCGATATCGACCGCGATGAGATGCCGCCGCGCTGCCTCCAGCAGCCGGTCCGGGCCGCCCCGGATCGACCAGTCGACGCCGTAGGGACCGGGATCTTCCGGTTCGGCCCCATAGAGCGTGCGCCAGATGCCGCGCAGCAAGCCGAGGCAGTCGCAGCCGACGCCCTCCCGACTGCCCTGGTGACGATAGGGCGTGCCGAGAAACGCGCGGGCCGCTGCGAGGGCGCGAGACGGCGCAAGCTCGCTCATGGCACCACCGGCGATCCGTCATGGACGCCGTCCGCCTTGGCCACCGCCAGCGCCGCGTCGCTGCCCGGCATATGCGGGAAGCCACGAAAATTTCCGGAATTGGCGAAGCGGTCGCGGCAGGTGGAAAAGCGCTTGTCGCAGCCCTGGGTCAGCCGCAACAGGTCGCCGACGACGAATGCCGCGTCGATCGACTCGGAGAGGGAAAGGCGAACCGTGCCGAGCCCGGTATCGCTCGCCGAAACGATATCGGCGGCAAGCCCCACCGCTGCGCCGTCGAGAAACGCCAGGCGACCGTGATCCAAGCTGCCCGGCGCACCGCCCAGATCGCCGTCGATCAGGATCGTTCTGCCCTCCCCGCCATTGACGATCGCGTCGATGGAATAAGGCGGATCGGACGCCGGAAACCGGCAGCGGGCATCACCGAACACCGCATCGCAGCGGCGCCGATAGATGCGTCCGCGCACTCGGTCCAGCTGGGTCGCGACGCCGCGCAATTCTGCGGCGAACCCGGTCTCGCCATGCTTGACCTCCCCGAGTTCGGCGACATCCATCAGCACGAAGTCGGCGGGATTCTGCCAATCGACCACGAAGGTCTCGACCCGCGCCGCGTCGAAGCGGCCGGCGCGAATGTCGGCCTCGCCGATCGCCGCCGAGGACAGCGCGCCCCCGACCTCGCGCGTCGGCGCGGCCAGCCCCAGCGCTTCTTCGGCCTCGCCGCCAGTCAAACCTGTCGCCGCCTGGAAACGCGTCCCCGCGAAGGTCAGCGCCTCGTCATGGTCGGTAAAGCCGAGAACCACGCCGTCCCGCCGGATCAGGCGCCAGCAATGGGCCAGCGTCGTCGCCGGGCTCTCCAGACGCCCCGCCAGCCCTGAAGGGATCTGCCTCATGGCCGCACCTCGATCAACGGAATGGATGGGATGTCGCCGGCCTCGAAGGCCGCGACATTGACGGCAAGCTGGTCCATGTCGAAGCGCACCGGCACGTCGAATTCGAAGCCGGCGGTGATCGAGAGGCCAACGGCCGGCACCAAAGCCAGGGTCACTGGGCCGCTGGCCGTATCGACGTTGAAGTCCGTTCCGGCGGCGAGCTCGGTGCCGTCGACGGCGATCCGAACGGTCCCCAGCACCGGTTTTTCGATCGGCCGGCTATAGGCTGCGTCCCCGGCGCCATAGATTTTCAGCAACGGAAAGGCCGTCGTCGCGCCGTCGCCAATGCCGATCATCTGATCGAAGGCGGTCACCGCCTGCCCGTAATTCGACGAGCGCCAGTCGAGCGGGTCGCGAAAGCGGAACCCGGTGAGCTTGCCGCGCCGCGCTTCGAAGAAGTCGAGCACGGCGGCAAGGTCGGCAAGGCTCCTGACCCCCGAGCCGGCGTCGTAGCGCCGCGCGGAATGGCGATGGCGCTGGTTGCGGTGCTCGTAGCCGGTCGACAGGCGCACGATCTCGGTCCGGCGCTCCGGCCCGCCGCTGGTGCCGAACGAGACGCGCAGCGGAAACCGTTCTTCGCTGAAGACTTCGATGGCCATTTCCTACAACCCCCGCCGGCCACGGCTTGCGGCGCGCGCGAGCATCGCCTGGATCTGCGCCTCCGAGCGCTTGAAGCTGGTCGCGTCCGGTGTCGTCACATTGAAAACGATCGACGGTCCGGCGCCCGCCGCCGGTGTCGCGACGCCCAGGGTTCCGTCGGCGCCGCGCTTCAGCGGCAAAATCGCCTCCGCCCCCGCCTCGCCCATCAAGCCGAGCTTGCCGCCGGTCGGAAAATAGCTCGGCGTCGCGACGACGCCGCCTTTCGCGAAGGGCAAAACGCCCGTCGGGGCCGGTGCCGTCAGGGCACCGGTCAATCCGCCGACCGCCTTGCCGATGAAGCCCGCCGCGATGTTGGTCAGCGGCCGCAGCGCCGCATCCAGCGCGATGGCGGAAATGCGCTGCCCGAGCTGGCGCAGCACGCTGTCGAAGGATCGGCCGCCGGTGACGGCTCCCTTGAGCGCGGCGGTGATCGCCGAGCCGAAGGCGTTCGCCCTTTGAGTCAGGTCACCCAACGCCCGCTCGAAACCGCTTGTGTCGGCGACGATCGCGACGTTCAACGTCTCGTCCGGTTCCATCCGTTCACCTCTGTGCCTGTGCTGTGCCCCGGTCGGGGAAGCGCCGCATCAGCGCGGCCAGATCGGCCCGTTGCGGCGGTATCGCGCCGCCGGTCGCAGTCAGGGGCGCCAGCGCGGCGGCCAGCTCGCGCGGCGTCATCGCCCAGAAGGCCTGGGGCGAAAGCCGCAGCAGCCCGAGCCCTGCCTCCATCGCTTCCTGCCAAGGGAAAGCCGTGCCGGAGGCCTCTTGCCTCTCCGGCACGGCGCTCAAGGGTTTGCGGGTGCCTCGCTCGCCTCCTCCGGCTGTCCGAAAGCGGCCGCAAGCAGCGCCGCCGCCACAGTCGCCGCTCCGGCGGCCCCGCCATCGACTTGCATCGCGGCGACGTCCGCTTCGCTGACATCCGTCCCGGCCCCGCGCAGTCCGGCGGCGAGAATACGCATCAGGTCGCGGGCCGACAGCCGCCCGCCGCCGAAGCGCTCGGCCAGCGCCGCCAGATTGTCGGTAGCAAAGGCGTCTTCGAGTTCGGCGAGCGCGCCGAGGGTCAGGCAGAGCGTATGCTCACGCCCGTCGATGATCGCGGAGACTTCGCCCCGCCGCCGGTTGACCGCCATCCTCACAGCACCGCGAAGGTCAGCGCGCCGGCAGACTCCAGCGTCGCCTCGAAGGTGACCTCGCCATTGTGCTCGCCGGCATATTCGAGCGCCGTCACCTGGAACGGCCCGGTGATCGTGCCGAAATCCGGAATGACCGCCTGAAACGGCGCGACGCGGCCGTCGAAGAATATCTGCCTGAGCGCGGCGTCCGAGGCGGCATCCTTGAAGATGCCCGCCCCGGACAGCGCTGCGCGCTGCACCCCGGCTCCGCCGAGCAGCTCGCGCCATCGCCCGGCGCTTTCGGTGTCGGTGATGTCGACGCTTTCGGCGTTGAACGCGATCCGCCGCGTTCGAAGCCCCGCTAACGTCGTGAAGCTGCCGTCGCCATTGTCGTCGACCTTGAGAAGCAGGTCCTTGCCTTTCTGGGCGGCCATGTCGCGTTGTCCTTTCCCGCGCGGCCGGCGAGCCGGCCAACAAAAAAGGCGGCCCCGAAGGACCGCCCATGATTTGATTTCATCGATGTCGACGCGGCGCTCGCCGCTATCTCGGATAGGCCCCCGCGATCAGGCCAGCGGTTCGGTCACAGCCCGGAACCGCAGGATGCCGTGGTAAGTCGGCGCGTCCGGCTCCTGCCGCGCCTCGGCGAACTGGAGCTGGAGGTTGACCAGATGGTGCCCTTCCAGCGGCAGGGTCGCGTCGTTCAGCTTGCTGGCAACCTTGTCCATGATTTCATAAGTCTCGCGCTTGCCGCCGCCCTTCGCCCACACGTGCAGGGTCAGGATATGCTCCGCCCCATCCTCGGTCCCTGTGGACCAATCGACGACCGCCGTTCGGCCGAACGTCAGATAGGGAAAACTCGCTCGTTCCGGACGGCGGTCGAACACTTTCGGCCCGCCCAGCAGGGTCGTCAGGGCCTGGTCTGAGGTCAGTGTCTGGAAGATCGTCGTCTGCAATTCAGCGCTGGGATGTGCCATGGCCAGAAATCCTCGCTCACGTTTTCTGACAGGTTGATATATGGAGTGTAGCACCTTCCTGTCAGGGGCGCTCGTGACCGTTTGGTTTAAATTTTCGTAACCTCGTCGTGAATCGTTAACGGGGCTTCTGCGTCGCCGTTCCCGTCTTTTAGCGTTCTGCCGGACACTTCAGCGTGTAGCATCGACCATGCCTCGGGAATGTTAAGGATTCGCGACGTCGAGGGCAGAGATTGAATCCTCGCTTCTCCACCCGTACGCCGCACCTTGCCCAGCGCCGCGCCAATCACGCGATGGGCGGCCGCGCCGAGACGAAGGCGCTTGAGCCGCGCTTCGATACGCATCAGCGTTCCTCCGCGCAGCGGCACACCAGAAACCGCCCGGTCTCGTCCGGATCATGCACCGAAAGGATAGCGAGGCGGCGCGTGCCCAGGCGAAACGCGCGACCGCGCTCGACGTCGGTCGTCCAGCGGCAGATCACCCGATGGGTCACCACCACCTCATGCTGATCGAAGCGCTCGCGAGCGACCACCGAGACCGGTTCGACATGCACCGAAAGCTCGCGCAGCTCCCGCCATGTGGTCGACGCGCCGCCGGCGCCATCCGGCGTAAGATCGGCGGTTTCCAGAACCGCGCGTTTGCGCAGCAGCGCCGGGTCGAGAAACAGCGGCGCCATCAGATTCGAACCCTGCGATAGGGGGCGAGCAGCGACCGGGCCAGCGGAGGAAGGACGGCCGGCTGTTGGGAAGGATCAACAGCGGCCCGCAACTCATACGACGCCGCCACGATGGTTCGCAGCGCCAGAAGCAGGTTCTCCGGAACCATGCCGACCGCGAACCCCGCCTCGAACTCGACCTCCACGCCGTTCGCCGCCGCCATCCTCACCGCTGACGACAGCCGGATCGCCTCGATCCCGAGAACGCGCTCGACGACTGCCTCGGAGGCGTCGAAGACGGTCGGCGTGCCGTCCGCTCCATAGGCGGTGATCGACGTGACGCCGACGATCGGGCTCAGCCGGACTTCGACCCATCCATCGCTCGGAACCGGGTCGAGCGCCAGCCGAAACGTCCGCCGCGCCAGAACGAGACCGGTGGTCGCCTCGATGGTTTCGCGGGCGGCGCGGATCAGATTCGCGATCAGCCCGTCCTCGTCCGCACGGTCGATCCTGGCCCACATCTTGATATCGGCGGCCGTCATCGGCTCGACGCCACCGCCAAGGTCGATCATTGTCATCATCGTCTCCGGAAAAGGAAACGGCCGGGCAAGAGCCCTGCCCGGCCGGTGCTGTCGGGGGAAAACTCAGAGGGAGAAGTCGAGGAACTTGGCGGCATCGAAGTCCTGGACGCCGCCCCCGACGCGCTTGGTCGTATAGAAGAGGACGTAGGGCTTGGCCGAGTAAGGATCGCGCAGCACCCGCACCCCCTGCCGGTCCACGACGAGGTAGAACCGGCCGAAATCACCGAAAGCAATCGCCTTCGCGCCCGTCGCGATGTCGGGCATGTCTTCCGCCTCGACCATCGGGAAGCCCATCAGCGTTGCCCGTGCGCCGGCGCCGGTCGGCGGTTGCCACAGATAGGTGCCGTCGGCGTCCTTCAGCTTGCGCACGGCCGCTTGCGTGCGTCGGTTCATGACGAAGCTGGCGTTCTGCCGATAGCCGGCCTTCAGCGCATAGACGAGATCGAGCACTGCGTCCGCCGCGCCGCTGGCCGCGAAACCGCCGGCAGCGCCGGTGGCGACGGTGCCGATCGAACCCCACGCCCAGGCGCTTTCTGCTACCGTCGGATAGGTCATGAAGCCCTTCGGCTTGGCGATGCCGTCGCCATTGACGAAAGCGGTGCCCTCCTGGGCCGCGAAGGTCTGTTCGATCTCCTCGCCGATCCACCGATCGATATCGACCGCCGCGTCGTCGAGCAGCGCATTCGTCGCCGCCGGCATGGCGTAGAGTTCCATCGTCGGAAAGGTGAGTTCGGCGAGCTGCGGCGCCGTCGTCTGCGGTCGGGCGTCTGCCTCGCCCACCCAGCCGGTCTGGGCCCCGGAGACCGCGAAGGGCTTCTTCAGGACCGCAGCGGAGACCGTGCGCACCGTGGCGATGGAACGGATCGGCGAGATCGCCGCGAGGCGTCGACCGATCTCGGTTTCCGTCTCGTCGGGCACCAGGAAGCCGCCGTCGGCTCCGGTCAGGCTCGACATCGCCTTTTCCTCGATCCGGCGCATGCCCTGTTCGTCACCGGCGCGGACATAGCGCTCGAAGGCCTGCTTGTGCTCGCTCGGACCGGCGTTCTGCCGGCGCTCCAAACCGCCGAGCGCCGGGCGGGTCTCCTTCAGCACCAACCGCTCGAAGCGCCGCTCCTGCTCTTCGAGCGCCTTGTTGATGCGGTCGACCTTTTCCTCGGTGATGACGTCGGCGCTCATGCGCTTCTCGATATCGCCGAGGCGTTCGTCATTGGCTTCCCGGAAGCTCTCGAAGGCCTCCATGAAGTCATGGAAAGCCGAACCCGCCTCGGGGCCGTGCGCCTTCGTCTCCGGCGCGGCGTTGAAAATGTCGCTCATGCGGTTCTCCGTTCTGCTTGGGATGGATGGTCAGCGGACTGTCGCGTCCGGCCGGCGCTCAGGCCGCCACAGCCCGCCGTTTCCGGCCGGGCCAGATCGGCCCGGCCATGAGCCGTGCGCGTTCCTGCATCGGAAAGGTCACCAGGGAGATCTCCCACAGGTCGATGGTGACGAGGCGTCGGCGGATCGGCCCGACCGCCCGCCGCGCCAGCTTGGTCTTGAAGCCGATCGACAGCCCATCCAGCGCCCCGGCCGCGATCAGCTCGGCCGCCTCGTGGCCGGCTTGTGTGCGAAGCGCGAGCCGGCCTTCGACATAGAGCCCCATCCGGTCTTCCCGGATCAGCGTCCAGGTTCCGACAGGGCGGCCGGGATCGTGCTGCCAGAGCATGCGAATGCCGGACGCGCCGCGCGTCACGACGGATGCGGTAAAGGCGCCGGGCTCGATGACGTCGCCCGCAAGGTCCGCGTCGCCGAAGATCGCGGCGTAGCCCCGCAAACGGCCGGAGGTGTCGGGTCCGGCGAGTTCGATCGACGCCTGTTCGCAGGTCATCGGTTCCTCCAGGGCGCTTTGTCCCGCACGCTGAACAACCCTTCCGCGAAGCGCGCGAGAATGCCGAGCGCCCACCAGGCGCAAAGGCTGGCCGAAGCCGACCCCATCAGCACCAGCTCCATTGAGCTCAAGGTCTCGTCGAGCCCCAGATGCTCGGCCAGCATCAGCCCGGCTGGCGGACCGAAGACGACACCGGTGACAATCCCTATGAGAAATCGTGACGCCGCCTCGCGCCGCCCGTGCGGCAATAGATAGGCGACAGAAATGGCCGACCCCGCGACGGCGCCTGCGATCTTGGCGCCCCACAGTGCCAGGGCCGACAGCGGCTCGGCGCTCATCGTGGCCGCCTTGCGTCGGCAGCGCCGCCACGAGGCTTCACGTTAACAATCGCATGGGCTGTTTGCATCGTTCTGTCGTCCTGAAATCTCGTTGGCGAAACCAGCCTTTGAAGCGGAACTGATCGGTTGCCGCTCTTTTTTGGCGGCGATTTTGGCGTTACTCCTCTGCTCCGTATCCGACGGCCACGCGCTTTTCCGAGCGCGTCAGGAAGTCCGCCGCCCCGACCCGCGCCCACAGCGCCTCCCGTTCGGCGCTCAGGCCGTCCACCTGGTCGAGATCGACGCCGAGCCTAAGCTCGGGCGCCGCGAAATGGCCGCCGAGCCAGTCGCCGATCGCTCCGCTCAACCGGGTTATCAAGGGCAGCACGGTCAGGCGGAAGAAGGCGCGGTTCGCCTCGGCGTAGTTCGCGTAGGTCAGGTCGCCCGGTATGCCGAGCAGCATCGGCGGCACGCCGAAGGCCAGCGCGATGTCGCGCGCCGCGCCGTTGCGGGCTTCGATGAAGTCCATGTCCTTCGGCGACAGCGCCATCGCCTTCCAGTCCAGCCCGCCTTCGAGCAGCATCGGCCGCCCGGCGCGCGCCGATCCGGCATAGCCGCTTTCGAGCTCAGCCTTGAGGCGGTCGAATTGCTCCGGCGCGAGATTGCCGCCGTCGGCCGGCTGATAGACCAGCGCCCCGGACGGGCGTGCGGAATTATCCAGCAGCGCCTTGTTCCAGCGCGAGGCGGCGTTGTGCAGATCGAGCGCCGTTTGCGCTGCGGCGAGCGGCGAATAGCCGGCCATCTCCGCCAGCGGATGGAACAGCCGCACGTGCAGGAGCGCGCTTGGCCGCCCGTTGCTTCCTTCGGCGGCGATGCGGCGGACCGAATGGCCTGCCCTATACTCGTAGCCGTCCGGCCATCCGTCACGTCCTTCAATGATCCGGACCCGATCCGGACGCAGCGAATACAGCGCTTTGATCTCGCTTTCGAAGTTTGCCACCTCGAGATAGGCGTTACCCGACAGGAGCAGATGCCCGCACAACGTCTCGACGAGACTCGGCCCATCCGTCGCGGTGTTCGGCCTGCGCATCAGATCGAGGATCGGATGCCGGACGACCTCATTGGGGCCGTCATAAAGAACAAAGGGAATGGCCGCCGCGGTCTCCGCGATCAGTCGCACCGAACGGTAGACGATCGGGTTTTGCATGAAACCGAGCCGCGCCAGCGCCTCATAGGACCGTTCGCTCCAAGCGCTGGGATCGGCCGCGCCCGAGAACACCAGCGTGCCACCGGCATAGCCCACGCCCTTGCTTTCGCGTCCCGCGGCATTCGCACCAACGGGCGCGCGCGTCTCAGCGCCGCCGAGCCAGCCGGCGATCGTCGTCATCAGTCCCATCGATGTCTCCAGATTGTCGTGTTCGGCTGCCGTTCGATGTTCTAGAAGCCGCGAACCCGCGGTTCCCGCGCCGGCCCCATCAAAGCCGTCACGGCCCAAACCAGCGCGTCCAGCCGGTCGGGTGACCGGCCGCCCGTCAGCCCATCCGGACCGAAATCCGCCATTTCATCCTCGAGTTCGGGAAACCGTCCCGCATGGCGCACGCGGCCCTGTTCGTAAAGCGCCGCCACTGGCTCCGCCCGCACCCATTTGCCCCGGCTTGCCCGCACGGCGCGGAACGGCACTTGCGGTGCGCAGGTCCGGATCACCGCCTCGACCATATCCCCGCCCTGATTGACCTCGGCGATGATCCGGTCGGCCGCCAGCCGTTCGTAAAGTGCCACCGCCGTCCCTGCCCACTCATGCGGCTTGGCCCCTTGGCGCGAGGCATCCGCGAGGACGTAGACGATGCCGTCGCCGGCACAGCCGGCCGCCACGATGCCGCAGGCATCGGAGCGCGCCGTCGCCGTCGCCGGTGGATCGATCGCCACCACGATGCGTCGCAAATCAGGCGCGGCCCTGACCCGCGCGCGCTCGACCGCTGCCAGATCGAACAGCGCGTCTTCCCGCGCTTCGATCATCAGACCTTCCAGTTCCTGTCGCCCGAGCCGGGAGCCGCCATAACGGGCATCCATCGCGGCCAAAAAGCCAGGCGCGAGATTACGGGCGTTCTCCGCCGTTCGCATGTGGCTCGTCACCGTCGCCGGATCGGCGATCAGCCGCTTCAAGAGCGGAATCGGCCGTGGTGTCGTCGTGAACAGCGCCCGGGGTTGCTCGCCAAGTCGCAATCCGAACTGCAAATTGTCGAAACAGGCCTCCCCATGGACCCATTTGGCGAACTCGTCGCCCCAGGCCGCATCGAATTGATAGCCGCGCAGCGCGTCCGGATCCTCCGACGAAAAGATCTGCGCGATCGCGCCGTTCGCGAAGACCACCCGGCGGCGACTCACCTCGAAAACCGGCCGCGGTCCTGTCGAGACCGCCATAAGGCCGCTCTCGCCGTCGATCATCACCTCGCGCGCGTCGCCGAGCGTTTCGGCGATCAGTGCGATCCGGCCATGCGGCCGGGTGGCGAATAGCCCATTGCCCGCCGCCATCGCCCGCACCCATTCCGCACCAGCTCGGGTCTTGCCGGATCCCCGGCCGCCGATCAGCAGCCATTGCCGCCACGCGCCGGGCGGCGGCAATTGAGCTGGCCTTGCATAGGACGGCCACACCGGCATCGCCGCCCGAAGGGCGGATGCTGGAGTTTGCTCAAGGGTATCGCCGGTCTGGTCCCAGAATTCGGGGTCCGACAAAGGTCGGGCGTCGTCTTGCCCGCCCTCTATCTTCCCTTCACGCTCCGCAGCGTCCGTCATCAGGTCCCTGCCGGCACGCCGGCCGGTTCATCGGCGCCCCGCTTCACCGGCGTCGGGGCCACCCCGTCGCTCGGCGGCGTTGCGGCGTCGCCGGCGAACGCTCCCGTCTCAGTGCCGAACAGCGCCGGTCCAGCCCGCCGCCGCGCATCGAGGCTGCGTAGCCGGTTCAACAACTCCTCGCGAAGCCGCGCCGTCTCTGCCTCGTCCTCGTCACCGCCTTGGGCGGCGAGCATTTCGAGCCGTCGCAGTTCCAGAAGCTTTTCCAATGTGCGGGTCATCAGGACAAGGAGGTCGATGCGTTCCTTGGCCGCCGCGAATTCCCGCGTCCTGTCCGTCCCTGCGCCGGCTGCCACCTTCGGCCGCCCCACCGCGGATCGGCCAGTCGTCGCTTTGACCGGTTTATATTCCTTTATCGCGATTTCGAAGGCGTCGATCTCGCGCGTCAGTAGAGCCAGGAGTCGATCCGATGGCAGCTTCACCATGTCCGCTTCCCTCTCATCTACCACGGATATTCGGCAGGATATCAGGGATACCCCACAAAAAAGGCGGCTGGGGTGAAGACCCCGCCGCCCGCAATTTCTCGACTGTATATGGAAGTTAGCAAATCACCGTAACGGTGTCAAGGAATATTTTCACATTATTGATCAAGCCGATCAAGCCGCATCGTCCATCGGGTTCGTCCCGGGCCATTCCGCCACGTACTCTTCGTAGTCCTCCAGTTCGATCCCCACTTCGCTGACCGTGCGGTCGCGCACCGATATGCCGGCTTCATGCACGGTCTCTCGATCGCCGGACACCAGGTGGTGCCACCAGTAGAGATCGCGTCCCTCGCCCACCAGGCGATAGGCGCAGGTCGGAGGCAGCCAGGTCAGCTCACGCACCTTTTCCACATCGAGCGCGACGCAATCGGGCACGGTGGCTTGCCGGTTCTCATAATCGCGGCACCGGCATGCGTGTCCATCGAGCAGCTGACAACTCACATTCGTCCACGCGATCTCACCGGTATCCCAGTCCTCCAGCTTGTTCAGGCAGCAGCGTCCGCAGCCGTCGCACAGCGATTCCCACTCCTGCGAACTCATCGCCTCAAGCGGTTTCTCACGCCAAAAAGGCTTGTTGCCGAAATCACGCATGGGCGAAATGTCTGACCTTTCTCGCGACTTTTTCATCTGGTCTAGGTATATGGGAATGACAGGGTTTTCTAAAGGGACGTTGGTAACCGGGCGTTCGCGGCCAGCACGCTTTGTCGTCGCGGCGACGGGCCGCGGATCCCCGACGACAGTGACAGGTTGAAGTTGCAGAACTCCTCGAACAGAACTCCCCGGCGCCCGCGACCGTCGCGATTGATTGAGATCGATGCCTGGATCGACTCCAGCCTGTGGCGGTTTTTCCGCACCTTTGCCGGGTGGTGGGAAAACATCACAATCGTCTCACGCAAGTTCCGGGCACGCGGCTTCAACCGGTTCGTTTTCGAGGTCGCCGGGGAAGGAATGACTCTCGGCCTTGCGGGCTTCGTCCTGCTTTTGGCGCTCGCGCAACCGGCGATGAAGGTCACCGCCAAGGGGTTGCCGCAGGAAACCGACTTTTCGGTGCTGTTCCTAGATCGTCACGGGGATGAGATCGGGCGACGCGGCGTGCTCAGGTCAGCTGAGGTGCCGATCGATGAATTGCCCGATGCGTTCGTCAAGGCGGTGCTGGCGACCGAAGATCGGCGATTCTTCGAGCATTGGGGCATCGATCTGTTCGGTCTCGGTCGGGCTCTGTCGGAAAACGCACGCGCCGGCGGCGTTGTGCAGGGCGGCTCCACCCTCACCCAGCAGTTGGCCAAGAACCTGTTCCTGTCGAATGAGCGGACCCTGGATCGCAAGATCAAGGAGGCGTTCATCTCCCTCTGGCTTGAATCCCACCTGACCAAACGCGAAATTCTCGCGATGTATCTCGACCGCGCCTATATGGGCGGCGGCAGCTTCGGGGCCGCCGCGGCAGCCGAATTCTATTTCGACAAGAACATCCGCGACGTCTCGATGGCGGAGGCGGCGATGCTTGCGGGCCTCTTCAAGGCTCCCGCCAAATATGCTCCTCACATCAATCTGCCGGCGGCCCGCGCTCGTGCGAACGAGGTCCTGACCAATATGGTCCAGGCCAACTTCGTCACCGAGGGTCAGGTCGTGGCCGCTCGTCGGCAACCAGCCATCTCCGTTGACCGTTCGGTGACACAGTCGCCCGACTACTTCCTCGATTATGCCTTCGAGGAGGTCCAGCAGATCGCCCGCGACAGCGGCCTGAAGCAGCGCAACTTCGTCGCCCGCGCCACGATCGACCTGCGGCTTCAGCAGCTCGCGGACGAGGCGGTCGAATACCATCTGCGACAGTTCGGCACGAAATACGCCGTCGAGGAAGCCGCGATGGTGGTGCTTGGGGACGATGGCGGCGTGCGCGCCGTGGTCGGCGGAAGGGACTACGGCATCTCGCAGTTCAACCGCGCGACGAGGGCGCTGCGGCAGCCGGGTTCCTCGTTCAAGGTCTTCATCTATGCCGCGGCGATGCAGGCAGGAATGAAGCCAACCGACACCATCGTCGACAGCCCCGTCACGATCGGCAATTGGTCGCCGCAGAATTACGGTCGGTCCTTTGCCGGCCGGGTGACGTTGGCCAATGCTCTCGCCCGCTCATTGAACGTGCCGGCCGTCAAGCTCAGCCAGAAAGTCGGCATGGACGCCGTGACCGCAACAGCGAAGGCCATGGGTGTTGAATCCCCTCTGCGCGGCGACAAGACGATGGCGCTCGGCACAAGCGAAGTGACGGTTCTCGACCAGGCCACCGCCTATGGAGTCTTCGTCAATGGCGGCATGGAGACCCGGCGTCACGCGATCACGCAGCTTTCGGATGCGTCGGGGAAGACGCTCTGGGACGTGCGGAATGATCTGCCGCCGCGTCGCCGTGTGCTCGGCGAGGAAGCAACCAAGTCGATGAACGAAATGCTGGTCGGCGTTACCGAGCACGGCACGGCAAGGCGGGCGCAGCTTTCGATGACCCGTGTGGGCGGCAAGACCGGCACGACGCAGAGTTATCGGGACGGCTGGTTCGTCGGCTACACCGGTAATTTCAGTGCTGCCGTCTGGTTCGGCAACGACAGCTTCAAGCCGACCAACAATTTGACCGGCGGCTCGTTACCCGCAATGACTTGGCAACGCTTCATGGAGGCGGCCCACCAGAATATCGAATTGAGGCCAATCCCGTTCATCGAGAACCCCTTCCCGGACGAAAAACGCGAGGTCGCCGCGGCCGATGGCGACGCGCCCGCTGCCCACGGCCCGCAGACGCTCAGGAAAGCTGCGGAGGATGTCCTGGCCGACATTGCCGAGCGACTCGAAACCTTGCCGCCGCTTGAGCCCGATCAACTGGCAGCGGCCCGATCGGCGGCCGATGCGGCCCCGGCGCGGCAATAAGCTTCCAGGAGCTTCAGACCTCGCGCCAAATGTGGAAAAATGGGAACCGGTTTTCCGCCCGCATTCTGCGCTCACTGACTGGAATTGATCGCCTTCATGAAATCGGATCGACACGGTCCTATTTCATCGTGATCTATCGGACCGGATAATTGGCTTATGCGTTACACCCTCCTCGTCCTGATTGCCCTGGCCATCGCGCTCGGCCTCGGTGGCTGGTCGGCGAACTGGGCGTTGGATGAATCGGCGGAGATCGGCACCGTGACGGTAGGCCCTTGGGCGGCCAATCCATTTGCCGGCTCTCCCGACGCCGACCCCTATTCCAAGGCGCGTTTGGCGCGGGTAGGCAATCTGACGCTTGGCATTGGCGAAGGCATCTTGTTCACCGCTGACCGAGACGGTGCGGATCGACCGCTGCGCCGCCAATGCCAATATAGGATTGCCGGACAAACTCCGCCCACCCGGATCTGGACACTCTCCCCGTATACGCCGGAGGGCCGGCTGATACAGCCCGGCACCGGCAGGGCTGGCTGGCTGACCTCGCACAATCTCATGCGGGCCGAGGACAATTCCTTCATGGTCGCGATCGGCCCTATGGCCAGAGCCGGCAACTGGCTCGCCACGTCCGGCCAAGGGCCGCTCGTCCTTGCACTGGCGCTGTATGACACTCCCGCCAGCGCATCCAGCGGCGTCGACAGTCTTTCCTTGCCCGATATCGAATTGGAGACCTGCTTCGATGGGTAAGCTGCTTCTTGCCGTCGCGATCGGCCTGGTGGGCGCGGTTATCGTACACATTGCCGTGATTTTCGCCATGCCGCACGTCGCGGGAAACAATGCGTGGGCACGTTTCTCCAACCTTGGGCAAATTTACGATATCGTCAGCGTCGAGCCCTTGCGCAGCGCCGGATCGGACGTGATCGCGCCGATGCTGGGGTCAGACCGGCAGGATTTCGCCTTTGTCGACCCCGCATTCGTCACCGCGAGTTGCCGCTTCTCGGTCGCGAAAGGGCCCGTTCGCATCCTTGCCAACTATGACGAGAGCCCTTTCTGGTCGGCCTCGATCTACGACCGGCAGGGCGACAATCTCTACAGCATCAACGACCGGTCGGCCGTTGACGGCATGTTCAATCTTCTCGTCGGAAGCAAGGAACAGATTGTCGAGTTCAATGCCGATCTTGGCCCGGACACCGAGGAGACCACGATCCCGGTGGAACTCGACCTGAGCGAAGGCTACATGACCATTCGCGTCCTGGTCGATGAGGAAAGCAAACGCCCCTCTGCCAGAGCCTTCGTCAATTCACTGCGATGCGAGCCCATCGAACCGGCGGTGGCGAGCCGCCCGGACAATCGCGACAGCTGAGTTTTGCCCGACCGCCCTCCGGAAGCGTTCGTCATGACGATCGCTTCTTATCACGGTCTCGTGGCGTGTCGGTCGAAGCGATGTCTTGCCGCGTCGAGCGATTCACGGCGAATACAGGGCAAAAGGATGATCTCGCCCTTTGATTCACGCGAGCGAATTTCGTTTCGCCGGCGTGCCGGGGCCGGGCCACGGGGCACAAATTTCAGAACGACTGTCACGGTCCGCTTCCCTTCTGGCTGGCCGACTTGATCGGCACCGGCGCGTTGCTCGCCGGCCTCCTTGCAAGAGCAGACCCCAGGAGGGTTAACAGCTTGCTAAGAAATCTTGCGTAATTCTTCGCGGCGAGGAAACCATTGATCAACCATCCAGGAGTCCCATGAAGGACGTCGTGCCGAGCATTTTTCGATCGCTCGAAAAGGAGGCCGGCCAAGGCGGTTTCGACACGATCGTGGCTGCCGCCGTCGCAAGCTTTGCCGCCCATCGCAATCCGAGCGAGCGACAGGCGCACGAATTCGGTCGGCTCGTCGCCCCGGCCTGGGACAAGATCGGTACCAAGACGAAACGCGCTCTCGCGGCGGCACTCTCCCAGTCCCCGCGGGTTCCGCGATGCATCGTCGAAAAACTCATCGCAGCCCCCATCGTCACTGCCGCGCCATTCCTCTTGGCGAGCCCCTGCCTGACAGCTGACGATATCGAGACGCTCGCCAAAAGGTCCAGCCCGAAGCTGCAACGTATCCTGGACCGTCGGCGAGCGGCCGAACAAGCGACGCTCTCACAGCTTGCCGAGGCAGCCGTCCCGGCCGCCGTGCCTGCTCGCACGATCGCCCCCTTGGACGCAGCGAAAAAGGAAGCGGCAAACGTCGCCGCCGCCGACGAGAACGGCGCGCCCAAATCGCACACGGGCGAGCCAGCGAATGTCAGCGCGGCGCGCGCCACCCTGCTTCGCTTGGCTGAACCCGGAAAGCATCTCGCCAAACCCGAGGCCAGCGCCCCGACAACGGTCGTCGGCGTCGTCGAAATGGCACGGTCCGGATGCAAGCAATTGGCCTATGATGGCCTCGCGCTCATGCTGACACTCACGGCTTCTCGAATGCGGGAGATCATCGACGATCCGACCGGCGAGATCCTCGCCGCGGCTTTGAAAGCGATCAGCGTGGGTCCCGCCGACGCCTTGACGATCATCATGCTGCTGAAACCACGGGTCGGCCTGGACATCGCCGCCTTCACCGCGATGAAGTCCGCCTATCGCGACCTCGACATCTATGAGTGTCGCGGCCGCTTCGGACTTTCCTCCGCGCTCCCCGCACGCAATCCGGTCACCCACCAGCGCCAGTACGCGGACCTTGGTCCGAGAATTGAAGCCTCGGCCCCTCGCCCGGCCTTCGGCCGCCGTCGCGTACTGCCGTCGCGAACCGAGCAAATCGGCACTAAACGCTGACGCCTGACGATCTCCCCGCCGTAATTCCGCGCTGGCCATTTGCCGTCAGCGACAGGCACGCCCGTCGATACCGATCAGCCCTCGACGATCTGGAGAAAGGTCGGCGCGTCGTCCGTTTCGATTTCGACCACCCAAAAATCCGGGTCGAACCTGGCTTCACGCGCGAAACGCGCTTCAAGCGCGGCCTCGTCATCTATCGGTTCCGGCATGAATTGCCGCAGGCCGCTGTCGTCGCTGAGGCTTTGAACCGCCGGCCCGAAGAGCTGGATCTCCCCGCCGCGATTCCGCGTCACCACGAAGATCGCGCCGGCCGCATCGGCCCCCTTGCGAGCCACGACGGCAAATCCGCCAGCGGCGAACAGGCGGCGGACGAGTTGCGCCACAAAGAGTTCGCTGGTTATGCGCATCGCTACGGCACGGACCTCAATCGACTGCGCCAATCTCGATCAGACGCTCGAGAATCCGAGCATCCGGCGAACCGGTGACCTCCAGCCCCTCCAGGGCTTCGAAGGTGCGGATGGCGGCCCGTGTCCGCTCACCGGGGATCCCGTCAGACGAGAGTTCGGCGACCTGTGCCGCCGTCAGGCCGGCCTGGATCCGGCGCACGAGTTCGTCCTGGTCGAGCGCGGCAAGGCCGGATTCAGCCAGTCCCTCGGGAATTTCTGCTGAAATGCCGGCCATGCCGGAGCTGCCGCCCATCCGCTCGTCGAGGCTGGCGAATTCCTCCGGTCGCCGCGAGGGGTTGGGCGCGTCCGCCGAAGCCTGTCTGATCTGCGCGAGCAGCAGCGGCGTTGCCGCCCCGTCGGTTGTCAGCCCATGCGCCTTCTGAAAGTCGCGGATCGCGGCTTCAGTCGCGGGGCCCGGCTTTCCGTCGACAGGCGCACGGTAATGGCCGATTGCAGTAAGTCCGGCCTGAACTTCCCGAACGAGCGGAACCGGCATCAGTCCGTGCGTGTTCGCCAGACGCGGGCGCTCTATACCCTCGGCCCCGCCCCGCGTGGCCAGGATCGGGCTGGGGTGCGGCCCAGCTTGGCCATAGATCGCATTGCCGGCCATTCCGGCGAACAACACGCCGAAGGCCGTCAGCCCGGCAGATAACGCCGGACGCCGCCAGACGCTGGCAGCCGCCGCCATCACGCCGCGTTTTCCGAACGACATAAGTCGACCGCCGAAGCTAGGCCGTGCGCCGCGTCGCGGGGGTTTTCGGTTGGGTTGTCGTTTTTGTACGGGCATCACTGAGTGCTACAATATTTTCCTTGAGAGACTGTGACTTGTCTGTTCGTCGAGTGCAGTCGGTCGGCAGGCGCACGGTCACCATCGTGCCGATCCCTGGCTGGCTGCGAATGGTCATGGCGCCACCATGCAATTCCGCCAAGCCTTTCACCAGGGAAAGCCCGAGCCCCGTGCCTTGATAGCGACGTGCCGGCCCGGAAGAGAGCTGGGTAAAGGGTCGGCCAAGCCGCTCGATATCCGCTTCGGCGATCCCGATGCCGGTATCGCTCACCGAAAGCTCGATCGCTCCGGCATCGATCTGGCTTTCGAGCGTGATAACGCCCGAATCAGTGAACTTCACCGCGTTCGACAAGAGGTTCAGAAGTATTTGGTGACAGGCACGCTGGTCGGCGACGATCGTCTCGCCCTGGCAGCTGGAACGCACGTCCAGTCGCAGGCCCTTGCGCCGCACTTCCTCGCGCACGACGCCGGCGGCGGTGATGACCGCTTCGTCCATTGAAAACGACTCGGGCGTCAGTTCGTATCGACCAGCCTCGATCTTGGAGACGTCGAGCAGCGAGTTCACGACCGACAGCAGATGCTGGCCCGATTGGCGGATGAGGCCGACATATTCCTTCTGCCGTTCGCTCTCGAACCCGCCGAAGAATTCTTGATCCAGAATATCGGAGAAACCGATGATGGCGTTGAGAGGGGTGCGAAGCTCGTGACTGACGGCCGCCAGGAACTGGCTCTTGGCGGCGGAGGATTGGTGCGCGGCATCGAGCGCCGTCTGCAGTCCCTGTGCCACCTTGCCATCTTCGACGGCGAGCGTCATAGCGATATGGACCAGAGCCGCCCGATCATCGGCTGCCGTGGCGACAAGGAACCGCATGACGGCGGGAACATATTGTCCGTGCGGGCGCCGAAGCCGCGCTTCGACGCAAGAGCCGCGGCCGTCCGTCTTGGCGTCGGCCACCGCCTTCAAAAAGGCGATACGATCGGCCACCAGCACGCTGTCGAGAAGCTTCTGCCCTTCAAGATTCCCGTCATTTTCCGAAAACAGGGTCCGCGCGCCCTTCGAGGCAAAGACGATCCGTCCCTCGACGTCGAGGCTCAGCATCGCCGCACCGAATAGCTCAGCGGCATCAGCCATCGGATGAACCGATGGCCCCACCGGAAGCCCCTCCTGTGCGGTACGCTTCGCGCTCCTGCGGGCCACGGTCGCGACATAGGCCAGGAGGAGCACGGCCGACGCGAGGTCCGCAGGCTGGATCGTCGGTGCGTTCTCCGCAAGGAACACCGCCGTGCCGGCAACGGTGGCCGCCGAGCCGGCGAGGCCAAAAGCCAGCTTGCGCCGTCCCGCGATGGCCGCTTCCCCCGGCGCGATCGCCAGCACCAGAAGCCAGGCTGCGAGCGGGGCTTCGACCGCGTAGGCGATCAGCCCGAGTGTTATGGAAAGAAGGGAGCCGACAATCCAGGCCACATGGTCCAGCGCGCCGGTTGCGGAAAGATAGGCGGCGGCGGCCAGAGTGAGGCTCGCGATGATCATCGGCGTCGCGACGGCGAGAGCGCCGGCCTGAAGCACGGCGAGCACTGGCGAAGCCATCGCCATGAGGAGACCGGCGACAATGAGCGCGCCGATCGCTCGTCCCTGGAGGCGGCGCTCGCTTGGAACAAGGACCTTGGCCGCAACGAGCTCGTCCAACCGTTCGCGAAGCTGCGACACGGCGCCGGCCGCTGCCGCCACTGCCCGACCGTTGTTCGACGCCTCTGTCATACACGCACTCGCATTCGCCTCGCCTCGTGGGTCCACCATTGTGAAAATGCCGGGCCCAGTGGCTTGATCGCGATAATGCGGGCCACCGTTTAAGGAAGCCATAAACCATGCCGCCGCCGGCGCCGCCTGCGGCCAGGATTACCGGCCCGCAGGCAGATTCGGACCTTGATGATTGCCGTTATGGTTAACGCTTCGCGACGGGACCGTCGCCCTCAGGCGAAACAGCCGCGATCGTGGGGCGAGCATCCCTCGAAGGAAGTTGTGGACAAGCCGCGGGAGCGACAACCCGTAAAGTTTGAATCAAACATGTCTCGCAGTTTCAACGCAGCCTTTGTCCCCCGCCGGCATTATGCCTTCACGAAACGCAATTGACCGGGCCGAGAGATCCGGCCTTCACCGGAAAGCGTCCAGAGGCAAATCGATGATCCGGTTCATTCTGAAATCAGCGTTCTTTCTCGGCATCGTGGCGATGCTTCTTCCGGGCGACGGCCAGGGCAACGATGCCGGCCGAAACCAGGTCGACGTCTTTTCCACTTTTGTCGGCGCCCAGGCGGCGATCGCTGACTTGTCCAACTTTTGCGACCGGGCACCGGCAGCATGCGATGCGGGCGGCAATCTGGCGCGTTTTGCCGGCGAGCGGATCGGAGACGGAATTGCCCTCGCCTACAATTTCGTCGAGACCGAGCGAGATGGCCGTCCCGCCTCCGGGAATTCGGTAGCGACCCCGCCCTCAGGATATCAGGACGCGATCGTCACCGGCGCGGTCGACCGCGCCCTGTCGCTCGCGTCGTCGCGCACAACGGAGGCGAGCCAGCCTGTCGCCATGCCGCGCCTCGATGGGCGGGCGAACGCGCGACATGGCGTGCTTCCTTCCGCCGCGATCCCTGGACATGCCGCCCTAACGCGTCTGCCGATCCCACGTTCGGCGCCCCGCACCTGACATCGACCTCCCTTAGTCTTATATCGAGCGTGCCGCCCGACAAGGACGGTACCTCGCGCGGAATGAGGACAAGTGGGGACGGTTTCCCGCTCGCATTCCGCGCTGACTGACTGGAATCGATCATCGCCATGACATCGGATCGAATCGATCCTATGTCATCGTGATCGAGGGCCACTCGGGAGAACGAATGCCGACGATCGAAGACATCACCGCCGATTTCGAGTTCCTCGACGATTGGGAAGACCGGTACCGCTATCTGATCGAGCTCGGGCGTTCGCTGCCGGCGATGCCGGAGGCTGAACTCAACGAGGCCAACAAGGTTCGCGGCTGCGTCAGTCAGGTCTGGCTGACCACGCAAACCGACGATGCCAGCCCACCCCGTCTGTCGTTCCTCGGTGAATCCGACGCCCATATCGTTCGCGGTCTGGTCGCCATCGCCCTCGCGCTTTTCTCCGGTCGCACCGCGCCAGAGATTCTGGAGGCCGACGCCGAGGCGACCTTTGCGCGACTGGGATTGCAGGACCATCTGACGCCGCAGCGCTCCAATGGCCTGCGTTCGATGGTTGCGCGGATCAAGGACGATGCGCGTCAGGCGCTCGCCGCCGCCTGAACTTCACCGCCATTCGTTGCGCCCGGCGCCGGAACTTCACTGGCCGCCGATCGACGGACGGTAATCCTCCGTTCCCCATCGCCGGATCCGCGAAGAAGCGGACCGGGCGGTTCCGGCCAGCCCGTAATGGCGAGCCAGAACACCAAGGCCGGCTTTCAGCAGCAGTTTGGCGGAGCGCGCTGGCCATTGCCGTTCCCGCTCGACGGTTTCCAGTCCCTTCAGGAAGCAGCAGATGTCGAGGAGAACGCCCGCGAGTTCGGGCCCGACGGCCTTGATCGCGGCATCGACCCGTTGCCGCGCGTCGATCGCCGAATCTGACAAGTCGCCCGCACCGCGCCGGCTCCCCTTCTCGCGGGTCTGGGCATCCCAACGTTGCGTGATCCCAGGCATCAACTGACCGCGCGTGAAATCGACCCGCAGCCGCTCCCCTGCCAGCGCTTCCGCTTCGGCCAGAAACGGCTCGCCTCCCTTGCCGCGTCGCTGGGCCAGCCGCGCCAAAGGGGACTCGTTTGGATTGTAGCCCGCAAAGGCCGCCATCACGCGTCTCCCCGCCCACATCCCTGATCGCATGCGTCGAGCGCCGCGCGGACCGCGTGTGCCAGGCCTTCCAACCGCTCGACAGCGGAATCGAATGCCTGATCGTCGCGTCGATCCTCAATGCGACGAATGGCATAGGCGATCGTGGTGCGGTCCCGCCCGAACCCCTCGCCCATTGCGGACAAGGGAACCTGGAAGGCGACATGGGCCAGATACATGGCGACGTGCCGGGCCTCGCAGACGCTGGCGATCGCCCGGCCGGGCCGCTCGATCTCCCGGACGGGGATGGCGAAGAAGGCGCCGGCGATTTCCCTTGCCAGCCGGCAGGTGCGCGATACCGCCTGGCGATCGATCCCGGTGACGCGTCCTGCCTCGGTTTCCCCCGGCCCCGCATCGCCGCAAGCGACGGGCGCCACGGGGAGCGGTCGGGCGGAAGCCCGGTCTGCGGAAAAGGACTGCATCGCATTTGACCTCCTGTTGGCGGCGACCATTCGTCTATAGGCCATCATCGCCAGAAGGGGAAATAATTCCCAATTATATACGTGACAAAGCAGGGCTGATTCGCTATCAATGCCTTGCGTGACAGGCCAGGGCTCGCCTTAGAAGGAGGCGGCAGTGTGTGAGGACGATAGGAATTTATCCAAGAGCGGTGCCGAGATCACCCCTGAGATGATCGCGGCTGGCGTTGCCGTTTCTTACGATTTGGTGAGGACGGATGGGCTGGAGGTTTCCAGAGACGCTCTGGTATTGCAGGTTTTTCAGGCAATGGAGTCGTGGCGTCCTCGTCGTCGTCGAGGGATCTCCCGGAATTGAACTTAGAAAGCCAGCTACCCAGCTCAACCAAATATCCATTCATCCGGCGAATATCGTCAGCCACTCTGCGAATGTCGTCTAGACTGCTTGGAATAACGTCGCGCTCTAGTCGCGGGCCTTTGTTGCGCCGAAGCTCGACCCCATCGGTCCCGAGCGTCGGCAGGAAGTGCGTTAGCTGATTTCTGTTGGTTCGGTTGGCGTCGAATAAGGCGGTAGCGTGCTGGATGAACTCCTTCGTTTCTGGGGCGCTTAGTCCGTCAATGCTCGTGATTTCGTTTATCCGCTGGCATATCGCTGGCGATTGAAGATCATGCGCGAGAATGCGCGCAAGCCGGCCCGGTAGGCGAGAGACTTGGCAAAAAAGGAAAAACAAGCTGGATTCAGCCAGGTTGTAGGCTACGGCCATAACCCCTAGGGCGTGGAGTCGCTCGGGACTGATGGCCGACCGCGTTAATATCCATTGGTCGTCCTGAAAAGGGTTAGACATGACTGGCACCAACGACGATCAAAAACGAGACGAAGTTCTAAAGCGCCTTCTCGAAACGCCTCCCCAGCCTAAGGGCGGGAAGGCGCAGAAGGAAGGCGAGAAGAAGCCGAAGAAGGACAAGCCCGCCAAGTAATGCGGGCTTTTTAGAGGAGCTGCACCATGAGTACCGCGTCGGAATGCGCCGGGATGCAGGCGCCAACCCTTACGGTTTCGCAGATTGCTTCACTAGATGGGACGCCAGGACGTCAAGGTTGTGATCGATCGCCGAGAGTGAAGTCGCGATATGCTCCAGAGCCTCAGCGATTTTTTCGCCTGTTGGCATTTCGCCAGTCATGTCTAGCGTTGGCTGAAAAGGTCTGGCGACACCCTGCGGGCCGTGCTTCCTGATTCTTTGCATACGTTTTCCTCCCTTACGAAATGCAACCTACCGCTTCTTTCGCTTCATGAGGAGTCTTCGCGCCTTTTGCTTAAGCGTTCGCGGCTTCACCAATCCGCCGATATGTCAGGCGCTTGCCTTCGATGCCGGCAAGGGCCCTGTCGCGACGCTGGATATCGGAAACGCCAAGCTTTGTGCGGGCGTTGTAACGGAAATCGAACTCAGCAAGGTAGCGGTGAAGGTGAGACTCGCCGCAGTGGTGATAGACGCCCTTCATGCCGCGCTTGAAAATGCCGAACACGCCTTCGATGCTGTTGGTGTTGACCGGGCCACGAGCATATTCGCCAGCGGTGTGACGGACGGTCTCGTGCCCGCCTTTGAACTCGGTTCCAAGGATCGTGTAGAGACGGCTTTCGTCGGTGTAGAGGATGCTTTCGCGAGAGACGTTGGCGACGACGATGTTGCGGACGATTTCCTTGTTCGCCTTCTCGGCATGGAACATGCGAACCCTGCCACCGCGCTCGACAAGGCCGATGATGGCGCGCTTGTTGGCGGCCTTGCCGCCCTTGATGAATGGGGTCCCGTCCGTCTTCATGGTCGGCTTGCGGCCTTCCTTGTCACCGAAATAGGTTTCGTCGGCTTCAATCGTCTTGCCGTTGCCGCCGAGCGGGCCGGACGTAGCCACGTCGTCGCGCATGGCCTCGCGAATGCGGTGGCACATGAACCACGCGGTTTTGTAGGTCACGCCGAGCATGCGGTGGATCTGGTGCGCGGACATGCCCTTCTTCGATGACGTGAGAAGGTGCGTTGCCAGAAGCCACTTGTTCAAGGCGATCTTGGAGCGCTCGAAGACGGTGCCCACGGTCACCGTGAACTGCCCACGGCATTCCTTGCACTGGAACAGTCCGGCGCGGTGAGCCTTGCCGGACAGCTCTGTGATTATGGTCCTATCGCAGTTGCCGCAATGGGGGCAGATCGGGCCATTCGGCCAGCGGATCGCCTGCAAATGCGCGCGGGCTTTGTCGGCATCGGTGAAGATCGGGTTCAAAAGGTCGCTGGTCATCTAGGTAACTCCTTGGCTCCCTTATGACATATCGGCTCTGCTTTGTCACGTATATAATTGGGATTTTATCCCCCATCCCGCCGATTGCCGGACTCTTTGCGGACTATTCACCGGAGCGTCCGCATGACCAGGCATCTCGACCTTTCTCCCCTCACGGCCGCGCTCGAAGGAGCAGCCCGGAGCCATGCCGAGGCACGGCGACGCGAGGCACAGCGCGATCTCTCCCGCCTCGAACTCGCGATGCTGCTGCGCCGGTTCGGCCTGGAGCAGCGGGCGCGGTCGGATGCCGTGGCCAAGGATGACGCCGCCAGCATCCCGGCAGCGGAAGTGGACACCTTGCGCGCCGGGGTTCGCGGAGAGCTCGGTCTGCTGGCGCGTCTCGCCCGACGCCGCGATCCCCGCTACGATATCAACCGGCACATTGCGGTCATGCGCCTTGCGCGGTGGCTGGAGGGTGGCCGATCATGGCACCTGCGCGAGACCGAACCCGGCTCTGGCCGCTCGAAAAACCAGCGCTTTCGTCGCGTCGTCGCCCGACAGTCAAATGGCCGGCCGACGCTTTAATTCCGACGCCCAGCACGGTCTCGATATACGACGAACGGCTTAGATGACTGCTGCCGGCATTTCTTGACAGGGCTCCCGTCGCTGCTTCACAACCACATCCAACCGCAAGGTCAGGTTATTGCTGCCGGCTCCGATGCTGGCTGGCCTGGTCGTTTGCGTTTGTATGGGAGGATTATCGAAATGCGTATGATGAAATTGCTGCTCGCCGGCTCCGTCGCGGCCGCCGCGCTTTTGCCGGCCACCGTCGGCGCGCAGGAAATCTCGAACGATGTCGTCAAGATCGGCATCCTGAACGACCAGTCCGGCGTTTATGCCGATTTCGGCGGCCAATCGTCGGTCGAGGCGGCAAAGATGGCGATCGAGGATTTCGGTGGCGAGGTTCTCGGCAAGCCGATCGAACTCATCTCGGCCGACCATCAGAATAAGGCGGACATCGCCTCGAACATCGCCCGCGAGTGGTACGACGTGCAGAATGTCGACGCCATCATGGAGCTGACGACATCGTCCGTCGCCCTCGCCGTCCAGGGCCTGTCGCGCGAAAAGCAGAAAATCACCATCGTGACCGGCGCCGCGACCACGGAACTGACCGGCAAGCAGTGCAGCCCCTATGGCTTCCATTGGGTCTACGACACCCACGCACTGGCCGTCGGCACCGGCGGCGCGCTGGTGAAGGCCGGCGGCGACAGCTGGTTCTTCCTCACCGCCGACTACGCCTTCGGCTATTCGCTGGAAGAGCAGACCGGCAATTTCGTCAAGGAAAACGGCGGTGAAGTCCTCGGCGCGGTTCGCCACCCGCTCGGCACGACCGACTTCTCCTCCTTCCTCCTCCAGGCGCAGAGTTCCGGCGCCAAGGTCATCGGCCTCGCCAATGCCGGCCTCGATACGGCTAGCGCGATCAAGGGCGCGGCTGAATTCGGCATCGTCCAGGCCGGCCAGAAGCTCGCCGGCCTGCTTTTCACCCTGGCTGAGGTCCACGGCCTCGGGCTCGAGGCGGCGCAAGGTCTGAACCTCACCGAAGGTTGGTATTGGGATCAGAGCGACGAGAACCGCGAATTCGCCGACCGCCTGATGAAGCGGACGGGAAGCCGGCCGAACATGATTCATGCCGGCACCTATTCGGCCGTGACCCAGTACCTCAAGGCCGTCGAGGCCGCCGGCACCGACGCCACTGACGCCGTGTCCGCCAAGCTGCACGAGATGCCGGTCGAAGATGTCTTCGCCAAGTCCGGAAAGGTGCAGGAAAACGGCCGGATGGTCTATGACATGTTCCTCTTCGAGGTGAAGGCACCGGCCGATTCCAAGGGCGAATGGGACTATTACAAGGAAGTCTCCACCGTCCCCGGTAGCGAGGCCTTCTTGTCGGTCGAAGACTCCGGCTGCGACGTCGCCAGCTTCAAGAACTGACCTGGCAATGACTACTCGGGGGAGGCAGGCCGCGGCCTGCCTCCCCCGGTCGATCAAGCGACAGCGTTTCCAGCATCAAATGCTGTGATCAATTTGAAATTTCGACTTGCAAGTCTTGGGCTTTGCCGGCTCCTATGGAAATCTCGCAGAGGCTAGCCCGTTCCGGGATAGGCCTTCTCGCGGGGGATTCACAAGGTGGCGGTCAGCAGGCATTCGGTTACTGTTGGAGCCGGGTTCGATTGGGTTCCCACCGGTCCGGCAGCTGGCGCTTCCTTGTAAGCTTTGGCCCGACGTCGACAGGAGATGAATGCGCCGATGAGCGTTTCCCCGCAGGAGGCGATTCTTTCCGCCCGCGGCCTCACCAAGGAGTTCTTCGGCTTCAAGGCCGTGAACGGCGTCGATCTCGACGTCCGCGAAAATACCATCCACGCCCTGATCGGCCCCAATGGCGCCGGCAAGACCACCGTCTTCAACCTGCTGACCAAGTTCCTCAGCCCGACCGAAGGCAAGATCACCTTTCGCGGCAAGGATATCACCGGCCTCAAGCCCGCCGATGTCGCGCGGCTGGGGTTGGTGCGCTCGTTCCAGATCTCGGCGGTGTTCCCGCATCTGACCGTGCTCGACAACGTCCGCGTCGCTTTGCAGCGCAAGGCGCATCTCGGCACGCAGTTCTGGCGCTCCAACAGCGCGCTCGACCGGCTCAACGACCGTGCCCATGAGTTGATCGCGGCCGTCGGCCTGGACGAATATGCCGAACTCGACGCGGCGGAACTGCCCTATGGCCGCAAGCGCGCGCTCGAACTCGCGACCACGCTTGCCCTCGACCCGCCGGTGCTTCTGTTCGACGAGCCGATGGCCGGCATGGGCGTCGAGGACATCGGCCGCATCTCCGACCTGATCCGGCGGATCGCCAAGGACCGCACGGTCTTGATGGTCGAGCACAATCTCAACGTCGTGGCTGACCTGTGCGATTACGTCACGGTGCTGGCGCGCGGCGAAATCCTCGCCGAGGGCGACTACGAGACGGTCAGTTCCGACCCCCGTGTGCGCGAAGCCTATATGGGAACCGAAGATGAGTAAGCCGTCCGGCGCTTCCCCCCTGCTCGAGGTCGAGAACCTCCACGGCTGGTACGGTGAAAGCCATGTTCTTCATGGTGTCTCTCTCGATCTCCACGAAGGCGAGACGATCACGCTGCTCGGCCGCAACGGCGCCGGCAAGACCACCACGCTGCGCGCCATCATGAATCTCCTGCCGAAGCGCGAAGGCGCGATCCGAATCGCCGGCCAGGACATGATGAAGGTTCCGGTTCACAAGACCGCCTATGCCGGCATCGGCTACGTCCCCGAGGAGCGCGGCATTTTCGCGACCTTGTCGGTCTCGGAGAATCTGATGCTTCCGCCGCGCGTCGCGGACGGCGGCATGAGTGTCGAAGAGATCTACGAGCTCTTTCCCAATCTCGCCGAGCGGCGCAATTCCCCCGGCACCAAGCTGTCGGGCGGCGAGCAGCAGATGCTGGCCATCGCCCGCATTCTTCGCACCGGGGTGAAGATCATTCTTCTCGACGAGCCGACCGAGGGTCTGGCGCCGGTCATCATCCAGCGCATCGGCGACGTCTTGATGGAGCTGAAGAAGCAGGGCATGACGCTGCTTCTGGTCGAGCAGAATTTCCGCTTCGCCAGGAAGGTCGCCGACCGCTTCTTCCTGATGGAGGACGGGCATATCCTCGAGAGTTTCCCGACGTCGGAACTCGATTCAAAAATGGACCGGCTGCATGAAGTGGTGGGGGTATAACGCCAAATGACCATGATCTTCGGCATTCCCCTCCCGGCACTGCTCGGCCAGCTCCTGATCGGCTTCATCAACGGCTCGTTCTACGCCCTCTTGAGTCTCGGGCTTGCGGTCATTTTCGGACTGCTGCGGGTGATCAACTTCGCCCATGGCGCCCAGTACATGCTCGGCGCCTTCACCGCCTATCTGATCCTGTTCTACACCGGCCTCGGCTTCTGGCCGGCGTTGATCCTGGCGCCGCTGATCGTCGCGATGCTCTCGGCCGTCATCGAGCGCACCATGCTGTCGCGCCTTTATGATCTCGACCATCTCTACGGCCTGCTCTTCACCTTCGGCCTCGCGCTGATCATCGAAGGCACCTTCCGCTATTATTTCGGCGCGGCGGGCCAGCCCTATGCGACGCCGGCGCTCCTGTCCGGCGGCACCAATCTCGGCTTCATGTTCCTGCCGAACTATCGCGGCTTCGTCGTCGTCGCCTCGCTGGTCATCTGCATCTCCACCTGGCTGTTGATCGAAAAGACCAAGCTTGGCGCCTATCTGAGGGCTGCGACGGAGAACCCCCAACTCGTCCAGGCGTTCGGCGTCAACGTCCCGCTGCTCTTGACGCTGACCTACGCCCTCGGGGCGGGCCTTGCCGGTCTGGCCGGTGTCCTCGCCGCGCCGGTCTATCAGGTCAGCCCGCTAATGGGCTCGAACCTGATCATCATCGTCTTCGCCGTCGTCGTCATCGGCGGCATGGGGTCGATCCTCGGGGCGATTGTTTCGGGTTATCTCCTCGGCATTCTCGAGGGCCTGACCAAGGTCTTTTATCCCGAGGCCTCGAACATTGTCGTCTTCGTCATCATGGCGATCGTGCTGATGGTCCGCCCCGCCGGGCTGTTCGGGAAGGAAGCCTGATATGACCAATCCGCAAGTTACCAGCATCGAACCCGGCGCTATCCGCGACGGCGAAGGCTCGGCCGAAGGGTCTCCAGCACGCCAGGCCGGACAGCGGGACCTGTCGACCGTCGGCCTGATCGTCGCGCTCATCGCGCTCGCCGGGCTGATTGCCGCGCCGTTCTTCGTCTATCCCGTCTTCCTCATGAGCGTCTTGTGCTTCGCGCTCTTCGCCACCGCCTTCAATCTCCTTCTTGGATATGTCGGGCTTTTGTCCTTCGGCCACGCCGCCTTCTTCGGCGGCGCCGCCTATTTCACCGCCCATGCCGCCAAGGTCTGGGGCTGGGAGCCCCTGTCGGCGATCCTGCTCGGCGCCCTCGGCGCCGGCCTGATCGGCCTCATCGTCGGTTTCCTCGCTATCCGCAGGCAGGGAATCTATTTCGCCATGGTGACGCTGGCGTTGTCGCAGATGATCTTCTTCATCTTCCTGCAGGCGCCCTTCACCCACGGCGAGGACGGCATCCAGGGCGTGCCACGCGGCCATCTCCTCGGACTGATCGACCTCAACGACCCGCTGAACATCTATTATTTCGTGCTGGCGATTTTCCTTCTGGGCTTCTTCGCCGTCTGGCGTATCGTCCACTCGCCCTTCGGCCACATCCTCAAGGCGATCCGCGAAAACGAGAACCGGGCGATCTCCCTCGGCTATCGGGTGGATCGCTACAAGCTCGGCGCTTTCGTCATGTCGGCTGCGATCGCCGGGCTGGCCGGCTCGACCAAGGCCATCGTCTTCCAGATCGCGACGCTCACCGACGTCGCCTGGCAGATGTCCGGCGAGGTGGTGCTGATGACGTTGCTCGGCGGCATGGGAACGATCTTTGGCCCGACCATCGGCGCGGCGCTCGTCGTCACCATGCAGAACTACTTCGCCACGTCCGACTTCCCGGTCACCGTCCTGATCGGCATCATCTTCGTCCTCTGCGTCCTCCTGTTTCGGCGCGGCATTATCGGCGAGGCCATTCGACTGCTGCGGCGGTAAAGAAGGAAGCTCCGGCGTCGGGCTTTCGGCGAGGCGGGCCTATTCCACGAACACCTGGCTGCGCGCGGCGGCACCCGCCGCGTCGACCACCGCGATATCGACAAAGCCGGGCTCGCTCGCCCGCCAGTTCGACTGGCGCTCGAGCGCGTCGCGGACGACCGGGCGCCCATCCACATACCAGGTGAAGGGTGGTCGGCCGTTGCGCACCTTCAGGAACAGGTCGGCGCCCTGCCCTTGACCGAGTCCGATTTCGACCTTCGCCGCGTTGGGCGGGAACACGATCTCCGGCTGCAGCCCGGCTTGCGTCAGTTCGGCTGCGCGTCCGACCCGCCGCATCGGCGGCGGCAATCCACCGCCGGCCGAGGCGAGAATGCCCGGCGGCGGTCCCGGCAACCGCGTTGTCGGCCCGAGCCGCGCGAAGACATCGCGCATCACCGGCGCGGCGCTGTCCTGGCCGACCAGCCCCGCCACCGGCGCCCCGTCAGGCCGGCCGAGCCACACCCCGACCACATGCTTCCCGTCGTAGCCGACCGTCCAGGCGTCACGGTAGCCGTAGGACGTGCCGGTCTTGTAGGCGACGTCGCCGGGCGAGCCCTTGGTCGTCGTCGTCGCCCCGGCGAGAATCGAGGTTACATACCAGGCCGCCTGCGGCGACAGGATTCGCCGCCCGATATCCGGCTCAGCATCCTGATCGACATGCAGCGGCATCGCCACACCGCCATTGGCGATGCCGCCATAAATCCGCACCAGATCCTCCAGCGTCAGTCCCAGCCCGCCGAGCCCGATGGCCAAGCCCGGCAGCGAGCGGTCGCCGAGTTCGGGCCGAGCGCCGGCCCGTTTCATGCGATGCAGAAGCCGGGCCGGGCCGACGGCGCTGAGCAGCTCGACCGCCGGCAGGTTGCGCGACAATTGCAGCGCCCGCCGCGCCGTGATCACGCCCTCGAAGACGCGGTCGAAATTCTGCGGCGTATAGCCCGCGAAGCCGCCGGGCGAATCGTCGACGAGGCTTTCGGGGTGGGCCAGTCCGCGCTCGAAGGCGAGCCCGTAGATCAGCGGTTTCAGGGTGGAGCCCGGCGAGCGGAGCGCCCGGGTCAGATCGACGAAGCCCTGACGGCCGCGATCGAAGAGATCGGGGGAGCCGACCTGCGCCAGCACCTCGCCCGTCGCCGCATCGGAGACGAGGATCGCAAGGCTGACCGGTTTTTTCAGGATCTTCGCCTTGTCCCGCGCATAGGCTTCCAGCCGCTCCTGTACGTCCTTGTCGATGGTCAGGCGAATGCGCGGCCTCTCCGGCTCTTCCCCATGCAGACGCACCGCCGCGTGCGCGGCGAGCATCGGCAGGGCACGGCGTCCGGCCGGCATCGCCTCGTGCTCCGCCCTTGCCGCCTCCCGCGCGTCGAGAACCCCGAGTGCCTCCATCCGATTCAGCACACGGTCGCGAGCCGCTTTCGCTCGGTCGGGATAACGGTCCGGCCGGTAGCGCTCGGGCGATTGCGGCAGCGCCACGAGCAGCGCCGCCTCCGCCGCCGTCAGCCGTTTCGGTTCCTTGCCGAAGAAGGACAAGCTCGCCGCCCGCACGCCCTCCAGATTGCCGCCATAGGGCGCCAATTGCAGATAGAGCGACAGGATCTCCGCCTTGCTCAGCGTCCTTTCCAGCGCGACCGCGACGAGCACCTGTTCGCCCTTGGCGGCGAGGCTTCCCGTCGGCAGTCGGCCGAGCATCCGCGCGACCTGCATGGTCAGGGTGGAGCCACCCGAGACGATGTGGCGGTGGATCAGCGTTTCCCACGCCGCCCGGAGGAAGGCACGCGGATCGACTCCGCCATGGTCGGCGAAGCGCTTGTCCTCCCAGGCGAGCAACATGGCGAGATAGCGTGGGTCGACATCGTCGGCCCCTGCGTCAAGCCGCCACCGGCCGTCGTCGCTCGCAAATGCGCGCAGCAGGGCGCCGTTCCGATCGACCACCTCGACTCCGGTTCGCGGCGCCTCGAAGGCCGCGATCCGCGCTGCGACCGCGCGTTCGAAAGCCGCGAGGCCCCAGCCAACCGCGACGATCGCGCATAGCAAGAGAATGATCCCTGTCTGCACCAAGCGGCGTTGCGGCGACATCGCTCAGCCTCCGGGCAACACCGAGGCCATCACCGCAGCGGCCCGACGACGGAAACCCGGCCTTCCTCGGTCCGGCCGCGTCGGCTGGGATCGTACATATTCTGCACCAGCGCGGCAGGGTGGACGAAGGTCCCCGGCGAGACGGCGCGCACGACATAGGCGAAGCGCTGGGTCGCGGTATCGCCGCCGCTCTGATCGACCGCCGCGAGGAAGCGGTCGGCGCGAAACTCGGTATGGGCTGCCTCGCCGGTCATTTCCAGCCAGTCGAGCGCCGCCACATCGCCGCCCCGCAGGATCGCCGGATTATCGATCTCGAAGCCGGCCGGCAGCGGGTCGTCGATCATCAGCCGCGCCGGACCGCCGTCGATCGGCGTCATCTCGACCACCGCGACGAACCGCTCCCCCTGGCCAATTTCGGCGATATCCGCTGGTTCGCCGTCCAGCGTGTAGTAGCTGCGAGCGATGTCGTAGCCGTCGGCCGACGCGGGCGGCGCGATACGCGGCACGCCGCGCAGCGTGATGTCCGCCGCAACCGGCGTCGTGCCGCGGTTGGCGACATCCAGCCCGGAGACCAGATCGGCTGCGTCGAAGGACGCCGTATAAGGCCCATCCACCTCGCGTCCGGAGACGGTCAGCTTGGGCGGATTGCGGGCCAGCAGCGCGTGCGCGGCGAGCAGCGACCAGGCGTCTTCCTGCGTGCTGGTGTAGCGCTGGTTCTGCCGCGCGGCGTTCACCTGTTGGACGAGGTCGTCGAAAGACAGGCCGTCGATGTCGGTCTCCAGCCCCAGCGTCAGGATCGCCGCGTCGTCCCTGAGCGGCGTCCCGTAATCCGTGCGACCGGAGTTCACCGCTTGCCACTCGAGCGCATCGGTGATCGCCGCGCGGAACACCCGCTCCGCCCGCACCCGGTCGCCATAGAGCGCCAGCGCTGCGGCGATCTGCCCCTTGGCCAGCGGCGTGGGGAAATTCGACAGCTCGTTGTCCGAATAGTAGCGCAGGTCGCCGATTGCCGCCCGGCCGTTGCGCGCCAGTACGTAGGTGGCATAGGCGACTGGCCCCCAGTCAGGCGCGTCCGGCAGATAGGCGAGGCTGTTGCGCAGATTGTCGATCGCCTGCGCGAAGCCCTCCTCCGGCACCGTGTAGCCGGCCTCGCGCGCGCGGGTCAGAAAATCGGTGACATAGGCGTCGAGCCACAGATCGCCGTAATCCGGCCGCCACAAGCCGAAGCCGCCGTTCGACGATTGGTTGGCTAGGACGCCGGCGATCGCGTCGTCAACGCGCTTTGTAATGTCCTCCGTGCCGCTGAAACCGGCAAGGCCTGCGGCAAGGATGGTCCGGTCGAGATAGACCAGCGGCATCGCGCGGCTGGTGATCTGCTCGGTGCAGCCATAGGGGTAGAGGTCGAGCGTCCGCACCACCCCGGCCACGTCGAAGCGCGCCGCGCCGGTGACGCTGACGGTCGCCACCGCCGTTCCACGAACGAAGTCGTCGAAGAGATTCGCGTCGAGATCGAGCCGGCCCCCATTGGCCGCTAGCGTCACGGTGCTCTTGTCGATCGTCTCCGGTGCGATCGAGCGAACCGGTAGCGCAAAGCTTTTCGACAGGATCTCGCCACCCGGCAGGGTCAGGACGAGGTCGAAGCTGGCGTCACCCACGGCCTCGGCGGCGACCGACACCAGAAGCCGCTCCCGCGCGCCCTCGGCAAGGTCGAAGCGCGCGCTCGCCTCTTCGCCAAGGGAGACGATGCCGCCTCCACCGGACAGAACCAGCGTCACCTCCCCGGTCGCCCCTTCCACATGCGTCACGTCGATCGCGATTCGGGACGTATCGCCCGGCGCCAGGAAGCGCGGCTGGCTGACCGCCAGAACGACCGGGTCGCGCACCACCATCTCGGCATTCGCCTCGCCGACGCCGGTCTTCGTCCAGGCCAGCGCCATCAGCTTCAGCGTACCGTTGAAGTCCGGCACGTCGAGCGTGATCGTCGCCTTGCCGTCGCCTCCCACGGTCACGAGGCCGGAGAACAGCGCGACCAGATCCTCCATCGGCGGCGGGCTTTGATAGCTCCCCCCCGCGTCGCCGCCTGAGCGCACCGTGCCCGGCGCGCCCTGCATGCGGTCGATCAGCTTGGAATAGAGATCGCGGATTTCGACGCCGAGCCGGCGCTTGCCGAAATAATAGCCCGACAGCGACGGCGGCTCGAAGCCGGTGATGTTGAGGATGCCGACATCGACGGCGGCCAGCGTCACATAGGCCGTCTCACCTTGCTTGACGCCGTCGACCGCAATCGAAGCGTCGACACTTTGCCGCGGCGTGATCTTGTCCGGCGCCGCCAGCGAGACCGTTAGAGCGCGGTCGCCCGGATCGACGCTGGCATGGGCAAGGCCGATCGCCCGGCCGGGCATCCGCTTGGCGTCGATATCCATCGGCCGGTAGACGATCGCGGCGATATAGGCGCCTGGCCCCCATTCACGGGTGACTTCGAGCATCACCTCGCCGCCATCGACGCCGATCTCGGCGGTCTTGGTGGCGATCACGCGCTCGTCCATCACCAGCACTTCGGCCGTTCCGGCAAAGCGCGGCTCGATATGGACGATCGCCGTGTCGCCGACGCGATAGCGCGGTTTGTCGAGCGAGACCTTGGCCATGTCGGGTGTGTCGAGCGACGACGCCGCGACATACCAGCCGGCCTCAAATGTCACGCTCGCCGGCACCGCCGCCCCGGCAGGATCGCGGACGACAAACTCGTATTCGCCCCACTCGACGGGCAGCGACAGGGCTGCCGGCTCGTCCTCGCCGATGTCGACCGTACCGCTGGCGATCCGCGCGGAGGTGCGCACCGATTCGTAATTCCAGCTGCCATTGCTGGCATACCATTGGAAGCGCGTCGTGACCTTGTTGAGCACCCACTCGGCGCCCGCAAGCGGCGTCCGCGCCCGGTCCGCGTCGATCGCGATCAGGTCGAACCCCGCATCGCTTCCCTCGCCGACCGATCCGTCGAAGCGCGGCTTGATGCCAAGACGCGGCTGTGCCCCGGCCAGCGGCAGGGTAAGCGTCCGCTCGACGGGACGGCCGCTGGTGTCGACGACGCGAACCTGCAGCGAGGCCTCAAGCGGCTTCGTGGTCACCGGCGGCGCGAAGGGGGCGAGTGCGATCGTGGCATTTCCCTCGGCGTCTGTCGTGGCGCCGTCGAAGGGCTGGCGCATGGCCGTCGTGTCATCCTCGGCGAGGCCGAAACGATAGCCATCGAAACCCGCAATGCTTTCGTCGGCACTCAGGACGGCCTCGCCATTGACCTCCAATTCGCCTGCCGGCGCGCCGAACAGATAGCGCGCCGCGACGTCGATCGCCGACGGCGCGGCAGGGTCGAGGATATCGGCGGACGAGGTCAGCGCGAAGTCGATCTTCTCCGGCTCGAAATCCTCGACGATAAGGCTTTCTTCCGCGAGCGCCGGCTGTTTGGGGTCGGTGTGCAGCGCCACTTTCCAGATCCCGCGCATGGCGTTGGCGGGCAGGTCGAGCCCGAAGGCGAACCCGCCGGCGCCTTCGTCGGCGACCTGCCGGCGACGGTATTCGACGCCATCCGGGCGGGTGACGATTTCCGTGAGCGTCAACCCCGTGACGGCCTCGCCTTTGGCGTCGCGCACCAGTCCGGTAAAGAACGCGGTCTCGCCGGTCCGGTAAATGCCGCGCTCGGATGTCAGGAACACATCGAGCGGACCGGCTGGCGGCCGGCCGTCGACGCCTCGGTCGGTCAGATCGAAAGGCGACTGGGTGAGATCGAGAAAGACGAAGTCGGAACTGCCGTTTTCCGCGGTCAGCACCGCCGGCCGGTCGCCGCCGGTGCCGCGCAACAGCCCCGCCGGCAGCCGCGCATGGCCGGCCGCGTCGGTGGTGGCGGAGCCGAGAATCTGATTGTTCGCGGCGACGAGTTCGAGTTCGACGCCGTCGATCGGTTCGGCGCTTCCGAGCGAGCGGGCGAAGACGTGAAAACCGTCAGCCGCGGCGAAGCTGGTCAGCCCGATGTCACTGACCACGAACCACTGTGTGGCGAAACTGTCCTGATATTGCGGGCCGTTCTTCGCCTTGGCGGACAAGATGTAGACGCCCGGCTTGATATCGGGCGCGATCGCCGACACCGGGATCGCCGTCGTCACTTCCTGGTTCGTCTCGCGGACAACCGTCACGGTCCCCGTCCAGACATCCTCGCCGCTGCTGCTGGCGACCTCGTCGATCTGCCAGTCGGAGAGCTGGCGCAGGAAGCGTTCGTCGCTGATCGCCCGCGACAAGGCGCGGTCGCCGATCCGCTGCAGCCGCGCCTCGATTTCGTCGGTGTTGATCGTCGTCACCGGAATCGTCGCCTCTCCGCCCGCCGGCAGGACATAAGCAGTGGTGGCGAAGCGCGCCGACGGATCGCGATCACGCACATAGACGACGGTCTCGACCGATTTCATCAGGGTCTCGCCGTCGGCAGAAGTGATCCCTGGACGGGCCACGATCCGGTAGCGTTCGCCATGCTTGACCCCGTCGACGCAGATCTGCGAGCCGCTCGCCGACACCGGCAGCGTTTCGCCGTTCTCCACGCGCACATAATCGCCGACATTCTCCGAGCTCGTCAGCGCGGCCGACAGGGCGTCCGAGAAATTCAGGCAGATCCGCGGGTTCGCGGCATTGTTGTCGACGGCATTGTCGACGATCCGGAAGCCATGTTCCGCCACGACGGCATCGAGACGGGTACGGGCAGCCCTTGTTTCCGCGGCATCGAGGCTCCGCCGGTAGGTCTTGATCGAAAGCTTCCAGTTTTCCGCCGCCTCATAGGCTTGACCGAGCGCTCGCAGCGCCTCGGCCCGCTCGTCGTCGCCAGGCGCCGTCAAATAGGCGTTGATCGCGCCGAACTCGCGCAGCCGGTCATTGGTTGGCCGGTCGCCATATTGTTCGGGATTATAGGCCAGCGCCGCCTCGGCGACTCCCAGCCAGGCGCGATAGGCCAGCGGTTCGCGCTTCAGCGCCTCGCTCCAGATGCGGATGGCTTCCGGATAGGTGAGCGCCGCCGCGGCGTTTCTGGCAAGTTCGCCGACTGTCAGATCGTCATACGCCGCATCGCGCTCCTCGTCGGCGAGTTCGAGGCGCAGACGCTTGGCTTCGTCAAGGGCGGATTGCGGCAGGAAATCCAGCCCGGCGGCGCGTTGATCGAGGCTGCTCTCGTCGGGCGCGGCCGCAACGACGATCTTGCCGGAGACGGCGCCCGCGACGGTCCTGAGCTCGCCGATCTCCTCCTTCAGGAAGCACCATTGGCTCTTGGTGTTCAGCGTGAACGCCCTGCAGCGATCGTCGCCCACACAGGCGGCTGTGCAACGGTCGAGATCGACATCCTTCAGTATGTCGTAGTCGCGGCCGAAATAATCGGCGCCTTCGGTCGTGATGACGCGTCGCTCGCCTGCCTCCTGAGCATACGACGACGGCGCGATGAGAATCGCAAAACCGATCGCGATCGCTGCTAGGAATGTTGGAAGACTGCCGACCCGAACCATGGGATTCTCCCTGTCAACATCATTCAAGCTTACGACGAAGCAAGGGCGACCGCCAGCGTATTCGGCGCGCACCGCAGAACGACCTGCCGGCTTTGCCCCCTCAACCGAACAATCGCATTTTAACGACCTGCGACTTTACGTCACCCCGCGCGCTTCATTACCGCTTTATTCAGAAACGCACCGCCATAACCTATGGGAATCGAGGCGCCCATGCATAGCTCACTCACCAGGAAGATCACCCATGTGCTGATCGGCACGATGATCGTGGCCGCGTCCATCGTCGTCGCCGCCATCGTCTGGATGTCCGTCGAGCACGACAGGCAAGCCGCGGCGAGTTCCAGGACCATGGTCGAAGGGGGGGTCGCGGGCATTGGCGAGACCCTCGACACCATAGCCATCGACTATGCCTGGTGGCAGGACGCTTGGGACAACGTGCGCGCCCAGAACGACGATTGGGTTCTGTCGAACATGGGTGCGGGTGTCACCGAATCGAGCACGATGGACCTTCTGTTGATCGTCCAGCCTGACAAGACGATTAGATATGGTTGGGACACCAACTCGGGCGACACCCCGGATCCCACGGTGCTGTCGCGCGACGTGGTCGAGAAGATGGTCGAGAAGATCGACCTGATCCCCATTGATGACGTCACACCGATCCATATGACGGCACGGATTGGCGATTCCGTATACGTGCTGTCGGCGGCAAGGATCTCGCCGGAGGAGCTGAGCGGGATCGAAAAGAGTGCGTTTCCCATTGGAATATTCGGGTTCGTCCTGAGCGATGGGCGCATTGCGGAGCTCGGACGCAAGTTCCTGATCGCGGATCTGACCCTTGCCCCGTATCGCGCCTCGCAAAAGGCAACCAATGTCTTGCGGGCGGATGATGGCAGGCCGTTGGCTCAGCTCGAATGGACTCCCTATCAACCTGGCGATCGGCTTCTCCAACAGGCCGCCATTCCCGTTACCGCCGCTCTTGGTCTCTTCGCCTTGGCCGGCTGGGCTGCCGCGAGAAGCGCTCGCCGGTCGGCCAACGCTCTTGCCGATAAGGAAGAAGAGGCATCGCGAGCCGCCCGCTATGACGTGCTGACCGGCCTACCCAATCGGTTGCTGTTCAGCGAGAAGCTCAACGACCCATTGATTGGAGAAACCTGCGCCAGAGGCGAATGCGCGGCTCTTTTCATCGATCTGGACGGCTTCAAGAACGTCAACGACACCATCGGGCATGCCGGCGGCGACGAACTGATCAAGGCGTTCGCGGAAAAGCTTCGGGCGGTGCTTCCATCGGACTCATTCGCCGCGCGCGTCGGTGGTGACGAATTCAACATATTGATCGCCTCGCCCGAACCGCGGCAGGCCGCCGAGGACCTCGCCACCGCGATCATCCATGCGCTGAAAACGGACTTCCAGGTCAACGGAAAATCGTTCCGGATTTCGGCGTCGATCGGTTACGCGGTTTCCCGCGACGGTAGCGCAACGCCGGCCGAGATCGTCCGACAGGCCGACGTCGCGATGTATGAAGCGAAACGGCGGCAATCGGGCGAACCGGTCCTTTACACGCCGGATTATGAGTCCGACCTCTACAAGAACCACAGGATCGAAGAAGCCCTGCGCCATGCCCTGAGCGCCGGCGAACTGGAGGTCCATTATCAGCCGATCGTAGCGTCCGGCACCGCCGAGATGAAAGCGGTCGAGGCCCTTGCCCGCTGGAATTCCTCGGATTTCGGCCCTGTATCGCCGGCGATCTTCATTCCGATCGCCGAGCAAACCGGGCTGATCGTCGAACTCAGCCAGTTCATCTTCCGCCGGGTTTTTGCGGACCTCGCTGCGATTCCGGATTTGCGGGTCAGCGTCAACGTATCGCCAGTCCAACTACGCGATCCGATGTTCGTCGACACGCTTGTCGCCATGACGACCGAAGCAAAAATCCCGCTCGAACGCATTTGTCTCGAATTGACCGAAGGAATTCTGGTTACGCATCCCGATCTCGCGCGACAGAAACTCGTGGCGCTGAAGAAGGCTGGCTTTACCGTCGCCCTCGACGATTTCGGCACCGGCTTTTCGTCGATCGGATATCTCCGTCAACTGCCCTTCGACACGTTGAAGATCGATCGCAGCTTCATTTCCGAAATGACACGAAGTCCGCAGGCCGCGAGCCTCGTTCACTCCATCATCGCGTTGGGAAAGGCGTTGGATCTCAGCGTGGTGGCAGAGGGGGTCGAAACAGCCGACGAGCATCAGCTGTTGCGCCTGACGGGCTGCGATTATCTACAGGGCTACGCCTTTGGCAAGCCGATGCCGATCGGCGAATTACGGGATCGCTACAAGCTTGGCGCACAGCCGACGCGCCAAACCGCTTAACTCGAGAACGATCGCGAATTTTACGCTCCAAGCGCCGCGATGAGCCGCTGCGCTTCCGCGATCTCGTCCATGTTGATCGCGTGTCCCGGCTCCGGATAGAGCTTTGCCGTGACCTTCGCGCCCCGGCCGCGCAGATGCTCCGCCGTCTCCCTGACGCGCGTCGCGGGAATGAAGGGATCGCGCTCGCTGCACCCCATGAACACCGGCAGCCCGGCAAGATCGCCGGCGTCCGTCCGCTCCGCCACCGACGGGCCGATCAGCCCGCCGCTGAAGCCGAGGACACCGGCCACGCGCCCTGGATTGCGCGCGGCAAATTCCAGCGCCAGGCAGGCGCCCTGCGAAAATCCCGCTAGCACCACGCGCTCGCTATCGAAGCCGGCCTCGGCGAGCGCATCGAGGATCGTGCCGATCCGCTCGAGCGCGGCCGACAGGAACGGCTCGTTCGCCGCGATCGGCTCCATGAACGGGCGCGGATACCAGGCGCCGCCCTCGGCCTGCGGCGCGAGTGCAGCGAGACCCGGCATGGCAATCGCCTCCCCAAGGCTGAGGATGTCCTCGGCCGTCGCGCCGCGCCCGTGCAGGCACAACATGACGCGCTCCGCCTCGGCGAGGGGCGCGCCCACATGTTTCAGTTGATGCTTTTTGAGAAGCGCCGGTCCGTCCCGCTCTGTCATGGTCGTTTCCCTCTCCTGTCTCACTTGAGCGGCTTCAGATTGGCTTCGATCTGCGCCCGCTTCGGCTCCAGGAACGGCGGCAGCGACAGGCTTTGCCCGAGGCTTTCCATCGGCTCGTCCACGGCGAAGCCCGGCCCGTCCGTCGCGATCTCGAAGAGGATGCCGTTCGGCTCGCGGAAATAGAGTGAGCGGAAATAATAGCGCTCGACCTCGCCGCTCGACGGCACGCGGAACCCCTTCACCCGCTCGGTCCATTCGTGCAACTCCTCGACGTCCGCCGCGCGAAACGCCACGTGATGCACGCCGCCGGCACCCTGCCCGGCCCGTGGCAGGTCTGGCTCGACCGCGACATGCAGCTCCGCCGCGGGCCCGCCCTCGCCCATCTCGAAGGCATGGACGGTCGTCCCGTCTGCCTCGTAGGTCCGCACCTTACGCATGTTCATGATCTGCGTCAGGATCGGCTCGGTCCGGCCAAGATCGGGCACCGACATGACGATCGGGCCAAGGCCGCGGATCTGATGCTCTTCCGGCACGCTGCTGCCGTCCCAGGGATTGGCATCGCCCTTCCCGCCATCGTCGATCAGCCGCAGGCGCTGGCCTTCCGGGTCCTCGAAGTCGAGCGAAGCCCGGCCGTCGAGATCGCGGATATCGCCCACCGCGACGCCCGCCTTAGTCAGGCGATCACGCCAGAAATCGAGACTGTCGCGGCCGGCGACGCGCAGTCCGGTCCGCGAAATCGCGTTGGTGCCGCGCCGTTCCGGCGCCGCCGGAAAGTCGAAGAAGGTGATGTCGGTTCCCGGACTGGCCTTTCCGTCGGCATAGAACAGATGGTAGGCGCTGGTATCGTCCTGGTTCACCGTTTTCTTGACCAGACGCAGCCCCAGCACTTCGGTATAGAACCGGAGATTGCCGGGGGCGTCGGCGGTAATGGCGGTCAGATGGTGGATGCCCTTCAACGCGATGCTCATGGCGGTTGCTCCGTGCGGTTCAAATTCCTCGACGAAATAAGCGGATTCACACGCTCGATGAAAAGGGGGCGGCCCGTGACGATTCGTCTTCATTCAGTGAACAGCCGTATTCACATCCCGAACGAATAGCGGAGCGACGCCTTGGCCTCCTTCGAATCCATCGCCCCGGGAGATCCGAAGACGATCACGCCGGATGCCCTCGTCGCCGCGATCGCGGCGCGGCGGAACGCCCGCCGCCTCGTCGTCGCCGTCGCCGGCGCGCCCGGCTCGGGCAAGAGCACTTTCGTGGAACGGCTTCGCGACCGCCTCAACGCCGCATCGCCGGGCTCCAGCGACATCCTGCCGATGGACGGTTTCCATTTCGACGATATCGTTCTTGAGGCGCGCGGCGATCGACTGCGCAAGGGCGCGCCGCACACTTTCGATGTCGACGGATTGGCCGTCATGCTCGACCGGCTGCGGACCGGCGACGGCCGTAACGTGGCGGTCCCGGTGTTTGACCGGGTGATCGAGATCGCCCGCGCCGGGGCGCGGATCATCGCCGCATCCACCCCCATCATCCTCGTCGAGGGCAATTATCTTCTCTTCGACGATCCCGCCTGGGCACCGCTGCGCCAACGCTTCGACATGACCGTGATGCTCGCCGTGCCGGAAGCGGTTCTGCAAGCCCGCCTGACCGAGCGCTGGGTTGGCTATGGCCTCGAAGGCGCCGCGCTGCGCGACAAGCTGGAGGGCAACGACCTGCCCAACATGCGGCTGGTGCTGGAGAAAAGCGTGCCGGCGGATTTCATGGTCGCGAACGTTTAGGGCTGGTCGCGGTCGCGACCTCGGTTGGCGAATGGTACGGGCCGGCCCAGGGGTGCGTGCGGCATATGGCCCGCTCGGAGCGTCGCGATCAGAGCCAAGTCGCTCCTTCAACTTGCGAGGTCCGCTCGCCCGATCGGTCATTCGTTCAGCACTAGCTTCTGCGCTGGAGACGGCTGAAAGCGGTCAGAATCCTTAGTGCATTTTTGCTCGTTACAGTAGAAATCGCCGCGTCCTTCGTTGGCCACATCAACCTCACCGCCGTCCAGAAGTGGCTACCCTACTTGTCAAAATCCTAAGTCAAAATATCAAATAAGGCGGCGAGAATTTGCGTGCCGCCCTTAGTAGACATAGGGCCCACCCCAAGAAACATACCGGCATCAGGCCCACCTCTCACGCGAATACCAAACCCGTCCGACCGAACGATTTCTTGTGCCTCTTCCTTTGAAAGGAAGACATCAATGTTGCAATAAATCCCGTTTATCGTCCTGTTACAACGATAAGAGATATCAATTACAATTTTCTCATTCATTCCTACGACCAACTCGACGAGTGGAAAATTCGTCAACTCCCATTCGCGTCCCTGCGTCTCAATAACAGCGTAGACAAAGAACCCAGTTGGTTTTACGAAGCCGAAAAGCATTTTGTGATGGCCGTAGAAGTTGTCACGTTCGCCGCGAACGTAAAGTGTGTTGTCAACGGACTGTAATGACCAATCTACGAGGGTTTCTCCTCCCGTAACGAATAGAAGGCGACGTAGATCTTCCTGAGGCACAAGCTCGATCTTATCCGCGTCGATCGCAGACGAAATAGACAGGAAATCTGGGTTGATGCCCATGTCAACAATGTATCTCGCGATCTTCGCAGATAGAATTTGGGACTGCCCGATATGGGCGGGGGTCGGATCTCGAAACGAGAATTGATGGACGCCAAAACGGTCTTCGGGACAGAGGTGACGGAGTCTTCCGCCAATGAAGAGCAAGGTAGCTGCGCTCATGCATTGACCCGAGATTTTTTTCCTCGCTTTGATAAGATCACCCTCGGAATCGGGATCCAGAACATACCGCCCTATGTGAGTGGAAAACCAACTGTCACGTATGGTTCTGCCCATGTTGATTGCAGTCTCAACGTCCCCGCCTGATGAGTCGATGTAGACCCTAGTTCGCGGAGGAACCTCGGCTTTACGGAGGAAATCGATGAATCGCTCGTCGTCCCCAACGGAAACTGATCCGAAAGCGTTTATACAGTAAAATCCTCCGAAGGCCGCTTCAATTTCAGTTTGCGGTGAAGTGTACTCAAATTGCAAGAAACGCCCCCCCCAAATCACATTGGAATATATTTGTTCTGCCGAGGTCCGTTGGTGATTAAATCAGATACGGACTATTTTTCGGCCCGCTCCATCATTGTCATCCCATCAACTGACTTAAGGGGATCCGATGTCGGATTCTCTGTTGCTGATGTCATGATCCGGGCGGGGAGCTTCCCAAAGAAGTAGTTCACAGCCGGTGCCGTCATACCAAAAGCCGACCCTTAACCCCCTAAAACTCGATCCCGACCTGCGCCTTCACGCCGGACCGGAACGGGTGCTTGATCATTTCCATCTCGGTCACGAGGTCGGCGATCTCGATCAGCTCGTCCTTGGCGTTGCGGCCGGTGATGACGACATGCTTCATCGCCGGCTTGTGCTTGAGAAATTCGACCACTTCGGCGATGTCGAGATAGTCGTAGCGCAGGACGATGTTCAGCTCGTCGAGCAGCACCAGCTGGTGCTCGTCATCCATGATCAGCGCCTTGGCCCGCTCCCACGCGGCCTTGGCGGCGGCGATGTCGCGCTGGCGGTCCTGCGTCTCCCAGGTAAAACCGTCGCCCATCGCGGTCATCGTCACCTGGTCGGGAAAATGCTCCAGCACCTTGCGCTCACCGGTCTCCCACTTGCCCTTGACGAACTGCACGATGGCGACCTTCATGCCATTGCCGAGCGCCCGGAAAACGAGACCGAAGGCAGCCGTCGACTTGCCCTTGCCCTTGCCGGTATGGACGATCAGGAGGCCCTTCTCGATCGTCTTGGTGGCGAGGATCTTGTCACGCGCCGCCTTCTTCTTCTTCATCTTCTCGGCATGGCGGGCGTCGAGCTCGGCGTCCGACATTCCGTCAGTGATCTTGGCTTTGTCCGTCATGTTACGCCCTCCGTTTCCGCGTCATCCAGCGTGTCCATAACACCCAGCTCGGCCCGCGCCGAGTTGGAGCGCGGCGTCCACAGGCCCCGGTCGATCGCCTCGGCCAGCCGGTCGCTCATCTCTCGGTAGGCATGCGGGTTGTTCTCCAGCATGAAGGCGCGCACGTCGTCATCGGCGACGAAGGCCTGATAGACCGCATCGAAATGATGGTCGCGCACCGCGCCCGTCGTCGCCGAGAAAGCGAAGAGATAGTCGACCGTCGCGGCGATCTCGAAAGCCCCCTTGTAGCCGTGGCGCATGATGCCGGCGATCCATTTCGGGTTGACGACGCGGGCCCTGACCACCCTGCCGATTTCTTCTTCCAGCGTCCGCACGACCGGCCGCTCGGGCCGGGAATGGTCGTTGTGATAGACGACGGGCCGTGTGCCGGAGACATGCTCGACCGCCGCCGTCATCCCGCCCTCGAACTGGTAGTAATCGTCGGAATCCAGAAGATCGTGCTCGCGATTGTCCTGATTCTGGACCACGGCCTCAATGCCGGCAAGCCGCGTCTCGAAAGTGGTGCGCTCGGCCTCGCCTTCGGCGTTTGCCCCGTAGGCATAAGAGCCCCAGACGAGATAGCTTTCCGCCAGATCGGCTTGTGTCTCCCAACCCTTTTCGTCGATCAGCGCCTGCAGTCCCGCCCCGTAGGCGCCGGGCTTCGATCCGAAGATCCGGAAGCCGGCGCGCTTGTCCGCCTCTTCCGGCGACTGTCCCTCCGCCAAGAAGGCCTGCCGCTCGGCCGTCATCCGCGCGGCGATCGGGTTGTCGCCGGCCTCCTCCTCCAGCGCCCCGATCGCCCGGACCGCCCGGTCGAACAGAGCGATCTGGTCCGGAAAAGCGTCGCGGAAGAAACCGGAAATGCGCAGCGTCACGTCGACCCGTGGCCGCCCGAGTTCGGCCAGCGTCACGATCTCGTAGCCGGTGACGCGGCGCGAGGCCCGATCCCAGACCGGCCGCGCGCCGATCAGCGCCAGCGCTTGCGCGATGTCGTCGCCGCCGGTGCGCATGTTGGACGTGCCCCAGGCGGTGAGCCCGATCGAACGCGGCCAGTCGCCGTGATCCTGAAGGTGGCGGATCACCAGGAGCTCGGCCGACTTGTTTCCGAGATGCCAGGCGGCTTCCGTCGGCACCGCGCGGGTGTCGACCGAAAAGAAGTTGCGGCCCGTCGGCAACACGTCCGCCCGTCCCCGCGTCGGCGCCCCGGACGGGCCCGGCGGCACGAAGCGGCCGGAAAGCCCGGCGAGCAGCCCGGCGATCTCGGCCGGGCCCGAGCCCGTCACCGCCGGTTTCAGCCGCGCCGTCACATCCGCCATGACAACGCCTGTGGATTGCCACTCCGGTCGCGGCGCGATCTCGCCCGCGACGAGCTTTGCTGCCAGCAGCTCGATGCGCTCCACCGTATCGCCATTGGTGCGCCAAAGGTCCGCTAACAAACCCCGCAAAACTTCTGGACGCGGCCCCTCCCACGGCGCCGCCATGTCGCAGTCGAGGGGATCGAAGGATGCCCCCTCATCCGCCTCGCTTTGCTCGGCACCTTCTCCCCGCTGGGGAGAAGGATGGCGCGCTTCCACCAACGCCCCAGGCACGGCCGCCATTCCTCGCCCCTTTGGGGAGAGGGTGGCCGCGAAGCGGCCGGGTGAGGGGTCGTTTTCCCCCTGCCCCCCAGCACCCACCAAATCCGCCGCGATCGCCCGGTGCAGCGAAGCCTCGCCCGGCTCCGTCCCGCGCGGCAGCCGCGCCAGCGCCACGACAAGATCGGTCAACAGCCGCCCCTCCGGCGCCAGTCCGAAGACATGCAGGCCGTCCCGGATCTGCATTTCCTTCAGGTCGCACAGATAGGCGTCGAGCTTTTCCAGCGCCGTCTCCTCGGCGTCCTTCTCCGCGATCCCCGCGTCGTGGTCGAGGCCGATGTCGCGGACCAGATCAAGAATGCGCCCCTTCAACAGCGTCAGCCGGCGCGGGTCGGTGCCGGCCGCCTCGTAATATTCGTCGACCAGCGCCTCCAGATCCCGCAGCGGCCCGTAGGTTTCCGCCCGCGTCAGCGGCGGCGTCAGATGGTCGATGATGACGGCACTGGTCCGCCGCTTGGCCTGCGTGCCCTCGCCCGGATCGTTGACGATGAACGGGTAGAGATGCGGCAGCGGCCCGAACACCGCCTCAGGAAAACAGCCCTCCGACAGCGCCAGCGCCTTGCCCGGCAGCCATTCGAGATTGCCGTGCTTGCCCATATGGACGACGGCGTCCACGTCATATGCGGTCCTGAGATAGGCATAGAGCGCCAGATAATTGTGCGGCGGCACCAGGTCCGGCGAGTGGTAGGTCTCCTTCGGATCGATGTTGTAGCCGCGCGCCGGCTGGATGCCGACCAGCGTCTCGCGGAAACGCGCCAGCGGCAACGCGAAGGCCGCTCCGCCGCGATGCGTCACCACGAACGGGTCGCTCTCCGGCCCGCCCCAGCGTTCCGTCACCGCCGACCGCACGGCCTCCGGCAATCCCGCGAAGAAGCGTCGATAGGCCTCGACTGATAGCGTCTCGCGCACCTTGCGCATCGCGGTGCCGGCATTGGTGGGGCCGGCCATCAGATGATCGATCAGGGCGTTGCCGCTCTCAGGAATATCCGCCACCGGATAGCCCGCCGCCGCCATCGCCTCGAGCACTTCGATCGTCCCGGCCGGCGTGTCGAGCCCTACTCCGTTGCCGAGCCGCCCGTCCCGGTTGGGATAGTTGGCGAGCAGGATCGCCACCCGCTTCTCCGAAACAGGCTTCCGCCGCAGCCGCGCCCATCGGGCCGCGAGCTCGGCGACGAACGCCACGCGGTCGGCCACCGAGCGGTGCGCGACGATGTCCGTCTCGGTTAGCGCGTCCCATTCGCCGGCCGACTTGAAGGCAATGGCACGCGACAGCACCCGGCCGTCGACCTCCGGCAGCGCGACGCTCATCGCCAGATCACGGGCCGACAACCCTTGCGCGGATGTCTTCCAGCTTTCCGCCGACCCGCTCGCGAGAACCGCCTGCAAGACGACCGCCCCCTGTTCCTCGAGCACGGTCGGCACCCGTTCCCCGCCCGGCGAGGACACGGCGAAGCCGGTCAGGTTGACGACGACGTCCGGAGCCCGATCCGCGAACAGCGCCCGCACCGTCTCGATCGACACCGGGTCTTTCAGGCTGGAAACGAAGATCGGCAGCACTTCCAGCCCCCGCGCCGCCAGCGCCTGCGCCAGCGCCTCCACCGGCTCGGTCTGCCCGCTCTGCACCAGCGCCCGGTAGAACACGATCGCCGCGAGGGGCTTTCCCTCCGCTTCGTCATCCCGGCCTTGAGCCGGGATCCATTCCAAGCCGTCTTCGCTGCCGTTACGGTCCAGATGGGTGTCCATACGTTGAGGCATAGATCCCGGCTCAAGGCCGGGATGACCACCGTCAGAGGATGACGCCTTCGGGAAAGAATGGTCGGAGGGGCGGGATACTCCAGCCCCAATCTCCAGCACCCCCGCCTTCAACAGCGGCTGCGCCTCGGCCGGCCACTCGCCGCCGCCAAGGATCGCGCCGCAGCCCTCCAGGATTTTCCCGGCATTCGCCGCCCCGCCCTCGACCAGATAGCGCCAGAGCCGGTCACGCTCGGCGAGCGGGATCGTGGTGTAGCGGTCGAGCCCCTCATCCGGCTTATCGTCGCCGGGCAGGACGGCGAGCTTGACTCCCGCCGCCTGCGCGTTGGCGAGCAGCGCGTCCAGCCCGTAGGGCCAGTAGGCCGCGCCGCCGAGCAGCCGCACCACGACGAGCTTGGCGTGGCGCAACGTTCGCTCGACATAGACATCGACCGACATCGGATGCTTGAGACGCAGGAGATTGGCGAGTCGCAGCGTCGGGGCCGCAGCGCCGAGGCGCCGGGCAGCCGCCGCAAGGCCGGCGATCTCGGTGTCGGCCGCCGACAGCACGACGACATCGGCCGGCGACTGGCCGAGGTCGACCGCCTCGCCGCCGTCGTCGATCGTGCCTTTCTGGGCGAGAAGGAGATGCAAGGAATGCGCCCGCTACTCGGCGGCTTCTTTTGCCGCGCTACCGGCCAACGCCCGGATCTCGGCCTCGATCCGCACCGCGTCGAGGCCCTCGTGCAACCCGATGACGACAAGACGCGTGGCCCGGGTTTCGCCGGGTGCCCAGGCGCGGTCGAAATAAGTCTCGATACGTTTGCCGACCGCCTGCACGACCAGTCGCATCGGCTTGCCCGGCACGTCCGCGAAGCCTTTCAGCCGCAGGATGTCATGGGTTGCGATCAGTCTCGACAGTCCCTTCGCGAAGGTCGCGGGATCAGGAACAGTGCCGGCGTCGACGACGAAGCTCTCGAACTCGTCATGGTCATGGTCGTGCGCCTCCCCTTCATGCTCCAGCTCGTGATGCGATTTGCGCTCGGCGATGAGGTCTTCCGTGCCGGCCGCGATGCCAAGCAGCACGTCCGCCGGCAGCTTGCCGCCCTCCGCGGTGACGATCTTCACCGCGCGCGCGCTCTTCTGCCCGATCTCACGCCGCACCCGTTCCAATGTCGGCGCGTCGACCAGATCGGCCTTGTTGAGGACGATGAGGTCGGCTGCCGCGATCTGGTCCTCGAACAACTCCTCCAGCGGATTGTCATGGTCGAGGCTCGCGTCCGCCGCCCGCTGAGCCGCAACCTTCACCTCGTCGTCGGCGAACCGGCCGCCCGCGACCGCCACCGTATCGATCACCGTAACGACGCCGTCGACGGTTACCCGCGTCTTCACCTCCGGCCAGTTGAAGGCCGCGACCAGCGGCTGCGGCAAGGCGAGGCCCGAGGTTTCGATGACGATGTGATCGGGCAGGCGATCGCGCTCCAACAGCTTGGTCATGGTCGGGATGAAGTCGTCGGCGACGGTGCAGCAGATGCAGCCATTGGTCAGTTCCACCACGTCGTCCTCGCTGCATGTTTCGATACCGCAGCCCTTGAGGATGTCGCCGTCGACGCCGAGATCACCGAACTCGTTGATGATCAACGCGATCTTCCGGCCCCCGGCATTCTGCAGGAGGTTGCGGATCAGCGTCGTCTTGCCCGCACCGAGAAAGCCGGTGATGACGGTGGCGGGAATCTTCTGGCCCTGCATGGAGTGCCTCCGGTGTTCGCGATCACCTCGACCTTGGCGGTCGGCGATCAGCCCTTCAATATCATCGGCAGGCCGGCAGTGACGAAGAGGACCTTCGCCGCGACCGCCGCAACCGCTTGGTGCAATCGGCCCGCGTGATCACGAAAATCACGGGCCATCTCGTTGTCCGGCACGATCCCGAGCCCGACCTCGTTGGAAACGAGGATCACCAGACCTTGAAGCCTCGCGGCGAGGCAGTCGACGAGCGCCTGGCATTCCGCCGCAACCGGACGCCCCTCCATCATGAGGTTGGTCAGCCACAACGTCAGGCAATCGACGAGCACCACGTGCTCCGGCCGGGCTTCCCGCCCGATCGCGGCAACCAGATCGAGCGGCACGTCAACCGTTCGCCAGCCGTTGCCTCGCCGCGCCCGGTGCTCGGCGATGCGCGCCTCCATCTCGGCGTCGAAAGCCCTGCCCGTCGCGAGATAGACCGGAGCAAGACCGCTTGCTTCGGCCAATCGCTCGGCAAGGGCGCTCTTGCCGGAGCGGGCGCCGCCAAGAACGAGAGTGACACCATCGCCGAGCGCTAGACTCACGCCGCGCGCGTCCCGAACCGGTCCATCGCGAGGCCAACGCCCAGCCCCAGCAGGATCCAGAACACGGCCGTCGTGGCCAGCGAAATGACCGCGAACTCCGCCGCAAGGGTCGGTGGAACCGGGCTCGTCAGGTCGGCGATATGCGGCGCTCCGACCACATGCGGAAGCGCGAGCAACACCACCCCGGCGACTTTCGCCCATATCTCGCGCCGGAACACCAGAAGGAAAAGCGCGCCGGCGGTCAGCGCGACGACGGCGGCCCACCAGACCTGCCGCTCGAACAGGTCCGCCGCCGGCATCGCCGGCAGTTCCGGCGGCAGTCCGAGCGCGGGCGCCAAGCCCACGGTCGCAAAGCCCGCCAAACCCCATAGAACGCCGTTCGATCGGGTGATCGCGCGGCCGGTGAGCAGGCTGACTGCGGCAAGGATCAGCGCGAAGCCGCCGCCCGCCACGATATTCGCCGACAACGTGCCAAATAGGCGGCCGAAGAATGGAGATACGCCCGCCGTTTCGTCGTCCGCCTGCACCGCCGTCTCGTGGTCACTGGCGAGTACCAATTCGGCGCCGAACAACGCCGACACTTGCCGGCTTTCCGTCAGGCCGCCGAGATCGGCACCGGCCGCCTCGTGTCCTGCCGTCCCGCTCTCGTATTCCTCGGCTTGGAGGATGAGCGGAACCACGCCCAGATATTGCACCGGCGTCATCACGACACCGACAAACAGGCCGGCAACCAGCGCAGCCAATAAAAATCTGACAACCATAGCGATACCCCTTCCGCGCCGACGAGGTCGGGCGGCTTTGAACAATACGAAAAAGCAAAAGCCCGGTCCGCACTATGGCAGCCGGGCAACCGATGCTTAGTGGCAGGGGAATCCGTAGGAATGCCGGACATCGTGCGCCGTATCATGCACCGCCGCCGAATGGGCGAAACCGATGCCGAAGACGAAAAACGCTCCGAGAACCAACGCGGCGAGTCCGGTCGCGATACGCGTCGGTGCTTCGGCTTGGGCGATGCTATAGGTCGTTGCAGTCATATCAACCTCCGTGACGGCCGCGAGATTGCGGCGGTTTCCAAGGCCGGCAGGTCTCCTGGCTCACGGGTCTTCAGTCGCCGCCTCGCCTTCCCGAAGCCGAAGCTTCAGTGGCTTTCCGATCCGTCCGCCGATGCCGGTGACATCGTCGGAACGGGTCGGCGGTGACGACCTCGCCGCTCTACAGTCGCGGGGTCGGCTGCGATGAAGGCCCCCTGCTTGGGTCGGCCCGTCGCATTCCCTCTTCGCCCCAGCCGCTTGGCAGCCGGGGAACCGTCCTTCGACCGGATTGGGCATTTCGCCCATTTCCGCTCAATTCGTCACAGTAGCGATCGCGACCCATGGCGCAAGCGATTTCGCGCCCGCCCGAAAAGGGTGTCCGAAACGCATTGCGGCCCGGCCGCGCAATGCGCAGCCGGACCGCTCGATCGCTTTCGATGGAAGGAAGCTGGCGTCAGCGCGCGGCGGCCTGCTCGCAGGCTTCAACGTGCTTGGCCAGCGCCTCGGTCGAGAGAATGGAGCTGATCGTGCGAATGTCGCGGTTCTGGAACTTCGGCGTCTGCTGCAGTTCCTTCAACCGCTCCAGGAGGGTTACTCGGCTCATGCTGGTTTCCTTTTCCTGTCGGGAGCCGCCGCGATCGCGTGCGGTGGGCTCGTTGGGCGAGCGGCCGTCAGGCCGCCCGCACGCTTGCGGTCGTGGGAATCTCGATATCGACCTCAAGGGTCGAAACGTTCTCGCCGCGATCCATTTTGACGCTCACCATGTCGCCATCGACCTGCACATGCTTTGCGATGACGGCCAGAATTTCCTCCCGAAGCAGGGCCACGAGATCGGAGTGCCCGACCGTCGCCCGTTCGTGCGCGAGCAGTATCTGCAGGCGCTCGCGCGCCATCGGCGCCGAGGTCTGTTTGCTGAAGAAACTGAAAAGGCTCATGCCGCCCTCCGTCCGAAGAGTTTGCCAAACAGGCCGCGCCTCTCGCCGGGTATCGACATCGGCACCTGTTCGCCGGCAAGGCGGCGGGCGGCGTCTCTGTAGGCGAGAGCCGGCGCGCTCTGATTCTCGCCAAGCGTCACCGGCGTTCCGAGATTCGACGCCCGCAAGACATCCATGCTCTCCGGGATAATGCCGAGGAGCGGGATCGACAGGATGTCGAGAACGTCCTCGACCTTCAGCATGTCGCCGCGCTCGGCGCGGGCGGGGTCGTAGCGGGTCAAAAGCAGATGTTTCTCGATCCGCTCGCCGCGCTCCGCCTTGGCGGTTTTGGAATCGAGCAGCCCGATGATCCGGTCCGAATCACGCACCGAAGACACTTCCGGATTGGTGACGACGACGGCGACGTCGGCATGGCGCATGGCGAGTGTCGCGCCCCGCTCGATGCCAGCCGGACTGTCGCAGATCACCCAGTCGAAGGTCTTTTTCAACTCTTCCATCACCTGCTCGACGCCCTCAGACGTGAGGTTGTCCTTGTCGCGCGTCTGAGAGGCCGGCAGCAGAAAGAGCGTCTCGAGTCGCTTGTCGCGGATCAGCGCCTGCGTCAGCTTCGCGTCGCCCTGGACGACGTTGATGAGGTCGTAGACCACGCGCCGCTCGGCACCCATAACGAGATCGAGATTGCGCAGGCCGACGTCGAAATCGACGACCACCGTCTTCTCTCCGCGCTGGGCCAGCGCCGCCCCTAGCGCGGCGGTGGAGGTCGTCTTGCCGACGCCTCCCTTGCCCGAGGTCACCACGATTACTTTTGCCATCTCGCTCTCCTGCTTTCCGGCCGCTTGCAGCCTCAGCCCAGAATTTCCGCCTTGATCGTATCGCCTTCGAGCCAGACCTGGACGGCCTGGCCGCGGTATGTCGGTTCCATGTCCTCGGCCGTCTTGTAGAGACCGTCGATCGCCACCAGCTCGGCTTCGAGCTTGCGGCAGAAGATCCGCGCCGAAGCGTTGCCGACAGATCCCGCCATCGCCCTGCCCCGAAGCGTCCCATAGACGTGGATCGAACCGCCGGCGACGACCTCCGACCCCGATGCCACCGATCCCAGAATGGTCACGTCGCCCTCGGGAAAGATCACCGACTGGCCGGAACGCACCGGCTCCGTAATGATGATCGACGGCATCGCCTTGACCGGCTGCGGGTCGGGTGCCTGCGCGGTGGCCGGTTTGCTCGCCGTCTTGGATTTCGTCGATTCGGTCTTTTTCGGCGCGGACTCGGCCACCGGTGGTTCGAAATCGGCGGCAGGTCTGCCGCCCTTCATCGCCGGCGGCATACCGAAGCCGAGCAGCGACGCGCGCGCGCCTTCGATCCCCATGATCCGCACACTGCGCTCGCCGAGTTCGCCGATCAGCTCCTTCAACTGCGGCTGGTCGATATCGAGCCCCTCGACGTCGAGCACGATTGGCCGCCCCAGGAAAAAACCGGTGGAGCGAGCGGCGAGGTCGTCGAGCCGGTTCAGCCACGCGTCGAACGGAAGTTCCGGCGCGAGAACGAGGGCGAGAAACGAGCGGCCCTTGAGTCGGATGGGGCGGGTGTCGGTTAGGGTCTTGGTCATCTCGGTTAATTTTCGGTTGCTAAGGCGATCTAAGCGGGATGGGGTTAACCAGTGCTTAACGCGCGGAGCCTGCGCCGGGCTGACGCGAAGTCCGCCCGCTGTGGAGGCCGATTGTGTCGATCCCGAGATCGCGAATGGTCTCTGCCGACGCATCCATCTCAAGCGTGGCCAGTGAGCGGATTGCGTGCCGGAAGACTGCCACCTTGCCTGATCTGCCGGCTTAGTCAGCGGCGAGGCCGAAGCGCGCGCCCTGGTGCTCGCCGAGCTTCGGCGCCGGCCGGTCCAGGGAAAGTTCGGCGTCTCCGTAAACGATCGGAGTACGAACGCCGGCAATGCCTTGTGGCGTAATCTTCATGTTTCGATGCAGGATTTGCGGATCGGCGAACACGTCCGCGACGTCGTTGATCGGTCCCGCCGGCACCCCGACCGCCTCGAGCCCCGCCAGGAGGTCGTCGCGCGTCCAGACGGCGATCGCCGCCGTCAGGATCGGCGTGAGCGCGTCGCGGTTCGCGACCCGCGCCTCGTTGGTCCGATAGCGTTCGTCCATGTCCAGTTCGCCCAATCCGAGCACGCCGCAGAGCCGCTCGAATTGGCGGTCATTGCCGCAGGCGACGATGAGGTGGCCGTCGACGACCGGAAAGACCTGGTAGGGCACAATATTGGGATGGGCGTTGCCGAGTCGCCGCGGCGCGACCCCGGTGGCGAAGTAGTTCGACGCCTGGTTGGCGAGAACTCCGGCCATGCAGTCATAGAGGGCCATATCGACGAACTGACCGTGCCCCGTCCGCTCACGATCGGCCAACGCCGCCTGGATGGCGATCGTCCCATAGAGCCCGGTGAAGATGTCGGCGAAGGCAACGCCGATCTTTTGCGGCTCGCCGTCCGGCGCTCCGGTCAGGCTCATGATTCCGCCCATGCCCTGGATCATGAAATCGTAGCCGGCCCGGGCCGCATAGGGGCCGTCCTGGCCGAAGCCGGTGACCGAGCAATAGACGAGGCGCGGATTGACCGATTTGAGGCTGTCGTAGTCGAGGCCGTATTTCTTCAGGCCGCCGACCTTGAAGTTTTCGATCAGAACATCCGCCTCGGACGCCAATTCACGAACCAGCGCCCGCCCCTCCTCGGTGGCAAAATCCGCCACCACCGACCGTTTGCCCCGATTGCAGGCGTGGAAATAGGCGGCCGTCCGCTCGCCGTCCCGTTCGATGAAAGGGGGTCCCCAGCCGCGCGTATCGTCACCGGCTGGGCTCTCGACCTTGATCACGTCGGCACCGAGATCGGCCAGCGTCTGACCGATCCACGGTCCGGCCAGGATGCGCGCGAGTTCCAGGACCTTCAGGCCCGAATGGGGAGATTGGCTCATAAAATCGCCGTGCCGCTCCCGGCGCATCCTGTCAAGCAGTGCCGGCTTCGATGCGGCCGCTTTAGCCGCCCGCAAACGCGTGGGCTCAGTCGACGAACGCCCGCTCCACCACGTAGGTGTCCGGCCGGCTGTTCGCGCCTTCCACGAAGCCGCGCGCGTCGAGCAGCTTCTCGGTGTCCTTCAGCATCGCCATGGAGCCGCAGATCATCGCCCGGTCGTCGGTCGGATCGAGCGACGGAATGCCGAGGTCGTCGAACAGGCGACCGGTCTCGATCAGCGTGGTGATCCGGTGGCGACGGGTTTCGCCCTCCCGCGTCGCGCTCGCGTGAAACAGCAGCTTGTCGCCGATAAACTCGCTCATCAATTCGTCCGAGCGGGCCGCCTCGACCAGATCCCGCCCGTAAGCCAGTTCGGCCTCGAACCGGCAGGTCTGGGTGAGGATCACCTGCTCGAACTTCTCGTAGGTCTCGGGGTCGCGGACGACGCCCGCAAACGGCGCGATTCCGGTGCCGGTCGAGAACAGGAACAGCCGCTTGCCGGGCTTCAACGCATCGAGCACCAGCGTGCCGGTCGACTTCTTGCGCATCAGCACGGTGTCGCCAACGGTAATCTTCTGCAGATGCTCGGTCAGCGGACCGTCCGGCACCTTGATCGAGAAGAACTCCAGTTCCTCGTCCCAAGAGGGGCTGGCGATCGAATAGGCGCGAAAAACAGGCTTCTCCGCGTTCGGCAGCCCGATCATGACGAATTCGCCCGAGCGGAACCGGAAGCTCTGCGGCCGGGAGATGCGGAACGAGAACAAGCTGTCCGTGTAGTGCGTGACCGACGTGACGGTCTCGGCGAAGACGCCTGCCGGAATGGGAAAGGCGGTTTCCGGCGTACGCTCCATCTGGAGGGCGATAGAACTCATCGGGTTTCGTCCTTTTCCATTCGCAATCGGCGCGTTGCACCACTCACAGCGATCCGCACACCGGCGTAAGCGCTCGCGCCCCGTCTGCCGCCGGCTCTTCAATCCCGTTTGTCGGGAGAAACGGTTGCCGCACCGCCCGCGACCTCGCCGCCTCTATGATCGTCACGATAGTATATAGTCCCCCCGATACCGCATCGCAGCGTCGTGCGTTCCAAATTCCCGCTCGCTTGTGAGAAATTTTCGCGCTGGGTACGCTGCAAAGGTGGGTTGGGTCTCCACGGCGATCGTCATGTATCCGGATTGCCCCGCCTATTCGGCCGCCTCCGCCCGCGGCGCTTCCGCCGATTTCGGAACATAATTCAGCACCGGCGCCAGCCAGCGCTCGACCTCGCCGACGGCCATCCCTTTGCGACGGGCGTAGTCCTCGACCTGATCGCGCTCGACCTTGGCGACCCCGAAATAATACGAATCGGGATGCCCGATATAAAGGCCAGACACTGACGATCCCGGCCACATGGCGTAGCTTTCCGTCAGCTTCACCCCGATCTTCGCTTCCGCGTCGAGCAGCTGGAACAAAGTCGCCTTCTCGGTATGATCGGGCTGAGCGGGATAGCCAGGCGCCGGCCGGATGCCGGCATAGGGCTCGCCCGCCAGCGCGTCCGGCGAAAAGGTTTCGTCGGGCGAAGTGCCCCAGAACTCCCGGCGCACCCGCTCGTGCATCAACTCCGCAAAGGCCTCGGCGAAACGGTCGGAGAGCGACTTCACCATGATCGAGGCATAGTCGTCATTGGCCTTGGCGAAGCGGTTGGCGATTGCCTCCTCCCCGATCCCCGCCGTGACGACGAAGCCGCCGACGTAATCCGCCTTGCCGCTGCCCTCCGGCGCGACAAAGTCCGCTAGCGCCAGATTCGGCCGGTCACCGCGTTTGGCGAGCTGCTGGCGTAGGGTAAAGAACGTCGCGATCTCGTCCTGACGGTCGTCGCCGGTATAGAGCCGGATATCGTCGCCGACGGCGTTCGCCGGCCAGAAGCCGATGACCGCCTGGGGCCGGAACCATTTTTCCGCGATGATCTGCTTGAGCATCGCTTGCGCGTCGGAAAACAGCGACCGCGCAGCTTCTCCCTGTTTCTCATCTTCCAGGATCGCCGGATAGCGGCCTTTCAACTCCCAGGTCTGGAAGAACGGCGTCCAGTCGATGTAGCGCGCCAGTTCCTCCAGATCCCAATCGTCGAAGACCTTCACGCCGGTGAAGGACGGCACCGTTGGCTCGAATGCCGCCCAATCGGGCCGGAAAGCGTTGGCGCGGGCCTTGGCGAGCGGCAAGCGCTGCTTGTCGCGTTCGCCCTTCTCGTGCGCCTCGGCCACCTTGCGATATTCCGCCTGAATGCCGTCGACGAAACCGGACTTGGCCTCCGCCGACAAAAGGTTGGAGACGACGCCGACCGCGCGCGAGGCGTCGTTGACGTGGACCGTCTGGCCTCGGTCATAACGCGGATCGATCTTCACCGCCGTGTGCACGCGGCTGGTCGTCGCGCCGCCGATCAGCAGCGGAATATCGAAGCCCTCGCGCTCCATCTCGGAGGCGACATGCGCCATTTCGTCGAGCGACGGCGTAATCAGGCCGGACAGGCCGATGATGTCGACCTGCTCCTTCCGCGCGATCTCCAGAATCTTCGCCGAGGGCACCATGACGCCGAGATCGATGACCTCGTAATTGTTGCAGGCGAGGACGACGCCGACGATGTTCTTGCCGATGTCGTGGACATCGCCCTTGACCGTCGCCATCAATATCTTGCCGGCGTTCTTCCGCCCCTCGCCGCCGTTCAGCCGCTTCTCCTCCTCCATGTAAGGCAGCAGAAGCGCCACCGCCTGCTTCATGACGCGCGCCGACTTGACCACCTGCGGCAGGAACATCTTGCCGGCACCAAACAGGTCGCCGACGATGTTCATGCCGTCCATCAGCGGCCCTTCGATGACGTGCAGCGGGCGTTCGGCTGCCTGCCGCGCTTCCTCGGTGTCGGCGTCGATATATTCGGTGATGCCGTTGACGAGAGCATGGGCGAGCCGTTCGTTCACCGGCTTCTCGCGCCAGGTCAGATCCTTCGCCTTGGCCTCCTGGCCGCCCTGCCCGCGCCAGCGTTCGGCAAGGTCCAGAAGCCGCTCGGTCCCGTCGTCGCTTCGGTTGAGCACGACGTCCTCGCACGCCTCGCGCAGTTCCGGATCGATGGAGTCATAGACCGCCAGCTGACCCGCATTGACGATGCCCATGTCCATCCCCGCCTGGATAGCGTGGTAGAGGAACACGGCGTGCATCGCCTCGCGCACGGCTTCGTTGCCGCGGAACGAGAAGGACAGGTTCGACACGCCGCCCGAGATATGGACATGCGGCAGGGTCTCGCGAATCTGGCGCGTCGCCTCGATGAAGTCGACGCCGTAGCCATTGTGCTCCTCGATGCCCGTCGCGACCGCAAAGATGTTCGGATCGAAGACGATGTCCTCCGGCGGAAATCCGGCTTCTTCGGTCAGGAGCTTGTAGGCGCGGGTGCAAATCGAAACCTTACGCTCGATCGTGTCGGCCTGGCCCTTTTCGTCGAACGCCATGACGACGACCGCCGCGCCATAGGCGCGCACCAGCCGCGCCTGTTCCAGAAACGCGGCCTCACCTTCCTTCATCGAGATTGAGTTGACCAGCGGCTTACCCTGGACGCATTTCAGCCCCGCCTCGATCACCTCGAACTTGGAGGAATCGATCATCACCGGCACCCGCGCGATGTCCGGCTCGGCGGCGACGAGGTTGAGGAACTCGATCATCGCCTGCTTGGAGTCGATCAGGCCCTCGTCCATGTTGATGTCGATGATCTGGGCACCGTTCGCCACCTGGTCGCGGGCGACGTCGAGCGCGGCGGCGAAATCGCCGGCGGTGATCAGCTTGCGGAATTTGGCCGAGCCGGTGACGTTGGTGCGCTCGCCCACATTCACGAACGGAATTTCAGGCGTCAGCGTGAACGGCTCCAGGCCCGACAGGCGCATCAGCGGCTTGGTCTTCGGCACCCGGCGCGGCTGATAGCCGGTCACCGCCTCCGCCAACGCCTTGATGTGGTCCGGCGTCGAGCCGCAGCAGCCGCCGACGACGTTGACCAGCCCCTCTGCGGCGAAGACAGCGACCTCCTTGGCCATCGCTTCGGGGCTCTGGTCGTACTCGCCGAATTCGTTCGGCAAGCCGGCGTTCGGATAGGCGCAGACGAAAGTGTCGGCGACGCCGGAAATTTCCGCCAGATGGTCGCGCATCGCCGCCGCGCCGAGCGCGCAATTGAGCCCGATGGTGAAGGGCCGCGCGTGGCGCAGCGAATGCCAGAAGGCCGTCGGCGTCTGGCCCGACAGCGTGCGGCCCGAGAGGTCGGTGATCGTGCCGGAGATCATCAGCGGCAGGCGCACGCCCTTCTCGGCGAAGATTTCCTCGCAGGCAAAGACCGCCGCCTTCGCGTTCAGCGTGTCGAAAATCGTCTCGATCAGGATCAGATCGGCACCGCCGTCGATCAGGCCTCGCAGTTGCTCGCCATAGGCAATCCGCAGATCGTCAAAGGAAACAGCCCGATAGCCGGGATTGTTGACATCGGGCGACATCGACGCGGTGCGGTTGGTCGGCCCCAGCGCGCCGGCGACGAAGCGGCGCTTGCCGTCGGCCTGTTCGGCGCGGATGGCGGCGCGGCGGGCAAGCCGCGCGCCGTCACGGTTCAGCTCGTAGACCTCTGCCTCCATCTGATAGTCGGCCTGGGCGACGGAGGTCGAGGAGAAGGTGTTCGTTTCCAGAAGGTCCGCCCCGGCGATGGCGTAGGAATAATGGATATCCTCGATCGCCTTGGGCTGCGTCAGGTTCAGAAGATCGTTGTTGCCCTGCAGATGGCATTCGCAGGCGCCGAAGCGATGCCCGCGAAAATCATCCTCGCCGAGGCCAAGCAGCTGGATCTCGGTGCCCATGGCACCGTCGAGCACGAGAATGCGTTCGCCCGCCGCCTTGCGCAGCGCAGCAGCCGCTTCCGCAGGCGACCGGCCCTCGGTCAGCGGTCCGAAGAGTTGGTCGAATGTGTCGGTCATGGCGTCATCGATCCCGGTTTCTCGCCCGCAGATCACATAAAGATATGCTTATGTCAACAAATCCTCGCGACGATCTCTTCGCCTGACTCACGAGGAGCTGGCGCTGGGACCATCATGAGGGACGAGGAACGGCGAGGTATCTCTCTACGGCGTCTTGTAGGAGAATATATATTCCAAGCATATTTGGGATATGACGATCGCGTGGAATCCGGAAAAGAATGCGGCGCTCAAGACCCGCTATGGCTTCGGGTCCCAGCGTATCTTGATGGCGCTCAGCGGAGGGGCGCTTGCGACGGCAAGCGGCGGCGCATTTCAATCGCCATTCCCGAACGCGGTCTGGCCCGACTGAAGACCAAGGCGGCCGAAAAGGGCATGCCCTACCAGACGTTGATCAACTCGATCCTGCATGAGTATGTCGAGGGATAATCGCGAGTCGACCGCGCGAATGTGGCTCGCACGGCCTGGAATAACTCCCGGCGCCAGGCCGGGACGAGGCGTGAGAGGAAGGATGACGACGCGTGGAGAACGTCGGTATCCTCTCCGTGCTACCGCCGCATCAAAGGCTCGCCTGCAATTCGTCCAGACTGCGCCGCGTCGTCTCGACGATCGTGTCGATGTGCGCCGCCTCGATGATCAGCGGCGGGCAGAAGGCCAAGGCATCACCGATGGCGCGCGAGATGACGCCGTTCTTCTGCAGGATGGCGAAGGCTTGCGCCGCCATCGCGCCGGGCGGCTGCATCGCGACCTTCGCCTTTTTGTCCGTGACCAGCTCGATCGCGCCGATCAGCCCGACGCCGCGCACCTCCCCGACCAGCGGATGATCCTCCAACTCGCGCAGCCGGCGCTGCATGAGTGCCCCCATCTCGCGGGCGTTGCCGACAAGATCGCGCTCTTCGATGATCTTCAGGTTCTCCAGCGCCACCGCCGCTGCCACCGGGTGACCGGACGCCGTATAGCCGGTACCGAGCGTGCCGATTTCGGCCGACTGGTCGGCGATCGGCCCATAGACCTTTTCGTTGATCAGCAGCGCGGAGATCGGCAGATAGGACGAGGACAGCGCCTTCGACAGCGTCATGATGTCCGGCTCGATCCCATAGGTCTGCGATCCGAACATCTCGCCCGTGCGGCCGAACCCGCAGATCACCTCGTCGGCGACCAGCAGAATGTCGTGCCGCTTGAGCACGGCCTGGATCTTCTCCCAATAGGTGGCTGGCGGCACCACGACGCCACCCGCGCCCATCACCGGCTCGCCGATGAAGGCGGCAATCGTCTCCGGCCCCTCCGCCTGGATCGTCGCTTCGAGATCCTCGGCGCAGCGTGTGGCGAAATCTTCCTCGCTCTCGCCGTTGCGGCCCTCGCGCCAGAAATGCGGGCAGGTCGTGTGCAGCACGCCCTCGATCGGCAGGTCGAAATCGCGGTGGTTGTTGACGAGGCCGGTCAGGCTGGCCGAGGCCAGCGTGACGCCGTGATAGCCGCGCATCCGGCTGATGAACTTCTTCTTCTGCGGCTGACCGAGCGCGTTGGAGCGATAGCGCACCAGCTTCATCATGGTGTCGTTGGCTTCGGAGCCGGAATTGGTGAAATAGGCCTTCGACATCGGCACCGGCGCCATGGCGACCAGTTTCTCGGCGAGTTCGATCGCCGGCGTATGCGATTTGTGGGTGAAAGTGTGGTAGTAGGGCAGCTTGCCCATCTGCTTCGCCGCGGCGTCGACCAAGCGCTTTTCGCCGAAGCCGACGGCGACACTCCACAGCCCCGCCATCGCCTCGATATAGCGGTTGCCGTCGGTGTCGGTGACGAACACCCCCTCGCCCTTGTCGATCACCACCGGGCCGTTCGCTTCGTGCTTACGGGCATTGGTGTAGCTGTGCAGGTGGAACGCGATGTCGCGCGCCTCGATCGAGTTCGGCTGGACGGTCATGGGGCATCACTCCGGTTGAACGATGATTTTTCGGCGCCGACTCTCGGCACGGCGCAGGCGTGCTCGTTTGCTGTGGTGCGCCGCCACAAGGCATTTGGTCAACTGACCATACAAAAATTATCGGGCCGCCGGTCGCAGGTCGGGATATCGGTGCCCTGGCGAATAGTCAGCCTTGCGCAAGCTACAAGCGTTACCCATATAGGGATGGTGCAACGCGTCCCTGACACTCAGGTCGATGCGCCTAAGGCCTTTAGCTTCCCGTCCGACCACGGATGTACTGGCGAGTCGGGAAGCGAGGGCCGCACAGTCTCGCAAGAGATGCGGAGCCGCCGGGAGAAATCCAGGCGGCTTTTTCGTTTGTCGCGGCTCGAAGGTCGGTGGAGCCTCGCCGGGAAGTCGGCACCTTCCCCCCGGCGAAGTCGATCTCACGATCGAAGCCCGAAACGCAGCGAACCTCTACTTCTGTTCGGCGTGCGTCGCGCCGGAGCTCAGCACCGCCAGCGCAGCCTCCACTGGGCCGGCTTGCTCGAAGGTGAGGGTCACCGCAATGCTGGCGCTTTCCTCGAACGGCTCGGCGACGTCGAAAAACATCAGGTGCTTTCCTCCCGGCGCCAGCGAGATCGTCTCTCCCGGGGCGATCGTGAGACCGTCCTTGAGAGCGCGCATGCGCATCACCTCGCCCTCCATCGCCATTTCGTGGAGTTCGACCCGTCCCGCCGCAGGCGACGACACCGAGATCAGCCGATCGGCCTCCAAACCCGGATTGACGATCGTCAGATAGCCGCCAGCGACCTTCGCGCCCGGCAGCATCGCCCGGGTAAAGCCGCCCGAGATCTGCAGATCGTCGCCGACCGCCTGCGAAGACGCCGGCGACATGGGCTTTGCCGTCTCGCCGCTCTCCTGCATCGCACCATGGTCCATTCCGCCGTGCATCCCCTGCGTCACGGCTTCGGCGGAACCGCCGGTTTCCGCGACGAGCATTGGCGCCGGCTGGCCTGGTTCGGCGGCAAAGACCGCCTTGACGGGTGCGCCGTCCGAGGCCGCCGCCTCGACCGGCGAGACATCGGCGCGGACATTGGACAACGGGATGCAGGCGACGAGTGCCGCCGCCGCGAACACGCGACTGATGAGAATGGTCATGATAATCTCCAGAAAGCAGGTGGGCGCGATTCAACGCCCGACAAAGTGCGGATCGGCTTCAGGAGATGGTGGGAGGACTTCGTCCGGCGCGCGCAAACAGTGCCAGCGGCCTGCGATCCGTCGCGACGGGGGATCTCGGCAGATCGACGGAGGCACTGTCGCGGGAAACGGGATGCGCCGCAAGCGGGATCCGGGCGTCGCCGGCAATCCCGGCATGACAGCAGGCCGCAGCCAGGCACGGACAGTCGACCATGCCGCCAGCGCCGCTCGAAGGATGTCCGACCGTCCGCTGTTCCGTACAGATGACAGCGCCGGGTCCGAAGCCTTGCGCCGCCATGGCGCCCTGCGCCATCCCGCCGAAGAGCATCTGGACGAGCAACAGCAACAGGCCGAGGCAGACAAAGCCCCTACGCTCTCGTCGCAGGGCCTTCATGGGGCCGGAGGAGGAAACGACGGACATGGTCCCCGCTAGCATGCCTTCTTCGCGCCGTCACCTCAATACGGACCGGTCAGGCTGCCGGCTTCATACGCTGCCGCGCGGGCACTGAGCCGTCACGGAACAGGAAGCCGTCGACAGCGAGACGCCCCGCGCCGAAGACGACGAGCGCCAGAGCCATCGCCGCCCAGGGCAGATGAAAATTCGCCCATCCGTCCGGGATCGTCAGTTGGATGACCGCAGTCATCACCAACAGGCCGAACGCCGCGAAGCGGGTGCCGAGACCCAGCACCAGCAGGATCGGGAGGACGATCTCGGCGATCCCGGACAGATACGCGCTGAAGATCGGAAACGGAAAGTCGTACACACCGCCGAGGATATGCAGCTTGAACTCCTCATTGAACAGGTAGCGCGCGCCGCCCGACAGTTGCAGAAACCCGTCCCACTTCGTCAGGCCCGAGCGGAAGAACGGTACCGCCAGCGCGAGGCGCAAGGCCAGAAGCGGCAGCGAGGGCGGAATGGCGGCAAGACCCGCCTCGACGCGGCGCGGCAACTCAGACATCGAATGTCTCCCTGTCCCTGACGGCGCGGACGGCGCCAAGATTGATCAGCGCCACCAGCGTCCGTCCGAAATCGAACGCGGCGTCCGCCGCGATCGCGGCTTCGGCCGCTTGAGCGAAGGTTCGGCCCGACAACAGGGCGGCAACGAAGCTTTCGTCCGCTGGTGGCAGCAGGGTCAGGCCGATCTGGGCCTTTGGCCGCGTGATCAGAACGTCCTCGCCGGCCCATGCGGCGACCGGCTTCACCGGTTCGACCTGATGGTTCGACCAGATCGTCCCGACCGGAAAGGTCGAACGGACGAGACGAACGGCCGGATGGGCATCGACAACCATGTCGCCGAGCCGTTTGGGATCGAGCGCGGCCATCGCCGCCATCTCGAGCACCGGCGCTTCCGCGGCGTGATACGCCTCCGAGACGGCGACCTCGATCCGCGCGACATCGGCGAGATAGGGAACGGAGTCCGCCGGCGCGAACGCGGCGACGAATGCCGGAAATTCGGCCCCGTATTCCAGCAACACCGGCGAGCGCGGCTTCACTCCCTGAACGAATTCCCTCGCCATGCCACAGAAGAAGTCGTCTCCGACGAGCTGCCTGGTGACCGGGAAGCGCTTGCCGAGCGCCTCGACCAGCGAGACATGCACATTGTTGCGATAGATGGCGAAACGTCTGGCATCGGGCGCGCCCCGCCGCGTCGTCAAGCCTTTTGGCACGGATGGCGCCTGCCTCGTGGTCAACGCGGCGACGAAATCGGCCGCGGCCAGCGACGGCGGCTCAGGCGCGGTCCGGCCGCTCATGCCGCCGACCGCGAATGCGCTCGGACACGACGCTGACGCTCCAGCGCCATCGCCGTTTCGACGCGGCGAACCTCATCGAGCAGCCGTCCGAAAGCCGGCACGTCATTGTCCCATTCGATCAGGGTCGCCACCGGTCCTGTCCGCTTCAGCGTGTGACGGTAAAGGTCGAAGACGTCCGGCAGAACCGGCGATCCATGGGCGTCGATCAGCACGCGCTCCCCGGCATCGTCGACGGTCTCGTCATAGCCCGCGAGATGGAGTTCCCCGACCCTGTCGACGGGAAACCGGTCGATATAGGCGACGGGGTCGAGACCGTGGTTCACCGCCGAAACCATGACGTTGTTGACGTCAAGCAACAGCCCACATCCGGTGCGATCGGACACGGCAGCGAGAAAGTCGATCTCGTCGATCGTCGATTCCTCGAAGAGGAGATAGGTCGAGGGATTTTCCAGCAGCATCCGCATGCCGAGCACCTGCTGGGTCTCGGCGACATGCGCCGACACCCGGTCGAGCGTGGCTTGTGTGTAGGGGAGCGGCAGAAGGTCGTTCAGATAGGCGCTCTCATGGGTCGACCATGCCAGATGTTCGGAAAAGCTCTCCGGCCGGTAGCGATCGATCAGGCGCCGCAGTCTGACAAGATGGGTCGGGTCGAGGCCTCCCTCGCCGCCGATCGACAGACCGACGCCGTGCAGCGACAGCGGATAGCGCGCGCGGATCCCTTCGAGATAGCGGTGCGGCGGGCCGCCATCGCCCATGTAGTTTTCGGCATGCACCTCAAAGAAGCCGACGCTTGGCGCGGTATCCAGAACGTCGCGATAGTGCTCGGGCTTGAGGCCGAGACCCGGCGCAGCCGGCAGCGCGGCGCGCTCCTCCGCTTGCTCGATCGCATGGCGAGCAGGCTCGTCGATCATCTCGTTCTCCCTCAGAATGATCTGGGAGAAGACCCGGCGAGAATGCCGGGCCTTCTGACGATCGAACGACTTAGGCTGGAAGGTCGCGCGTGAGCGGCTCGGTCGAGCCTGTGCGATCGCCGGGCAGCTCCATCGTCTCGCAGGTGCCCACCGGCACCGCTTTCCAGGCATTGCCCTGGTAGTCGAGCGACGCGGTGCCGGCACAGGTCGTGCCCGCGCCGGCTTTGCAGTCGTTCTGGCCGGCAAGCGCCACGCCGTAGCACTTGACAGTTTCCTTGTCCTGAGCCGCAGCCGGAATCGCGGTGGTGGTAAGCGCAGCGGCCAGAGAGCCGGCCAGTGCGAGATTAAATGAGCGACGGTCCATGGAGTCCTCCTTCGAGACCTTTGATCAGGCGAGGCGATCATTAAAGCGCCGTGCGTCCACCCGGACGCACAAAGGACGCTCTAACAATCGGATCGAGCATCGGAATCATCCGAAAACCGGATGCCACTTTTGGGTCCGATGCTCTCGCCCCGCCTCCCGCTTTTCGCGCCCACGTCGTCGAACGTTACACGCTCTCGGCTGTCACCATGATGTGAACAGGCTTGAGAGCGGGCGAACGAAAATTTTGCGATGCTGCGAAACATCCTCACCGTTCCACGCGAAGGACCAACACGATGCCAGTCCCGCCAGCCGATTTCGGACGACTGGACACGCTTTTGACCTCCGCGAACGCGGGGGACGAGAATGCGTATCGTCAGTTTCTTGAGGAGGCCGCGAAAATCCTGCGGGGATTCGCCAGACGGAGGGCGCCCGCGAGTGCCAGTGGCTTCGATCCGGAGGACCTCGTGCAGGAAATCTTGATGGCCGTCCATATCAAGCGCCACACCTGGCGAGAGGGCGAACCGGTGGCTCCGTGGCTGTTCGCGATCGCCCGTTACAAGGCGATCGACGCCTATCGCCGGCACGGACGCAGGGTGAACCTCGACATCCAGGACTTTACCGACAAGCTAGTGGATCCGGCGACCGTCCCGACCGCGAACAGGCTCGATATCACCAAGGCATTGCGGCTGCTCGCCGGCCGCCAGAGAGAGGTCGTCGCCGCGCTGTCGCTCGAAGGACGTTCGGTCGGCGAAACCGCGATCCGACTGGGTGTGACGGAGGGAGCGGTCCGGGTTGCATTTCACCGCGGGCTGGCCTCGATCGCCGCGAAATTTGGACAAGCCTGAATATGGACACGCAATCCCTCATCGAAACGCTTGCCGCCGACCGTGATCGCAAAGCGCGCAACAAGGGCCCGTCGTGGTTGTTCCTCGCGGTCTTGGCAGCCGTCACGACCGGGGTCTTGTTCTTCGCCGCGATCGGATTGCGGCCGGACATCGCCTATGCCATCGAAACCGCCCGCTTCATCGTGAAGGTCGTCATCAGCGGCGCCCTGGCCGTAACGGCCTTTCTCGCCATGCGCGCCCTGGCGCGTCCGGCCGCCCCGAAGAGGCGGTCGCTCGATTGGCTGGTTCTGCCGGGCGGTCTTCTCATGCTCGCCGTGGCTGCGGAATTATATGTCGTTCCGCCGAATCTCTGGGCGGACAGCTTGATCGGCACGAACTATGTGATGTGCGTGATCGCGATCGTTTCGCTGGGTACGCCGTTACTGATCATGTTCCTCTGGGCCCTGCGCCGACAGGCGCCGACACGGCCGGCGCTGGCCGGCGCGATGGCGGGCCTCGCCGCGGCGTCAGTGGCCGCCTTCTTCTATACCGCCCAATGCCCAAACGACTCGCCGTTGTTCGTCGCGGTCTGGTACTCGTTGGCTGCGCTGATCCTCGTCGCCGCCGGCGCTCTCGCCGGAAACCGCCTTTTGCGCTGGTGAATCGGTCGGCGGGAGGTTCGGCCGCAAGGCAGTGACAGACGCAATGCGATGAAACGCTGTCCACCACCGCCTACGGTTTGACGATCGTGTAGCCCGCCTGGTCGAGGCGCATGAGCTCCGCGACGCCGGCCTCCACGACATCCGCGTATTCGACAATCACCGGTCGTGCGCCTTCCGCCCGCTCCAGCGAATCCAGCGTGTTGCCGCAGGCCGCGAAGCTGACATTGGGCATGCTTTGATCGAACGCCTTCAGGCGATCCAGGACCGGGGACATCTCGGAGCGCAGCATTGTGATGCCGGGTCCGAAAACGACGATGCGAATATCGACCTCTTCGGCTCGATCCGAATAAAAGCGGGACACGTTGGCGGCGATGTCGAGGGCCGAACGCATCACGGCCTCGTCGTCAACGGACACCTGCAGCGCCAGCCTTTGCGTGGCGAAGCTGGCATCGTCTTCCGCGTCCTGGGCCCTGGCGGAGGTTGCCCAGCCGCCCGCCAGCATCGGCATCAGAGTGAGGCAAATGCCCACCGCGATAATCTTCATGGCGAACATGGGTGCGGCGGAATGCAAGGGGCGGCGACGGCGCATGACGGAGTCCTCCGGCTGGTCGTTTTCAGCCGAGGATATCTCGCGATGACGATGTCCGCACCATCTATTGCCACACCGCGAGATATCTATGCTTGTCATCCGAGTCCGGCGGTCAGTCGACGTTGCCGCCGGCTGGCCCCTCGCCCTCGCCGTCGGCCGAGTCGGGCGTGACGTCGAGGACCTGGGCCCGCATCGTCACTTTCGCCGGCTCCGGCTTGCAGTCGGTGACGCACGGATCGCTAGCCTGATAGTGCGCTTCCGCCTCGCGGGTGTCGGGGATGAACCCATCCACATTCGGCATTTCGATGGTGGTGAAGTTCTCGTTCGACAGCTCGAACTCCTCATCCGTCACGATGTCGTTGAGGTAGAGGATATAGGCGGTCAGAGCGTAGACGTCGTCGTCGCTCAGCGACCGCGCATTGCCAAACGGCATTGCCCGATAGACGTAGTCGTAGACGGTGGACAGATACGGCCAATAGGAGCCGACCGTCTTTTCCGGACGCTGGCGGGTCAAGGTATCGAACCCGCCGGCGAGCACCGGCCAGCGCCCGCGTCCCTCGCCGAAATCGCCGTGGCAGGATGCGCAATTCTCGGTGAAGATCGGCTCGCCCTCGGCGACCGTCCCACGACCGACAGGCAGGCCTTTTCCATCCGGCCTGACGTCGATGTCCCAAGCCGCAACCTCGGCTTCCGTGGCCGGTCGGCCGAGGCTGAGCGGTCCGCCGGACGGCTCAGCCGCGACAGATGCCGCCACCGCAGTCCCGTCCGCCTCGTTCTCGGCCGACTTTGTCTCCGGCTGGGCCGGCTCAGGCGTCGCGACCTCCGCCTCGGCGACAGCTTCGCCATTGCCGGGCTGCTCGGCATCCGCAGCCGCCGCACTCTCGCTCGAGAACGTCGCCAGATAGGCGATCACGTTGTCGCGGTCGTCTTCCTTCTTGAGGCCGGCAAAACCCATCTTGGTCCCGCTCGCAAAGCCTTTCGGATCCGCGAGAAATTCCGACAGGGTCGCTTCGCCCCAAACGACGCCGCCTTCTCCGGCCGTCGTCAAGGCGGGAGAATATTTGTAATCGGCAAGACCGCCCGCGGCCCGCCCGAAAAGCTCGTTCAGCTGCGGGCCGATCTTGTTGGCGGCGCCCTCTCCGACCGCATGACAAGCGCGGCACTTGTTGAAGACCTTCTTTCCGGCGTCAGCATCCCCGGCGGCGAAGGCCGGAGCCGTGAGTGTGCCGACGATCACGCCGGCCAGGAGCACGCCCTTAGGAAACTTCGACATTTTCGAGCGCTCCGTCCTTTTGCAGCCACCAGGTCTGGATGCCATTATTGTGATAGATCGAGTTTTCACCGCGCGCCGCGCGCAGTTCGTCCTTGGTCGGCTGCACGATGCCTTTCTCGTCGATCGCCCGCGATTGCAGGAAAAGCTCCGATCCGTCCCAGTCGAAATCGAGATAGAACCGGTGCACGGCCATCGGCAGGCTCGGCCCGTCGATCCGCGCTTCGATCCAATTCCGACCACCGTCGAGCGACACATCGACACGCTTGATGCGGCCGTTGCCCGACCAGGCGAGGCCCGTCACGACGGTACGTCCCCGGCCATGCGTGATGGGCGCCTGCGGACTGGGATTGGTAATGACGGACTTCACGTCCATTGCCCAGGTAAAGCGGCGCGCTTCGCCATTAGCTAACAGATCGGTGTATTTCGAGGTCTCTTCACGCTGCTGCCAGGGGGCATCCCCGATTTCGAGGCGGCGCAGCCACTTGACCCACATATTGCCTTCCCAACCGGGAACGACAAGACGAACCGGATAGCCCTGCTCAGGACGCAGCGCCTCACCGTTCATCTTCCAGACGACCATGCAGTCGTCGAGCGCTTTTTCCATCGGAATCGAACGGGTCATCGCCGAAGCGTCGGCACCCTCGGCGAGCAGCCAGGAGCCGGCGGTCTTCACCCCGGCTTCTTCCAGAAGGTAGCGAAGCGGCGTTCCCGTATACATGACGCAATGCACCATGCCGTGGGTGAACTGACAGCCATTCAGCTGGGAACCGCGCCATTCCATGCCGGTATTGGCGGCGCATTCGAGGAAGTAGATCCGGTTTTCCCGAGGAAAGCGCTTGAGATCTTCCATCGTGAAGACCAGTGGGCGATCAACCAGCCCGTTGATCATCAACCGATGCTCATTCGGCGCGATCTCGGCGATACCCGCGTGGTGGCGCTCGAAGCACAGGCCATTCGGCGTAATGATACCGTCGAGTTCATGCAACGGCGTGAAGTTGACCGAACTCGTCGAGTCAGCCGTCAGCCACGAGACGTCGCGCCGAACGACTTCCGACTCATGCGGCGACGGCATTCCGTAGGGCCGCGCATCGACGCCATCGCCGAGATAACGGTTCCAGTCCTGCACCTCGGTAATCGCCGGATCGCCGCCTTCCGCGGCAGAGGCCTGGCGGCCTCCGATACCAGCAAGCGCCGCAGCGCCACCAAGCGCCAAGCTTCGCTTCAGAAAGCTTCGACGGGAGGCCCCGTCTCCCGCCTTGTCGGGGCCGTCGATCATCGTTTTCCTCCGAATATAGATATATTCAATAATCAGAATATATCAGCGCGGACTTTGGCTGTCGAGAAGCGAGTTCAACCTTTCAGCTGAACGCTGCGGTTTTGTTCGAGGGACACCGTCGGGTTCTTCGCCAGATAGCCTTCGACGACGTCCCAGATCGGCGGTCCCTCGGTCCCTTCGTTGACCGAGGCCCATCCGGCAACGACATACTCCCGGCTCGCCTCGATCGGCGTGTCGCTCTTGAGGATCGTCATGTCGGAAATGCGCGAACCGATCTCCTTGGTCGGGTCGATTCCAAAACCCATGCCGCCGACGCGCACCATGTCGCCGCCCTGCTGGTAATACGGATCACTGTTGAAGAGATTGTCCGCCACATCCTCGAGGATGGCCTTCAGCGTCTCGCCGGTCATATTGTTCCGGTAGACGGCGGGATAGGTCATCGCGCAGGCATTATGGACATCTTCCATGGTGATGTCGCTTCCGGCCGGGAGGGAGGTACCCCACCGGAAGCCCGGCGACAGGGCGATTTCCGCATCCCGCTCGACAAGCAGCGCCTCGCAGATCAGATCATCCCATGTGCCATTGAAATTTCCGCGGCGGTAAAGCAGGCTCTCGGTCCTGCCGACGACGCGCTTCAATTCGTCCTCGTAAGGCGCCCTCACCTCGTCGATGACCGCCGCCATCTCCTTGTCGGGCGTGATGACGTCGGAGAACACCGGGATTAGCCGGTAACGGAAATCCTTCAGACGTCCATCCGAGATGTCGAGATCGAGGCGGCTGAGGAACTTGCCGTTCGAGCCAGAGGCGATGAGCATCGTCTTGCCCACCATGAACGGCTCGGGCAGCGCGTCATGGGTATGGCCCGTCAGGATGATATCGATACCCTCGACGCGCGAGGCCAGCTTGCGGTCGACGTCGAAGCCGTTGTGCGACAACAGCACGACCAGATCGGCCCCGGCGGCGCGCGCCGCCTCGACATGCTTGACGATCTCCTCGTCGCGGATGCCGAAGGACCAGCCGGGAATCAGCCAGGACGGATTGGCGATCGGCGTATAGGGAAAGGCCTGCCCGATGACGGCAATCTTCGAGCCGCCCCGCTCGAACATCTTCCATGCCTCGAAGGCGGGCTCGTCCCACTCATTGTCGAAAATATTCGAGCCGAGGAACGAGAACGGCAATGCCTCGATGGCTTCGTTCACCCGGTCGGTACCGTAGGTGAACTCCCAGTGCCCGGTCATCGCGTCGGGCTTCAACTGGTTCATGGCCGTGATCATGTCGGCGCCGGCCGTCATGTTCGATGTGTAGCTGCCTTGCCAGGTATCGCCGCCGTCAAGCAGGAGGACATTGTCATCACCGCGCTCGGCGCGGGCGCGCTTGACGATCGTGGCAGTGCGATCGAGGCCGCCCATCTTTCCATAGCGCCCGGCCAGCGCCGCGAAGTCTTCCGACGTCAGCGCATACGCCTCGGGCGTGCCGGGCTCGATATTGTAGAGCTTGAGGAAATCAGCGCCCGTGACATGCGGAGGCTGCCCCGCGGCCTCGCCGACGCCGATGTTGACGGACGGCTCGCGGAAGAAAACCGGCTTCAACTGTGCATGGATGTCGGTGATGTGAAGGATGGTGAGATTGCCGAAATCGGGCGCCCCGAGCAGGTCGTCCTCGCTCATCAGCTGTTGTGCGGCCGCACGGGACCAGCGACCGGACAGTCCTGAGCCGGTCAGCGCCGCCAGGGCCACCGTCGCCGTGAGAAACTCGCGTCTTGAGAACATAGCCCGCCCTTGGTCCGGAATCGCCATAAGCGTTCCTGACTCGTCAACTTGTATTGGAAAAGAAGGCGCGAAGGGCGCCGCTTGGACGCCCGTTCGCTACTGTTAAATTACTGCCGCACTGCGGGCGTTTCGACCGACAAGCCGCCACCGCGCCAAGCGGTGTAGACTTCCAGAGCCATCAGCTCATCGGAGAACGCCTTGGGCTCCTCGGCCCGCGTATCGCGGATACAGCCACGGAACCGGTTATGGATCGAAACCAGGTTCGACTGCTTCAGGCGATAAGTCGGAAAGCCGTTGGTCTGCCCTTGGCTCAGATGATCGGCCCGAATGTACTGGCCGGAATTATCTTCGTGACAGGATGCGCAGGAGAGGTTCAACTGGCCGGTGCGCAGATAATAGCGGTCCTTGCCCTTCTGCCACCAGTCCATCATCTCGCCTTCGGCGAGATCGACCTTGACCGGCTCGCCGAGCGACTGATGCTTAACGAAGGCAGTCAGGTCCTTCTGGTCCTGAACGTCGAACTTGTAGGGCTCCGCCTCCATCCGCTCGGTCCGGCAGGCATCGATCTGCAGTTCGACATTGAACGGCTTCTGCTCTTTTTCATTCCATTTCGGGTAATTCGCGCCGACGCCCTTCATCGACTCGGCCGCGTCATCATGACACGAGGCGCAGGACTTTCCGGCCCCACCCTCGACGGTGTTCCAGATTTCCCGGCCCCGCTCGACATTCAACATGCCGGGATTCTCGAAACTGTCCGATTCGACCTGCCGGGTCTCTGCCTCGCGATAGAGCCAGCCGGACTTCACTTCCTTGAACGGATGGCCTTCGGGCTCGGACGGCGCCGGCGCCACGGTGATCATCTCCTCACCGTCGATCGTAAGATTTTCCTCGACCGGCTCGGCGGCAGCGCCAAAGACCATTGCGAGACTACCGAAAGAGACAATACCCATCAGGGCGATGGTAGTTTTTTTCACGCGATTTTCCTCCCGATTGCAGTGATCGATGGATGGCCGGCCGGCCTCAGAGAGCCGGCCCCGATCCTTATTTGACCTCGATCTTCTGCTCGTCCGTGTAGGTCTCGCCATTGTCGTCGACCCAGGTGAACTTGAACGTTCCGCTCTCCGGCACCTTGGAGGTGAACTCGAAATAGGGGTTTGCCGACACAGCAGGCTCCAGGTTGGTCTCGAAGACCTTCGCTCCGTTGAATTCGGCGGTGAACTTGTTGATGATCTGGCGCGGGATTACCTTGCCTTCTTTGTCCTTGCGCTGACCGGATTCCATATCATGACTGATCAGCGTCTTGATCGTCACGACCTCGCCGGCCTCGGCGCTTTTCGGGACCTTCACTCTGGGCTTTGATGCCATTTTTTCGTCTCCTCCGATGCTAGCGGCTCCCTAGGTCTTCGCCCGGCCGCGTATCGATCGATTTCTGATTCGGTGAATTTGTCCTATCCGGCGATCAGCCGCCGCAACCACCGATCGTCACCTTGACTTCCTTGCGATCGGAGTAGGTCGTGCCATCGCTCAGCTTCGCCACCGCGATGACGTTCTGCGTCTTTGCGAGCCGAATGCGCGTCGTCGCCACGGCCGAGCCACTCATCGGCGTGAACAGGAAAGTCGCCACTTCCGGGTTGGGATTTCCGTCGGCGAAGATCGTGACGGATTCCACGTACTCGCCCTCTGTCATCGGGCTCTCGACCTCGACCGAGATCGGCACCGTGTTGCCATTCTCGGCAATCTCGGGGGCGGTCAGCGAAATCTTGCCGGTCTGCGGCTCGGTACCGCCCGTCAGGGTCGACAGGGCCTTTTCCGTCTCCTCGGGAGTTGCGAAGGCCCGCCCGGGTGCAAACGCAACCAGACCGGCCGCCGCCGCGCCGGCGGACAGCGCGAACATGTGTCGTCTCGTGACATTCATCTTATAAACCTTTCACTATTCGCCGTTCAGCGTACCGAGATAAGCTACGACGTCCTCGACCTCTTGCGCCGACAGGATCGTCTTGCCTTGATGTTCTTTGGCGACGTCCACACCGACATCGAGCGTATAGAAGCCCGGCATGACAGTCTGCTCGCCAAACACTTGTTTCGCATTGGCCACGATCGCCCGCAGCTGCCCCGGCTCCCAGCGCGTTGCCACGCCATCCATCGCCGGCCCGACAGTTCCATGGAAAAGCTGGCCCGAAAGATCCTTGTTCGCGTGGCAGGCGAGGCAATTGCCAAGACTACGATCCGCGAAAACCTCGCGCCCCTTTTCCGGGTCGCCGGGTTGATCGGTCAATGATTCTGTGACCGCCATATCTGTAAAGGCCACCTCAGCGGGCGCCGTCTCCGCGGCGCTGGCCAGCGGCGCGGTCGTTACGATCAAGGCGAAACTTAGCGCGAGAGAACGCGTCATGAACAAGACTTCCTCCGATTGCCGGCCTTTTCCGGCCGATCTGCTGCGATTCTGGAACTCAGCTTAGGCGATCCAGTGCGAAAAATGCAAGAATTGTTTTTTTTGAATATTTTGCGGTCGCTCAATCGAACTTGCTGCGCTGCAGCAATTAATTGGCCGGCTGAGCATCGATCAGGCCTTTCTCTTCGAGCCTGCGCGCATGATACTTCTGAAAGTGCTCATCGCCGTCGTAGCCCTTGGTCTTGACCCACTCGAACATGTGAAGAAAGGTTTGCTTACCGAACAGGCCCGGCATCGTTGCCACCGCGGCCTCGCCGGCCGTTCCCTCTTCTGGGACTTCTTCCGGCATAAAGAGAATAGTGGGCGTGAACACAACGGCCCAACGCCGGCCCGCGCTCTTTTCCGTCAGCGTTTTGCCGTCGATGTCGATCACTTCCTCGTCACCGAACAGATTGTACTGGACGACCTTGAAATTGGCCTGGATGTAATCCCGCACCTCAGGGTCGGTCAGCAGCTCCTCGTGCATCTTCTTGCAGTAGATGCAGCCGCGCTGCTCGAAGACCAGAACGAGGCGTTTGTCCTCGTCCTTGGCGGCCTGGATATCTTCCGCCACATCCTTGAAGGTAAGCGAGAACCAGCCCTCCTTGTGCAGACCGTCGTCGCCGATTTCCACAGCGTAGGCGCTGCCGGCGAGAACGCCCATGACGGCGCTGGCGATTAGCAATTGCCTGAGCATGCAGTTCTCCTCTGTTTGCGAACCCGTCGATCAACCGATCGTCGCGAAGCCCGGAAAGGTTTCCAAAAGCCAATAAGATATTGTCGACATTTGCCCCGTCGCGAACAGGATCCCCGTGAACACCAACAGGCCGCCCATCACTTTCTCGACAGTGGCCATGTGGCGACGGAAACGCCCGACGAAATCCAGAAAGCGCGTCGCGAAAGCCGCCGCGATCAGAAACGGCACCCCGATCCCGAGCGAGTATGTGGCGAGCAGCGCCGCGCCACGCAGGGCCGTATCCTGCGAACCAGCGACAAACAGGATTGCCGCCAGAACCGGTCCGACGCAAGGCGTCCAGCCGAATGCGAACGCGAGCCCCATGACATAGGCACCGACCGGACCGGCCGGTTTCCTGGCGACCTGCACCCGCGCTTCACGATACAACAATCCCAGACGCAACACGCCGAGGAAATGCAGCCCCATCACGATGATGATCACTCCGGCGATGATCGACAAGACATCGAACCATTGCGCGACGGCCTGCCCGATGATGCTCGCCGTCGCACCGAGAACGACGAAGACGGTCGTAAAGCCGGCGACGAAGGCGGTCGAAGCCAGCATGATCTGACGGGCCACCGCGGGTTCGGAGCCGCGCTCACGCACCTGATCGAAGCTGAGCCCCGCCAGATACGCAAGATACGGGGGAACGATCGGCAGCACGCATGGTGAGATAAAGGATAGAAGCCCCGCCAGAAGGGCTGCACCGAATCCGACATCGAGCATTTGGAGTTTCCGAGGACGATCTTATGTTTGGGCTTCCGAAAGCGATCGTCTGCGCCATAATGGAATCTGATTCATAGAAGAATGCATATGTTTTCATCCGTTGTAAATGTCCGCCCCTTCTCTCAGCTTCTACGGCTGGTTGTTGTCATGGCGGTTGCCGTGGCATCCCTTCTCGCCAATCGCTCCGCGTTGTCAGCCGCCGAGTTGCTGATGCTCGAACAGCCCGGATGCGTCTGGTGCAAGCGCTTCAATGAAGAGATCGCTCCCGCCTATGCCAAGACCGACGAGGGTCGGCGTGCGCCGCTGCGCCGCGTCGATATTACCGAAGACTGGCCCACGGATCTGGAGGGAATTCGGCCGGAACGCCTCACACCAACTTTCATCCTGCTCGATAAGGGGGTAGAGATTGAGCGCATGATAGGGTATCCGGGAAACGAGTTCTTCTGGGGGCTGTTAGACGATATGCTGTCGAAACTGCCCGCAGCCGATACGGCTGCAGCCGATTGATGAGCCAGGACGGGCAACCAAATTGAGCAGCGTGACTCTTTGGGCCGTACCCAAATTCGACCAAACGACTTCGGTGGAGGAGTCCGACGCGTTTTTCGAGCAGGCGAAAAAAGCGAGCGACCTGCTGAAGGCGATGTCGCACGAAACGCGGCTGATGATCCTATGCCTGCTTTCGGAAGGCGAACGCTCCGTCGGCGACATTGAAGCGATCTTGTCGATGCCGCAGGCCGCTGTCTCTCAGCAGCTCGCCAGGCTTCGTCTCGACCGGCTGGTGGTGACCCGCCGCGAAGGCCGCACGATTTACTACAGCCTCGCCAATGAGGAAGTGACTTCGCTAATCGGAACGCTGTACGACCTGTTCTGCGCCCCGGTCCGCAGGAAGTCGCTGTAGCCGACGGCTCGAGAATAAGGTTTGCGGATCAGGCAGTTGCGTCTGGTCGATGTCACGCCTAGCCTTCGAGGTGGAAGCGCACCGAGATGCGCATTGGGAGGCACCTACATGCTCATGGAAAGCGGCCTCGCGCTGCCGCTGGCCGGCCTGCTCGCCGGAACGGCGATGGGCTACGTCGCGCGACGCTATCATTTCTGCACCATGTCGGCGTTGGAACGGCGGTGGTATGCCGGCGACGACAACGGGCTACGAGCCTGGGGGTTGGCGATCATGGTCGCCATCGTGCTGAGTCAGGCTCTCATCCTTGCCGGTCTCTTCGAACCTCAGCAAAGCTTCTATCTCTCCCCCTCCTTCGGCTGGACCGGAGCGATCCTGGGCGGCGTCGCCTTTGGCTTCGGCATGGCGCTTGTCGGCACGTGCGGCTTCGGCGCCCTGGTAAGGCTTGGCGGAGGGTCGCTGCGCGGCCTCATCGTGGTCGTTATTCTGGGGCTCTCGGCCCTCGCGGCGCAGCGGGGCGTTGTCGCCATCGGCCGCGTCGCCCTCGTCGACTCCCAAGCTTACGATCTGTCCGCGCTTGGATCGCCCGACCAGTCGCTCGGCTCGTTCGTCAGCGCGATCGCCGGCCGTGACCTGTCCTTCACGGTGGCCGTCCTGGTGGTCGCGCTACTGGGGTCATGGATTTTCAAATCGTCCGCGTTTCGCCATGACCACGGCAAGATCGTCGCCGGCGTGGGGATCGGCGCGGTCGTCGCATTCGGCTGGGCGGCGACCTCATGGATCGCGGCCCGGTCCTTTGATCCCGTTCAGATCGAAAGCGCGTCCTTCGTGGTGCCGCCGGGGGACCTCATCCTACAGATCATCGCCGTCACAGGTAGCCTGCCCGATTACGGTGTCGGCCTCGTTCTCGGCGTCGTCGTCGGCGCCGCGGCCGCCGCCGTGCAACGCCGCGACGTCCGCTGGGAAGCCTGCGACGACGCACGCGAACTGTCGCGTCACCTGGCGGGGGCTGCACTGATGGGAGTGGGCGGCGTGTTCTCGCTCGGCTGTACGATCGGACAGGGCATTTCGGCCGCCTCGCTTCTGTCGATTTCGGCGCCGATCGTGCTGATCTCGATCGCGATCGGAGCGCGGCTGGGTCTGGCCTATATCCTGGAAGGTTCGGTTCGTTACGCCTTCTTTCGCATCGAACGGGGTCCGGGGAAGTGAATCAGCCTGCAGGAACGAACCGGTAGGCTGCACCCTCGACCTCGACACGCCCGATCCCGCCGTCGGGCAGGTGAAAGCCGACGAACCTGAGTTTCTCCGCCGCCAGCCGGTCGAGCAGCATGCGGCGCGTCACCGCCCCCTCCTCCCGGTCTTGATCCGCGCCCCAATGCCAGTCCGGGCGAGCGAAGGAGACCGGGTCGTTGGAGATGGCATCACCGACGACCATCGCCGGCTCATCGAGGGCGTGAATTACGAAGGCCGTGTGGCCCGGCGTATGCCCGGGCGTCGCCATCGCCTCGATCCCGGGGATGATCTCCGTGCCGGCCAGGAAGCGCTCCGTTCGCTCCTCGATCGCGTCAAAGCGGCTGCGAGCCCCGACGACGAAAACCTTGCGGTCGTCCGGCGCGGCCGAAAGCGTTTCCTCCGAACGCCAGAAGTCCCATTCTGCTCCGGAGATGTGGAACGACGCTTGCGGGAAGACCACTTCGTCGAAATCATCGACGACGCCCCAGATGTGATCGGGATGGGCGTGGGTGAACACGACATCGGTGATCTCGCCGGGATCGATCTTCGCGGCCTCGAGGCTCTCGACCAAGCGGCCCGCCGAGGGCATGAAATTCGGCCCCGACCCCGCGTCGAAAAGGACCAGGCGATCCGGCAGACGGACGAGGGTCAGGTTGCAGGGCGGCAACAATTCACCGGACTGGATGAAAGCTGCTCCCTCCAAAGCCTCAAGGTCGGCCTTGGGGATATCGGGCAAAACGAAGTTGAGCGGCAGGACCAGATTGCCGTCGCTGACGGTCGTCAGCGTTCCGGCGTCGGTCGACGCCAATGCATTTCCCACAATGGCAGGTGCCAGCGGCACGGCGAGCCCCGCGAGCAGGGCTCGATTGAATGCGCGACGGCTGATCATTGGCTCTGTTCCCACGGTTTGGATGGCCAGGACAATGGCCGGTACCGTCATATATTCATAAGAATGAATTGATTTCAAAGCAGCGGCGGCTGTCGGCCGCATCCGGTTAGATGGAACGAGCGCCGCACGGCTCCCAAGAGCGTCAACCGGTCTTGCTACGTTTCAAATCCTGCCGGGGCCGAAGGTAACCCGTTTTGTCGGAGCAGGCTTGCGTTCCAGATGGGCGTCTCGGCTGCCAGCTTGCGGGGGATGAGAAACAGCTGATGAAAAAAAGTAGGCTTGCGGGCCGAACTTTTCCGGCCGGGTCGTTCATGCGACCTGCGCCCCCTCCGATACGATGACGGGAGCAAAATCCGCCAAAGCGGGAACCGATGCGCCGTCCGCGTCCAGCGCGGATTGACGGCAATCGATCAATTTCTTGAAATTGGATCGAATCGATCCTGTACCCTCACGATTTAACCGAAGGCCTCGCGCCGTTCGTCGTGCTCCTCGCGGCCCCCATCGCGCTGTTCCAGCTTTTCGGCGTGCAACAGTTCGGCCTCGGCCTCCTCCAGCGCCAGCCGGGCGGCGTTCGTCTGGACCTTCAGATCCTTGACCGAATTGGTCAAATTGTCGCGACGGGATCGGGCCGCCTTGGCGAAAGTGGGATAGGCGAAGTGTTGGATGTCACTGATTCCAGACTTTTTTTCCTCGTTGACGATCTGATTGTCGAGTTCAGCCGCCATCCGGGTGAACTCGCCCATCATCAGCTCCAGCTGCTCGAGTTGGCGACGCTTTTCCGAGAGTTTGAAACGCGCCAGTCGCACCAGGTTGTCACGCTTCATACTCAAATCCCTAGCTGACGGCTCCGTCTGGCGGAACACTCTTGAACAACGCGCTTGACGGGTTTCGGGCAAGCCTCGGGGGCTATGCGTCTTAACCGTCTGTTTACGCGCACCGTTAATCATAGGGACGAGGATTTAAGGCCGGGTAAACCGGATTGGCCCATTTCGCCGAACCCCGATCGGGGGACGCACAATTTGGGTTCCACGGAAGCATCGTGCCTTGAGGCCATCCCGCAGATGCATTGCGGTCAGATCCATGAAGGATCAAGAGTATTTGTTAACCATTGCCTGCCATTTTTTGGCCGAATTTAGACAACGAGAGCTTACCGAATATCCAAGTTCGGCGCGGCTGGCTGAGAGGAATTTCTGATGCGCGTTCTTTTGATCGAAGACGACAGCGCCGTGGCACAGAGCATCGAGCTCATGCTGAAATCGGAAAGCTTCAATGTTTACACCACCGACCTGGGTGAAGAAGGCGTCGATCTTGGGAAGCTCTACGATTACGACCTGATCTTGCTCGACCTCAATCTTCCCGACATGTCCGGCTACGAAGTGCTGCGCACGCTGCGGCTGTCGAAGGTCAAAACGCCGATCCTGATCCTGTCCGGCATGGCGGGTATCGAGGATAAGGTTCGCGGCCTCGGCTTCGGCGCTGATGACTATATGACCAAGCCGTTCCACAAGGACGAACTGGTCGCACGCATCCATGCGATCGTCCGGCGATCGAAGGGACACGCCCAGTCGGTGATCAACACCGGCGATCTCACCGTCAATCTCGATGCCAAGACCGTCGAGGTCGGCGGCCAGCGCGTGCATTTGACCGGCAAGGAATATGCCATGCTGGAGCTTCTTTCGCTGCGCAAGGGCACCACCCTGACCAAGGAGATGTTCCTCAATCATCTCTATGGCGGCATGGACGAGCCAGAGCTGAAGATCATCGACGTCTTCATCTGCAAGCTGCGCAAGAAGCTCTCCACGGCCACCGAAGGCAAGAACTACATCGAGACGGTCTGGGGTCGCGGCTATGTGCTGCGGGAGCCGGAAGAGGCACGCGCAGCCTGAGCGCAACGAATTTCAGTCAAAGCCAGAAGGCCCGCCCCGAACTCCCGCGGCGGGCCATTATCGTTGGAATTTCAACTTTGGAGCGCAAGCCGGCATCACGCCGCGGCTGACGACTCGAGATACGGCTCTATCCAGGACCGAAGCGCTTCGCGTTCAAACGGCTTGTAGATAAAGTCCGTCGCCCCGGCACGCTTGAGACGGGTCATCAACCCCAGATTGGCATCGACGATCGAGGCAAGGATGACGAGGCTCGTGCCCTTCGCCATTCGGCGCATCTCGTCAACCAGTTCGGGGCCGGCGCTGTCACTGGGACACGCCGCGATGATGGCGATGTCCGGCAGCCCATTCTGCTTGATCCATTCCCGCGCTTCCGGGGCGTTGGGGACGCTTTCGACGGCGAGACCGAACTGTAGAAGGATGCGGGAAGCAATCTTCCGAATGACCGGCGCGTCGTCGACAATGAGACAGGTTTGCATAGCCTGACAACTCCGCTTGGTTCGCCCTGAACGATGTGTCGGGGTCGACCGTGGCGTAGTTGTAGCCCAGCGGGTTTTCGGTTCCGTTCAGAAACAAGGATAAAAATGCATGAAGCCGATCGTTCAGCTTTAGGATACCCGAAACACCACCGAGGCATCGTTCATTTCATGGACGACCGCCAGCCCCGCCTCCTTGGCCAGAAAGAGCGTGTAGTAGGGCTGTATCGCCTGGGCATCCACGGCCTCTTGGGCGGCATCGCCATTGAGCAGCGCGAGTAGGCGCGGCTGGATCCGAATCCGCTCTCCGGTCGCGCGAACACTGGCCCGAGGCGGATCGATCGCCTCGATTTCCACCCGAACCTCGCCGCCGCGACTGATCGAGGCGCTGGCCATAACCACGAGATTGAGGACGATCTTGGCGAAGTTCTTTACCGCGTAGCCGCCCTCGCCTTCCCAGACGAGACTGGCCTTCTCATGGTCCATATACCCCAGCGCCGCCGTCTTGGCTTCGTTGAGATCGATGGTCGCCGTCGGCGAACCCGCGGACCCGAAGGCGATGCGCGCGAACTGCAGCTTGGCCACCGCCGATTTGAGCGAGTGCCGAACCAACTCCATCGACTCCCGGTCGCCGGGCATATCGTCTAGCAATTCCAACCCGCTCTGGATCCCGAAGACCGGCGAGATGATATCGTGACAAAGCTTACTGGACAGAAGTGCGGCGAGATCAGCCGCGGAGAGTTCTGGAAGGGTCGTCATACAAGGTCCGTTTCGATCGAGACAGGGGGACGCGATCACGGCGAATCACCCGTCCCATTTCGATACGAAGCATGATTTCAACCGAGACTCCCGTCAACCGATGGCGGTGGGCCAATCGGCGAAGAGAAATGTGTTCGTGACGCTTCGGCGTTAGGCAATTGAAAAGCATGTTTTGTTCAAATGCCGGGGAAGTCGCCCGCGATGGGCGCCATGCGGGCCTGGCGCACGTCGCCGGCACACCCGCTTTCTCGAAAGGAGCCGGTCATGAACGGTATTATCCGGACGGTCCGCAATTTCGTTTTCGCCACGGCCGCGATGCTGGCGTCAGGCCTCGCTGCGCCAGCCCCCGCCATGGCCCAGGCCAATCCGGCCGGCTACAACATGGACGAGGTCATCCAGACCGGGCATCAATTCTTCGGCACGACGTCGGGAAGCCTGGCCCAGGTTGTCGAGCGGGCGTTCCAGAGTTACGGGCTGCCGAACGGCTATATCCTCGGCGAGGAAGCGGCGGGCGCCTTCTTCGGCGGGCTGCGATTTGGTGAGGGCACGCTTTTCACCAAGAACGCCGGCCAGCACCGCATCTTCTGGCAAGGCCCCTCGCTCGGCTTCGACGTCGGCGGTGACGGGGCGCGCACGATGATGCTCGTCTACGACCTGCCCTCGGTCGAGGCGGTGTACGGTCGTTTCGGCGGAGTGTCCGGCAGCGCCTATCTGATCGGCGGACTCGGCATGACGGTACTGACACGCGACAATATCGTGCTAGTGCCGGTCAAGACCGGCGTCGGCGCCCGGCTCGGGGTCAATCTGGGTTATCTGAAGCTGACGCCGATGCCGACCTGGAACCCATTCTGACCGATCCCGAGAGCATCGGACCAAAAAGTGGAATCCGATTTTTGGATCATCCCGATGCTCAATCAAAATGTTAGGAGCATACTTTGTGCGTCCGGATAGGGGCACGGCGCTCTAAGGGCGTTGCCTGAAGAGCATACCGGCGCGGCAAACGCCGTCGAAAAAATCCCCGGGGGCGGCACCAATGGCGACTTCTGCGTTATAGGTTCTTTCGGCAGTACCACGCGAAGGATCCCATGATCGCCACCGGCCTGACTTTTCTCCTCGGCTTTTTCGCCGCGATGCTGCTCGCGCTTCTCGTTGCGCCGGTGATCTGGCGTCGCGGCAAGCGGCTCGCCCGGCGCGAGTTCGAGGCAACGATCCCGTCCAGCGTGAACGAAATTCGCGCCAGCTTCGATCATGTCCGAGCCGAGGCCGCGCTCCGGTCCCGGCAACGGGAGATGGATGCGCTGGCGATGCGCGACAAGGCCGCGCTGGAACGGGCGGACGCGGGACGCGTAGCGCGCGAAAATGCGGATTTGCGCGCGCGCACTCGCGGTCTGGCCGAGACGGTGGCCCAGCAGGAGAGCGACCTCAAGGAGCTTGCGGCAGCGCTTGCATCGCGTGAGGAAGAGTATGGTCGCCTCGAAAGTCAGTTGCGCGAGACGCAATTGGACCTCGAACGCAGCACTGACGAAATGGACGATCTCGCAGCGCGCTTTCGCGAACTCACCCAGATCGCGGAAGAGCGGAAGATCGACACCCTTACCCTCGACAGCAAGCTGGAGCGCGTATCCGACGATTTGCGTTCGGCCGAACGGCGGGAAGGCGAGAAGCAGAGTGCCATCGAGCGGCTGCGCGGCGAGTTGAATACCCTCGAGGGTCATCTACAAAGGGAAAAGGTCGCCTCGCGCAAACTGGAAGAGAAAGTGATCCGGCTCACGGCCCGTCTGGCCGATCAGGAAGAACAGGTCTCTGCCCACGGGCCGCGCCCAACCGGTCTGCTCCCTGACGAGCGCATGATCGAGCAGGACGCCCCGGACATGCCCATTGACGGCCGAGAGCCCTCGGTGACCGACGAACCCGAAACCCGCAAGGCAGCGCCCCTCCCATCCGAGCCGACAATCGGCCAAAGCGTCCGAGATGCGCTCGATCTACCCGAGCATCCGCTCGGCGAGGAGCATCTCGAAGAGGCGGATCTGCGCCAGCGTATCAGTGACATCGCGGCGCGGGTCGTTCATTTGACCGCCAAGGCCGAGGGAACCGGTTCGCCGATCGACACGATTCTCGAAGAGGCCGAGAAAGCGCCCTCTTCTTCCGGCGACCCCGAAGCCAAACAGGTCACCCTCGCGGACCGGGTCCGCCGTCTCCGCGACAAGGAAACCGCCGGCGGCCGGGCGACCGGATAGATGGCAAACGCGCCGGCCTCCGCTTGGCGTTCTATCGTCCTCGGCTCGCATAGATGTTGGACAGCACGATCGCGGCGGCGGTGGCCACGTTGAGGCTATCGACGTTGGACTCCATTTCGATGCGGACTGTTTCCATCGTCTGCATCAGCGCCGGCGAAAGCCCCCTTCCCTCGGCGCCAAGGAAAAGCGCCATCGGGCCATCGGAACAGATCTCGCGAAGCGTCGTCCCGCCGGCCGGCGAAAGCGCAATCGTTCGACACCCGGCGTCACGGCATAGACTCATGAGGTCAGTACCGGCGCCCACCCGCGCCCAAGGCATCGTCAACACCGTCCCGACCGAAACCCTGAGCGCCTTGCGGTAGAGCGGGTCGCAGGACGTGGTGTCGAGCAGGACCGCACCTGCCCCAAACGCGGCGGCGTTGCGGAAAATCGCACCGATATTGTCGTGATTGGCGATACCGACCGCCACCACGAGCGGGCGGCTATGCGCCGCTGCGGAGGCGACCAACTCGATCGGCGTTGGCCTGACGCCGTTTTCTTCGCCATGGGCGAGGACACCGCGATGCATCGCGAAGCCGGCGATCTGATCAAGAACCTCCCGCTCCGCCACATAAACCGGCACACACGGGGGCAGACGTGACAGAAGGTCGCCCAGGCCGGCCAGGCGGTTGCGCAGGACAAGCAGCGCGGTCGGCCGGAATTGCCGCGACTCCAGAAGCTGATCGAGAACGACTGTGCCCTCTGCGATGAACCCGCCCCGGCCGGTCAGATCCCGATCGCGAATGTCGCGAAACACCTCGATACGCGGATCCGCCGGATCACCGATCGCGATCGTTTCCGGCACCGGACTGCCTCACCCCATCCTGGCGGCGTGCCAGCGCAGATGGTCTTCCATGAAGGTCGAGATGAAATTGTAGCTGTGATCGTAGCCGGGCTGCCGCCGCAGCGTCAGCCCGATTCCGGCCTTGGCGCAGGCTGCTTCCAGCAGCTCCGGCCTGAGCTGCTCGGTGAGGAAATTGTCGGCCATGCCCTGATCGACGAACAGTTCGTCGACCCGCGCGCCATCCTCGATCAGAGCGACGGCATCGTGCTTGCGCCAGACCGCGCGATCGTCGCCGAGATACATCGCCAGCGCCTTGTGCCCCCACGCGACTTGGCTCGGCGCCCCGATCGGCGCGAAAGCCGAGACGGCCTTGTAGCGACCCGGATGAGTGAGGCCGATGGTCAGCGCGCCGTGGCCGCCCATCGAGTGGCCCATGATCGACTGCCGCGCCGGATCGGCGGGAAATTCGGCGGCGATCAGCACCGGCAGTTCCTCCGTCACATAGCTCCACATGCGATAGTTCTTGGCGAAGGGCTCGTGCGTCGCATCGACGTAGAAGCCGGCTCCAAGGCCGGCGTCATAGGCCCCGTCCGGATCGTCCGGCACGCCTTCGCCACGCGGCGAGGTGTCCGGCGCGACGAAGATCAGGCCGAGTTCCGCGCAGGCGCGGCGGTACTCACCCTTTTCCATCACATTGGCATGGGTGCAGGTCAGGCCGGACAGATACCAGACCACCGGCAGCTTCACTCCGGCCGCGTGCTCCGGCACGAAGACCGCGAAATTCATCTCCGTGCCGGTGGCCCCGGAGGCGTGGCGATAGACGCCCTGAATACCGCCATGGGCCTTGCTGGTCGAAATCGTTTCCATGGCTCAGAACACCACGACCGAGCGGATCGATTTACCCTCGTGCATCAGGTCGAAGCCCTTGTTGATCTCTTCGAGAGTCAGCGTGTGGGTGATCATCGGGTCGATCTGGATCTTACCGTTCATGTACCAGTCGACGATCTTCGGCGTGTCGGTGCGACCCCGCGCGCCGCCAAAGGCCGAACCCTTCCAGACCCGGCCGGTGACCAGCTGGAAAGGCCGGGTCGAGATTTCCTTGCCGGCTTCCGCGACGCCGATCACCACCGAGACGCCCCAGCCGCGATGACACGCTTCCAGCGCCTGGCGCATGACCATTGTATTGCCGGTGCAGTCGAAGGTGTAGTCGGCGCCACCGTCGGTGAGCTCGACGAGATGCTGGACGACGTCGCCCTCGATCTCCTTGGGATTGACGAAATGGGTCATGCCGAAGCGTTCGCCCCATTCCTTCTTGTCATTGTTGAGGTCGACACCGATGATCTTGTCGGCACCGACGAGGCGCGCGCCCTGGATGACGTTGAGCCCGATGCCGCCGAGACCGAAGACGACGACGTTGGCCCCCGGCTCCACCTTGGCCGTGTTCACCACCGCGCCGACGCCCGTCGTTACGCCGCAGCCGCAGTAGCAGGCGGTCTTGAACGGCGCATCCACGCGGATCTTGGCGACGGCAATTTCCGGCAGAACGGTGAAGTTCGAGAAGGTCGAGCAGCCCATATAGTGGTGGATCGGCTGGCCCTTGTAGCTGAAGCGCGTTGTGCCGTCGGGCATGAGGCCCTTGCCCTGGGTCGCGCGGATCGCGGTGCACAGGTTGGTCTTGCCCGACAGGCAGGACTTACACTGGCGGCATTCCGGCGTGTAGAGCGGGATGACGTGGTCGCCGGGCTTCACATAGGTCACGCCAGCACCGACTTCGCGCACCACGCCAGCGCCCTCGTGGCCGAGAACCGACGGAAACAGTCCTTCGCTGTCGAGACCGTCCAGCGTATAGGCATCGGTATGGCAGATGCCGGTCGCCATGATCTCGACCAGAACCTCGCCGGCTTTGGGGCCTTCGAGATCCAGTTCGACGATTTCCAGGGGCTTTTTGGCTTCGAACGCAACGGCGGCTCTGGTCTTCATGCTAGTCTCCAAACTGTCGGTGCCGCGTCCCTGCTAGACGTTTCGCGCCGCGATGCAAATCCGGCAGAGCCAAAAATCTTAGGCCCGCCCGTCGCCATTGCGAGCCGTCGGCACGCCCTCTTACCTTGATTTTATGGTCCCCGACGGATGAGTCGCGCGGTGGCCACCTCGATCAAACGACAGCGGCTCCGGTAGATCAGCCGGGATTCAAGACCGCCACCCCCGACGGTTCGGGCGTCGTCGTTCCCAACATCAGAGGGCGCTGGCCGCGCCCCGAAAGGAAGCGCGGCACGTCAGGCGAAGATATTGAAATCGTCGGAACCGCCGAGCAGGGTGTCATTGCCGCTGCCGCCATGGAGCCGGTCATCGCCGGGACCGCCGTCCCGATAATCGTTGCCCGAACCGCCCTTGAGGCGGTCATTGCCGCCGAAGCCACGCAGGGTATCATCGCCTCGATGACCGTTTATCGTATCGTCTTGCCCGTCGCCATCGACGATGTCGTCAACGGAGTGGCTGGTGACAGATTTGCGTGAATGGGAGGAAAATCCGGAGAAGCTCTTGAACCATTTTGACATGGACGTGCACTATCCTTGGCTTACAGCCAAAGGCCGTGCCGTAGCGCCCCGGAGCTGACATAGATGCAGATTCACACGGGAGAAGCGTGCCGATTTTTGTGCCCCACTCCCAGCAATTGCATAACCCCGAGTGCGAGCGAATAAGTCAACGGTCCTTTAACTTTTGGGTGCGTGGGCGCCGTCATTGTTGACGTCATGTTTAACGGCGATGATCCGCGCATTCCTGAAACGATGGTGCTTCATTGGGTCCATTGAACCCGCGTGAAAGGGAGGACGTCAGGCACGTCCTCGGGCACGGCCGGACATACTGCCAAACGCCATTGCGTTTGGTGAGATGATGCAAGATCGCCACTTCAACCGCCATGTTGCACATGATGTTATGCAGGTGACCCGACAAGCAAGCCGGTTTGGCGGGTGGTAAGTGATTGTTTTTCGGGAAGACCAGAACTCGGCAGGAGCCGAATGGTACGCCCAAAGGGAGGGAACCCGATGAGAGTACTGGTGCTGCAGCATGAGCGCATGGAACATCCCGGTGTCTTTCGCGCCTTTCTGGAAGAGGACGGGCACCAATGGCGCGCTGTCCAGCTTCAGGAACGGGACGATCCGCCGCCGATCGACGAATTCGACGCGCTCTGGGTCATGGGCGGTGTGATGAATGCCTGGGAAGAGGACATCTACCCTTGGCTCCGCGCGGAGAAAGCCCTGATCCGCGAGGCGGTCGAAGGCCGCGGCATGCCGTTCCTGGGCATCTGTCTCGGCCATCAACTCCTGGCGGAAGCGCTTGGCGGCACCTGTGGCCCCGCCGAGACGGCCGAAGTCGGCATCGGCGACGTGCAGTTGACGGAAGGCGGCGCCACGGGGATTTTCTTCGATGGCGTTAGCGAACGGTTCCGGGCTCTTCAGTGGCATGGGGCCGAGGTGAAGCAAATGCCCCCCGGCGCCAAATGCCTCGCCACTTCGCCAGCCTGCGCGGTGCAGGCCATGCAGTGGGGGCCGCGGGCTTATTCCCTCCAGTTTCATGCGGAAGCGGAGCGGGATACGGCTCGAAACTGGTCCGCGGTGCCAGCCTATGAGACCGAGCTCGAGGCGGCGCTCGGGCCGGGCGGCACTGCCCGGCTGATAGCGAACTGCGATGGGGAAATGGCGGCGTTCAATCAAATCGCCGAACGGCTCTACATCAACTGGCTGCAAGCCGCAGCGAACGCTTAAGTCGCGGCGGCTCGGGTGAGCGAGAGCCGCGCCGTTTCGAGATGCTGTTTCATCAAGGTCGCCGCCCGCTCCGGCTCGCGGGAACGGATTGCATTGACGATCTGGCGGTGCTGAACGTTGTATTGCGCGATCGTGCCTTCATCGAGTGTGAGTTGACGCATCTGCAGCCACTGCTCCTGATTTCGCACGGAGTTGATCTGACCGACGATCCAGATCAACAGGGAATTGCCCGTAATATGCGCCAGGCGGACATGAAAATCCCGGTCCGCAGCCGAGAAGGCGACGGGGTCGGCGACGCTGGCTTCCATCTTGGAGAGAAGCTCTTCCATCTCTTCCAGATCCTGCATTCGGGCATGCAGGACTGCGAGGCGGCAGATATGCGGCTCCAGCGCGAAACGCGCATCGATCAATTCGAGCGGCCGCGCGTTCTCGACCACCGGATTGGCTTCCTCCTTCGCCTCGAATGCCACATATGTCCCGCTTCCGGGCCGTATCTCGACCAGCCCCTCCTCTGCCAGACGATTGAGGGCTTCGCGCACCGTTCCGCGGGCGACCCCGAAGGTTTCAGCCATTGTCCGCTCAGGCGGCAATCGATCCTTCGGCGCGCGGATTCCACTCTGAATCTCACGCCGCAGCAGGGCGGCAACTTCGGCTGAGCCAATTTGATTTGCCATGATCAGGACGACTCCGGACTTTGTTTTTCTGGTCCAAATTTATGCCAATAAATGCATATTGGCAAATTATTTCAACAATCGGATCAAAATGGGTTGCATTTCGGATCAAACTCACTGAAACTCCGACGTCAGTTAAGTAGCGCTCAATCACTTGATGCCGACTGGAGCTGGATCGTGGCATTTCCCGAATATGCGGAATTCGTCGTTGTTGGCGCCGGCATTCACGGCCTGGCCACCGCTTGGCGGCTGGCCGAGCGCCTGACCGAAAGGAACGAAACGGTCGAAGGCCGCATCATCGTTCTGGACAAGTCAGGGATCGCGGCGGGCGCTTCGGGCATTGCCTGCGGCGTGGTGCGAAACAATTACTTCCAGCCTGCCATGCGCAACCTGATGGCCCATTCGGTGGGCGTCTGGGAAAGCGATCCGGAGGCATTCAGCTACCATCCCGTCGGTTATATGCAGATTTCCTGTGAGGCGATGCGCGACGATGTGGCGCAGATTTTCGCGGAGCAGCAGGCGATCGGCTATGAGAGCGTCTTCATCGAAGGTGCCAACGCCGCCACGAGCTACATGCGCGGCCTGTTCGACGACTGGCAGGCCCAGGCGATCACCTCCGTCCTGCATGAAAAGCGCGGCGGCTACGCCAACAACACCACATCGATCTACGGCCTGGCAAAGAAGGCCGAGGATCTGGGCGTCCGGATTATCACCGGCGTCGAGGTCAAGGGCTTCGTCAGCGACAATGGTTCGAAGGCGGTCCGTGCGGTGGAGACGGACAAGGGTCCCATCCGCTGCGACCGCGTCATCATCGGGGCGGGCCCCTGGGTGCGAAACTTCTGGGACATGCTTGGTCTGCCGAAGCAGATAACCGTCAAGGATCTGAAGGGGGACGTCCGCGAAGGCATCGACATGTGGCGGTTCTGGCAACTCGAGGAAGGGCTGCTTCGGGTCGACCCGGGGATGCTGTTGACCAATGACGGCAAGATGCCGCCAGTGATCCACGTCGACACGGACGCGCCGCTGATCTCGGACGTGGACGGCTCCACGATCACCGACAAAATGTGGGGCATCTACTACAAGCCGGACTGGCATTTCGGCGGCGTGCAGGGCGGCGCGGCGCCCTACAAGATCGATACTCCCGTCGACGAGGTACAGATCGACCCCTATGGGCCGGACAGTCCCGAATTCGTCTCCGGACCGGCGTTCGCGCATATGTGGGTCTCCGCCCTCGCCCATTGCCACAAACGCTTCGAAGGCATGATGCCCAAATATCATCGGGAGCCATCCGGCGGGATCGGATGCTTCACCCCGGACTCCTTTCCCGTCTTCGACCACTTCAACGAAAACGCGACCGTCATCGCGGACAGCAACCACGGCTACAAGATGCTCGGCGTCGGACGACTGATCGCCGACGAGGTGATGGGCGAGGAGCAGGAACTGCTGAAGCCGTTCCGCTTCGACCGCTTCGAAAAAGGCGAGCTGCACCCCACTTCTCACAGCCCCTTCCCCTGGAGTTGATCGGGACGCGAACAGAAGCACACAAAGGCGGGCCTCTTTGAACGTTCCGCTGAAAACAGGGAGCGCGAACGTGAACAAAATGGACGCAAAGTTCGGCAAGACGGACATGGAGCGCATCGTCGAGGCCGATGGTCGCGACGCGCTCGTCAAGGAAGTCCGCAAGAAGATCGACGACCTGGGAGTTGAGTATCTCTATCTTCAGTTCGTCTCGGTGACCGGGCGCATTTGCGGCAAGGGTATCCCGGCGGACCACTGGGAAAGCATATCGGAAAAGGGCTTTCAGCTCGTCTACGGCGCCACCGTCAATCTCTTCCTCAACCGGCACGGCGAATATATGGGCTACGGTCCCGAAGCGGCCGAGCTCGTCGGTATCCCCGAGCCCGAAACATTTTGCCAATTGCCCTGGGACAAACGGGTAGCGCGGATATGGTGCACGCTATTCCGCAACCGCGAAGAACGGGAAAACCCCGGCGCGTTCCTGACGTCGGACTGTCGCGGCAATCTTCGCCGAATCCATCAGGAATTCGAGAACAAGCACGGGTTGCGCCTGCGCGCTGGAACCGAACCGGAGATGATGTGGCTGAAGAAGGACGAGAACGGCAAGCCCGCCGGCGGCTTCTCCAACCCCTATTGCTATCACATCGACCAGTTCGAAAGCCTGCGTCCGGTCTATATGAAGGTGATCGAATACAGCCGTGCGATGGGCCTCGACATCATCCAGGGCGACCATGAGGACGCGCCGGGTCAACTGGAGCTGAATTTCGCCTTCGACGACTGCCTCAGGAACGCCGACCGGCTGACCACCTATCGGCAGATCTGCGCCCAGGTCGCGCGCGAATTCAACCTGATCGCCTGCTTCATGGCCAAGCCGTTCATGGGCGTCTCGGCCAATGGCTGCCACCACAACATCTCGCTCTGGCGCGGCGGCAAGGATGTGCATCCAAAGCTTGGGCAAAAAAACCGGGCCGCGATGGATGCGGTTTTCGCCTACCAGAAGGGCGGGGACAACACGTTCATGCCGGAGGGCGACGACCCGCAGATGCCGGGCGTGGTCGGCCAGTACGCGGTTGGCGGCATCGTCAAGCATCTCGACGCGCTGACCGCGATCGGTTGCTCGACCGTCAATTCCTACCGGCGGTTGTGGGACACCGGTTTCTGGGCCCCGATTTTCAAGGACTGGGGATACCAGAACCGCACCACCGGCCTGCGCATCTCGGCGCCAGGACGTTTCGAGTTCCGCTCGGTCGACGCGATGGTCAATCCCTACCTGATGGCCGCCGCAATCCTGAAGGCGGTGGACGATGGGCTGACCAACAAGATCGACTGCGGCAAGCCGGAAGAGCGCAACATTTACGCCGCGATGGAGGCGGGCAAGCAGGTTCAGAAGCTGCCGATGTCGCTTGGCGACGCCCTCGCGGCGCTGGCCGAGGACGACGTGATCAAGTCGGCCATGCCCGGCGAGATGTACCGTCTCTACGACGAATACAAGCGGGACGAGTGGGAGCGCTTCATGCACACCACCACGGACTGGGACGCCGACACCTATCTCGATTACCTGCCGTGAGACGGACGGTGAGACACGTCGGCATGGGGCCGCGAACGCCTCGAAATATTTGCGAGAGGAACAGTTAGCATGTGCGGAATTGCTGGCCTCATTTATCGAGGCAAGAACTCCAATGTTGGCGCCGAGATGACCTCGATGCTGCAGGCCCTGAAGCATCGGGGACCGGACTCGACCGGTTTTGCCGTCTATGGCGAGGCCAATCCGGGCGACTACATCCTGCGCTTCAAGCTCGCCGAAAAAGAAGAGATCGACGCCGTCGGTTATCGTATTGGCGCCAAACTCGCGGAACGGCTGGAGGAAATCGAGAGCCGGCTTGCCGAGCACGACGTGGAGGTGAAGGATCGCAAGAAGGCGACCGAGTACGCCTATCGTTTCGTCATCAGCCATGACGGCGATACTGAAGAGCTCGCCCGCTACATCGAGGATGTCGAGGGCGTGGAAATTCTCAGCCTCGGCAATTCGCTGGAGTTGATCAAGGATTTGGGCGACGCCACCGACGTTTCCAACCAGTACCAGCTCGGCGGGTTCACCGGCACGCACGGCATCGGCCATACGCGGATGGCAACGGAGTCGGACGTCGATATCCGCTCGGCCCATCCCTACTGGGCCTTCCCCTACAACGACGTTGCCGTCGTCCATAACGGCCAGATCACCAACTACTGGATCATGCGCCGCCAGATGGAACGCAAAGGCCACCGCTTCACCTCCGACTGCGACAGCGAATTGCTGGCGGTCTACACCGCCCACAACCTGGCGAACGGCGTCGAACTCGAGGAAAGCCTCCGCCGGTCGATCGGAGAGATCGACGGTGTCTTCACCTATCTGGTGGCGACGAAAAACCAGCTGGGCATGGCCAAGGACACGATGGCTGCAAAGCCGCTCGTTCTCTACGAGAGCGACGATCTGATCGCCATGGCGTCGGAGGAGGTCGCCATACGCGCGATCCTTCCCCAGGAAATCGACACCTACGACCCCTATGATGAGGAGGTGCGGGTATGGCAAGCGTAATGGATGCCGAACTCAAGGAAATGACCCAGGAGGAGCGGGCCACCGCGCTCGGGATGACGACCGAGCAGCTCAACGGTCGCACCATGCTGATCGAGTTCGACGAGGACGAGGCCGAGCGCTTTACCTACCCGTGGGCTCCTGACGTCGACTTCAACAAGCGGACCGAGTTGGACACCGACAATTTGACCGCCACGCAGGTCAACACCCGGATCCGCGATCTGATGAGCGAGGGTTACGGCAGCATCGTTATCCAGAACCCGCGCGGCAAGCACGCTCTGGGCGTCGGTATCCTCAACAAGCTCAACCTGATCGTCGAGGGTTCTCTGGGCTATTTCGGGGTCGGCCTGATCGACGGGCCGACCGTGAGGATCAACGGCCGGGTCGGCTGGTCCTGCGGCGAGAACATGATGTCCGGCATCATAGTGATCGAGAAGAACGCCGGCTCGACCTTCGGCGCGGCGATCCGCGGCGGCGATCTGGTCTGCAAGGGCTCCGTCGGCTCGCGGACGGGCATCGACATGAAGGGCGGCACGATCATCGTCGGAGGCGATACCGGGGCATTTTCCGGCTTCATGATGCAGCGCGGCCGAATGGTGGTCTGCGGCAACGCCGGCAAGAATCTCGGCGACTCCATGTATGACGGCACGATCTATGTGGGCGGCAAGATTCAATCGCTCGGCGTCGACGCGGTGCCGGCGGTGCTGACCGATCTCGACAAGGCCTGGCTGACCCGAAAGCTCACCCAGTACGAGCTGATGCCCGAGAAGGGCGTCGACCACTTCACCAAGATCGTCGCGGGTAAGCAGCTCTGGAATTACGACAATCTGGAGCCCGCCGAGAAAAAACTCATCCTCTAACAGGGGAAGGATTATCGAAATGGACGATGGGCGCATGCCGAAGAAAACTCCGGTGGACCGTGACGTGTATCGGTTGGGAAAGTCATTCGTTTTCCCGCCGCACGTGATCGACGATATCCATATCAAGTCCGAACTGGGCCGGTATCGGATGCGGGGATTCTCGCTATTCAAGAAAATCCCGCATTGGGACGACCTGACATTCCTGCCCGGAACGCTGACGCGTTTCGTCATTGAGGGTTACCGCGAAAAATGCGAAACCAGAACGGTGATCGGCCCACGCGCCAAGCGCCCGATCGATCTGGACATCCCGATCTATATAACCGGCATGAGCTTCGGCGCGCTCAGCTACGAGGCCAAGACCGCCCTCGCCCGCGGCGCGACGATGGCGGGAACCGCCACCTGTTCAGGCGAAGGGGGAATGATCCCGGACGAGCGGCGCTATTCGTCCAAGTGGTTCTACCAGTGCATTCAATCCCGCTACGGCTTCAATCCGCACCATCTGGTGCTGGCCGACGGCTGCGAGTTCTTCATCGGCCAGGGCTGCAAGGTCGGCCTCGGCGGACATCTGATGGGCCAGAAGGTGACCGATCAGGTAGCGGAGATGCGTTCGCTTCCCGCCGGCATCGACCAGCGCTCGCCGGCTCGACATCCGGACTGGCTGGGACCGGACGACCTCGCGCTCAAGATCAACGAAATCCGCGAGGCGACCGACTGGCAGATTCCGATCCAGCTCAAGCTCGGCGCCGCGCGGGTCTATGACGACGTGCGCATGGCGGTGAAGTGCGATCCGGACTCCATCTACATCGACGGAATGGAGGGCAGTACCGGCGCCGGACCGCATCTGGCGACGGAGGAGACCGGCGTGCCCGGCATCGCCGCGATCCGTCAGGCGCGCCGGGCCATCGATGACCTGGGCAAGCGGGGCGAGATCACCTTGATCTATGCCGGCGGCATCCGGAACGGGGCAGACGTGGCGAAGGCCATTGCGCTCGGCGCCGACGCCATCGCGATCGGCCATTCCGCGATGATGGCCCTGAATTGCAACAAGGACATCCCCGAGGCGAATTATCAGGAGGAGATCGGCGTTGAACCGGGCTCCTGCTACCATTGCCACACCGGTCGCTGTCCGGTTGGCGTCGCCACACAGGATCCGCTCCTGCGCGCGCGGCTCGACCCGGACGAGGCGGCGGAGCGCGTTTATAACTTCCTGCACACGCTGACCATCGAGGCCCAGCTGTTTGCCCGTGCCTGTGGCAAGACCAACGTCCACAGCCTCGAGCCGGAGGATCTGGCCGCGCTCACGATGGAGGCATCCGCCATGGCGGGCGTGCCGCTTGCCGGTACGAATTATACGCCTGGCGTCGAAGATTATCACCATCTCTGAGGAGAGCTCGAATGGCCGGAACACAATACCGCGGCTCCGAAATCAAGGATGTCGATCAATTCCTTAAGGATTCCGCAGGTCTGGAAACCGATCGTGAAAAGGAAATCGGGCAGCACATCGGCTACCGATACGATGTCAATCTGGTTCCCGATTACAATCACATCACGCCTTTCCTGCAGAAATACATGGAGGTGATGGGATGGGATGACCTCAACTGGCTCGAGGACATCCACATGGGCTACGAGGAAGGAAAGCCCGCCGTTTTCGACCGCAACATCAACGGTTGGGTGAGAGTGCCCGACTCCATCGAACTGCCGAATAACCAGCAGGACCGGGACATGATCGCGCGGGAACTCCTCATCAAGTTCCAGATGTCCGATCGACACCCGCTGGCGACGCTCCGGAAAGCGTATACCAAGTTCTGATGCAATGGCACGGTCGCTGAACCTCGCCTGCCTCCAGACCCGGCCGAGACCGGATTTTCCGTCCGCGCTATCGGAGGCGCTGATGTTGGCGGATGCCGCCGTCAGCGCTGGTGCGCGGATGCTCCTCCTGCCGGAATACTGCGGCGGCCTGCGCACCGAAGGCCGTTTTCTCGCGCCGCCCGCCAAGCCGGAGGCGGACCACCCCGTCTTGCAAGGACTGAAGGTCTTTGCGCGGGCGCGGAAGGTCTGGATCATGGTCGGATCGGTGGCCGTATCCGATGCCGCCGGCAAGTTCTTCAACCGAAGTCTCATGATCGACGACACCGGCACGATCACAAGCCGTTACGACAAGATCCATCTCTTCGATGTCCAGCTTTCGGAAACCGAGGCCTATCGGGAGAGCGAACGCATTTCTCCCGGTAACGAAGCGGTCTTGACCGAAACGCCTTACGGGACGATCGGCCACACGATCTGCTACGATCTGCGCTTCCCGACCCTGTTCCGCGATCTCGCGCAGGCCGGGGCGGAAATCATCGTGGTCCCGGCCGCCTTCACCAAACGCACGGGCGAAGCGCATTGGCATGTGCTCAACCGGGCCAGAGCGATCGAGAACGGTGTCTTCATCGTCGCCCCTTGCGCGATCGGCCCGGTCGAGGGCGGTGGCGAAAGCTACGGACACTCGCTGGTCGTCGATCCATGGGGCGAAGTCGTCGCGGATGGAGGCGACATTCCCGGCGTCGTGCACGCGACCATAGACCTCGATCAGGTCGCTGCCACGCGCGGCCGGATTCCCAGCCTTTCCCATGACAGATCGTACCGGCCGGCCGCGAGGCCTGGCGGTACGGAAGAGGTGACCGACGAACCCCAAAAGAAGCGGAGATAACGCCACGGAGGTCGGTCACGGAGGACGAGCGCGTCGGTATCACCGGATCGGAAATCCGGGGAGGAAACCGGTGCACCTGCATAGATAAGGGAGGGGAACCATGTCTTCGGATCAATCAGTAGCGTTGAGTGCTCCAACAGTTGACGAGCAAGGCCTTCACCGCAGTATCGGCTGGAAGGACGCGTTCTGGCTCGCCAGCGGTGTTCCGGCTCTGCTGCTGTTCTCGATCGGCGGAATCGCGGCCACGATCGGCAATCCGTCATGGGTCGTCTGGATCCTGTCGGTCACGTTCGGCTTCATCCAAGCCTTTATCTACGCCGAGATCGCCGGCCTGTTTCCAAGCAAGAGCGGCGGCGCGTCGGTCTACGGCGCAGCCGCCTGGGTCCGTTACGGCAAGGTGATCGCACCGCTTTCGGTCTGGTGCAACTGGCTGGCCTGGACACCGGTGCTCGCCATCGGCGGCGGGCTCGCCGCGGGTTATATCCTGACCGTCTTCTTCGAGGCGGACTCCGCTATCCGCAGCTGGGAAATCACCCTTTTGAACCTCGACTCGCTAAAGCAGGGTCTTAGTCTCAGAATCGACGCGACCTTCGTCATCGGCGCGGCCATCTTGCTGGTTGTCTTCGGCATCCAGCACGGCGGCGTTTTGCGGGCCGCCCGCTTCCAGATGGTGGTCGGATTGGCGGTGGTGATCCCGTTGCTGGTCGTGGGGATCGTGCCCCTGCTGACCGGGGACGTGCTGAGCGAAAACCTTCTGCCGCTCAAGCCCCTCGCCTTCAACGACGCCGGCAATGTCGTTGCCGGTACATGGAATATCCCTGGCTGGACGTTGTTCCTGGGCGGGCTGTTCATCGCGGCCTGGTCGGCCTACGCCTTCGAGACGGCGATCTGTTATACGTCCGAGTTCAAGAATCCGGGGACCGACACCAGCAAGGCGATCCTCTCCGCCGGCATTTTGTGCCTCGTAATCTTCTCGCTCGTCCCGCTGACATTCCAGGGGGTGCTCGGCGTCGAGGGTATGCTGCAGGACGGTATCGTCGATGGCTCTGCTGTCGCGGGCGCGATGGCCGGGATGGTCGGCGGCGGCTCGTTCGTCTACTCGCTGATGGTCATCATGCTCATCCTCGCCCTCTTGCTGGCGGTGATGACCTCCATGGCGGGATCCTCACGGACGCTCTACCAGGGTTCGGTGGATGGGTGGTTGCCGCGCTATCTCAGCCGTGTGAACACCCACGGCGCCCCGACCCGGGCAATGTGGACGGATTTCTGCTTCAACCTCATACTGTTGTTGATGTCGGATTATCTGTTCGTGCTGGCCGTATCTAACTGCTGCTATCTGATCTTCAACTTCCTCAACCTGAACGCAGGGTGGATCCACCGGATCGACAGCGCCGAAACACCGCGGCCATGGCGCTGCCCGACGCCGATCATGGCAATCGGCGTGGCGCTCAGCTTCGTGAACGCACTGCTTCTCGGCGCGGGCGCGAATGTCTGGGGCGAAGGTACGCTGATGGCTGGCATCATCGCGGCCGCGCTGATCCTGCCGGTATTCGCTTACCGCCACTACATCCAGGACGGCGGCAAATTCCCGGCGCGGATGCTGGAGGATCTGCACATCGACTCACGCGATCTTTCGATCCGTCGGGCCGGAATGAAGCCCTACCTCGCCCTGGCGGCCGGAGTCGTCATCGTGATCGTCGCCAATCAGATCTTCCAGCTCTAGCGACCATCCCTTCCCCGAAACAGTTCGGGGAAGGGATACAAACGGGACAGTCTTGAAACGCGGGAGAAAAAGACGTGAACAGACCGCTACATGACGACGGGATCGAGGCCGCTCCGAACCCTCTTCAGCACGCGTTTTTGCGTTGGCAGTGCCGCGTCCGACAGCTCGCAATGCGCAACAATGCCGGCCGTCCGGACGCCGCGATCACTCCCTCGGTGACGCTGGAGGGCGAGCATGAAAAACTCGGCCACATCATCACGGTGCTGTCCAAGGCGCCGGCCTATTCCAAGACCTCCGAACTCCTGCACATGGCCAGGAAGACGAATGACCCCGCGGAGCAGCGCGAACAGGCGTTGCGCTATTTTTCTGCCGTCTATTACCAGAAGTCGCGGGAGTTCTGCGACATCCTGACCGCGACCTTCCCGCCGAACTCACCCAGCGCGGCGGCGCTCCGAGCGGGCGGACGCTGCACATTGACCTTCGAGGCCTATGCGCAACGCTACGACCTCCTGTGCAAAGTCCTGCCGCTTGGTCGGCGAAATCCGCTCTACGAGGCCACCTGGTGGCATAACAAGCTGTTCAACCCGAGCCTTCATCCAGAGACCGAGATCCTCGGCTTCGTGCCGGACTGGTCGGCCAGCAGCGCCGACCCGATGCCCTGACGAAAGACGCTTCGGAAAATCCGGCCCGCGATCGGTGACGCTGGACGCTGCGAATGTCGTCCCGGCCTTTGCTCAGGCCCTGCGCTCCGCGAGCGCATCGACGGCACCGGCGGTCAGGATCATTCCCGTGCCGATCAATTTCTCGATCCCGTAGGGTTCGCCCGCCAACAGCGCCGCGGTGATCGACGCCGCCACGACCTCAAGCATCAGCAAGAGCGCGATGCGCCCCGGATCCAGCTTTTGCGCGCCCCAGACCATGGTCCAGGTGATCGGGATCAGGACGACGACCACGACGCCGAGGGTAAACGGAGCCGCGGCGAATACCTGGTCGGCGGAGGGCATCGCGAATGCCGGGTTCGACAATGCGAACACCAGCGACAACAAGGCGCCGAAAACCAGGCTCAGCCAGGTTTTCTCCATCTCGTATTCCCCCACCACCTTGTGGGCGAAGGTGGCGCCGATGGCGAACACGATCCCGGAGGCGAGGCCCATCCATTCCCCAAGCCCCCGCGGCGACGGCACGCCGGCCCTGAAGTCGAGGATCACCATGGCGCCCGCAAAGCCGAGGGCGATCACCAGGACGCGGAGCAAGGAAAGCCGTTTGTCGAGAAACACAACCCCCAACACGGTGCCCCAGACCGGCGCGAGGTAGAACAGAAGGGTCACACGGACGATGTCGGCGGTAATCAACCCGTGTTGATAGGTCGCGAACATGGCGCCGAAAAACAAACCGGTCCCCCAAACCATCGCACCCGCCCGCAGCAGACGGCCGGAGCGGCCGAGGACGAACGGCGTCAGGCACAGTGACGCGATGCCGAGAACGGCGACGCTGGTCCAGTCCCCCTTCAGGCCATAGCCGTCGATCACCCGCAGCGGGATCCACCAGCACCCCCAGACCAGCGCCGAAAGGGCAACCGCGACGGACGCACGAAGGGTGGATGGTGCGGGGGCGGCCCAGGTCGCAGTCATTCGTCACCTTCCTTGCCGCCACCGCGCCGACAGCGCCGCGCCTCTGTCAGGCGCCTTGCGGACGCTGTCGGGCTTTGAGACAGCAGCATCGTTTCGTCCGAAACTCGAGTCCCCATTTCGGAACGATGCCGCGAAGCGGAGGCCGGCGAACCGGGGGCCGGTTGGTCGTCGCCCTGGGAGATGCCTCAGCTGTGCGTACGCGTCTTTTTCGGATCGAAGAAAGGCACAGGCTCGACCGTCACCTCGTGCGATTGCTGTTCCCCCGCAAGTTGGAGAACGGTTCCCACCGCCACGTCCGGCCGCAGGTGTACCAGCGCCAGAGACTTCTTCATCCGATGCGAATAAGCGGGGCTGTTGACGACGCCGATCGCTTCGCCGTCGAGAAGCAGCTTGGCGCCAGCCTCCAGAACCTCGGTCGTCGAGGTGCAGGAAACGCCGGCGAACTTCACTTTCTCCTTGCCCTCGGCGGCAAACAGCGCCTCCCGACCCATGAAGTCTGGCTTCTTGCGCGAGATCGACCAGTTGAGCCCCACCTCCCAGGGCGTGTTCACCTCGCTCATGTCGTAAGGATAGAACAGCAGCGCCGCCTCGATGCGGATCTTGTCCAGGCAGTTGAACGAACAGGCCATGACGCCGTCCGACTGCCCCGCATCGAGGATGCTCTGCCACAGATGCCCGACGTCGCTCTGATCGGTAAAAATCTCATATCCCCGCTCGCCCGAATATCCGGTCCGCGAGAGGATTGCCCTGCGCCCGAACAGCGTGGTCTCGACCTGATGGAAATAGTCGAGTTTATCCAGGTCGACCGGGGTGTGGGCATCGAGCAGCGCCAGGGCTTTCTGCCCCTGGAGCGAAATGTCGTGCAACGCGTCGTCGAAGCGAATGTCGGCGTTCCGCCCGCGCCCCGCCTCCTCGAGCCGTGCGGCGCTCTGACCGGCACCGTGAACGAAGAGATATTTGTCGTCGTCGACGTGGAAAATGATGGTGTCGTCGCAGATCGTCCCGGCATCGGTCAGGACGGGACAATAGGCTGATTTGCCCTTGCCGATCTTGGTCATGTCGCGGGTGGCGATGCGGTCGACCACCGCGAGCGCGTCAGGGCCGGTAATCCAGATCTTCTTGAGCCCGGAAACGTCGAACAGGCCGGCCGCCTCGCGCACCGCGTCGTGCTCGTCCTCGGCCGAGCTGGCGTAACTCCATGCCACGTCCATGCCGTTCCAGTCGCCAAGCCCGGCGCCCAGCGCACGATGTTCGGCTTCGAGTGCGGAAACCCGTCTGGTCATTTGATGTTCCTCCCTTTACTTGTCTCGATATGTGGGCCGGCGGGTCTCGCGCCCGTCTGGTGCTCCGGTGCTCTAGAAATGATTTTCCAGTTCTTCGGCGATCTCGAACATGTCACCGACGATGCCGTAGCGGGCGATGCTGAAGATCGACGCCTCCGGGTCCGAATTCACCGCCACGATGGTCTCGACGTGCTTCATGCCCCATTGGTGCTGGACCGAACCCGAGATGCCGAGCGCGATGTAGAGCCTGCAACTCGCCGCCAGCTGTCCAGACTGCCCCACCTGGCGGGCCTTCGGCAGCCAGCCGTTATCCGCGATCGGTCGCGAGCAGCCGAGGGTCGCGCCGAGCCGGTCCGCCAGTTCCAGGAACTGCTCGACATTGCCTTCGTCGCCGACCCCGCGGCCGATCGATAAAATGAACTCCGCGCCCGGAACGTCGATCCCGCCGGCGTTCTCGGGTTCCTTCCAGCCGACATGGGACGTCGAGACCGCGCTGGCCGGCGCGTCCATCGCCGTCACCGTCGGTGAGCCGGATCCGCCGGCCGGATCGAACACATTGGTTCGGACGGTGACGAAAACGGTCCGCTTGTCGGGGAAATCCAGATCGACCAGCACCTTTTCGGCGTAACCGGCGCGGGTGGCGACCAATTCGCCGTCCTCGTATCGCAACGCCTGCACGTCGCTGGCGAAGCCAAAACCGAGCTTGGCGGCGGCAGCCGGCGCATACGACCACGCGTCGACGCTGTGCGCGACCGCGATCAGCGCGGGCTCGCGAGCCGCGGCCAAGGCGGCGATCACCGCCTCCAACAGCTCGGGATGAAAATCGTTGGAGCCGGCCTTGACCGCGATCACCTCGTCCACGCCGCTGACCGAAAGATCGCTGACGAAGGCATTCGGATCGGCGGCAAGGATGGCGACCGCGAGCGTGTCCGCCTCGCCCTTGACGCTGTTCGCCGCGGCGATCGCTTCAAGGGAGGCAGGGGCGAACGAGCCGTCGCGCTGCCCGGCAATGACTAAAATCTCGGCCATTTCTCACATCCCCCGCTGTTCTTTGATGATCTCGGCCAGGCGCGCGGCCTGCTCGGCGGCCGATCCCGTGATGATCTCGGCCTGGCCCTTCTCGGGGGCGTACATGCGCCGCACGCGCGAAGCCGGCGCGACGTCGCCGGCGCCAAGGCCGAGATCGCCGAGCCCAAGCTCGTCCACCGGCTTCTGCTTGGCCTGGCGGATGCCGCGCAAAGAGGCATAGCGCGGCTGATTGATGCCGAGTTGGATCGACAGAACGGCGGGACACTTCACGGTCATGATCTCTTCGAGCCCGCCCTCCAGTTCACGATGCACGGTCGCGCTTGCCGCCCCCGGCGCGTAGTCGAGTTTCGACACCACCGCCACATGCGGCCAACCCAGCAGGCCGGCGAGCGCAATGCCCGTGGTGGCGTGGCCGAAATCCGATGATTGCGCGCCGGTGAACACCATGTCCGGTGCCTCGCGCTCGACCACCTTGGCCAGCACCTTGGCGATCGCGATGCCGTCGGCGTCCGCGAGCCCGTCATCCCATACCCGGATGCCGCGTTCGGCGCCCTTGGCCAGGGCCGTACGCAGGGCGTCGTCGGCGTCGGCATCGCCGACGGTGACGACGACGACCTCGCCCCCCTCACCCGCGGCCTCCTTGATCAGGAGTGCCTCCTCGACGGCGAAATGGTCGAACTCATTGAGGTCTTTCTCGAAGAAGTCCTCATCGACATCGCGGCCGTCGTCACGCATCTCGAATTCGTCGTCGAGAATGGCGACCTGTTTGACGGGAACCAGAATCTTCATGGCAACGGCCTCGCTCCATTTTCACGCGTTGATGTGCAGATCGCCTGCGATGGTGTGGGGCGCCGCAAAGAACCGCGCCAGCCGCGCGGAAGCGGCGAAACGGACTTGCGGCTCGGGGTCGTCGAGCAGGCGCTCGATGTGGCGGAGACCCAGCTTCGGATGTTGAGCAAGGACGACGCGGTTCAGCGGATAGGGATCCTCGGCCAGACGCGCGACCACCTCGCAAGGCGCCGCATGATTGAACGCCACGGCGCGGCGCACGTCCTTGTCCGGGTGGCACGCGATGGCCTCGAGCTCGGAGGCCGGTGTCCGCGGGTTGCGCCCCAGGGCACCCAGAACGTCCGGGTCATCGTCCTCCAGCAATCGCTCGATCGCCGCGTCCGGCACGTCTTCGCGCAGAGCGACGCCAGCGCGCACCCACGCCGCCGCGTCGCACGCCAGAACCACCAGCAGCTGCGCGGAGCAGGACGGATTGCGGGCTGCGCTGCGCCGCACCTCCATCACCGGGTCGGCTGCCAGACGGCGCAGAAGATCGTCACAAAGCGCCGGATTGCGCGCGATCCACCGGCGTACCCACGCGTCGGGATCGCTGGCCAGCCGGCTCATGACCTTGGCGGAAAGCCGCTCGCGCCGAGCGACGATGCGGCGGACCCTTGGCGAGGGTTCATCCTGCGGATCGTCAAGAAACGCACCCGACATGACGCAATTGCGAACCGCCGCCGCGCGGACCCTCTCGTCGTCATCGGCGAAAAGCCGGTTCAGCATGGCCGCGCCGAGCCCAGGGTTCGCGGCAAGCTTGCGCCGGATCAACGCATCCGCACTCGCCTCGGCCATTGCGAGAAGGCTGCGAGCGGTGTTCGGATGGGCGGCGACCTCGGCCCGCACATTGCGATCGCCGGTGGCCCACAATTTCTGCAATAGCTCGGCATCGGCGAATGGGCCGTGAGCCGCGTTCCTGTCGATTAGACCATCGCCTGCGGCGACCAGTCGGGCAAGGACGTCGCAAGGCGCATTCGGATTGCCCGCCACGGCCCGGCGCACCGCGATCGACGGATCGCCGGCAAGGACGGCGAGCGTCGCGGCCTCCGCTCTTGGATGCGCGGCGACATAGCGCCGGATGCGGTCCGTGACATCCTCCGCCAGCAGCTGCGCGAGCGTCGACGGCCGGGTCACGGGATTCTTCGCCAGCCGCAACCGGATCGCAGCGTTCGCGTCGACGGAAATTCGCTGGAGCAGATCGGCGGATGCGTAAGGTGCGGCGGCGAATGTCAGCCGGAGCCGCGGCGTCGCCAGGATCACCGCCTCCAAAGCCTGCCGATCCCGCGCATCGGCATGCGGATAAGCACCAAGCGCGGCGTAGGGATCGCCCGCGTCGAGCAGGCGATCGATCAACGCCCGTAATGCGTCGCCATCGACCATCGTCGCTGTCCCGAACCAGAGGGTCATGCTTGCCCGACCGGTTCTTGTTGCGCGAAACCGGCGCCGGACGCGTCGTCCGCCATTGCCTCCGCGACCAGTTCGATCAATTCCATGACCCGGAAATTGCTTTCGTTTCCGGTTCCCTTGACGCCGTCCTCCATCATGTTCAGGCACTTCGGGCAGTTGACCACCAGGATTTCCAGCCCGTCGATCTCGGCCGCTTCGGCGGCGCGGAGTTCAGCCGGCTTCTTCAATTCCGGTGGATCGGGGAGCCAGATGCGGCCGCCTCCCGCGCCGCAGCAGAACGAATTGTCCTTGCTCCGCCGCATCTCGACGAGGTCGACACCGAGCTTCGACAACACCTGACGCGGCGGCTCGGCGCCGTCGTTGAGCCGGCCGAGATGGCATGGATCGTGATAGGTGACCCTGTAGGGCAAGGTCTTCGGCGTCGCCACGGCACCCTCGCGGATCAGCCGCTCCAGCATCGCGCTGGCGTGCTCGATGCGATAAGTCCCGCCGAATTCGGGATACTCGTTCTTGATCGTGTTGAAGGTGTGCGGATCAGTTGTGACGATCGACGTGAACGCACATTCCTTCAGAAGCGCGATATTCGCCTCGGCGAGAGCCTGGAACAAGCCTTCCTCGCCCACCCGGCGAACGTCGTTGCCGGCGGTCTGCTCGTCCTCGTAGAGAATGCCGAAATCGACCCCCGCCGCGTGCAGGATCCGGGCGAAGGCCAGCGTCACCTTCTGCGAGCGTGGATCGAACGAGGCGTAGTCGCCGACGTACCAGAGCACGTCGACCGGCTCGGCGCGGGCATCCTTGATGGTAAAGTCGAGAGCCTTCGTCCAGCGTGGCCGCTTGCGCCGGGATTCGCCCAGCGAGTTGCCGGATTTCTGCAGGCTCTTCAAGGTGGTCTGCAGCATCGGATCGAACTCGCCCTCCTCGATCAGGGCGCGGCGCATCTGGACGATCATCGGCAGATGCTCGATGCCGACCGGGCAGATCTCGGTGCAGGCGCCGCAGGTCCGGCAGGACCACAAGGTCTCGGGTCTGATCTGATTGACGCCGTCGCCGATCACCTGAATCGGGCCGGCGGGCATGCGCGCGCCCGACAGCGTATCGTTCGCGAGTTCCCGCAGGCTCAGCACCATGTCGCGTGGCGATAGCGGAAACCCCGACGCGTTTGCCGGGCACGCCTCGTGGCAGCGGCCGCATTTGGTGCAGGCGTCGAAGTTCAGAAGATATTTGTCCGAGAAGTCGGCGAGTTCGGAAAAGCCGATTTTGTCCTGATCGACATCCGCCGTCGGCAGGCGACGCTTGGCGTCCGGATCGACCGCCATCAGCGCGCCCATGGCGGTGAAGATGTGCTGCACCTTGGTGTATGGAACGAGGCCGATGAAGGCGAGCGCGAGAAGACCATGGGTCCACCAGAGCCCCATGCGGAAACCCGCACCGCCTTCGGGGCCGATGCCGATCCCTTGCAGGATAGAGGCGGTCACGGCGCCGACCGGCGACCACCACCGGTAATCCCAGACCGTCGGTTCGCCCTGCAGCCAGACCAGCCGGGAAGCCTCCAGCAGAAAGCCGGTCGCGGCGATCAGGATAAGGGTCCACAGGAACGCCCAGTCCTCGCGGCGATAGGACGTGCGATCGTAGTCGGGCTCGTCGAGCGCGCGATCGGGGCGGCGGTAATCCAGTTTCGGAAGCGCCAGCCACTTGCGCCGGTACATCATATAAAGAAGGCCAGCGATCAGCCCGGCGCCGGCAATGTCCAGGACCAGCGAGAAAACGAGGTAGAACGAGCCGTACCAGAATTTGAGCCCGGTCAACGGTTCGAGGATGTCGTAATCCAGCGTGATGATGCTGGTGCCGATGAACAGCAGCGCGAAGCCGAAGAAGATCAGGGCGTGCGCCAAGCCCGCCCGGCGCGCCCGCCGCTTGATCGTACGATGCGAAAGAACCGTCTCGACCATTCGCGCAAAACGCGGCCAGAACGGCGACCATGCGCCGGAACGCGCGCCCCTGCGGTATTTCCGGACCTGGACGTAAACGCCGTAGACGAAAGCGGCTATGGCCACGACGGCCGCGACGTAGAAGACGAGGGTCATCCAAACCGGAAAATCCTGAAACAGGATGCGCGTCACGTCCCGCGGGTCGTGTTCGGGGCTGATCATCGTGGCCGCTCCTCCTGATCTCACGGAAACCATCGTCGGACATCACGCATCCCGGGCGTCTCGTTCCGGACCCGGACGAGGGTCGGGCGGACGCGCCGGGAGTCGGGCCGGCCGCCCACCGGCCGGCCCGACTTTCCTCTTCGCGTTCTAGAGCTTCCACTCCTGGCGGTACTCGCCGCCGGGCAGGTAAGCCGAGCCCCAGACCGAGGCTTCGCGCTTGTAGGCAAGCGGAAGCTGCGGATTGGCTTCCTCGATCTCGCGAGCGATGCGATGCCCGTCGAAGGTCGCGTCAGCCATCAGCTTCGGCGCCCAGGCATCGCCGACCACGTAGACACCCTTGATGTCGTTCGCGGCCCACTCGTCCTTGCGGGCCTTGAGTTCGCGGAACAGCCCATCGTTCGATCGACGCCCCGTGACCAGAACCAGCGTGTCGTACTCGTGCCACTCGTGGGTTCGGTTCTCCACGCGCGGGATCACCCCAGGGCCGCGATACTCCCGCCGGGAGCCGTCGCCCCAGATGTTGTAGATTTCAATCCGGCCGTCCTCGACCTTGGTGACCCAGCTGTCGCCGACGACCCGGACATGCAGCTCGTGCAGGCGGCGGTGCATGTTCGGCGCCTCCAGCGTGAAGTGCATGTATTTGCCGAACCCGACGCCATCGATCGCCGACACCTCGTGGCCCTTGGCAGCCAGCATCTCGGCCAATGACGGGCCCATGAAATACGGATCCGCGTTCAGGATCGTGACCCGCTTGCCGACCGCCTTGCCGTCGACCAGGATCTGCTCCGGTGTCGCGTGGTTCGGCTTGCTGGAATCGACGCCCGGAATCGGATCATGGCTGAGCGCGTTGGTGCCGTCGCCGCACCAGGACGAGCCGGTGGCGAGGATCACCTTGTCGGCGCCGTAGGTGAGGACATCGTCCGCCGTCAGCGCCTTGCCGCCGAGCGCCAATTGGCTGTCGCGGTTCTTCTTGACCAGCTTGTCGAGCTGCACTTCGCGATAGTCGCGGTGATAGCCCCACTCGCCGAGACCTGGCAGCGTCACCACTGTATTGACGTGGCCGCCCACCTTGTCGGCACTGTCGGCCAGATGGACCACATAGCCGCGTTCCATCAGCACCCGGGCCGCCTCGCCGCCCGCCGGACCGGCGCCGATCACCAGAATGGTGTCGTCGGACCCGGCCTTCTCGAACTTCTCGGGGTGCCAGCCGCGGCGGTACTCCTCGCCCGCGGTGGCGTTCTGGGTACAGATCATCGGCGGTCCGCCGATCTCCCAGCGCGAGATGCAGACGTTGCAGCCGATACAGGTCCGCACGTCGTCCATCCGGCCCTCCTCGATCTTCTGCGGCAGGAACGGGTCCGAGATCGACGGGCGCGCGCAACTGATGATGTCGAGTTCACCATTGCGGATGACCTCGGCCATCTTTTCCGGATCGGTGAAGCGGCCAACGCCCAGAACGGCCTTCTTGGAATGTTGCTTGACGAATTTCTGCCACGGGATCTGGTGGCCCTGGCGATAAAACCGCGACGGACCGGCATCCTCGCCCCACTCGGCAATGTCGCCGACCTTGATGTCCCAGACATCGACCAGATCGTCCGCGAGCTGAATGAACTTGATGCCGTCGACCTCGACCTCGACACCGGCGGTGCCGTAGAGCGAGTCGATCGCGAAACGCGAGGCGATGGCGCAGTCGTTCCCGACCGCTTTCTTCACCTGTTCCAGGGTCTCGACCCAGAACCGGGCGCGGTTCTCGAACGCGCCGCCATACTTGTCGGTGCGCTTGTTGTGGTAGGGCGACAGGAACTGCACCGGCAGATAGGCGTGGCCGCCATAGACGTTGACGATATCGAAACCCGCGTCGCGCGAGCGGATCGCCGCGTCGACATAATACTGCTGGACCTGACGAATGTCGTCATGGTCCATCTCGTGGCAGTAGGTCAGGGTCTCGAATTCCGAGGCGTACTGGGTGGCGCCGCGCGGCGTGCAGCGCGTCTCCATGCAAGGCGCGTGCGACGAGCCGTACCACAGCTCGACGCCGGCCAGCGCGTCGTGCCTGTGGATCTCGTCGGTCATCGCCCGCAGGTTGCGCACGTCGCCTTCGTCCCAGATCCGCGCCGAGACGCGGTGGGTGTCGTCGGATTCCGGGTGGATCGAGCAATATTCGGTGTTGATGGCCCCCCAGCCACCCTCGGCCTTGACGCCGCGATGCGCCGCCTGGAAGCCCGGCTTGTCCGAACCCGCCCCAATGCAATGCGGACTTTGATGGAACCGGTTCTTCATCACCTTCGGACCGATCTGGATCGGCTCGAAAAGGATATCGTATTTGGCCGGTCGCTTGTCTGCCATCGTGTTTCTCCCCTGAATTGGCGGCCTGAGGCCTGTTGCTGCGTTAGTCTTTGTTCTCCGACTTTGTTTTCAGGCCCGTGCTGATCATCAGTGCCGCGGCCAGGAATTTTCTCGGGTCGTCGAAGACCGGCAGCTTCTCCGCCCGCCAGCGATCGTGGAGGCGGCAGACCGGTGGTTCGCCACGTTCGAGGGCGGCGAGCGCCTCGGCGGCCTCACGGGCGAAGGCGCCCATCCGGGTGCGCGTGCTCTGCTGATACGTGTCCCAATGCTTCGCCTCCATGCGCAGGTGGAACAGCGAGGAGCGGGCACGGCGGGCGATCCGCATGCCGGCGATAAAGCTGTCCGCCCCGCTCCAAAGCCTGCGCGCACGGGCATAGAGCCGGCGGGCGGGCGCTTCCTGGCCGGACAGTCGCGCCGCCAGGGCGGCGTTGGCGAGGCTGGTCGCGTAGCGCGGATCGGAGCGAAGGAACCTCCAGAAGGCGAGGCGTCGGGCCCGGCGCCAGAGCCGGATCGCCTGATCCGCGTCGCCGGACCGCCAAGCAGCCTCGGCGTCCTCCTGCAGCCGCTCCCAGCGCAGATCGGCGCGGCGCCAGCCGGCGGCGCGGGCTGCCTTCTCCTCGCGGTCCCGCTTCTCGTCCGACGCCGCGGCGTCAGAAACCGAGATACGCGGCGCGGACATGGTCGTTGTCGTGAAGTTCATCTGCAGGTCCTTCAAGCGCCATTGCGCCGGTCTCGAGCACGTAGGCGTAGTCGGCCAGGTCGAGCGCGAGCTCGGCATTCTGCTCGACCAGCACGACCGTCACGCCTTCCTTCCCGATCTGTTCGATGATCCGGGCAATCTGTTCGACGATCACCGGGGCGAGGCCCATCGACGGCTCGTCCATCAGCAGGAGCTTCGGCCGGCTCATTAGCGCGCGTCCGATCGCCAGCATCTGCTGCTCGCCGCCCGAAAGCGTCTGCGCCCGCTGCCGCCGCCGCTCGCGGAGCCGCTCGAAGCGGACATAGACGCCGTCCAGATCGGCGGCGATGGCCGCCTTGTCGCGTCGCAAGAAGGCGCCGGTGCGCAGGTTCTCCTCGACGGTGAGATCGGGAAATATCCGGCGCCCTTCCGGCACATGGGCGATGCCGAGAGCGACGATGCGGTCCGGCGGCAGCCTGTCGATCCGCTCGCCGCGAAAACGGATTTCGCCGGCGGTGAGCTTGGCGAGACCGGAAATGGCGCGCAGCGTCGTCGTCTTGCCGGCACCGTTGCCGCCGATGATGGTGACGATAGCGCCTTCGGGGATGGTCATGGAGACGCCGCGCAATGCCGCGACCTTGCCGTAGCTCACGGCGGCGCCGTCGATCTCAAGCAACATGGCGCGCACCTCCGAGATAGGCCGTGATCACCTCCGGATGATTGCGGATTTCGCTCGCCGTGCCCTCGGCCAGCAGCTTGCCGAAATTCATGCAGGTAATGCGGTCGCAAAGTCCCATGATCGCGTGCATGTCGTGCTCGACCAGAAGGACGGTCACGCCCGAGGCATTCAGCTTGCGCATCAGCACCATCATCGCCTTCGTCTCCTCCGGATTCATCCCGGTGAAGGGCTCGTCGAGCAGCACCATTTCCGGTGCCGAGGCCAGTGCCACCGCCATGCCAAGCGCGCGCTGATGGCCGTGGGAGAGGTCGCCCGCGCGCTCTTGCGCGTGACCCGCGAGACCGAAGAAATCGAGTGCCCGCTCGGCCGTCTCGCGCGCCGCGCGGCGTTCGGCACGGTCGGTTCCCAGAAGCGCGGTGTGAAGCGCCGGAAAATGCTGCATGTGCGTGCCGACCAGGGCGTTCTCGATGACGCTCAATTCGGCGAACAGCGTCGAGTGCTGGAAGGTGCGGACCAGCCCCTTCCGCGCCACCCGGTACATCGGCAGACCCGAAATCTCCTCGCCCTTGAAGCGGACATGACCGGAACTCGGCGTGTAGAATCCCGAGATCATGTTGAAGGTGGTGGTCTTGCCGGCACCGTTCGGGCCGATCAGGCCATGGATCGTGCCCTTGCCAACCGTGAATGACAGTGCATCCACCGCGATCAGGCCGCCGAAACGCATGGTGAGCTGGTCGACTTCAAGAAGCGTCATGGGCCGCCTCCATATCCGTGGCTTTCGCACCCGCCGCCGGCCGCGTGTCGGCACGCTTCGCCGCTTGCGTGAACCGCTGCACCAGGCTCTCGAGACCCTTCGGCAGGAACAGCACCGAGGCGATCAGAACGAGGCCGTAGATCAGCGGCCGCCACTGCTCGAAGCCGATCTCGCGGAGCACGATCTCATTCAGCACAGTCAGCGCGATGCAGCCCAGGATCGGGCCGTAGAAGGTCGCCGTGCCGCCGACGATCGCCCAGGTCAGCACGAACACCATCATCTCGACGTCGAAGCTGTTCGGATTGATGGTGCCAATATAATGCGCCAGCAGCGCGCCCGAGAGTCCGGCAAATCCGCTGGCGATGACGAAGGCCAGCGTGCGCCAGGCGCGAACATTGACGCCGGCGGCCCCCGCAAGCTTGTCCTGCCAGTGGACGGCATGGAAGGTCAGCCCGACGGGCGAGCGCTCGATCCGCCACAAGACCCACAGCGAGGCGCCCACCACCACAAGGGCGAGGTAATAATAGCTGACCGGCTCGAAGAAATCGAAACGCAACCACCCGAGGTCGAGGTCCGGCACCCCCTCGATCCGCTTCAAGCCTTTGGGGCCGCCGAAGGGCTCGCGAAACCGTTTCCAAAGCAGGCGGATGATCTCGCCGGCGGCAAACGAGCCGATGAGGAAATAGAAGCCCTTCATGCGAAACAGCGGGAAACTCAACACCAGAGCGACGGCCGCGGCGGTCAGCGCCCCGAGTATCGCCGAAACCGGCACCCAGATTCCGAAATGCTTGGAATACAGCGCCGAGGCGTAGGCGCCGACACCCATGATGACGACATGGCCCAGCGACCATTCGCCGGTCAGCGTCAGCAGGCGGTAAGAGGCGACCAGCAGCACGTTGATGGTCAGAAAGACCAGGATTTCCTGCTGTGAGTAGGACAGCGCGTGGGGCACGAGGATGAGAAGCACCGCCAGCGCGATCCATGCGAGCCCCTTAAGCACGGTCCACCGTCCCGAATAGGCCCGTCGGCTTCACGATCAGCACGAGCAGCATCAACCCCAGCCCCACGATATCGGCGATCACCCCGTCCCAGAAGGTCGTGACGAAGGTATGGATGAAGGCGTAGGCGACCGCCGCCACGACCGCCCCTTCGAGCGAGCCGACCCCGCCGACGATGATCACGATGAAGGCTGTGATGATGACGCTGTGGCCCATATACGGATTGACGCTGACCAGCGGCGCCGACAGCGCGCCCGCCACCCCGGCCAGCGCCGCGCCGATGAACATGGCGATGCGCGCGGTCTGGTTGATCGCGATGCCCTGCAAGGCCGCCGCCTCCGGATCCTGGGCACTGGCGCGCAGCGCCCAGCCGAAACGGGTTTTCTTCAAGAACAGCCAGAGCGCGGTCAGCAGCACGATCGCGGCGATCACGACATAGAGTCGCTGGACCGGAAAGCGGACCCTTTCGAAAAAGATCATGACGTCCTGGGTCACCGGCGGGACATGCTCCATGCGCACTCCGAAGAGCAGCACGGCCGCCGCCTGCAGGACCATGAGGAAGCCGATCGAGGCGACGAGCCCTCCGAGCGGGTTATCGCGGAGCGGGCGAAACAGCGCCCGCTCCATGGCAAGCCCGAGAATGCCGACGAAGACAAGCCCCGCGGCGACCGCGATCGGGAACGGGACTGCGAGGTCCGCATACAGCGCCACCACCGCGTAGGCACCCGCCATGAACAGTTCGCCATGGGCAAAATTGATGACGCCCATCACGCCAAAGATCAGCACGAGTCCAACGGCCACCAGCGACATGTAGCTGGCGGCATAGATCGCATTCAGTCCGGTTTGCAGAAGCAGGTCCATGGCTCGGCAGATCGCGGCAGGAGAGAAGAAGCGGCGGACCTGCGGGTCCGCCATCGGGCCGGCGCCGGCGTCAGGCGCGCTGGTTCCACATCTGGCCATAGGCCTCCATGTGCTTCTTCAGGAGTTCGCCGTGCTTGTCGTACCAGGCGGGGATGCTCCGGAACTCCTTGATCACCGCCTTGCCGTTCTCGATCCGCACCACGGGCCAGTCTCCGACCAGCGCGTTGTCGATGCCGAACAGATCCTTGCCCCACCACTCGGCCTCGCCGAAAGCGTGCTTGCCGACCTGTTTCATGGCGGCGAGCACCGCGTCGGGCTCGGCGCTACCGGCCGTCTCGGCCGCGGCCTTCCAAAGATCCATGATCGAGGCATATTCCCAGGAAACCGCGCCCCATTCGCCCGGATGGCGTTCGTTGTAGACCTCGTAGAACCTGTTGGCGTCCTTGAAGTTGATGTTGTCGGCGTTGAGCGCCGGGTCGTCGAAGTCCGGGAACTGGAAGATGAAGCCTTCCATGAACTCCTTCGAGGTCTTCTCGACGATCTGGTCGTAGAAGTCGGCGGTGCAGGAGATGATCTGCCCCTCGTAGCCTTGCTGGAACAGCTGTTCGCAGATCGGATGGACATAGTCCGCGTAGGAGGTGTCGAGACAAACGATGTCCGGGTTGTTGGCGATCAGCTTGGTGACCACGGGCGCGAAGTCGGTGGTCGCCGGATCGAACAAGAGCGGCTCGTCCTGCATCTCGATCCCGGCCGCCTCGAAAGCCGCCAAATAGGTGGCGACCGACGGCAGCCCCAACGCGTCGTCCTGTGCGCACATCACCGCCGTCTTCAAGTCGGGATGGTTTTCGGCCAGCCATTCGACGCCGGTGACGTTGTAGATCGGGTGAACCTCAGCCGGCGCCACCAGCGTCGTGGTATCGGGCGACAGATCGGAGGGCAGCAGCGTCGAGAACAGCATGCCGGTCTTGTCGGCCACCGGCTGGGCGCCCGGCCAGGTATCGCCGCCCAGCATCATGACGAATTTGACCTCGTCCTCCCGGATCAACTGCGTCGCACCGGTGCGCGCCTTGGCCGGGTCGTATTCGTTGTCGTAGCCGACGAATTCGATCTTATAATCGCCATCGGCCAGCTTCAGCCCGCCCGCCTCGTTGACCCATTCGGCCCAGATCCGGCAGCCGTCGAGCCCTGGCTTGCCCCAGGCGGCCACCGGCCCCGTGAGCGGCGCCAAAAAGCCGATCTTGATGACCTTTTCCTGGGCGAACGCGCGAACCGACAGCCCGGATGCGGCGACCGCGGCCAATGCGGCCGTGGCGCCGAGAAGTTTTCTCCGCGTCCAATCAAGCTTGAGCGACTTGGTAATCATGACAGTCCTCCCTTTGCGTCGCACGGCCTCTCTTCACCGGCCGATGCGACATCCCTTCGACACCGTTTTTCTTTTTGATCCGATTACGGACCAATTTATCGGTTTTTGGGCTGATCTGTGGAAAAATCTATCATCGATCTGATCCAATTTCAACCAAATCTAGCCATTTTCCAAAATTGGTCGGTTTTTGTCCGGTCAAGGAAGAGGGGCTTCAAATGGTGCAACCGGCAGTAGCGCTATGAATCAGCCATCGCCGGACGGGTCGAAAATCGAGAGCACGGTGCCGCCCGTCGTTCTCCTCGGCATGGTGTCGAGCGTCGACTTGTCGGTCATGCCGCTCGTCCGGGAATGAGGACGACGTAGTCGGCAGCCGCGTTCGTCCGGATGTCCATCTTCGGCAGATGCGGTAGGCCGACAGATCAGGACGCGCCGGGCGCCTCCCAATCCGGCCAGGCCCATCCATCCGTGCGGATCAAGGGCCGTCCGCCAGCACGGCTGATGAGACCTGTGCGCTGGCGTGCTTCCGCAAAGCGTCCATTCCACAGCCCGTCGAGGTCGAGGGCAGCCTCGCGAGCGCGCCGTTCCACTTCGGTTTGCAGGGACTTTGAACCCGCGTGAAAGGGAAAACATCACGGACGTCCTCGGGCACGCGCCGGACATTCCGCGGCACGCCATTGCGTCTGATGAGATGATTCGAGATCGCAGCTTCAGCCGCCATGACGCACGGGCTCGTGACGCAGCGACCTGACGAACATCCAAGACGGATTAGCGGTGCTTGATAGTTTCTGCAGAAGCCCAGTGCTCTAAAAAGAGCAATTGGTACGCCCAAGGGGAATCGAACCCCTGTTTGCGCCGTGAGAGGGCGCCGTCCTAACCGCTAGACGATGGGCGCTTATTGCAGGGCACGATATAACGGCAGCCAGTTGCCGACGCAAGAGGCTTTTGCCGCTTTCGTCGATGCCAACCGTCAGCCGTCGGAAAGGGCGTAGGTGGCGAGAATGCTGCCGTCGGAAAGCGACACGAGCAGCAGTCGCATCCCCGTTGCCGTCCGAATCCGCAACAGTGCCCGGTCGCCGTCAAGCGACGTCTCGAGGATGTCGGCTCCCGCCGGGATCGCGATGGCCAGCTCCGCGCCCGGTTGAGGGCGCGCGCCGCCCGAACCGCTGGAGACCTTGTAGACAACGGCGGACAGCACGGCCATAACCGCGATCAACATGATCCCGATCGAAACCGCCAAAAGCCGCACCAATTTGCGCCGGACCCGTTCGGTCGCCGGGTCGAGCGGCTTTTCGATCTCACTGTCGTCGCTATGGGTCATGGCCGGTCCGGTTGGCTCCGTTCTCCTCGGTGCCCGCTCCTACAGGCGATAAGGCTATGGATACAAGACGTTTCATGGTCGATATTGCCGGAGTCGGCGAGCGGCTCGACAGCTTTCTGGCGGCGGCCAGCGACGGGACACTCTCGCGCAGTCGGGCCAAGACCTTGATTTCCGAGGGGCGCGTTTCGATCAACGGCGAGAATGTCCTCGTCGCCAAGCGCAAGCTCAGCGCGGGCGAGGCCGTCGATGTCGACATGCCGCCCCCCACCGACGCCGCCCCCGAGGCGGAGGCCATTCCGCTTTGCGTCGTGCATGAGGATGCGGACCTCATCGTCATCGACAAGCCGGCGGGTCTCGTCGTCCATCCGGGCCCCGGCAATTGGACCGGAACCCTCGTCAACGCACTGCTCCACCATTGCGGCGACAGCCTGCGCGGCATCGGCGGCGTGCGCCGACCCGGAATCGTCCACCGCCTCGACAAGGAAACCAGCGGCCTGCTGGTCGTTGCCAAGTCCGATACGGCCCATCGGGGTCTTTCGGAGCAGTTCGCCGCGCATGGCCGCGACGGCCGCCTGTCACGCGCCTATCTCGCAATCGTCTGGGGCACCCCTGCCAGACCCCGCGGCATCGTCGACGCGGCCCTCGGCCGCTCGGCCAGCGACCGCGTCAAACGGGCGGTGGTGCCGGAGGCGCGCAGCGACGCCCGCCATGCGATCACCCGCTACGCCTTGCGTGCCGCCTCGCCGTTCGATGGCGGCCTGGCCTCCCTGGTCGAATGCGTGTTGGAGACCGGACGCACGCATCAGATCCGGGTTCATATGGCCCATATCGGTCATCCGCTGGTGGGCGACGATGTCTACGGCGCCGGATTTCGCACCAAATCAGAGCGCCTCGGCCCGGATGCCAAACGTGTCGTCCAAGGCTTTCGCCGCCAAGCGTTGCATGCCCACCGTTTGGGATTCGTCCATCCGGTCTCGGGCGCCCCCCTGTCCTTCCAGTCGCCCTTGCCGGCGGACATGGTGGAACTCTGCGCTGCTTTCGGCATTGCACAGCAGTGAGAAGTGGGTTCAAGATTCGGTCGCTACCCCTGAACGTATTGTTCAAAGGCTCGTTCACGCCGCGTGACACGCGATTGTGCCGTGAATTCGGTGCACCAAACCCTATATAATAAGGTCTGCGCGAACGGGGTATTTGCGGTTCGCGACCCGGCCGGCTTCTTTCGAAGCGGCCGATTCAACGATGGAGGGCAACGAATGGCCCAAGCTAATCTTCCCAGTATCGCTTCGGGTGAAGCCGGTCTCAGCCGCTATTTGGAGGAGATCCGCCGGTTCCCGATGCTGGAGCCTCAGGAAGAATACATGCTGGCCAAGCGCTATGCGGAACACGACGATCGTGACGCGGCACACCGGCTGGTGACCAGCCATCTGCGCCTCGTTGCCAAGATCGCCATGGGCTATCGCGGTTACGGGTTGCCCATCGGCGAAGTCGTTTCCGAAGGCAATGTCGGCCTGATGCAGGCGGTCAAACGTTTCGATCCCGAGCGGGGTTTCCGTTTGGCGACCTACGCCATGTGGTGGATCAAGGCTTCGATTCAGGAATACATCCTGCGCTCGTGGAGCCTCGTGAAGATGGGCACGACCGCGAATCAAAAGCGTCTGTTCTTCAACCTTCGCAAGATGAAGAGCCGTATCCAGGCACTTGAAGAGGGCGATCTGCGGCCGGATCAGGTGGACCAGATCGCCACGCAGCTCGGCGTTTCGGCCGAGGAAGTCGTCTCGATGAACCGCCGCCTTTCCGGCGATGCCTCGCTGAACGCGCCGTTGCGGGCCACCGAGGGCGAGTCCGGCGAATGGCAGGATTGGCTGGTCGACGATAGCGAATCGCAGGAGGATTCGCTCGCGCGCGAAGACGAGCTCAGTCAGCGTCGGGGCATGTTGAACAATGCGATGGATGTCCTCAACGATCGTGAACGGCGCATTTTTCAGGCGCGTCGTCTCTCCGAAGACCCGCTGACGCTCGAGGCGCTCTCCGGCGAGTTCGACATCAGCCGGGAACGCGTGCGCCAGATCGAGGTCCGTGCCTTCGAAAAGGTGCAAAAGGCCGTTCGTGACACCGCCGAGGCGGCGCATCGGGCACTGCGGCCGGTTGATCAGGCCGGCACCTGACCGACACGACAGTTGACCGAAAAAAGCAAAGGACCGGTTCGCCCCATGGCGCACCGGTCCTTTTTTGTTCAGATCGTCGACCGCGATGGCGCGGCACGAACAGCAACCAATGCTCGATCACATCTCCAGGTCGAGCGAGACGGGCGACCTCGCCAAAGAGCTGGAAAGATCGTCAGGTTTTTGCGTTCCAGGCGTCCAGAGCTTCCTTGAAGACGCGATCTCCCGGAATCCCCTTCTCGATCGACATCAACGCCCGCCGCCCAGTCTCGTAAGCGATCGGAATATCGATCCATTGTTCGCTTTTCAGCAGCGAAAGATTGCTCTGCATCGCCTGTTCGAGATTGTTCAGGGCGATGATGAAGAAGCCGTCGGAGATCTTGCCCGCGACTCCGATCAGCGGCTCGCCGCGCGCCTGCTCGGTCGCTTTTAGTGCCAGACGCTGAACGTTGGCGACGCCGCCGCCGCTGAAATTCGCCGGTGTGGTGAACAGAAGTTCGATGACGTGGCTTGCCGGCAGCGTCGGATCGGCGTTCCGGCGAATGGTCATCGTCATCTTGAGATTTTCATCGGGAACCTCGGCGACGGCGCGGATCGCCGGTTCCGGAGGCTGCCCCTCACTCGGCGATTCGTTGACCACCGACCAGACGACATTGCCGCCTTCCTGCGTGCCGGACGTTGTTTCCGTCCGCTCCTGGTAGAATACTGCCTTTTGCGCCACGGCGGGCGTGTTGCCGGTGGCCGGTTCGACAGCCGCGACTTCGGGGTTTGCTACTTCTTCACCGGCAACCGGCGTCTCAGCCTCTGCGGGTGCGGCGCCGACCACAGCGGGATCCTCCCCGATTTCGCTGCTGATGGTCGGTGACGCGGAGGATTCCGCCGGTACCGGGGATGCCGGGGCGATATCCGTTCCCTCGTCGAACGCGTTGGGCTCGCCCGCCGCCGGCCCCTCGTCCACTTCGGTCCCATCGGGAAGCAGCCGTTGGGTGAATTGCCGGGCCGATTGGCCCCGCGCCGCGTCGGCGCCGGCCACGTCACTTGTGCCGTTTTCTCCCTGTCCGCTCGCATTCGGGCTTTGCGAAACCGATTCGCCGGTGGCCACTGCCGTTCCGCCGTTCGCGGCCGCCGGCTCTTTGTCTGTCGTGGTGGCGATGTTGTCGAGATCCGATGGGGCGACCAGCAATGCCTCGATCTGGTCGCGATAGGTCCATCCAACGACTCCAAGCCCCCCCAGGAGGATGATAACGAGCGTCGCGGCGATCAGCGAACGCCCCTTGCCCGATCCTTTCCGCTTACCGCGCGGCGAATAGCGCGGGCCTGAAACATCAGCCTCGGGGATGTCGTCGTCTGTGCGGATGCCCGCGGGAATCCTTTCGTCGTCATAGAATGCATCGTCATGGGTTCCGTCGGCCTCGCGTCGCGCCGCCCCGGATGCGGTAGGGACGATGAACGGGGAACCGACGGGGGATGGCCCGGCCGCCGCCTCGGGTTCCTCCGTCGCGATCGAGAAAAACGGCGGCGGCTCATGACGCGGCGTCGCTGCGGATTTCTTCAGTCCCGGGAAGACCGAATCGACGATTCCACTCCCGCTCCGCTCCGTCGCCCTATCGCCTGAACTGGCCCGCGGATTGGGTGTCACGCCGCCCTGTTCCGCGGATCGGCTAGGCAGCGAAGGCGCCTTCGGCAAGACGGGTTTCGGCACTGACGGAGCGGGACTTTCGCTCGCGCCGATCCAGGCCTCCGGCGCTGGGGCATCCGAAGGGCCCCCACCGGATATGCCCCGCGCTTCCGGCGTATCGGCCGCCAGGAGCGCCGCCAAGTCGTCATCCGGCTCGCCATCGGTTGGCCCGGCGTAATGCTGTTCGGTGCGCGCGATCGCGTCTTCAAGCGCGGCGAGCCGAGTGGCGACGACGTTCTCGGCCAACGGCGGATTCGCCGCGTCGATCTGCCTTTGAATCGCCGCGCGGGCCTTTTCATAGACCTTGGCGCGCATCTGCGGCGTAGCGCGCGGCAGGCCGTCGATGGTTTTACGAAGTACGCCGCTCAAGTCCGCCATGGATCGCAGTCACTCACTTGTCTTGATTTTCTGGTGTCCCGGCGTTCGGACTCTAATCCTGAAACGGATCGCGAACAAGTATTGTGTCGTCCCGCTCCGGCGAGGTCGACAGAAGCGTCACCGGCGCTTGCACCAATTCTTCTATGTGCCTGACATATTTGACGGCTTGGGCCGGAAGATCGTTCCAGCGCCGCGCGCCGGCTGTCGTATCTTTCCAGCCCTCCAAAGTCTCGAAGATCGGCTCGACCCGCAGTTGCTCTGAAAGACTGGCAGGAAGATAGTCGATTTGCTTGCCATCCAGATTGTAACCGACGACGATCTTGATTTCCTCAAGACCATCTAGCACGTCTAATTTGGTCAATGCGAGCCCGTCGATGCCGTTGAGGGCGACCGCTTGACGCACGAGAACGGCGTCGAACCAGCCGCAACGGCGCTTGCGGCCGGTGACGGTGCCGAACTCGCGGCCCTTCTCGCCGAGAAAACGGCCGATCTCGTTATCCTGCTCGCTGGGGAACGGCCCTTCCCCCACCCGCGTCGTGTAGGCCTTGGTGATGCCGAGGACGAAGCCGATACTGCCGGGCCCAAGGCCCGAACCGGCCGACGCCTGCCCGGCAACGGTGTTGGAGGAGGTCACGAAGGGGTAGGTGCCATGGTCGATGTCGAGCAACGTTCCTTGGGCGCCCTCGAACAGGATTCGGTCGCCGGCCTTGCGCCGCTCGTCGAGAAGCCGCCAGACGCGGTCGATGAAAGGGGTGATTTCATGTGCGATCGAGGTCAGTTCGTCGAGGATCGTCGCCGGGTCGATCTCGTTCTGCCCAAGACCGCGCCGCAAGGCATTGTGGTGGGCGAGCAGGCGATCGATCCGGTCCGGCAGGCTGTCGGGATGCGCCAGATCCATGACCCGCAGCGCCCGCCGGCCGACCTTGTCCTCATAGGCCGGGCCGATTCCGCGCCCGGTCGTGCCGATCTTGGTGCCGACACTGGCATTTTCCCGCGTAGCGTCGAGTTCGCGATGCAGCGAGAGAATCAGCGCCGCGTTGTCGGCGATACGCAGCGACTGCGGATCGATCGAAACGCCCTGCGCCTCGAGACGCTTTTTCTCCGCGACGAAAGCATGGGGATCGAAAACGACGCCATTGCCGATCACCGACAACTTGCCCTTGCGAACGACCCCGGACGGCAGCAGTGAGAGCTTGTAGGACGTCCCGTCGACGACGAGCGTGTGGCCGGCATTGTGTCCGCCCTGGAACCGCACGACCACGTCCGCCCGTTCCGACAGCCAGTCGACGATCTTCCCCTTACCCTCGTCTCCCCATTGCGATCCGACGACGACGACGTTGGCCATTAAGAGTCCTCTTGCAATTTCCGTCCGCCCGCCTGGTGCGAGGCGCGCGGACTATAGTCAAGCACCCCGCCAGAAGCGAGGGCGCGAAGCGACCGAACTTGCGGAAAATACCCGGCCGCACGGCTTTGACCGGTTGGCGCCCGCAACGCCCCCAATTTCGTCAGGCATACTTATTTCATCGCCGCCCCCTATGCGACCCGGCCCCGTCCACGTAAACGCAAAGCCATGACATCTCGCTTCCGGCATCCTTACCTTATCCTGGCGACGGTGGCCCTGTTGTGGGGCGGCAATGCGATCGCGGGCAAGCTCGCCGTCGGACACGTCTCTCCGATGCTGCTCACCTTGCTACGCTGGACTTTCGCGTGCCTGTTCATGGCGCCCTTCGCGCTCCGCGATGTGCGCCGGGAGTGGCCTGTTATCCGGCGCAACCTGCCGTTTCTCTTCGCGCTCGGCGCGCTCGGCTTCGCCACCTTCAACGCGATCTTCTATCTGGCGCTGAACTACACTACGGCGATCAACGTGACGATCGAGCAATCGGCGATGCCGTTGATCGTGTTGCTGGCGAACTTCCTCCTCTTCCGCCTGCCCGTTTCGTCCTTCCAAATCGTCGGCTTTTCCCTAACCCTGGTCGGCGTCGTACTGACCGCCTCCCATGGCGAACCGTCGGCGCTTCTGGCCCTAGACCTCAATCGCGGCGACGCCTTGATGATGATCGCGGTGCTGCTTTACGGTGGTTACACGGTGGCCCTGCGGTTCAAGCCAGTGTTGAACTGGCGCTCGACGATCTTCGTGCTCGCCGTCTCCGCCTTCGTCGTCTCGGTGCCCTTCGCGGCAGCGGAGTGGGCCATGGGCGATACGCGCCTGCCCGACGGCCAAGGGCTCTCCGCCGCGCTCTACACGGCGATCTTTCCCTCGCTCATCGCCCAGTCGCTCTACATTCGCGGCGTCGAGATGATCGGACCGAACCGCGCCAATCTGTTCATTAATCTGGTGCCGATCTTCGGCGCGATCCTCGCCGTATTGGTCATCGGCGAGGAGCTTCGCGCCTACCACGTCGTCGCGCTCGCCTTCGTCCTGGGTGGTATCCTGCTAGCCGAACGCGGCGCCGCGCGGGCGAAACCGGTCTCGCGAACGGAAACGGCGTCCCGATAATTCGGAACGCCGTCGCGATTTTCACGATTGGGCTCGGCGGCGGTCAGCCGGCGACGTCCGCGACGTCGAAGCGTAACGGCTTGGCGCTGGCGATTTCCTTGTTGGCGCGCACCGCGTCCAGCACTTCGTCAGGCACCGGCGAATCGACGTAGAGCAGCGCGATCGCGTTGCCGCCGGGCCGGTCGCGACCGAGCTGGAAGTTGGCGATATTGACGCCTGCCTTGCCGAACACCGTGCCGAGCAGGCCAATGATGCCCGGCGCATCGTTATTGGTGGTGTAGACCATGTGCCGGCCAACTTCGGCGTCGAGATTAATGCCCTTGATCTGGATGAAGCGAGGCTTGCCGTCGGAAAAAACGGTTCCGGCAACGGACCGGGTCTGCTTTTCGGTGACGACCGTCAGCTTGATATAGCTGTCGAAGACGCCCGACTTGTCGCGCCGCGACTCGGTCAGCTGGATGCCGCGCTCCTTCGCCATGATCGGCGCCGAGACCATGTTGACGTCCGAGACCTGGCTCTTGATCAACCCGGCCAGCGTCGCGCTGGTCAGCGCCCGCGTATTCATCGCCGCGACGCTTCCGTCATAGGTGATTTCCACCGACTTGATCGCCTCCTCGGTGACCTGGCCGGCGAAGGCGCCGAGGCACTCGGCGAGCTGGACGAAGGGCGTCAGGATCGGCGCTTCCTCGGCCGTGATCGACGGCATGTTGATGGCGTTCGCGACGGCGCCCCGGATCAGATAGTCCGACATCTGCTCGGCGACCTGGAGCGCGACATTTTCCTGCGCCTCGGAGGTAGAGGCGCCCAGATGCGGCGTGCAGACGACGTTCTCGAGACCGAAGAGCGGCGAGTTGGTCGCCGGCTCCGTCTCGAACACGTCGACGCCGGCGCCCGCCACCCTGCCGGACTTGATCGCCTCGGCCAGATCCGCCTCGACGATCAGGCCGCCGCGCGCGCAGTTCACGATCCTGACGCCATCCTTCATCTTGGCGATCGCCGCCTTGTCGATGATGCCCTTGGTCTTGTCGGTCATCGGCGTGTGCAGGGTGATGAAGTCGGAGCGCTTGAAGAGATCGTCGAGTTCGACCTTTTCGATGCCGAGATGCGCGGCGCGGTTGGCCGACAGGAACGGGTCGAAGGCGATGACCCGCATCTTCAGGCCGACGCCCCGCGCGGCGACGATGGCGCCGATATTGCCACAGCCGATGATGCCGAGCGTCTTGCCGGTGATCTCGACGCCCATGAAGCGGTTCTTCTCCCACTTGCCGGCCTGGGTCGAAGCGTCGGCGGCCGGCAGCTGGCGCGCGACGGCGAACATTAGTGCGATCGCGTGTTCGGCGGTGGTGATCGAGTTGCCGAAGGGCGTGTTCATCACGATGATGCCCTTCCGGCTGGCGGCCGGAATGTCGACATTGTCGACGCCGATGCCGGCGCGACCGACGACCTTCAGCTTGGTCGCGGCCTGGATGAGCTTCTCCGTGACCTTGGTGGCCGAGCGGATGGCAAGGCCGTCATACTGGCCGATGACTTCGAGTAGCTTGTCCTTGTCCTTGCCGAGATCGGGCATGTAGTCGACCTCGACGCCACGGTCGGCGAAGATCTGGACGGCGGTCTGGGACAGTTTGTCGGAAACGAGAACGCGGGGTGCCATGGGTGGGCTCCTTGGAAGAATGGGGAAACGGGTCGATGGAACGCGGAGGCGATGGCTGCGGCTCCGTTCTTCTCCCCGACGGGGAGACGGTGCCCCGAAAGGGCGGATGAGGGCTTCGCAGAGCGACGGTGTCGAAGGGGAGGAAGGGACGTGCCCTTCAAACCCTCATCCGGCCGGCGCTCCGCGCCGTCCGCCCTCTCCCGCAAGCGGGAGAGTGATGGCGCACGCGCCTCAGGCGGCCTGGGCGAGATTCGCCTTCTGGACGTCGTATGCCCAGCCGATCCAGGGCATCAGCGCTGCGACGTCGGCGGTTTCGACCGTCGCGCCACACCAGATGCGCAGGCCCGGAGGTGCATCGCGATAGGCGCCGATGTCGAGGGCCACGCCCTCCTTCTCCAGCAGCGCGGCGACGCCCTTGGCGAAGGCCGCTTGCTCGTCGGCAGACAGCCGATCGACCGCCGGATCGGCGAAGGTGAGGCAGACTGAGGTATTGGAGCGCAGGGCCTTGTCCTGGGCCAGGAACGCCAGCCACGGATTGGCCGCGACATAGGTTTCGACGGCCGCGAGATTGGCGTCCGCCCGGGCCTTCAGAGCTGGAAGGCCGCCGATCTCTTTCGACCACACCAGCGCGTCGAGATAGTCCTCGACACACAGCATGGACGGGGTGTTGATCGTCTCGCCCTTGAAGATGCCTTCGATGAGCTTGCCGCCTTTGGTCAGGCGGAAGATCTTCGGCAACGGCCAGGCCGGCTTGTAGCTTTCCAGCCGCGCGACCGCGCGCGGGCTGAGGATCAGCATCCCGTGTGCCGCCTCGCCGCCGAGCACCTTCTGCCAGGAGAAGGTGACGACATCGAGCTTGTCGTAGGGCAGTTCCTGCGCGAAGGCGGCCGAAGTCGCATCACAAATGGTCAGGCCCTTGCGATCCGCCGGAATGGCGTCGCCATTCGGCATCCGCACGCCGGACGTCGTGCCGTTCCAGGTAAAGACCACGTCACGGTCGAAATCGACTTGGGCGAAGTCGACGATCTCGCCGTAAGGCGCCTCGAAGCTGCGCGCGTCGTCGAGCTTCAACTGCTTGAGCGCGTCGGTCACCCAGCCGGCGCCGAAGGATTCCCAGGCCAGGACATCGACGCCGCGCTCGCCGAGCAGCGACCACATCGCCATCTCGACCGCGCCGGTATCGGACGCCGGCACGATGCCGATGCGATAGTCAGCCGGAACGCCGAGAATGTCCCGGGTTTCGTCGATCGCCTGTTGTAGTTTGGATTTGCCGACCTTGGCGCGATGCGAGCGACCGAGCGCGGCATCGGCGAGCGCTTCGAACGACCAACCGGGTCGTTTCGCGCAGGGGCCGGAAGAAAAACGGGGATTGGCCGGACGCAGGTCCGGCTTCGCGGTATTTGCCATCTGAGCTACCCTCACAGATAGAAGCGCCTCGTTGGGGAGGCGTGTCCCGCAGATGGCGCTACTCCCCCTCCCGGTCCTCGGTCAAGCGGCAATTTGATGGCGGCGGACATTCGCCCCCTCCCCCACGACGCGCCTGAAACGACAAACGGCGGAGCCAAGGCCCCGCCGTTTGTTGTTGGTGAAGCTGAAAACCCTACCAGAGCGAATAGCGGATGCCGGCCTGGATCGTATGACGATCGAAACCGTCGTCGCGAAGCGCATAGTCGACGCCGTTGCCTTGCAGGCCGAAGAGATCGCCGGCTTCGACGTTGAGGTAGCGGTAGCCAATGTCGATCGCGACATTCAGCGTCACATCGTAGGCGACGCCGGCCATCAGGGAATAGGCGAAGCGCCAGTCCTTGGTGTCGGCGTAGGACGCGCCGGTCACCGTGGCGCAATCATTGGTGCCACTAAAGCAGTTGATGCCGTAATCCACCTGCACCGCGCCCGCGCCGGCGCCGAGATAGGGCGTGAAGCCGACGAAGGTGCCTAGATCGACATAGGCATTCGCCATCAGTTCCCAGGTCTCGGCATCGCTGGAGAGGACATAGGGATTGTAGGTCGCGACGGGTCCGAAATTCACATCGAACGTCGAATAGCGCGCCGTCACGTCGGTCCGGAAGAAGTCCGTGAACCGATAGCCGAACCCCGCGCCAAGGTCGTAGCCGTTCTCGAACTTCATTTCAGCCCGGCTGCTGCCTTCTACGGAAACGTCGCTGTCGAAGTCGTAGGAAACGTCCCCGCGCAAATACCAACCGTTGCCGATCTCGACCGGAACCAGTTCCGGCACGTCCTGGTAGATCGGCTCCGCATAGATCGGCGGCAGGTCGGCGGCTCGCGCAGCCGGGATTGTTGCGCCAATCGCGAGTACGCTCGCGATCAATGTCCTGGTGATAGTCATGGCTCCGCTTCCCACTGCCGTTCCGCCTCATGCCACCTGCCGAAGCGAAGGTGGCGTCTGGCGGTTACCGTCGCAGCGAAAGCTTAAAGCCGGATTAACCGTGTTCCTTAACCGTGATTGTTAACCGAGTGAGGTGCCACCGCCGGGATCCGAATTGCCGGCGGAACGTGAAAGGCCGCCGCCCTTTCACGGGCGGCGGCCTTTCTTTGAACCGTAGATTGCGAACGCTTGGCTTATTTGAAGACTACGTCCTGCGCATAGACAGGCTCAGGAGCATAGACCGGCGCCTTACCCTTGCCCTTGCCAAAGCCGCCGCCGCCAAATTCGTAGCGAAGACCGGCGCGGACCGCATGCAGATCGTAGCCGTGGTCATAGCCCTGGACGCCACTGGCGCCGTTGGCGATGTCCTGCGCGTCCCAACCAAACGCCTCGCCTTCGGCGATGCGGGTATACTTGTATCCGGCGTCGAACTTCAGGTTCTGCGTGATGTCGATGCTCGCGCCCGCCATGAGCGAATAAGCGAAGCGCCACTCGGACATTCCTTCGTGGGTGAAGGTCTGGCCACAGTTGGTCGCGGTAAAGCCGCCATTGCATTCGAACTTGTTGTTCATCGTTCCGTAGGAGACGTTGGCGACACCTGCACCACCGCCGACGTAAGGCGTGAACCGTCCGTAGGTGCCGAGATCCACATAGGCGTTGGCCATCACGGTCCAGACGTCGATCTCCGAGCTGTCCGCATAGCTGCAATAGGCACTCGGTACATCGACGCAGTTCGACGAACCCGTCACGTCCGCGGTGAAATAGTCGGCCGTCAGGTCCATGCGGGCGAATGCATTGAAGCGATAGCCGAGACCGCCGCCGACCATGAAGGCGCTGTCGGTTTCGATGTTGTCGTAGTGATAGTACTGGACGAAGTCGCCGCCGCCGTATCCGCCGCGCAAATAGCCATATTTGCCAGAGGTTTCACTCTCGAAAACGTAGCCGACGTCACCGCGCAGGTACCAACCGGCGGTCGAGACAGGCTCTTCGTATACCGGGGCCGCCGGCACGTAGATGGGCTCCTCGATAATATCGGCGGCGTTGGCGGTGGCTGCGAGTAAGGACAACGCACCGACGACGGCGACGGTCGTCACAAGTCTCGAATTCATAGCGATCATCTCCGGTTCAATCGGCTGCCGGGATTGGCACACCGTTACCTTAATGAACACGGTAAATCGCATTGGTTAACTGACGGTTTACACGAAAAAATTAGCGCAAAACCTATGCAATTGGTCCTTTACGCAGCGGCTTGCTTGAGAGCGCCGACGATGTCATCCACCACGGACAACACCAGCGCCCGATCGTCGCCTTCAGCCATCACCCGGATCAATGGCTCGGTTCCCGACGGACGGATCACCAACCGCCCGCTGTTGCCCAAACGCTCCCGCCCGGCGCTGATCGCGTCCTGCACGCGGTCCCGCTCCAAAGGCTCGCCGCCTGCGAACCGGACGTTCTTCAAAATCTGCGGCACCGGGTCGAAACGACGGCAGACTTCCGACACCGTCCCCCCCTTTCGTTTGACGACAGCGAGAATTTGTAGCGCCGAGACGAGCCCGTCGCCGGTCGTACCGAAGTCGGTGAGGACGATATGGCCGGACTGCTCACCGCCGACATTGTAGCCATGTTCGCGCATATGTTCGACGACGTAGCGATCACCGACCTTGGTGCGGGCGAGTTGCAGTTGCCGGGTTTCCAGAAAGCGCTCGAGGCCCAGATTGGACATGATGGTCGCGACGATGCCGCCGGCCGCTAAGCGGCCGTCCTCCGACCAGCTCTCGGCGATCACAGCCAGCAGCTGGTCGCCGTCGACAATCGAGCCTTGCTCATCGACGATCAGTACGCGATCGGCGTCGCCATCCAAGGCGATCCCGATGTCCGCCCGAACTTCCCTAACCTTGGCGGCGAGCGCTCCCGGAGCTGTCGAGCCGCAATTGTGGTTGATATTCGTACCGTCGGGGCTGATCCCGATTTTGATGACTTCCGCCCCGAGTTCCCAGAGGACCTCGGGCGCTACGCTGTACCCGGCGCCGTTCGCGCAATCGATCGCGACCCGGATTCCTTCGAGCGAAAGCTCGCGCGGCAGCGTCCGCTTGGCGAACTCGATGTAGCGATCATGCACGCCGTCCACGCGCTTGGCACGCCCAAGCCGGTTTCCGGTGGCGAGGCGCGCGCTCAGATCCTGGTCGAGAAGCCCCTCGATGGTCCGTTCGATGTCGTCTGAGAGCTTGTAGCCCTCCGGACCGAAGAGCTTGATGCCGTTGTCCTCGAACGGATTGTGGGATGCGGAGATCATGACGCCGATGTCAGCGCGCAGCGAGCGGGTCAACATCGCCACGGCCGGGGTTGGCATCGGGCCGAGCAAAAAGACGTCCATGCCCGCTGACGTAAATCCGGCGACCATCGCGTTCTCGATCATGTAGCTCGACAAACGCGTGTCCTTGCCGATCACCACGCGATGTCGGTAGCTGCCACGCTGGAAGGCGAGCCCCGCGGCCATACCGACCTTCATGGCGATTTCCGGCGTCATCGGATGCCGGTTCGCCGTGCCGCGGATGCCGTCGGTTCCGAAATATTTTCTACCCATCGATGATCCCGTCGTCAGCTGATGGTTACGCCCCGTCCCCTTCTAGCGGACGGCGCTCGGCGCGCACAATGTCGCATGGATCGGTTACCAGGATGGCGGGGCCGACGACACCGGATGTGAAGCCGCCTCTTGCAACGGAAAAAGAGCGGCAGCGGGCCGCTCTTTTCCTTTGCATTTGCGTCCGAAACCGTTCGGTCAGGTCGGCTGCGGTTCGAGTCCGTCGCCGGCCTTGTCGTCGCGCGGGCTCGCCGGACGACCGGTTCCCGCCTTCGGCACGGCGGAACCGCGCGACGGCGGCGTATCGTCGCCCATGTCGCGGGCGAGAGGCCGCCCCGCCAGGAGATCATGGACCTCAACGCCCGAAAGCGTCTCGTATTCCAGCAGCGCCTTGGCGATCATATGCAGATCGTCGATATGCTCGTTGAGGATGCGGCGCGCCTTGTTCTCGGCCGTCTCGATGATCTCCCGAACCTCGGAGTCGATCAGCCGCGCGGTGTCTTCGGACATGTTCTGCTGATGCGAAACCGAATGACCGAGGAACACCTCGTCCTGATTGTCCTTGTAGCGCAACCGTCCCAGCTTGTCGCTCATGCCGTATTCCATGACCATCGCGCGGGCCATGTTGGTCGCCTGCTGGATGTCGTTGGAGGCACCGGTGGTCACGTTGTCGAGGCCGTAGATGATCTCCTCGGCGGCGCGGCCCCCGAAGATCATCGCCAGCCGGGCTTCCATCTCGTTCTTGCGCATGCCGTAGCGGTCGCGCTCCGGCAGGTTCATGGTGACGCCCAGCGCCCGGCCACGCGGGATGATCGTCACCTTGTGCAGCGGATCGTTGAAGGGCTCATAGATGCCCACGAGGGCGTGGCCGGCCTCGTGATAGGCGGTGAGCTTCTTTTCCTCTTCGGTCATGGCCATGGAGCGCCGCTCGGCGCCCATCATGACCTTGTCCTTGGCGTCCTCGAACTCCAGCATGGTGACGAGCCGCTTGGCGCGGCGCGCCGCCATCAGCGCCGCCTCGTTGACGAGATTGGCAAGATCCGCGCCCGAGAAGCCGGGGGTGCCGCGTGCGATCGTCCGGAGATCGACATTGGGCGCCAGCGGCACGTTGCGGACATGGACCTTGAGGATCTTCTCGCGACCGTTGACGTCCGGATTCGGCACCATCACCTGCCGGTCGAAGCGGCCCGGCCGCAGCAAGGCGGGGTCGAGAACGTCCGGGCGGTTGGTCGCCGCGATCAGGATGACTCCCTCATTCGCCTCGAAGCCGTCCATCTCGACCAGCAACTGGTTCAGCGTCTGCTCGCGTTCGTCGTTGCCGCCCCCGAGACCGGCACCGCGATGCCGCCCGACGGCGTCGATCTCGTCGATGAAGATGATGCAGGGGCTGTTCTTCTTGGCCTGCTCAAACATGTCCCGCACACGGCTCGCGCCGACGCCGACGAACATTTCGACAAAGTCGGAGCCGGAGATCGTGAAGAACGGCACATTCGCTTCGCCGGCGACGGAGCGCGCCAAGAGGGTCTTACCGGTGCCCGGAGGGCCCACCAGCAAAACGCCACGGGGGATCTTGCCGCCCAGACGCTGGAATTTCTGCGGCTCGCGCAGGAATTCGACGATCTCCTCCAGATCCTGCTTCGCCTCGTCGACGCCGGCCACATCCTGGAAGGTGACCCGGCCATGCGCTTCCGTCAAAAGCTTGGCCTTCGACTTGCCGAAGCCCATCGCCTTGCCGCCCGCGCCGCCCTGCATCTGCCGCATCAGGAAGATCCAGACCGCGAGGATCAGGAGGATCGGACCGAACGACAACAGCATCGACCAGATTGGATTGGTGTTGTCGCCCGGAGGAGCGGCATTGATCTGGATGTTCTTCGACTCGAGCCGCCCGACCAACGCCGGGTCTTCCGGCGCGTAGGTCTGGAACGGCGTGGCGCCGTCGGAATATTTTCCGCTGATCCGCGGTCCCTGGATAACCACCGATTGCACCCGGCCCGAATCGACGTCGGACAGGAACTGCGAATAGGGGACCTCGCGGGTTCCGGCGGTCTGGGAGCCATTCGAAAACAGCTGGAACAGAGCGATCAAAAGCAGCGCGATGATCGCCCAGAGGGCGAAGTTTCGAAAATTCTGGTTCATCAGTCATCCTGGGATGGCCGCCCGAGACCGCTCAGACGATTTCATCAAAGATAGGTGGTGGGCCCCTCCTTGCCAACATCATCGGGCGCTTTTGCGGCAAAATGCTTGGGCCTGTCTGGCCCTTTGGTTACCGCACCCACTATCCCGGCCGCCGCATCGCACCGCGAAACCGGCAGATCACGCATCAAACGCCACGCGATCAGCGAGGCGATTTCGAGCCGGTCGACACTCGCGCCGGCCTTTCGCGCCAGCGTCTCCGGCACCGCGACAAGGGTGGTCCCGACCGTCAGAACGGGCAAGGATTGTTCGATCCGGTTGCCCCGTCCCAGCGATCCGAAGGCGACAATCCGGGCCCCACGGTCACAATGGTCGCGCCCCAGGCGGATATCGAAGCGGCCATCGAAAACCACGCGGCTCGCGAAATCAACCGGCGTGATGCCGGCGATTCCCGAGCGTCCGTACTCACGCAAGACCGCGACGCGCGACGCCGCGTCGACCAGCGCACCGCCCAGCGACACCGCGATCCGATCGTCAGGCCCGCGCAGTGCATCGACGAGGCGCATCACGGAACGCCCGCCCGGAGCATAGTCGCCGCCCGCGACAGCGGCGATGGCGCGCTGCATCAGCAAAAACGCTGTCGAGCGTTCGATCGCGGCCAACGCCGCGCGGTCGAAAACCAACGTGCCGTCGGCATTGGCGGCGAGTTCGCCCTTGGCCGCCATGGCGCCGATCGTCTTCGCCAGATCTGCCTCGCCCGCGTGACGCCGCGCGGTATGACTTGCGATCTCCATTTCCAGTCGACGCCGGTCGATGTCGCCGGTAGCCAACTGCTGACGCAGTCGGACGCGATGGTAGGTGGCATCGGCATTGGTGGGATCGTCAACGGCACGAATCCCCGCGGCGGCGACCGTCGCTTTCAGCCGGCCGCCCGGCACATCCAGAAACGGACGCACGAGGGCTATGCCGGGCGCGATGTCGCGAACCCGACGCATGCCGGCCAATCCCGTGTCGCCTGCCCCGCGCGCCCGCGCCAGGAGATGCGTCTCCAGCTGGTCGTCCTGGTGATGGGCGGTCAGAATAACGGTTGCGCCGCTCTGGCGGGCCGCATCGAGGAGGAGGCGATAGCGGGCGCGGCGGGCGGCCGCCGGGATGTTGCCGGTGTGGGTCGGCTCGGCCCAGCGCATCGTTTCGTGCGGGAGGTCCAACGTACGCGCGATGCCGGCGACGAAATCCGCCTCGATGGCCGATTGTGGGCGCAATCCATGATCGACGGTCACGACGTCGAAGTGGATGTCGGAAAGAACTGGGGTTTTTCGCGCTTCGTAGGCAGCCAGGAGCAGCGCCAGAGAGTCCGGCCCGCCGGATACCGCAAGCACCGCGCGTTTCGGTCGGCCGATGCGGCTGGCGGCTTGCGCGATCGCGGTGGCGAGACAATTGCAGAGATCGCGCGGCGAAAGCGGTTGGGCGCCCGGCGGAACTTCCGGGATGCGGATGTTTGCTCTGATGGCCGATTCCGCGTTCAGCAGTTTGCCGCCTTCGCCTCGCTCGCCAGCTTGCTCTTCACGCTGGCGCTCATCGTCGGGTAGCGCCGTGCCACTTCCTTGAAGGTCACGCAGGCGGTCTCGCGATTGTCGAGCTTGGCCAGCGACATGCCGAGTTTCAGCATCATGTCCGGCGCTTTGGCGCTCTTGGGATAGTTTTTCTGCGCGTCGAGAAAGGTTTCCGCCGCATCGGCGTATTTCTGCTGCTGGAACAGGCTTTCGCCCAGCCAATATTCCGCGTCCGGCGTATCCTTCGCGTTCGGATAGGTTTGTGCATATTGGCGAAACGACTGCTCGGCGAGTTGGTAATCGCCGGCCAGGAGATAGTTGTAGGCAAGGGCGTACAGATCCCCCGCCCCTTCCGGGGTTACCGCCGCGACCGTGCTCGACGAACCGGTCGTGGTTGCGGTGGAAGCGTCCCCCCTCGGGGCGTTGGAAGACCCCGTATCCAGGCCTCCCTCGAGAATGCGGCCGATGCCATCGTCGCCGGATGTATCCTTCGCCGAGTCGCTGGGGGCGGACGCGGAAGGCGCCGCGGCCGGCGCGCCCTCACGAGCGGCCGTGCGAACCGGGTCCATATCCGCGGCGGGAGCCGCGTCGCCGCGCCGTTCACCGGCCGAACCGGAGCCGGTTCCCTTTTCGATTTCCTGGAAGCGGAACTCGTTGTCCTCCTGCCGCTTGCGCATGTCTTCCTGCGCCTGGAGCAACTGGAAGCTGAGTTCCTCCACCCTGCCGTTGAGCCGGCGAATTTCCTCCTCGAGATGATTGAGCCGAACGATCGCGTCGCCGGCCTGCGCCAGACGGACCGGTTGTTCGCGATGGGAATCGGCGTTCTCCCTCACGAGAGAAGCTGCCCCCGCGCCGCCGGATCGCTCCGCGACGAGACCGAAAGCAGGTTCATAAGCCGATGCACCGGACGAAACGCCCATCAGCAAGGCAAGGCAGGAAGCGGCAAGGATCGGCGATCGGCAGGTCATGGACAACGGCTCTCTCGACAATGGAAGGCGAATACGATGCGAGCGGGTCCGTTCGACCGTCGAGGCCCGGCTCTTTCGGCGCTTGGTCGCATTTAGCATGGAACCAGCGAGTTCGGCCAAAATTTGACGCCCTGAACACTCTTCTCGGAGCGCCAACGTGAAACGGCCCCGAAGGGCCGCCACGCGTCATTGCTGGCCTCTCGGACCCGGTTAGCTTCCAGCACCGCCGAGAACGGTGACAGCGCGCCGGTTCTGCGACCAGCAAGAGATATCGTCGCAAACGGCCACCGGGCGCTCCTTGCCGTAGGAAAGCGTCCGGATGCGATTGGCCGCCACGCCCCGCTGGGCCAGATAGTCGCGAGTGGCCGCGGCACGCCTGGCGCCCAGCGCAAGGTTGTACTCGCGGGTACCGCGCTCGTCCGCATGGCCTTCGAGCACGATCGAATATTGCGGATACTGGTTTAGCCACTGAGCCTGGCGGGCGAGGGTCTGCTGGGCGTCGGCACGGATCGACGAGGAATCGGTATCGAAGAACACGCGATCGCCGACATTGACCGTGAAATCCTGGCTCGTTCCAGGCGCTGCGGTGCCACCAGCGCCACCAGCGCCACCAGCGCCAAGGCCGAGCCCCGCCGCGTTATCTGGCAGCGCGTCCTTCTTGCTGGCACAGCCAGCGATCGCCAAGCTGGCGACCAGTACAAGCGCAATGCGGCTCTTAACCCCAAAAATGGTCCGGCGCATGGCCAGCTCCTTCAAATCAGATGAGTCCCTGGTACCCGACGTTTACCCTGACGATGTTTAACGCGTCGTAAAAAACGGTCGGCTTTTGACGATATCGTGAAGCGCCGATCTCATTGATTTCTCGCTAGAATACGGCGACGCGGCGACGACGGGGCGGGCAGTCGCCGACTGGTGTATGTCGGCAACACACCGGCGACAATGCGTCCTTAAGCTTGCCCCGAACTGGCTGCCGGAGCGTGCCGGAGCACGGGACCGGCGCTTCGATGGGTTTGAGGCCCCCCAGGTGCCTTGCCTGTTAAGTCCGGCGGGCGGCCTATTCGAGCGAGGGTGACCAGGCCGGGTCCGACGCAAAGCCGGGCGTCGGAATCTTCTGCTCGTTATAGCCGGTGAGGTCGATCGAATAGAGCTGCGGGCCACCACCACCCTTGATGTCGCGAAAGAACATCAGCACGCGGCCGTTCGGCGCCCAGGTCGGCCCCTCATTGTGGAAGCCGGAGGTCAAAATGCGCTCGCCCGAACCATCCGGGCGCATGACGCCAATCTGAAACTGGCCGCCGCTCTGCTTGGTGAAGGCGATGAGATCGCCGCGTGGGGACCATACGGGGGTCGAGTACGAGCCGTCGCCGAAAGAGATGCGTTGCTGGCCGGAGCCGTCAGGGTTCATCACATAGATTTGCTGCCGGCCACCGCGATCGGATTCGAACACGATGCGCTGGCCATCCGGCGAATAGGATGGCGAGGTGTCGATCGCGGTCGTTGAGGTCAGCCGGGTGGTCGCGCGCGAGCGCAAATCCATGGCGTAAATGTTGGCGTTGCCGTCCTGCTGCAGGCTCATGATGACCTTCTGGCCGTCCGGAGAAAAGCGCGGAGAGAAGGTCATGCCGGGGAAGTTTCCGACGATTTCGCGCTGGCCGGTCTCCAACTGCAGGAGATAGACTCGTGGCTCGCCGTCGCCGAACGACATGTAGGTGACTTCCTGCCGGCTCGGCGAAAAGCGCGGCGTCAGGACGAGATCGTTGCCCTGGGTGAGGAAACGCACATTGGCGCCATCCTGGTCCATGATCGCCAGCCGCTTGACCCGCCGGTCCTTGGGGCCGCTCTCGGACACGAAAACAATGCGGGTATCGAAATAGCCCTTCTCTCCGGTCAGGCGCTGATAGATTGCGTCGGCGATGATGTGCGCGACGCGGCGCCAGTTCTCCGGATTGGTATAGAATTGCTGACCGTCGAGTTGCTGGCCGGCAAAGGTATCCCAGAGCCGGAATTCGACCCGCAGGCGCCCGTCGGCTTCCGGCGTCACACGACCGACGATGATCGCCTGGGCGTTGATGACCGTCCAGTCGGTGAAGGTCGGACTCGTGTCGACAGTCAATCCCTTCTGGATGAAGGCGGACTTGTCGATCGGCGCGAACAGGCCCGAACGCTTCAGGTCGGCCTGGACCACTCCGGCGATCTGCTGGCCAATCCCGTCCTGCGACTGGAAGTCGGTGATCGCGATCGGCAGCGGCTCGACATTGCCCTGGGTGATATCGATTTCGACAACCGCCGAGGCTGGCGCCGCGAACAGTATGGCACCGGCGATCGCCGCGATGGCCACAAGAACACCTCTGATGCTCGTTTTCATTCCACGATCTTCCGTTGAGTTCGCAGGCAGCAACGCCGCTAAGCGGCTGCGCCTTTCGTTTGAATTGCTACCGGTTCGCCGCCTGTGCCGCGCATTGGGCGGGGATTCAACGTAGTCGTCGCCGATTGCGTTCGCGCGGCCCGACGGCGCCGTTTCGATCGTCCTAACACGCAATCGGGAGATTGTATGACGCCGCCGGACGCTTCGCGGCGCGGTTGATCGCTCGTCTTTGGCATCAGAACATTTGGCTCGGATCGAAATTGACCACGACGTCGGCCCAGGTTTCATATTTTTCCGCCGGCAGGTTGTAGGGAGCACAGCGCTGCACGGCACGAAGCGCGGCCTCTCCAGCGATCCGCTCGATCATCGAGCTGCCGCCGCCGTTGACGATTTCCGGGCGGGCTTCAAGCTGACCGGACGAATCGAGGCGCATCTGGATCGATATCCGCAACGACCCGGCTTCCGACACGCCGGACGGCGGCGACCAGCATCGCTGAATCTGCCCGCGCAGCGCGTCGAGCTCGCTCTGGGAAAGCTTGGCGCCGGTCTGGCGCTCGGTCCCGAGCGAGGCTTGCTCTTGCGAGCGCTTCGCACCACCACCGGCCGATTGTTCCTTGTTGAGCAGTGCGGCGATCTTGTCTGCGTCGAACTTGCTCTCCTCCGGCGTGCGCGTCTCGGCGGTCTTGGTCTCTTTCGCCGGCTCCGGCTTTTTCGGCTCGGGCTTGGTTTCCGCCACCACCGGCGCCGGCGGCTTGGGCTTCGTCGAGGGTACCGGCACGTTCTGCGGCAACGGTGGTTCGGCCGGAGCCGCCTCGGCGGACGCGATGGCCTGCTCGACCGCGTCGACTGGCGGCGGAGTTTCCGCCGGCGTTTCGGCCGTCACCGGATCGGGTGGCGGAGGCGGTGTATCGGCCGGAGGGGGCGGCGCCGGTTCTGGTTCGGGTTGCGGCTCGGGAGCCGGGGCTTCGGCAGGCTTTGCCGCCGCGGCCTGTTCGCTCGCCTTCGGTCGGTCGACGGGCGTCGGCGGCGTCTCCAGATCAGCCTCGTTGTTGCCGACATTCTCGGCCGGCATCGGCAGCGTCTGCGGCTTTTCCGTCGGCTTGGGCGCCGGCGTCTCGGTCATCGGCGCATCCTTGGCGCCGACCACCGACTGCGACAGCGACTCGATCGGCACGATCTCGACCGGGAAGGACTCGATGTTCGCGACCTCCAACGGCTCGGGCGCCGACAGCGACCACAGGCCCCAGGTCAGGACCGCCGTATGCAGGATCGTGGAGACAACGACGCCGGATTTCATGGAGACCCGATTTGGCTACGCGTTGAGGTCTTGATCGGTGACGAGACCGATATTGCGGAAACCGGCCGCCGAGATCCGAGCCATGACCTTCATGACCGTGCCGTAATCCGCCGCGCGGTCGCCGCGCACGAAAATCCGCTCCTTGTAACCGGCCTTCGCGACCGCTTCGAGTTTGGCCACAACCTCGTCGATCGGTATCTCGGTGTCGTTCAAATAGACGGCGCCGCTCGAATTCACCGAGATGGTGATCGGCTGACTTTCGGAATTCAGCGCCTTGGCTTGGGTTTCAGGCAGCTCGATCGGCACCCCGACGGTCAACAAAGGCGCCGCGACCATGAAGATGATCAACAGCACCAGCATCACGTCGACCATAGGTGTGACGTTGATTTCGCTCATCGGTTGGCGCCGACCGCGACGGCGGCGCGATCCCGAGGATCGCCCTGATCCCGCTGACATGCCCATGGCTGGTTACCTTTCCGACCGAAAACGGTCGCGATTCTCGGATCGCGCTCAGCGCGAAGGCAGCTTTTCGTCGATCTGCCGCGACAGAATCGCCGAGAATTCGTCCGCGAAGGCTTCGAGCCGCATCCCCAGCTTGCCGACATCCGACGACAACTTGTTGTAGGCGACCACCGCCGGAATCGCGGCGACCAGGCCGATCGCGGTCGCCAGCAGCGCCTCGGCGATGCCCGGCGCGACGACGGCGAGGCTGGTCTGTTGAGAACCAGCGATTGCCTGGAACGAAGTCATGATGCCGATGACGGTGCCGAACAGTCCGACGAAGGGTGCCGCCGAGCCGATCGTCGCCAGGAACCCCAGGCGCGACTCCAGACTGTCCATCTCACGCGCCAAGGTCACGTCCATCGCCTTGTCGATGCGGGTCTGCAGGCCGACCGGCGAGCGGGCGCCTTTCTCGAACGACTTCTTCCATTCGCGCATGGCCGCGACGAACAGCGCGCCCATTCCCGACGTCTTGCGCTCCGAGAGGCTGTGATAGAGTTCCTCAAGCGACTGGCCGGACCAGAAATTGGCTTCGAACTTATTGAGTTGGCGGCGGAAGCGACCGTAGCGCATGGACTTGTCGATGATGATCGCCCAGGTCCAGACCGACGCGAACAACAGTCCGATCATGACCAGCTTGACCACGAAGCCCGCCTGCCAGAACAAATCCCACAGCGACACCGTGCCGGCGGCGGCTAGCGCTCCCTGAACGACTTCTCCGTCCATTCCCCAACATCCTCGATATGCGGAACCATCGGCATGACAACCCATCGCGGGTGGCCCCTGCCTCGAACACGACCGGCTCGACATGCGCCGGCGTACCACTCGCTCGCGTAAACCCTTGATGCCCTTTCACAAGCGAATCCGGTGAAAGAATGGCGCACCTTGCGTAAGACTGGTTCAATTTGATTGATGCATCGGTAGGGTTAACGATCCGTTAGCGCCCCACCGGCTCCCGAGCGAGGCTCAATTCCCTGCCGGCGCCAATTGTGCCAGTACCGCTGCCGGCATCCGCATCGGCTTGCCCTCGGGCGAGATCACCGCCACCTTGACCTTGGCCTCGATCAGCGCCTCCTCGCCGCGCGTGATGCGCTGGATCAAGAGGATGCGCGCGCCGCCGAGACGGTGTGTGCGGGTCTCCACAGTCAGGACGTCGTCGATCCGCGCCGGTCGCAGGAAATCAATATCCATGTGCCGAACCGCGAACGCCATCGGCGGCCCGTATTTTCCCGCCAGCAGTTCACCGTGCCCGATACCCTTCAGACGCAGAAGATCCGACCGTCCTCGCTCGAGAAAATTCAGATAGCGCGCGTGATAGACGACACCGGAAAAATCCGTGTCCTCGAAATAGACGCGAATCCGCAATTCGTGACCGTTTGGCGTCAGGCGGCCGGCCAATTGATCGGTCATCAAGCGCCCCTCATCCTTGCGCGGCCCCGGATCCGGGCTCGGCCGGCTCCGCCGCACGGCCCGCGCCTGGTCACGCCACAGCCGCAACGTGGCCTTTCGCATACCCGACGACGCCGGGCTGGACAAGAACATCCCGCAGGCCCGTGCAAGCAAAGCGATCGGCACCAAAAAGGCTTGGGATCATTGCGTTTTGCCATATGTCCCTGGAGCACACTCATGCCCTGATCGACAAGGCCGCGCCTTGCAGACCGGGCCTCTGCTTATAGATCATAGGCCTTATTCCACGATCTCCGGCATTCGAGGCCCGATGCGCGCACTATTCCTCCAATATTATGAGCGCATAGGCGCCAGCTATTGGTTCATTCCCTCCATCATGGCTGTCGGCGCCGCGATCCTGGCCTTCGTGCTGATCGAGATCGACCTGCGTGTCCCGCCGGACGCGTTCGGCGACAATCCCTTCTTCTACGCCACGCAGCCAGACGGTGCCCGTTCGATCCTGTCGGCCATCGGCGGCTCGATGATCGGCGTCGCCGGCACGGTGTTTTCGGTGACCATGGCGACCGTCGTCTTTGCCTCGGGAAGCTACGGCCCCCGCCTGCTCACCAACTTCATGAACGATCGCGGCAACCAGGTCACGCTCGGGGTCTTCGTCGCCACCTTCGTCTATTCGATGCTGGTGCTGCGCAGCGTTCGAAATGGCGGCAGCGAGGACATCTACGCCGCGATGTTCGTTCCCAACATTGCGATCTTCGGCGCCATCGTGCTGGCGATCGGATCGATCGGCATCCTGATCTTCTTCATCCACCATGTGCCGTCGACCATCCACATCTCGAACGTCATCGCCGGCATCGGCAAAGGCTTGCTCCACGATATCGAGTACCGTTTTCCGATCAATGTCGGACATCCCGCCGAGGCGGACGACCGCACCGATATTCTGTGGCAAGTACCCGCCTGCTTCCGCCCCGACACGGCGGATGACGCCGCCATCGCTTCCTATAGCGAGATCGAAGCGAACGAGACGGGCTATATCCAGGTCATCGACTACGAAACGTTGATGCATGCGGCCCGCGACCACGATGTGATTGTCAGGATGAATTGCCGACCCGGCACCTTCGCGCACTCAGGCATCGTGTTATTCGATGTCTGGCCCAGCGAACGGGTCACCGACAAGGCGCGCGGAGCCCTACTCGCCTCCGTCGCTCTCGGCCAAACCCGTAGCGTGTCCCAAGACCTGCTTTTCCTGTTCGACGAACTGGTCGAGATCGCCGCCCGCGCGCTCTCACCGGGGATCAATGACCCGTTCACGGCAGTCACTTGCCTGGATTGGCTCGCCGCCGCCTTATCCGGTCTGGCCGGGCGCGCCGCGCCCGATCCACTCCGGATTGACGACAATCAGAAGCTCCGCGTGATCGGCGGTGCGCTGACGTTTGCCGGCTATCTCGACCATTCCTTCGGCCATCTGCGCCAATACGCGGCGACCGACATGATTGCCGGTGAACATTTCATCGACTCGCTGGCACGGATCGCACCAGCTTGCGGGACGCCCGAGGAGCTTCGTGGGTTGCGCGACCAGAAGGAAGCCCTGCTGGCACTAGCCAAAACGGCGCTCGCCGGGGCCTCGTTCGCAACCATCGAGGCGGCGGGCTGGCGATTCGACCAACAATTGGCCCATCCGCGCCTGCGCCGAACCGGAATCGATCGGACAGCGACGTCTCGCGACATGCGGACCACCGACACCGGAGCGCCAACAACCCGCTAAAGGGGTTCCGTTTGGCCGACACTTGGCGATCAGTTGGTCGGATCGTCCTCGAACAGCGCTGCCTGCGACCCCTGATAGCTCGGCGGCACGGCGAGGCCGATATGCCGAAACGCGTGCTGCGTCAAAAGCCGGCCGCGCGGGGTGCGTTGGAGGAAGCCCTGTTGCAGCAAATAGGGCTCGACGATGTCCTCGATGGCGTCACGCGGCTCCGACAACGCCGCAGCGATCGTCTCGATCCCGACGGGGCCACCGCCGAAATTCAACGCAATGAGGTCGAGATAACGCCGATCGAGCTGGTCGAGGCCGAGACTGTCGACCTCCAGCCGCGTCAGCGCCGCGTCGGCGACCTTGCGATCAACCTCGCTCACGCCCGCGACATCGGCGAAATCGCGCACCCGCCGCAGCAGCCGGCCGGCGATGCGCGGCGTGCCGCGCGCCCGGCGGGCGATTTCTCGCCCACCCTCTTCGGCCATCGGCAGGCCCATCAGCCGGGCACCGCGCCGAACGATGTGCTCCAGCTCCTCGACCGTGTAGAAATTCAGCCGCACGGGAATGCCGAAGCGGTCGCGCAAAGGCGTCGTCAAAAGCCCCACTCGGGTCGTCGCCGCGACGAGGGTGAATTTCGACAGGTCAATCTTCACCGAACGCGCCGCCGGCCCCTCGCCGATGATCAGATCGAGCTGGAAATCCTCCATCGCGGGATAGAGGATCTCCTCGACCGCCGGGCTGAGGCGATGAATCTCGTCGATGAACAGAACGTCGCGTTCTTCCAGATTGGTCAAAAGCGCCGCGAGATCGCCGGCCTTGGCGATGACCGGTCCCGACGTGGACCGGAAGTTGACGCCCAGTTCCTTGGCCATGATCTGCGCCAGCGTGGTCTTGCCGAGGCCCGGCGGGCCGACGAAGAGCACATGGTCGAGCGCTTCGCCTCGGGTCTTCGCCGCCTCGATGAAGACCTTCAAATTGGCCCGCGCTGCCGCCTGCCCGACGAAATCGTCGAGCCGCTGCGGCCGCAGCGTCGCGTCAATGTCCTCGCCGCGTTGATCCGGGGTGATGAGACGGGTGTCGCTCATGAAAGGAGCTTCATCGAGGGAATGACCTTTGCCGCGCGCTTGTCGAACGTAACCGTATTCTCACATCCGTGATGCGTGTTCCTGACCGCGATCAATGCATCGGAGAAACCCACGCCTTCTCGTGCCATATCTAGGGCGGAACCGACCAAGGCAGCGTTTTCTATTTCGATGTCCGCCCGCTGCGATATCTGCTCGATAACATCCAGAATTTGGTCGGCTGCCAGCCGATAGCGAGAGCGTAAAGTCCAGGCGAATTCCACGAGCACTAGCTGATTGACGAAGATCGTTTTGCCCTTGGACGAAGCCGCAAAAAACTTCTTGGACGCTTCAAACTGAACTCCGTCATCCGTTACGAACAATCGCAGGAGAACATTTGTGTCGACGCCGGTTCGGGTCGTCACGCGGAGTCACCATCGTCCTCGCCGAGGACATGACGCGCCACCGCGGCCGCAACTGCATCGTCCATCTCCTCAATGGTCGTCGGGCATTGGAGCGGATTGCCCAACACACCCGCGAGATCGATCATCCTGAGTGTTCGCGGGATAATGGAAACCTTGCCGTCGGTAATTTCCCATTCGATCCGGGAGCCATCCTCCAGCCCAAGCTCGTCACGAACCGCCTTGGGAATCGTCGTTTGCCCCTTGGAGGTAACGGTTCCGAGAATACCCATCTCCTTACTCCAATCGCTATCCTTACTCACCAAAATAGTAAGGATTCTACCCTCACACAACCCGCCTAGCCGCGGCTCAGTGCCTTCAGCCCCAGCCGGATCAGCGTCGCCGAATCCGCGTCTTCGGCTCCGTCCCGCACGGCTTTGGCCACGGCATTGGCCGCCTGGTCCCGCGCATAGCCGAGATTGACCAACGCTGAGACCGCATCGCTGATCGGCGCCGGCGCGACGCCCTCGCCAAGCTCGCGTTTCAGCCCGAAGCTTTCGTCCGAGCCGGCGCCGGAGAAGGCCGGCGCCTTGTCCTTCAATTCCGCGACGATGCGCGCCGCGACCTTTGGCCCGACGCCCGGTGCGCGCGCCACCATCGCCTTGTCCTGCAGCGCGATCGCGTTGGCGAGATCGCCGGTCGTCAGCGTGCCGGTCACCGCCAGCGCAACCCTCGCGCCGACGCCCTGGACGGTCTGCAGCAGCCGGAACCAGTCCCGCTCGGCGGCGGAGGCGAAACCGTAAAGCCGGATCATGTCCTCGCGGACATACGTCTCGACGAAGAGCATGATCGCCTCGCCCGGCCCAGGCAGCGACGCCAGCGTGCGCGTCCCGCAATAGGCGATGTAGCCGACGCCGTGGACGTCGACGACCACATGATCCTCGCCGATCTCGTCGACGGTGCCCTTCAGCTTTCCGATCACGGGTGGGTCTCCGGCGCAATGATCTCAAGATCGGGAAAATAACTTCGGTAGCGGGACGCATCCCGTGTCAGCAGCCGGTGGCCGCGAACGAAAGCGTGCGCGCCGATCAGGAAATCAGGCAGGGTACGCTCCCGACGCCCACCGCGCGAACGATAAAGCCGATGCGCCCGCCCGGCCGGGAACGCGGCCTCGAACGGAAACGGCTCCCGACGCGGTCGCATCCAAGCGACCCGCGAGAACAGCTCTTCTTCCCGCATCGGCACGGCGAGTTCCGCCCAGACGATTGCACTGAGGACGATCTCGCCGCTCCGACACTCTTGCCTGACGGCCTCGATCGATTCCTCGAAAAACGACCCGGTGCCCAGCATGTCGATGAAGATGTTGGTATCAATCAACGTCGAGGTCTTCACGGGGTCCCCTCAACCAGTCCACATAGGACTTGCCGTCCATCCCGTCGGTATCGATCGTACCGCGCATCTCTGCCACATGCCGATCGAATGCCCGGTTCCAAATGACCGGATCGTCGTCTCCACAGGTGCGAACGAGCCGCACCGCGTCACCCGTATCGACGAAGTCCACCTCGCTGCCGGGCACGATGCCGAGCTTGTCGCGGATCGCCTTGGGGATCGTCACTTGACCTTTTTCCGTCACCCTCACCTGACGCTCGCCTTCCATTTCAGCGAAAGTAATACCTGCCGGTAATACCTATTGACGGAAATGGAACATGTCAAGAACATCCGGTCTTGGTCGGCCACTGCATCAACGCCCCGCCATCAAGGCCCTCGCCTGTGCCGAATGGCGATGATGGGTATGGCAGATGGCGATAGCGAGCGCGTCGGCCGCGTCGTCGGTGTCGAAGCTTGCTTTCGGCATCAGCACCTTGACCATCATGTGAATCTGCTTCTTGTCGCCATGGCCGACGCCGATGACCGCCTTCTTCACCGCGTTCGGCGCGTATTCGGCGACCGGCAAGCCGGCCAGCGCCGGCACCAGCATGGCGATGCCACGCGCCTGGCCGAGTTTCAGCGTGGCGACGGCATCCTTGTTGACGAAGGTCTGCTCGACCGCCGCCTCGTCGGGTTGATGGGTGTGGACCACCTCGGTCAGCCCGTCATGGATCTGGCGAAGCCGGGATGCGAGATCCAGCTTGTTGTCCGAGGTCACCGTACCGCTCGCGACGAAGCGCAGCGAGTTACCGAGCGTCTCGACGACGCCCCAGCCGGTGCGGCGAAGACCCGGATCGATTCCGATGATGCGAATGGATGCCTCCTGCAACACTTCCTTAATCTCCGATCCTAGCCGACTCGGAGTGCATCAGACAGGCAAATCATGAACGGAAAGAGAACGAAGCGGGAGCAACCCGCATAACGCTTCGGAAGGATCGGAGAATGCGATGACTGCCGCGCTTCAGGCCGCCGATAGCTTCGCCATCACCTCGTCGTCGACCTCGAAATTCGCGTAGACGTTCTGCACGTCGTCGTCGTCCTCGAGATTGCCGATCAGGCGCAGGACGCTTTCGGCCTTGTCCTCGTCGACCGGCGTGCCGGTCTGGCGCCGCCAGATCGCCTTGACGCTTTCCGCTTCGCCGAGGGACGCCTCCAGCGCGGTGGAGACCTCGTTGATATCCTCGAAGGCGGTGATGATCGTGTGGCCGCTCTCATCGGAGATCACGTCGTCGGCGCCGGCTTCGATCGCCGCTTCCATCACCTTGTCCGCGTCGCCCACCGGAGCCGCATAGATGATCTCGCCGACATGATGGAACATGAAGGCGACAGATCCGGTTTCGCCCAGCGCGCCGCCGGATTTGGTGAAACAGGACCGCACGTTGGAGGCAGTGCGGTTGCGGTTGTCGGTCAGCGCCTCGACAATGACGGCGACGCCGCCCGGCCCGTAGCCCTCGTAGCGGACCTCGTCGTAGTTCTCGGCGTCGCCGCCGGAGGCTTTCTTGATCGCCCGGTCGATGTTGTCCTTGGGCATCGACTGCGCCTTGGCGTTGTTGATCGCCAGCCGCAGGCGCGCATTCATCGACGGGTCGGGTAGCCCAGCCTTGGCCGCGACCACGATCTCGCGCGCGAGTTTGGAGAACATCTTCGATCGGACCGCGTCCTGGCGGCCCTTCCGGTGCATGATGTTCTTGAACTGTGAATGGCCGGCCATGGAAAACCTGTCGATCGGGTTGGAAGAAAAGTTGCCTGTCATATAAAAAATGCAGCAGCAAACGTCCAGAACGAGGTTCGCGATGCCCGATACCCGGCCGCCCGATGCCGACCGAGCCAAGCACCGTCTCAGTGTGCGGCTCCCGGCCCTGCCGCTCACCGGCGGCTGCCAGTGCGGCCAGGTCCGCTACGAAATCCGCAAAGTCCCCCTCGCCTTCTACCTCTGTCACTGCACCGAATGCCAGCGCCACACGTCCAGCGCCTATGGCGAGAGCTTGCGCGTGGACTCCGCTAGCGTCGTCGTCACCGGCACGCTGAAGACCACCCGGCGCGCGTCGGACAGTGGCGCGGTCCGGCTCGGCGATTTCTGCCCCGACTGCGGCGTGCGCATCCAGCATCGCTCCGAAGGCAACCCGGACCGCCTCAACATCAAGGCCGGCACCCTCGATGATACGTCATGGCTGGTGCCGGCCGGGCATATTTGGGTACGCTCGAAGCAACCCTTCGTCGCTATCGACCCGGACGAACTCGCCTATGACGGCCAGCCGGAGGACGGATCGGTGGCAATTCTTGCGAGGTGGCGAGAGATGCTGGCCGCGGGCGAACGACGTTAGTCCAGGCGCGACATTGTGTATCCGCGACGGGCTCCGGCAATGACGCCATTATGATTTCGCTTCGTCGGTCCTTGGGTTAGCTTTCCCTCGTGGTCGGCGAAGCAGCACCTCTCATGGCCCGTACGGGCACGAGCGCTGCTACCGTCGGGAGGAAGGAGATCGGGCCATGGGACCTGACGGCATGCGATGTGGCGCGATGGCTCGACGCTTCGCGGTGCTGCTGGCCCTTCTGGCGGCGCCCGCCGGAATGGCGACGGCCGAGGCTCCACCGGATGAATCCACCGGCGCCACGGCCGTCGAAGTCACGCGAACGAAACTCTTCGCTGCGTTGAAGGCCGCGACATCCGAAGCGGAGGGACGCGCGGCCGAGGCCGCGATCTGGCGTTTCTGGATGCGAGCGGCGCCCGATTCCACCACGCGGCGCCTCCTCGACGACGCCATGAGACGGCGCGGCGATTACGATTTCGCGGGCGCACGCGACCTCCTCGATGAAGCGATCACCCGTTCACCGACCTACGCCGAGGCCTTCAACCAGCGCGGCTTCATCCGCTTCCTGCAGGAAGACTTCGATGGCGCCCTCGAAGACGTCGATCGGGCCATTGCGCTCGAACCCCATCATTTCGGCGCCATGGCCGGGCGCGCGCATATCCTGATGCGTCAGGGGCGGTTTCGATTGGCACAAGCCCAGTTACGGGAGGCGGTGGCGATCCACCCGTTCCTGAAGGAGCGAGCAATGCTGGCGCCGTCGGTCGATACCGCACCGGAGAAACCGACGGATGGCGGCATCGATTTGTGACTGCCTTGGGCCATCCGGCCGGGACCATCGAAAAGGATCAAGCCGATGCGCCATGCCTTCGCTCTGCTCTCAGCCCTGCTGATCCTCGCGCCGGGCGCGGCTGCCGCCCAAGCGGTCCCCAGCACCTGCATCGCCGTTGCGGAAAATTTGCCTGAGACGCTCCGCGCGACCTACGTCTCCATGGACGCGAAGGCGCCCATGCGCATGGCCCAACTCGGCCGGGATGAGGTCCGCATCACCTATGTCCATCATTCGACCTATCTGATCGAAAGCCCCGACGGCGTGACGGCGGCAACCGACTATTCCGGTTTCGCCGGCCCGACCGTCCCGGACATCGCCACGATGAACAAGGCGCACGCTACCCATTTCACCGAGTTTCCGGACCCGGGGATCGAAAATGTCCTGAAAGGCTGGAATCCCGAGGGTGGCCCCGCCCGCCATGCCCTGACCGTCGAGGACATGTATGTGCGCAACGTGCCGACCGACATCCGCTCCATCGGCGGAATCGAGCCGGACGGCAATTCGATCTTCATCTTCGAGGTGGCGGGGCTGTGCATCGGCCATCTCGGCCATCTGCATCATCGCCTGACCGACGAGGATTACGCCCAGATCGGCCGTCTCGACATCCTCATGGTGCCCGTCGATGGTGGCTATACCCTCAGCCAGGAGGGCATGGGCGAAATCGCCAAGCGGCTGCGCTCCTCGATCGTCCTGCCGATGCATCGCTTTCGCGGCCCGATCGATCGATTCCTCGATCGGCTGCCCGACTTCGCGATCGACAGGCGCACCGAAGACAGCTTCACCGTCTCGCTCCGCACGCTTCCGGGCCGGCCGACGGTGATCGTGCTTTCGGGCGTCTGACGCAGCCTCCCATTCAACCGATCGCCGGCGGTTCGCCATGCGCTTGCGCCGGTACGGTGCCGCCCATCACAGCCTGCAGTGCCGCAGCTTTTTGCCGCTTGCGCCGCGCCAGCATGTTCAGCCCTTCGACCAGGGCCGAGAAGCTCATGGCGGCGTAGATGTAGCCCTTCGGCACATGCACGCCGAAGCCGTCGGCGATCAGTGTCATGCCGATCATTAGCAGGAAGCCCAGCGCCAGCATCACGATGGTCGGGTTGGCCTCGATGAAGCGCGACAGCGGTCCGGCGGCGACCAGCATCACCACGACGGCAACGATGACGGCGATGAACATGATCCCGAGCTCGTCGGTCATGCCGACGGCGGTGATGATGGAATCGATGGAAAACACCAGATCGAGCAGCAGGATCTGCACGATTGCCGCGCCGAAGGTCAGCGTTGCCGCCTTGCCGATCATCGTATCCGGGTGATCGTCCGGATCGACGCTGTGATGGATTTCCTTCGTCGCCTTCCACACCAGGAACAGCCCGCCGGCGATGAGGATGAGGTCACGCCAGGAAAAGCCGTGGTCGAAAGCCTCGAACAGCGGTTCGGTCAGTTGAACGATGAAGGCAACGGTCGACAGCAGCCCCAGCCGCAGGACCAGGGCGAGACCGATTCCGATCCGACGGGCCCGCTGCCGGTGCTCTTCCGGAAGCTTGTTCGACAGGATCGAGATGAAGATCAGATTGTCGATGCCAAGCACGACCTCCATCACGATCAGCGTGGCGAGGGCCGCATAAGCGGTCGGGTCGGCGAGAAAGGCGAAGAAGTCGGCCATCGGGGCTCCTGAAGCGCGAGAGGTCGGCTAGAGAATCGGACCAAAAAGTGGAATCCGGTTTTTGGATCAATCCGATGCTCAATCAAAATCTTGGAGCGCCGTGCGTCCAAATGGACGCACGGCGCTCCAAACCTGCGGAGAAAATCGGGCGCGGCGAGTCAAAGAACAGAGGGCCGTTACCAAAAATCCGGCACGGCCCCGGTGAGCCTCGGCCCGATCCGTACCGGCGCAATTTTCTCGGCAAGGCCGGTTCGGTCGGATATTTCGACGGCAAGGCCGGCGAGGGTCGCGGGTCCCTGCGCCGCCTCGAAGCGACCACGCGGCACCTTGGAAACGAAGCGGTTGATCGGCTCCTCCTTCTCCATGCCGAGGGAGGAGTCATAATCGCCGCACATGCCCGCGTCCGACTGATACGCCGTGCCACCGACCAGGATCTGATGGTCCGCCGTCGGGACGTGGGTATGGGTGCCGACGACGAGGCTGGCACGGCCGTCGAGATAATGCGCGAAACACTGCTTCTCGCTGGTCGCCTCGGCATGAAAGTCGACAATCACCGCGTCCGCTTGCTCACCGAGCGGACAGGCTGACAGGATGTCATCGGCGCAGGCGAACGGGTCGTCGAGATCGGGTGACATGAACACCCGGCCCATGATGTTGGTGACGAGCACCCGCGCGCCGTTTTTGGCTTCGAACAGTCCCGACCCGTTGCCGGGCGTGCCCTGGGGGTAGTTGGCCGGCCGGATGAAGCGATCATGGCGCGTCGCGAACGCCAATGCCTCGCGCTGATCCCAGACGTGGTTGCCGGTGGTCACCGCATCGGCGCCGGCCTCCAGCGTCCGTTGGAAAATCTCCTCGGTGATGCCGAAACCGCCGGCCGAATTCTCGCCGTTGACTACGACGAAATCGAGTTTCCAGTCGGAAATCAGACCGGGCAGCTTGTCGTAGACGGCGGTCCGGCCCGAGCGGCCGACCATGTCGCCAAGAAAGAGAAAACGCATCAGGCGCGCCCATGTCGAGCGTCGGATTTGCCGTCGGCGGAATGTCGTTCATGCTTTGGTGAACATTCTTCCGACATGATCACGGGTTCTTGGCGTTGCGGTATCGCTTTGGCGAGACGGTCGATCATGCAGTGTCCTTGGCGTTTTCATGTCCAGCGCAAAGCTAGGACATTTCCGCGCGGAAGGAAGAAAACCTGTCCACCGCGGGTCGCATCAACCGATACAAGGGCTTGTCTAAACCATGAATTCCTTCCTCCGATACCGCACGTCGGGCGTGGCCTCCGTATTCGCCCGATTTCTGGCCCTTCTTTCGGTCACGCTCCTTGCTGCCTGTGTCGGCTCGACGGGCGCCATCGACATCGCCTCGACCAAGCCTTTGTCAGTGGATCGCGGGGTAGCCCTCGCCTCGATCAACGCCTTCCGGGCGCAGAACGGGCTTGGATCAGTCCGGTTCGACGCCGTGCTGGACAAGGCCGCCGACCGGCAGGCCCGGGCGATGGCGGCACGCGGCAACCTGAGCCATTCCGTCGATGGCGCCCTGCCGAGCCGTGTGGCGTCCTTCGGTTACAACTGGGCGGCGGTCTCCGAGAATATCGGCTGGAACCATCGATCGACCCCCGCCATCATCACCGGCTGGAAGAACTCTCCCGGCCACCGCCGCAACCTGTTGAATCCCAATGTGACAGAGATCGGTTTTGCCGCCGCGACCGGCAGCAACGGGCAGCCCTATTGGGCCTTGATCCTGGGGCGCGAGAAACGACGCTGATCACGGCCCATCAGACAGGATCACCTCACGTTCGGTGACGATCGCATGCAGCGGGATGTCGTGCGGCTCGATCGGCACGACCTCCACTTCCTGCACGGCGAAACCGACGCCGATCAGGCGGGGCATCTTGCCCTTGTCGCGCAGCTTTGCGATCGCCGCGTCGTAATAGCCGCGGCCATAGCCGATGCGCCCGCCGCTTCTGTCGAAGGCGGCGAGCGGCACTAGCATGACATCGGGATCGAGAACCGCCGCGTCCGGCCCCGGCGCATAGGTGCCGAAGCCTTGTGGCTCCAGCGGTGCGCCGCGCAGAAGCTCCCGAAACTGCAAGCAGTCTTCCACGATCGCCGGAACGCACAGCCGCGCACCTCGGTCGACAAGCGCCATCATCATTGGGCGTATGTCGATCTCCGTGCGGATCGGCAGAAAGCCGGAGACGATGGAACCGGGCTCCACCGCAACCAGATTGGCGCAGCGGTCCGCAACCGCGAGCGAGGCCTCGATCCGGGCCTCGGCTCCCATCGCATCACGCCGCGCCAGTGCTTCAGCACGCAGACGCTGCTTTGCTTGCTGCATGTCATTGTCCCCGGTCACCCCTACGAATGCGGGTGCCGGATATCACCGGTGATGCGCAAGAGAAAGATGCCAAGATTGGCCGTGTCGCCGAAATCGGACGATCGTCGCGATACGCGGCCGGAAAGAGGATGGCGAGCCACCCGGCCGATGGAGAAGTCGAACCCGGGAACCTACAATGTAGGTGGGCGCCGTGTGCCCTGGCCCACGAGCCAAGGCAGGGACAGCTCCCTAGGGATGACTAAGGCCCCGAGATAATGTTACCCCTGTCGCACCGCGCAGCCCGCCGAGACCAGATATAGGCCGAGGCCGTCACGCTATCCATAGCGGATGCGCCGCCGAGCGGTGTTTATTCGCGCTTGGCCAGCGCCGCCTGCCTCAGATGAAATGCTTCGACAGCTTCAACCCCTGCGCCTGGTAGTTCGATTTGAGATCAAGGCCATAGAGCCGGTCCGGCAACGCCTGCATCCGCTCATACACCAGCCGCCCGACGATCTGCCCATCCTCGAGGATGAACGGCACGTCGTGACTGCGCACTTCCAGCACTGCCCGGCTTCCGGTTCCGCCGGCCGCCGAATGGCCGAAGCCGGGGTCGAAGAAGCCCGCATAATGGACGCGGAACTCCCCAACCAACGGATCGAAGGGCGTCATCTCCGCCGCGAAGGCCGGCGGCACATGCACGGCTTCCTTGGATACCAGGATGTAGAACTCGTCCGGATCGAGCACGAGCTCCCCGGTGTTGCCGCGATGGATCGGCTCCCAGAAATCGGCCAGCGGATAGGCGCCGCGCCGGTCGACATCGACGACCCCGGTGTGCCGCTTGCCACGATAGCCGACGAGCCCGCCGGCATTCCCCACCAGGTCGATCGACAGCGCGATACCGCCGCCGGAGATGTTGGCCTTTGGTGCTGTCATCAACCGTTCATGGGCGTGGAGATCCGATAATTCCGCCTCGGACAGCAAAGGTTCGCCGGTGCGAAAACGGATTTGCGACAGGCGCGAGCCCTGCCGCACCAGAATTGGAAAGGTCCGCGGCGAGATCTCGAGATAGAGTGGCCCGGCATAGCCGGCCGGCAGCTTGTCGAATTCCTGCCCCGCGTCCGCGAGCACCCGCGTGAAGATGTCGAGCCGGCCGGTCGAGGATTTTGGGTTCGCCGTCGCCCGGATGCCGTCCGGCAGGCGCAGCGTTTCGAGCAGCGGAACGACGTAGACGCAGCCGGTTTCCAGCACCGCGCCCTCGGTCAGGCTGAACTCATGCAATTGGAAACGGGCGAGCTGCTGGGCCACGCTACGCCCCTGTCCCGGCAGAAAGCTCGCGCGAACCCGGTACGCCTTCGGCCCGAGCCGCAGATCGAGGCTCGCCGGCTGGATCTGGTCGGCGTCGCGCTCAATCGGCGCCGCGATCGCCCCCGTGTCGAACAGTGTCGCGATTTCGCGATCCGGCAAAATTCCGTCGGTCATCGGTTGTCCCGTCATCGCCTGCAGGTGCGCCGCCCCGCGGGCGGCCGTTTGGTCCTCGATTGACGCCTAACGGGATCGGGTCTATTTGCAAAGTCGAGAGTGGTGATTTGGCCGGCCGGCTTGCAGCCACGTAAAACAAGTCGCTAAAGGGCCGATCCGACGATTGGGTATTCGATGGACCGGCTTCGTGGCATTGCTGCGGCCGGTTTTTTGTTGTTCGGAGAAAAAGCGATGCTGAAGAAAGCGGAAGAGCGGCGCAAACTGAGGCCGGCGACGGCCATGGTCCATGGCGGCACCATGCGTTCGGGGTTCGGCGAGACCTCCGAAGCGCTGTTCCTCACCCAGGGCTTCGTCTACGACAGCGCCGAGGCCGCCGAAGCCCGCTTCAAGGGCGAGGAACCCGGCTTCATCTACAGTCGCTACGGCAATCCGACGACCCGCATGTTCGAGGAGCGGATGATGGCGCTGGAAGGCGCCGAGGACGCCCGCGCGACCGCGTCCGGCATGGCCGCCGTCGCCGCCGCCATGCAGTGCCAGGTCAAGGCCGGCGACCATGTGGTGGCGGCGCGCGCGCTGTTCGGCTCCTGCCGCTATGTCGTGGAGACGGTGCTGGGGCGCTGCGGCGTTGCCTGCACCCTCGTCGACGGCCGCGACCTCGACGCCTGGCGCGATGCGGTGAGACCAGAAACCAAGGTGTTCTTTCTGGAATCGCCGACCAATCCGACGCTGGAGGTCATCGACATCGCCGCGGTTGCGGAGATCGCCCATGCGGCCGGCGCCCGTCTGGTCGTCGACAACGTCTTCGCCACACCGATGCAGCAGCGGCCGCTGGAGCTCGGGGCCGACGTCGTCGTCTATTCGGCGACCAAGCACATCGACGGTCAAGGCCGCTGTCTCGGCGGCGTCATTCTCTCCTCCAAGGACTGGATCGACGAGAATCTGCACGACTATTTCCGCCACACCGGCCCGTCGCTGTCGCCGTTCAACGCCTGGACATTGCTGAAAGGGTTGGAGACGCTGCCCATACGGGTCGCCCACCAGACCCGATCTGCGGCGCGCATCGCCGATATCCTGGCCGAACGGCAAGAGGTCGCGAAAGTGATCTACCCCGGCCGTTCCGATCACCCGGACGCGGCCGTCATCGCCCGGCAGATGAGCGGCGGTTCGACCCTGCTCGCCTTCGAGGTCAAGGGCGGCAAGCCCACCGCCTTCGCATTCTCGAATGCGTTGGAGATCATTCTGATCTCGAACAATCTCGGCGACGCCAAGAGCCTGATCACCCATCCGGCGACGACCACCCACAAGAACTTGGCCCCGGAGGCGCGCGCCGAGCTCGGCATCTCCGACGGTTTGCTGCGCCTGTCGGTCGGGCTGGAGGATGTCGAGGATCTGATCGAGGATATCGAAGAGGCGTTGGCAGCGGCTCGATGAACGATCGCCGGTTCAGCCGAAGCTCTTGAGGCTTAGCCGGATTCGCGACACGAAGGTCCAGGTCGTCATCGCCGCGAACACATAGGCGATGGCCGCGAAATATTGCGGAAACAGGCAGAACAGCACGAAGCTCGCGATCGTCTCGGTCGCTTCCGCGAGTCCGGTCGTAAAAAACAGCGACTTCCTGCCCCGCTGCTCGGTCCTCAGCTTGCGCTTTTCCGCCATGATCGCGAAGGCAAGGAAGCTCGCGCCATTGGCGTAGAAGCTCATCAAGAGAACCGCCGCCGCCAGCCCGTTCGCCGCCGGATCGAGGATCGCGAAGGCGAGCGGGATCGCACCGTAGAAGACATAGTCGAAGACGATGTCGAGATAGCCGCCGAGATCGGTCGGACCGGTCTGCCGCGCCACCGCGCCGTCGAGCCCGTCGGCAAGCCGCGACAGCAGTAAAAGAGCGAGCCCCATCCAGAGGGAGCCGAAGGCGATCGCCACCGCGGCGGCCAGGCCGAGGACGAGGCCGGCCACCGTCACGCTGTTGGCACCGACGCCCCGGCGACACAGGACGGCAGCCAACCGGTTCATCGGCGGATCGATCCGTTTCTTCAGGACACCGTCGAGCAAACTTTTACCGTCCAAACTTCTGACGTCGCGCGATTGACCCTGGCACGCCGCACCGCGATAAAGGGAACGAGGCGATAGGCATTGGAACTGGCCATGTACAAGGCGACGACTTGCGAGATCACGGTCACCGTGACGCCCGCCTACCTCGAGGACCAGTCCCAACCGGACGACGGCCGTTGGTTCTGGGCTTACACGGTCGAGATCACCAACGGCAGCCGTGAACCGGCGCAATTGCGATCACGATACTGGCACATCACCGATGCCAACGGCCATGTCGAGGAGGTCCGCGGCCCCGGCGTCATCGGGGAGGAACCCACGTTATCGCCCGGCGACAGCTTTACCTACACCTCCGGCTGCCCGCTCGGCACATCCTCCGGCTTCATGCGCGGCCATTACGAGATGCAGGGACCCGACGGCACGTTCTTTACGGTGGAGATCCCGGCGTTCTCGCTGGACGTACCCGTGCGGCAGCGGGTGCTGAATTAAGCCGAGACCATCGACGTGAACGCGGTCTGATCCGCCTATTCTGACGACGGCGCGTCGCCCGTCGTCGCGTCCACCTCGAATTCCTCCGGATCGAACTCGTAGCCCTCGCCGCAGAACTCGCAGGTGACTGCGATCTTGCCGTCCTCGACGCTCTCGCCGATCTCCTTCTGGGAGAAGTTCGACAGGACGTCGCGGATTCGCTCGCGCGTGCAGGAACAGTCGTCGGCGACGGGTTTGGCAGGGAACACCCGCACTCCGCGCTCGTGAAAGAGTCGGAATAGCAGCCGCTCGACGCCCACATCCGGGTCGGCAAGCTCGGACGCATCGATCGTGTCGACCAACGCGCGCACCTCGACCCAGGCGTCGTCCGGCTCGAAGCTCCCCTCGGGATCGTCAACGCCTTCTGGCGCGTCGCCGCCCGGCAAATCGGGCAGACGCATGCGCTCCGGCGCCTCGGGCAGGAACTGCGCGATCAGCCCGCCAGCCCGCCAGCCCTCGACGAACCCATTCTCGCCGCGCCGGGCAATCTTGGCGACCGCCAGCTTCACCGCCGTCGGAATCTGCTCCGACTGGCGGAAATAGGCCTCGGCCACCTCTTCCATCGACGTGCCGTTCAATTCGACAATGCCTTGATAACGCTGCATATAGGCGCCCTGGTCGACGGTGAGCGCCATGACGCCCTTGCCCAAAAGCGCCTCGGAATGCGTCGTGCCGGCGCTGATGGCCGCGTCGAGCTTGGCCTCGTCGAAGCGGGCATAGGCTCTGACGCTCGAGGGCGTGGCGAAATCGACGACGAGAAGGTCCACCGGCCCGTTCGTCTGAGTCTGGGCGATGAACTTGCCGTCGAATTTCAGCGACGTGCCGAGCAGCACCGTCAGCGCGATCATCTCGGCGAGCAGGCGCGACACCGGCTCGGGATAATCATGACGCCCTAGGATCTGATCCAGCATGGGACCGAGCTGGACCGCCCGGCCGCGCGCTTCGAGCGCCTCGACGTTGAAGGGGACAACGGCGTCGTCGCCAGCATAGCCGAACTCGCCGAGCGCGCGTTCCGCCTCAGCCATGCGTCTTACCCGCCATGCCCTGCTGCAACGAGTTTGCCCCGACTTCGCCGAAACACCAGGCCAGGATCGATTTTTGCGCGTGAAGCCGGTTCTCGGCTTCGTCGAAGACCACCGACTGCGGTCCGTCGATGACGGCGTCGGTCACTTCCTCGCCGCGATGGGCCGGGAGACAATGCATGAAAAGCGCCTCGGGCTTGGCATGCGCCATCAAGCGCTCGTTCACCTGATAGGGCATAAAGACATTGTGGCCGCGCGCTTGGTCCTCGCGGCCCATGGACACCCAGGTATCGGTGACGACGCAATCGGCGCCGGTCACCGCTTCCACCGGGTCGTCGGTAGTTAGGATCGAGGCCCCCGCATTGCGAGCCCTCTCGACGAAGCGCATGTCGGGTCCCGATCCGGCGGGCGTCGCGACCCGCAAGGCGAAATCGAACCGGGCCGACGCCTCGACGAAGGAGGACAAGACGTTGTTGCCGTCGCCGGTCCAGGCGAAGGTCTTGCCGCGAACCGGCCCGCGCTTTTCCTCGAAGGTCAGAAGATCGGCCATAATCTGGCAGGGATGCGTGTCGTCGGTCAGTCCGTTGATCACCGGCACGGTGGCGAACTCGGCGAGTTCCATCAGCCGCGCGTGCGCCGTCGTGCGGATCATGATCGCGTCGACATAGCGCGAAAGCACCCGCGCCGTATCGGCGATCGTCTCCTCACGGCCAAGCTGCATTTCGGCGCCCGACAAAAACAGCGTCTCGCCGCCGAGCTGGCGCATGGCGACATCGAACGACACGCGGGTGCGCGTCGAGGGCTTGTCGAAGATCATCGCCAGCACCTTGCCGGCGAGCGGTTTCGGGCCGTTGCGGCCCAGCGCCTTGCGCTCCGCCGCGTCGCTCATGATGGCGCGAAGCTCGTCACTTTCGACCGCCGCGATATCGAGAAAATGCTTGGGATGTCCGTTCATCATCGCTCCGGCCTCATGCACTCTTGCGCCGGTTGCCCAGCGATAGGGAAGCAACGGCCGTTTCAATGCGGGCCATTCCTTCCCGGATTTCGTCCGCCGTCAGGATCAGCGGCGGCAGCAGACGTACGACATTGTCGCCGGCCGGAACCGCCAAGAGCCCCTGCTCTCGCATGCCCGCCACCAGATCGGTATTGGGGACCTTGGCCTTGAGGCCGATCAACAGGCCTTCACCGCGGACCTCCTCGACGACGTCGGGATAACGGTCGGCCAGCGAGGCCAGCGACTGCTTGAACAACAGCGCGGTGTCGCGGACATGTTCAAGGAAACCGTCCGCCAGCACGATGTCGAGAACCGCGTTGCCCACGGCCATCGCCAGAGGATTGCCGCCATAGGTCGTGCCATGGGTTCCCGGCGTCATGCCGATGGCCGCTTCCGCCGTCGCCAGGCATACGCCCATGGGAAAGCCGCCGCCGAGACCCTTGGCCGAGGCCAGGATATCCGGCGCGGCGCCCGAATGCTCGTAGGCGTAGAGCGTGCCGGTTCGCCCGATCCCGGTCTGCACCTCGTCATAGATCAGCAGGATGCCATGCTTGTCGCAAAGCTCGCGCAAACCCCGGAGACACTGGGGCGGGACCTTGCGGATGCCGCCCTCCCCCTGGATCGGCTCGATCAGGATCGCGGCGACGTCCGGCGCGGCAGCGGCTTGTTTCAGCGCCTCGTGGTCGCCGAACGGCAGTTGATCGAAGCCTTCGACCTTCGGCCCGAAGCCTTCGAGGTATTTCTTCTGGCCGCCGGCCGCGATCGTCGCGAGGGTCCGCCCGTGGAACGCGCCCTCGAAGGTCAGAATCCGGAAACGCTCGGGCGCGCCGCTGACAAAGTGATAACGCCGCGCGGTCTTGATCGCGCATTCCAGCGCCTCGGCGCCCGAATTGGTGAAAAAGGCGCGGTCGGCGAAGGTCGCGGCGGTCAATCGTTCGGCGAGGCGCCGCTGGCCGGGAATCTCATAAAGATTGGAGACATGCCAGAGCTTCTCCGCCTGGTCTTTGAGCGCGGCGACGAGATGCGGATGGGCATGGCCGAGGGAATTGACCGCGATACCGCCGCCAAAATCCATGTACCGTCGGCCATCGCGCGTCTCCAGCCAGACGCCCTCGCCGCGCTCGAAAGCGAGATCGGCGCGCGCGTAGGTCTCGAAGAGAGGCGATTGATGGTCCTTGCTGTCAGCCATGGCGATCGACTTCGCTGATGATCCGGTTCGGCTCCCGGGTGGGATCGTCTTGGATCAGGTTCTGGAAACGTCAAAGCCTGCCGAAAGGGCAGGCTTTGCGGGTCGCTCCGAATGCATCGGAAACCCAGCTATACCACGGGGGGTCGGGCGGGTGTCAATGAAACCCAAAGAAGGATAGTGTCGGAAGCGATCGTTTGCCCCGTGGGCCACTGCTTTCGCCGCGAGGGCTTTGGCGAAAGAGGTCGGTTGAATGAATTCCGATTGGCCCGTCATTGCCTTTCCGGCGACGCGACGCTGATGCGGTTCCTGCAAACGTCCTACGAGGCGGCGGCCGACACGGGTGGCTGGAATTAGGCCGCGATGGAGTGCGAATTCGGCGTGCCCCGCGTTCCGCGCAAAATTCACGGTCTGCGTTAACGCCCCATTAACCCACAAGTCTGGGGAAAAGCGAAAAACGATTCGCGTGTGACACGCTGGACTCTTGTCACAGAGTCCAGCGATGGGCTAAATTGAATTCAACATACTAGATTTCGTGCGGCGGACCTAGTTCCTCAATAAATGTAGTGCGTCACCTCGCACACCGTTTGGGCGGGGTGAAGGATTCCGCCCGTCGCATATTTTTTCTGTAAGGAGCTTGTCATGGGCTGGACCGACGAACGCGTGGAGTTGCTGAAGCGGCTTTGGACGGAGGGCCTCAGTGCCAGCCAAATTGCTGACAAACTGGGCGGTGTCAGCCGCAATGCGGTGATCGGAAAGGTCCATCGGTTGAAGCTGGAATCGCGCGCGAAGTCTCCCAATGTCGCCGCTCCGGTTGCGGAACGTCAAGCGTCGCCCCACTTGAAGGAAGTCGAGACTGTCGAAATGGTGCAGCCGGCGCGTTTTACGCCGGCGCAATCGGTTTCTGCGCGCTCGATGCCCCGCACCCACGGTGCGACGGCTTTGAAGATGGATCCCGAGGAGGAGACGGAAGTGATCGCCGAACCCCAACGTCAGTCTGGCGAAGTGGTCCCGATCGCGCGTAAGCTCAGCCTCGTGCAGTTGACCGAGAGCACCTGCAAATGGCCAGTGGGCGATCCGCTGAAGCCGGGTTTCCACTTTTGCGGCAACGGTTCGAACGAGTCTTCGCCCTATTGTGAATACCACGCGTCATTGGCCTTCCAGCCGGCATCCGAACGGCGCCGGGCGCGCTGACAGGCGCGCTTCTCCAAGCTTTCACTTTCCGGGAAATCGAGACCGCCATTCGGCGGTCTCTTCGTATTGAACAGTTGCGGCGTCACACAATGGCGGCCCGCAGAAGGTCGTTTCTCTACGGCCGCGCACGCTCCATCGCCCTTGTCGCCGACGGTCTGGCGGTGGCGGAGAATTGCTCGTCGAGGGCGTAGCCGGCACCGCGAACCGTCCGGATCGGATCTCGCTCGCGGCCACGATTGATTGCCTTGCGCAGGCGTCCGACATGGACATCCACGGTGCGCTCATCCACATAGATATCCCTGCCCCAGACGCCATCGAGCAGTTGCTCGCGGGAGAACACCCGCCCTGGCGACTGCATGAAGAACTCCATCAGCTTGAACTCGGTCGGACCGAGCCTGATCTCGCGGCCGGCTCGACGAACCCGGTGGTTCTCCCGATCGAGGTCGATATCGCCCGCGGTCAACAGCTTGGAGATTTTCTCGGGCTTTGCCCGCCGCAGCATCGCCCTGACCCGTGCGATCAGTTCCGGCGTCGAGAACGGCTTGACCACGTAGTCGTCGGCGCCGACCGAAAGGCCGCGCACGCGTTCGCTTTCCTCGCCGCGGGCGGTCAGCATGATGATCGGCAGCTTCTCGCTCTCGCCGCGCTGACGCAGTCTGCGGCAAAGTTCGACGCCTGACAGGCCCGGCAGCATCCAATCCAGGATCAGTAGGTCGGGTAACTCCTCCTTGAGGCGCAGGTCCGCCTCGTCGCCCCGGGTGATGACGTCGACCTGGTAGCCTTCGGCTTCGAGATTGTAGCGAAGCAGGACGCCGAGCGCGTCCTCGTCCTCCACCACGGCGATGCGCGTGGCCATGTCCGTTTACCCTTCGGGGCCGGCGGGCGGCAGGTTGGACCCCTGCTGCACCAAGGACGGAGTGCTGTCGCCTTTCGGCCGCTCCGCCTCCATTTGTTCGCCGGTCTGGATATAATAGATCGTCTCGGCGATGTTGGTCGCGTGGTCGCCGATGCGCTCGATGTTCTTGGCGCTGAACAGCAGATGCGTGCAGGCGGTGATGTTGCGCGGATCTTCCATCATGTAGGTCAGCAGCTCACGAAAGATCGAGGTGTACATCGCGTCGATCTGCTCGTCATTGTCGCGAACCGCCATCGCCCGAAGGTGATCGTGTTCGCCATAGGCGTCGAGCACTTCCTTCAGCTGCACCAGCGCCAGCTCCGACAAATGCTCGATGCCCCGCACGAGCTGCACCGGCTGGGAATGGTCGTGCACGGCGATCACACGCTTGGCGATATTCTTGGCCAGATCGCCGATCCGCTCCAGATCGTTGGAAATGCGGATGGCGCCGACGATCTCGCGCAGATCGACGGCCATCGGCTGGCGCTTGGCGATGGTGCGGATCGCCCGCTCGTCGAGGTCGCGCTGGGCCGCGTCGAGCAACACGTCATCGGCGACGACCGACTGCGCCAGATCCCAGTCGCTGCGCATCAAGGCCGCGACGGACTGCTCGACCATGCGCTCGGCCTGGCCGCCCATCTCCGAAATCCGGCGCACGATGAATTTGAGTTCGTCCTCGTAGGACGTGACGGTATGCTCGGTCATCTGCACGCTCTCCTCGTTTTCTTCGTTCAGCCGAAGCGCCCGGTGATGTAGTCTTGGGTGCGCTTGTCGTCGGGGTTGGAGAACATTTTCTCCGTCGCCCCGACCTCGACGACGCGACCCAGATGGAACATCGCCGTGCGCTGCGACACCCGCGCCGCCTGCTGCATCGAATGGGTGACGATCACGATCGTGTAGTTCTGCTTCAACTCGTCGATCAGTTCCTCGATCTTGGCGGTCGCGATCGGATCGAGGGCCGAACACGGCTCGTCCATCAGGATCACCTCGGGCGAGACGGCGATGGCGCGAGCGATGCACAGGCGTTGCTGTTGACCGCCAGACAAGCCGGTCCCCGGTTCATCGAGACGGTCCTTGACCTCCTCGAACAGGCCGGCCTTGCGAAGGCTGGTCACCACGATCTCTTCCAGCTCCGTCTTCGACGTCGCCAGGCCGTGGATACGCGGTCCGTAGGAGACGTTGTCGAAGATCGACTTGGGAAACGGATTGGGTTTCTGGAAGACCATGCCGACCCTGGCGCGTAGTTCCACCACGTCGATGTCGGGATCGTAGATATCCCTGCCGTCGAGCGTGATATGGCCTTCGACCCTGGCGATGTCGATCGGATCGTTCATCCGGTTGAGACAGCGCAGGAAGGTCGATTTTCCACAGCCGGACGGGCCGATGAGGGCCGTGACCTGACGCTCCTCGATGTCGAGATCGACGTCGAACAGGGCCTGTTTCTGGCCGTAATAGACCGACACCTTTTCGCCCCGCATCTTGATCGAACGGTTCGGTCGCACCGCCGCTCCCTTCGCTGACGTCGTTTGCATATCGTCCATCATGGCGGATTCCTGTGGCAAGATCACCAGCGCCTCTCGAAACGGCGGCGCAGAAGAACCGCGGTGAGATTCATCACGGTGAGGAACATCAAGAGCACGACGATCGCGGCGCTGGTGCGCGCGACGAAGCCGCGCTCGGGACTGTCGAACCAGATGAAGATCTGGGTCGGAAGCGCGGTGGACGCGTCCACGATGCTGGATGGCGCCGACGTGATGAACGCGTTCATGCCGATCAACAGCAACGGAGCAGTTTCGCCCAGTGCCTGGGCCAGGCCGATGATCGTGCCGGTCAGGATGCCGGGCAAGGCCACGGGCAGAACGTGGTGGCCGATCACCTGCATCTCGGACGCGCCAACGCCCCTCGCCGCTTCCCGAATCGACGGCGGCACGCCCTTGAGCGCGCTGCGCGTCGTGATGATGATGGTCGGAAGCGTCATCAGCGCCAGCACGAGTCCGCCGACGAGCGGCGCGGAACGGGGCAATCCGAAAAAGCCCAGGAACAGCGCAAGGCCCAGGAGGCCGAAAACGATGGACGGCACCGCGGCAAGATTGTTGATGTTGATCTCGATGAAATCCGTCAGGCGGTTTTTCTTGGCATGTTCCTCCAGATAGACCGCGGCGCCGACGCCGAGCGGCACGGCCACCACCAGGCAGACGAGCAGCAGGAAGAACGAGCCGATGATTGCGCCCTTGAGGCCGGCCAACTCCGGAAAGCGGCTGTCGGCATTGGTGAACAGACCCCAGTCGAATTTGGAGCGGATGCGCCCGGCCTGATCGAGCGCCTGATACACCTCGATCTGCCGGTCGCTCAGCGGACGCCGGCTGGCGTCGACGGTGGGATCTATCACGCCCTCATAGAGTTGCTCGTAAGGGTCGGACACAGGCACCCACACATCGAGCCCCTCGGTAACGGCGGCGCCGGCCGCGGCGATCGCATCCTCGACGTCGTATTGCGCACCGTCGCTGAGGATCGAGGTGATCTCGCGGCGCTCCTTGCGGCCCTCGGTCGCCGGAAAGAACGACAGAATCGCCTCGTTGGCAGCCGAGCGGGGGCTTTTTTTCGCGGCCTCCTCGACACTGGAAAACGGCGGTAATTCGATGCGAACCTGGGTCTGCGTCCAGGCGCCCATGGACGAGCTGACGACCGACCCGACCAGGATCGCGAGCATCGCGAGGGCGAACAGAATCGCCACGATCCCGTACAGCTTCAAACGGGTCTGCGCGGCCTTGCGCCGTTTCAAGCTCGACCGAACCAGTTGCTGTGTGCGGGAAGTCTCGCCGCCTGAAGACACGGTCTCAGTCATATTGTTCCCGGAAGTGCTTGACGACCTGCAGCGCGATGAGATTCAGGCCGAGCGTCGCGATAAACAGCGTCAGACCGAGACCGAACGCGGCGAGTGTCTTGGGGCTGTCGAATTCCGTGTCGCCGGTGAGCAGCGAGACAATCTGAACAGTGACCGTCGTCACGCCCTCCAGCGGGTTGGCCGTCAGATTGGCGGTCAGGCCCGCGGCCATCACCACGATCATCGTCTCGCCGATCGCCCGGCTCGATGCCAGGAGAACACCGCCGACGATGCCCGGAAGGGCCGCCGGCAGCACGACGCGCATCACGGTTTCGGCCTTGTTCGCGCCGAGGCCGAACGACCCGTCCCGCAGCGACTGCGGCACCGAATTCAGCGCATCGTCGGAGAGCGAGGAGATAAACGGAATCAGCATCACGCCCATCACCAGGCCGGGCACGATTGCCGCCGTCGGCGAGACGGAGACACCGACCACCTCGCCGGCCCCTCGGATCGCCGGAGACACGACCAGGACAGCGAAGAAACCGTAGACGATGGTCGGGATCCCGGCCAGGACCTCGATGAGCGGCTTGACCAGGCCGCGAACCGCCCTCGGCGCGAATTCGGACATGTAGATCGCCGCGAATAGCCCGACGGGCAAAGCGACGATCATCGCGGTCGTGGCGATGACGAAGGTTCCCACGAAGATCGGCACGGCGCCGAATGCACCGGTGCTGCCGACCTGATCGGCACGAATGGCGATCTGCGGGTCCCATTTCGTTCCGAAGAAGAACTCGATCGGCGAGACCACCGCGAAGAACCGGAACCCCTCGAACACCAGTGAGAAGAAAATTCCCGCCGTGGCCAGAATCGACACTGTGGCGCAGCCGATCAGCAGCCATTTCAGGATCCGTTCGGCATTGTTACGCGCCTGGAACCGCACCCGGACCCGCGCCAGCACCCAGGCAATAGCGCCGGCACCGATGAGCAGGAGGAGCCCCGCCAAAATCCACCGCGACAGGGTGGCAGCGCTTTTGAAGCGCTCCGCGGCGGCCAGAACCGCAGCACTCGGCTCGCCGAAGGTAATACCCACAGCGGCCTGCCGGACCTCGCCGACAATGAGGCTGAGCCGCGATGGGTTCAGGCCGTCCGTCACTGACGATGGCAGCAGCGTGCGGATATAGGCATTGAGCACGGCCGGCTCGAGCAACAGCCAGGAGACGATCAGCGCGAGACCTGGCACCAACACCAGCAGCACCGCCAGATAGCCGTGATATTTCGGAAGCGAGTGGAGTCGCGCTTCGCTCGCCGCGCCCGAACGACGCGCCTTGCGGCTGGCGAGAATGAAGCCGGCGATGCTCAACAGCACCGGAATGGCGAAGATGATGCTCAGCGACACGGCCAGGGCTCCGTTGGGTCCCCGCCGACCCGGAAAGGCCGGCGGGATTTTTTCAAGGCGTAGGCTAGCGAACGCCGGGTGTCAGCCCTGAGGCGCTTCCATCGACACGCCGTTCACAGCCTTGTCCTCGACTTCCTTCAGTTTCTCATCCTTCAGCGGAACGAGGCCGCGGTCCAGCAGATAGCCATCCTGCCCCATCGCGTTTTCGCTGACATATTCCGCGACGAACTCGTTGAGGCCGGGAATCGCCTGACGATGTGCATTCTTGATATAGACAAACAGCGGACGGGATACTGGATACTCGCCGGATTCAACGGTCGTCTCCGACGGCGTGACGCCACCGATCTCCGCCCCCTTCAGCTTGTCCTGATTTTCGTACAGGAAGGAATAGCCGAAGATGCCGAAGGCGCTCGAGTCGGACTCCAGACGCTGGACGATGAGGTTGTCATTCTCGCCGGCTTCGACGAACGCGCCGTCGGTGCGCATGCGCTGGCAGACTTCGGCCTTGCGGCCGTCTTCGAGAGCTTCGACTTCGGCAAGCTCGCTGCAGCCTTCTTCCATGACGAGTTCAACCCAGGCGTCGCGGGTACCGGACGTCGGCGGCGGACCGTAAACCAGGATCGGCTCGGCCGGCAGAGAGGCATCGATCTCATTCCAGCTCTTGTACGGATTGGCCTTGATCTCGCCATCGACCGGCACTTCGGCGGCAAGCGCCTTGTAGAGCTGCTCTTTGGTGACCGACAGATCCGGGCCGTTCTGCGACGACGCGAGCGAAAGAGCGTCATAGCCGAGCAACACCTCGGTGATGTCGGTCACGCCGTTCTTCTGGCACAACTCCCACTCGGACGGCTTCATGGCACGCGACGCGCCGGTGATGTCCGGGGTCTGGGCGCCAACGCCTTCGCAGAAGATTTTCATGCCGCCGCCGGTACCGGTGGATTCGACAACCGGTGAGGAAAACTCCGACTGGTTCGCGAACTGTTCCGCGACGGCCTGGGTATAGGGAAAAACAGTCGAAGAGCCGACGATCTGGATCTGATCACGGCTCTGCGCGCCGGCCTGGCCGGTCAAAGCGATTGCGGTGCCGAGCGCGAGGCCGGCGATGAGCTTGTTGTTCACGGGAAGATCTCCTTGAGGAGTTTCGTTGAGAACCGAGCACTGAATTGCCACCCTGCTTGGCGGCTACGGTTCGCCGTCACCTCTATCGACGTCGCACGAACTCTATATGACACCTTAGCTTCATTTTCATGACACCATAACACATTGATTATTATTGTATTTTCAGATTAAACTCATTTTCGTCTCGGATCGGGAAAGCGCGCCGTGAAGACCGACCCCTCACCGATACGCGAGACGACCAGAAGCCGACTGCGATGGCGCAGGAGGATATTGCGGACGATCGACAGGCCAAGACCGGTGCCGTGCTTGGCGCGCGAGCTGCCCACATCCACCCGGTAGAAACGCTCGGTGAGCCGCGGTACGTGCTCGGCCGAAATGCCGGGACCGAAATCGCGAACCGAAGCGTCGATCACCGGCTCGCCCCGTTCGCCGGTTCGGGACAGCTCCATTTCAACGCGCTTTCCACTCTCACCGTATTTGCAGGCGTTCTCGACGAGGTTCGAGAACACCTGGATCAGTTCGTCCTCGTCGCCGGCAACGACGAAGGCGCCCTCGGGAACGGAAAAATCGATCGTCATGCCAAGTTCCGCAGCGAGCGGGATCAAGTGCGATCGGACCTTGTTCAAGACCGCCACCAGATCGGCGGTCGCGGCGATGGGCACATGCCGTTTCATCTCGATTCGTGACAGCGACAAAAGATCGTCGATCAATCGCGACATCCGCGCGGCCTGCTCGCGCATGATCTGCAGAAAACGCTCGCGCGCGGCGGCGTCGTTGCGGGCGGGGCCCTGCAGCGTCTCGATGAACCCCGTCAGCGACGCCAGCGGCGTGCGCAGCTCATGACTCGCATTGGCGACGAAGTCCGTCCGCATGCGCTCGATCTGCAATTCCGCCGTCCGGTCGCGGAACAGAATCAGGAAGAAATGCGCCCGCTCGCCCTGATGCGGCGGTATCGCCACGATCTCGGCTTGCCAGGTTCGCTCGGGCCGCCGCTCCTCGAGCATGGCACGGGCTGGCTGGAGACTCGCGATGGCGCCCTCGATAGTGCCCAGCAATTCCGGCGAGCGGAAGCGAAGCGAAATCGGGTCCCCGAGCGCCATATTGCCGAAGGCGACCAGCGAGGCCGGGTTCCGGTAGCGCAGCAGCATCGCACGGTCGACGATGAAGCCCGGCTCCTGAAGCGCCTCGACCACCGCTTTCATGCCCCGCGCCGGCCAAATCACCTCCTGGCGATCCTCGGCGAGCGTTCGGTCTCGCGCCGCGCCGCGTCCATGCGGCCAATGCATGACGAGCATGAGCAGAACGAACACGAGCAGCGCGCCGACCGCGGCCTCGGGAACCCACCAGGCGAGAGCGCCAAGCGCCACGGCCGCGGCAAGGCTCGTGCGTCTGGCACGGCCGGTTCTACTTACGCCAGTGGCGACGGGGCTGAGTTCATCCTCCGGTCGTCCGGTCAAAGCCATCGGTCTGCCTTTGCCGGGAAGTTTGCGAATCGCAAGGAAAACCGCATGGAGCGAGCCTACGACGGTTCCGTCAGATTTACATGACGAGGTGGCGGATTGCGTCGCCGCGCCCCGGCTGCTGCACCCATCCCCTCATTCGACCGGCCGGAGGCGAAACCCGTAAACATTGAGGTCGCGCGCGTTTCCGCCGACGCCCGGACCGATCGCAAGCTGCGCCGTTCCATCGACACCTGCCGGCACATCCATGTCGAACACGAAGACTTCCTCCCCGATCGTCGTCGAAAACCGCTGCCGGCCACAAACCGTTTTGCCGGCGAACAGGCACCGGATGGTGAACTCGCGAGGCGTATCGTCCGGCGAGCCGACGGTCAGTTCGCCGCGTGCCTTCTGGCCGGCCAATCGTGCAACGATACCGGGTCCGATCAGCAGCGCGATTTCGGCCTCCTCCGTATCGGCCGGCCCCTCGATCTGGACGGCGGCACGTCCGCCGGCGCCGTCGATCGCTTTTACCCGGCCACCGGTTTCGGCCGACACCCGGTCGATTTGTCCGCCGGCGAAAACCTCGATCCAGTTTTCCTGAGAGGCACCATCCACGGGCCCCTCCGTCTGTCCGACACGGACACGCCGTCCAGTGGTTTCCTGGTTCGGCTCGACAGCCGACGGGTCTGATGACGTGGGGGTCAGTGCAAACCAAGCGGCCACGGCAACGAGCAGCAAAATCACGAGGGCGATCGCCGAAATGGCGAGACGCCGGGGCGTCCATCGCGCCGGCCGGGCGCGGCGGCCACCCGGCGACCAAGCGTTGTCGGCCCGCGCGATCCGGTCTTCCTCCCGGTCGGCGAAAACCGGCGCCGTGTCGATCCCGCGTTCCCGCGTCAGCCGCGCGTCGGCGGCCGCGGTCGCAGGCTGTACGGACGCGTCGAACCCGCCGGGGGATGCCTCGCCGGCAAAAGGGGCCTCGCCGTCCCCGGACGTGGCGCCCACGACATCGGTCGGGATTTCCTCTCCGCCTTGCGAGTCTCGATATGCCACCGGAGGATAGTCGGTTTCGATCGCCTCGATCGCCGTCATCAACTCGATGCGCTGGCGATCCGTCGCTGCCTCGCTCCGATTCTTGTCGGCCACCACGCGGAGCATCGCGCGCTCGGCCGCCTCATAGACCTTGACGCGGAATTCCGGATCGGCCGCGTTGCCCTTTTCCAGAGCGCGTCTGACACCCCGTTCGATCGCGCTGATCACGATTTTCCACCCCTGTCGGTAAGAAAAGCCGCGCCCCATTCGATATAGCAAAAGAGGCACGCACGGCTTGTACCGGGGGGCGTGGCGGCATTCAATCCCGTATCTGCCGTGCCCAACCGCTGCTGGGGTGGCAGCTTATGAAGCTAAAGCCACTTCGCGGCGGAGAACTTCTCGAACGAACGAGTCAAAAATGTCCTCAGAGCATGCGCGCGAGTATCCCAACCGCATCGCCGATCACGGGGTGATTGGAGACATGCGAACGCTGGCGCTGGTCGCCATGGACGGAACCATCGACCTTTTCTGCCATCCGAACATCGACTCGCCGACGCTGTTTGCCGGCCTCCTGGACCCGAAGAACGGCGGGTTCTTCCGGCTCACGGCGCAGGGAGGCACCGAAGAGCGCAAGCACCGGCAGATGTATCTGCCGGACACCAACATTTTGATCACGCGGTTTCTCGACAATGACGGCATCGGCGAAGTCTGCGATTTCATGCCGGTCGACGGCTCCGGCCGCATCGTGCGCCGCGCCAAGGCCATTATGGGCGCGGTCACCTTCGAGCTGACAATCGCGCCTCGGCCCGACTACGGTCGGCGCGCGCCTGTCATCCAGCCGATCGAAGGCGGCTTCACCGTCGGGTGGGAGGGGGCGAATGACATTGTCTATTTCTATACGAAAATTCCCCTCGAGATCGACGGCGACACCGTTCACGGTACCATTCAATTGGCCGAGGACGAGACCTGTCACGTGGTCTTCTGTCCCGGCCGCCAGGATCGGCCGACGGTCGACGACGGCTACGTCGCCGAGGTCTCCTCCCGAACCCGGGATTACTGGCACGAATGGGTCGAGAGAGGCACCTATCCGACCTATTGGCGTGATCTCGTTGTGCGATCGGCGCTGACGCTCAAGCTTCTGACCTCATCCGAATACGGCTCGATCGCCGCCGCCGGGACCTTCGGCCTGCCCGAGGTGATCGGCGGCGAGCGTAATTGGGACTATCGCTTCACCTGGGTGCGCGATGCCGCCTTCACCCTCTACAGCCTGTCACGTCTCGGCTATTACGACGAAGCCGAGGCATTCGTCCATTTCCTCATGGTTCGGGCCGTGGAAACCGGCGAATCGGGCCTGCAGATCATGTACGGCATGGACGGGTCGGAGCAGCTGCCGGAATCCAATCTCGATCATTTCGAAGGGTATTTCGGTTCTCAGCCCGTGCGGATCGGCAACGAAGCCTACAGCCAGCGCCAGATGGATATCTACGGCGAGTTCATGGACGCGGTCTATATCGCATCCAAGGCCCGCGGAAAGCCCGCCTATTCCGTCTGGAAGAAGCTGTCCGGCATTCTCGACTGGCTCTGCGACAATTGGCACCTGCCCGACAAGGGCATCTGGGAGAGCCGGGGCGAACCGCGGGAGTATCTGTCATCGCGGCTGATGTGCTGGGTGGCGCTCGATCGCGGCCTCCGTATCGCCAACGACCAGTCGATGCCCGCCGACATAGTTCGCTGGCGCGGCCAGCGCGACCTGATACAGCAGTCCATTCTCGAGGAATTCTGGGATCCGGACATCGGTGCCTTTACCCAGTTCAAAGGCAGCAAGGGGCTCGACGCCGTCGTATTGCTCATGCCGCTGGTCAAGTTCATCAACCCGCGCGACCCGATGTGGACGTCGACCCTGAAGGCGGTCAAACGCCATCTCGTCCACGACTGCCTGGTCAAGCGTTACATCAACACCGAAGAGAACCACGACGGCCTCGATGGGGAAGAGGGCGCCTTTACCATCTGCTCGTTCTGGTACGTCGAGGCATTGGCGCGGACCGGATACGTCGCCGAGGCACGGTTGCTGTTCGAAAAGCTCCACACCTACGCGAACCATCTCGGGCTCTACTCGGAGGAGTTGTCGTCGGCAGGCGACCATTTGGGCAACTTCCCGCAAGGCCTGACACATCTTTCGCTGATCTCCGCAGCCATTTGGCTTGATCGCGCGTTGAACGGTGACAGACAAGATCCGAACCATTCCGAGTTCCAGATGCTGGAGGATCCCGATGGCATCTTCTGACCTGCACAGCCTTGCCGGACAGACCGCAATCGTCACCGGCTCCTCGTCGGGTATCGGCGAGGCCACCGCCCGGGAACTGGCGCGGGCAGGTGCCGACGTTGTCATTAATTTTCACGGCTCTGAACGGGATGCCGACACCGTTGTCGCAGACGTCCGCGCACTCGGGCGGCGCGCCATCAAGATCGCGGCGGACGTCTCCAAGGAGGCCGATGTCATCGCCATGTTCGACGAAGCAGAAACCGAGCTCGGGCCGATCGACATCGTCGTGTCCAACGCCGGCGTGCAAAAGGACGCTCCCCTGACCGAGATGAGTCTCGACGACTGGAACATGGTGATCGGAGTTAATCTGACCGGCGCTTTCCTGGTCGGGCGGGAAGCGGTGCGGCGGTTCCGCCAGAAGGGACCGCGCGAAGGCGTTAGCCCGGCGCTCGGCAAGCTCGTCTTCGACTCCTCCGTTCACCAGTTGATCCCTTGGGCCTTTCACGTCAATTACGCCGCCTCCAAAGGCGGCGTCGACATGCTCATGCGCTCGATCGCCCAGGAGGTCGCGGCCGAGAAGATCCGGGTGAATTCGATCGCGCCCGGCGCCATCGCAACGGCCATCAACGCTGAGGAGCGCGAAAACAACCGTGACGCGATGCTCAAGCTCATTCCCTACGGCCGAATTGGCGAGCCGGCCGATGTCGGCCGCACCGTTGCCTGGATGGTATCCGACGCGGCCGATTACCTGACCGGTCAAACCATCTTCCTCGACGGCGGCATGACGCTGTATCCCGGATTCAAGGGCAACGGCTGAACGCTCCGCCCTGCCCTTTCCTTTCGCATCTGCTATGGAGGCGCGTTCAATCGCGACGTTTCGCACGGCTCGCGACCGACGCAGCAAAAGGAGAAGCGCCATGGCCCTGAACGGCAAGGTTGCGATCGTCACCGGCGGCGCCAAGGGAATCGGCTACGCGATTTCGCATCGCTTTCTCGAGGACGGCGCCAAAGTAGTGATCGCCGACGTCGACGAAAAGGCCGGCACCGCCGCCGCGGCCGAACTCGGCGAACTCGGCGAGGTCCGGTCGATCGTCTGCAACGTCGCCGACCGGCTGCATGTCCACAACCTCCTCGCCGCAGCGCTCGACCAGTTCGGCGACGTCGATATCCTCGTCAACAATGCCGGTATCGTCCACAAGGCGGACTTCCTCGACCTCGACGAAGAGGCGTTCGACCGCGTGCTGAACATCAATCTGAAGGGATCCTTCCTTTGCGGCCAGGCGGTTGCCCGTCATCTGGTGGAAAAGGTCAAGGCTGGCGGCGCCCCCGGCGCGATCGTCAACATGTCGTCGGTCAACGCCGTCTTCGCGATCGCCGACCAGGTCGGCTATTCGGTCTCGAAGGGCGGCGTCAACCAGCTGACCAAGGTCATGGCGCTGTCGCTGGCGCCGCACGGCATTCGCGTCAACGCCATCGGTCCCGGGTCGATCATGACCGACATGTTGCGCGCTGTCGCCGAGGACAAGGAAGCCTCGCGGCGCATCCTGTCGCGCACGCCGCTGGGCCGGATCGGCCAGCCGGAGGAGATCGCAGCGATCGCTGCCTTCCTGGCGTCCGACGACGCCAGCTATATCACCGGCCAGACGATCTATGCCGATGGCGGCCGTCTTGGCCTCAACTATACGGTGAATGTCGCGGAGGACGACTGATCGCCTCGATCGTCCCCGGATGAAGCGACGGCGCCGGATTGCTCCGACGCCGCGTCATTCTTCCGATCGGTCTGGCGGCCTGCGTCAGCCCTGCTCCTCGCCGTCCTCGGGCTCGCTGCTGCGCATCGAGGTGAGCTTGGCGAACACCGCGGCCGCATCCAGTTCCTCGTCCTCGGCAGCGGCTTCGCCGCGCCCCCAATTCTGCGTCTGCGACGCCGACAGAAGCCGCTCTTCCTCCGCCAGTTCTTCCGGCCGCACGATACCGCGAGACGCCTTTTCCACTTCCAGGTCGAGATTGATCTGCGTGCACAGACCAAGCGTCACCGGATCCATCGGTTGGAGATTGGCGGAATTCCAATGGCTCCGATCGCGAATCTGCTGGATGGTGTTCTTGGTCGTGCCGACCAGGCGTGAAATCTGCGGATCCTTCAGCTCGGGATGGTTGCGCACCAGCCAGAGAATCGCGTTCGGCCGGTCCTGGCGCTTGGAAACCGGCGTATAGCGCGGCGCCTTGCGCTTGGCTTCCGGCACACGCACCTTGGGCGGCGCCAGCTTCAGCTTGCGATTGGGGTCCTTCTCCGCCGCCTCGATCTCGTCGCGCGATAGCTGCCCGGTCATAACGGGGTCCAGCCCCTTGATGCCCTGCGCCGATTCGCCATCCGCGATCGCTTTGACCTCCAAATGATGCAGCGTGCAGAAATCCGCGATCTGTTCGAAGGACAGCGAGGTGTTGTCGACAAGCCAGACGGCCGTCGCTTTCGGCATCAATAATTGCTGTGCCATGAATACAATCCTCCTTAGTGCCTGCCCCGGGAGGCAAGCCGTGGATGTTCAACCACATGTCCGGGAATTCGGCCGCCCTTATAGGCGCGTCGCCGCGGCGACGCAAGGAAATCGAAACGAATTATCAGGATCGGAGGATCGGTGCGGCGGGGGCGGCGGCAACGTCCGCTCGCGCGGCCGAGTACCACGCTGCGGTTGCACCGCAAGCGAGCACGCTGGGCGACGACGCCGAGTACCCAGAGCAGATTTGCGGCCAGCCGCGCCTGACGGACACGGCGGCGCTCCCTTCGGCCGATCCGCAACCGCGGAGCCTTTCACGGCACGCGAAAGGACGGCGGTCGCCTCAGATCGAGACGAACGCCGACAGTGTCACTTGATGGTGATCGTACCGAACATGCCGGCTTCCTTGTGCCCGGGAAGCGCACAATCCACCGGGATATCTTCGCCGGTTTGAACCGGTACGATGAACCATTCGACCTCGCGGTTTGGCCCGACTTCGATCTCCGTCACAGGACCCTTTATTTCGGCGACCAACTCTCCGGCCGGGTCCGTGATCTCCACCTTACGCGTGAAAATCTTCTCGATGAATTCATGGCCTTCGAACTCGTGCTTCACGTCGTCGACGTTTTTCAGCACGATCTTGTAGGCCTTGCCGGTTTTCCAACTCGATGTTGTCCGGCTTGAAATACATCTTGTCACCGGATGTGCCCATTTCGATGACGATTTCCGATGGGTCCGCCCGGCTGAGGTCTCCGGCGGCCTGCGCGGCCGACGACAACAACAACGCGGCGACCGGAAGCAGGATTGCAATCCGTTTCATCTGATGATCTCCTTCGAATAACTTCACCTCTTGAACGCTACGTCAAACGGCGCTCGCGGCTATTGACCCAAATCAACGGTGGTTCGGTTTATCCGGCATCCGCATTCTGCCCTAGGGGAATCGGGGGCATTGTGGGCCGCGTGCGCGCGCCCGCGGCTATACGATCGCGGCGCGGTTTAGGCGCCGACCTCGATCGGCAACCCCGCAGCTTTCCATTCGGGATAGCCGTCTTCCAGGCGGCGGGCTAGAAGCCCGTGCGAACGCAACGCGGCAACTGCCTCGAAGGAAAAGACGCACCAGGGACCGCGGCAATAGGCGACGATTTCATGGCTCGGATCGAGTTCGCCAAGCCGCGCCTTCAGCTCGCCGGGAGGGACGTTGATCGCGCCCGGCAGATGGCCGGAGGCGAACTCGTCCGCCGGGCGGACATCCAGGACAGTGACCCGGCCGTCGCTTGCGCGGGCCACCAACTCCTCTCGCGTCACGGGCTCGAGCGTGTCTCGCGCGTCGAAATACGATCGCTGGATCTTTGCGACCTCGTCGAGGGTTCGCGTTCCCAGCCGCGACAGCGCCGCCATCAGATCGAGCACCGCATCGTCGGCGAGACGGTAGCGCACGAATTTGCCGTCCCGCCGCGCCGCGACTAGGCCGGCGCGCTTCATCTGCTGGAGATGATGCGAGACATTGGCAAGCGGTAGCCTCACCCGCGCTGCCAGCCCTTCCACGCTTCGCTCGCCCTGCGCCAGATGCTCCAGCATCTCCAGACGATGAGACGAGCCGAGCGCCTTCGCCACCACCGCGAACTCTGCGTAGAGGGCCTGCTTTGGGCCGATTGACATCACTGCCACGCTCTCACTATATCATTCAAAGATTCGTTTGAATGTAATGCGAAGCGGATTGTATAACAAGCCACTCACGCAAAGGATGGCCGCATGACCGAGACCCTTCTGGCAAACGAACCGATCATCCGCACGTCCATCTTCCTCGCCATCCTGCTCGCCATGGCGCTCTGGGAAGTTGCCGCGCCGCGGCGGCGGCGGGAAATCCCGCGCCTCCTGCGCTGGACCAACAATCTCGGCGTCGTCGTCATCGACACGCTCCTGGTCCGCCTCACCTTCCCGATCGTCGCGGTCGGCCTCGCGCTTCTCGCCGAGGAGCGCGGCTGGGGTCTGTTCAACGTCTTCGGTGTGCCGGCCTGGATCGCGGTGATCGTGGCGATACTGGCGCTCGATCTGGCGATCTATTTGCAGCACGTCATGTTCCACGCCGTGCCCGCCCTGTGGCGGTTGCACCGGATGCATCACGCCGATCTGGAATTCGACGTGACCACCGGCTTGCGCTTCCACCCGGTCGAAATCCTTCTGTCGATGGGGATCAAGCTGGCGGTCGTCGCCGCGCTCGGGCCGCCGGCGGTGGCGGTGCTGATCTTCGAGGTGCTCTTGAACGGAACCGCCATGTTCAATCACAGCAACATCCGCATCCCGCTGGCCGTCGACCGGGTGCTGCGATTGTTCGTCGTCACTCCGGACATGCACCGGGTCCACCATTCGATCCATCCGAGCGAGACCAACAGCAATTTCGGTTTCAACATGCCGTGGTGGGATCGGTTGCTCGGCACCTACCGGGCGCAGCCGCGGGACGGCCACGAGGCCATGACCATCGGCATCGAGCAGTTTCGCACGCGTCGCGATCTCTGGCTCGACCGGATGCTGATCCAGCCGGTGAAGGGACCGGCAAGCGGCTACGCAATCAATCGGGCACGTGGGGAAAGAGCCGAGGACGGCCCACGCGCGGATTGACCGTGCTCGGGTCGATCCTCGCAGGGCCTATCGAGCGGCCGCCGACACGCTTATCTCCCGGCACAGGCCAACCCCATCAGAGGAACAATGCATGAGTGAGACCACAGGTCATCGCGGCGACAGACCGTGGTCCCGAACCGCGCTCACCGGATTGGTGCTCGGTCTGGGCGCGATCGCCGGGATCGTGCTCTCGGGCATCGGCTACCGGTATGACTGGTGGCAGGTCACGACCGCGTTGAACATCTCGACCTATGCGGCCTATACGGCGGCGCTCGGCCTCGCGCTCTCGGTCATCGGCCTCGCGCGATTGCGGCCCGGCGGCGGGCGGCGCGGCTTTCTGGTGGGGCTTCTCGGTCTCGCGGCCTCCTTGCCGGTCGTCGCGATGGCGGCAAAGTGGGAATACGCCACCCGGGCCTATCCGCCGATCAACGACGTCAGCACCGATATCGAGGACCCGCCGGTCTTCTGGGACATGCCCAAGCCGACCGACTATCCGGGCGGAGAGGTCGCCGAGTTGCAGCGCGAGGCCTACCCCGATCTGGCGCCCCTGGCGCTGACGATCGCGCCCGACCAGGCCTTTGCCCTGGCTCGCGAGCTCGTCGACGACGAAGGCTGGGAAATCGTCGCGGAAGAGCCCGAGGATGGTCGGATCGAAGCCGTCGCCAGCAGTTTTCTCTACGACTTCAAGGACGAGGTCATCATCCGCGTCACCCCGTCGGACGGCGGCGCGATCATCGACGTCCGCTCGCGTTCGCGCACTGGGCGCCTCGATCGCGGAGTGAACGCGAAACGGATACGCGCGGTCCTTGCCGAACTGAAAGAGCGATCCGGCGATGTCCGGCCTTGAGCCCACGCCGCGCCGGACGATGGCGCGGCACCTTCCCGGACCAGGAGATGGTCAAGCGGAGTGAACCGACATGCAACATCTTCTCATCCTGAACGACCCGCCCTATGGCACCGAACGCAGCTTCAACGGGCTGCGCATGGCCCATGCGCTGGCCAAGCACGACCCGGAGGGCACCGTGACGGTGTTCCTGATGGCCGACGCGGTCGTCTGCGCGAAGAGGGGGCAGAAGACGCCCGACGGCTATTACAACATGGAGCGCATGCTCCGCCGGGTTCTGAGCGCGAACGGACGGGTGCTGCTCTGCGGCACCTGCATGGATGCCCGCGGCCTGTCCGACGGTGACGTGATCGACGGCTCGACGCGTAGCACGATGAACGAATTGGCCCAGGCCACGCTGGCCGCCGACAAGGTCCTGGTGTTCTAAGGCCCCCTGGCGGGGATTACGCGGCTTTGTTGGCCCTGAGCACCATGCCGAACAGATCGCGCGGGTCGTCCGGGTCGGCGATCATGTCGAGCCGGTCGAAGAACGCCGTCGACGCCACCTTCTCGCGCACATAACGCAGCGCCGAAAAATCTTCGATCGCGAAGCCGACGGAATCGAACAGTGTCGTCTGACGCGAATTCCGACGGCCGACGGCGTTCCCGGCGATCACCGTCCACAGTTCCGTCACCGGATGATCGGCCGGGAGCTGCTGGATTTCCCCCTCGACCCGGGTCTGCGGCGGATACTCGACGAAAATATCCGAGCGCAGCAGGATGTTCTTGTGCAGCTCCGTCTTGCCGGGACAGTCGCCCCCGACAGCGTTGATGTGGATACCGGACCCGACCATGTTGTCGGTCAGGATGGTCGCGTATTGCTTGTCCGCGGTCACGGTCGTGATGATCTGGGCGCCTTCGACGGCGGCTTCCGCGCTGGCGCAGCCGACAATCTCGAAGCCCTTGCCCGCAAGGTTGCGCAGGCATTTCTCGGTCGCCGCCGGGTCGATGTCGAAGAGCCGCAGCTTCTTGATCCCGAGCAGCGCCTTGAAGGCCATCGCCTGGAACTCCGACTGCGCCCCGTTGCCGATGATCGCCATGCACTCGGCCCCCTTGGGGACCAGATACTTTGCGGCCATGGCTGACGTCGCGGCCGTCCTCAGCGCCGTCAGGATCGTCATTTCGGACAACAGCACCGGATAGCCGTTGTCGACCCGCGACAGCACCCCAAACCCCGTGACGGTCTGCAGGCCTTCCTTGAAGTTCTTCGGATGCCCGTTGACGTATTTGAAGCCGTAGACCTCGCCGTCGCTCGTCGGCATCAACTCGATCACCCCCTCGGCGGAATGGGAGGCGATGCGCGGCGTCTTGTCGAATAGATCCCAGCGCCGGAAATCCGCTTCGATAAAGCCTGCCAGCTCCTGAAGGAAGGTCTCCACGCCGACGCTGAGGACGAGCTTCATCATGTTGTCGACGCTGACGAAGGGGACGATGTTGACGTTCTTCGGCGGTTTGGCGGTCATGGTCAGTAGCTCCTGGTGCGGCGGTCGAGGACCTGCCGGCCGAACAGGCTGGCGACGAGGTCGACGATCAGTTTCGCGGTGCGGCCGCGTTCATCGAGAAATGGGTTGAGTTCGACGATATCAAGCGATGAGACCAGGCCGCTGTCGTGCAGCATTTCCATCACCAGATGGGCCTCGCGAAAGGTGGCGCCGCCGGGAACGGTCGTGCCGACGGCCGGCGCGATCTCGGGATCGAGAAAATCCACATCGAAACTGACATGCAGGCGGCCGTCCGCCGCGCGCACCCGCTCCAGAAAGGCCCGCAGCGGCGCCGCGATACCGAATTCGTCGATCGCCCGCATGTCATGCACCGTAATGCCGGACTCGACGATGCGGGCGCGCTCGGCCGGATCGACCGAGCGAATGCCCATCATGCAGATGTTGTCCGGTCGGATCGGCTCGTCGAGGGCCGGAACCGCACCCTCAAACCCCGGCGCTCCCGTGACATAGGCGACCGGCGTTCCGTGCAGATTGCCGCTCCTAGTGCTGTCGAGCGTGTGCAGGTCCGGATGCGCGTCAAGCCAGAGCACGAATGGCTCGCGGCTCTCCTGCCTGGCCCGCCGGGCGATTGCCGGCAGGGTTCCGGCGGCAATCGAATGATCACCGCCCATGAAGATCGGGACATGGTCGCTGTCGAGCGATTGGCGGCAGACATCGCCGAGCATGGCGATCAGAGCGGCGTAGCTCGCCAGATCGTGAACCGTTGCGTTGGCATGAGATTTCGATTCGCCGGCGACAGCATGAAAATTGCCCAGATCCTCCACCCGGTGCCCCAACTCGGAAAGGGCCCCGACGATGCCGGCGGTCCGCAAGGCATCCGGCCCCATCAGGCAACCGGCATAGGCACCGCCGGTGTCGGCCGGGGCGCCGATCAGGGCGATGGAGCGCTGAGATGTCATCTGGGTCGCAATCCGAAAGAATTCAGTCCGGATATTCGATCTGGATCGGATGGCGGCGACAATGCTAAAAACTGATCAAAATGGGCAGGAAACTTCGCAAAATGGCAAGCAAAACTTCCGAAATGGACGACGTCGATCGTCGGCTCGTCGGCGCTTTGCGCCGGAATGCCCGCATGGCGATTTCGGATCTGGCGGCGGAGCTCGGCGTCTCCCGCGCCACGATCCGCTCCCGCATGGAGCGACTTGTCGCGAGCGGCGAAATCCTCGGTTTCACAGTGGTGCTGAAGGGCGATGCGTCGGAAAGGCCGGTTCGCGGGATCACGCTCATCGAGATCGAAGGCAAGGGAAACGAGCGAATCGTATCTCGTCTGAGGGGCTTTCCCGAAATCCAGACCATCCATTCGACCAACGGGCGCTGGGACCTGATCGTCGAATTCGGCACCGAAACCTTGGCCGATCTCGATGAGGTGTTGAAACGCCTGCGCCTGATCGACGGCATCGTCGCCAGCGAGACCAGCCTTTATCTCGCCACCCAGCGCAGCAGCAAGGCAAGCGCCTTGGCGCCCAGATCACAGACCTGACAGGCGCTGCGGGACCGGAGCGCCGCGGATCGCGGCGCCCCGATTATTCACGAGATATCAGCCTTTCGAATGCCGCGTCGTCAGGATGATCTTGCCGACATGATCCTCGTCCATGTGCTCGTGCGCCTTGGCCGCGTCGACGAGCGGATAGAGCGTGTCGATCAGCGGCTTCACCTTGCCATCGGCGAAAAGCGGACCGACCTTCTCCTCGATCTCCCGCGCGATGGCGGCTTTGAATTCGACCGAGCGGTTGCGCAGGGTCGAACCGGTCAGCGTCAGCCGCTTGCGCATGACCAGATTGAGATCGATCTGAACCTCCGGCCCTTTGAGGAACGCGATCTGGACGATGCGGCCGTCCTCGGCCGCGACGGCGAGATTGCGGTTGGTGTAATCCCCGCCGACCATGTCGAGCGTGAGATCGACGCCGCGCCCGCCGGTCGCCTCGCGCAATACCTCGACGAAATCGTCGCTGCGATAGTTGACGCATCGCTCGGCACCGAGCCGTTCGGCGGCTCGGCATTTGTCGTCGCTGCCCGCCGTCGCGAAGACCGTGGCGCCGAACGCCTTGGCGAGTTGGATCGCCGTAGTGCCGATGCCGGACGTACCGCCATGAACCAGGAAGCTCTCGCCCGCCTTCAGGCCGCCGCGCTGAAACACGTTATGCCAGACGGTGAAAAAGGTTTCCGGAACGCCCGCGGCCTCCTCGATCGACAGGGCGCTCGGCGCCGCGATGGCGTTGGTTTCGGCAACGGTTGCGTATTCGGCGTAGCCGCCGCCAGGGACGAGCGCCATGACCCGGTCGCCCAACCCGTGCCGGCCGGCTCCCTCCCCGAGCGCGACCACCGTGCCGGCCACCTCCAATCCCGGCCAGTCCGGCGCGCCCGGCGGCGGCGGATAGGCGCCCTGGCGCTGCAAGACGTCGGGTCGGTTGACCCCGGCGGCCTCGACGGCGATCAGGATCTCGGCCGGTCCCGGCGTCGGGACGGGGCGCTGTCCGGCCTTCAACACCTCGGGGCCACCAAACCCATCGAGGAGAACCGCTGTCATTTCTTGGGGAATCGTCATGAGTCTTGATGTCTCCATGTGTCGGGTTCAGGTGCAAAGGTAGAGAAAATCTTGCGAGGGCGGGCGCGGATTAATCTTCAGGTAAGGTTTCCAGTGTTTAACTAATCCCGGTCCAGATTGATGCATTGGCAGCTTGATGGATAGACGAAGCGGCTTCCCGCCTCGTTTGACGCCTCCCTGTTGTAAACTCCTGAGAGCCGCTCGCTGCGGCTCTTTTTTTTGCCGGCGATTCACCCGTTAACCGGAATTAACAATTGTGCGGGAGTTCGCTTGCAAACCGGCCGCTCTCGCCGCACCCTTTGACGACGCAGGATGCCTTCGGTATCGCGGCCTGCCGAGAGATCAATTTTACACTTGGGGGACCGTCGCAGCCGATGACGATTCAGATGACTGGTTCGAAAGACGACGACCACACCATTCGGCTGGCTGAGCACCTCGCCTTCTCGCGATCCTTCCAGCCGCTGTTCAACGAAGGCATGACGCTCGTCGACGAGACGGCGGTCTATCTCGACAGCGACGGGCGGACCGACGCCAAGGCGCTGTCCCGACTTGCGGCAACGCTGTATGCGGCCGAGTCCATGCGCCTGACCACGCGGCTGATGCAAGTGGCTTCCTGGCTGCTGCTCCAGCGCGCGGCGAACCAGGGCGACATGTCGCGCGCGCAGGTCGAGGCCGAGAAGGTCAAGGTCCGGCTCGAGGGCCTGGGTAGCGCGAAGGATTCGCCGCAATATGGCGAACTTCCCGAGGCTTTCCGCGGCCTCGTCGAGCGCGCCCTTAGGCTGGAACGCCGAATCGCCATGCTCGACCGTGAGATCTACGGCGACGTCTCCCGCGAGAATGCGGACGGGCACAACCCGGTCGGCGAGCAGATCAATCTCCTGAAGACCGCCTTCCACGGCTAGCCGCTCTCAGCGTGTCTGGGCAAGGCTGGTAAGGGCACCGCGATGTGACGGTGCCCCTCCGATCGCCTATGAACGCCTCTCACGTCTTAATGAGAGCGCCGTGTGTCCGTGCGGACGCACGAAGGACCCCTGCCATTTTTATTGAGAATCGGGCTCCTGCCTTTGCATCGATCGGAGTGCTTTCAGCGCATCGATCGACAGCGGCAGGCGAGCGGCCTGTTTCAGCTGTTCGCGCTGGAGCCCGGTGACGTCTTCGAGGATGTCGGCATCGACCCTGAGCAAGGTATCGAAGGCCTCGCGCCGCAGCCGCTGGCGGCGGCGCTCCAAACTCCATGACCGCAGCCAGGCGAAGCCGTTCGATGGCGTCTGAGCCGAAGCCTCGTCGACGTGTTTGGGAAGAAATGCGGATCGCAGCATGGTGATCTCCTTTGTCCTGAGACCACACTGCCGAAACGCTATTGATGAGTCGAACGAGAAGTTATAAGACTTTCTATGAGATTTTCGAATAGAAAAATCCATTCGCGAGGAATCCGCCATGAGCCGCCCCCTGGCATCGCTACCGAATCTCGACATGGATCTGGCCCGCACCTTCGTCGCGATCTGTGAAAGCGGCAACTTCTCCAGAGCCGCGGTGCTCGTGCACCGCACGCCGTCGGCCGTCAGCCTGCAGGTCAAGAAGCTGGAGGACATGGTCGGCCGCGCGTTGTTTCGCCGCGAGCCGCGGGCCGTCGTGCCAACCGGCGACGGCGAGATGCTGCTCGGCTATGCGCGCAGGCTCTTGCGGCTGAACGACGAGGCGATGGCGCGCTTCCTGGTTCCGCAGATCGAGGGGCGGGTAAGTTTCGGCGCGCCGAACGACTCGGGCATCTTCGCCATTCCCGGCATTCTGAAGCGCTTCGCCTCGACTCATCCGCAGGTCGCGGTGGATGTCAGACTCGATTCCAGTGCCGAACTCCGACGTCGCTGCGCCGCTGGCGAATTGGACGTGGCGATCGTCAGTTGCGGCGAGAAGCCCAATTCTTCGAGCGAAGAGATCTACAGCGAAGCGCTTGTCTGGGTCGGGCTGCGCAATGGCCGCGCGGCAGAGCAGACGCCCCTGCCTCTGGCCTTGGCCGATCCGGGCTGCTCCTGGCGCGGCCGGGCGCTCGATGCGCTGGACAGCGTCGGAAGAGACTACCGCATCGCCTATTCAAGCGAGCTTTGTCAGGGCCAGATTGCGGCCGTCGAAGCCGATCTGGCGATCGCCCCTCTGCCCGCGAGCGTGCTGTCGTCTACCCTGGTCCGGTTGAACGATCCGGAGCGCCTGCCGCCGCTCGGCAGCTATCGCGTTTTCATGATGAAGCGGGACGGCGTCGGTTCGGCGGCCGATGCTCTGGCACAGCATGTGTCGGAGAGCTTTCGCGATCTTTCCGACCGCCAGACGCGCATCTTCGCCTGAGCGGCACCCTCTCCGCCGACTGACCCGACGCAAAAAGCCCGGCGCGCTCATCGCGGCCGGGCCGATGTCGTTGCCACGCCCGGAGCGATGCTCCAGCCGCAAGCGACAGATTACATGCCGAGGCCTTCGTAGCGCTTCTTGAAGCGCGACACGCGGCCACCGCGGTCGAGAAGGTGCTGGTTGCCGCCTGTCCACGCCGGATGGCTGGTCGGGTCGATGTCGAGATTCATCTTGTCGCCGTCCGAACCCCAGGTCGAGCGAGTCTGATACTCGGTGCCGTTGGTCATCACCACGGTGATCGCGTGGTAATCGGGGTGAATTTCTTTTTTCATCGTCTTCGATCCTTGGTCTTGCCGGCTTCTCCGACACGTCGACGCCGAGGCGGCCAAGCCGCTTGCACGACTCAATTGCCGTGGGGAAAGGGTCGGCGCAATCGCTTCCAAATTCGAGGAGGAGCCTATACATGAGGGCCGGTAGGGGCACAAGGGGCGACCGGAGCCACGCATAAAGGGGAGGCGCGTTTGCGCGAAATGACACCGGTCGACCGCGAGACAGAGCGGAAGCGACGCAATCTGAAACCCCTGGCACGGCTGGTTCCCTATCTGAAGCGTTACAAGGGCAAGGTCGCCGGCGCGGTGTTCTTCCTCGCGATGGCCGCGCTGACGACCCTGTCGCTGCCACTGGCCGTGCGGCGCGTGATCGACAACGGTTTTTCGGCGTCCGACACCGCCTTCATCGATACCTATTTCAGCATGCTGCTGGTGCTGGCCGCCCTCCTCGCCGTGGCCAGCGCCGGCCGCTATTACTTCGTCATCACGCTGGGCGAACGGGTCGTCGCGGACCTTCGCAAGGACCTCTTTGCCCATGTGACGCGACTGTCGCCCAGCTTCTACGATCAGGCGCTGACCGGCGAAATCATCTCGCGGCTGAGCGCCGATACGACGCAGATCAAATCCGCCGTCGGCTCCACCGCGTCGCTCGCCTTGCGCAATGTCATCCTTTTCTTCGGTGCCGTGACGATGATGATCGTGACGAGCCCCAGCCTGTCGCTGATCGTGATCGGCGCGATCCCGCTGATCGTGTTGCCGCTCGTCGCATTCGGCCGCTCGGTCCGCCGGCGCTCGCGCCTCGCCCAGGACACGCTCGCCAACGCCACCGCCTATGCCACGGAGGCGATCGGCGCCGTGCGCACCGTGCAGGCCTTCACCAGCGAGGCGACGACGAGCGGCCGGTTCTCCTCAGCCGTCGACCGCGCCTTCGAAGCTGCGCGTTCCTCGATCAAGGCACGCGCCTTTCTGACCGCCTTCGCGATCTTCCTGATCTTCGCCTCGGTCGTCGCGGTCCTGTGGATCGGCGCGCAGCAAGTGGCGGAAGGCACCATGAGTGGCGGCACGCTCGGCCAGTTCCTGCTCTATGCCGTCTTCGCCGCCGGCGCGCTCGGCCAGCTGTCGGAGGTCTGGGGCGAACTCGCCCAGGCTGCCGGCGCCGCCGAGCGCCTGACCGAACTGCTCGGCGAGGAGGCGGCGGTGCAGTCGCTCAGCGATCCGGTCGCGCTGCCGGTTCCGGCGCGCGGCGAAGTCGTGTTCGAGCGCGTCAGCTTCGCCTATCCGAGCCGTCCGGGCGTTTCGACCGTCCACGACCTGTCCTTCACGATCCGGCATGGCGAGACCGTCGCCATCGTCGGCCCGTCGGGCGCCGGAAAATCGACGATCTTCTCGCTGATCGAACGCTTCTACGATCCGGATGCCGGACGGATTCTCATCGATGGCGTGGATGCGCGGCAGGCCGATCTCGAACATCTGCGCCAGCGCATCGCGCTCGTGCCGCAGGACGTGACGATTTTCGCCGCGAGCGCGGCGGACAATATCGGCTTCGGCGACCCGGATGCCTCCGAGGATCGAATCAGAGCGGCCGCGAAATCGGCGCTGGCCGACGGCTTCATCGAGGCGATGGAGGACGGTTATCGCACGACAATCGGCGAGCGCGGCATCACCCTGTCGGGCGGCCAGCGCCAGCGCATCGCGATCGCCCGGGCGATCCTGCGCGATGCACCGATTCTGTTACTGGACGAAGCCACCTCGGCGCTCGACGCGGAAAGCGAGACGCTCGTGCAAAAGGCGCTGGAAAAGCTGATGGAGGGGCGCACGACGCTCGTCATCGCCCACCGCCTTGCCACCGTCCTCAAGGCCGACCGCATTCTGGTACTCGACGGCGGGCGCGTCGTCGAGGAAGGCACCCATGCCTGGCTGATCGCGAAGAACGGCATCTATGCCCGCCTCGCCCGCCTGCAATTCGAGGCTGGCCATGCCGGGGCGCTGCTCGGCGCGGCGGAGTAGCGAAGGCGGGCCGGGCGGTGCCCGTCTATTCGACCGCCGGCATCGTCGCCGTGACCTCGATCGCCGAATACCAGGCGGCGAGGTCCGCGATGTCCTCGTCGCTGAGGCCCTGGGCGATGATCGACATCTGCTGATGCTGGCGCGCGCCGGACCGGAAGGCTTTCAGCTGTTCGGTGATATAGAAGACATTCGTCCCCGCCAGATTGGGCGCGTTCGGCGCCTTGGCGATGCCGTCGAGACCATGACACGTCGCGCACATGCCGGCCTTGTCCTTACCGGCCGCCAGTTCCGCCGCTTTTCCAGGCAGGACGAGGCTCGCCAGAAAAAGTGGCACCGAGAAGATCCAGGTCACGGTATTGATCATGGGGAATTCCGGGAAAAGGGGCGCGAAAACTTATCCGGGCGCCTCGATTGAAAAGGATATCGCAACGACTCCCTCGTCGCATAGCTCGCGGGGCGAAACGCGCGCCGTCCACGCAAGTTCCCGGGCGGCCTGACGACCGCCCGGTTTTCAAGTCAGCGTTCCCTACTTCTCGTAGGAGATGCGATAGAGCGCGCCAGCCAGATCGTCGGAGACCAGCAGCGATCCGTCCTTCATCATCTCCACGTCGACGGGCCGGCCGATATATTCGCCGCTCGGCGTCAGCCAGCCTTCCGCGAAGGCTTCCGTTTCCCCGGCTGTGCCGTCATCGTTGACCGGGGTGAACATGACGCGCGCGCCCACCGGTTCGGTGCGGTTCCATGAGCCATGCTGAGCCGAGAAGATGCCGCCCCGATATTGACGCGGGAAGCTTGTACCCGTGTAGAAATCCATGCCGAGATCGGCGGCATGCGCGACCATCTCGACTTCCGGCATGACCGCGTCGGTCGGCAACTCAGCATCCTTGTACTCGTTGGTGCGGACGCTGCCGCCGCCATAGATCGGAAAGCCGAAATTCTGGCCCGACCCTGTGCTGCGGTTCAGCTCGCCGGGAGGAATGTCGTCCCCCATGCCGTCGACCTGATTGTCGGTGAACCAGAGATCGCCATTCGCCGGGTTGAACTGCATGCCGACGGAATTGCGCACACCAGTGGCATAGACCTCGCGGCCCGAGCCGTCGCGGTTCATGCGGATGATCCCGCCAATGCCCTCGCGCTTGTAAAGATCGGCCTTTTCGGGCGGTGGCACGTTGAATGGCTGCCCGAGGGTTATGTAGAGCTTGTCGTCCGGGCCGATGCGGCAAACGCGCGCCGTGTGGTTGAACGATTCCTCCCCGGGCGGGATCAGCTTGCCCTGGTCCACCACGACTCCGACGGCGACATCCGGACTTTCATAGAAGAACTCGGCGGCCGGCAGCACCAGCACGCGGTTCTGCTCAGCGATGTAAAGGAACCCGTCCTTGGAGAAGCAGACGCCATTGGGAATGATAAAATCGATCGACGGGGCGAACTCCTTGACCTCGTCGGCGACGCGGTTCTTGTCGCGATCGGTGACCACCCAGACGTTCTGCTTGCGCGTGCCCACGAAGGTGGCAACGCCCTGCGACCCGATGGCGATGTGCCGCGCATCCGGCACGACCGCATAAAGTTCGATCTTGAACCCGTCCGGCAGTTTGACGCTTTCGAGATTCTTGCGCAGCTGATCCGCGTATTCACCGGTCTGTTCGATGGTCTTGAAATCCATCGAGGTGCCGGTCGTCTGCATCCCTTGGAGTTTTTCCATATTGTCGGCAGTCTGAGCGACCGCATGTGTCGCAGCAATCAGGCCGAGCGCGGCCACGCTGCTGAGTAGTAGATGTTTCATATTTTCCTCCCAGCCGCGCTTTATGCGCGGTCGTCAAGAAGGGGTGCCCTTCCCTTCGAGGAAAGGCTCGCATGGCTGCGGCGGCATCGTCAATCGTTACACTTGTAACGACAGCGGCTCGGGGCAGTCGCGCCGCGGTTGCGACACGCCGGAGTCTGTGCGGGGCGTTCTAGCGCTCGGTGAGCTTGAGCTCGATACGGCGGTTGCGGTCACGCGCTTCAGGCGTGTCGTCGGTGTCGAGCGGCTGGAACTCGCCGAAGCCGGTCGCCGCCAGGCGCTCTGGCGGCACACCCTGGCTGATCAGATATTTCACCACGGCTCCGGCCCGCTCGGTCGAGAGTTCCCAATTGTCCTCGAAGCGGCCACCCGTAATCGGAATATTGTCGGTGTGTCCATCGACGCGGAGAATCCAGTTGATGTCGGACGGAATCTCGCGCGCCAGCTCCTTGATCGCCGTGGCGAGCTTGGCCATCTCCTCGGTGCCGGCCGGCTGCAACACGTCCGAGCCTGAGGGAAACAACACTTCCGACTGGAAAACGAAACGGTCGCCGACGATGCGGATATTCTCGCGGTCCGACAGGATCTCCCGCAGCCGTCCGAAGAAATCCGAGCGATAACGTGACAATTCCTGCACCCGCTGCGCCAATGCCACGTTGAGACGGCGACCGAGATCGGCGATTTTGGTTCGGCTTTCCTGATCACGGCTCTCCGACGCGCCGAGCGCGTTCTCCAAGGCCGCAATCTGCTGGCGCAGGGCCGACAATTGCTGATTGAGCAATTCGACTTGCGATCGCGCCCGCTGGGAGAACTGCTGTTCGTCGTCGAGGGCCGATTGCAGACCCTCGACTTCGGCGCTTGCCGCCGCGGCCGAACCGGAGTCCGATTCCAGCGCGCGTTGCAGCCGGCTCTTTTCCGTTTCCGTGGAGGACAGCGAGGCGCGCAGCGTCGCGATCTGATCCTGATAGTCCTGCCCGGTCGAGCGTTCGAGTGCCAGGAGCTGCGTCAGCTCGTTGATCTGCGTGTTCAGCCGGTCGAGCACCTCGTCCTTGCCCGAGATTTCGCGGCTGAGCAGAAACTGCACCAGCACAAAGACTGAGAGCAGGAACATGATCGCCAAAAGCAGCGTCGACAGCGCGTCGACGAAGCCCGGCCAATAATCGACGGTGCGTTCGCTCCTGCGGTTACGCGCCAGCGCCATGGCTCAGCGGTCCTTGCTCATGTCGCCGATCTGGCGGGAAAGACGGTCGAGCACCTGGCGCAACTCGCGCTGCTCGCCGGCCTGCGCCTCGACGAAATCGCGCAAGAGCTGCTGCTCGCTGCGCATGTGCGTGACCAATCCCTGAATGCTTTCGGCGAGATTGGCCATGGCGGCGCTGGTGCGCGGGCTGGCGCCCTGGTCGTGGACGAGCTTGGTGACTTGATCCGACAACACCCGCAATTGTTCGCCTTGAACGGGACTCTGGCCGGCATGCGGCGCCAGGACCATGTCCGACCCGACGTCGGTCACCGACGAGAGCCAGTTCTCCAGCTCGGTGTAGAAACGGTTCTGGGCGCGGCCGATCTGCAGGTCGAGGAAGCCGAGGATGAGCGAGCCGGACAGACCGAACAGCGATGAGGAAAAGGCCGTTCCCATGCCGGACAGCGGAGCCGCGAGACCGGCTTTCAGCGAGTCGAGGACACTCGCCGTATCGCCGGCGCCGGGATCCAGCCCCTGGATCGTCGCGCCAATCGATCCGATCGTGCGCAACAGGCCCCAGAATGTTCCCAGCAGGCCCAGGAAGACCAGCAGGCCGATCAGGTAACGGGCGATGTCACGGGTCTCGTCGAGGCGCGTGGCGATCGAATCGAGGATCGAGCGCATCGAATGGGTCGACAGCGAGATCGATCGCCGTCGACCGAGCAACCCGCGCATCGGCGCCAAAAGCACCGGGTCCTTCAGCGTCTCGAAATCCGCCGCGCCCTCGCGATAGGCGTTGACCCAACGGACCTCCCGCGCGAGACGCAGAACCTGCAGCATCGCCAGAAAGATACCGACGGCGAGGACGCCGATGATCAGACCGTTGAGACCGGGATTGGTGGCGAAGGCCGAGGAAATCTGGCGACTGAGGATCGCCGCGACGAACCCGGCGAGTGCGAGGAACACGAGCATCGACCACAAGAACACCATGGGACTCGAAAGCCGATTCGGGTCGAAATCGTCCGGTCTTACCGTCTTGTCGGTCGGCGAACTGAAGACCTGCATTACGTTCCAATCAACTCCTGCGGCAGCTTGCACGCTCCCCGGCCGCGCCCGCTTCCGCGAGCTGGTCCGGGCGCTTCGTACCGCTGCCCCGCGTCCCCGTGAGTCGACCGGTTCGCATTCCGGCCAGATCCCTGAAGCAGGATAAGGAATAATGCGGCACTTTCAAACGTCCGCGACGGTTACCGGAACGCCTTTGAATTAATTCATCGTTAAACTGGCGCGGCTGAGTTGGTCATGACCGCCTGGCGTTTCGCCTCCGCCTGCTGCAACTGGTCGATCAGAGCCTTGTGCATGAACTCGTTGCCGCAAACGATGTCGCCCGCGATGTGGTCGAACTTCTTGCCGTCCATGCCGGTGACGAACCCACCGGCTTCGCGGACCAGAATCGCCCCCGCCGAGAGGTCCCACGGCTTGAGCGTCCGCTCCCAGAAGCCATCGAGACGGCCGGCCGCCACATAGGCGATGTCCAGGGACGCTGCGCCGATCCGCCGAATGCCGGCGGTCTCCGATATGATCTGCCGCAATTCGTAGAGGAAGCCGGCATGATCGCCGCGCCCGAGGAACGGAATCCCCGTTCCGAACAAGGCGTCCGGCAGTCGCTGGCGCCCTGCCACCCGCAAGCGCCGGTCGTTGAGAAACGCCCCACCGCCTTTTTCCGCCGTATAGAGCTCGTCCATCGCCGGGTTGAACACGACGCCTGCGACGATCTGGCCGTCACGCTCCAGAGCGATGGAGACGGCGAACATGGGAATGCCATGCAGGAAATTGGTGGTGCCGTCGAGCGGGTCGACGATCCAGCGGTGCTGGGGATCCTTGCCCTCGATGACGCCGCGCTCCTCCATCAGAAAGCCCCAGTCCGGACGGGAACGGGACAGTTCCTGGTAGACGATCTCCTCCGCCCGGCGGTCGGCATTGGACACGAAGTCCGCCGGCCCTTTCATGGACACCTGAAGATTCTGCACCTCGCCAAAGTCGCGGGTCAGGGCTCGGCCGGCCTTCATGGCAGCCTGCGTCATCACATTGAGAAGCGCGGAACGGGCCATTGGTTGCTTTCGTCAGATGCGGCATGGCCGCGGGAGCGGCGTTGATCGAAGGGCGCGAGTGCCGCCGAACATGGGGCAATTCGGCGCCTTGGGTCGTGCGCCGCAGCGCAGTCCCAAACTTGAGCGCCTCAGTCGGCGCGGCGCAGATAGGTGATTTCGTTCGTGTCCACCAGAATTTTCTCGCCGGAATCGATGAACGGCGGCACCATCACCCGCATGCCGTTTTCCATCACCGCCGGCTTGTAGGACGAGGTGGCCGTCTGGCCCTTCACCACCGGGTCGGCCTCGACGATCGACAGCACCACCTGATCGGGCAGCTTGATGCCGATCGGCTTTTCCTCGTGGCTTTCGACCGTCACCATCATGCCGTCCTGGAGGAACGCCGCCCGCTCGCCGACGAACTCCTTCTGCAACTCCAGTTGCTCGTAGGTTTCGGTGTCCATGAACACCAGCATCTCGCCTTCTGCATAGAGGAACTGATAGTCCTTCTGCTCCAGGCGCACCCGCTCGACGGTCTCGGAAGCCCGGAAGCGTTCGTTCAGCTTGGTGCCGTCGATGAGGTTCTTGAGTTCGACCTGGGCAAAGGCGCCGCCCTTGCCGGGCTTGACATGGGCGGTTTTGACAGCCGCCCACAGGCCGCCATTGTGCTCGATCACATTGCCCGGGCGAATTTCGTTTCCGTTGATCTTCATCGAAGCTCTCGAAGGTTTCGGCGCCGGCGGCGGGAGGTCCGAGCGTGGCGGCGTCAGTGATTGGCGAGATGGTCGACAGCAACGCCGCGAGGGCGTCGGACGATAAATAGTGTGCGCTGTATCTGCCGGTTGGCGCTCAAGACCATAAATCCCCGATCCATTCAAGCCTCGGCGCGCCGCTTGCGGGCTCCGAGCGGCGATCCAAGCCGGCCCGGGCATTGCGGCCCGGCGTCAGCTCGAGCGAAAGCGGTTTGCCGCTTCGAGGGCGGATTTTTGAGTCGCGGGATCAAGACCGCGAAAGAAATCGTCGAGAACCGGGTCGGTATTCTCCACCCGCTTGGCCAGGACCGACCATTTTGCCGCCTCCATGCGGTCAGGCGCGGTGCCGATGCCGTCCTTGTAAAGATGCGCGATGCGATTGATGGCGATGGGATTGCCGCGCAGGGCGGCACGCTTGAGAAACTGGAACCCGTCCTCGAGCTTGGCCGGGCCGCCTTTGCCGTTGACCAGCCAGATACCGTATTCCACCTGGGCGGTATCTTGACCGTTGATGGCCGCAGCCTTGAGCCATGCGCGCGCCTTGATGGGGTCGGCCGGAACCCCTCGCCCGTATACATAAAGCTGAGCCATGGCATATTGCGCGTCGGGGACGCCTGCATGGGCTGCCTTGGCGAAATAGCCCTTCGCCTCCTCGAAGCCGGCGGTCGGAGCGGCTTCGATCAGCATCTGCCCGTAATTGTACTGAGCCAGAGGGAGGCCTTCGTCGGCCGCCGCCTTCATCAGATCGCGGGCCTTGGCGACATCGGGGGCCACCACCGTACCGTCCAGCAACATCATCGCGTAGCGGAACTGCCCTTCCGGGCTGCCCGACGCGGCGGCGGCCTCGTACCAGCGCGCCGCCTCCTTCAGGTTCTGGGCGACTCCCAGACCACGGGAATAGATTTCTCCGAGCAGCGTCTGAGCCGCGGAATCGCCGAGATTGGCGATCGGCTCGGCAAGCTTCAGCGCCGACAGATAAAAGCCGCGCTGGAAGGCGCCATAGGCCAACTCGCTTTTCGAGGGCGCCGCGCTATCGTCCGCCCCATTTGCCGCGCCGGATCCCGACGCAGCGTCCGAAGGCGCCGGCAGATTTGTGCCACTCGCGCCATCGAGCACCGAGCCAGACGTGTCGGCCTCCGTTGCTGCTTCCTCAGCGCTTGGCCCGGCCGCCGAGGCTCCGGACAAGCTGCCGAGAACCAGGACCAGGGCGGCGACGAGCCGGATCGACGGGCGTAACCATGGCATCAGGCTGCCTCGCTCTCCATCCAGCTATCGATGATCGCGTTCGCCCGCGCGACCATGGCGCCAGCCTCCTGCGGCTTGTCGAACACCGCCCCGGAAAGCGCGATGAATTCAACCCCCGTGGCCGCCGCGGCGCCCACGCTGTCCACACTCCGGCCCGCCATGACGATACAGGGAAGCTCGACGATCTCGGCCCACCACTCCGCCATTTCCAGGTTCTTTTCATGCGGCGGATCGGCGACGTCGCCACCGAAGCGACCGAAAAACAAATAATCCGGCAAACGCTCACCGGCCTCCAGAGCGTCATGCCGGGTCTCGAAGCCGGAAGCGCCGACGATCAGCTTCGGCGAATATCGCTCCATCGCTTCGTCCAGGGCTCGAAGATCGCCCGCGCTCAGATGGATGCCATCGGCTCCCACCCGGCCCGCGCAACGGCTATCGTCGGCGATGATGGCAGCCGCGCCAGCTGCCTGAATAACCGGCACCAGGCCCTCGGCGAAGAGCTGGAACGAAGCGGAGTCGCGTCCGGCGGAGTCGATGATGACGGAGGCGACATCACCGCCCGCGAGCGCCGCGCGCATTGCGGCTTCCGCGCCGGCATCGCCAAGCGCGGTGGTCAAGAGGACAAGTCTCGGACGGATAACTAGGTCGACGGTCATGGGATGGTTCTGGCGATCCGATTTCGGCGACGGCAGCCCGTCTTCCCAGCCCTTCTAGCAAATTGACCGGGGGCAGCGAAACCTTCGATGTCAGATAAACGCCGAGACCAAGGGGCGGCCCGCGCGAACCGAACCGGTCCTTCAGCCGGTGGCATCGCCCACGTGGAGAAAACATCCCGGTTCCTGCCCATGCCAGACGGTCATCCGCAGGGACCGGAATCGAATTCCGTGAGATGCCGTGATCAGTAAAACGAATCATCCGGGGCCGCGTACTCGGCGCTGAGACCAGCAGCCTTGGCCCGGTTGATCAGGGCACCGACCCGCATGGCGCAGGCGCATTCTCGCGCCTCTATCGCCTCTTCGCCCAAACCCCAGCAATCGAAGTCCCTGCCCAGTTTCCACAGGCTGTCGGCCCGCAATTCAAACTGCCCGGCAAGATCGCCCAACGCCTCCGCGCGGGTGCGCAATTCCATCTGCATCCCCAACTCCCTCTCAGGCGTTCCGAATAGCACAGCATGGTGAACAAAGGGCCGTACGGGCATGATTTTGCGGTGGATAAGCTGAATTATCACTCCTTGCCAAAGCCTTACCTTCCGGGGCTCAAAAACGACGCCAGCAGCCCGCCATCCGCGCGGTCGAAATCCATCTCCGAGCTCCGAATTCATTGCGTCGGGCGCGAAGACTGCGGCGGTCTTAACCACTTGTTAACATAGCGGTGGCCCGCCGCGGCGCTTCGTGCAAATGTAAAGTCGAACGTGAAAGCACGTCGCGAGATTAGTAGTCGGAGAGAGTATCATGGCGACAAATGCGGTGGACGAATTCAACGCAGGCATCAGTGACATATTGCGCAGCAAGCCTATCAAGGGATCAGCGGGAGAAATCGATCGCAACGTCCCGAGCGCTCCCATGCCCGTCACGCAGGGCACTGCGGTGCAAAACACCGCACCGCAAGGTGCGTCGGACACGACTGCGCGTTTACCCCGTCGCATCGCAGGTGGCTTTCAAGGTGTGGGCGACGACTTGGATCGCCGGGCCCGCGACTGGAGGAATACGGTCCGCCTCTTGGAGCAGCAGCGGCCCCAGCTTGAATCTGCCGAAACGGAACATGCCAGGCTGCACGAGGCTCTTGCCCGGATCGTCCCGGAGGTTCAGGAAAACGGCCGCGCGTTGAAAGCGTTGCTGGATACGACGAAGACCGGCGATATTTCGGGCGACCTGGCGACTCAGTTCAACAAGAACCTGAACTCGCTGGATGAACTCGAAAGCGTCGCCGAAGCGCTGACCGCGAATTTGGTCTGGGTCCGCTCGACCTGGGAGCAGTATGCCCGGACCATCATCAAGGCGCAGAGAATGCGCGAGGATCTCAAGCAGGGCGCCGCGGAACACTAGATCGCGGTGACATCGGATCGAGTCGATCCGACGTCATGAAACTGATCGGTTCCAGTCAGGGAGCGCCGACCGGCAGCATTCCGAAGCAGGATCGAGACATCGCAACGGCCTCCCGTCGAAGGACGGGAGGCCGTTCTCGTTCGGCGCAATTGACCGGACCGCCTTTCCAGAGCATCGGACGATAAATGGGGACGCGGTTCTGTTACTCGGTTCGCCGAGACGATCCCCGCGGAGCATGGCGACGAGCGTAGCGTCGCTACGGCCGAGCCAGCCGACAGTTCGAGGGCCGGCGGGATTCCGGTTTTTGGTCCGATGCTCAATCCAAATGGTAGAGCATTCTTTGCGCGTCCGAATGGCCACACGGCGCACGAAGACCGGTTGAGCACAACGTGATCACAGACCCTATCTTTTACCTCGCCGCCATTCCCGCGGTTCTGCTCATCGGCTTGTCGAAGGGCGGCTTCGGCGGCTCCATATCGCTGGTCGGCGTCCCGCTGATGGCGATGATCGTCTCACCGGTCGCCGCTGCCGGCATTCTCCTGCCGATCATGGTCGTCATGGATGCCATCAGCCTTTACGCCTGGCGCGGCAGGTTCGATCGCGCACTGCTCCTCTCCATGCTGCCGGCAGCGATCGGCGGAGTTGGCCTTGGCTATCTGACAGCCGCGTTCGTCTCGGCCGACGGCGTTCGGCTTCTCCTCGGACTCCTGGCCCTGTGGTTCGCAGCCGACTGGTTTTTCCGTTCGCGCCACCAAAGCGAGTCGAAGGAAAGCCGCCCGCTCCGGGCAAATGTCTGGGGCGCCATTAGCGGCTTTTCGAGCTTTGTCAGCCATACGGGCGGCCCGCCATACCAGATCTACGTGTTGCCCTTGCGGCTCTCGCCGCAGATCTATGCCGGCACGTCGGCGGTGTTTTTCGCCGGCGTCAACGCGGTCAAGCTGCTGCCCTATTCCCTGCTGGGGCAGTTTTCGACCGGCAATCTCATGACCTCCGCCGTGCTTTTGCCGCTCGCCCCGGTGGCAACGCTCATTGGCGTCTGGCTCGTCCGCAAGGTCGATCCCGCCGCGTTCTACATTTTCACCTATGCGCTGCTCGTTCCGGTGGGCCTCAAGCTCGTTTTCGACGGCGCCGCCGCTATGCTCCCCTGATCCTTGCTTGCCGTGACGCAGGGCACGCGATCTTCTATAGCTCATGCGCTGGCGCGTCGACGAACCGCGCCGACTGGGGAGGACCGATGGGCATTTACGACGAGCATCTCGACCGCAACGCGGCGAATTATCAACCGCTGACGCCGCTGACCTTTCTGTCGCGCGCGGCGCTGATCCATCCCGACCGGACCGCCATCATTCACGGATCGCTGCGCCGCAGCTACGGCGACTTCTATCGCCGCTCCCGGCAGCTCGCCTCGGCGATCGAAAAGCGCGGCATCAAGCGGGGCGAGACCGTGGCCGTCATGCTGGCCAACACGCCGCCGATGCTCGAGGCCCATCACGGCGTGCCGATGGCCGGCGCCGTGCTTCTGTCGATCAACACCCGGCTCGACGCCGATATCATCGCCTTCCAGCTGGAACACGCGGAAGCCAAGATGGTCATCGTCGACCGCGAGTTTTCCGGCGTCATGGCGCAGACGCTGGCCAAGGCGAACCTCACGCCGATCGTCGTCGATTACGACGACCCAGACTTCCCCGACGACGCACCGGCCCAAAAGGGCGAGGCGATTGGAACGATCGAGTACGAGGCGCTGCTCGCCGAGGGCGATCCCGATTACGACTGGCAAATGCCCGGCGACGAGTGGGACGCCATCTCGCTGAACTACACCTCGGGCACCACCGGCAATCCGAAAGGCGTCGTCTATCACCATCGCGGCGCCGCGCTGATGGGCTATTCCAATGTCATCGCCTCGGGCATGGGCCGGCATCCGGTTTATCTGTGGACGCTGCCGATGTTCCACTGCAACGGCTGGTGCTTTCCCTGGACCCTGGCCGTCGAGGCCGGCACCCATGTCTGCCTGCGCTGGGTACGGGCGAAGGCCATCTACGACGCCATCGCGGATCATCGCGTCACCCATCTGTGCGGCGCGCCCGTGGTCATGGCGATCCTGATCGACGCGGCGGAGGCGGACAAGCGCCCCTTCGACCAGACGGTCACCTTCAACACCGCCGCCGCCCCGCCGCCGCAGGCCGTGCTGGCCGGCATGCGCGACGCCGGCTTCGAGGTGACGCATCTCTACGGATTGACCGAGACCTATGGCCCTGCGGTGGTGAACCAGTGGAAAGACGAATGGGACGCGCTCGACGGGCCCGCCCGCGCCGCCCAGACCGCGCGCCAGGGGGTTCGCTACCCCTCGCTGGAGGACCTCGCGGTGATGGACTCCCGGACCATGGAGCGGACCCCGCCGGACGGCGAGACGATCGGTGAGGTGATGTTCCGCGGCAATATCGTCATGCGCGGCTACCTGAAGAACCCGACGGCTTCCGCCGAGGCGTTTCGCGGCGGCTGGTTCCACTCGGGCGATCTCGGCGTCCTGCATGACGACGGCTACATCGAATTGAAGGACCGGGCCAAGGACATCATCATCTCGGGCGGCGAGAACATCTCCTCGATCGAGGTGGAAAATGCGCTCTACTTGCATCCGGCGGTCCAAACCGCGGCGGTGGTCGCCAAGCCCGACGACAAATGGGGCGAGACGCCGCTGGCCTTCGTCGAACTCAAGCCCGGCCAGAGCGTGTCGGCCGAAGACCTGATCGCCCACTGCCGCGCGACGTTGGCGCGATTCAAATGTCCGAAGGAGATCAGGTTCGAGGAGGTGCCGAAGACCTCGACCGGCAAGATTCAGAAATACGTCCTGCGCAAGATGGTGGGCTGACGATCGCCGTGGCAGTCCGGAAGGGCTGGCCCGAAACCCCAGGGCCCTGCTCTGGCCTGTTCCAGTGAAGAAGGAGGTTCCAATGCGCCCTCTGCCATCTGTCATGTTGGCTGTAGCCGCAGCCCTTGTGGTATCCGAATCAGCATTCGCTCAAAGCAGCGAAACAGGGCCGAACGCTGTCGACAGGGGAAAGGCGCTGGCCGTGCGGAATTGTTCCGGCTGCCACGCGGTCGAACTTGAAGGGGAGAGCCCGAATCCCAAGGCGCCCCCTTTTCGCACCCTGTCCGAGCGATTTCCGATCGATGCCCTGGAGGAAACCTTCATCGGGACCATCGACACCGGCCATCCCGGAATGCCTGTATTCGTCGCGACGCAGGAGCAGATCGACGACATTATCGCCTATATCGCCACCGTCATGCAGTAGCCGGGCTGGGTGCCGCCGCCGGCGGTGACACGTCCGTCGCGCGGCATCGCCAGCCGAAACTCGCGGCCAGGCTTCCTTCTGTCAGGCCATGATCAGCGCAGGCTCCCGATATAGGCGGCAATGTCGCGGATTTCCTGCCTTGTCAGGCTCATATCCGGCATGACGGGATGCGGATCGGCAAGAAAGGCTTTGAGGGAGCCGAGATCCTCCTCGGCCTGCTCGGCGATCGTCATGAAGGTCAGAACGTCCGCGCTTCCTGACGTTTGCTCGGGCGACACAATGTGGCATGCGGCGCACCACCGTTCGGCGATGGCCCGCCCGATTGCCGCATCTCCTTTCACCTGCGCTTCGGCCGCGCCTGGAAGAAGCAGGGGGAGAAGGAGCGTCAGCGCATATCTGTTCATGGCATTCCTCGCATTCCTCAAGAACGGTTGCTCGGCGGGCCAGCCGCTTTCCGCGCGGCATCGCGGCCCGCCCATGGGCGGTATTCATACCAACCCGCGATGTCAGGCGTTCCGAATGGCCGTCGCGATATCCTGGATCGGATGGCCGACGAGGTCTTTCGGCAATTCACCGACGATCTTGGCCTGCAGTTTCGCGTGAAAGTGCTTGCGAAGTTCGCCCAAGGTCCTTGGATCGGCGATCAGAAAAAGCCCATCGAGGGTTCCTTCGACCGCCAGCCGGTTGAGATATTCCGCGCTTGCCGCGGCGAAGCCGTCCTCGGCGGGCCGACCCCTGTCCGGATTGGCGGAATCGCTGCGGTGCCTTGCACCTGAGCCGGGATTGATCGGCGCGACGGCTGGATCGTCCAAGAAGACGAGATCGAGCCGCGTTTCCATGCCTTTGTTCCGAAAGAGTTTGAGGGTCGTGCCGTCCGCGACCGCTACGATTGTGCCATTTGGCAAGATCATCGATTCTGGCTCCAGATAAGGGCGGCCAAGCGCCGTTCCTCCCCTATCCGAACATGGCGGCACTCTCGCCACCTTGCGCTGGGTCAAACCGTAACCGGCTTTTCCTGGCACGCTTAGCAATTCCTGGTGGGCAATTGTGCGCCGTCAACGCCTGAAGAGCCGCCCGCGCCCCGATCATCGCGGACAGGGACAAACGGCGAGGCCGAAAAAAGAAGCCCGAGCGCGACCGCGCCGCGCCCAGGCCGGATGTGACTGCTTCAGTTCTTGGTCTGACGAAGCCTCTCGATTTCGTCCTTCAACTGCAATTTCTTTCGCTTCATCTCCCTGAGGTCCGCATCGCTCATCGCCGGTTTCGAGATCCGTGCCGCCGAAATCTCGTGATCAAGCGCCGTATGGCGTTGTTCCAACGTTGCGAGATGAGTATCCAAGGACATGTGCGTCTCCCTTCAAGGTTTGCCACGGCGTGCCTCGAGAGCCGTGGCCTCGACTGTTCGAAAGTGGCACAATGCGTCCACACTGTCGAACGGCAAGATCGGGTCGGTATCGCCGGAATGCGCTTTTTGGTAATCCTCGGCGAAGTGCCCTGGGAGTAAGTCCTCAGGGTCCGATTCGGTTGCGTCCACGGCCGCATGAAAGGATGGGAATGGAGGATCAGGAACAGGCGGGCCTGAGGCTGCAAGTCGCGCGCTTGCGCCAGGAGCACGCCGATTTCGACGCAGCGGTGAACGCCATGGAAGCGACCGGCTGCGACCGTTTGCAGCTGCAGCGAATGAAGAAGAAGAAGTTGACGATCAAGGACCGCTTGCAGGATCTCGAGGACCAGATCATTCCGGACATCAGCGCATGACGCCACAGGAAGACCCCGTTCCGGTCGCAATCATCATGGGCAGCCAGTCGGATTGGGCCGTGATGAAGAACGCCGCCGACACGCTCGACGCGCTCGCCATTGGTTTTGAGGCTCGGATCGTGTCCGCCCACCGCACACCGCAGCGGCTCTACGAATTTGCCCAAGGCGCCAAGGCCGCGGGCTTCAAGGTCATCATCGCGGGCGCCGGCGGCGCCGCCCACCTTCCAGGCATGACCGCCGCCCTGACCCCCTTGCCGGTATTCGGGGTGCCGGTTGAAAGCCGGGCTCTTTCGGGCAAGGACAGCCTGCTGTCGATCGTGCAGATGCCGGCGGGCATTCCGGTCGGGACGCTCGCGATCGGGCGGGCCGGCGCGGTCAACGCCGCCTTGCTCGCCGCCAGCGTCCTCGCCCTGTCGGACGAGGCACTGGCCGCCCGGCTCGACAACTGGCGCAAGGCGCAGACCGATTCGGTCGCGTTGGCACCAAGGGATGCGGAATGAATTCGGCTCCGCTACCGCCGGGCTCCACCATCGGCATCATAGGCGGCGGCCAGCTGGCCCGCATGCTGGCGATGGCGGCCGCCCGTCTCGGCTACCGCACGATCGTGCTCGATCCCGATCCGGCCTGCCCGGCGGCGCAGCTGGCGAACGAGACGCTGATCGCCGCCTATGACGACGTCGCCGCCTTGGGCAGACTGGTCGGCCGCTGCGACATCGTGACCTATGAATTCGAGAACGTGCCGGTCGAACCGCTCCGCGTCGCGGTGCAGGCCGTTCCGCTGCATCCCTCCGCCGACGCACTGGAAATCGCCCAGGATCGGGTAGTCGAAAAGGCATTTCTGAACGGCATCGGCGTCGCGACCGCGGAATGGCGGGCGATCGACAGCGTCGCGGAACTGAATCACGCGTTAATCGAGCTTGGCGGTGAGGCAATCCTGAAAACGCGGCGCTTCGGCTACGACGGCAAGGGCCAGGCGACGATCCGCAAGGACGCGCCGCTTGCCAATGTCTTTGACAGCCTCGGCGGCGTTCCGTCGATTCTGGAACGGCGTATCCCCTTTGCTTATGAATGCTCGGTCATCGGCGCGCGCGGCACCGACGGGACAATCGCCGTCTTCGATCCGGCGGAAAACGTGCACGGACTGGGCATTCTCCAGCGCTCCACCGTACCGGGCCAAATCACCGAGGATGTGGCGCGCGAAGCCAAGGGTATCGCGTCACGTATTCTCCAACGGCTGCAATATGTCGGCGTCATCGGCGTCGAGTTTTTCGTCGGCGCCGACGACGGCCTGCTCGTCAACGAGATCGCGCCGCGGGTTCACAATTCCGGCCACTGGACCGAAGCCGCCTGCGTGATCTCGCAATTCGAGCAGCACATCCGAGCCGTTGCCGGCCTGCCGCTCGGCGCGCCGGCCCGCCATTCGGACTGTGTCATGGAAAATCTAATCGGCGACGATGTGAAGCGCGCCGCAAGCCTCCTCACCGAGCCGGCCGTCCTGGTCCATCTCTACGGTAAGGCGGAGGCGCGGGCCGGCCGCAAGATGGGGCACTTCACGCGGTTGATCGGGCCGGCAAGCGCCTGAAGGGATGGGGCGGCTCGCACGGCATCGAAGCAGCCGCGGCACGGCCGCCAACATTGACAAGCGCGTCCGGTGAAGCTATCTCGACCCCAATCTTTTCGGCGCGTCAGCGATGGCGCGCCGCTCATTTTGCGGCGGAGCCGGGTGATCCGATCGTCGCACCAGACGATCCGGTGATGTCATGAAGATCAAGAACTCGCTCAAGTCCCTGCGCTCGCGCCATCGCGCCAACCGCCTCGTGCGCCGCAAGGGCCGCGTCTATATCATCAACAAGGTGGCGCCGCGCTTCAAGGCGCGCCAGGGCTGATTCTAAAGGAAGCCGAGCGTCCGCTCCTTCCCCGACGATCACGAAAATTCTGATTGACGCTGCGCTGTGGAGACTTACCCTCTCCGCATGCGCAGCTTTGTCATCTCCGGTGCGATCGGCCTCGCGGTTACCGGCTTCCTCGCCCTGCACGCGGCAGCCCAGGATGCCGCCCCGCCATTGTTCGACTTCCAGGTCGATCCAAAAGCGTCCCCCGACACGTCCCCATCCCCCGACGACACGCCCCCCATGGTAATTCCGCCTCCCGACGAGGAGGCGACCGACGCGCCCGAGGCGTTCGGCGGCGCCCCGACGGCCGAGAGCGAATCCACCGGCGAGCCGGACGGCCGCGCCGCAGACGAGACGCCAGCGGAAAAGCGCGATCGGCTATTCGCGGAACTGCGCAAGGAGCCGTCTGACAGCAAGGCCCGGCGGATCGCTTCCAGCATCGAAAGGCTGTGGCGCAAGAGCGGCAGTGCAACGGTCGATCTTTTGATGCTGCGCGCCGCTGAGGCGATGGCCGAGCAGAAGAACACCGCCGCTTTCGACGTGCTCGATCAGGCGCTGGTCCTCGATCCGGGCTATGCCGAAGCCTGGAACCGCCGGGCGACCCTCAATTTCACCACCGGAGCCTGGGGTAAGTCGCTGGCCGACATCGAACAGACCCTTGCGCGCGAGCCGCGTCACTGGGGTGCCTTGATGGGTTTGGCGATGATCCTCGAGCGGACCGGGCGCAAGGACAAGGCGCTGGAGACCTATTTGCGGGTGCTTGCGGTCTATCCGGCCCTCAAATCGGCTCAGGACGCGGCCGGCCGGCTGTCGGAAGAACTCGTCGGTCCGGCGATCTGAACGAACGCGCCCGCTTCTATTCGGCCAAGCTTGGCCGCCTGACCGGACAAGGCTCAACAACAGCCCGCGACGCCAGAAAATACCCGGTCACACAGCCGACAGCCCGTCCGAACCGATATAGGCGATGCGCAGCATGTTGGTCGCGCCAGGCGTCCGAAGCGGCACGCCGGCGGTGACGATCAAGCGCTGGCCCGCCCGGGCATAGCGATGTTCCACGGCGATGCGGCAGGCCCTATCGACCATGTCGTCGAGATCCCGGGCATCTTCTGTCACAGCACAGTGCAGACCCCAGACGAGGGACAGCCGCCGCGCCGTTTCGACGACGGGCGACAGCGCCAGAATCGGGATGTTCGGCCGCTCGCGCGCCGTCCTGAGCCCAGTCGTGCCGGTCGCCGTATAGGTGACGATGACCGCCACCCCCAGCGTTTCGGCCATCTGCCGTGCCGCCAGCGACACCGCGTCAGCGCCGGTGGCTTCCGGTGCCGGACGCTGGGCGAAGATGATGCCCGGATAGAGCGGATCCTTTTCCACCTGCACGGCGATCCGGTCCATGGTCGCGACCGCTTCGACCGGATATTGACCGGCGGCCGATTCGGCCGAGAGCATGACCGCGTCCGCGCCTTCGTAGACAGCCGTCGAAACGTCGGAGACTTCGGCACGGGTCGGAACCGGTGCCGAAATCATCGATTCCAGCATCTGGGTCGCCACGACGACCGGCTTGCCGGCCTTGCGGGCGGCGCGGGTGATGCGTTTCTGAATGCCGGGAACCGCTTCGAGCGGCATTTCCACGCCGAGATCGCCACGCGCGACCATGATGCCGTCGGACAGATCGATGATCTCGTCGAGACGCTCGACCGCCTGAGGCTTCTCGATCTTGGACATCAGGAAAGCGCGGCCGCGCGAGATCTTGCGCGCCTCGGCGAGATCGTCCGGCCGTTGGATAAAGGACAGCCCGACCCAGTCGACGTTCTCCGCCAGCACGGCGTCGAGATCGCGCCGGTCCTTGTCGGTCAGCGCGCCGGTGGCGAGCGTCGTGTCGGGCAGGCTGACGCCCTTGCGGTCGGAAATCTTGTTGCCGGCGACGACGCGGCATTTGATCCGGTGCTTGTCCGTCTCCGTGCAGACCAGCTGCAACCGGCCGTCATCGATCAGCAGCCGATGGCCGACTTCGACCGCTTCGAGGATTTCGGGATGGGGCAGGAAGACGCGGGTCGAATCACCCGGCTCGGAATTGTCGTCGAGGGTGAAATCCTGGCCGACCGTCAATTCGGCCTTGCCGCCGGTAAATTGCGCGACACGCAATTTCGGTCCCTGCAGATCCGCGAGAATCCCGATCGGAAGCCCGACATCGGTTTCGACCTTGCGGATGCGCCGGACCAGCTCGCGCATCAAATCGTGGTCTGCATGGCTCATATTGATTCGGAATGCGTCGGCACCGGCTTCGTGAAGCTTGCGAATCATCTCTTCCGATGACGATGCGGGGCCCAGAGTTGCGAGGATCTTGACCCTGCGATTGCGTCTCATTGTTTCCCCGTACCTTCGCGCGGCGCCTCGGTCAGTTGAACCATCCAACTGGCCTGCTCGCCCGTGTCATACTCCCGGAAGCCCATTTTTTGATAGCCCCGTTTGAAACAGTCGGTCACGCCCGCGATCTTGAACTCGTTCTCGGCGATGCAAAGGTCGACCGAGCCGGCCCATCGCCCCTGCCCCTCCGCGTCCTCGGCGTAGACATAGTAATACCGCGACGACAGTGGTCCCTCGATGATCGTCTTGCAGGTGGTTGCCGGAATGCGCCACCAGCCCTCCGTGGTCCAGCCCGCTTCAGCGCGATAGCCAATGGCAACGCCCACCAGCGACTGGGTGCCGTTGCATACGCGGAACGCCGCTTGCGCGGCGCCAGCGACGATTGGAGCTGATGCCAGGAAAAACCCGGCGGCAAACAGGCACAGCATGGCCGCGCTCCGCAGCCGGCGCAGGGATCTTGATATCATCGTGCCATCCTCGAAACAGGCGGTTGTTCTCATGATTTCAGTCTTGGCATAGCGGCCGAACCTGTCAACGAGGTGGACCCGGCGATCCGGCCAGCCTACACGGGCGCCCTTGCCAGTAGACTATCCCGGCGTGGCTTTCGAGCCCCGCGCCGGGCGAGACCATCATCTTCGATGCCGCGGGCTTGATGCCGGTCCGGTTCGGCTCGATATGTCGAAGGGGGCCGAAGGCGCCACCCAACGTGAGGAGTAGCGAAACATGGAAGAGATCAGTGCGAGGCAACGCCTGGAATATGAAGCGGCGGCGTTTCGCCGGTTGCGGGATCATTTCCAGCAACGGGCGGACGTCCAGAACATCGACCTGATGAACCTCGCCGGGTTTTGCCGCAACTGTCTGTCCAACTGGTATCGCGAGGCAGCCGACGCCGACGGTGTTGCGATCAGCAAGGACGAAGCGCGGGAGATCGTCTACGGCATGCCTTACGAGCAGTGGCGCTCGCAACATCAGACCGAGGCCGGCCCGGCGGCGCAACAGCATTTCGAAAAAGTTCGGCCGCGCGACTGACAAAAGTGCGATCGCGCCCGACACCCAGCCTGCGGTGAGAAAGACCTGTTCGATGTGCTGAACGGGCTTCTCCGGCCAGGAGCCACGCGCGGTTCGATGCGGCGCATCGGCGACAAGGTCGATGCAATGGCCGGTCGAATGGATTCCTCCCGCCGCAGGTTGGCATAACTGGCCTGTTCACCCATTCAACGAATCACCGAGGTCTGCTAGGTGCGGCGGACTCATCCCATGAATGCGCCTTACGGAGACGGAAACATGTCCGACGTGAATGGTGTCGCCCAGGATCAACTGCGCTCATTCGTCGAGCGGATCGAGCGACTCGAGGAAGAAAAAAAGACGATCAGCGACGACATCAAGGATGTCTACGCCGAGGCCAAGGGCAACGGCTTCGATACCAAGGTGCTGCGTCGGGTTGTCTCGCTGCGCAAGCAGGATCAGAACGAGCGCCAGGAGCAGGAGGCCATTCTCGACCTCTATCTGCAGGCGCTCGGCATGGCAGCGGATCTGCCGAAAGACTGATGTCGACCAGCGCCCTGTTCGGCTTCAATTAGAAAAGCCCGCCGGATATGATCCGGCGGGCTTTTTGCGATGCCTTGATGGCTTATACCAACTTGCGGCGATAGGAACCCATTCGACCGAGAAGCGGGTCGGCTGACCTTTGCTTAGCGGGCGGCGGCGCGGCGACGCTTGTGGCCAAGCCCCATCTGCTTGGCCAGACGCGAGCGGGCCGCGGCATAGTTCGGCGCGACCATCGGATAGTCGGGCGCAAGATCCCACTTCTCGCGATACTCTTCCGGCGAGAGACTGTAGTGGGTCATCAGGTGACGCTTCAGCGACTTGAACTTTTTGCCGTCCTCGAGACAAATGATGTAATCATCCGTCACCGATTTCTTCACTGGGACGGCCGGCTTCGGCTTCTCGGCCTGAACGGCCTGAGGAACGTTCGTGGTGCTGCCCAGCGCACCATACACATCCGAGATCAAGCCCGGGAGTTCCGATACGGGAACAGAGTTGTTGCTGACATAGGCGGCGACCACTTCGGCCGTCAATTCCATCAGCATTTCGTTGTTTTCGATGTTTGCGATCTGGTCCATGTTTTGCCCCATTGTGCTCAGTAGCCCGCCGGTCAAGCCACAGCGGAATGTCTATGTTCCGATATCGTTCGTAAAACAGATAATTGAACGGTGGCGCTGCTTTATCCGGCCTTGCCACTCACATCCATGTATTTATAGGCATATACTTAATGTCAATATGCTTGGTTACAATCCCAAGATTTTTGTCGGCTTTTAACGAACGTAAACAGCTGAAATCAACAAGGACGATAAGGAATCATTACAACGGCGTAAGGATTGGCAAAGTTCGGAGGGACCAATGAAATTCTTGCAACCTACCCGCGAGAAACTTCGCTATGACGAATAAGGAAGCAAATTGGGCTTCCGCCGGCGCCTGGTAGCTCCGTGATGGTCAGGCGGCCACTGCGGCAAGTCCTGTTAAGCACACCGCTCTTCGAACAAACGCCACTCGTCCCAAAGTCCGCGTGGCGCATGCTTTTCTGGCCGTCCGCGGGCTTTCGCAAGTGCGGCTCCGCGCATCAAAGCATCAGACGACCACGATTAACCCGCGCCGCTGAACTGACCCGGTCGAGTGTCGATATCGCCGGATCGTCCATGTTTCTTGACTGGATGGCCGAGCGGTTACTGTTTGAGCTTGACCAGTGGCAGGAAATTCACGGCGGAGCCGGAAAAGCGATCGGTCTTGCCTGTCGCGGTGGAGGGCGTGAAGCCGGCCGCGAATAGCGTCCGTGGCAGATCACCGACGAGCCGACCCGTATCGGGATTGCTCGTCGCCATCTGTTCGGCTCGACGATTGGGATCGGACACGAGCGAAGCGATTTCGATCCGCGAATTGATCACCTGCTGCGGGTCGACCCGCGTCGACTTCGCGGTCGGCTTCGCCGCAACCCGCATCACCCGATCACCCTTGCCGTCGCTTGAGGTGTTGCCGTCTCGCGAGGTCGTCATCGCCTTCGGCCGGGAGCGAGCCGGGGGCGTCACCGCCGCGACTTTCATCATCGCCGCAGGCTGCGCCGTCTTCGGCTCGATCACCGGTCGCGCCACGGGCATCGCCGCCGCGACGACGCTCTCGATCGCTTGCCGCGTCGCGGCGGAAGGAGCTTTATCGGTCTTCAACAAATCGTCGAACACCGGCCGGTCGCGCGGCGTCGGCACGACATAGGCCAGTTGACCGCTGGCCGCCGTCTCCGTCGCTTGCGCCTCGAGAGCCGCGACCAGGGTGGAAACTGAATCCGACCGCGCCGCGTCGGCCGGCGAGACGGGCGTCTCCGAGCCGGCTGTTAGCGTTTGCGCGGTGGCGCGCACGGGTGCCCAGGTGGGGACCGGAATTCGCGCCGCATCAAGGGATGCGACGACGGTCGGCTCTTCCGGCGAGACCGCATTCGTCGGAGATCCGGTATCGAAGCGATCGCCGACCGGCATGGTGACGCCACCGGGCAGCGATGGCCGGGACTGCGGAAGCGCGGAGGCCAACGCGACCGCCGGGGCGGGAGCCGCGCGGCTCGGAGCGGCGCGGCTCGGCGCCGCCACTGCTTCCGCATCGTCTTCCGCTTCGTCGCTGCCGCCACCGAACAGCATGGCCAGCAGCGTCTTGCCGCCGCCGGACGAGCCGGAACTGGCGTTGGCGACCTGGATTTCGGAGGCCCCGCGGCGCTGCTTGTACGACGCCAGCGCCTGCTGGTAGCCGGGCAGCGGCTTGCCGTCCGAGGGAACATGAACGGTGTTGCCATTTGGAAAGACCGCAAGCAGCTGCTTGCGGTTCATGCGCGGCCAGTGCCGAGCGTTGCCGACGTCGAAATGCACGAACGGCGAACCGGATCGGGGGTAGTAACCGACGCCGCCGACCTGCATCCTCAGGCCGATCTCACGCATCCTCGCCAGCGGCACGTCGGGAATTTGAAAGTCGAGCGCCTTGCCAAGCGTGTGCTGACTCTTCTTGGCAACGCCTGAAGACCGTGAGCGCAGTAGCGAGTTGGTGCCGGGCGATCGATAGCCGGAGATCACGTTGATGTTGGCGCGTGAGCCGGACTGGCGATACGCCTCCCAGATCACGTCCATCAATCGGGGGTCCATGTTCGTCGGCTCGGACTTGCGCCAATCCCGGAGAAACCAGTTGATCTTCTTTAGTTCGGAACGGTCGTAGCGACCGTTGCGCTTATAGGCGAAGCTCGCTTTTTCCTTGGTATGGAGATTGTAGAACTTGAGAACCCTGGTTTCCGCCTGTGCGGCAGTGACCGCGCTGACGGCCAGAAGGGACAAAGCTGCGAACGTCGCGATGCGCCAGGCCCTGCGGCCGACACGAGCGGTATGTCCGAACATGCGGTCTTCCCCTCAATGATCGTGTCCTTCCCCGTAAAAAATTCCCCCGGGGCCGGCACCGTCTTAGAAACTGTTTTCACGTCCGTCTAGTTTTGCTCAAACTGCGGCATCAAAATGACAGTCATGGAACTTTCTATGGATTTTGAGGGGAAAGCGTTAAGCTTGGATTAAGTTTAACTCGCCCGCACAAGGACGGGCGCTCGCAGCGCTGGCTTCGTCGCGGACCTCGCCATGCATCGGCGATCATCCCGGACGAATGGGTTCCTATCACCAAAGGTTGGTATAAACTCGGCGATGAGCAGCTGACGCAAAGACATCAGTCTACCGCGATATTATAAGCACGCAGCTTTCGGTAGAGCGTCGAGCGCCCGATGCCGAGCCGCCGCGCGATCTCGCTCATCCTGCCCCCGTATTGAGCCATGGCGAGCCGAATCAGGTCTGCCTCCACCTCCTCCATGCGGCGGATCTGTCCGTTCGCGTCGCGGAGCGGGAAAGCCGGAGCGTCGCGCCGCCGTTCGATACCGCTCCAGGGTTTCTCCACCGGTTCAGATGCCGGCGGTTCCCGATGGCTCATGCCGGAGTCCTCGGACCAAGTCGACCCCGCCGGGTCGGCGGCGAGAAGCGCCGCAATCTGCGGAAAGTCGACCGCGAGGAGGTTCTCGTTGTCGCTCAACACCACGGCGCGATGGATGGTATTCTCCAACTGGCGGATGTTGCCCGGCCAGTCGTAGCGGCACAGAACCGCGATGGCCTCCTCGGACAGACGGCGGACCCGGGTGCCGCGCTCTAGACCGACGAAGTGAGCGATAAAGCCCCGCGCCAGCGCCGAAATTTCGCCGCGACGCTCGCGCAGCGGCGGGACGCGAAGTTCGAATGCGTTGAGGCGATAGTAAAGATCCTCGCGAAACCGCCCCCCGGCGACCGCTGCCGCGAGATCGCGATTGGTCGCGGAGATGATCCTGACATCCGTCTTTATCGGCGTCTTGCTTCCGACCGGGTCGATCTCGCCGTCTTGCAGCACCCTCAAGAGCTTGACCTGCGCACTGGCCGACAATTCACCGACCTCGTCCAGAAACAGCGTTCCTCCGTCGGCCTCGATGAATTTCCCCTCATGGCGCGCGGTCGCGTCGGTAAACGCGCCCTTGGCATGGCCGAACAGGATGCTTTCGACGAGATCGGTTGGCATCGCGCCGCAATTGACGGGAACGAAGGCAGCCTTGGCGCGGTCACCATGCGCCTGGATGGCGCGGGCAAGCCATTCCTTGCCGACGCCGGTCTCGCCTTCGATCAGGACCGGTATATTGGACGCCGCGGCTTTTGCCGCGCTCGCGAGCACGGGACGCAGCGCCGCGGATGCGGCTGAGCCGTCGAGGCTCGGCACCGCGGCGGCCACGGTATCTGCCTGGCCATGTCGCCGTGTCGCGGCGCGCATCCGCAATGCGATGTCGAGAGCGGCCCGCAGCTTTTCCGGCGAGACCGGTTTGACGACGAAGTCGAAGGCGCCGGCGCGCATCGCCTCGACCACGGTGTCGACCGATCCCTTGGCGGTCTGGACGATGATCGGAATATTCATCCCCCGGCGTCGCATCTCGGCCATCACCTCGATGCCGCTCATGTCCGGCATCATCAGATCGAGGACGATCACCCCGATCTGCCCTGCCTCACCGTTCGCCAGCGCATCGAGGGCCGCGCGTCCGCCGCCGCACGACACCGGCCGCAGTCCGGCACGCGCCACTTGAGCATCGAGCAGGCGTCGCTGTATGGGATCATCGTCGACGATGAGTACGGATTGGGTCATGTCGGCCTCCGGTCTCGTCTTGTCGCGAGAATGACCCAATCTGACACGCGCCGCTAAAATTCGACTGAACAAGCAAGGCTAACGATGCGCTGTTGATTTCAGTCTGATTTGAACGACATGGCAGCTACCGGCCCTCCCCCTCGCCCAGCCCTACCCTTCGTCAACGAGATCGATGTTCATGACCCAAAGCTTTTCCCCGACCCGCTCGGCAACCGAAGCAGCCGCCGCAGACGCTGGCGCGCTGCCGGAGTGGAATTTGGCCGATCTCTATCCGGCGATGGATAGCGACGAACTCAAGAGCGATCTGGAAAAGGCACGAGACAAGGCCGAGACCTTCCAGAGCCGCTGGCGCGGCCGGCTTGCCGAGGCCGCTCGCGGAGAGGGCGAGGGCCTGGCCGCGGCGGTCGTCGAATTCGAGACGCTGGAAGAACTGCTGGGCCGGATCATCTCCTATGCCGGGCTGGTCTATTCCGGCGACACGTCGGACCCGGCGCGAGCGAAGTTCTACGGCGATATCCAGTCGAGCGTCACCGACATTTCCTCGCGGCTCCTGTTCTTCCCGCTGGAGCTCAACCGTATCGAGGATGCCCAGATGGATGCGGCCATGGAGCGGGACCCCGCCCTGGCGCATTATCGCCCTTGGATCGTCGACCTGCGGAAGGACAAGCCGTTCCAGCTCGAGGATCGCGTCGAGGAATTGTTTCACGAAAAGGCGATCACCGGCCGCGGCGCCTGGAATCGCCTCTATGACGAGACGCTGACCTCGCTGCGCTTCACCGTCGACGGCGACGATCTGGCACTCGAAGCCACCTTGAACCTCTTGCAGGACCCCGAGCGCGAGAAGCGGCGCAAGGCGGCGAGCGCCCTCGCCAATGTCTTCAGCGAGAATTTGCGCGTCTTCACTCTGATTACCAATACCCTCTCCAAGGACAAGGAGATCTCCGATCGCTGGCGGGGATTCGAGGATGTCGCCGACTCGCGCCATCTCGCCAACCGGGTCGAGCGAAAGGTCGTGGACGCGCTGTCGGAGGCCGTCAGCGATGCCTATCCGGCGATCTCCCATCGCTACTACGCCATGAAGGCTAAATGGCTGGGATTGGACGTTCTGGAATATTGGGACCGCAACGCGCCCCTGCCCGATTCCACCCGCCGCGACATCTCCTGGGACGAAGCGCGCCAGACGGTGTTGTCGGCCTATTCCGGCTTTGCCCCGGAGATGGCGACGATCGCCGACCGCTTCTTCGCCAATGACTGGATCGACGCGGCGAACCGCCCCGGCAAATCGCCGGGCGCCTTCGCGCATCCGACGGTGCCGAGCGTTCATCCCTATGTGCTGCTCAACTACATGGGCAAGCCACGCGACGTCATGACGCTCGCGCATGAGCTGGGCCACGGCGTCCACCAGGTACTCGCCGGCCGGCAGGGCGCGCTGATGGCGGCGACGCCTCTGACATTGGCCGAGACCGCCTCGGTGTTCGGCGAGATGCTGACCTTCCGCTCGCTGCTCGAGCAGGCCAAGACCAAGGCCGAGCGCAAGACGCTGCTGGCCTCCAAGGTCGAGGACATGATCAACACGGTGGTCCGGCAGATCGCCTTCTATCAGTTCGAGCGGGCACTGCACGAAGAGCGTCGGCAGGGCGAACTGACGACCGAGCGGATCGGCGAAATCTGGCTGGAGGTCCAGACCCGCAGCCTCGGCCCGGCGCTGCGCCTCGGCGATGGCTACGACACCTACTGGACTTATGTCCCGCACTTTATCCACTCGCCCTTCTACGTCTATGCCTATGCGTTCGGCGACTGTCTGGTGAACTCGCTTTACGCGGTCTACCGCAATTCCGAGACGGGTTTTCAGGAGAAGTATTTCGAGATGCTGAAGGCCGGCGGCACCAAGCACCATTCCGAGCTTTTGAAGCCCTTCGGCCTCGACGCCTCCGATCCCGCATTCTGGTCGAAGGGTCTGGCGATGATTTCCGGCTTCATCGACGAATTGGAGGCGATGGACGATTGACCGGGGCGGCCAATTAGTCGCTTCCTCATTCTAGGGCATCGCCCCAGTCGAGGCGGCGGGCGGTGCGGAACATTTCGCCCTCGCGCTTGGTGACGAGCCGCTCCCGCAACTGCCCGTCGGACGTGCAGAGTTTCAACTGCACCTTGCCGCTGCCGCTTCGGGGCGAGGCCAGGACGCGGGCGGTCAATGGCACGGTCGGTCGGCGGGCGACCGCCAGATAGGCGAATTTCTCGTCCTCGTAGGGAACCGTCCCGCGCTTGGCGAGACGGTGAGTGCGCGAGCGGGCGACCCGTTGAGCGAAATGGCACCAGTCGGGCGCGGCGACAGGACAGACTTTGGCATGCGGACACGGCGCCAGCAGATGCGCGCCCTCGGCCAGCAACTGTTCGCGCGCAGCGAGGATGCGCCGCCAGCCGGCCGGCGTACCTGGCTCGACAATCACAAGAACATCGCGCGTGAGCCGCCACAGCCGCGAGACCAGTGGCCCCCGAGCCTCTGGCGGCAATTCGTCCAGGACATAGGCGAGCGTCACCAGATCAGCCGGCGCGCGTTCCGCCAGATCCGCTGTCGCATCGCCACGCACCCAGCGCGTCGCCACCGCCAATCCCTCTTGCGCCAGCGCCTGGCCAACGGCGAGCGCCGGTGCGCTCGCCTCCACCAGCGTCGCCTCGCACAAGCTGTCGAAGGCATCGCTGGCGGCCCAAAGCGCCGTGCCCGGCCCGGCACCGATATCGAGAAGCGTGTCTGGCGCGAAATCCGGACGCCGCAGCGTGATCTGCTCCAGGCTGGCCCGGATTGCGGCGAAGGTCGCCGGCATGCGGGCGGCCAGATAGGCGAGCACCGCCGGCTCGCCATCGAGGTGCTGACGCCCGTCGCGGATCTCGGCGCGGTAGCGCCCCGACAGCCGTTCGCCCGCGCTCCGCAGATCATCGAGCGCATGGCGGTCAAGCCGTGCGTCGAGCGCCTGTCTCAACGCGGCGGGAAGTTGCATCGTACGACCTGTCGCAATTGTGATCTCGAAGGTCTCGCCGCCGTGTCGACAACGGCCGTTTCGCCGCTTCGATCATGCTGCTCGATCATCGCGCTCTCTCACCCCGCTCTTCCATTCGTCGTCGAACTGCTCTAGCGGCTTCGCGCAACGTTCCGGCGCAACAATCATCGAAAGGGATGCCGCATGGCCAAGAAGAACCACCCGGTCCACGCCAAGATCACCGGCCCGGTCGTGATGATCGGTTTCGGCTCGATCGGCAAGGGCACCCTGCCGCTGATCGAACGCCATTTCGACTACGACAAACAGCGAATGACGGTCATCGATCCGAACGATGCGGACAAGCATCTCCTCGACGAACGCGGCATCCGCTTCGTCAACGAGGCGGTGACCCGCAAAAACTACCGGGATCTATTGACGCCACTGCTCACCGAGGGCGACGGCCAGGGCTTTTGCGTCAATCTGTCGGTCGATACCGGGTCGCTCGACCTGATCAAGCTCTGCCGTGAACTCGGCGTGCTTTACATCGACACCGTGGTCGAGCCGTGGCTCGGCTTTTACTTCGACGAGTCTCTCTCCAACGCCGATCGCACCAACTATGCGCTACGCGAGACCGTCCGTAAGGAAAAGCGCAAGAATCCGGGCGGAACAACCGCCGTTTCCTGCTGCGGTGCCAATCCGGGCATGGTCTCCTGGTTCGTCAAACAGGCCCTGGTCGACGTCGCCCGTGAAGTCGGCCTCGATTTCGAGGAGCCGGCGCAGGACGACCGCGACGGCTGGGCCAAGCTGATGAAGAAGGCCGGCGTCAAGGGTATCCACATCGCCGAGCGCGACACCCAGCTCGCCAAGGCGCCGAAACCGATGAACGTGTTCTGGAACACCTGGTCGGTCGAGGGTTTTCTGTCGGAAGGCATGCAGCCCGCGGAGCTTGGCTGGGGCACCCATGAGAAGTGGATGCCGAAGAACGCCAACAAGCACAAGAAGGGCCACCAGTCGGCGATCTATCTGGAGCAGCCGGGCGCCAATACGCGGGTGCGGACCTGGTGCCCGACGCCGGGCGCGCAATACGGTTTCCTCGTCACCCACAACGAGTCGATCTCGATCGCGGACTTCTTCACCCATCGCAACCGCGACGACGAAGTGACCTACCGACCGACCTGCCACTACGCCTATCATCCCTGCAACGACGCGGTATTGTCGCTGCATGAGCTGTTCGGCGCGGCTGGCAAGATCCAGCCGGAGCATCATGTCCTCGACGAAAACGAGCTGACCGACGGCATCGACGAACTCGGCGTCTTGCTCTACGGCCACGACAAGAACGCCTATTGGTATGGTTCGCAGTTGTCGCTCGAGGAAACCCGCAAGCTCGCGCCCTATCAAAATGCCACCGGCCTGCAGGTGACCTCGGCTGTCCTGGCGGGAATGGTCTGGGCGCTGGAAAATCCCGAAGCCGGCATCGTCGAGACCGACGAGATGGACTACAAGCGCTGCCTCGAGGTGCAGTCCCCCTATCTTGGTCCGGTCAAGGGATATTACACCGACTGGACGCCGTTGACAGATCGTCCGGGCCTCTTCCCCGAAGACCTTGATGAAAAAGACCCTTGGCAGTTCCGGAACATCCTCGTTCGCTGAGCATTTAACGTCCGGGTGCGCTTATGCGCATTCGACTGGCGATGCGGCGTCGGGACGGATGAGGTCTAAGATATGAGGGATCGGGCTTGAATCCGGTCCCTCCCGGAGCAAAGCATGGCTGATACCGACGCGAAGCGGGCGGTCGTCGAAGAGGTGATGGAAGCGGTGATGGCGGGATCGGGCGGGACGATCGCCCGGCATTTCGCTCCCGGCGCCAAAGTCTCCCAACGTAGCAACGCCGAACAGTCTGACATGCCCTGGTTCGGGCGAATGGAGGGCGAATTCGAGCTTCAGGGAGAGGAACAGGCGCGGGCGTTCTTCGACGAGATGTTCAAGCGCACCACCTATCTCTCCTACGAGTTGCGCGGTCTGGTTTGCGAGATGGACGAAGCGGCCAGCCGATGCGACTGGTCACGCCGGGATGATAAGACTGGGACGCTGATCACCGGGACGACAATGTATTGGTTCACCTTCACCAGCGACAACCGCATACGGTCGATCGAGACGATCGGTTCGATTCATTCCGTCATCCCCTCCCGCAAGGCCGAGCCCGTCGGGTAAAGCGCCGGCAAAGCACGCGACACTACCGTATCGGCTCGGCCTCGATCCAGGTCCAAGCGGCGGCTTCCCGATCAGCCGGGAATGTGCGCATGTCGACATCGAACAGCGGATTCATCGTCGAAATCATCTTGGACATCCATCCGGGCGCGCCGACGATGGCGTAGCGCTCCACCTTCCGCATGGCTGCGAGCTTCATGGGGATCAGACCGCTCTGCATGAGGATGGCCGGATCGAAGCCGCCCAGATGCTTGATGCGACCGAGCAGGCGGACTTTGTCGTGACGGTCGAATAGAGCATTGATCTCGGCGAGTACGGTCGGGAATTCCGCCTCCGAGATCACACCGTCGACCTCGAAAGCGAGAATGTCGTCCCGCGACGTCGGCAGGAACCGCACCGCCGGGGTATTGGCCTGTGGCAGCGCGGGAAGCTCGGCGGCCCATTTTAGTGCCTCATCGACCTGTTCGGGAGCGAAGCTTTTCATTTCGAAATTCGCGAACAGCGGACTGAAAAAGCCGGTCACAGCACGGGGCCATTCCTTGTCCGAGACCAGCGCGCCGCGCCTGAATTGGCCGATGTGGGACAGAAATTCGAGGTCGGCTTTCACTCCCTCGAGCAACGCGTCTGCATCCATGTCCGAAAGGTCCGTGAAGTCGACGTCCAGGCTGACGACGTCATGCGTGACCAACATCGTCTCAAGTAGATCCTTGTAGCGCTCGATATCCTCTCCGGTGACCTTGCCGCTCAGCTGGAAGGCCAGGACGTGGTCGGGAGCGGCTAGTTGCGCGAACATCGTAATCTCCTTTGCTGCGTGCGTACGACCAGGGATGATGTCACCGGCGACGCTGCGGCCCTTTGATCGAAAGCAATTCATTTGAACAAAATGCGATAGACTTTTAATCGACGCGTGGACTAGGCTTGCACGACTGGTTTGGTGGTTTGCCCCCATCGGGGTTCGGTTTGGCGCTTGATTCTCGGCCTGGAGGGTGCCGCGCCTAAATTTTGGGGTTCTTCTGATGCGTCGTCTCGCTGTTTCGCTCCTGCTCGCGACTTTTGCTCTCAGCGCCTGCCAGACCGAGCAGCGGGCCCAAGTGTTGCCGGCTCAGCCGCAGGGCATCGAGGGGCGATGGGCCTCGATCGGTGGCCCGGTCGCCTATACGGCAACCTTCCAAAATGGCCGTTTCACCTCGGTCGAGCGGGCGACCAACGGTCTCCTGGCCTCCGGCAACTATACCGATCTCGGTCCCGGCCAAGTGAATCTGCTCTACACGTCGACCACGCGCAACCAGCAGGTTTCGGCCAACTGCAATCAGGTCGACGTGAATCGCCTTTCCTGCGCGACATCCAGCGGCAACCGCTTCGAACTAGCCCGCGCCTGAGGAATTTGTCGCAGGGGCCAACGGCCTCGACCCGCTTCACCCTCCGGCGAAATTTCCTATATCCGGTCTTAACCGACGGCCTCCGACAAGCCGGAATGACATTCGGGCCGTTGCCAGGCCAGACGGTTCGGCGACGTGCGGTTGGCCAGGCGATAAGCCCCGCGAGATTTTTCTCCCGCGAGACTGTGTAAGGACGCGACGATGACTGCCCTGACCAAGACGATCGCCGAACGGGCGATCGGCCCCCTCCCCGCGGGCCATCCGCCGGTCAAACAGCCGAAGGTCGGCGTTCTCCTGGTCAATCTCGGTACGCCCGACGGCACCGATTTCAAGCCGATGCGGCGCTATCTGAAGGAGTTCCTCTCCGACAAGCGGGTCATCGAGTGGCCGCGCGCCGCCTGGTATCCGATCCTCTACGGCATCGTGCTCAACACGCGGCCGAAGAAATCCGGCGCCGCCTATGCCCAGATATGGAACAAGGAACGCAACGAATCACCGCTGCGGACCTTCACGCGGGCCCAGGGCGAGAAATTGGCGATGCGCATGGCCGGCGACGCCTCGGTCGTCGTCGACTGGGCGATGCGCTACGGCCAGCCGTCGATCGCCGAGCGCACTGATGCCCTTATGGACCAAGGCTGCGAGCGCATCCTGGTCTATCCGCTTTATCCGCAATATGCGGCCTCGACGACGGCAACGGTGAACGACAAGTTCTTCGAGCACATGATGGGCAAGCGCTGGATGCCGGCCGTGCGCACGGTGCCAGCCTATCACGACGAGCCGGTCTATATCGACGCGCTCGCCCGCTCGATCGAGACCCATCTCGCCAGCCTCGATTACGAGCCGGAGCGTGTGATCACCTCCTATCACGGCATACCGCAGAGCTATTTTCGCAAGGGCGATCCCTATCACTGCCACTGCCAGAAGACCTCGCGGCTGCTCGAGGAGCGGCTTGGCTGGCAGCCTGGCCGGCTGATGACCACGTTCCAGTCCCGCTTCGGGCCGGAGGAGTGGCTACAGCCCTATACCGACAAGACCGTCGAGGCGTTGGCCAAGGAGGGGATCAAGCGCATCGCCGTGCTCAATCCCGGCTTTGTCTCCGACTGTCTTGAGACGTTGGAGGAGATTGCTGGCGAGGCCGGCGAGATCTTCCACGAGGCCGGCGGCGAGAAATTCAGCCACATCCCCTGCCTCAACGATTCCGAACCGGGCATGGACGTCATCGAGGCGATGGTGCGGCGGGAACTGAGGGGCTGGATCGACTGAGCCCGATTGGCCGCATGGGCGGAAGATCGCTTGCGTCGCGCACCGCCTGACGCGATAGTCGCACACCGGTCGGTGATACGGGTCCGCGCCGAGCGACACCGTCCCGAGCGAGTGGAGGTGACATGCTCTCGGGCTCTGGAATTTTCGTCCTCGTCCTACTGTTTTTCGCAATCGTCGTTTTGTTCTCGACGGTCAAGACGGTGCCGCAGGGCTACAACTACACGGTCGAGAAATTCGGCCGTTACACCCGCACCCTGACGCCGGGCCTCAACATCATCCTGCCGTTCATCGAGCGGGTCGGGCGCAAGCTCAACATGATGGAGCAGGTGCTGGACGTGCCGACCCAGGAGGTGATCACCCGCGACAATGCCTCGGTCGCGGCGGACGGCGTCGCCTTCTATCAGGTGCTCGACGCGGCGGCGGCCGCCTACGAGGTCTCCGGGCTGGAAAACGCCATTCTCAATCTCGTCATGACCAATCTGCGCTCGGTCATGGGATCGATGGACCTCGACGACCTTCTGTCGAACCGCGACGCGATTTCGGAAAAGATACTGCGCGTCGTCGATCAGGCGGCTAACAGCTGGGGGATCAAGATCACCCGCATCGAGATCAAGGACATCAACCCGCCGAAGAATCTGGTCGATTCCATGGCGCGGCAGATGATGGCCGAGCGTGAGAAGCGCGCCGAAATCCTGGAAGCCGAAGGTTCGCGCAATGCGGCGATCCTGAGGGCCGAGGGCGAAAAACAGTCGCAGATCCTGCAGGCCGAGGGCAAGCGCGAGGCGGCCTGGCGCGAAGCCGAGGCGCGCGAGCGGCTGGCCGAGGCCGAGGCGACCGCCACCCGCGTCGTCTCCGAGGCGATCGCCGCCGGCGACATCCAGGCGATCAACTATTTCGTCGCGCAGAAATACACCGAAGCCCTCGCCAAGATTGCCTCGGCACCCAATCAGCGAGTGGTGCTGATGCCGCTGGAAGCCTCCTCGCTGATCGGCTCGATCGCCGGCATCGCCGAGGTCGCCCGCGCCACCTTCGGCGAATCCGGCCAGGCCGCCTCGCGAACCACCCCGCGCGTACCCGCGAGCGGCAACCGTGCGCCTGAGTCGCCACTGGGACGGAGCGAAGCGTGAGCGTCCTCATCGAGGCACTGTCGGATTATGGCTGGTGGATTCTCGGCCTCGTTCTGCTCGCGCTCGAAGTCGTCCTGCCGGGCGTCTATTTGCTGTTTTTCGGCATCGCCGCGCTGATCGTCGGCATGAACACCCTGTTTCTCGGCACTGGCGGGTGGTTCGGCTGGGAACAGCAGGTTCTCGCCTTCGTCGTGCTGTCAGCCATCAGCGTCTATCTCGGACGCCGTTGGTACGGTTCGAAAAGCGAGACCGGCGAATCCGGTTTGCTCAACCGCCGAACCCGCCGTCTGATCGGCCGCGAGGCGGTGTTGACCCAAGCGATCGTCAACGGCCGCGGCCGCATCGCCATCGAGGATAGCTGGTGGAGCGTCGAGGGTCCGGACCTGCCCGAGGCGAGCCGCGTGCGCATTATCGGCGCCAAGGGATCGGTTCTGGCGGTGGAGCCGGTTCAGCCCCTCTGATCAGCCGGCCGTGGCGGGAACTTGACCTCAGGCGACGCCGATCCGCAACAAATCGTGCAAATGCACGATCCCGACCGGCCGCTTCTGGCGCACCACCATCAAAGCCGTGATATTGAGGCTGTTGACGATGTCGAGCGCCTTGACGGTCAGGGTTTCCGGCTCGATCGTCTTGGGGTCGCGGGTCATCACCGCGTCGACCGTCTGCCTGAGAAGGTGGTCGCCCAGATGCCGACGCAGATCGCCGTCGGTGACGATACCGGTGAGGCAGCCATCTGGATCGATCACGGCCACGCAGCCGAACCCCATGCGCGACATCACGATGATCGCTTCCGACATCGGGGTGCCGGACGGCACCAGCGGCATCGCCTCGCCGACATGCATGATGTCGCCGACATGCATCAGGCTCGCGCCCAGCTGGCCACCGGGGTGGAAGACCCGGAAGTCGCCCGGCGTGAAGCCGCGACGCTCGAGCAGCGCGACGGCGAGGGCGTCGCCGAGCGCCACTTGCAGCGTCGTCGAGGTAGTCGGAGCCAAGCCGTGCGGACAGGCTTCGGCGACCCGCGGCAATGTCAGCGCCTCGTCGGCCTCGCGTCCGAGCGTCGAATCGGAGCGGGACGTGACCGCGACGAGCGGAATACGGAAGCGCCGTGAATAGGCAACGATCCCCTTCAGCTCGGCGGTCTCCCCGGACCACGACATGGCGAGGATGGCATCGTCCCGCCCGATCATGCCGAGATCGCCGTGATTGGCCTCGGCCGGATGGACGAAGAAAGCCGGGGTACCGGTCGAGGCGAAGGTTGCCGCGATCTTCGCGCCGATATGCCCGCTCTTGCCAACGCCGGTGACGATCAGCCGGCCCTTGATCCCCTGAATGATATCGAGAACGCGCTCGAACGGCGCCGCCATGCCGGTCTTCAACAGACCCGCCAGAGTCATCAGTCCCTCGGCTTCGGTCTCGATCGTGCGCACGGCGGACAGCGCGCCGAGGCGTGCGCCGACATCGTCAGGCTCGGGAATGGGAATCACGTTCGTCGTATGCTCCTGTCAGGCGCCGCCGCCACGGTTTCGTCACCGTCGATCGCAGCCCGTTCGGGCCAAATGATGACATGAGCCGGCATTCCAAGTCCACGACGGGATGCGCGCCCTCCCGGTAACGACTTCTTAACCATGAAAATTTACCTATCGACAAGCTCGGGTTTCGCCGCGCGTGCTCGCAGAAGGTGCAGACGACGCCGCGATGGTTTGTACATTCCACCGATTCCGATTGACGCTGGCCGCCGCCGCTATTGGCCTCGCTTCGCCTTTCCTGCCCGGGCTGAGCCCGGTGGCGGCTTTCGGCCAGACGCTTTTGATGCCGGAACTTCGGACCGATGGCGAACTGCTCGGATCGCGGGGTCTCGATGGCTTGCGAACCAATACCCGCACCCTCAGCGGCGCGTCCCAGGAATTGAACGCACCGGCCCCGGCGTCGCGTCCGCGAGAGCGCCCGCCGCTCGATGAGGCTTTGGAGCCTCCGGTCATGCCCCCCCCGAAGCCGGTCCGTGGATTCGATCTGTTCGGCGGACCGGAGACCAAGGCGGACGCACTCGACACCACGATCCTTCGCGCACGCCCGGCCGAACCGGTCAAGGCCGTGGATTCGCGATCCGTCCGCGTTGACGAAGCTGCGAAAGATCAAGCCACGCAAGACGAACTGCGCCGGCAGAACCGTCGTCCGTCGACCCGCCTTCAGCCGAGCAATCCGCCGCTCGCCGCGGGCGTCGCCGGCGAAGCCCTGGCCGCCGATTCCAGCCTGCGGACCAACCGGCCAGCCGAGGCGATCGGACGCATTATCCGTCGCGACGCGGACGATCCCTTTGCGCCCGTCGGCATCCGCGCCGGCAGCCTGATACTCTATCCCGAGCTGATCCAGACCCTTGGCGCCTCGACCAATCTCGACAAGATCGCAGGGGGCGAAGGCGGCATCTTCAGCGAGACGACCATCTCGGCGCGGCTTTTGTCCGACTGGTCGCATGACGAGGCGGAGCTGAACTCGCGTCTCACCTTCCGCCGAAACTTCTCCGGCGAGACCCGCGACGACCCGGAGGCAGCGGTCGACGGTCGATTACGGTTCGACCTCGACCGCGTCACGACCGCAACGCTGAGGGGCGCGGTGGCGTATCGCCGCGAGGATGTCAGCGAGATCGACGCCACCCTGCGCAATTCCGACCGCCCCGAGATCCTCAACGCCTCGGCCTCGGCGCAACTCCAGCGCGATTTCGGCCGGCTGCGCGTCACCGGAACCGGAACCGCCGCCCGCGAGGCCTATTTCGGCCTGCCTTCCGGATCCCGCGACCAGAGCTACACGACGCTCACGGCGGGGCTGAGGACGGGCTACGAACTGTCGCCGGCGCTCACGCCCTTCATCGAGGGTAGCGTCGGCTGGCGCCTGTTCGACGATTCGAACAACGGGGGGGCGAGCGATGTCGAGCGGGATTCGCTGCTTCCCTCGCTGCGCGCGGGTCTGGCGCTGGACCTCACCGAGAAGCTGACTGGCGAGATCGCCGCCGGTTACGCCTGGAACCTGCCGGACGACCCGGCCGCCGAGACGACCGGCACGCCAACCCTCGACGCCAATCTCGTCTGGTCGCCGCGACGCGGGACGGACATCACTATCGCCGCCCGCACCGCTTTCGATCCTGACACCGCGGGCCAGTCCACCACGACATCCTACGAAGGGTCCGTTGGCCTGCGGCACGTGCTGACGGCGCGGGCCGACCTGACCGCGGCCCTGAGCGCCGAATACAGCGATTCGACGCTTCCCCAGGCCGACGAGACCACCCTGACCGGCGAGACCGGCATCACCTACTGGCTCAACCGAACCCTCGCCTTTACCGGCCTCTACAGCCATCAGGAGGTCTATGCGCAATCGCCTGGCGGCGACTACAGCGCCGACACGATTCGTGTCGGAGTGAAGCTGCAGCGCTGAGCGGACGGGCAACGTCCACTATTTCACTGCGAGGGCCTCGCCATTCGGCTCCACCGTATGGATGAGCCGTTCGATATTATCGATCACCTTTTCCCGGATATCCGGGCGCCACAAGGCGAAGGCGACGTTGGCTTCGACAAAGCCTTCCTTCGACCCGCAGTCGAAGGTCCGGCCGGCAAACGGATACGCCGAGAATTCCTGGCGGCCCGCCAGTTTCAGCATTGCGTCGGTGAGCTGGATTTCGTTGCCGGCGCCTTTTTCCTGGGTCTTCAGGATGTCGAAGATTTCCGGCTGCAGAATGTAGCGGCCCGAAATGTAGTAATTCGACGGGGCATCGGCGGGCTGCGGTTTTTCCACCATGCCGTCGACACGGAAACCGGTCCCAACCGCCTCGCCCTCGCCGACGATGCCGTACTTCTGCGTCTCGTTCGGATCGCATTGTTCGACCGAGATCACATTGCCGCCAGCGGTTTCGTAAAGCTCGACCATCGCGGCCAGACAGCCCTTTTCCGCCTGCATGATCATGTCCGGCAAAAGCAGTGCGAACGGCTCGTTGCCGACGAGCTCGCGGGCGCACCAGACTGCGTGCCCGAGGCCGAGCGGGGCCTGCTGGCGGGTGAAACTCGCCGTGCCTGGCTTCGGTTGCAAATCGTCGAGCAGCGCCAGTTCCACCGACTTGCCGCGTTCGGCCAGGGTGTTGGAAAGCTCGACCTGGATGTCGAAATAGTCCTCGATGACGCCCTTGTTGCGGCCGGTGACGAAGATCAGGTGCTCGATTCCGGCCTCCCACGCCTCATCGACGACGTACTGGATGACCGGCCGATCGACGACCGTCAGCATTTCCTTCGGGATGGATTTCGTCGCCGGCAGGAAACGCGTGCCAAGACCAGCGACAGGAAAGACGGCTTTTCTGACTTTTTTCATGATGGCTTGGTCCTCAAATCCTTGGCGACATATCTGCGAGAAGGCTGCTTGGTCGACATCGATATTTGAGAGTCTCGCCGCCTTTTCGCCGTGAAATAGCGAAACAACTCGGCAAAACCAGTCGACCTCACGTTTGCAACCCTGCGGAGTGGTGAACGAACTCTTAACGACCTCGCCGTAGTCTTCCAACCTCGCTCAGCCGAATGAAACGACCAAGGAGAAGACACATGCAACGAACGACCGGACCCCGCTGGAGATGGCTCGGATCGGCCCTCGTCGCGGTGGTCGTCTCGATCTTTCTCGCGGCCCCGGCCTTCGCCGATGCCGGTTTCCAGCGGTGGATTCAAAATTTCGAGAGCGTTGCCGCGAAGAATGGCGTCAGCCGCAACGTCTATCGCGCCGCGTTCGCGGGCGTCACGTCGCCCGATCTGGATGTTCTTGAGAAAGCGCGCTACCAGCCTGAGTTCAAGGACACGGTGTGGGACTACGTCGACAACCGCGTCAACGACGAGCAGGTTGCCAAGGGCCAGGCGATGCGCGCCAAATATGACAGCTGGCTTGATCGCATCGAAAAGCGTTTCGGCGTCGATCGCGACATCCTTTTGGCGATCTGGTCGATGGAGACAAATTACGGTCAGATTCTCACCCGCGACGACGTGATGAAGAGCTTGCCGCGCTCGCTCGCCACGCTTGCCTATCTCGACAAGCGCCGCGGTAAATTCGCTCGTCAGCAGCTCATCGCCGCGCTGAAGATCGCCCAGGCCGGCCAAGTCGCTCCCGACAAGCTGATCAGCTCATGGGCTGGCGCCATGGGCCACACCCAGTTCATCCCGACCAGTTACCTCGCCTACGCAGCCGACATCGACGGCGACGGTCGCGCAAACATCTGGGAATCGGTCCCCGACGCGCTCGCCACGGCTGCCAATCTTTTGCGCAAGAATGGCTGGCAGCCTGGCAAGACCTGGGGCTACGAAGTGGTCGTTCCCGACCGCTATCGGGGCAAGCTCGAGCGGGACAATCGCTCTTTGGGCGAGTGGCAAAGCCTTGGATTTCGCCGGTCGAACGGAAAAGGTTTCCCATCTCCCTCCGACAATGCCAATCTGGTTCGTCTGGCCGGAGACAACGGGCCGGCGTTTTTGATGACGAAGAACTTCTTTGTCCTGAAAAGCTACAATAACGCCGACAAATATGCGCTCGCTGTGGGCATGCTCGGCGACCGGATCGGCGGATATGGCGGGCTCTATCGCGACTGGCCGCGCGGTTACACGCCGCTTTCCAGCCAGGAGCGCTACGAACTCCAGAAGCATCTTGCCTCCAGAGGCCTTTATGACGGCAAGATCGATGGTAAGATTGGTTCCGGATCGAAATCGGCGATCATGTCGTTACAAGGTAGGGCAGGCATGGCGCAGGATGGCAATGCGTCCAAGGCACTGTTGGAGTTCCTCCGACGCAACTGACCCCGAGCGGGAAGCAGAGACCCCATGATGGCACGGCAGGCGACGATGACAGGATGGCGGCGGGCGCGCTTGGCCTCCGTCGCAAGCTTAGCCGGTCTCGCGGTCCTGATCACCGGATTGGCACCCGCAAGCACCGCCTCGGCCCAAGAGCGTCCGCGTACTGTTCTGGAGATGCTGTTCGGCGGTGGTACGCGCGCCGTTCCGGAACGCCGCATCATTCGCAAGAAGGTGATCCGCAATAAGAAACCCTCGGCGCGCAAACAGACCAAGGCCACCAGCAAGGCCAAGGTTCAAAAGAAGGCAAGTCGGAGTTCATCCAAAAAGCAGCAGAGTTCAAGGCAGAAATCGACGACGCCTGCCAGTACCGGTACCTCGCAGATCGCCGACAACGAGCAGGCGCCCAAGGACGCCGATGCCCAGAAGGTGCTGGTAGTCGGCGATTTCCTCGCCGATTCCCTCGCCGATGGTCTCGACGCAATCTATGCTGACAAGGAAATGGTCACGGTCGAATCCCGGATCAACGGCTCGTCCGGGCTGGTGCGTGACGACTTCTATGACTGGCCGGAGAATCTGGGTCCGATCATCGACGAGGAAAAACCCGCGGTGCTCGTCATGATGATCGGGTCCAACGACCGGCAACCGATCGAAACGGGATCAGGAACGCTGTCGCCACGCTCCGAGGCTTGGACGACGGAGTACGAAAAGCGCATCGCTGAAATCGCCGAGATCGTGAAGAACCGCAATCTGCCTCTGATCTGGGTCGGAATGCCGTCGTTCAAATTCGAGCGAATGAGCGAAGACATGGTCTTTCTCAACGATCTCTACCGCAAGGGCGCGACGACGGTTTCCGGCCAGTTTGTCGATATCTGGGAAGGCTTCGTCGACGCGAACGGGAGCTTCGTCTATTCGGGTCCAGGGGTCAGCGGCCAACAGGTGCAGCTTCGCAATTCCGACGGAATCACCATGACCGGGGCCGGCGACGACAAGATGGCCTTTTTCGTGGAGCGCGCCATCGCCCGCGTCTTGAAGAACTCCGCCTCTCCCTTGATCAGCCTGTCGGACGAACAGTTGCCGAACATGCAATTGCCGCCGCTCGGCAATGCCGCCAACGCCGTGAGCGCAGCACCCATGTCCATCGATGATCCGGCGCTCGATGGAGCCGACACTCTGCTGGGCGGCGGCACGACCAGCGGCTTCACGCTGGAGCCATCGCCGCGCGACCGCCTCATCGCCGGCAACGGAACGGGTGACGTGCAAGGCCGCGCAGACAATTTCGCCTGGAACGAAAAGACCGGCGCCGTGGTGCCGGAGGGGCCGCCGATTGCCTATCGCGGCTCGCTGGACCTGAACGCCGTTCGCGCGTCTGAAGGCATCAAGCCGCCGAAAGAAATGCCGTCGATCGTCGATGCGATCATCCAGGATTGGGCCGACGACAACCAGGCCGCCAAGGGCGACGCCCCAGCCAACTGACTACGATCAACAAAGCGCGGCGCGGCGAGTGACGCGCGGGATAGATCACAGGCTATCGAGGCCATTTTTCGCCGTCACCGCGGCAGGGTCGTCTCGCCCATCAGGTCGAGATCGATCGCCCGCGCCGCCTGCCGTCCCTCCCGGATCGCCCAGACGACCAGAGACTGGCCGCGCCGCGTATCGCCAGCGGCGTAGAGCTTGTCCACCGATGTCAGATAACGGTCGTCGTCGGCCGCGATCGAGACGTTGCCGCGCCGGTCGGTGCGGGTCGCCAGGGCATCGCCCGCGTCGCGCATGAAGCTGTCCATGAACGGACCAGCGAAGCCAATGGCGATGAAGGCGAGATCCGCCTTGATGACGAACTCGGTTCCGGGCAACGGCTTGCGTTGCTCGTCGACTTCCGCGCACTCAACGCCCGTGAGAATGCCGTCCTCGCCGACGAAGGCGAGCGTCGCGATCTGGAATTCGCGGATCGCGCCTTCCGCCTGGCTCGACGAAGTCCGCATCTTGGTTGCCCAATAGGGCCAGACTTCGAGCTTGTTTTCGGTTTTCGGCGGCTGCGGACGAATGTCGAGCTGCGTCACCTTGACTGCGCCCTGGCGGAAGGCGGTGCCGACGCAGTCCGAGGCCGTGTCGCCGCCGCCAACCACGACGACATGCTTGCCACCGGCCCAGATCTCCTCGCTGGGCCAGCCGACGCTGGCGATATTCTCATTGGCGACCCGACGATTCTGCTGCACGAGATAGGGCATCGCATCGTAAATGCCGGTCAGCCCCTCGTCGGGAATCCCGGCGTCGCGCGGGCGCTCGGCGCCGCCGCAGAACAACACCGCGTCGTATTCGGCGGTCAGTTCCTCGACCCGCTTGTCCTTGCCGACATTGACGCCGCAGAAGAAGGTGACCCCCTCGCCTTCCATCTGCGCGACGCGCCGGTCGATCCAGTGCTTCTCCATCTTGAAGTCCGGAATGCCGTAGCGCATCAGGCCGCCGGGGCGCGATTCCCGCTCGAACACATGCACGTCATGGCCAGCGCGGCCAAGCTGCTGTGCGGCGGCAAGACCCGCCGGCCCGGAGCCGATGATCGCCACTCGCTTGCCTGTCTTGGTCTTGGCCGGTTGCGGCGTGATCAGCCCGAGCTTGTGCGCCTTGTCGGCCAGTGCCTGTTCGACCGTCTTGATCGCCACCGGCACGTCTTCAAGGTTCAGCGTACAGGCTTCCTCGCAGGGCGCCGGACAGATACGGCCTGTGAACTCGGGGAAATTGTTGGTCGAATGCAGGTTGCGGATCGCCGTCTCCCAGTCGCCCTGGTAGACGAGATCGTTCCAGTCCGGGATCTGGTTGTGGATCGGACAACCCGTCGGCCCGTGGCAATAGGGTATGCCGCAGTCCATGCAGCGCGCCGCCTGCTTGCCGACCTCCTCGTCCGACATCGGCAGTGTGAACTCGCGGAAATGGCGAATGCGATCGGATGCCGGCTGATACTTGTGCGTCTGCCGATCGATCTCGAGAAATCCGGTTACCTTGCCCATGCCGTCACTCCATTCTTCCAGCTCGTCTTAAGCCGGGAGCACTTCCTGGAACGAAGCCCGAGGAGCGCGCTGCCGCCCCACTCCGGACCCTGTTCGATCTGAATACAGGCGCCGTCGAGCCGGAGCCACTTTGCCTGCGCTGATGCCGCAATTCGCGGGGAAAGTCGACCATCCCGGGGGGGGGGGGGGGGGGGGGCCGGCGGTGCCGTGCGGCTCTGGCACACGCGGCAATGCCGGTCCGTCGGCTGGATGGAAAGACGCTGAGAAAGTCGCTATTCCGCCGCCACGCCCATGCGCATGCGCTCCATCTCCTGCAGCGCCCGGCGGTATTCGACCGGCATCACCTTGACGAATTTCGGCCGGTGAACCTCCCAGTTCTCCAGCATTTCCGCCGCCCGGCCCGAGCCGGTGTAATGGAGATGATTGGAGATCAGCTGGAACAGCCGCTCGTCGTCATGGCCGGTCATGTCCGACGAGACGTCGACACGGCCCTTATAGGCGAGATCGCCGCCATGGTGGTGCAGCTTCTCCAGGAGATCGTCCTCCTCGGGCACCGGCTCCAGATCGACCATCGCCATGTTGCAGCGTTCGGCGAAGTCGCCGACCGCGTCGTAGACATAGGCGACGCCGCCCGACATGCCGGCCGCGAAGTTGCGGCCGGTCTCGCCCAGGATCACCACGAGGCCACCGGTCATGTATTCGCAGCCATGATCGCCGACACCCTCGACAACCGCGATCGCGCCAGAATTGCGGACCGCGAAGCGTTCGCCGGCGACGCCCCGGAAATAGCATTCGCCCGAGATCGCGCCATAGAGCACGGTATTGCCGACGATGATCGACTCCTCCGGCACGACGCGGGAATTGGCGCGCGGCTTGACGACGATGCGGCCGCCCGAGAGCCCCTTGCCGACATAGTCGTTGCCGTCGCCGGTCAACTCGAAGGTTATGCCGCGCGCGAGAAACGCGCCGAAGCTCTGCCCGGCGGTGCCGCTGAGCTTCACCGTGATCGTGTCGTCGCGCAGCCCCTTCAGGCCGTAGCGCTTGGCGACTTCGCCCGACAGCATCGCCCCGGTCGAGCGATCGACATTGGTGATCGGCGTTTCGATCACCACCGTCTGCCGCGCCGTCAGGGCCGGTTCGGCCTCGGCGATCAGCTTGCGGTCGAGAATATCGATGATCGGGTGCTCCTGACGCTTGGTCCAGCGCAGTTCCTCGGCCGGCGCGTCCGGCTTGAAGAACACCTTGGAGAAGTCGAGTCCCTTAGCCTTCCAGTGGTCGATCATCTCCTTGCGGTCGAGCAATTGCGACTCACCGATCAGTTCGGACAGATGGCGCACGCCCATCTCCGCCATGATCATGCGAACCTCTTCCGCCACATAGAAGAAGAAGTTGATCACATGCTCAGGCGTGCCCTTGAAGCGCTTGCGCAGGACCGGATCCTGCGTCGCGACGCCGACCGGGCAGGTGTTGAGGTGGCACTTGCGCATCATGATGCAACCGGCGGCGATCAGCGGCGCCGTCGAGAAGCCGAACTCGTCGGCGCCGAGCAGCGCCCCGACGATGACGTCGCGACCGGTCCGCAGACCCCCGTCGACCTGCAGGCAGATGCGTGAGCGCAGGCCGTTCAGCACCAGCGTCTGCTGGGTCTCGGCAAGGCCCATTTCCCAGGGGCTGCCGGCGTGCTTGATCGAGGTCAGCGGTGAGGCGCCAGTGCCGCCGTCGTAGCCGGCCACGATGATATGGTCGGCACGCGCCTTGGCAACGCCCGCCGCGACCGTGCCGACGCCGACCTCGGAAACCAGCTTCACCGAAATATCGGCTGTCGAATTGACGTTCTTCAGATCGTATATCAGCTGCGCCAGATCCTCGATCGAATAGATGTCGTGGTGCGGGGGCGGCGAGATCAGGCCGACGCCGGGCGTTGAGTGCCGGGTCTTGGCGATGGTCGCGTCGACCTTGTGGCCGGGCAGCTGCCCGCCCTCGCCGGGCTTGGCCCCTTGCGCGACCTTGATCTGCAGCATGTCGGCGTTGACCAGATACTCCGTCGTCACGCCGAACCGGCCCGATGCGATCTGCTTGATTGCCGAGCGCTCCGGATTCGCCGAGCCGTCGCGCAGCGGCGTGAACCGGTCGGGTTCCTCGCCGCCTTCGCCGGTGTTCGACTTGCCGCCGATGCGGTTCATCGCCCTCGCCAGCGTCGTATGAGCCTCGCGCGAGATCGAGCCGAAGCTCATCGCCCCGGTGCAAAAGCGCTTGACGATGTCCTTGGCCGGCTCCACCTCATCCAGCGGCACTGGCACACGCCCCGCTTCCTCGGCGGCTTTGATGCGGAAGAGGCCCCGGATGGTGGAGTTCTGGACAGCGGACTCGTTCACCATCTTGGCGTAGTCCTGGTACTTCTCCCAGGAATCGGTCCGCACCGCGTGCTGCAGCGTCGCTACCGCGTCAGGCGACCAGATGTGGCTCTCGCCGCGCATCCGGTAGACATATTCGCCGCCGATCTCGAGCGAGCGGGCCAGCACCGGATCGTCGGAGAAGGCCCGGGCGTGACGCTCGGCGGTTTCGCGCGCCACCTCGTCGAGGCCGACGCCTTCGATGGTCGTCGCCGTACCGGTGAAATACCGCTCGACGAAGTCCGTCTGCAGGCCGACCGCGTCGAAGATCTGGGCGCCGCAATAGGACTGGTAGGTCGAGATGCCCATCTTGGACATCACCTTCAAGAGCCCCTTGCCCACCGACTTGATGTAGCGGGTGACGACCTCGTTCGGATCGACCTCCGGCGGGAATTCCTGGCGCCGGTGCATCTCGAGCAGCGTGTCGAAGGCGAGATAGGGGTTGATCGCCTCGGCCCCGTAGCCGGCCAGGCACGCGAAGTGATGGACCTCGCGCGGCTCGCCAGATTCGATCACGAGCCCGGCCGCCGTACGCAGGCCCTTGCGGATCAGGTGGTGATGGACGGCCGCGCAGGCGAGAAGCGCCGGGATCGGAATCCGGTCCGGGCCGACCTGGCGATCCGACAGGATGATGATGTTGTAGCCGCCGACGACCGCCGCCTCGGCACGTTCGCAAAGACGATCAAGCGCCCCCGCCATGCCCGCCGCGCCACTTTCGGCCGCATAGGTCATGTCGAGCGTCTTGGTGTCGAAGCGATCCTCGGTGTGGCCGATATTGCGGATTTTCTCGAGGTCGCCATTGGTCAGGATCGGCTGGCGAACCTCCAGCCGCTTGCGGCGCGAGGAGCCTTCCAGATCGAAGATGTTCGGCCGCGGCCCGATGAACGAGACCAGGCTCATCACCAATTCCTCGCGGATCGGGTCGATCGGCGGATTGGTGACCTGGGCGAAGTTCTGCTTGAAATAGGTGTAGAGCAGCTTCGAGCTGGACGACATCGCCGAGATCGGCGTGTCGGTGCCCATCGAGCCGATCGCTTCCTGGCCGGTGGTGGCCATCGGCGCCATCAGCGTTCGGGTCTCCTCGATCGTGTAGCCGAAGGCCTGCTCGCGATCGAGCAGCGAGACGTCCGAGCGCGACGCCCGCGGCGCGACCGGCTTCAAGTCCTCCAGAATGATCTGGGTGTTCTTCAGCCAGTCACGATAGGGGTGCGCGCCAGCCATCTCGCGCTTGATCTCGTCGTCGGAGACGATCCGGCCCTTTTCCAGATCGATCAAAAGCATCCGGCCCGGCTGTAGCCGCCACTTGGTGATGATCCGCTCTTCAGGGATTTCCAGCGTTCCGGCTTCCGAGGCCATGATCACGAGATCGTCGTCGGTGACGACGTAACGCGCCGGGCGCAAGCCGTTGCGGTCGAGCGTCGCGCCGATCTGCCTTCCGTCGGTGAAGGCCACGGCCGCCGGACCGTCCCAAGGCTCCATAAGCGCCGCGTGATACTCGTAGAAGGCCTGCGTATCCTTCGCCATCTGCTTGTTGCCGGCCCAGGCTTCCGGGATCAGCATCATCATGGCGTGGGCGAGCGGATAGCCGCCCTCGGTCAGGAACTCGAGCGCGTTGTCGAAGCAGGCTGTATCCGACTGGCCCTCGTAGGAGATCGGCCAGAGCTTGGAGATATCGTTGCCGAACAGCTCCGAATCGACGGAAGCCTGACGCGCCGCCATCCAGTTGACGTTGCCGCGCAGAGTGTTGATCTCGCCATTATGGGCGACCATCCGATAGGGATGCGCGAGCTTCCAGGACGGAAACGTGTTGGTTGAGAACCGCTGGTGGACGAGGGCGAGCGCGCTGGTGAAGCGCGGGTCTGTCAGGTCGGCGTAGTAGGGGCCAAGCTGATAGGCCAGGAACATTCCCTTGTAGACGATCGTCCGCGAGGAGAGCGACACGACGTAAAAGCCGATGTCCTCGCCCTTGGCCTCCGAATAGACGCGGTTCGAGACGACCTTGCGCAGGATGAAGAGCCGACGCTCGAAATCGTCGGGGGTCACCGATGGGCTCCGCGCGATAAAGATTTGCCGATGCACGGGCTCCGTCGCGACGATCTCGGGTGCCTGGGAAAGCTGATCGTTCGACACCGGCACGTCGCGCCAGCCGAGCACCGTCTGGCCTTCCTCGCGCGCCACGTCCTCGAACACCGTCTCGATGTGCCGCCGCTGTTCGGCGTCCCTCGGCATGAAGACATGACCCACACCGTATTCACCGGGCTCCGGCAGATCGACGCTCTGAGCCGCCATCTCCTCCTTGAAGAAATCATGCGGAATCTGGACGAGCATTCCCGCCCCGTCGCCCATCAGCGGGTCCGCCCCGACGGCGCCGCGGTGGGTCAGGTTCTGGAGGATCTGCAAGCCCTTCTCGATGATCGAGTGGGACTTTTCGTTCTTCATATGGGCGATGAATCCGACGCCGCAGGCATCGTGTTCGTTGCGCGGATCGTAGAGACCCGTCCGTCCTGGCGCCGTGCGCGGTTTGATCGCGGCGGCGACGTCGGTGGTCGAGACCGCTGTCTCGAAGGTTTCGGCGTTGGACAGATTCGTCATCGCGTCGTCTCCCGTCGTCGCGGCGCCGGCGTTCAGCCGCGCCCGTGTCTTCGTCCAGCCATTTGCGGCCGCACTTTTGGCCCGGTTCGGCGTGGCCCTCGGGGTATGTCCCCGCGTCCGGCCGCCGCCCGAGCATTCAATTTCAGCCGGCTTGTCGCACGACCTCTGGCGTCAGGATAGAACCCGGCCGCGTCTTTTAGGCGCGAAGCGCGCGCCCGCACGGCCCATTTGCATCATATTATGACAGCATTGCTGTCCTATCGGCGGCAATATGGCAGAACGATCGTGGATCGGCAAGAGCCTGTCCAGGTTCCGGGTCAACGGGCCCGGCAAACCGAGGGACATTCAACGTTCAGCCTGCTAACGATGAATGGAGCTGGCGCGGCCAAGCCTGAACAAGGGCAGACGCGGCAATGGGAAAGCTGAACTTGCAGGATTTCAGTATGGAAGCCATTTCCGCCAACGACATCGTCGATACGATCACCAACGGCCTGCTGGTTCTGGACACCTCCCTGACAATCGCGTCCGCCAATCGGAACTTCTATTCGACATTCCATACGACGCCCGAGCGGACTATCGGACAGCGGCTCTTCGATCTGGGAAACGGGCAGTGGGACATTCCTGAACTACGGCATCTTCTGGAGCGGCTGATCCCCGAGAACCAAGTCGTCGAAGGCTACGAGATCGCGCATGAATTTCCCGATATTGGCCTGAAGAGCATGCGGCTGAACGCCCGCAAGGTCTATCGACCCGGTAACGATGTCGAGTTCTTTCTGCTGGTCATCGAGGATGTCACCGAGCTGCGCGCGCAGCAACGGGAGGCGGAGCGGAATTTCCAGCTGGCCCAGAACATCGTCGACACGATCCGCGATCCGCTGGTGATCTTGGAGTCCGACATGACGGTCGTGACGGCAAGTCGCGCGTTCCTGCGACTGTTCGATGCCTCGGCGGATCGGGTCGTCGGGCGTTCGCTGCGACATCTGGGGCAAGGGCAATGGGATGTGACCGCTTTGACGCGGTTGCTTGATCGCGTGGTGCCGGACGACAAACCCGTCGACGGCTTCCTGCTTGAGGACGAATTTCCCGGCCTTGGCCGACGAATTTTCAAGATCGACGCACGGAAGATCTTTCGCCCCGGCAACCATGTCACGCGACTGCTGGTGATCTTCGAGGATGCGACCGACGCGACACTTCTCGACCGCCACCGCGACATGCTCGCCGGCGAGCTAGCCCATCGCATCAAGAACAACCTTCAAGTCATCTCGTCTTTCGTGGCCTTCGAGCTACGGCGAGCAGCCGAGCCCTGCCGGGAAGGCTATCGCGCGATGCAGACCCGCATCAGTGCTGTGGCCGAACTCTATGACGTGATCGCCCATTCGAGCGCCTTCGGCCCGGTATCGATGCCGGACTACCTGGGCGGTATCGCCACGAGTATTCGAACGAGCCTGCTCGCCGAGGGTTCTGAAATTCAAATCCGGATCGATGCCGAGCCGCTCTCCATCCAGTCCGATCATGCCGTGCCGCTGGGCCTGATCGTCAACGAGCTGTCGACCAATGCGATCAAACACGCCTTTCCAGACGGGAAAGGCGTGTTGACGATGGAGTTCCGGCTGCGGGACGGCGAAGCGGTCATGACCGTTCACGATAACGGTGTCGGCATAACCCCGGCGGGTGAAAGTTCCGGGCTCGGCTCGCGCTTTGTCGAAGCGTTCGTCAAGCAGATCGGCGGCACCATGGCTGTGGGCTCCGGCTCGAACGGAACGACCGTGACGGTGCGCCTGCCGAGGTCCATCTTGGCCGATTCGTAGAGCCGGCCGACGCTTTTCGTCGTCGGCAACGGGACCGGATGTCAGACGACCTCCTCGACCTTCGACTCGGCCTCTCGCGCCTGCCGAATATCGATTCCGCTCCGCCACAGAAACAACAGGCCGACCGCGACCATCAGCACGATGGTGAGGACATGGTTGAATAGGATCATCGCCAGCGCCTGCTCGTCAGGCACCCCGAGCAGCTTCAGCGCGAAGCCGGAGCCGATGACGAAACCGCCGGGGACGCGGACGAACCGGGCCAGCACCAGAGCAAAACCCGCGAAAATCATCAGGAAAAGATAGTCGAGCGGAGCCAGCACAATACCGATCGCCAGACCGGCCCAGAGAAAATGCGTCACCGCGATGAGCTTCATTGCCACGCTGGCCAACACCGCCCCGATCTGGCGGTTGCGATCACGCGGCCAGACGATGCCGTCGCGAATCGCCTGCCTCAGCCCGTCGAGCCGACCCCGCCCCCTTGCGGCCAGCCAGTCGACGCAGCGGCTGACCCGTGCGTTCTCTCGCTCCAGCGGCGAGCGCCCGATGAAAAGCAGGTACAACAGCCCGGAAAACAACAGGAGGTTCAGGCCGCCCGCGACCGCCAGCCCCGTCCTCACATCGCCGTCGACATCCGGAATTCGGCCGGCCAGCGCCACGAAAGCGGCGAGCAACGCGAAGACGATTCCGTCCAGAAACCGCTCGATCGCCGATGTCATGAGCACGCTGGCCATCCGCAGCCCCTCCAGCCGCGCGATTAGCCATGAGCGCACGAGCGGGCTGATGCCGAGCGGAACGACAATCGCGACCCCGTAGCCCGCCATGATCGCCCCGAACAGCCTGACGCTCGAAATCGGCTTCAGATCGAACAGGATCTGGCGCCATTTCCAACCACGGGTCAGTTGCTCGAGCAGGATCGTTGCCGCCAGCATGACCAGCCAGCCCATCTGGGCGGTCGCGATCGCCGACAGAAATCGGCCGACGTCGAGGCCCCGATAAAGCCAGAACAGGGTTGTGAGCGCGACGGCGGCCCCGATCACCGGAAGCACCCAGCGGAAGAATATGCCTGGGCCATTGCCGGTCGTCATGGATTTCGCGGTCGCCATTCGGTGCTGCTAGCATCCCGATGCGAGCTTGGGCACGACAAACTCGTCGTCGCGGAGATCAGACACGCGAAGGTGAGCGGATGTCACCGCCGCCGGCAAGCCAAGGGAAGCGATCGCCGCCATCTCAAGCTTCGTCATGACCCTGCCTTGCCCTTGGCGACGCGGCGCGATACGGCACCGCCATGATTTTCGCTTCCGACAACTGGTCCGGCGCCCATCCGGCGATCAACGCAGCTCTTTCCACGCATAGCGACGGCATGGCCGCCGCCTATGGCGCCAGCGATCTCGACAAGACCGTCGAGCGCCGCTTCGACGAATTGTTCGAACGCGAGGTCGCGGTGTTTTTCGTCGGCACCGGCACGGCCGCCAACTCATTGGCCTTCGCCGCCGTGAACCGGCCGGGCGGCGTCGTGCTCTGCCACCGCGAGGCCCATGTCATCGAAGATGAGTGCGGCGCGCCGGAATTCTTCACCCACGGCGCCCGCCTTGCGCCGATCGACGGGGCCGACGGCAAGATCGATCCGCTCAATCTCCAGCGCGAGATAGCCCGCTTCAAGCCGGATTTCGTCCATGCGGGCCAGCCGATGGCCGTGACGATCAGCCAGCCAGGCGAAGCAGGCACACTCTATTCCGGCGACGAGATCGAGACGATCGCCCGGATCGCCCATGGCCGCGACCTGACGCTGCATATGGATGGTGCGCGCTTTGCCAATGGTCTCGTCGCGACCGGCCTGACGCCGGCCGAGATGACCTGGAAGCGCGGCGTCGACATCCTGTCCTTCGGCGCCACCAAGAACGGCTGCTGGTGCGCCGAAGCCGTCGTTTTCTTCGATCCGGACAAGGCCCGACAATTCCCTTACATCCGTAAGCGCGGCGCCCAGCTATTCTCCAAGACGCGCTTTGTCGCCGCCCAGTTCATGGCCTATCTCGAGGACGATCGTTGGCTCGACCTCGCGGCCCATGCCAATCGCATGGCCGATCGCCTGCGCGCCGGAATCGACGCGAGCCCGCACGCGCGGCAGGCGTGGGAGACCCATACCAACGAGAGCTTCGCCATTCTCGATTCCACTCTCGCCGAGACTTTGCGCGGCAAAGGCGCCGTGTTCTACGACTGGAATCCGCCGCACGGGGTGCACGACCTCGTCGGCGCTGACGAGACCCTGGTTCGCCTGGTGACCAGCTGGTCGACCGCGGAAGCTGAGATCGACCGCTTCTGCGATCTGATCGCCTAGTGGTCCGATTTCGACATTTGCATCCCGCTTGGAGCACCATGGCAAGCAAATGTCGAAATCAAAGGACCACTAGCAACTTTATGACTCTCGGGGATTTTTCAAATTTGACATTTGATTTCGAGTCCGCCGCACGTGGGTATCAAATGTCAAATTTAATCCACTAGATCACCGGGCGCGGAAAACCCGTTCCATTTTTACTCAAACCGCGCTCGCGTCGGCGGGTTGACGGACCGGTGCGAGAGGGTCAGATTCGGTCACCTGCAACGAAGGAGATCGTCATGTCCACAGACGCTACCGAGCAAGGCAGGCTCGCCTTCCGCAACAATTTTCCGATGTCGTCCTGCCAGTATCCCGTCGGCTCGTCCTTGCGGGCGGCCTGGATGAATGGCTGGAACGAGGCACGCAACGCGGCGCCGCAGAGTTCCGCCGGCCATCCCGGCATGATGAAGGACGCGCGGACGGCCGTGAATCTCGACCGGATCGACGCACCGCACGAATCCTGAGCTCCCGACAAGAAAACGGCGCCCTTTCGAGCGCCGTTTTCATTTACCTGGATAGCAGGGTCAGGCGGCATTCGCCTCGATCTGCTTGGCGTTGCCGTTATCGGCCGTCGCGATCTCGATCTTGCGCGGCTTCATCGCCTCCGGAATGACCCGGACGAGATCGATGTGGAGCAGGCCGTTCTTCAGGCTGGCACCCTTCACCTCGACATATTCGGCGAGCTGGAACCGGCGCTCGAAGGCGCGGCCCGCGATGCCGCGATAAAGGGTCTCGTTTCCGGACCCTTCCTCGGCCTCCGCCTTTTCGCCCTTCACCGTCAGCACGTTCTCGCGCGCTTCGATCGACAGCTCCTCGTCGCCGAAGCCGGCGACGGCGATGGTCACGCGATAGGCGTTCTCGCCGGTGCGTTCGATATTGTAGGGCGGATAGGTCGGGCTGTTGTCCGCGACGGTCTGGCTGTCGAGCAGCGAGAAAAGCCGGTCGAAACCGACGGTGGAGCGGTACAGCGGAGCAAAGTCTACGTGACGCATGGTGTTCTCCATTCAGAAGCAACGATGTTTGCGTTTGGCGCAAAGCGTGCATCCCGATCTGGCGATGCTGCCCGGCCAGCGGCCCCATATCGGCGACCGCACAAATAAAATGGTGAGCCGGTTTTTCCGGTTCAAGGGTTTTTAGGGGGATCGGATTTGGCTCGTTCGGCAAAGCCGAACCGCTTCGACCACGAAATATAACCCTCTGATTCTTCGCAATTTTTCTCCTGAACCGAAAATGAACGTTGCCTTCCGCAACCGTTCAGGTGGCTCTGGGCATAGTGGCCCTCATGGTTCGGTCGATCAGCCCAGCCGGTTCCCTGGAGAATGGGGCACCCGGCTGCCCGGTCATCGAGCCCGACAGTTTTCCGCCGGACTCCGGTGGAACCGAAACGGTCGCAGCGTCCCGTCCCTTCCGCTGTGGCCGCTCCAGCCGGGAGCCTCGAAGGGGGCTCCCGGTTTTTTCATGCTCTCTCGCCGTTCGGTTAAGCTTTGACCGGCTCCGCCTGCGACTCTACAAGCCGAATCGTCCATGCTGTTCGGGATGCGCCCGTGGCGGCGCGAAACGTTATTTGTAGGCCGAGTGGCGATGAACGAAGCCTTCGATCCCAGCGAACTGGTCAGCAGCGCTGGCAATCCCGCCCCGCCGGGGATCAGCGCATCGAACTTTCGCACTCCGGACGGCAAGCGTCTGCGCTATGCCATCGCACCCAGCCAACTGCCACGCACCCGCGGCACGATCATCCTGCTGCAGGGGCGCAACGAGGCGATCGAGAAATATTTCGAGACCATCGGCGACCTGACCGGTCGCGGCTACATGGTCGTGACCTTCGACTGGCGCGGCCAGGGCGGCTCTCAACGCCTGATTCGCAACACCCGGCTCGGCTACGTCCGCAAATTCCGCAATTACGTCAACGACCTGGAAAGCTTCGTCCAGGACGTGGTGCTTCCCGATTGCCGCGGCCCCTACGCGATCCTCGCCCATTCCATGGGCGGACTGATCGCGCTGCAGGCCTCGCCGCGGCTGATGAACGTCATCGAACGGATGGTCCTCAGCGCGCCGCTGATATCCTTCCCGCCCGGCCGGATCGGCCTGCGTGGACTGAACCGCGTGGCGCGGCTGGCACAACTGGTCGGGCTGGGCCGCGTGCCCACGCATCCCTTCCAGAATCGCAACCACTCACCGAGCCCGACGACCAGCGTGCTGACCAGCGATCCGCGCCGCCTCGAACGCAATCAGGCCCTCGCCCAGGCCGCCCCCCAGCTGTTTCTGGGCAGTCCTACGATCGCCTGGCTCGCCGCGGTCTCCGGGGCAATGGTGCGACTAACCGATTCCGACTGGATCGCCCGGCTCGCCATCCCGACCCTGATCATCGGCGTCGGCGACGACCGGGTGGTGGCAACCCCGGCGGCCGAGCGGCTGGCCTGGCGCATGCGGTCCGGCTCCAGCCTGACGATTCCCTTCGCCCGTCATGAATTGTTGCAGGAGGCCGACCGGTTCCGCGAACCCTTCCTGGAAGCGTTCGATGCGTTCGTCGGCGGCGCGCTGCCGCTGGATTGATCGGGACCGGCGAACGCCGTCAGCCGTTGAGAATCGCCAGCGCCGCCGCATGCAATTGCGGTGTCGCGGCGGCAACGATATCGCCGCCCGCTTCCGGCCGGCCACCGTCGAAGGTTGTCACCACGCCGCCCGCTTGCTCGATGATCGGCACAAGCGCCACGATGTCGTAGGGCTTCAGATCCGACTCGACCACGAGATCGGCGTGACCGGCCGCAAGCATGCAAAAGGCATAGCAGTCGACGCCGAAGCGAGTCAGCTGGGTCTTGCTCTCCAGTGTCTCGAAGCGGCGAAGCCCCTCGCCCGAAAACAGCCGCGGCGAGGTGGTGAACAGCGTCGCCTCGTCGAGCCTGCGCGTCGGCCGCACGCCGAGCCGGCTTCGCTGGCCCCGATGCTCGCACCAGGCGGCTTCACCGTCGGCGAAATAGCGCTCGCCGGTAAACGGTTGCGACATCAGCCCCATCCGCGCCCGGCCCGCCTGACAATAGCCGATCAGCGTGCCCCAGACCGGAACGCCGGATATGAAGGCTCTGGTGCCGTCGATCGGGTCGATCACCCATAGATGCTCGCTGTTTCCCTGCGCGCCGAACTCCTCACCGAGCACCGCATGGTCGGGGTAGCGCGCGGCGATGGCCGCAACGATCGCCCGCTCGGCGGCCCGATCGGCCTCCGTCACCGGGTCGAAAGCCGCGGTCAGCTTGTTGTCGACGCCACCACCGGCGCGAAACCGCGGCAGCGTCTCGGCGTCGGCGACATCGGCGAGATGGAAGAGCGACGCGATCTCGGGCAGTTCCATGGCACGGACTCGCTGCTGGACGGTGAACGGTTGGAAGGATCCCAACTCGCTAAGAGCCACACGCCTCGATATGCGGCAATTTTACGCAACGCCTCGAAATGTGCCAAAATGGGATTGACAGATTTCGCACTGCAACATAGATCCTGCCGTGCGGCATTGATTTGCCGCCGCCCTGATGGGCGTTTCCTCCCTAGACTCTTGACCGCACTGTTTCAACGCAGTGCGGTTTTTTTGTCCGCGTATCGCCCTGCGATCGGAGAGTGCGACCGCGCTATTCGGCGGCCGCGGGCCAAGCGTAGTCCGCCGCGACCTCCGCGGCGAACCCTGCCACGAAGGTTGTCAGTCGCTGGCGCAGGGCATCGAACCCCGCATGGGGACGGAATTGGCGTTCGTCGGCGTAAAGGCCGCGATTGATCTCGATCTGCAAGGCATGAAAGCCCACCGGCGGCCGGCCGTAGCGTTCGGTGATGAAGCCGCCGGCATAGGGCTTGTTGCGCGCAACGTCGTATCCGAGCGCGACGATGCGGCTGGTCGCGATGGAAACCAGCCGGCCAGCCGCGCTGGTCCCGAATCGGTCGCCGATCACGATATCGGGCCGGCGCCCGCCTGGCAGCGCGCGCACGCTCGACGGCATCGAGTGACAGTCGATCAGGATCGCCAGGCCGAAGCGCTCCCGCGTCCGCTGCAGGGCCTCTTCGATTGCTTGGTGAAACGGCTTGTAGAGCTCCTCGATCCGCCGCAACCCCTCTGCCAGCGGCAGGACGTCACGGTAAATCTCCTCGTTCTCGGCGACGATACGCGGAATTGTGCCGAGGCCCCCCGCCACGCGAATCGAGCCGGCATTGACGAAGGCGGGCAGCGTTTCGGAGAACATCTTGGGATCGAGTTCGTAGGGTTCGCGGTTGACATCGAGATAAGCCCGGGGAAAACGGGCCGCCAGAAGCGGAGCCCCGAGCTCGGGCACGAAGTCGAACAGCCGATCGACGTAAAGATCCTCGGACCGCCGAATCGATTCGCCCGATAGGCGCGTTGCCGCGATGAAATCCGACGGATAGTCCCGCCCGCTATGGGGCGAGCAGAAGACGAAGGGGATGGTCGGCTCGTCGGGTTCGAGGATTTCGAAGGCCGGGATCGTTCCGGCTGCGGTCTCGATTGTCGGGGTTTTCGCCAAACTGAGCCTTTCCAGCCGGGTGACGCATCATATTTTTTTCGTACAGGTTGGCCAGACGTTCATTCCTTTTAGAAAATCTTGGGCCATTCTGCTATGGAATTGTCCCTAGAACGAACCAGCCGCCGGGATCGTTGCCCGACCGTATCCGGATAACATGAATGCCAAAGATACTACTCGCCGAAGACGACAACGATATGCGCCGTTTCCTCGCCAAGGCGTTGGAAAAAGCCGGCTATGAGGTCGTCAGCTACGACAATGGCGGCAGCGCCTACGAACGGTTGCGCGAGGAGCCGTTTTCGCTGCTCCTGACCGACATCGTCATGCCGGAGATGGATGGGATCGAACTCGCCCGCCGGGCGACCGAACTCGACCCGGACCTCAAGGTGATGTTCATCACCGGATTCGCGGCCGTCGCCCTCAACCCGGATTCGAAAGCGCCCAAGGACGCCAAGATCCTGTCGAAGCCGTTCCACCTGCGCGAGCTCGTCGACGAAGTCAGCAAGATGCTGGAAGACGCGGCCTAGCAGAGCTGTCGGGGGATCTCTCGGCCCGGCTTGAAAACAGTCTTTCGGCCGGCCGTGATCCTATTGACGCGGGCTCAAATCTCGTGTTCTAAGCCGCCTCGTCGGATGGGCGTGTAGCTCAGCGGGAGAGCACTTCGTTGACATCGAAGGGGTCACAGGTTCAATCCCTGTCACGCCCACCATCCGCCTTCAACTCTTTGCCTGAGCGATAGACAGGCCGGATCGTCCGGCAATGTGCGGGCTTATGCTTCGCGGGGACCGAGAGCCTGACGCTCCGCCGCCGCCAAGGCCTGTCCGGGACATCGGCACCGACCACGGCAGATGCGGCCGCCGACCGACAACACGGAATACGCCAATATGCCCGCCATGGATGACCAAGCCGACGCAGATCGCTCCACCGCGCCGGTGGACTCCGAGCGCGTCGGGCAGGTCGAAACGGGCCACCGCGCCCGGCGAACCTTCGCCATCATTTCCCATCCGGACGCCGGCAAGACCACACTGACCGAAAAGCTGCTTCTGGCCGGCGGTGCCATCGAGATGGCCGGTGCCGTCCGCTCGAAGGGCGACGGGCGGCGGGCCAAATCCGACTGGATGGACATCGAGAAGAGCCGTGGCATTTCGGTGACCTCCTCGGTGATGACCTTCGAAAAGAACGGCATCACCTTCAACCTCCTGGACACGCCCGGCCACAGCGACTTTTCCGAGGACACCTACCGGACCCTGACCGCGGTCGACAGCGCCATCATGGTGATCGACGCCGCCAAGGGCATCGAGACCCAGACCCGCAAGCTGTTCGAGATCTGCCGGCTGCGCGACATTCCGATCATCACCTTCGTCAACAAGATCGACCGGGAGGGCCGCGATCCGTTCGAGCTGCTCGACGAGATCGAGGAGATGCTGGCGCTATCCGTCGCGCCGGTGGTTTGGCCGGTCGGCCAGGGTGGCCAGTTCAAGGGCTGCTACGATCTCGCCTCGGACGACTTCCTCGCCGCCGGCGGCGCGCGTGACGTGACGCACACCGAGGGGCTCGATGATCCCGCCTTGGCAGCCCTGATTCCGGCCGACATCTACGCGCCGTTCCGTGACGCCGCTTCGCTGGCCAGCGAAGGCTACGCCGATTTCGACCCGGTCGCCTATCGCCAAGGCCATCTGACGCCGGTGATCTTCGGCAGCGCGCTGCAGAACTTCGCCGTCGACCGGCTGCTCGACCTCATCGCCGCACACGCGCCCTCGCCGCGTCCGCAGCCCTCCGACAAGGGGCCTGTCGATCCGGACGGCGACCGCGTCTCCGGCTTCGTCTTCAAGGTCCAGGCGAACATGGACCCCAAGCACCGCGACCGTGTCGCCTTCGTGCGGTTCTGCTCGGGTCATTTCAAGCGCGGCATGAAGCTCGACCACGTGCGCTCCGGCAAGGCGCTGGCCGTGTCCAACCCGATCTATTTCTTCGCCCAGGAGCGCGCCCGCACCGAGGAAGCCTTTGCCGGCGACGTCATCGGCATCCCCAACCACGGGACGCTGCGCGTCGGCGATACCCTGAGCGAGGGCGAGAGCTTCCGCTTCACCGGTCTGCCAGCCTTCGCGCCGGAAGTGCTGCGTCGTGTGCGCCTTGAGGATTCGATGAAGCTCAAGCAACTCCGCCGGGCGCTCGACGATCTGGCCGAGGAGGGCCTCGTCCAGGTGTTCCGGCCGTCGATCGGCTCGACCTGGATCGTCGGCGTCGTCGGCCCGCTGCAGCTCGACGTCCTCGCCTCGCGCATCGCCGCGGAATACAAGGCGGACGTCACCTTCGAGCCGGTGACCTCCAGCGTCGCCCGCTGGATTCGCTCCCACAGCGAAAGCGCCCTCGCCGCCTTCATCAAGGAGAACATCACCCATGTCGCGCGCGATCGCGACGAGCGGCCGGTGTTCCTGTGCCGCGACGATTGGGACCTGCGCTTCACCATGGAGCGCAACAAGGACATCATCTTCGACGCCACCCGCGAGATCGTCGGGCAGTAAGCCAGCGAGGAGCGACGCGAAAGGCCCCTTCGCCCCGCGCTAAAGCCGCCGGTAGCGCACCCGTGCGGAATGCTCGATCGCCCCGCTCACCAGCCGATCGAGTTCGAGCCCGTCGCGCAGCATTTCCAGGAATCGCAACTCCGCCTGCGTCGCGTGGACGTCGGAGGCCGCCACCTCGATCGCCAGCGCATAGGCGGTCTCGTACATTTTGACTGGCAGCACCTGCTTCACATTGGCGATGATCGTATCGAGGCCGTCCTCGCGCTCCAGAATGTCGCTGCAATGGCGCTCCATCTCGGCGAGGCTCGCCATGTCGAAGCCTTCGAACACCGGAAGCGTGTGCAACAGGGCCTCCAGCTCGCGCATTTCGTTCTCGCTAATCGCGCCGTCGGCTGCGGCCATCGAAACCATGAGATGGACGAGGGCTTCCTGCGGTTCGAGGTCGGCCATGATGCGCTGCTCCTTCAGACTTGCGATTGGTCGAAGCTAGCCATCGACCGGCACCGCAACAAGGCGTAAGCGGGTTTTGTTGACGGCCCCCCCGCTTCTTTCTAGACCGGGCGCGACCTTCCCTGCCCGCAATGCCTTCTCTTACGATGAGGAGCCGGGCGCAGCGGAAAAGCCAACCATGCAAGGACGCACCATGCAGACCCCGGAGACGGACACGGTCGCCGAACGACCATTGCGCGAGGAAGCTCTGGCCTCCAACGCCTGGCCCTTCGAGGAGGCGCGCAAGCTCCTCAAGCGCTTCGAGACCAGCGGCATGCCGGCGACGGTGTTGTTCGAAACCGGCTATGGTCCGTCCGGCCTTCCGCATATCGGAACCTTCGGCGAGGTCGCCCGCACCTCAATGGTGCGCCACGCCTTTCGCGTCCTGACCGACGACGCGGTGCCGACGCGCCTCCTGTGCTTCTCCGACGACATGGACGGGCTGCGCAAGGTGCCGGACAACGTGCCGAACCGGGAGATGATGCTCACCCATCTCGGCAAGCCGCTGTCGCGGGTGCCGGACCCGTTTTCCAATGAGCATCCATCGTTCGGGGCGGCGAACAACGCCCGTCTGATGGCGTTTCTCGACCGCTTCGGCTTCGACTACGAATTTGCCTCGGCGACCGATTACTACGCCTCAGGGCGCTTCGACGCGACGCTGATGAAGATGCTCGGCGCCTATGACGAGGTGATGGAGATCATCCTGCCGACGCTCGGCCCCGACCGTCGCGCGACCTATTCGCCCTTCTTGCCGGTCCATCCGAAGACCGGCATCGTCCTCCAGGTGCCGATGGTCGATCGCGATGCCGACGCCGGCACCATCACCTATCTCGATCCCGACAGCGGCGAGCGGATCGAGACGCCTGTGACCGGCGGCGTGGTCAAGTGCCAGTGGAAGGCGGACTGGGCGCTGCGCTGGGCGGCGCTCGGCGTCGACTATGAAATGGCGGGCAAGGATCTGATCGATTCCGTCACCCTGGCGTCGAAGATCTGCCGGGCGCTCGGCGCGACACCGCCGGAAGGCTTCAACTACGAGCTGTTTCTCGACGAGAAAAGCCAGAAGATATCCAAGTCGAAGGGCAACGGCCTGACCATCGACGAGTGGCTCGCCTATGCCTCGCCGGAGAGCCTCGCCTTCTACATGTTCCAGAAGCCGAGGGCGGCCAAGCGGCTGTTCTTCGACGTCATCCCGAAAGCAGTCGACGACTATTACCAGTTCGTCGCGGCCTATCAGCGCCAGGAACCGCGCCAGCGGCTGCAGAACCCGGTCTGGCATGTCCATGACGGCCACCCACCGGAAAAGGCCGTCGCGGTACCCTTCGCGATGCTGCTCAATCTGGTCTCGGCCTCCAACGCCTCGAACACGGCAACGCTTTGGGGCTTCATCACCCGCTACGCGCCGGGCGTCACCCCCGAGACCGATCCGGACCTCGACCGGCTCGTCGCCTATGCGCTGCGCTATTTCGAGGATTTCGTCAGACCTTCGAAGACGTTTCGCGCGGCCGATGACGTCGAGCGCGAGGCGTTGGAGGCGCTCGACGCCAAGCTTGCCGCCTTGCCGAAGGATGCCGATGGCGAGGCGATCCAGAACGCGCTGCTCGACGTGGCGCGGCCGATCGAGCGCTATCAGGACCATAAGAAGACCGGACCGCAGGGCGGCCCCGGCGTCTCGGTCGAATGGTTCCAGGCGCTCTACCAGATCCTGATCGGACAGGAGCGTGGGCCGCGTTTCGGCTCGTTCGCGGCACTGTACGGCCTCGACGAGACACGGGCACTGATCCGCGATGCCCTGGAGGGGCGGCTGATCGCGGAGGGCTGACGCTCCACGAAGGCGCAGCGCGGCTCCCGACGGTCTCATTATCCGGCCTTAAGCCGAGTCGGCCGCCTTGGCGCGCACGACCCGCTCGAACGCCGCCAGCGTCTCCTCGCTGACGTGATGCTCGATGCCCTCGGCATCGCGCTGGGCGGTCTCATTGCTAATGCCGATCGCGCGAAGGAAGCTGACGACGAGTTCGTGCCGTCGCCTTGAGCGGACCGCCATTTTTCGGCCGGCCTCGGTCAGAAACACCGCCCGATAGGGCTGGCTCGACACCAGTCCGTCCCGCTGCAATCGCGCAATGGTCTTGACGACGGTGGTGTTGGCAACGCCCAGCCGCCGGGCGATATCGACCGCGCGGGCCTCGCCGGTGCTATCGATCAGGTCGGCGATCAGCTCGACGTAATCCTCCGCCACCTCCTGCTGATGGACTTCCCGCACCCGCTGGAAATTGGCCGCCTGCTGCTCCGCATCGGGCAAGGCGGGAATGGCGCTCGTTTGAACCTTCGTCATTACCGTCATGCATAGCCAATCGGCTTGGCATCGCCAACCGCGAAATCGGACACCTTTGGCGGTTGACAAAACTCTCGCTTCGAAGCCATTTGTAGCCAAGGCTATATTTTATAGCATCGTACAATTATGACGAATGCCGAGATTCCTTCAACGGCCAAGGAATCGACACGGGAGCAGCTACGCAATGCCATCTTTGTTCGAATATCCCACCACACGTCGCTTTCTGCTGGGGGCAGGAGCGCTTCTCGGTGGATCGTCGGCGGTTCGCCTGGCGTTGGGACAGGCGCCAACACCGCCTGTAGCTCCGCAGGCCGCGGATAACGGCGAGCAACATGCTGGCCATCAGACATCCGAGAACGCACACAACACCCATGACGGCATGACCACGGTCGGCGAGGTGGATTACGAGCGCAATGGCTTCGACCCGCACGACATCCTGACCGACTGGGACACCGGCACCGCGTCGCGTTTGCCGGACGGCCGTACGCTCCGAGAATTCGATATCATCGCCGAAGACAAGGAGATCGAGATCGCGCCGGGGATCTTCTTCCCCGCCTGGACCTATAATGGCCGCGTGCCGGGCCCGACCTTGCGGGTCGGCGAAGGCGACCGCGTTCGCGTCCGCTTCCGCAATTTCGGCTCGCATCCGCACACGATTCATTTCCACGGCATCCATGCGGCACGGATGGACGGCGTACCCGGTGCGGGAAACGTGCTACCGGGCGGCGAGTTCACTTATGAGTTCGACGCCTCTCCCTTCGGCTGTCACCTCTATCACTGCCATTCGGTGCCACTGAAGCGGCACATTCACAAGGGGCTTTACGGCGCCTTCATCATCGATCCGGACCCGGCCCGTCACATCGAGCTTGCCGATGTCGCCCGCTCACGCGTTCTCGGCTCCCCCGAAAATGCCGTCTGGCAGGAGTTCGTGCTGGTGATGAACGGCTTCGACACGAACTTCGACGACGAGAACGAGATCTACGCGGTCAATTCGATCGCGCACGCCTATTCCAAGCGCCCCATCGTCGTCGATCGGGCGCGGCCGATCCGGCTTTATCTGATCAACATCACCGAGTTCGACCCGATCAACTCGCTGCACCTGCATGCGAATTTCTTCGATTATTTCGATCACGGAACGACGCTGACACCGACGCTGAAGACCGTCGATACGGTCATGCAATGCCAGGGCCAGCGCGGCATCGTCGAGATCAGTTTCAAGGACCACGAGCCGGGCCTCTACATGTTCCACGCCCACCAGTCGGAATTCGCCGAGCTTGGCTGGATGAGCCTCTTCGATGTGCAGGACGGCACATCGAAGCCGGCACGGGAAGGTTGATCGCGATGAACCGCACCATCCTTCAGATCGTTCTTCCCATACTTTTGATCGTCGCGGTCGCGGCGGCCTTTCTGGCCAGCGATCCCTTTCGCTATTTGAACGGAGGGACACCGCCCACCGAAGAGTTGACGGTCGAGCGAACCGTCCTCGACGGCGATGGCATCGCGTTGCACGTCCGCGTCGGCGGATCCGAACCGATGACCATCGCCCAATTGCAGGTCGACGGTGCCTATTGGACCTTCACGCAGGAACCCTCCGGCGCGCTGGCGCGCATGAGCGACGCGTGGCTGCGCATTCCCTACGCCTGGGTGCAAGGTGAAACTCACCATGTGACCCTGCTGACGTCGACCGGCGTCACCTTCGATCACACCATCGATGTCGCGATCGCCACTCCCGTCGCCACGGCGGGCATGCTGGGTGCTTTCGGCCTTATCGGGCTATTCGTGGGCGTGGTTCCCGTCGCGCTGGGCATGCTGTTCTATCCCGCGCTTCGCTCCGGCGGCAGGCGGACGTTTCAGTTCGCCTTGGCGCTGACGATCGGACTGCTGGCGTTTCTGCTGATCGATACACTGGAGGAAGCGCTGGAACTGGCGGGCGAAGCCGCGCCGGGATTCCACGCGGGCGTTCTGGTCTGGCTGGTCGCCGCACTGACATTCGCGGTGCTGATGATCGTCGGCAGGCGGAAGGGCGGCACACTGGAGGGCGTTCGCCTCGCTACGGCGATCGCACTGGGGATCGGTTTGCACAATTTCGGCGAGGGATTGGCGATCGGCTCCGCCTTCGCGACGGGCGCGGCGGCGCTCGGTTCGTTCCTGGTGCTGGGTTTCACCCTGCATAACCTGACAGAGGGCATCGGCATCGTTGCGCCAATGACGAAAAAACGGCCGAGCCTGTGGGTCTTCGTCGCCCTGGCGGCGTTGGCTGGCTTACCTGCCGTCGCCGGAATATGGATCGGCAGCTACGCCTTCTCCCCGCATTGGGCGGCCCTGGCCTTCGCCGTGGGAGCTGGCGCGATCCTTCAAGTCATCGTCGAGGTCGGCGCCCTTTTGATCCGGCAGGCGCGCGCCGAGGGGCAGCCTTGGCTGTCGGCCACCGCGCTGTCCGGCATCGGCGTCGGCGCGGTGGCGATGTACGCAACTGCGCTACTCGTCCAGGTTTGACGGTGCCGCTCTCACCCTTGGTGATCGGGCAGAGGCCGCTAGATGGTTCGGCACGGATGGCAGGCCGAGGCGACATCGAGGGCCGTAGCAAAGGTGGACGAAATGAAGAACGCAATCACGATGCGCTGCGACAAGTGCGGAGCTGAGAATCGGATCAATCTCGACGAGAGCACGCCCGATCATGAAAAGATCGCGTGCAGCGCCTGCGGCCATACTCTCGCGACGGTGGGGCAACTCCATGCGAAGATCGCCCAGGAGGCGCTTGGGCTCGGTGCGGATGATCTGTCCGACGACCACGTTCCGCTCGGCGGTCCGCCCTTCGGCGAGACGACCTAGCAGCACCTGCGAGAGTCCGGAGGCTGGAGCGGGCGATGGGGATCGAACCCACGACATCAAGCTTGGGAAGCTTGCGTTCTACCGCTGAACTACGCCCGCGCTCCGGCCGGGACCATGACCGGCCGCCGGTGCCGCGTCAAGATGCTTGTGAGCCGTGACCGATTCGCCCCGGCAACGGTCTGAACCGTGCCGTGACGACGTGACCCTGGATTGGGAAATCCTGCGAAGGACCGCGGCTCAGCCGCCGCCGCGAAGCGTCACGGCCTCCCGCGCGAGGCGGGTGATCTCCGCCCAGTCGCCGGCCGCCACCGCCGCCTTCGGCGCCACCCATGACCCGCCGACGCAGATGACGTTCGGCAGCGAGAGATAGTCGCGTACGTTGCTCATGGAGACGCCGCCGGTCGGGCAGAAACGCAAGGCAGGAAAGACTGGAGCAATCGAGCGGAGGAAGGCGGCACCGCCGATCTGTTCGGCCGGGAAGAACTTCAGCACCTCGTAGCCCTCTTCCAGCATCGCCATCAATTCGCTGGCCGTTGCCGAACCCGGCAGCAACGGAACATCCGAAGATCTCGCGGCGTCGAGAAGTTCCACCGTCGCGCCGGGCGATACGATGAACTTCGCGCCGGCATTCGCCGCGCGGTCGAACTGCTTCGGCTCGAGAATGGTGCCAGCGCCGCAGGCCGTCTCCGGGACTTCGCTGCTGATCGCCCGAATCGCGTCGAGGGCGGCCGGCGTGCGCAGCGTGACCTCGACGGCCTTCAGGCCGCCGGCAGCAAGGGCACGCGCCAGTTTGACACCTTCGGCGGCGCTGTCCACAGCGACGACGGGGATGACCGGCTGGGCGGTCAGGATATGGAGCAGGTGCTTGGTTTTCTGAGCCATGGTGTCCGACCGTTGCAAATGAGGAGCTTTGGGCTCTAGCGCATTTTTCGGCGGCGGCAAAATGACCGGGTCGCGCGATCCGACCGATACAGCCGAATGCGGAAATATTTCACGCGGGAAGGAGCGCTCGAAATTCGGCCAAAGCCGGGGGATTCGCGATGGCGCGTGCTACCTACCAGCCGCCGTTGAAGGTACGGTAGAAGATGTGCTTGCCGATCTTGTCGACCTTTTCCATGGCGCGCGCCCAGCGCGGCCGAACGTAATTGGCGTGATAATGGGTCGCCGAGCCGACCGCGTTGATCCAGAGTTCGCCCTTGGTCACCTGTTCGGCGACGCGCGACACGCGCGCCCAAGCGCCGCTGTCGGCGATGCGATCACGCGCGCCATCGCAGGCGAAGGAGAACTGGCAGCGATTGCGCCAGCTCTTGTTCTGGTAGACGACGCCGCAGATGGTGTTCGGGAATGCCGGGTTGCGAACGCGGTTCAGGATAACCTGTCCCACCGCCGCCTGACCCAGCGTCGACTCGCCCCGCGCCTCGAAATACAGGCCATTGGCAAGACACTTCTGCTCCTTCTCGGAATAGGCGGTCGCCGGCAGGGGCGTCGCGGCCCAGGCATGATCATTCTCGCCGATCGGCGGAATAAACGCCTGCGGCGTATCCTTCAGGATTTTCTCGAACAGCGAGGAGGCGCGCCCCGACTGCGGCCCCGAGGGCGCGTAGCCGAGCGCGGCGGTCGCAGCATCCGATGGCTTCAGGGAAGCCAGCATCAACATGTCGTTGGTCGCCCTCTCCTTGCCCGGCTTGATCGTCGGCGGACCCTTGAGCTGGAAATTCATGGCGACGGTCATCGCGTCCTTGGTGGACTGCGTCACCTTGGAAAAGGCACTCCGAATGCGCTCCTGGCCACCGGTGACCCGCGATCCGAGCAGCGATTGCCGCTCCAGGATCGAGCCGGCGGAGAAGCCGCGCGGCGGCAGTGCTGCGGCAGGCGTCAGGGAAATGACCCGGCTTCCCTTCTCGGCCCGCGCCACCCGGTTCTCGTCGGGCGTGTCGAGCGACTTCTGAACAGTGTCGATAGTGAAGAGGTCGCCATTGCCGGCCTGGACGCCGCTGCCCGCCGGCAGGCGGCTATTCTTGCCGGTATCGGCGAAGGCAATCTTGGCGGTTTCCACCGAGCCCGCTGGCGATGGAACAAAATACGACTGCCAGCGGTTTGCTTCTTTGGAACCACCGAGCAGGCTGGTCATATCCTGATAGGCGAGTTGGCCGGTAAACGCGGTGAGAGTCGCAAAGCTGCCAACTGCGACGACTATTACGCGTGCAGCGCGTTTCGACGAACGACGTTGCATGCATCCCCCTGCTACCAAACCAACAGCCGTCATTACGTCCCCAACGTCGTCATTATTCGATGGACATCCACCGAATTTCCCCCATTAACCTTGTCTCTTGGTTAACAGATGATGGTGATTTCATGACCGCCGCTTCGCTTTTGCGGCGTAAGGGTTGTCCGGTTTGCGCAATCCGAGACGGATCGGCACGCCGAGAAGTCCGAAGCTGTCGCGTAACCCATTGATAAGATAGCGCGTGTAAGCGGTGCCAAGCGCTTCGGGGCGAGTTGTGGACAACATGAAGGTCGGCGGGCGCGATTTGACCTGGGTCATGTATTTAATCGTCACTCGACGGCCGGCGACGGCTGGAGGGGGATGGTGTCCGACCATCCGATCGAGCCACTGATTCAGTTTCGCGGTCGAGACGCGACGGTTCCAGATTTCGTGGGTCTCGGCGATCTCGCGCATCAGCCGGTCCATCCCTTCCCCGGTTTCGCCCGACACCGTCACCGCCCGGATGCCCCGAGCCTGGGGCAGGAGGCGGCCGGTCTTCTCGCGCAAATCAGCGAGCACGGCCTGCCGATCTTCGACGAGATCCCATTTGTTGAAGGCGATGACCGGCGCCCGGCCCTCGCGCACGACGAGGTCGACGATCGACAGGTCCTGGCGCTCGAAGGGGATAGTGACGTCGAGTACCACCACCACGACTTCGGCGAATTTGATCGCGCGGAGCGCGTCGGCGACGGAAAGCTTTTCGAGCTTTTCCTGGATTCGCGCCTTGCGCCGAAGGCCGGCCGTATCGAACAGCTTGATCTTGCGCCCGCGCCATTCCCACTCGACCGAGATGGAATCGCGCGTGATGCCGGCCTCGGGGCCGGTCAGCATGCGATCCTCGCCGATGAAGCGGTTGATCAGGGTCGACTTGCCGGCATTCGGCCGTCCGACGATGGCAATTCGCAGCGGCTTGGTCGAGTCGTAAGCCGGCTCCTCCGTTTCATCCGTAAAGGGCGCCTCGCTCTGCGCGTCTCCGCTATCGTCGCTGTCCTCGTCCTCGTCCGCATAGTCCAGGACCACGTCGCCCAAAGCCTCGACAATGGCGTCGCGAAGCTCCGCCATTCCGACGCCGTGCTCGGCCGAAATGCCGATCGGCTCGCCGAGCCCGAGCGAATAGGCGTCGATAAGGCCCGACTCGGCGCCCTTCGCCTCGGCCTTGTTGGCCACCAGCACGACCTTTGCGGCGGTCCGCCGCATCAGATCGGCGAAGGCAAGATCTTGCGGATTGAGACCGGTTTTGGCGTCGATCATGAACAGCGACAGGTCCGCCGCCTTGATCGCCGCTTCCGTCTGAGCGCGCATCCGCCCCTCCAGTGTCTCCTCCCCGGCTTCCTCCAGACCCGCCGTATCGACGATCTCGAACTCGAGATCCATCAGCGACGCGTCACCCGAGCGCCGGTCGCGGGTGACCCCCGGCCGATCGTCGACGAGCGCCAGCCGCTTGCCGACGAGGCGGTTGAACAGAGTCGACTTGCCGACATTCGGCCGGCCGATGATGGCGATGGTGACCATGACGGTCTCCGCGCTCCTCCGGAGCGATGGGGCGCCCGGCGGTTCGCCGGATGCCAATTGGGATTAGTTCGCGCCGGCTGCTGGCGCCGGTTCGCTCACCGCCTGCGAGGGCGTCGAGGCCTGCGAATTCGTCTCGCCCACCGGCGCGGCGGCGCTCGCCGGTTCGGGCGCATCGGCGGACGTCGTGTCGGCGGATGCCGGCTGGCTTGTGCCGCTGCCAGTCACACCGGAATCGATGCCCGGTTGTGTTGCCGGCGCTGCGTCAGCAGCCTCTCCACTCGGAGCCGCGGCGTCGGCGGGCTCGCCCGGTGCTGCAGCAGCCGCCATCGGGTCGCTGGCGGCGATCACTTCGAGCATCATACGCGCTCGCCCGGCAATACCGTTCGGCGCCCCGGCGTCGTCGAGGAGTTGCTGGAAGAGCAGGCGTGCGGTGTCCCGATCCCCCGCCTTCCAGGCCGCGAGCGCAATCGCTTCGCGCGCCGGAAAGCGCAGCGCCTCGCTGTCGCCGGTCAAGCGTTCGACGCGGCTGCGGACGTCGTCGAGCGTGCCGCTGTCGACAAGAATGTAGGCCGCCCGGATGGCAGCCATATCGCGGATCGGCTGCGGCACGCCGGAATCGTTTGCCACGCCGTCGAAGGCGATGACGGCTTCATCGGGTTTGTCTTGTTCATGCAGGACGCCGCCGATGCTCATCCGGGCAAGATCGGGATAGGCCCCGTAGCCGTCCGCCGCGATCGCTTCCAGGGCCGCCACGGCTTCGTCCCGTTTGCCATCCCGGGCCAGATCCAGCGCGGCGAGGTAATTGTCGCCTGATTCATTGGCCTGCGCGTTCCGGTAACGATCCCAGCCGACGACACCAGCCGTAATGGCGACAGTGAGGACGACGGCGGCGAAGATCCACGCGCCGAACTTCGTCCAGACGGCCTTGACCTTGTCCTGGCGAAGCTCGTCGCTCACCTCGCGGAAGAAACTGTCGTCGCTCATTTACCCACTCTTCGAAAAATCGTCGCGGCACACTATCCGCCGCTGCCGACGCACACAGAAGACATGGCGTCTTCTAACGATTTTTCGCGTCTGTGAAAGGGCAAGCTCTTGCCGATCCTATCCAAGCAGCGGCACGCCGATGAGCCAGCCATGCAGTCCGAACAAAAAGGCGCCGGACAGGACGAGGCCGGCGAGCACCGCGATCATGTCGCCGCGAAGGCTTTTGGCGGCGGTCGCTTGCGCAGTGCCCGTCGCGGTCCGCCGAAGCGCGCTGGCGTAGTCGACGAGCGCCCACGCCAGGAAGCCGCCGAACAGCACGAGGTCGGCGTCGGTGCCGTTAACGAGGAGATGGGCCAAGGCCCAGACCGCGACGCCGAGCACCATCGGATGACGAACCACGGCCTTGATGTGACCGGTCGGGGAGTAGGCGCTGGCAACAAGGATGAACGCCACCGGCACGAGAAGGAATGCAAGATGGCGAAGGCCGGTTGGCGGCGACCAGAGCAAGCTGGCGTCCGCCCTCGCCTCACTGTAGCCGAAGATAATCAGCAGCAGCCCGATCAAGGACAGGGCCGAATAGGTAAGCTTGAACTGGCTCTCGCCCAGGCGAGTGATCAGACGGCCCCGCCCATCGTCAGCGAAGATTTGCAGCGAGTGAACCCCGAGGAAAACGATCAGCCCCAGCAGCAGCGGCATCATAGACTCATTCCTTCCATTCGCACGCGCATGACATCCGCCGATTTCGCCGACGCAGACACCGACGAAGCGAAGCGTACCTGAAAGATGCGCTGAACGCGCCTCCCTCCGTGACGGGCAGGGCCTGCCTGTGGGCAATAGATGGGGACAACCTGGCGTGATGGCCCGGATCGACATCCGCACGACACCGGCTTAAATCCAACCGATCGGACCGCGAACGCACCACCGGGACAGGATCTGAACACCATGTTGGAAGCGACCACCGACGCGATCGGGGCTCTCGCGATCTACGCGGGCCTCAACACGCTGATCCTTATCTGGCTGGCGTTCCAGACCGGGCGCGTGCGCCAGAGCGAGAAGGTGTTAATGGGCGACGGCGGCAATCCGCGCATGATCCGGATCATGCGCGGCCACGCGAACGCCATGGAATTCATCCCGGTGACACTGATCACGCTGCTTGCCGTGGCCCTTCTCGGCGGGCCGGCCTGGGCGATCCACGGGTTCGGCCTGCTTCTGACCGCCGGCCGATTCCTGCACGCGCTACATTTTACCGCCGCGGACGCGCCAGGCTGGCAACGCTCGGCGGGTACGGCGCTGTCGCTGCTGGCGATGGTTGGCGCCGCGTTTTGGGCCATTGTCGCCGGGCTTGCCACGATCATCTGACGAATGTCGCTAACGGCACCCCGGCGTATCGATAACGCGCGAGAAGTTAGAGCGCTTCCTTGACCTTCTCGGCGACCTCCGGCGAGACCCACTTGGTCCAGACCTCCGCCTCGGTGTCGAGGAAGTAGAGCGCGGTGTCCTCTCCCGTCGCCTGGTTTTCGTCCTTCCAGGCCAACATCTTGTTGACGGTCTCATTGCCCCAGGCGCGCTGCTCGAGATAGGCGGCGGCTTCCGGCGATTCCTTGGCAAGCTTCGGCGTCATCAGCGTGTAGACCTCGGCTTCCGTCCAGGCGTTCAGCTTGGGGTCCTCGCAATTTGCCTGGGTCGTGCAGTTCAACCACTCGGCGTCGTCGTAAGGAACGTCCCACTCAAGCTTCTTCATCGGATACCGCGCGATGATTGCGGTGGGGGACCAATAATAGCCCAGCCAGCCCTGCCTGGCCTCGAAGGCGTTGGCGATGGAGCCGTCGAGACCGGCGGCCGATCCGGTCGGCACAAGTTCGAACCCCTTCTCCTCGGCATCATAAGCCTTGAAGAAGTTGTGGAGGACGATCTGGCAGCCCCAGCCTGCCGGACAGTCATAGAACGCGCCCTTGTCCGACGATTGCGGCGATGGGAACAGCTCGGGGCGCTTCAACGCGTCCGAGACCGTGACGATGTCCGGATTCGCGTCGGCGAGATATTGCGGAATCCAGAATCCCTCTTCCGACCCATCCTTGAGCACATTGGCGCCATAGGCGATCCGGCCTTCCTTCAGCGCCGTCTCGATCTGCTCCTTGAACTGCTTGACGTAGATTTCCGGTGCGACGTCCGGCTCGCCCTTTTCGGTCATCGACGTGAAGGTCGGCATCGTGTCGCCGGGCACGAGTTGCGCGTCGCAGCCGAAGCCGTTCTTGAGGATGAACTGGTCGATCGCGGCCATCACCTCGGCTGAGGCCCAGTTCATCGAGGCGATCTGGATGGTGCCGCAACCTTCTTGAGCCTGACCGGCGGAGGGTATCGCGACGAGTCCGGCAAGGGCGGCGGTGACGGCGAGAACGGATTTCATGGCAATGGCTCCAAGGCACGGCGTCGGGTGGGAGGAATTGGTGTTGGGGCTATGACATAGGCTCCGCCCCCGCCGGGAAAAGGATCGCCGATTCTCACGGATTCGTGGCTGGCTTTCGTCTTTTGCGGACGGTGCGCTAATCTGCGCCCGGACAACGAGGATGCACCTCGCTCCGGGCGGTGATTCCGCTAGGGTCGAATGCCTGCATCACGGCAGATCATGAAGGAAGCGGCATGCAACGAACCCTCTCACTGGCAATCCTTTCGGGGGTGGCGATCATCACGGCGGGCTGCGCCGCGAGCAACCGCGCCGACCCGGTGCCGCCGCCGCAAAGCTTGCCCATGCCGGTCGGTGGGCCGAGCATGCCCGCGCCTGAGCTGGAAGCCTGCAACGCCAACGCCGCCCGCGTCGTCCTCGGCCGGATCGCCAATGTCGAAGCCACCGAGGCGGCGAAGGCGGCCTCCGGCGTCGAGGACGTGCGCGTGCTTTATCCCAACCAGCCGATTACCCAGGAATTTGTTGAGACCCGGCTAAACCTCGAAACCGACGCGGAGAACCGGATAGTCAGGGTTCGCTGCGGATAAGGCCGACGGAGCGTCGCGCACCACATTCCCCGGTTGACGCTTCCCTGATCCTCCGCTTAGTCTGATTGTCGGACAATGAGAAACGTCGGCGGCCGGAAGAGCCGCGGCACTCATGGGAGGAGGCCCGGCCTTTGTCGGGACGTGTGTTGCCAATGGCGGATCGAACGCCGGGGGCGGTATCGAGCGTTGCCGCGCCCCAGCAGACCCAGGACACCGCGACGCATTTTGCGGCGATCGAGTCCGCGCCGGCCTATCGGCTGGTGTTCGAGACGATCGAGCGGGAGATCCTCGACGGCCGTCTCGCGCTCGGCGATCGGCTGCCCACCGAGACCGAACTCGCGGCGCGCCTCGGCGTCCATCGCTCCACCACACGCGAAGGATTGCGGCTGCTCGAAGAGAGCGGCCTGGTGCAGCGCCGCACCGGCCGGCGCCTTTATGCGTCGGCACCACGCGCCGAGGATCTGAGTACGCGCGCCAGCCGCGCCCTGGCGCTGCAGCGCGTCAGTTTCGACGAACTCTGGCAGTTGCTGCTGGCGCTGGAGCCGGCGGCGGCGGCACAGGCGGCGCTCGCGATTCGACCCGAGCAGATCGAAGCGCTCGAGGACAACCTCGCCCGCACCCGCGTTGCCGTGGCCGAGGGAAGCGTCCTGACCACGCTGGATCTCGAATTCCATGCGCTGATCGCCGAAGCAACCGGCAATGCCACCTGGCAATTGGCGCGTGAACCCGCTGCGATGCTGCTGTTTCCGGCCAATGAACGGATGCTGCCACGCCTGAGCCAAGCCGGCGCGCGGCTGATCGAGGCACACGAGCGCATACTCGACGCCCTCAAGAACCGCGACGCGAGCCTGGCAGCGGACTGGATGCGCCGGCACATCAACGATTTCCGGCGTGGCTACGTCCTTGCTGGCTGCGACCCGGACGAGCCGGTGCATCTGTCCGCGACGCAAAAGGGAGGCGCCCGCCGTTAACGACAGAGCTTGGCCGACCGGTTTGGGAGACCGTCGGCCCTGAGCACCCACCGCAAACAGATAAACAAGGTCCGCCGCGGTCTGCGCGAAACGGACCTGCAAAGAGGAGGAAACGTCAATGAAACAGAATTCTTCACACGCCGGCATCGCCGCCGCGCTGATGGCCACCACGGCCGCCTTCGCCTTGACCGGCGCCGCCGCGGCGCAGGAGACGTTCAAGATCGGCGTGGTCACCTTCCTATCCGGCCAGGCCGCTCAGAGCTTCGGCGTCCCCGCCTGGGACGGCGGCAAGATGCTGATCGAGAAGCTGAACGCCGGCGAGGCTCCCGCCCCTTACGACACCAAGGGCTTCGGCGGCATGACGATCGAGCCGGTGGTGATCGACGAGGCCGGCGGCGCCACGGTGCAGGTGCAGGAATACCGCAACCTTGTGCAACGCGAGAACGTCGACGTGGTGGTCGGCTATGTCGGATCCGGCGACTGTCTGGCCGTCGCGCCGGTGGCGGAAGAGCTGAAGCAGTTCACGATCCTTTATGACTGCGGCACGCCGCGGATCTTTGAGGAAGCCGACTATGAATACGTCTTCCGCACCGCCGCCCACGCCACGATGGATAATGTCGGGCTGGCCCGTTACCTGAAGGCCCTGGATATCAAGGTCGAGACCTTCTCCGGCATCAACCAGGACTACGCCTGGGGTCAGGACAGCTGGGGCGACTTCAAGGCCGCCATGGGACAGATCTATCCCGACGCGACCGTGACCGCCGAGCTTTTCCCCGCCTTCGGCGCCGGCCAGTACGGCACCGAGATTTCGGCCCTGCTGCAGGGCAAGGCCGACGTTGTGCACTCCTCGCTCTGGGGCGGCGACTTGCAGGCGCTGATCCTGCAGTCACTGCCGCGCGGCCTGTTCCAGCGCAGCCAGGTGGCATTTTCCGCCGGCGATCACTCATTGCCGCCTCTCGGTAAAAACATGCCCGAAGGGGCGATCGTCGGCGCCCGTGGTGCCTACGGTTTCATGGCGCCAGAATCCGAGTTGAACACGTGGTGGAAGGACAACTACGAGTCCACCTACAACGTCATGCCGGTGCAGGCGCCCTATCGCATGGCGCAGGCGATCCTCGGCCTGAAGACCGCCGTCGAAAAGGCCATGGCCGAAAACGGCGGCAAGAAGCCCAGCAGCGAGGAACTCGCCGCGGCCATGAAGGAGCTCAGCTGGGAAAGCCCGGGCGGCCTGATCGAGATGGTCAACGGCAACGGCCACCAGGCGATCCAGCCGATCGGCTTCGGCCGATCGAAGAAGGATGAGAACGGCGAGATCATCCTCGACGACATCATTCGGTTCGACGCGCGCTGCGTGAACCCGCCGGCCGACATGAAGGGTCTCGAATGGATCAACGCCGGCTTCCCCGGCGCCACATGCGAATGATGATCTGACTGAGCAAAACGACCGGGCCGCCGAGCGGCCCGGTTTACCGCAATCCTGCGACGGGTGGACCACGCCGCGATGGACATCGTTCTCACCATCATTCTCGACGGACTGATCTACGCTTCCTGGCTGTTCATCGTCGCGCTCGGGCTGACGCTCGTATTCGGCGTGTTGCGCATCCTCAACTTCGCCCATGGCGGCCTGTACGCCCTCGGCGCCTATGCCGCGGCGGTCGCCGTGCCCTTCTTCGCGGGCTGGGGCCTGCCTGAGTGGTTCAGCCTCGTTGCGATGTTCATCGCCGCGCTGGCCGTGGCCATCGTCATCGCCCCGCTCATCGAGCGCGGGCTGCTGCGGTTCTTCTACGGCCGCGACGAGGTTCTCGTCCTGCTGGTCACCTACGCGGTGTTCCTGATGCTGGAGGACATCACCAAGATGGTCTTCGGCGTCGACCCCTATTACGTCTTCGAGCCGCGCAATCTGTTCGGCAATGTCGAGGTCGGCAGCCTGTTCTATGTCGGCTACGACATTGCGCTGATTGGGCTGGCGATCGTCTGCGGCGTCGGCGTCTGGCTGGGCCTCACCCGGACCCGGATCGGCAAGATCACCGTCGCGGTGATCAACGAGCCGGAGGTGAGCGCGGCGATGGGCGTCAACGTCACCCGCATCTATCTTCTCGCCTTCGGCCTCGGCGTCTTTCTCGCCGCCCTCGGCGGGGCCTTCACCAGCCCACTCATCTCGGTGCAGCCGGGCATCAGCGTCAGCGTGATCATCGTCAGCTTCGCGGTCGTCATCATCGGCGGCCTCGGCTCGATCCCGGGCGCCGCGATCGGGGCGCTGATCGTCGGACTGGCGCGATCTTTCGCGGTCTATGAGATACCGGAGGCGGAGATTTTCATCATCTATCTGGTCATGGTCGTCGTACTGATCTTTCGGCCCGAAGGCCTGTTCACCCCGGTCCAGGCGCGCAAGATATGAGCGCGCCCTTGCGGACCCTCGCCATCGCCGTCCTCGGCGCCGTCCTCTTCATCGCGCTGGGCTGGATGCTGCCGCTCTGGCTGCTCTTCACCATGACCAAGGCGATCGCCTTCGGGCTGATCGCGCTGGGCATCGTCGCGCTGATGCGCGGCGGTCTCGTCTCTTTCGGCCAGGGGCTCTACTACTGCGTCGGCGCCTATGTATCGGGCATGTTGGCCAGCCGCCTCGGAATCACTGACGTCTTCGTCCTGCTGATCGTCGGCGGGCTTTCCGGCGGCCTCATCGCCGCCCTCGTCTCGCCGCTGATCGCGCGCTATCGCGGCATCTTCTTCGCCATGCTGACCATGGCCCTGTCGATGGTGCTGTATGGCGTTCTCGCCAAGGTCACGGCGATCGGCGGTTCGGACGGCTTCAACGTGCCGCAGCCCACTTTCCTCGGCTATCTGCCTGGCACCGGGTCCGCCGATTTCGCGCTCTACGCAGTCGCGGTGGGCGTCGCCGCCATCTCCGCCGCGGTCTGCCGGATCTATTTCGACAGCGGTCCGGGGCTGATCTCGCTGGCGGCGCGGGAAAATGAACTCAGAGTCGAATATCTCGGCGCATCGGTCTTCGCCGTCACCGCCCGCAATTTCATCCTCGCGGGCGTACTGGCCGGCCTCGGCGGCGTGCTCAACGGCGTCGCGCTGGGGCATATCGACCCGTTCTTCGCCTACTGGACAACGTCGGGAGAAGTCGTGTTCATCGCCGTCCTCGGCGGCTATGCCAGCGTGGTCGCGGTGTTCGGCGCGGCGCTGATCACCGAACTCGTGCGCTCCTTCGCCAACCAATATTTCCCCGACAGCTGGCAGCTGGCGCTCGGCCTGTTCCTGCTGCTGGTCATTCTGTTCCTGCCGCGCGGCTTCGGATCGCTGTGGGCCGGCGCCACGGGCGGGCGGGCGGCATCAAAATGGCGCGCGCGGAGCGCCACCCCGGACGAGGAGCCAGCCGAATGAGCGAAGCCGTTCTCGAGGCGCGCGGCCTCATGAAATCCTTCGGCGCGCTGGTCGCGGCGAACGACATCAATATCTCCGTCACCCCGACAGCGCGGCTTTCGCTCATCGGCGCGAACGGAGCGGGCAAGACGACCTTCGTGAACATGGTCACCGGCTATCTCAAGCCCGATTCCGGGCAGGTGCTGCTCGACGGCCAGGACGTGACCGGCCTCGCGCCACGGCACATCACCCGGCGCGGCATGTGCCGCTCCTTCCAGATCCCGCAGCTTTGCGAAACCATGACGCCGGTCGACAACATTCTTGTCGCCGTGGACATCGCCAAAAAGGACCGCCCCTCCTTCTTCCGGCCAGCCCATACCGAGGAATCGCTCGACCGGGCGCATGAGATGCTGGGTCGCTTCGGCCTGTCCGACTATGCCGAACAGCCGGTCGACGAATTGCCCGGCGGCGTGCGCAAGCTGATCGACATCGCCATGGCGCTGGCGAGCCGCCCCAGGGTGCTCTTGCTCGACGAGCCGACCTCCGGCGTCAGTTCCGAAGAAAAGTTTCCCCTGATGGACCGGGTAATGAAAGCCCTGTCCGGCGAGGACGCCGCGGTGATCTTCGTCGAGCACGACATGGATATCGTGACCCGCTACGCCGACCGGGTGCTCGCCTTCTACGCCGGCGAGATCATCGCCGACGACGCGCCCGACGAAGTGCTCTCGGACCCGGCGGTGCAGAAATACGTCACCGGAACGGCGAGGTAGACCGATGCTCAGCCTGAAGGACGCCCATGTGAAGATCGGCTCGGTCGAAGCCGTGCGCGGCTTTTCGCTCGAGGTGGGAGCTGGCGAGATGGTCGGCCTCGCCGGCCGCAATGGCGCCGGCAAGACGACGGTGATGCGCACCATCATGGGCATCACCAAGCTGACGCGCGGGTCTCTGCATTTCGACGGCACCGACATCACCGGCCTGGAGGTGCATAAAAGGGCCGGCCTGGGCATCGGCTACATGCCGGAGACGCGGGGACTGATCCCCGATTTGACGGTCGAGGAAAACATCCTTCTGCCCACTTGGGTGACCTCCGTCGATGGCGCCGCGCGCCTCAAGGTGGTCTACGAGATCATGCCGGAACTGGCGAGCATGTCGGACCGCAAGGCGCTGTTGTTGTCAGGCGGGCAGCAGAAGATGGTGGCGCTGGGCCGGGCGCTGACGGTCGGCACCCGCCTCCTTCTGCTCGACGAACCGTTCGAGGGCGTAGCGCCGGCGCTGGCGCAGCGCCTGTCGGACGTGATCTCGGCTTTGAAGAGCGACGCGCTCTCGATCGTCATGAGCATGTCGGAGCTCACCCATTCGCACACCGTGCTCGACCACGTCTGGGGCATCGAGCGCGGCGCCAATGTGGTGGCCGAGGCCGCATGACAGCCTCCCGGCGCTTCTGGAAAGATGCGCCCGGCACGCGCGCCGAGGCGCATTTCGGCGACCGCATCGTCACCTGTATCGTGGATCGTCCCGCCAACGCTGACGCCATGCTTCGCGCGGCCGCCGCGGCCAACCCGCAAGGCGATGCCGTCGTGGACGGAAACGTCCGGATTTCTCACGCCGCGCTCGACGCGATGAGCGACGCTGTGGCCGGCGGCCTGGCGTCGCGCGGCATCGCCAAGGGCGATCGGGTCGGCCTCCTGGTGCGCAACCGCTGGCAATTCGTCGTGGCGCTGACCGGCGTCGTACGCGCCGGCGCCATCGCGGTCCCGTTGAGCGTGAGGGCAAGCGCGCGGGAAATCGCTTTCATTCTCGACAATTGCGGCGCTAGCCTGACCATCTGCGACGCAGAAAAGGCCGGGATATTGCCCGACACGATGGCGCGCGCGGCGATCGAGGGGCCGGCGGGCAACAGCTTCGAGGATCTCTTCGCCGCGGCACCGGTGACAACACCGGCGGACCTTCGCGAAGAGGACGTCGCCGTCATCCTCTACACCTCCGGCACTACCGGAACGCCCAAAGGGGCGATGCTGACCCATCTCAACATCGTCCATTCCTGCCTCCACTACGCCCATTGCTTTGCCCTGACGGCTGCCGACCGGTCGGTGGTAGCGGTCCCAGCGAGCCACGTCACCGGGCTGATTGCCAGCGTTTACGCGCCGCTGGCTGCGGGCGCGGCGGTGGTCATGTTGGAAAAATTCGACGCCGACGCCTTCCTCACCCTCGCCACCAACGAACGGGTAGTGTCTCAGTTTGAAATTGTGGGGCCACGTTTGGCGACTTGGCGTGCATGAAGCCGGAAGATCAGCACGAATACGATCATCAATGCCAAATGAAGGATGTAGGCAGAGAACAAAACCGGGAAGGAAAGCGCCGCCCACCACGAAAGACCGTATGGCAACACGCCAATCGCCAACTCAATTACTAAGGTTGCGGCTGCGAACGGAATGCAGAGTAAATAGCGCCATCGACTTTTTCCCGCGACGCTGACGAGCAAAGCAGCGAATGCCACTGGAATGCTGAGTAACAAATTAGCCCCGCTTCCTGTACGGCCCGCGCGGTCCTGGCTTGGGCGCGACCGCGTCCATCATCCCGCAAAGATCGTCCATTGACCAGAGCGTCTTGGAAACGCCAGCGGCCATCGCCGGCGACATTTTCAGCGTCTTGTGAATGCGGATGGCGGCAGGGTCTTTGCCGTCGGTAGTGTCATAGTTTTCATTTTCGTCGCCGGTCGCAATGCGCATGACCTTCACGGCATTGCCGATCACGTCGGCGGGGCGCTTCTGGCCTTTAGGTCCGGTCGGCATCAGAGTGACAACCCGATCTGGAACTCGACTAGTCCATCTCTCGCAATTTTCAGGAAGTTGGCTCTAGTGGGAACGGGCAATTGCATCGCTTCGGCTTCCGCGTCTTCACGGTTGTCGGCCGCCAAGTAGTGCAAGCCCAAGTCTTCCTCCTCATTGCCGTCGATTTTGACGAACACGACCTTGTAGTGCGCCATCACCCGCTCCATGCTTTCCGGTAAGCATATAGGAGTTCAGGCCGGAGCGCGACAGTCGCTCGACATCGAACAACACGGGATCAAATTTCAAACTGAGACACTACCAACGAACGGATGACGGTGACGATCCTCGTCCCGGCGATGTACAATCTGTGTCTGCTGCGCGCCGACTTCGACCGGCACGACCTCGGCGCCTGGCGCATCGGCGCCTTCGGCGGCGCGCCGATGCCGGTCGCCACGATCGAACGCCTTGCCAAGCTCTTGCCGAACCTCGACCTGATCCAGGCCTATGGATCGACCGAAACCACGTCGCCGGCCACGATCATGCCGCCCGGCGGCCAGGCCGCCGCTCCCACCAGCGTCGGCGCGCCCGCGCCCTGCGCCGACATCCGCATCATGGACGCGGCAGGCCGCGAAGTCGCGACGGGTGAATCGGGCGAGGTCTGGATCGGCGGGCCGATGGTCGTGCCGGGCTATTGGAACCTCCCCGACAAGACCGCCGAGAGCTTTCACGTGGGGTTCTGGAAATCCGGCGATGTCGGCCGTTTCGACGAGAACGGGCTGCTTTATATCCACGACCGCCTCAAGGACATGATCAATCGCGCCGGCTACAAGGTCTATAGCGCCGAGGTCGAGAACGTCCTGTCGTTCCATCCCGGCGTCGCCGAAGCCGCGGTCGTTCCCCGGCCTGATCCGGTGCTCGGCGAAAAGGTCCACGCCTTCGTCCACCGGTCCGATCCGGACCTCAACGAGGCGGCCCTCAAAACCTTCTGCGGCGAGCGCCTGTCCGACTACAAGGTGCCGGATTTCTTCACCTTCACCAGTGAGCCCCTGCCACGCAACGTCAACGGCAAGCTGATGAAGCAGGCTCTTCGCACCAGGGCGGCGGCCGACGATCGGGACGGCGACTGATCGCGAGCGTGCGTTTCAGTCGTCGCCTCGATCTCTGGCGACGTGGTGGATCGGACCGTCCGAAGCCCCCTCGACGACGCGGCGCGCCGCCTCGGCTACCGCACCGATCTCGGCCTCGCTCGACAGATGCGTCCAATCGGCTGGCGCACGCGACCGGCTCACCTGATCCCGTACCACCTCCGGCGTGGCATCGGAGGGATCGCCGCGACGGGCGGCGACGCGCTCAACCAGCCGCTCGGGCCGTGCTTCGAGCCACAGCCCTAGGAAGGGGAGCGACCCGCCCACGCCAATGCCGGCGATCCGCTCCCGGTCGGTCGGTCGGTCGAACACCGCGTCGGCGACGACGCCGTGCCCGAGCGGCAGGATTGCGCCTGCCTGTTCGGCCAGACGCGCGTAAACGGTTTCCGAGACCTGCGGCCGATAGCACTCGGCCGGCAAGGGGGTTTCGGCGGCAACGCCGAACAGATGCTTGCGGATTCGGTCGCTGGCGAGGATTCGCGCGCCCGGCGGCGTCCCGATCCGCGGCGCGATCGCCGCCGCGACGGTGGATTTGCCGGAGCCCGACAGTCCTCCGACCGCCACCAGACGACCGGCGCGGGGCCGCAGGAGATCAAGCGCGAGATCGAAATAATCATGCGCCTCGGCTCTCAGTGTCGGCGCATCGGGGCCGGCATCGGCGACCCGCGTCGCGGTGACATGGGCGCGAACCGCGGCACGCAGTGCCATCAGGTACGCCAGCAGCGGCAGGCCGTCCGTCTCGTCGCTCTCGTCCAGATAACGGTTGAGGACGAGGTTCGCACCTTCTTCCAGCCCCCGGTGCCAGAGATCCATCAGCAGGAAGGCCAGGTCATAGAGGATGTCAGTAGTGGCCATCGCCTCGTCGAATTCGAGGCAATCGAACAGCGTCGGCTCGCCCTCGAAGACGCAGATATTGCGTAAGTGCAGATCGCCATGGCAGCGGCGGACCTTGCCCGCCGCGCCGCGCGCGTCGAAGAGCGGTGTCAGGCGAGCCAAGCCATTGCGGAACCGGCGATTGAAATCGGCCACCGCCTCGGCGGCAAACACCTCGGTGGTCGCCAGGGCGCGCTCATTGATATCGAGGACGAGGGCGACCTGAGCCGAGCCGCTGACGCTGCGATCGGGCGCGATGCCGGCATGGAATGCCGCGATCCGGTGAGCGAGCCGCGCCATCAGCGGCGCCGTCAGCGTGCCTTCCATCGCCATGCGATCCAGCAGGCAATCCTCGTCGAAACGGCGCATCTCGACAAAGGCGTCGACGAGCGGCCCGTCGCCATCGATGGTGAGGCCGCCGTCCGGCTCGCGCGTCACCCGGCGCACGGCGCGGTAGAGCTTTGGCGCGGTGCGCTGGTTGAGCACGAGTTCCCGCTCGCAGGTCGCGAGCCGGCGCTCGGGCGTCGAGAAATCGACATAGGGCAGATGCACCGGCCGTTTCAGCTTGATCGCCCGCTCGCCCGAGAGAAGGACAGTGGAAATATGCGTCACGATCGTCTCGACCGTCGACGCATCGCCGTCGTCGAAGGCCGCGGACCTCAGGAAGGCGATCGTTTCGTCCTGGCTATGGGCGGGCATCGTAGGTCACCGGTGATCGATTTTCCGAGCGGCCATTGGGCGGGAGGCGTCAGTGCGCCATGAGCAATGCAATCGGGCTGCGTTCGAGGAGATCGCGGGTCACGCCGCCGAACAGCATTTGGCGAAGCCGCGTGCGCCCGTATGCGCCGACGACGATCAATTCCGCCCCGAGGCTCGAGGCCTCGTTCAAAAGAACAGCGGCCGGATCGTCCGACTGCGGCAGGTGCCGTATCTCGACGGCGACGCCGTGCCGCGCGAGATGCCGGGCCATATCGGCCGCCGGCTCCCGGTGCCGTTCCGCGTCCGAGGACGTCTCCGCGACCGAAACCAGATACACCTGCTTTGCGCGTTGAAGGAACGGCAGGGCCGCCTTGATGGCATGGGCACACTCGGTCGCGTCCTTCCAGGCGATGAGAATGGTCTCCGGTTCCCTAGCATTCACCGCATTCGGCGGAACGACATAGGCGGGAGCTCCGGCATCGAAGATCACGGCCTCGAACATCTCCGGCCACTGCCCCCCGTCGCCATGCGGGCGTCCGACGACCACAAGATCGACAGAGCGCGCCGGCGGTCCGATCCGCGCGCCGAGTTCCTGGTAGGCATAGTCGATCCGTCTGATCTCGCTGGGCGCGCGCAGCCCGGCCAGACGCTCCCGCGCGCGTATTTCCGACGCATCGCCCTGTTCCACGCCACGCTTCCGGAGCTCGGCGTTGAGCCATGAACGGCCGGGCCCGGGCGGGATGGGAGCCGCCTGCAGATAATTCATCAGGAGAGCGATGAGGGGAGCGTCGAACATCGTCGCGATCATGTCGGCATGGCTCGTCTTCGCCGCATCACCGTCCGAACCGTCGACATGGACGGCAATGTCCCGGATCGCCTGAGCAGGCCTGGCAAGGTTCATGGATGACGACCTTTCGATTCTGCGGACACGCGACCGGCATCATCTTTGTCGGCGAATCCCGTTGTCGCCCTTGATCCCGGTCAATCGTTCTCACGCTATCAGGAATCGAACGGACAACGGTCACCCTTCCGCCCAGCACCCTATAGACGCTGCTGCCGTTCCTCGCCGAGCGGTCAACCGTGCCGGATGACGGAACGCGCGCTCGTCACGGTGGCACGCAGGGGTGGCCACCAAATCATGGCCCGTCAGGCCAAGCCTTGTTGGCTGACGATGAACGTCGCGATCGCGGCGACATCATCCAGATCGAATACCGGAACGACGGCCTCGTCCACCGCGTGATCGGCGGCGATGGCGGCAATCGCCGGAATGGTGCCAAGCATCGGCGTGCGCTCTTTCGATGCCGTCCGGCGGCATTCGATCTTGGGATGCGGCGCGGCCTTGAACCCTTCCACGAGCACGATGTCGCACGGTTCGAGCCGGGCGATAATCGCGTCGAGTGTCGGTTCGCTCTCGCCGCGCAATTCGTGCATCAATGCCCAGCGCGTGGATGAAACGATCGCCACCTCGCTCGCGCCGGCCGCACGATGGCGAAAGGAATCGGTGCCCGGCGTATCGATCTCGAAGGCATGATGCGCATGCTTGACCGTCGAGACGCGATATCCGCGCTGGGTCAGTTCGGTGACGAGACGCTCGGTCAACGTCGTCTTGCCGGAATTCTTCCAGCCGGTGATACCGAACAGGCGTTGCGTCATGATCGAAGCGATTCCAAATAGGTTTCTGCCCGCCGCGCGATGTGCGGTCAGGAACGTGTAAACGTCGGCTCGGCGTCGTCAACTCCGGGAGGCCCGCTTTTCCCGGCGCGCAATCCTTCGCGTCGCTGTTTGCCGCGACCGCCCCGACGCGGCTAAATGCGGCAATGTCCGAATCGACGCCCCCCTATCTGACGACCCGCGAACTCGCCGATCTGCTGCGCATCAAGGAACGCAAGGTCTACGACCTCGCCGCGAATGGCGAGGTCCCGTGCGTCCGCGTCGTCGGAAAGCTGTTGTTCCCGGAAGATGAAGTGGCGGCCTGGATAGCGGCGTCGCGCTCTGGCCCTGTCGTGGCCAGCCGCCAATTGCCGTTAATCCTGGCCGGCAGCCATGATCCCCTTCTGGAATGGGCGCTGCGCCAGTCCGGCAGCGGATTGGCTGCCTTTTTCGATGGCAGCCTGGACGGGATCACGCGGCTTGGCCGGGGAGATGCCGTAGCCTGCGCTACCCATATCAGCGAAAGCGACGGCTGGAACGTCGACACGGTTCGCCGCATCCTCGGCGAGGCGCCTGTGGTGCTGATCGAATTCGCGCGGCGCCAATGCGGCCTGATCGTCGAGTCAGGCAATCCCAAGCAGATCGCCGCAATCGCCGATCTCAAGCCGCTTCGCTTCGCTCGCCGCCAGCCGGGCGCCGGTGGCCAGCGCCTGTTCGAGATGTTGGCGCAGGAAGCCGGCGTCGACATCTCCGCTCTCGCCGGTCCGCAGGCGCCGGCGAAAACCGAGGACGACGTGGCCCGCCTCGTGCTCGACGGCAAGGCGGACGCGGCTTTCGGCCTCGCCGCGATGGCCGAGCAATATCGGCTGGGATTCATCCCTCTGGCGGAAGACCGCACCGACTTGCTGGTCTGGCGACGCGCCTATTTCGACCCGCCGTTTCAGCGACTGCTGCGGTTTCTGGCCTCCGACGACTTTGCCGACCGCGCCTCCGAGATGTCCGGCTACGACATCGGCGGGACCGGGACCGTCCACTACAACGCGCCAACGCCATAGGACCCGTTGTTTCGTTCCGCCGGGCGCAAGATTTTCGCCCGACGGAACGGCTTCGGCGATGATGGTCGGGCCGCCAAATCAACCGAAAGGTTGGCGTGGCGGCGTCGCCGAGTCTGCCGTCACTTGGCGTTCGGAAAGAACAGCTGCTGGCCGTCGACCTTGTAGTTGGCGATCGCGGTTTGCCCCTTTTCGCCAGTCAGCCAGTTGATGAACGCCTGCCCCGCGGCGACCTTGACGCCCGGATGCTTCTTCGGATTCACCAGAATGACGCCATACTGGTTGAACAGCTTCGGGTCGCCCTCGACGGCCACCGCGAAATCTCCCTTGTTGCCGAACGAGATCCAGGTGGCGCGATCGGTCAAGATGTAGGCGCCCATGCCGACACCGGTGTTCAGCGTCGCGCCCATCCCCGATCCGGTCTCTCGATACCAGTCGCCGGAGGCGGCGCCGACATCGACGCCCGCTTGCTTCCACAACCGCTGTTCGGCCTTGTGGGTCCCGGAATCGTCGCCGCGAGAGGCAAACGGCGCCTTGGCTTCGGCGATCTTCCGCATGGCGGCGACGGCGTCGTTCATACCGCTGACGCCGGCCGGATCGCTCGGCGGTCCGACGATGACGAAATCGTTGTACATGACGTCGAAGCGCTCGACGCCGCCGCCTTCGGCGACGAATTTTTCCTCCGCCGGTTTGGCGTGGACCAGGAGAACATCACCGTCGCCGTTTTCGGCGTTCTTGATCGCCTGCCCCGTACCGACGGCAACGACGCGCACCTCGATGCCGGACTCTTTCGAGAATTCAGGAAGAATGGCGTCCAGCAAGCCGGAATTCTGTGTCGAGGTCGTCGACTGGACGACGATGAACTTGTCCTGCGCTAGCGCCGAACCCGGCCCGGTGGCGGTCAGTGCGGCCAACGCGATGGCCAGGGAAAAATAGACGCGTTTCGACATGGTATTCTCTATCCTTGCTGGTTGTCGTCTTGGTTCAAAACAGAAGTGCCCCGGCGAGAAATGCCTGCGCCGGCTGTGTGCTTGGCTGTTTGAAAAACGCGGCCGCCGGCGCCTGCTCGACGACCCGCCCTTGGTGCAGGAAGACGATTTCGGCGCCGAGCCGGCGGGCCTGGCCGATATCGTGCGTCACCATGACGACCTTCACACCCCGCTCCACCGCCTGGAGGATCAGGGCCTCGATCCTGTGCGTCGCCGTGGGATCGAGGCTCGACGTCGGCTCATCGAGAAACAGGATGTCGGGCTCGGTCGAGATGGCGCGCAGCAATGCCAGCCTCTGCTGCTCGCCGCCGGAGAGAGTTCGAGCCGGCTGCCTGGCCTTGCCCGCGAGATCCCCGATCTCAAGCAGCGAGCGGATGCGGCCGGCGCGCTCGCGGCGGCAAACACCGTGGGCCTGGAGGGCAAAATCGATATTGGCGGCGACCGAGCGACGCAGGACGACCGGCCGCTGGAACACCATCGCCTGACGGCGGCGTATGCGTGGACACATCGGCTGGCCGCCGTACAGCACCTGCCCTTCCCCCGGATCGATCAGCCCGTGGAGCAATCTGAGAAGCAGGCTCTTGCCGGCACCGTTCGGTCCCATCACCATGGTCGGCCCGCGACCGGGCAGCGTCAAAGCATCGATATCGACGAGACGCTTTCCGGATGCGCTGAGCACCAGCCCCTTTGCATGGATCGGCAGCAAAGACGCCGAGGATCCGTCCAGAGCGCGCGACGGCATGTCCAACCCGCCATCGCGTGCTTGCGGGATCGCCGGATTAGGCATTGAAGCGATTGGCATAGGCCGCCCCCTTCGTCGTGCTGTCGAGCAGGGCAACCGCCGCATTCACCGCGACGGCGATCAGGATCAGGATGGCCCCGAGCGCCAGCGCCAGCGCCAAATTGCCCTTCGATGTCTCAAGGGCGATCGTCGTCGTCATGACCCGGGTGACATGATTGATATTGCCCCCGACGATGATGACGGCGCCGACTTCCGCGATCGCCCGTCCAAAGCCGGCGAGGAACGCGGTCATCAGACTGGCCCGTCCGTCCCATAGCAGCGTCGGGATGGAGGCGGCGCGTGAAACCCCCAGGGAACACAACTGTTCGGCATATTCCGCATGCAGGTCTTCCATCGCCTGACGCGTCAACGCCGCGATGATCGGCGTCACCAGCACGAACTGCGCGATGATCATCGCCGTCGGCGTATAGAGCAATTGCAGCACGCCCAGCGGGCCGCTGCTCGACAACATCAGATAGACCACCAGCCCGACCACCACCGGCGGCAAGCCCATGAGCGAGTTGATCACGATCACGGCCGCGCGCTTGCCCGCAAATCGGCCCACCGCCAGCGCGGCCCCGAGCGGCATGCCGATCAGCGCGGCGATCGCAACCGCGCTCAAGGAGACGCGCAATGACAAAAGAACGATCGCCCAAAGCTCTTGATCGCCCCAAACGATCAGGCCGACGGCCTGGCCAAAGCTTTCTGCAAAATCCTGCATTTTCTACGCTTCACCGCGCGGTTTCGGATATTTCGCAGGACTTATGCCAACCAGAACGTCGCAAGTCCACCCGTACCAAGCGGCCCCTCCGTCGAGGGCAGCCGGAGAGGCTGCGCGCTTCGCGCGGCCAGCCACCGCTAACGCCTTGTAAACCGGTCGTGTGGGAAGTCGCGGGCTGGCGCAGAAAAAGCCGAATCGCGGGTTCGGAAACGACGCCTATACGTCTTTAGTCTTATGCAAATCGCGTTGCCCAATCCGGGATTTGCTGGTTTAGTTGCGCCAGGGAGAATCCGGTTGTCACAGGAAAACGTTGCCATTTTGCACGGGCTACCAGAACCGGAACAATTGCGCGTCAATCTCTACCGCTTGTTGGCCCGTCTTTTGGCGTTGCCACCAGATCGCGAACTGCTGGACATGCTGAGCGCCCTCTCGGGCGATGACACGGACTTGGGCGCCGCGATCGGCGATCTGTCCGCGGCGGCGCAAGCGCTGTCCGAGAATGAGGCGCGCGAAGAATATCACGACCTTTTCATCGGCGTCGGCCGGGGCGAGTTGGTTCCCTTTGGCTCCTACTATCTGACAGGCTTTTTGAACGAGAAGCCCTTGGCGCGCCTCCGGGACGATATGGCGCCGCTCGGCATTGCGCGTTCGCCCGACGCCAAGGAGCCCGAGGATCACGTCGGCGCCTTGATGGACATGATGGCCGGACTGATCGACGGCTCGTTCGGTCAGTGCCGGCCGCTGGAAACGCAAAAAGCATTCTTCAAGAAGCATATCGGCTCCTGGGCCGCGCACTTTTTTGCCGATCTGGAAAAGGCGCCGTCGGCGCACTTGTTCCGCCCGGTCGGCGCGATCGGCGGGCGCTTCCTGGAGATTGAAGAAGCCGGCTTCGACATGTAATCGACGACGCCATGCCGACTGACCGGGTGGGTGAGGCTCGCAACGGTTTTTGGGAATATTGGAAACGGGTCTCGCGAAAAGAGGAGATACTCATGAGCGCCAAGGACAAAGACGCCAGGACAGATCGCCGCGCTTTCTTGAAATTCGCCGGCTTGGGGACCGTCGCGACCGGCGCGGCCCTCGTGACGGGCGGGCAGGCCGAAGCCGAGGTCGCGGATGCGAAATCCGCGGCGCCGAGCTACCGGGAAACCGATCATGTAAAGACGTTTTATCAGACCGCGCGTTTCTGACGCGAACCACTAATAGGCCAGTTTGCAGGCGACTGCGACGGAGGAAACGGAGACAACCATGCTCAGGAAGAAGGCTGTAGGGACTGCGAGAAGTCCCCGGGTGTCATCTGCGCTGTCGGAATTCGGAAACCGGGCGGTCGATCGCCGCACGTTCCTGAAACGATCCGGGCTCGCCATCGGCGGCGCGGCGGCGATTTCGTCGCTATCCGGCGGGATGGTGCGCCGGGCGGAAGCTGCGGCAGACACGGCGACCGGAAATATCGAGATCAAAAAGTCGATCTGCACCCATTGCTCTGTCGGCTGCACGGTCATCGCGGAGGTTTCCAACGGCGTCTGGATCGGCCAGGAGCCGGGCTTCGATTCCCCGTTCAACCTCGGCGCGCATTGCGCCAAGGGCGCTTCGGTGCGCGAACACGCTCATGGTGAACGCCGGCTGAAATATCCGATGAAGCTCGTCGGCGGAAAATGGCAGCGCGTCAGCTGGGACGAGGCCATCAATGAAATCGGCGACAAGATGCTCGAGGTTCGCGAATCCAGCGGGCCCGATTCCGTTTATTGGCTGGGTTCGGCCAAGCATTCCAACGAGCAGGCCTATCTGATTCGCAAATTCGCTGCCTATTGGGGGTCGAACAACATCGATCACCAGGCGCGTATCTGTCACTCCACCACTGTCGCGGGTGTTGCCAACACCTGGGGCTATGGCGCGATGACCAACTCCTACAACGACATCCACAATTCCAGAGCGATCTTCCTGATCGGCGGCAATCCGGCGGAAGCCCATCCGGTTTCGCTGCTGCATCTATTGAAGGCCAAGGAAGAAAACAACGCTCCGCTGATCGTTCTCGATCCACGCTTCACGCGCACCGCGGCGCATGCCGACGAGTATGTGCGCTTCCGGCCGGGCACCGACGTGGCGTTGATCTGGGGCATCCTCTACCACATCTTCGAGAACGGCTGGGAGGACAAGCAGTTCATCCAGAGCCGCGTCTGGGGCATGGATCAGATCCGCGCCGAAGTGGCGAAATGGACGCCGGAGGAAGTCGAGAAGGTCACGGGCGTGCCAGGTTCGCAGCTGAACCGCGTTGCCCGCACGATGGCGGAGAACCGTCCCGCCACGCTGATCTGGTGCATGGGCGGCACCCAGCACACCAACGGCAACAACAACACCCGCGCCTACTGCATCCTGCAGCTGGCCCTTGGCAACATGGGCACGGCCGGCGGCGGCACCAACATCTTCCGCGGCCATGACAATGTGCAGGGCGCGACCGATCTGGGCGTGCTCGCCGATACGCTGCCCGGCTATTACGGGCTCAGCGATGGTTCGTGGGCCCACTGGGCGCGCGTCTGGGAAGAGGAACTGGACTGGCTGAAGGGTCGGTTCGCGGTGATGCCGGGCGCAGGCGCCGACGGCAAGGACCGCATGATGATCAACGAGACCGGCATTCCCGTGTCCCGTTGGATCGACGGCGTTCTGGAAGCCAAGGAAAACCTGCAGCAGCCGGACAACACCAGGGTGATGGTGTTCTGGGGCCACGCCCCGAACTCGCAGACCCGCTTGCCCGAAATGCAGAAGGCGATGGGTATGCTCGACCTTCTGGTCGTGATCGATCCCTATCCGACCATGACGGCGGTTCTGCAGGATCGCACCGACGGCGTCTATCTGCTGCCGGCGGCCACGCAGTTCGAGACCTATGGCTCGGTCACCGCGTCGAACCGCTCGCTGCAATGGCGCGAAAAGGTCGTCGAGCCACTGTTCGAGTGCCTGCCCGACCACACGATCATGTACAAGTTCGCGGAAAAGTTCGGCTTTGCCGATCGCATGTTCCGCAACATCGAGGTCAAGGAGGGGGAACCCCTCGTCGAGGACATCACCCGCGAGTACAACCGCGGCATGTGGACCATCGGCTACACCGGTCAGTCGCCGGAGCGGATGAAGTCGCACATGGAAAACCAGCAGACCTTCGACAAGACCACCCTGCGCGCCGCTGGCGGCCCGCATGACGGCGAGTTCTACGGCATGCCCTGGCCGTGCTGGGGTACGCCGGAGATGAAGCATTCCGGCTCGGCCAATCTCTATGACACGTCGATCCCGGTTGCCCAGGGCGGCATGGGTTTCCGTGCCCGCTTTGGCGTCGAGCGCAACGGTGACAATCTGCTGGCCGAAGGCTCGTGGCCGGTCGGCTCGGAGATCGAGGACGGCTATCCCGAGTTCACCATGGCGATGCTGAAAGAACTCGGCTGGGACAAGGACCTGACGCCCTACGAGCGCAAGTATATCGACTATGTCGCAGGCTTCGCCGACCAGCGTCCGACAGCGGGTGAGGAGGTCGGCGAAACTTCCGATCAAGGCGAACTTCCGTCCGACTACGAGAAGAAGATCGGCGGCGTGAACTGGAAGACCGACCTGTCCGGCGGTATCCAGCGCGTTGCGATCGCACACGGCTGCACACCTTACGGCAACGCCAAGGCGCGAGCGGTCGTGTGGACCTTCCCCGACCCCGTCCCGATCCATCGCGAGCCGCTTTACACGCCGCGCCGCGACCTGGTCACCGACTATCCGACCTATGAGGACAAGACCTTCTGGCGCGTCCCGACGGCCTATGCGTCGATCCAGAAGAACGACTTCTCCAAGGACTTCCCGATGATCATGACATCGGGGCGGCTGGTCGAATATGAGGGCGGCGGCGACGAGTCACGGTCGAACCCCTGGTTGGCCGAATTGCAGCAGGACATGTTCGTCGAGATCAATCCGTCGGATGCCAACGATATGGGCCTGCGTGATCGCGACACGGTCTGGCTGCACAGTCCGGAGGGCGGCAAGATCAAGATCATGGCGATGATCACCGAACGTGTCGGCAAGGGCGTCGTCTTCACCCCGTTCCACTTCGGCGGCTATTTCCAGGGCGTCGATCTTCGCTCGAAATATCCGGAAGGGGCAGACCCCTACGTTCTCGGCGAGGCCTGCAATACCGCGCAGACCTACGGCTACGACTCGGTGACCCAGATGCAGGAAACCAAGACGACGCTGTGTCGGATCGAACGGGCGTAAAGGGAGGAATAAGACAATGGCTAGAATGAAATTCCTTTGCGACGCCGAGCGCTGCATCGAGTGCAATGCCTGCGTGACAGCATGCAAGAACGAGAATGAAGTACCGTGGGGCGTCAATCGCCGGCGTGTCGTCACCATCAATGACGGCAAGCCGGGCGAACGCTCGATCTCGGTTGCCTGCATGCATTGCTCGGACGCACCCTGCATGGCCGTCTGTCCCGTCGATTGCTTCTATCAGACCGACGACGGGGTGGTGCTGCACTCGAAGGATCTATGCATCGGCTGCGGCTACTGCTTCTACGCGTGCCCCTTCGGCGCGCCGCAATATCCGCAGGCGTCGAATTTCGGTTCGCGCGGCAAGATGGACAAGTGCACCTTCTGCGCTGGCGGCCCCGAGGAAGACAGTTCGGCGGTCGAGTTCCAGAAATACGGCCGCAATCGCCTCGCGGAGGGTAAGCTTCCGCTGTGCGCGGAAATGTGCTCGACCAAGGCGCTCCTGGCCGGCGATGGCGACACCGTCTCGGCAATCTACCGCGAGCGCGTCGTTGCCCGTGGTTTTGGCGCTGGCGCTTGGGGTTGGGGCACCGCCTACGACCAGAAGACCGGCGGCTGAGCCAGCCTCGTATATGATTGGCGGGCAGCCCCGGCTGCCCGCCGTTTTTCCCGAACAGCAAGGCGCGATATTTGCTGTCTTGCCCAGCGACATATGCTGGGTTCGGTGTTTTCGATCCGCTCAGGAGAAGAGCAAATGCCCAGCTTGAGGATGCTCCGCGCTTGCTTGACCCGGCTCGTGTCGATGCGTTTGTTGACCTCAATCCCTCCCGTTATTGCCGTGGCATTGTTTATAACATTGGCGGCAACCAATGCGGGCACCGCGCAAAGTTCGGTCCGCCCGCCTGATAGCGCGATCTCGGCAACCGGATCACCGACCGGCGGCGCGGTGCCCGGTGACGCCCTGGGCACGACCTCGGATGCGGAAATTTGGCGGGCTGTCCGCGAAGGCGTGTCGGGCAACGTCTCGATCCCGGACAAGAAGGCCGGGGTGCTGGTCCAGTCCGAGGGCGAGTCCTGGCGGTTGCTGCGCAACGGGCCGATGTTCGACTATCTCGGCCTTGCCATGATCGGCACGCTGATCCTGCTGGCGCTGTTCTTCGCCATTCGCGGACGCATCCGCGTCGAACATGGCCTGTCTGGCGTCAAGATCAAACGTTTCTCGACCATCGAACGCACCGGTCATTGGCTGATGGCGCTCTCTTTCATTATCCTGGCGATCAGCGGCCTCAACGTTTCGTTCGGACGGAGCGTCATCATACCACTGATCGGCAAGGAGGCATTCGGGCCGATCTCCGAATTCCTGAAGCTGTCACACAACTACGTCGCCTTCGCCTTCATGCTCGGCCTGGCAATCGCGTTCGTCACATGGATCGCGCACAATCTGCCGAACCGGCACGACCTGGTGTGGCTCGCCCATGCCGGCGGCTTGTTCTCCAAAAACGTCCACCCCCCGGCAAAGAAATTCAACGCGGGCCAGAAGATCATCTTCTGGCTGGTCATGCTCGGCGGGCTTTCGCTCGCCGTCTCGGGCTGGGCCTTGCTGTTTCCGTTCGAGCACAGGTTCTTCGGCGATACCTTCACGGGCCTCGCCTCGATCGGCCTCGATATCCCGGCGCTATTGGGACTGCCGCAACCGCCTTATTCGGCGATTCTGGAGCAACAGTTCAACACCGTCTGGCACGTCGTCATGGCCGTCTTCATGATCTGCGTGATCTTCGGCCACATCTACATCGGCAGCATCGGCATGGAGGGGGCTTTCGGTGCGGTCGGCAGTGGTAAGGTCGATCTGAACTGGGCCAGGGAACACCACTCGCTTTGGGTCGATGGGCTTCGCGAGAAGGACGCCATGCCGCCGGCCGCGGCCAATCCCGAGCCCGCGGAATAACAGTCGGAAAGCAGGCACGATGGACCGGACGCTCCGGCGGGTGACATTGGCAGCACTCCTCGCCCTGTCCGCGCCGGCGCAGCCCGCTTCCAGCGAGCAGGAATGGCCTGAGAGGCTCGTCGGCCATGGCGGACCCGTCATGGCGATCGACCTGTCCGATGATGGCTCCGAGGCGCTGACCGCATCCTTCGACTATTCGATCATACGTTGGCGAATGCAGGGCCCGGAGGGCACGATCGTCGCGCGGTTGATCGGACACAACGCCGCCGTTAATGACGTCGCCTTCGTCCCCGGCGCCGAGAAGGCGGTGTCCGTATCGGACGACGGCGCGTTCGCGATCTGGGATCTGCGAGAGAACCGTCTCGAAGCCCTGATCGAGGATACCAAGGACAAGGTCCAGGACGTCGCGGTGAGTCTCGACGGACGGTTTGCGGCCGCAGCCCGCTGGGACGGCACGGCGCGAATCTTCGATATCGCCGCGGGGCGTGAAATCGCCCGCACCGACAGCCATCGCGGCAATGTGAACGCCGTTGCCTTTTCGTTGGACGGCCGACAGCTCTTCACCGCCAGTTACGACGGCACGGTTCGCGAGTGGCCGCTCGACGACGGGCTGATCGCCGGCCCTTCGCGCCTGCTTTACGCTCATGGCTGGGGCGTCAATGTGCTGGCCGCCCTGCCCGGCGGTTCGCTACTGGCCTTCGGCACGCTGAACGGCGTCGCCGGCGTCATCGATCTTCCGACCGGCGAAGTCGCTGAGCTGGCATCGAACGAGCGCCCGATCCTGTCGATCGCTTCGTCGCCGCGCGCGGGGTGGTTCGCCACCGGTAGCGCCGACGGGCATATCCGTGTCTTCGATGTGGATTCGGGAACCCTCGTGGAGGAATACGGAGACATCTACGGCCCAGTATGGGGGCTTTCGTTCACGCCCGAAGGCACGCAGCTCTATCGCAGCGGGCTGGACGATTTCGCGATCCGTTGGCAGGTCGCGCCGCGCCATCCGCTCGAGCCCATCCAGTCGGTTTATCCGCGCCGGTTTCAAACCGTTAACCGAGCCGGTCCTGGCGAGATCGAGTTCTTGCGCAAATGCTCAGTCTGCCACACGCTGACGCCGGATGACGCCAACCGCGCCGGACCGACGCTCTACGGCCTGTTCGGCCGGGTGGCCGGGACGGTGCCGGGCTACAAATATTCTCAGGCCCTGGTGGAATCGGATATTGTCTGGACTCCGGAGACGGTTTCGCAGCTATTCGACGATGGACCGGATATCGTAACGCCGGGGACAAAAATGCCGATCCAGCGGCTCAAGAGCGTCGAACGGCGGGACGCACTGATCACCTACTTGCTGCAAGCCACGGCCGCGGACGAAACAACGCCGCTGCCGGGCGAGCGGCGGAACAAGAACTGACGGAGTCGAACTGACGATGAGAGCCTTTCTGTTGAGCATCGTAATCCTGCTGGTCGTGGCGATCGGCGCTGGCTATCTCTTCGATTCCCAGCTTGAAACCCCGGCGAGCCAGGCCTATTCGACGGAGAACGTCCGGCTGTAATGCACATCACTCGCGGCCTCGCGGCTCTCCTTGCGCTGGCCTTCGCCGGATTTGCGGTCGCGACCGGCCAAGCAGAAGAGCTCGCCGCCGGGAATTGGCGCACGGCCATCGCAACCGTCGCGACGCAATCGGTGGTCGCCGTCCTTCCGGTGTTGCCAAAGCACGAGATCGACCAGGAAGAGCCCGAGGGCACCGGGTTCGCGGTCCGCGACGGCCGCACCATCGTGACGGCGGACCACGTGCTTGGACGTGCCAACGCGGTGCGGTTGCGGCTGTCCTCGGGAGCCGTCCGGAACGCGGACATCGCTCTGCGTGACGCCGATACGGATATCGCCTTGTTGCATGTCAGCGATGCTCTTCCGCCCCTGGCCTTCGCCGCCGACCCGCGGACGGGCGCCGATGCCTGCGTCCTCGGAAACGCATTCGGCCTCGGGACCAGCCTTGCCTGCGGCGTGATTTCGGCGACCGAGCGACGTGGCGTCGGCTTCAACCGTATCGAAGATTTCATCCAGACCGACGCGGCGATCAATCCTGGTATGTCTGGAGCGCCGCTCATCACTGAAGATGGACACGTCGCCGGTATGGCCAGCGCGATTTTCACCAAGTCTTCGGACGGCAATCTCGGCGTGAATTTCGTCGCCTCAGCGCGGTTGCTCGAGGCCGTGCTGGATGACGGCGAAGATGGCCGTATCGACCGGCGCGCAGCGGGCGTCATCCTGCGCCCGCTTCCTGCGCCCGGCGAGACCGGAGAACCCGGCGCCGAAGTCGTGCGCGTGGCACCGGGATCGCCAGAAGGTCGGGCCGGAATCACCGCGGGAGACCGAATCCGCGCCATCGGCGATCTGCCGATGCGGGGCCAACCCGACTATCTCACCGCGCTCGTCCTCGACGCCGGGCAAGAAACGCTCACCTTTTCGATTGAACGGGCCGGCGAATTGTTGGACATCCTCGTCCACGACAAAAGCAAAAAGGGAAAAAACCGATGAGCGAAGAAGCCTTCAACATGTCGCTGAGAAAATTCCTGAAGCAGGTCGGGGTAACCTCGCAGCACGAAATCGAAGATTTGGTACGCACGGGAAAGGCGGGCTCTGGCTCGCTGAAGGTCAAGATCGTCCTGACCGCCGAGGGCTCGCCGCTCAATCATGTGGTCGAGGGCGAAATCCAACTGCCGTGATGACCGCAGCGCCTGAGGTCCAGCAACTGGCCGATCCGGAATTTCCGCCTGTCTTCGCCGGTCACGCGGTCGCCGCGGACGCGGACCCCTTTGCCGTCGCGGTGGAGGGTGCAGTGTCGGGATCCTACGGAGCTGGAGATGTCGTCTGGAGCGAGGATCATCGCCGCGCCGCGGCTGCGTTCATTCTCGAACCGGAGACGCCTCTCGTCGTTGCGGCGCAGATGGTCCCCGTCATGATGGTTGCGCTTGGTGACGCGGTGGGCGCCATCGGCCCGCCCAATCTGGCATTGACCTTCCGCTGGCCCGGCACGATTCTGGCCAATGGCGGGATCGTCGGCAAGGTTGCGTTCCGTGCTCCGGACAACGCCGCCGCTGCCGATACTCCGGACCACATCGTTGTCGGTTTCGAGCTGGCGCTCGACACGTCGGCCAATTCGCGCGGCGAACCCGGCCTCGACCCGAATGTGACCGCGCTTTACGAGGAAGGTTGCGGCGAATTGGACCGAACCAGCATCATCGAGGCTGTCGCCCGGCACTTCCTGTCATGGATCGACGGGTGGACGCATGATGGATTTCGCGCCGCGCACCAGTCGTGGTTGTCGCGCGCCAACGATCTGGATCAGCAGATCGACGTGGCTGTCGACGGCGGTAATCGCTCTGGCAAGATGGTCGGCCTCGATGAGGAGGGCGGCCTGCTTTTTCAGGCGGAAGGGCAGACGGTGCTGGTCCCTCTTTGCACAGCCTTGGGAGTCGGCGCGTGATGGTCGCTCAACCCGCCCATTCCCATAACGAGCAACGGATTATCTGGAAATCCGCCGGCCTGCATTTGACGCATCGGCTCGAAAGCGGCTGGCTGGCCGTGACTCCGGACTTCCTGCGCGCCTATTATACGCGCCCCGAAATCCATCCGATCGAGGAGAGCTGCGAGAACGAGCATCGCCTGTTCGAAAAGCTGATGGAGACCCCGACCGCGCCGATCCTCGACGCGGAGCTCGCCGCGATCGCCGATACCGATGCCGCCGACAACTATCGCCTGGTGCTTGGCTATCGCGATCACCTGCTGAAGCATGGCTCGATCGAAGCGGGTTATCTGACGCTGTTTCAGCCGGGCGCACCGCAGGTGCCGCCGGTCTTCATTGAGCAGATGGTTCATCTCATACTGTCCGGCCTGTTGGCGGATGAGCGCGATCCCTTCGTGCTGCGCGCCGCCGAATTGTTCTTCCGCGACCAGAAGGCGACGACGAGCGATGGGCAACTCATGCTCGCGGACGCGGAAGTGGTCGAGATGTATTCGGAATCCGGGGGGTTCGGTGGCCTTGGAGCCTTGCTGGCCGAGGCCGGAACGCCGATGCGCGAGGTCTCGCTCGACGTGATGACCGAGGACAACGCGACCGCCTACTGGGAGCGTGCCGATCAGTTTAACTTCGCGCTCGACTTCCGCTTTACCCAACCGGGACAGGACGCGCTGGCGCGCGTCATCGAACGATGGGTGAGCCATTTCATGCGGCTGCCGGTCCGCGTACAGGCCATGCAGGTGATCACCGACGAGCGTTGGACCTGGCATATCGGCCTCGACGCGGAAGCAACGCTGATACTCAACGGGCTCTATGAGGGGGAGTCGGTCGACGAGAACCGTCTCAACCGCATCGCCGCGCTGTATCGCATGGAGTTCATGGAACCCGACCGCCTCATCGAGACGATGCAGGGCAAGCCGGCTTATCTGGGCCTAGCCGCGTCGGGCGATAATCTCATTCGACTGAAACCGCAAAATTTATTGACGAACCTTCCCCTGACACCGGGCATACAGTGAGCAAGGAAACGATATGACGACCTCATCGACAACGATCGTGAATACCCCGTGGATGCGGCTCGTCGCGCTGCTGCTTGCGATTCTGCTCGCAATCGGCGCTTATTTCCTCTGGCTGAATACCGAGGAATGGGTGCCGCCCGTTGGAGAACGGGCCGAGCGACTTCAGGAACTGACCGTCTCGGACGAGGTGGCCGCCTGTATCGACAAACGGAGCGCCGATATCGACGCGATGGTCGAGCAGGGCATGATCAACGCGGACGCCGCCGAGCAGTCACGCTCGCAGGCGCGTTCGCTCTGTTACGTCCGCAACTGAGGAACCTTGGTCAGTCCTCGCTGAAGAAGTCATCGATCGACAGTCCCCGCTTCCCGGCCTCGAGATAATCGTCGGTGGTGCGGATTCGGGACCGGTGGGCGATCGCGAAGGGATCGCCGCCGTCAGCGGCCAGAGATTCCAGTCGGCAGCTTTCGCACATCTGCAAGAGCGCGACACGCTCCTCGGTCTGGAACATCCAGTGCTTGCCGCCGAGTTTCTCCTTGACCTTGTCGAGCATGCCGCGCGCCGCGAATGGCGTGCCGCAACGGATGCATTCAGCCGGCTCGTCCTCGTTCAGCGTCACCGGCTGCATGACGGTCGGCGCGAAATTATAGCGCGGCTCCAACGAAATCGCGGTCTCCGGGCAAGTGGCCGCGCAGATGCCGCATTGGACGCAGGCTGATTCGACGAACCGCAATTGCGGCTTGTCCGGATTATCGCGCAGCGCGTCGGCGGGACAGGCCGACACGCAGGCCATGCACAGCGTGCAGCGTTCCTGGTCGACGTTGATCGCGCCATAGGGTGCGGATTCGGGCAGCCGGATGAGGTCGGACTCCGCATGTCCCGCCTTGGCGAGGATCGCGATGGCGGCCCGCGCCACCTCGCGCTTGCCGCCCACCGGCGCAAAAGCCGTGCGCGCGATTTCCGTTGCCGGCTGCAGGTCGTAGAGTGCCGATTCCACGATATCGGGATCGCTCGCATCGAGGACCAGGACGCGGCCGTCGCCGAGCGCCATCCCACCGGTCAATGCGTCGATGAGAAGGATTTCCTCCTTCAGCGCATCCAACTCGCCCGCCTTGCGCGGGTCGACCAGCACCACCAGCGAGCGGAATCCGGCGGCCAGCGCCGAGGCCATCAGATCATGTCCGACGCCGGTGGCCGAGTGCAGTTCGAGCGGAATGACGTTGGCCGGCAGGCCCTGCCCGAGCCGCGCCATGGCATTGATCAGCGGCGCGCCATGCCCGCGATCGTGAATCAGGAGAACCGGCGATTTTCCACCCGCGGCGAGATAGATCTGCGCCAGCGTCTGGACGCGCTCGACCTGTTGGGCGCGCACCGGATAATCGTAGGAGACGGCGCCCGTCGGACAATGGGCGGCGCAATTGCCGCAGCCACCGCAGATATCGGCGTCGATCAGGACCTCGTCGCCCGCTGGCGTGATCGCGCTCGGCGGACAATTGTCGATGCATTTCGTGCAGCCAGTCTTTTTCGACCGCTCATGGGCGCAGATCGAAGCGTCGTAGGAGACATAGATCGGCTTTTCGAACTCCCCCTCATAGGCGCTCGCCTCGAAAACGGCGCGCATGACGGCTGCCGGATCACGCGGGTCCGCGCGGAAATAGCCGTCGCGACCCGCCGGACGCGGGAACAAGGCGGCGTCGCCGGTCATGTCGAACAGGACGCTGCAATTTGATTTGGCGCCGTCGCGGGCAAGGCCGAACTGCGGCTCGCCGCGCGAGGAGGGCAGCATCGCCGCATAGCCATCGACGACGACGTCGAACGCACCGAGCGAACCGTGCGCCATGGAGACCTTGCCGCGGAACACCGGAAAATCGAGAACGGCCGGCAGCAGAATGTCGTCGGGTCCCGTCAGGAGCAGCGTGACCGAAAGGGTTCGATTGAGCATCGCGGCGGCATCGAAGGCCGTCTGCCCCTCGCCCATGACAAGGCACAGCCCATCGCTGGCGATGGTGCGCAGACGGGCCGGCTTGATCGGCAGGGAGGCAGCGGCGATCAGCGCGGCCATCTTCGGCGCTGTCGTCGTCTTGTCCGTCGTCCAGCCGGCGGTCTCGCGAATATTGACGAAGGCCGCGACCTCGCGTCCTCCCTCTTCCGCGACTTCGGCAAAGAGCGGGCTTTCCTGTGTACACGCGACGACAATCTCGTCGCCGGACTCCAGTGCGCCTTCGAAAACGCCGATCTGGCTGCGACAAAGATTGGTATGAACGGTCAGTTCCGTCTCGCCAAACGCGCGCGCAATGGCTTTCCCATCCATTTTCATGGACTTCTCGCAATTGCAGATCAGGACCCGTTTACTCTTTGCAGACATGGCTTCTCCCTTGTGAGCGAGCCTTAACACGTTATTCTATCGGCGGAAGCGCGCAAATGCGCCCGTCTCATACGAAAGGATGACCCTGTTTGGCCCGGGAGTTGACGATCATGTTGGGAGTGCTCGCCGAGAAGCGGCGATCGGTCTCGAAATGGGCGAAGGAGTACTGGATACCGGTCGGCGTGACGCCCGCTTCCGGGAGCTTTTCGGCCGGCGATGAACTCCTGCGCGACGACACCATGACGCGCTATTTCATGGGCGTCCACAATCTCACATGCCACGCCGCGGACACGGAGGCCTATGTCCATAATTTCAATAGCCAGACACCGGCTCTTTTCCTCATCCTGCGGCGCTCTGAAGACGATACCCACCCGTTGCCGTGGTTCGTCCATTCGGTGACGGCCTCGCCCTATCTGGCGCAGGACTACGACGACAGCGCCGAGGACATCGTCGAGCGGGTCGCGATGCCGCCTGAAATTGCCGGGGCGATCATGGATTTCGTCGATCGCTATCACAAGGAGGAGGTGTTCAAGAAGCGGCGGCGTGACAAGCTCGATACGGACGCGCACAAATTCGGCCAGGAGCCGATTTTCCTTCATCGCGAGCGACCGGGTGGAGGCAAGTACGATGGTTGACGACGCCGGCAAGACCGAAGGCTTCCTGTCGCGCTGGTCGCGGCGCAAGCGCGAGCCCGACGAGGTCGAACCGGCGGTGGAGATCGCGCCGAACGATGTCGCGCCGGTCATCGAAGCCGACACGCCCGATCCGGAAGCGGAGGAGAACCGCATTGCCGCCGAAGCGATCGACATCGATTCGCTGGTGCAGGGTGACGATTTTTCGCTCTTCCTGAAGCGCGGCGTTCCCGAGCTTTTGCGCAAGCAGGCCTTGCGGAAGCTGTGGCGAACCAATCCCGTTTTCGCTAATCTCGACGGTCTCAACGACTATGACGAGGATTTCCGCAATCCCGCGCACAATGCCTACAAGTCCCTCTGGCAGGTCGGGCGCGGCTTTCTGAGCGTCGAAGAGCAGGAGACCCAGCAGGCGACCGGCCGCATGTCGCGCGACGTGGTGGTCGAGGAACCCGCCACCGGTGAAGCCGAGCCTGTGGAGGAGGTGCGCGACGCCGAAGCTCCCACGATCGTTGGCGGCGAAGAAGACGCCACGGCAGTGTCAACGGACGAAGAAGAAGCGCCCGTCGAGATCGCCATCGAAAGCGACGAGACGGATGAACTCGCCTTCGGACCCGCGCAATCGATCGAACCGGAGGAGGCGGAACAACCGCGACGACGCGTCTCGATACGCCGCCGCCTGGAGGGGTAGGGCTTCAGGCTCCGAGACGCCGGCCGGGCCCCTCCTTCACACGTCCGGATCGGCCAGGTGGGTCCGCAGCATTTCCTTGTAGATGCCCGCCATTTCCTCGACATACACCTCGTGGTCTGCGACATCGCGGACATTGCGCCCGACATGGGCGTTGTAGCGCGCCGCGGCGTAGAGAAAGGCCATGTGAATGTCCGTCGCGGGGACCTTCCGATTGGCGCGGTTGGCGACATCGATAAATCGGTCGGCCAGCCTGACGAACGACTCCGGGTTGGTCGTCTCCAGCGGCTCGGCTGCTTGCCCTTGCGTGCCATTTCCCTGCGACGGCATGTTCGTGTCTCCTCCTGGCGCGTCCCGGCGGTCGCCATTATCTCCAATCACGAAGCGCGATTGGCCGCGCACCGCATTTGCCGTATGTGACGGTCCAGACTTCCATAACAGCGAGAGTTCAGTTGGCAATCAGCAAGGACAACATTCTGGAGCAGCTCAAGCGGGTCAAGGGACCCGACCTGAGCGGTAATATCGTCGATCTCGGCCTGGTCTCGGAAATTTTCCTCGCCGACGGCAAGGCGTTCTTTTCGCTGACGGTGCCGGCCGACCGGGCCGAGGAACTGGAACCCTTGCGCGCCGCCGCCGAAAAGGCGGCGATGAACGCCGAGGGCGTCGAGAAGGCGGTCGTCGCGCTGACCGCCGAGCGCAGCGGCTCCTCCTCCGCGTCGGCCGTGCGCCCGGCACCGAGCACCCAGCAAGCCGCCGCCGTGCCCCCGCCAATGGCGGCCCACGCCGCCCACGCCAGACCAACCCCGCCGGCAAAGGCCGGAGTTCCGGGCATCGGCGCGATCATCGCCGTCGCCTCAGGCAAGGGCGGCGTCGGCAAATCGACCACGTCGGTCAATCTGGCCCTCGGCCTTCAGGCAAACGGGTTGAAGGTCGGCATTCTGGATGCCGACATCTACGGTCCGTCCATGCCCCGTCTGCTGCATATTTCCGGCAGGCCGCAGACGGTGTCCGGCCGCATCCTCAAGCCGATGGAGGGCTACGGCCTAAAGGTCATGTCGATGGGTTTCCTCGTCGATGAGGAAACTCCGATGATCTGGCGCGGGCCGATGGTCATTTCGGCACTGACCCAGATGCTGCGCGAAGTCGAATGGGGCGAACTCGACGTGCTCGTCGTCGACATGCCGCCCGGCACCGGCGACGCCCAGCTGACCATGGCCCAGAACGTGCCGCTGGCCGGCGCGGTCATCGTGTCGACGCCGCAGGATCTCGCTTTGATCGACGCGCGCAAGGGCCTTGCCATGTTCCGGAAGGTCGATGTCCCGATCCTCGGCATCGTCGAGAATATGAGTTACTTCATCTGCCCGAATTGCGGCAGTCAGCACGATATTTTCGGCCACGGCGGAGCGCGCAAGGAAGCCGAACGAATCGGCGCGCCATTCCTCGGCGAAGTGCCCCTCGACATGGTCATCCGCGAGACGTCCGACGGCGGCACGCCGATCGTCGTTTCCGATCCGGACGGCGCACATGCGAAAATCTATCGGGAGATCGCCGAGAAGGCGTGGACGCGGGTGATGGAGGAGCGCCAGATGAGCGGCGGGCCGTCGATCGTCTTCGAGTAAGGCCTCCACGCGGCGCCTGAGCCGGGCCGGAAGCGGGCAACACCCGTTCATCCAGTCCGGTTTTCGCGCCCTAGCCTGCCACCGCGGCTTCCCGGCGCTTTTCGATCAGGAACACCACGCGGTCTTTGCCCCGATCGGTGATCTCGACGCTATCGCCGGTCTCGCGGATCAGATTCGGGATATCGATCGTCGCCAGCGGATCGCTGCAATGGACTTCGAGGCGATCGCCCGCGACGAGGCCGCCGAGCGCCTTGCGGGTTTTCAGGGCCGGCCAGGGGCATTTCAGACCGACGAGATCGAGTTTGGTTGTAACGGACATGGCGGGCAAGTTGGCCGAGGCGACCGGCGGCGTCAACGATCTTTGTCAGTAGAGGCTCGCATAGGGAATGAACCCGACGATATCGCCCGGCTGAACCGCGGTCACGTCCTCGCCAAGTTCGACAAGCCCGTCCGTCTCGACCAGCGACGACAACAGGCCAGCCCCCTCGCGCGGAAACTTCACGGCTTCCACTGACCCATTTGTGGCGGGGCGTAGGCTGACACGCACATATTCGCGCCGGCCTTGCTTCTTCTTGTAGGAAAACACCGCGCGAATCGGCGTCGCGGCGACCGTCTCCAGCCTCGCGCCGGCGAGCGCCAGGATCGCCGGCCGCGCGATATGGGCAAAGGTGACGAAGCTTGCCACCGGGTTGCCGGGCAATCCGATGAACGGGGTCCCGCCGATCACGCCCATCGCCACGGGGCGGCCCGGCTTGATGGCGACGCGCCAGAACACCAGCGATCCGGCGCTTTCCACGGCATCCTTGACGAAATCCGCCTCGCCCGTCGACACGCCCCCCGATGTCAGGATGAGATCATGCGCGGACGAAGCATCGCGCAGCGTCTCCACGATCGCCGCGCGATCGTCCGCCAGAATGCCGAGATCGGTTGTCTGGCAACCGAGCCGCGCGAGCATCGCCATCAGCATGAACCGGTTGGAATCATAGAGTTGCGTCGGCCCGCGCGGCGTCCCGGCCGCGACGATCTCGTTGCCCGTCGAGAACACCGCGACCCGGACCCGCCGACTGACGTCGAGCCGGGTCACGCCCAGCGCGGCGGCCAGGGCGATGTCCTGCGGCCGCAAGCGCCGGCCGGCCGTCAGGACGATCGCCCCGGTCTGTACGTCCTCGCCGGCAGGACGCATGTTGGCACCCGCCTTGAGGCCAGCGGGAAGGACCACCGCGCCCGTATCGTCGATGCGCACGTCCTCCTGCATGAAGACCGTATCGGCGCCAGCCGGCATCGGCGCGCCAGTAAAGATCCGGACGGCTTGACCAGGGGTTACGGAAAGATCCGCCCCCGGACCCGCCTGCACCCGCCCGCTGACCTGAAAAGCTCGCTCGCCGGTCGCCGGAAGGTCGGCGCTGCTGATGGCGTAGCCATCGACGGCGGAATTGGCAAAGGGCGGCAGCGCCATCGGCGCGATCAGGTCGCGAGCGAGGATACGCCCGTCGGCTTCGCCGAGCGGAACCGATTCGGATTCCGCCAGCGGCTGCAAGCGCGATGCGATAAGGGCAATCGTCTCGGCCACCGTCATCATCGGCCCGCCGAATGCGAAGCAATCGTCCGAAAGTTGAGCCATGGTCACAACCCATATCCGCCGCCGGTCGCGAGAATGACCGGACGTCCTGCGATCGGCACTATATGACACGAGGACGACACTCTACCCTTGTGCCGCAATCTTCTGTGTCGGCCCCGGCCGCCGTCCACGCGACAAGACCACGATGGGAGCACCATGCAAGAACTGAACAACCGGGAGACCGTCGGCGTCGTCATGCCGGATCCCGGTAACGCGCGCCTGACGGAGCGGGTGAAAGGCATCGACCAAACCGGCGCCCCCATGGAACTCAGCGTGCCCGTCGAGCGCGCCCTGACGCTCTATCTCAACGCCCAGGAGATCGTCACGATGATGACGATCAACGACTATCCGGATTATCTGGCGCTCGGCTACCTGTTGAACCAGAACATGCTGAAGCCCGACGATGTCGTCACCAGCGTCGAATATGACGAGGATCTCGAGGTGGTGGTCGTCAGGACCGAGCGCGGCACCAATTACGAGCAGAAGCTGAAAAAGCGGACCCTGACATCGGGATGCGCGCAGGGCACCGCCTTCGGCGACCTGATGGAGGCGCTGGAAGACATCGACCTACCGATCGCGGAACTGCGCACCTCGTGGCTCTACGCGATGACGAAAACGATCAACACCACGCCCTCGCTCTACCTGGAAGCGGGTGCGATCCACGGCTGCGTCCTTTGCGTGAAGGGCGAGCCGGTCTGCTACATGGAGGATGTCGGGCGGCACAACGCAGTCGACAAGATCGCCGGCTGGATGTTCAGCCACAAGATCGATGCGGCGGACAAGATCCTTTACACCACCGGCCGGCTCACCTCGGAAATGACGATCAAGACCGTGCGGATGGGCATCCCGATCCTGGTTTCGCGATCCGGCTTCACCGCCTGGGGCGTGGCGCTGGCGCGGCAGGTCGGCCTAACGCTGGTCGGCCGGGCGCGGGGCAAGCGTTTCGCGGCGCTGTCGGGCGAGGACCGGATCGTCTTCGACCAGGACATCGCGACCGTCGAGGACGAACCGTCGCGCAGCAAGCGAAAGGGCGCCGGCTATGATGAGTGATCGGACATTGCCGATCGGCGTCATCCTCGCCGGCGGTCTGGCGCGGCGCATGGGCGGCGGCGACAAGCCGATGCGGGAGATCGGCGGACGCTCGATCCTGTCGCATGTCGTCGAACGCCTCGCGCCGCAATGCGCCGAACTCATTCTCAACGCCAATGGCGACCCGGCCCGCTTTGCGACCTTCGGCCTGCCGGTGGTTGCCGACACGCTCGAAGACTACCCCGGACCGCTCGCCGGTATTCTGGCGGCGCTCGACTGGTGCGCGGAGAACCGGTCGGGCGCCGCATGGGTCGTCAGCGTGGCGGGCGATTGTCCGTTTCTGCCGCGCGATCTCGTGGCGCGCCTCGTTCAGGCACGGGAGGCCGAAGCCGCCGATCTCGCGGTCGCCGCGTCCGGCGGCTGGTCGCATCCGGTGATCGGTCTTTGGAAGGTGGCCTTGCGCGACGAATTGCGCGACGCCCTTGTCGAAGAGGACATGCGCAAGATCGACCGATGGACGGCGCGCTATCGCCTCGCGACGGTCGCCTGGCCGAACGAGCCCGTCGATCCCTTCTTCAACGCCAATACGCTGGAGGATCTTGGCGAAGCGGAGGCTCTGGCGACCCGTCTCGCAGATTGACAATCAGGCGGGCCGGAACCCCGCCTGTTTCAGCGCCTCGCGGCCTTCCGGGGCGTGGAGCGCCGACAAGAACGCCTGGACCGCGCTCCGCTGTTTCCGCGCCGAGACCAGCACGAAATCGTAGGCCTCCTCGGTGAGCGGGATGAAGCCGAGCCCCGCCGCTTTCGCCACCGGCTCGATGGTCACGCCCCAGTCGGCACGCTTCTGCGCGATCGCGGCGGCCACCGCGTTGTGCGAGCGCGGCTGGTTCCAGTAGCCGCCGGGACGGTGCTGGCCTAGCAGCCGGTCGATCAGAATCCGCGTGCCCGCGCCCTGATTGCGGTTGACCATCAGGCATTCCGGATCGGCGAGCGCGTTGGCGACGGCCTCGTTTGCGCCAGCGCCCTCGAAACGCGGGTCGCCGAGGCGGAACGCGATCCCCTGCATGCGCCGCCAGCCGGGAACGAGTTCCAGGCCTTCGACCAGGAACGGCGTGTTGTAGCTGTCGGTTTCAGGATCATAGAGATGGATCGGCGCAAGATCGCACTCGCCGCGCTTGGCCGCCGCGAGGCCGCCCAGACTGCCGACCGCAAGCGAGCGGACCGTCAGTCCGTCGCGGGAGAGCAGCGCCAGGACCCGGTCGAGACCGGTGCAGTGGCTGCCGATGATGACCAGATCGGGAACCCGCACATGCGGCGTGAACAGCGTGACCTCGGCTTGCGCCCCCGCGGGCAGATGGTCGGCCAGCGCTTCGATGCGCAGAAACCCGTCCGCCTGGGAAAACGACGTGATGGCGCCCGATCCCTTGCCGGTCGGATAGGCGACCAGCCCATCGCCGCCTTCGATCAGCGACACCATCGCGAATTCAGTGCGTCCGAGCTCGGAGGCGATCCGCACGGGAACGCGCGCTGATACCCGCGTCTCGGCGCGCGGTGGCAGCCCGGCCATGCGCCGCAGGATCGGCGCGATCATGTCGTGAAAGGTGAACATCGCGGATGTCGGGAATCCCGGCAGGATCACCACCGGCTTTTCGTCGCAGACCGCCAGGCAAAGTGGCTTTCCCGGCTTCAGCGCGACGCCATGCGCGATGATCCCCGGCTGGCCAAGCCGACCGACGATGCGATGGCTGACGTCGCCGGCGCCCTTCGAGGTGCCGCCTGACAGGATGACCATGTCGTGGGTTTCCAGCGCCGCGCGCATCGCCGCTTCCAGCTTGTCCTCGTCGTCGGGAAACGCGCCGAGGAAATCCGGCACGCCGCCATTCTCGAAAATCGCCGCGGCGACGATTGCGCCGTTGGTATCGTAGACCGAAGCCGGACCGAGCGGCTGTCCCGGCTGCACGAGTTCGTCTCCGGTCGACAGGACCGCCACCTTGACCTTCCGCACCATGTCGAGGCGGGCAAGACCACAGGCGGCAAGCATGCCGATTTCACGCGAGCCGATACTGGTCCCGGCACGCAGCAGCAATTCGCCCCGGGCGATGTCCGAGCCCGCATAGGAAATGAACTGGCCGGCCGAGGCCGCGCGCCGGACTTCGACCGCGCCGTCGTCGAGCGGCTGCGTGTGCTCGACCATGACGATGGCGTCGGCCCCGCGCGGAACCATCCCCCCCGTCGAGATCGGCGTGGCCGTGCCGCTCGGCACCGACAATTTCGGAGCGACGCCGCAAGCGAGCGTCTCGGGATTGAGCGCCAGACGCGCGGGCTTGGCTTGGCTGGAGGCCGCCAGATCACCCGACTGCACCGCGAACCCATCGACATTCGACCGATCGAACGACGGCACGTCGATGGGCGAGACGATATCGGCCGCAAGCACCCGGCCCAGCGCGTCCTCAAGCGCGCATTCCTCGCTCGCGGGCGGGCGTGGGAACACGGCTGCCTCGAACCGGCGAAACGCCTCTTCGCGTGACAGGATCGACAGGAACTGCTCCTGGTCGACGCCCCCGTTGCGGGCTGCGGCCGGGGCGTTCGACGCGATCGCGAAATTCTTCGTCATGGCTCCTCGTGGAGAGAAAATCCCGCAACGGGCGTGCCGGCGGCATGGCCTTCGCTCATCGCGGGAATCAGGCACCATGCGTCCGCCGACACAAGCTGCGCCGGCGACAGGGCACCGACCGAAAGCGGCGTCCAGGCGCGTTCCGTCTGCTTCAGTAAAACGATCTCTGCGACTCCGATTCCCGATGATATCTTGCGCGCCAGCGGCATGGATACCGGGTCTCGCGCTCGCGCTCCAGTCAAAACGAGGAGGGTCGGCTCGACAAGGGCCAGCCAGACCGCCAGCGCCTGATCCGGCTGCCCCGGCAAGGCGATCACCGGAATATGCCCGACCCTGCCGAAGGCGGCGGTGCGTCCGGGTTGCAGCGCGATCCCGTGGGCGAAGCGTTCGCCCGCCTGTGCGATGGCGGCCGCCGCGTGGTCGTTCCGGCCCACGCCCGTCCCTCCGACGAGCACGATCAGGTCCGCAAATCCGTCCAGGATGCTGCGTGAGATGGAGGCCACGTCGCGCTTGCACGAAACGCGCGCGACATCGGAACCTGCCGCTCCGGCCCGCGCCGCGGCGACATCCGCGGTGAGGCGCGCGGCATTTACGGAGCCCAGGTCGATCAGCCGAACCCGCGGGCGACGGACCGGCAAGCACGCGAGGCCTCCCCGACGCGCGCACAGAATGTCGAAGGCGGAGACCCTGCGGCCAGGGATTGCGGGCAACTGCCCCACCGCGATGTCCTCACCGGCGCGGCGCACGCCTTGGCCCGGAATGGCCTCGGTGAGGACCTGGACCAACGGTCCTTGCGCATCGACCTCTTGCGCGTCGAGCACGCAGTCGCATCCGTCCGGCATCGCATCGCCGACCTCGACCCAGACCGGAGGAAACGCCGGCACGGCGGGCGCAAAAGACGAGGCACCAATCAGATCCCGCGCCACCAATGCCCAGCCGTCGACAGCCGCTTCGTCGCGCGACGGAGAGGTGCGCGCAGCCGGTGCGGGCTCCGCGGCGATCGCGCCGAGCACGGCCTCAAGCGGCACATCGACGGGTGCGACAGGCGCCAGCCCATCCAAAAGCCAGTCACGGACCATATCGAAAGCAGCCAGAGCGATTCTGGTTTCCTGGAGACTGGTCATTTCCTGATATTTTCCGCTGTTCACGGTTCGCGACATGCGATCGAATCGATCCGCGTCGATATCTAAAGCGATTCCTGCGGGGGTGCGATCTCGCCCAGTTCCAGTACGGGACCGGCTTCGATTTTGTCGGCCTTCAGCAACGCCGCGACGCGCTCCAGTGCCGCGACGACCATGGCCTGCTCCCAGTCCGCTAGCTCCGTGAATTCGTTGTGGAAGCTCATCTGGAGGTCGGAGGGCATGCTGGCCACCATCGCCTTCCCGGACTCCGTCAAGGCGATCCAGACCTGGCGTCGATCGGTCTCGCCGCGCCTTCGGGCGACAAGCCCCCTTTCGGTCAGCCGATCGACAAGCGTGGTCACCGTTGGCTGGGTAAGGCCGATCTGGATGGCAATGGACCCAGGCGTGACCTCACCCTGACCGAGGATTCGCAGAACCATGAGCTGCGAGTTCGTCAGGCCGGTCTCCTTGGCCAGACGGCGCGCGCTGAACTCCATCGCACGCGTGATCCGGCGTAGCGCGATCAAAGCTTGTCGTCCGCGTTCCATTATCGCAAATCGCACCCCGAAAAAGGCTACCGAAAAATAGTGAGCTTTCCTAGCTGGGCACGACCCGGCTTCGCATTCTATCCGGGCGATCCTTCGACTATCAAATGATATTTATAAAAGCCTGGAATATCGTTTGATGAGCGAATTATATCGGCAATATTATCCAATAATTCTGGCTTTCTCTCCCCTTCCGTTATCCTAAGAATGTCATTTATTTTCAAAGTGATGCGGGCGATAACGCTCCAGATGCGAATTCATTTCGCTCCACTGCCCAGTGTCTGGTGGTTGACTATTGCTTTGATAATTGAAATATCCGCACCAGTGAAACAGCGAGTGAGGCGTATGAATGCGGCAGTCCGAGACGGGTCCACAACCACGATTGGCCAGCGTAGCTAATCCTTTGCGCTTTCGTCACCCGGTGCGGGAAGACGGGCAAGCGGTGCACGACCTGATCGACTCCTGCGAGGCGCTCGACGATAATTCGCTCTATTGCAACTTCCTGCAGTGCACGCATTTCGCCGGCACCTGCATGCTTGCGGAGATGAACGGCGAGGTCGTCGGATGGGTCTCCGCCTATCGTCCGCCCGAGGAGCCAGCGACGCTGTTCGTCTGGCAGGTCGCCGTAGCAGAAGCCGCCCGTGGACGTCGGTTGGCGCGTCGCCTGATCGCCAAACTGCTCACCAGCGAGTCTTGCGCGGGCGTCGAGCGTCTCAAGACGACGATCACGCCGGACAATTCGTCGTCCTGGCGCATGTTCGATGGCGTTGCCGACGAATTTGACGCGACGATCTCGGACCAGGTCTGGCTTTGCGGCGAAGCGCACTTTTCGGGAGACCACGACAGCGAGCACATGCTCACGATCGCCCCGATCGACGCAGCGGAGATCACCGCCGCCGGCATGGACGAGATGCAAGAACAGACGACGGCCAAGGCCGCTTAAAGGCCTGACCGGCAGCAATCTGCCGGGCAAAGGGCCGGAATATTGACAGAACGATGATGCCTGCCTTGCCGCGGGCTCCGTTCGCAAAAAACGGATAGACAGATGCTGAATGACACTGAAACGCCCGTCAAAACGGGCGCCGACACCTTTACGCGACTCGAGTCCGAGGTCCGCAGCTATTGCCGCAGCTTCCCAACGGTGTTCCGTAAAGCGCAGAACGCCACGCTGACGGATATCGAGGGTCGCGAGTATATCGACTTTCTCGCTGGCTGCGCATCGCTGAACTACGGTCACAACGACCCAGACATGAAGTCGGCGCTGGTCGACTACGTCATGTCCGACGGCGTGACCCATGGCCTCGACATGTTCACCGAGGCCAAGGAAGCGTTCCTCATCTCCTTCAGCGAGCGCATCCTGAAGCCGCGTGGGATGGATTACCGCATGATGTTCCAGGGCCCGACCGGCGCGAACGCCGTCGAGGCGGCACTGAAGCTGGCGCGCAAGGCCACCGGCCGCGAGAACGTCATCGCCTTCACCAACGGCTATCATGGCGTGACCACCGGCGCGCTCGCCGCAACCGGCAACGGCTCCCAGCGAGCCGGCTCGCGCAGCCAGCTCACGGGCGTCACCCGCATGGCCTATGACGGCTTCCACGGGGACGACATCGACAGCGCGCAGATGCTTGACGACATGCTCGGCGATACGTCGAGCGGCATCGATGCGCCGGCGGCCATCCTGCTCGAATGCATCCAGGGTGAAGGCGGCCTGAACGTCGCCTCGAAGGAGTTCCTTCGCCGCTTGCGCGCCATCGCCACCAAGCATGGCGCGCTGTTGATCATCGATGAAATCCAGGCCGGTTGCGGCCGCAGCGGCGACTTCTTCGCCTTCGAGTTCGCCGGCATCCAGCCGGACATCGTGACCATGGCCAAATCGCTTTCAGGCTATGGCCTTCCCTTCTCGATGGTGCTGGTCAAGCCGGAGTACGACGTGTTCACGCCGGCCGAGCACAATGGCACCTTCCGCGGCAACAACCACGCTTTCGTCACGGCGCGCGCGGCGCTGGAGAAATTCTGGGCGACCGAGGACTTCGCCCTCGACATACGGCGCAAGGCGGAATTCCTGAACGAGCGCCTGGGCGGCATTGCGACCTCCGTCGGCGACGACTTCCGCGTCAAGGGCCGCGGCATGATGCGCGGCATCGACACCGGTTCGGGCGAGCGCGCCGCCGCGATCTGTGCGGCCGCCTTCGAGCGAGGCCTGATCATCGAAACCGCCGGCTCGTCCAATGAGATCGTCAAGGTGCTAGCGCCATTGACCATTACCGACGCGGTGTTCGCCCGCGGCCTCGACATCCTCGCCGACGCGTTCGACGCGGTTCTGAGCGAGCCCTCGCGGATCGCCGCCGAATAAGCTGTGGCTTCACGGCCGCGACCACGAACAGGAGACTTTCCATGATCGTCAGAGATCTCACCGCCGCCCGCCAGACCGACCGGCTCGTCAAATCCGAAGGTTGGGACTCCACCCGCCTTCTGCTGAAATCGGACAATGTCGGCTTTTCGTTTCACATCACCACGCTTTACGCCGGTGGCGAAAACCACTTCCACTACAAGAACCATTTCGAATCGGTCTATTGCATCTCCGGCGAGGGCACGATCGAGGACAAGGCGACCGGCGAGGTCCACGATCTGCGGCCCGGCGTCATGTATGTCCTCGACAAGCACGATCGGCATATCGTCCGGCCGAAAACCCAGATGTCCGTCGCCTGCGTGTTCAACCCGCCGTTGAACGGCCGCGAGGTCCATGACGAGACCGGCGCCTACGCGCTCGAAGCCGAAGCCGTTTAGGTTTTCGGTCGAACGGGAGGCACGACGCGGCGCGATGCGCGATCGCGCTGTCGGCGACCACCACCGGTTTCGCGAGGGAGGGGCGGCAGCGCGCCGCGCCTGACCGAGCTTCCAATCAGAGCGTCCGGGATCGGAGCGGCATTCGCCCGACCCGCGACGATGAGGTCCGATCCGGTCCGGCAGTCTTTCCACGAACGCGATGGGAACGCTGCCAGGCCAGTTGCGTAAGCGAGTTTCATGACAGAACACACAGTCGAGAAAATTGGCGGCACATCCATGCTTCGGCATGAGGAACTGCTGACCAATGTCCTTATCGGTGATCGCCAGGGAGCTGCGCTCTACAACCGCGCCTTCGTGGTCTCAGCCTACGGCGGCATCACCGACAAGCTGCTCGAACACAAGAAGACGGGCGAAGCCGGAGTCTATGCGCTCTTTGCCAGCACCGACTCCGAATGGGCCTGGGGCGACGCTCTGACCGAGGTCGGTCGCGCGATGCAGGCGATCAACCGGCGGGTTCTCGACGACACCGGCGACCGGCGGGCGGCGGATGATTTCGTCCGCGAGCGTGTCGAGGGGGTCCGCAGTTGCCTGATCGACCTCAGCCGGCTCTCCTCCTTTGGCCAGTTTCGCTTGTCGGAGCATCTGATGACCGTGCGCGAGATGGTGTCGTCCCTCGGCGAAGCCCATTCGGCGATGGTGACGGCGCTGCTCCTGCGCCACCATGGCGTCAACGCCCGCTTCATCGACCTGACCGGCTGGCGCGACGACACGCAGCCGAGCCTGGACGAACGAATTCAGGAAGCATTGCGCGACGTCGACTTCAGCACCGAGATGCCGATCATTCCAGGTTATGCCCAGTGCCGGGAAGCATTGGTGAAGTGCCATGATCGGGGCTACACCGAAGTCACCTTCGCGCGCGTCGCCGCTCTCAGCGGAGCCCGGGAGGCCATTATCCACAAGGAGTTCCATCTGTGCAGCGCCGATCCGAAATCGGTGGGGCTGGATAAGGTCCGGGTCATAGGCCGCACCAATTACGACGTCGCGGACCAGCTCTCCAATATGGGAATGGAGGCGATTCATCCGCGCGCCGCCAAGGGCCTGCGCCAGGCCGGCATTCCTCTGCGAGTGCGCAACGCGTTCCGGCCGCAGGACGAAGGGACGCTGATTCTCGATGAGCGAGGGGCGCCGGAGCCCCGTGTCGACATGATAGCCGGGCTACGCGGGATCTTCTCGCTGCAGTTCTTCGAGCAGGACATGGTCGGCGTCAAAGGTCATGACGCGGCGATCCTGGAGTCGCTGCAGCGTCACAAGATGCGCATCGTCACCAAGACGTGCAACGCCAACACCATCACCCATTTCCTCGACGGCTCGATGAAAGCCCTGAAACGCGTTGAGCGCGATCTGGCGGAACGGTTCCCTGCCGCAGAAGTCGAGATCGCACGGGTGTCTATCATCTCCGTCATCGGCCGCAATCTGGCGGCACCGGGGCTGACGCTTCGCGCGCTTTCGGCGCTCGACGGGGCTGGCATCGCGCCCCTCGGCATGCAGGACCTGACGCGAAGGGTCGACCTGCAATTCGTGATCGAGGACAAGGATCATGAGCCGGCCCTGCGGGCGCTTCATGCGGCGCTCGTGGAATCGAGCGAGCCAACGGTCGGCGAGGTTCCGGCGGAAGAACCGCGGATATTGCGCGACGCCGCGTAAAGACCGGCGGCGCTACGAAAACCGATCGTCAGACCATCATCTGCGCGTCGCCGTCGATGCTCAGGGCCTGTCCGGAAATACTCGAACCTTGCGCAGATGCCAGGAACACCGCCATCGCCGCGAGGTGCTGCGGCGGAATGAGCCTTCTGAGCGACGTCACCGCGAGAGCCGCCGCCTCGACCTCCTCGTAACTCTTGCCGAGCGCCGCCGCCTTGTTGGCGAACACCGACTGAATGCGCGGTCCATCGACCGAACCGGGCAGGATCGCGTTGACGCGAATGCCGAACTCGCCAAGTTCGATGGCCAGCGACTTGGTGAAGCCGACGACGGCCCATTTCGACGCGGCGTAGGGAGTGCGCATGGGAAACCCCAGCCGCCCCGCCAGCGACGCCAAGTTGACGATACTGGCGTTCGAACTCCGCTTGAGCAGCGGCACGGCCAGTCGGGCGCAATTGAACTGGCCGGTGATGTTGACGTTAAGGGTCTGGTCCCACGCCTTGGGATCGATATCCTCGACCCGCCCCGTCGGCCCGGCGATGCCGGCATTGTTGACCAGAACGTCGAGCCCCCCGAGCGTCTTCTCCACTTCCGCGAACAGCCGCGCGACATCGCCGCGATCCGATACGTCCGCCCGGCTCGCGGTGACGCCATCGAGGTCGGTTACGGCCCCCTCCCCGTCGCTGATGTCGCAGTAATGCACGCGCGCGCCGCCGGCCTGGAAGGCCCGCACCATCTCCAGTCCGATGCCCGACGCGCCCGCCGTCACCAACACCCGCAAACCGGTAATGTCCGATACCATCGTCACTCTCGTTCTCAGATTGAGGCAGACGGCAGATTGCCGTTCGCCAGGATGAAATCCGCCGCGTCCCGGATATCCGCCGCCACGGCGGCGCGGGCCTCATCGGCCTGCCTTGCCTTCAGCGCCGCGATAAGCCGGGCATGGTGCTTGTGCGCCTCGACCTCTTTCAGCCGGCGCCCGCTGGCGCGCAGATCGAGGTTGATGACCGGCCCGACCTGGAGCCACAACCCGTCGATGATCTGTTGCAGTTGCGGCATGCCCGCCGCCGCATAGACGGCGAAATGCAGTTCCTTGTTGGCCTTCAGTGCGACCGCACCGTCGGGGTCGCGGTGCCGGCTCTCGGCGGCAAAGCGTTCGTGATGGGCGCAGGCGGCGGCGATCTGCGCGGCGTCGGCCCGTTCCGCCGCGAACTGAGCGGCAAGGCCTTCCACTTCCATCCGGATGATCGTCAATTCACCGAACCGCTCGCGGGTCATGATCGGCACCCGGATCGCCCGGTTCGGCAGGATTTCCAGCGCCCCTTCCGCCGACAGCCGACCGACCGCCTCGCGCACCGGCATCGGACTGGTACCGACGGCCTCGGCCAGGCCGCGCAGCGTGAACTTCTCGCCGGGCGCTACCTGCCCCGCCAGAATCAGCTCCCGCAGATCCCGGTAGACGTGCTCACCGAGCGTCACCCGCGACACCCGCAGCACCTTGTCGGCGATACCCGTCTCGACGACGTTCATGAAATAAATTCCTCGTTCACCAACCTTACGGCTGGACTCAGACACGAAAGCACGTTTTCCTAGATGTGTCATGTGTGATCACAAATGACAATCTGAGTGAAGGGACAGCAGGCCGTCCCCGCGGGTCCCGCGGATCACGAGCCGAGGGAGCCCCTTCAGACGGATCCATTGGGAGGAAGAAGAATGTCCAATTCGCATATCCGGCCCCACCGCAGACAGGTCATCAAGGGCATCGGCACGGCGGCGCTCGTCGCCGGCCTCGGAACACCCTTTATCGCCCGGGCACAAAGCGAGGTCGTCAAGATCGGCCATTTGACGCCGCTGACCGGCTTTCTCGGGCCGCTCGGCGAATACGCCCAGCTCGGCGTCCAGTTGGCGGTCGAGGAACTCAACGCCGCCGGCGGCATCGACGGCCGCCAGATCGAGCTCCTGATGGAGGACAGCGTCAATCCGGCCACGGCATCGACCAAGGCCGAACGCTATATCACCCGCGACAACGTCGCCTGCATCATCGGCGAAATCAGCTCGGCTTCCGGCCTCGCGATCGCGCAGGTCGTCGAACGGAACAAGAAGCTGTTCTTCAACACCGGCTGCAACTCCGATGCCCTGCGCGGCAGCGACTGCAGCCGCTACATGTTCCACGTCGAGGCGTCGAACTCGCAATATGTGAAGGGTGTCGGCTCGGCTTTCCTGCGCGATGGTCTCATCGACGGCAAGAAGATCTACTTCCTCACCGCCGATTACGCCTACGGCCAGGATCTTTCCCGCGTCGGCAAGAACTTCATCGAAGCCAACAACGGCACGGTCGCCTGGGAGGATCTGGTCCCGACCGATGCCACCGATTTCAGCGCCTACATCTTGAAGATTCGGCAGGCGCAACCCGACCTCATCATCTCCAACCTTGCCGGCAATCAGATCACCAATTTCGTCAAGCAGTATACCGAGTACGGCCTCGACTTTCCCTATGGCGGGTTCGGCTTCGACACCGCCGTCGCCTGGGGCGCCGGCAAGGGCAATTTCGGTGGCGAATGGCCGGTGGTCTGGCATCACAAGCTGGAGAACCCCGGTGCGCAGGCGTTCGTTCAGGCCTTCACCGCGAAGTGGGGCAAACCGCCAGACAACCAGGCCTGGGGCGATTATCTCGCCACCAAGCTGGTCGCGCAGGCGATGACCGAGACCAAGTCGACCGAGACCGATGCCGTGTTGGAATATTTCGAGGGCGAGCCGAAACTCGACATCCTGAAGGCGCGCGAGGGGTATTTCCGCAAGCGCGACCACCAGCTCATCCAGGAAATGTACACGATGACGGCCAAGCCCATCGACCAGCTGGAGGACGAATGGGATCTGATGCTGCTCGGCGCGGCGGTGCCGGGCGAAGGCGACGATCTGGAGGCGATCGCGCCGACCGAGGCCGAGAACGCCTGTAGCTTCGACGCCGCATAGGTTCGTCGTATCGGGTTCGTCGGCGCGGCGCCGCTCGTCGCGCCGACGGGTTTTGAAGTCTTCCGATCATCGCTGAGGGTCGTACCTTGCCCCTGGAAGCCATCTTTGTCCTCGAACAGGTCGTCAACGGCCTGTTCGTCGGCGTCAATTATCTGCTGATCGCACTCGGCCTGTCGCTGATCTTTTCGCTCGGCGGCATCGTCAATCTGGCGCATGGCGGTTTCTATGCGATCGGCGCCTATCTGGTCGTCCTGCTGTTCGATACGATCGGCTATCCGGCCTTCGTGGCCGCGCCGCTCCTGGTGGCGGTTATCGGCGTGGGGGTCGAACGGGTCTTCCTGCGGCCTTTCTACAAAGCCGACCCGGCGCTGAGCCTGCTGCTGACCTTCGGGCTCGCCATGGTCATCGAGCAGTCGCTGCGCATGATCTTCGGCGCGAGCCCCCGTCCCTTTTCGATCCCGCAGTTTCTCAGCGGCCAGATCTTCATCGGCGACTTCATCTATTCACGCTATCGCTTCGCCATCCTGATCGTCGCCACTGCGGCCGTAGCCGGCCTCTGGCTGCTCTTGCAGCGAACGCCGTTCGGCCGGATCGTGCGGGCCGGCATCCAGGCGCCCGACATGGTCGGCGCGCTCGGCATCTCCCTGAAGCCGTATCTCACCGCCGTTGCCGCCCTCGGCCTCGGCCTCGCCGGACTGGCCGGAACGATGATGGCGCCCATCACCGGCATTCACCCGGCGATGGGAGCCGAGATCCTCATCCCCGCTTTCGTGGTCGTAGTGATCGGCGGGCTAGGGTCGTTCTGGGGGGTGATCGTCGCGGCGCTCCTCGTCGGCGTGGTCCGAGGGCTGACCATCTATTTCTATCCGCCGGCTGCCGAAGCCTCGATGTACATCTTGATGCTGCTCGTGCTGCTCGTCAGGCCCCGTGGCCTGTTCGGCGAGCGGATCGCCAGGTTCGAGTAGGGCGCTCCCATGCTGTCACGGTCTCTCAACATCGTCATCGCGTTGGCGGCGCTTGTCATCCTGCCGTTCTTCATGGAAGCGATCGGACTGACGGTCGATTCCGCCATCGACGTGATTGTGCTCGCCACGGCCGCGCTCGCGCTGAATCTTTTGTTCGGCTACACCGGGCTGATCTCCTTCGGCAACGGGCTGTGGTTCGGCATCGGCGTCTACGCCGCCGCGCTGGCCCATCTGAACTGGTTTCCCGACCAGATGCTGCTGCCGGCGCTGATCTCGATCGCCATCGTCGCGGTCATGGCCACCGTCCTCGGATTTCTTATCTTGCGGCGCAAGGGCGTCTATTTTTCGCTTCTGACGCTGGCTCTCACGGCCCTCGGCTACGCCATCGCATTTCGCTGGACGGAGGTGACTGGCGGTGAAAACGGCCTCGGCGGCATCACCCGTCCGGCCCCGTTCGGCCTCTCGACGGTGAACAGCGACTCCTATTACGTGCTCGCCGCCATCGTGGTCTTCGCCGTATTCTTCGCCCTGCAGCGCTTCGTCCGCTCGCCGATCGGCACGGTTCTCGTCGCGATCCGGGAAAACGAGGAGCGGGCGCGCTTCCTCGGCTACGCGACACCGTCCTACAAGCTGATCTGTTTCGTCGTCTCCGCGACCGTCACCGCCCTTGCCGGCGTTCTGTTCCTTTTCCATCATCGCTTCGCCTCGGCCGACCCCGTCTCGCCGGCCTTTTCCGGCGAGCTCCTCGCGATGGTATTGATCGGCGGCTCGCGCAGCTTCCTCGGCCCGGCTCTCGGCGCGCTGTTTTACGTCCTGTTTCGCGAGTTCCTGTCGCAATGGACCGGCGACTGGCTGTTCTATTTCGGCCTGCTGTTCGTCGGCTTCATCATGTTCTCGCCGTCCGGTCTGATGGGCGTGGCCGGGCGCATCATCGACCCGTTCCTGCCGAAGCGCACCGGCGCCGCCGCGATGGCCAACCGCAGCATCGCCGAGGGTGAACCGCTACCCGTCTTTCTGCGCCGCAAGGATGCCGGACAGGAGCCGCTGCTTCGCGTCGACGGGCTCGCCAAGAGTTTTGGCTCGGTCCAGGCGGTGCGCGACGCAAGCTTCATCGTCCGCAATCGAACCCTGCATGCCCTGATCGGTCCCAACGGCGCCGGCAAGACCAGTGCGTTCAACCTCATCTCCGGCATGTTCGCGCCCAATCGCGGCAAGGTGACCCTTGGCGATGAGAACATCGCGGGCCTGCCGCCCGAATCAGTGTGCCGCCGGGGTCTGGCCCGCTCGTTCCAGATCACCAATCTCTTCCCGACCCTCAGCGTCGAAGAGAACCTGCGACTGGGCGTCCAGGCGACCCATGCCAGCCGGTTCAATCCGTGGATCGGCGCGAAAGGGATCACGGCGATCAATCAGGAAACCGCAGAGATCATCCGCTTTCTCGGCGTCCGCGGCATGGAGAGTGCCGAGGCGGGGGCGCTGTCCTATGGCGGACAGCGCGTGCTCGACATGGGGCTCGCGATCACCTCCAGGCCGCGCATGCTGCTGCTGGACGAGCCGCTGGCCGGCCTGGCCGCGGCGGAGCGCGAACGGATCGGTCGTCTGATCCGCCAGATCGCCGACGACATCCCGGTGCTCCTGGTCGAACATGACATCGACCGCGTCTTCGACCTGGCGGATGCCGTTACCGTGATGAATGGCGGCGAGGTCCTCGTCGACGGGAGCGCGGAAGAGGTTCGCACCGACAAGCGCGTGCAGGACATCTATATCGGCTCGGGCGTCGCTGCGCTGGCCGCGCGCGAACTCGTCTCGGCCGCCCAGCCCGAATTGCTGCTCGGCCTCAAGGGGATCGACACCTTCTACGGCAAGAGCCAGATCCTTTCGGACGTCTCGCTGGACGTCCATCACGGCGAGATCGTCGCCCTGCTCGGCCGCAACGGGGCGGGCAAGACCACCTTGCTGAAGACCTTGATCGGCATCGCCCCGCCCGCGACGGGCGAGGCGACCTTGGCTGGCGAAAACATCGCAGGCCTTGCCTCTGCAGAAATCGCGCGCCGGGGTGTCGGATACGTCCCGCAGGGCCGGGGACTGTTTTCAGGCATGTCGGTGCGCCAGAACCTCGAATTGGGGCGCCTGCGGCGGCTGACCGGCAATGGCCGCCACTGGACCGAGGAGCGGGTGCTGGAATTCTTTCCGCGGCTTCGCGAACGGCTCGACATCGATGCCGACCGCCTGTCGGGCGGCGAGCAGCAGATGGTTGCGGTGGCCCGCGCGCTTGTCGGCGACACCCGGCTGTTGCTGCTGGACGAACCCTTCGAGGGATTGTCCCCGGCGATCACCGAAGAGCTCTTCGATGCCTTCGACAAGCTGCGCAGCGAGGTTTCGATCCTGATCGTCGATCATCATCTCGATCTCGTGCTCAATCTCGCCGATCGGGTGACGGTGCTCGAACGTGGCCGCGTCGTGCATGAAGGGCCCGCCCGGCCGCTGGCGCGCGATCTCGATCTGCGCCGGGAAGTCCTTTGGCTCTGAACGGCAAGGAGAATCCATGACCAAGATCGCCATCGTCGGCTGCGGCCTGATCGGCCGCGCCTGGGCCATCACCTTCGCCCGCGCCGGCTACGATGTCGCGATGTTCGACCGCCAGGACGGGGCCCCCGAAAGCGCGCGGGCCTATATCGCCGATGTTCTGCCGTCATTGGCGCAATTCGACCTGTTGAACGGCGCGAGGCCCGAAGCCGTGCTTCGCCATATCGCTCTGGCGCCCTCCCTGCCCGCCGCGCTCGACGGCGCGGTGCATGTGCAGGAGAACACGCCCGAGGCCCTAGCGATCAAGCGCGCCGTCTTCAGCGAATTGGAAGAGCATGCCGACGCCGACGCGGTGCTTGCCTCGTCGACCTCGGCGATCCTGCCGTCCTTGTTCAGCGAGCATCTCCGCACCCGTGAGCGCTGTCTGGTCGCCCATCCGATCAACCCGCCCTACCTCGTACCGGCCGTGGAAGTCGTGCCGGCGCCCTGGACCAGCGCCGATGCACGCGATCGGACCGCGACCTTGATGCGCGAGGCCGGCCAGTCGCCGATCGTGATGAAGCGCGAGATCGACGGCTTCGTCATGAACCGCATGCAAGGGGCGCTGCTCGAAGAAGCGTTTCGTCTTGTGCATGACGGCTTCGCCGATCCCGAGGACGTCGACATCGGCATTCGGGAAGGCTTGGCGCTACGCTGGAGTTTCATGGGGCCGTTCGAGACGATCGACCTCAACGCCCCCGGCGGCGTCCGCGACTACGTGACGCGCTACCAAGGCATCTACGAAACCATCGCGCCATCGCAGCGCCGGCGCGTCGATTGGGCCGGCCCGGTTATAGAGACGGTCGAAAAGGACCGCCGCGAGCGCCTGCCGGAAGACCAGCTCGGCGCCCGGCAGCAATGGCGCGACCGGCGTTTGATGGCCCTTGCCGCGCACAAGCGGCAATCCGACCGCAACATCAAATCCTGAAGGAGACGGCCATGGCCCAACGTAAAGTCATCATCACCTGCGCCGTGACCGGCGCGATCCACACGCCGACCATGTCGCCGCATTTGCCGATCACGCCGGATGAAATCGTCACGGATGCCGTGGCCGCCGCGGAAGCCGGAGCGGCGATCCTGCATCTCCACGCCCGCGATCCCGAGACCGGCAAGCCGGATCAGACGGTCGAGGCGTTCGCGCGCTTCCTGCCGCGGATCAAGCAACAGACCGGGGCGGTCATCAACATCACCTCCGGCGGCAGCCCCTACATGAAGGTCGAAGAACGCATCCTGCCGGCGGCGCGGTTCAAGCCGGAGGTCGCATCCCTTAACATGGGGTCGATGAATTTCGGCCTGTTTCACCTGCTCGATAAATACAAGGAATTCCAGCACCCGTGGGAGAAGGAACACCTCGCCAACACCCGCGATCTCGTCTTCCGCAACACCTTCAAGGACATCGAGTATATCCTTGAGACCTGCTACGACAACGGCACGCGCTTCGAGTTCGAGTGCTACGACATCGGGCATCTCTACAATCTGAAGCACTTCCTCGACCGAGGTCTGGTGAAGCCGCCGCTGTTCGTGCAGTCCGTCTTCGGCCTGCTCGGCGGCATCGGGCCGCATCCCGAAGACGTCATGCACATGAAGCGGACGGCCGATCGGCTGTTCGGGGAGCAGTATCGCTGGTCGGTCCTCGGCGCCGGCCGTCACCAACTGGCCATCGCCGCACAGGCCGCGGCGATGGGTGGAAATATCCGCGTCGGACTGGAGGATTCGCTGTGGGCCGGTGCCGGCAAGCTGGCGATCTCGAACGCAGATCAGGTTCGCCTGGCCCGCTCCATCATCGAGGGACTAGGACTGGAAGTGGCCTCGCCCGACGAAGCGCGCGAAATCCTGCAGCTCAAGGGCGGCGACAAGGTCGACATCTGATCTCTGGCCCGCCCGGGACGGTCTGGCGTTCAGACCTTCGGGCGTTTGGGACGGCGCGGCTTACCCTGGGGTTTATCCGAGGTTGGCGCGCCGTCCTGGCGCTTGCCTTGATAGGGTTTCTTGCTGCGCGGCTTGCCCGACGGCCCCCTGCCCGCGCGCGCTCCGCCATCGCCGGGTGAATCGGTCATCGAGATCGTGATGTCGTCGCCGTCGCTAACCTCGGCCGCGGCGGCAAATTTCTTGGCGACACTCTCGCTGATTTCCACCTTTGTCTCGCGGTCGAATATCTTGATCGCACCGATCTCTTCGCGAGTGATCTTGCCGCGCCGGCATAGCAACGGCAGAATCCATTTCGGATCGGCATTGTTGCGCCGGCCGACATCCATGTGGAACCACACCGTGGGACCGCCGCGCACGTGCTCCTTGCCGCGCCCCGGGGTCCGGTCCCGACCGGTCGCGTAGTCCTTGCCGGCCTTCGGGTCGGGGCCGAAGCCGGGATCGAAGACGTCCTCCGGCGACGGCAGGCGCGAACGATAGAGCCGCGCCAGTGCCGCAGCGATCTCTTCGGGCGATCGTGTCGCCAACAAATTGCGGGCGGCGGCCAGATCGTCCTCGCTGGCTTCCTGGGTCAGGATCGGATCGGACAACAGCCGCTGTTCATCGAGCCTGCGAATTTCGTCTGCGGATGGAGCCCCGCCCCATGTCGCCTGGATCCGGGCCTCGGCCAGAAGCCGCTCGGCTTTGCGGCGTCGCGAAATCGGCACCAGCAGCACCGACACGCCCTTGCGGCCGGCGCGGCCAGTTCGCCCGCTGCGGTGTTGCAGCGTTTCGGCGTCGCTCGGCAGATCCGCGTGGACGACGAGGCCGAGGCTCGGCAGATCGATGCCCCGCGCCGCGACGTCGGTTGCCACGCACACCCGCGCCCGCCCGTCACGCAGCGCCTGCATGGCCTGATTGCGCTCGCTCTGGCCAAGTTCGCCGGACAGCGTCACCGCCGAGAAGCCGCGTTCCAACAGCCCCGAGGAGAGATGACGCACCGCCTCTCTGGTGTTGCAGAAGACGATCGCGCTCGGCGCGTCCGCCAGGCGCAGCACATTGACGATCGCGTGCTCCATCTCGTTCGGCGCGATGCGGATGGCGCGATATTCGATATCCACATGGCCGGCGGCACCGCGCGTCGCCTCGATGCGTAGCGCGTCGCGCTGATAGCGCTTGGCCATAGTCGTGATGGTCTTCGGCAGGGTCGCCGAGAACAGCAAGGTGCGGCGCTCGCGCGGCGTCGCCTCGAGCAGGAATTCCAGATCCTCGCGGAAGCCGAGATTGAGCATCTCGTCCGCCTCGTCCAGGACAAGGGCCTTGAGCCCGCCGATCCGCAGCGCGCCGCGCTCCAGATGATCGCGCAGGCGGCCGGGCGTTCCCACCACGATGTGGACACCCTGGGCCAGTTTTCGTTTCTCGGCACGCGGGTCCATGCCGCCCACACAGGTGACGATCTGCGCGCCGGTCTGGGCGTAGAGCCATGTCAGCTCCGTCGTGACCTGCATCGCCAGTTCGCGCGTCGGCGCCACGATCAGCGCCAGCGGCTCGCCGGCTGGCCCCAGCCGCTCCGCGTCGCCGAGCAACGTGGAGGCGATCGCCAGACCGTAGGCGATAGTCTTGCCCGATCCGGTCTGCGCCGAGACGAGGAGGTCGCGCTCTGCCGCCTCCGTCTCCAGAACCGCATCCTGGACGGGGGTCGGGTCTTCGTAGCCGCGTTCCGCGAGAGCGCGGGCCAGCGGGGGGCTCGTTGGGCGAAACGCCATGGGGCAGTCCTTGCATAGTGTCGGTCGCGGCATCGCATGGAGCATGCGACGTGCGCCCCGGCGCGTTTGCGCGCTTTGCTATGGCACAGGCCGTTACCAGGCTCAATCGACGCGGTCCTCGCTCTTCCACACAATCAGGCGGGAAGCGACCAGCTCTCGGACGATGCGATCAGCTCAGATAGCGTTTGACGTCCTCGGCCAGCGACATGGGATCGAACGGCTTGGCGATCAGGCCGGCCGCCCCGAGCGAGAGAAAGCGCTCGACCTCGTAGCTCTGTGTTCTGGCGGTGATGAACACGACCGGGCACGAGGCCGTCCTGTCGTCGCTCCGCAGGGCCTTGAGGGTTTCCGGACCGTCCATTCCCGGCATCATCACGTCGAGCAGGATGAGGTCGGGCTGCCACGCCGGCGCCGCCATGAGCGCATCGGCCCCGGAGGAACAGGTTCTCACCTCGAATGTCGGATCCAGCTCCAGCGACATTTCCGCGACTTCCCGGATATCCGCCTCGTCATCGACATAAAGGATACGGTATTTCGACATAGGCTCACGCGGCCCCCTGCTTGATGAGATCATTTTGCTTCGACCGCTTGAAGGTCAGGGATTTGATCAATCTGGCCATCGATACCTCCGACGTCTTCGTTTTTGTCATCGCGGCATGCACTCGCGACGCCAGATCGTCGTCGATCTCGTAGGCCGAGAAGATGACGATCGCCGTATCGGCGGGAATGTCGCTCAGCAGGCTTGCCCCCGTGCCGTCCGGAAGGGAAAGATCGAGAATGATGAGATCGAAGTGCTCGGCAGCGAGTTTCTGTCGCGCTTCCGCAACCGTCCGGGCGCCGGTGATATCGACCCCGTCGCCGAGGCTGGCGGAAATCACCTGCAGAACTCCCTCGTCGTCTTCCACATGCAGGATTTTCGCGCCGGCTCTCAAATCGTCCGCCGCGATATCTCGGATGACGGACGTAAGGCGATTGGAATCGATCGGCTTCGCAAGCCAGTCCACGATGCCGACTGCCTGGCCGTTCAGTGTTTGCCGTGTCTCGTCGGCGATGGCTGAAACGACGATCACCGGCAGATCGGCGCAGCGATGCATCGATCGAAGTTCATTGTAGAGCGTAATGCCGGACCCTCCGCCAAGCTTGATGTCGAGGGTCATCGCCATGTAATGGTTCTTGGTCAGATAGGCCCGCGCTGTTGCGACATCGGGCGCGATATCCGTCGCGATTCCCAGTTCATCGATCATATGCGCGATTACCGCCGCGACATCGGCGTCATCTTCGCAGATGAGGATGCGCTTTTCCCCGGTTGTCTGGCCCAATGCCTGGCCGACATCCACTCCAATGTTTTCCGCACCGCGAGCCTCGGGCAGATCCACATGGAAGATTGTGCCGACACCAACCTCGCTGTCGAATGAAAGCTGACCCCCGAGCCGTTCGGCGATCGCCTTGGCGATGCTGAGCCCCAGACCTGTGCCGCCCTTCGCTCGGGTGTCGGAGGCGTCGGCCTGCTCGAACTTGCCAAAAATCCGCTCTCGGAAGGCTTCGGGAATTCCGGCTCCCTCATCCTTGACCGAGATACGAAGATAATCCGTCGAACGCGTCAGGCGCACCTCGATCTGTCCGTTCTGCGGCGAAAACTTGATGGCGTTGGAAAGTAGATTGGCAATCAATTGATGGAACCGGTCCGGATCGACGACGGCCACGGCTCCAGGTGCCTCGTCCTTGATCTCGATGGAAACGCCGCGATCGCTGAGATAGTCCTGGCTCGCTTCCACGGCTTCCTCGGTCAGCGAGCGAAGCTGCAACGGGCGGGGCGCGAACGGCATATTGCCGGTTTCGATCTTCTCGATGTCGAGAATGTCGTTGATCAACCGGACGAGGCGCTCGCTGTTCGAATGGGCGATCGCGATGAGCTTTGTGGCCTTCGAGGACATTTCGCCGGCCGCCCCGGCCGCGACCAGGCCGAGCGAACCGCGAATCGAGGTCAGCGGGGTGCGCAGTTCGTGACTGACGGTGGAAATGAAATCGTTGCGAAGCTGTTCGTTGCGCTTCTCCTCGGAAATGTCGAACAGCGTTCCATCCCAAACCAACGTTCCGGTCTGGTCCCGACGCGGTTCGGCCGAAGCCCGCATCCAGAGCGTCCGGCCATCCGGCCGGATGAATTCGGTCTCGATCGTCCAGGGAGAACCGCTTTCCGCCGATTGCGCGAGCAGCAGGGAGAGCCGCTGCATGGTCTTCGGGGGCACCATCCCGGTCAGCATCTCTGGCTTGGCGAGCGCCTCTTCCGCGGAGATTCCGATCACGCGCTTCGCGCCGCCCGACAGGTATCTCAGTCGCGGCGTGTTGCTCGACGTGAGCGCCATTTGAAAAAGGACACCGGGCGCGTTGTTGGCCACCGCCTTCATCTGGGCTTGGCTATCGAGCAGCGCCGCCAGAGCCCAACGGCGTTGCTGTTCCCTCAGAAAAAGGATGCCGAAGACGATCACGCCGAAAAGATTGGTCGGCACGACGTAGGAGAGGATTTTGACGGCAATTTTCGGGTCGCTGATGGGCAGGAGAAACGTAACGCTAAACACCGGCACCGCAGCTGCCACGGTCGCAACGGCAAGAATAATCGTGAAATCGAGACGACCCTTTTTCCTGAAGTGAATCCAGAGCCATCCGAGAGTTGCGAATACGGCGACCAGGGTGATGCTGGCCACCCCGGTTAAAGCCCCTGCTCCGCCTTCCGATACACGGAAGATCGACAGCGTGAGCACGGTGAAAACGACGCTGACCGGCCCGCCGATGATCGCGGACAATGCGATCACGACATTCCGGGCATCGATGAAAATGCCGGGCGCGGGAGTGACCGGCGATAACATGCTGATGAGGCCGGTCAGGCTGAAAACGATGCCCAGGAGTATGCTCTTGAGCCAGAACATTCGGTCGAGCCGATCGCCGATGAAGTTGACGCACAAAACCGCAAGCGTAATGACTGAGGCGCTTTCGATCAGGTTCACGACTGGCATTGTGACGGTCTCATGTAGTTGGTGATCGAAGGAGGCGTAAACGCCGTCGGTCTTGCGGAACGATCAGTCATTTAGACCGCCTCGCCGGAAGTTTGGTGTGCCGCCCGGCATTCAGGCGCGGCATTGGGATAAGCGATGACTGGCTCTGTGTGATCGCGCGGTGCCATTTCTACCAAGAGCCAATTCGCCGGCAATCATGCAGCCCCATCGTATATGCGGTCTTGCAGAGCGGTCGCTCATCTCTGTCAGCGACTGTGGGACCGGGTGGCGCGGTGGGCAAATGCCATTGCTGGCGATCACGCTCTGGCGCCGCCGTAAAGCGCGACTTCCCGATCTTTCCCACCTTCCGCGATCGTCAGAATCGTGTCCACGATCTGATCGTCCGGCGTTCTGGATTTAACCAGGCTCTGCCGTATGCGCGGATCGTCATTGGGAAGATCGCTGGCCGACAAGACGATAACCGGCACGCCGGTGTCGGCCAAGCGCTTGTGATCGAGCAACCCGAGGCCATCCCCGTCCGGCAGCTCCAGGTCGATGATCACGAGATCGAATTCCTGGTCCTCAAGCCACTGCCTTGCGCCAGCACAAGTCGACGCGTTGATCAGCAACACACGATCCTTCAGCGAGGCGGCCAGCACCTCGCTGAAGTCTTTGTTGTCTTCGACATGAAGCGCTTTCGGCAGGTTCCGGGTGGTGTCGGTCAACGCGCTGTCCTCAATGGCCAAGACATCCGCATGCAGCCGCATGTCGAGAGCGGGAAGCTCGATCCAGAAGGTGGAACCCTCGCCGGCCTCACTGTCGAACCCGATGGTTCCTCCCATTTTTTCGATGAGCTGCTTGGAGATGTGCAAGCCGAGGCCCGTGCCGCCCTTCGCGCGGGTCGCCGAGCCATCGGCCTGGGAAAATCGGCTGAAAATCCGCGACCTAAACTCCGGCAAAATCCCGGAGCCATGATCGACGATCGAGACGCGCACGGTTTCGCCGAAGACCCCAAGGCGAACAGCGACCGTGCCGGAGCGGGGTGAGAATTTGGCGGCGTTCGACAAAAGATTGGACAGGACTTGCTGGAGTCGCGCCGGATCCACATCGACAAAAAGCTCGGCTTTCGGCCGCTCGAACTCCAGGGAAACGTCAAGCTGCTCGGCGTAGGCCTCGTTCGCTTCGACCGCCTGAGCGACCAGGGATCCGAGCTCCTCGGCCTGTCTCTCGATACGCATGCTCCCGTCCGCGATCTTTTCGAGATCGAGGATGTCGTTGATGAGAAAGATCAGCCGCTCACAGTTTTTATGCGCGATCGTCAAGAGCCTCAGCACGTTGGTGGGGAGATCTTTCGACATCGCGCCGACGACGAGACCGAGAGAACCGCGGATCGAGGTCAGGGGCGTTCGCAACTCGTGACTGACCGTGGCGATGAACTCGGTCTTCACCCGATCCATTTCCTTGCGGTCGCTGATGTCCTGGATCTGGGAAATGAAGTATTCTGGTTTGCCCTCGGCGTCCTTCGGCAGGGAGACGCTCAACTGCCCCCAAACCGAATGGCCATCCTTGTGGATATACCGTTTCTCGAGCTGATAGGTCTCGATGTCCCCGCTCAGAAGCTGATCGACAAGCACGAGGTCGGTTTCCAGATCGTCGGGATGGGTGATGGACTGGAAATCCAGTTGTCGGAGTTGATCTTCGCTGTAGCCGAGCAGCTTGCAGAGTGCCTCGTTGACCCTGAACCACCGTCCATCGAGGTCGACCAGGGCCATGCCGACGGGCGCATTCTCGATGGCCGAGCGAAGCTTTTCCTCGCTGGCCCGCATGGCGGCTTCGGCGGATTTCAATTCCGTGATCTCGGTTTGGGTGCCGATCATGCGCAAAGCGGTCCCGTCCGGGGCCCGCTCGATGACGATCGAATCGGACCGCAACCAGATCCATTTGCCGTCCTTGCGGAGAACCCGGCACTCGGACTGGGATCGTTGCGCCCGGCCCTCGATGCAGGCGTCGTCGGCGACCTTCAACGTTGCGATATCGTCGGGGTGGATGCGGGACAGCCATTCCCGTTGCGCATCGATGTCTTCTTGGCGATCGAATCCCAGCATCGCCTTCCAGGTATCGGAAACGAAGGACGTCCCGCGCGTCAGGTCGATATCGAAAACGCCGATACAGGCGCCTTCGAGCGCAAAGTTCCAGCGTTTTTCGGCTTCCTCCAGCGCGAGGGTCGTGCGCTGCTGCACGGTGACGTCGCGGATGATGGCCGTGTATCGCAATTCGCCGGCTTCGGTGAACCAGTCGTTGAGTTGCACATCGAGAAACAGTTCGGCGCCATCTTTCCGCCTGGCTTCCACCAGATTGGGTAGACGGTCGGTTTCCGGCTCCAACTCGCCGCGCTTGTGGAACTGGGCAAGGCTGCTCGCGTCGAAGCCATCGAGTAAGCGCGCGATCGGACCTCCGACGACTTCGTCGGCGGGAAAACCAAAAATCAACTCGGTGGCGCGATTGGCCGAGCGCACATCGCCATTTCGGTCGAGCAGGATGATTGCGACGACGGCGGTGTCGACGATCGATCGGTTCTCATGTTCGCGGGCAGCAATCTCCCGCGTTTTCAAAGCGACAGTCTGCCGGATGGACGCTTCGCGACGGAGGTACGAAATCTGCAACGCGCCGAACAGCGCGGACAGGACGATGCCGCCGAGAAGGACCAGCAACGGTTCGCCGCGGGTCACACTCGCCTCGAACGCGGGCGTGCTTTCCCAGGCCACGGTCCAGCGTTGCTCCATGGCCGAAATGACCTTCGTGATCTTGTAGGCCGCCGGTGCTGCGGATCTGCCGTCGGCTTTGCTGGAGAAGATGAGCTGATCTTCGTCCGCGATCTCGCCGTCATAGACCGTCAGGTGAAGGTTGGTTCCCTGGCTCGACGTCAATTCGCCGAGAAACCGGTGGCTGATGAAGGGAGCGTATATCCAGCCTCGAAAAGCTTGCCTGCGGGCCGCCACTGAATCCAGGCTCGCGCCATTACGATAAAGCGGTCGCAGCAGCAAAAATCCGGCGCTTCTGGTCGAATCCTGAACCAGGAAAATCCGTTTGGTGATCGTCGCCTTCCCGGTATCGCGAGCGGCGGCCGCACCGTTTCGGCGATTTACCTCGAAGGCGATGTTCAAACCGAGCGCCTTTCTGTTTGGCGCGAGCGGCTCGATGTACTTGATCGCGAAAACGTCGGGTGACGGCGTATCGGGATGGACAGCGAATTCGGGTACGCCCTGGAACTGCATGCGTGCTTCGAAGGAAGCGACGTCGCCGAGGCCGATCGGCTCGATATAGCCGATCCCGTTGATGCCCGGCAGAGTCCTTTCTATGTCGAGCTCGTCGACATAGGTCCGCCATTCGTCGAGAGAGACGGTTTCGGATGCTGCGAACAGGCCGGCGCCGCCGTCCAGACTGCGTTTGTAGGATTCCAGCCGATCCCGCAAAGCGTGGGCGCTATCCTCCGCCAGCGTTTCAAATGCCGCGTGATTGCGTTCGAAGGTGATCTCGCTCGTCAACTTCCACGCGTAGAAGGTCACGCCCAACGGAACGATCAGGCTCAGCATCGCAACCATCGTAAAGCCGGCGACCGGCCCACCCGACCACCGCACACTCCACGGGCGCCACGGATTGAGAAGCCCGATCGGCACGAAAATCAGAACGCCGAGGATGTCTCCTATCCACCATGTCAGCCAATTGCCGAACAGCGCATCCGCTGAGAGGACGCCACTGACATAAAGCGTCGCGACGCCGACGCTGGCGGCGACAAGACAAGCAAGCGGACCGCAGATCGCGCCGAAAAGCATGAGGTCTTTAAGACCTGACAATTGCACCGGAATGCCGAAAAACCGACGCACCAAAGTTGCCGCCAGCAATGCCTGCAATGTCGATCCGACCGCGACGAACCCGGCGACTGTCATCGCCAGAAGGTCAGGACTGCTTTGATGGATCCCGCCACTCACGACGGCGTTCAATACGAGGGATCCAAGGAAGACGCCTGGCCAAAGCGCTCGTCCATAGAGCAACAGCCCCACCGTCGCGATTCCGGATGCCGGCCAGATGATTGTTGCGTATCCGGGTGGAACGGCAAGTTGGAGACCAAGCGCCCCGCCGAGAACATACAGCAGCGCCATGAGCGCCACGCCGCCCAATCTTCGCCTGCTCAAGATCGACATGTCAGGTAGCGCGCGCATAAGCGGGGTACTCGATTGCAATGGGCGCCGACCGTAGTCCTACAATACTTAAAGACTTCTCATCATAACGCGACGATCGTAATCATATCGCTTCGACCGTGAATGTTCGTATGCTTACGATACGAATAAACCGCAATTTCACCTTGAATATTACGTGAGCCGTCGCGAATTCGCGGGGTCGGCTTGAATCGCTGTCATGCGGACGGCCTGGCCAAACCCTGACCTGCCGGAGGGGCGCTCCCCGCCTTCTCCGCGCGGCGGCCGGACGGTTGATCTGAAGGGAGCCGCGCCCCGCTGCATTCACCTCGCCGCCGAGCGAAGTTTTGCCCGTCAGCAGGTTTTGCAACCGGTTGCAAAACTATCCCGCTTGTGTTTGTCTTGGATCAGCGACCCGAACCGGTTGGCCGTTTCCGTTCGCGAAAAACAGGGAGGACGATCACAGTGAAAAAACTCATCTCGAAATTCCTTGGCGCGACCTTCGCCGCTTCGCTGGCGGCGACCGCCATGGTCGGAGCCGCGCAGGCGGAAGGCGAGCGTTTTGTGCTCGTCAGCCACGCGCCGGACAGCGACAGCTGGTGGAACACCATCAAGAACGCCCTCGCCTTGGCCGGCGAGCAAATGGGCGTCGAAGTCGAGTACCGCAATCCGACGACGGGCGACATTGCGGACATGGCCCGGATCATCGAACAGGCCACTGCCACGAATCCCGACGGTATCATTACCACGCTGGCCGATCCCGACGTCCTGAAGGGGCCGATCGAGGATGCCGTCGCCAAGGGTATTCCGGTCATCATCATCAACTCCGGCACACCAGAGCAGGCAGCGGAACTCGGCGCGCTGATGTATGTCGGCCAGCCCGAATACGATGCCGGCCTCGCCGCAGGTCAGCGGGCCAAGCGGGACGGCGTCGCATCGTTCCTTTGCGTGAATCATGTGGTGTCGAACCCGGTCGTGGGCGAGCGCTGTCGCGGCTTCGCCGACGGCCTCGGGGTTGAACTCGGCGACTCGATGATCGATTCCGGCCAGGATCCCGCCGAGATCAAGAACAAGGTCATGGCCTACCTGTCGGCCAATCCGGACACCGACGCGATCCTGACCTTGGGACCGACGTCCGCCGATCCGACGATCGAGGCGGTCAAGGAAAACGGCATGGCCGGTCAGATCTACTTCGGGACGTTCGATCTCGGCACCGAGATCGTCAAGGCGATAAAGGACGGCACGATCCAGTGGGGCATCGATCAGCAGCCCTTCCTGCAGGCCTATCTGCCGGTGATCGTGCTCACCAACTACAAGCGCTACGGCGTTCTGCCGGGCAACAACATCAATTCCGGCCCGGGCTTCGTCACCAAGGACGGCTTGGAGATCGTCGAGAAATATGCTGGCGAGTACCGCTAGAGCTTAGGCCGGCGCAGCCCTCGGGCCGCCTCGCGACACACCGCATCGCGGCGCCGAAATCGGCGCCGCGATCTCACCAGATCGAAGGAACAATGGGACGCACGCCATCCGTGCTCCATCGGTTCGACCGCTGACGCGGTTGGAAGGAGAGACATGGCCGATCAACCGCCGCCTCAAGTGCAAGCCACCCCGGATGTGGACGAGCGGATCCGCAAGCGCTCACCGCTTCGAACGGCCCTCATGCGGCCGGAACTCGGCGCGATCTGCGGCACCATCCTGGTTTTCTTCTTCTTCATCGGCGTCGCCGGCGATAGCGGCATGTTCGCCCCCGAGGGCATCGTCAACTGGGGCGTCGTCTCGGCCCAGTTCGCCATCATCGCCGTCGGCGCCTGCCTATTGATGATCGCCGGCGAATTCGATCTCTCGGTCGGTTCGATGATCGGCTTTTCCGGCATCGTCATCGCGTTGGTCTCAGTGACGGGGGGGTATCCACTGTGGCTCGGCATCCTGGTGGCCTTTGCCTGCGCGATCAGTATCGGCGCGCTCAACGGCTATCTGGTGGTCAAGACCGGCCTGCCCTCGTTCATCGTCACGCTCGCGTCACTCTACATCCTTCGGGGCCTGACCATCTTCGCGGCCATCGTCACCACTCGCAAGACCATCATCGGCGGCATCAGGGACGTCACCGAGGGTGACCCGTTGGCGTGGCTGTTCGGCGGAACGCTGTTCAAGGGCCTGTTCGTCTGGTTGGCCGATATCGGAATCGTCGGCAAATTCGTCGCCGGCAGCCGGGCCGGTCAGCCGGTCGTCGACGGCATCCCGATTTTGATCGTCTGGGCGCTCGGCCTGATCCTCTTCGGCCATATCCTGCTCACCCGCACCAAGTTCGGCAACTGGATCTTCGCCTCCGGCGGCGACGCCCAGGCGGCACGCTATGTCGGCGTACCGGTAAACCGGGTGAAAATCCTCATGTTCATGTTCTCGGCCTTCTGCGCCACCGTCTTCGCGACATTGCAGGTGATCGAGTTTGGATCGGCGGCCGCCGACCGTGGCCTGTTGAAGGAGTTCGAGGCGATCATCTCCGTCGTCATCGGCGGCGCGCTTCTGACCGGCGGCTACGGCTCTGTGGTCGGCGCGGCGCTCGGCGCGCTGATCTTCGGAGTGGTACAGCAAGGCTTGTTCTTCGCCGGCGTCGAGAGTTCGCTGTTCCGGGTCTTCCTCGGCGGAATCCTGCTGATCGCCGTGATCCTCAACACCTACATCCGCCGCATGATCACGGGGGAGCGCTGACCATGACCACACCATTGATCGAACTCGTCGATATCGAAAAGCACTTCGGCCCGGTCATCGCGCTGGCCGGCGTGTCGCTGTCGATCATGCCGGGCGAATGCCATTGCCTTTTGGGCGACAACGGCGCCGGCAAGTCGACCTTCATCAAGACGATGTCGGGCGTCCACAAGCCGTCTGCCGGCAAGATCCTCGTCGGCGGAAAGGAAGTTCATTTCACCAGCCCGCGCGACGCCATGGCCGCCGGCATCGCCACCGTCTATCAGGATCTGGCGATGATTCCGCTGATGTCGGTCACCCGCAATTTCTGGATGGGTCAGGAGCCCGAAAAGAGCGTCGGGCCGTTCAAATTCTTCGACTTCGACAAGGCCAACGCCATCACCATGCAGGAGATGGCGAAAATGGGTATCCGGCTGCGCGAGCCGACTCAGGCCGTCGGAACGCTCTCGGGCGGCGAGCGCCAGACGGTGGCGATCGCCCGCGCGGTCTATTTCGGCGCCGAGGTGCTCATCCTCGACGAGCCGACCTCGGCGCTCGGTGTGCGCCAGACCTCGAATGTCCTGGCGACGGTGGACCGGGTCCGCAAGTCGGGGATCGGCGTGGTCTTCATCACCCACAATGTCCGCCACGCCATGGCGGTCGGCGATCGCTTCACGGTGCTCAATCGCGGCAAGACGCTCGGTACCGCCAAGCGCGGCGAGATCAAGGCCGAAGAGCTGCAGGACATGATGGCGGGCGGCCAGGAATTGGCCGAACTGGAAGGCACGCTGGGCGGGACGGTATAAGACCGCGAACCCCGGCCCCACGTCGTCGGCCCAGACGATGGTAGCTCGCGCCAGCCTGCCCCCATATAAGGGCCGTCCATCGACATTTGCGGGAGTCGGTGCGGCGACGTCGAGCCGGAACCCGGCCGGCTGGACTATTCCGCTTGGGTAAGGGAAACAACCGCTGAATGGCAGTAACCCTCAAGGAAGTGGCGGAACGCGCCGGGGTCTCACGCTCGGCCGTGTCGCGCGCCTTCACGGAAGGTGCCTCCGTGTCCGTCAAGACCCGCCGCAAGGTCGCCAAGGCCGCGGCGGAACTGGGCTACAGCCCGAATTTGTTCGCCAGCAGTCTGACGACGCGACGCACCAAGCTGATCGGGCTGGTTTCCAACAACTTCCACAACCCAATCTTCCTGCAGGTCTTCGATCTCTTCACCCGTGGGCTTCAGGATCGTGGGTTGCGCCCGCTGCTCGTCAATCTGACGGACGAGACGGACCCGGAGAATTCCGTCCGGATGCTGCGCCAATATTCGGTTGATGGCGTGGTCGTCGCCTCGTCCACGTTGCCGCCCCGCTTCGCCCACGCCTTTCGCGAAGCCGGCGTGCCGGTGGTTCATTCCTTCGGCCGCTATTCCAGCGCGCCCGAGGTGCACGTCGTCGGCATCGACAACCGCTACTGCGGCAAGATGGCGGCGGATTTGCTGGTCGCCCGGGGATACCGTCGGATCGGATTCATGGGCGGGCCGGCGACCGCGACGTCCACGCAGGATCGTTTTGCCGGCTTCATGGCGGCGATGCAGGCTCATCCGGACGTCGCCGTCAGCCACAGCTACGCCGCCGCCTACTCCTTCGACGCCGGACGGCAAGAGATGGCACGGCTGATCCGGGAAGGACCGGCGGAGGCCTATTTCTGCGGCGACGACGTCCTGTCGATCGGAGCGTTGAGCGCGATCCAGTCCGCCGGCCTGTCCGTGCCCGACGACATCGGCATCATCGGCCTCAACGACATGGAGATGGCGCGGTGGGAGAACATCAACCTCACCACTATCCACCAGCCGGTCCGCCAGATCATCACCTCGTCGATCGAATTGATCGTGGCGATGCTCGAGGAGCCGGACCGCTATCCCGAGTCACGGCTGTTTCCCTGCCGGATCGTCGAGCGGGGAACGCTCAGACCGCTTGCGACAGGGGCACACGAAACATAGGCGGCCGCGCGTCGACCCAGGCCCCTTGGCGGCCGGAAGAGGCGACCGCTCCATGCACGGCGGCCATGGAGCGCAGACCGTCCTCGGCCCGCGGGTAGAGATCGGCGGCCGGATCGGGCGACCGGCCTTCCTTCTCTGCGCGGATGATTTCCGCCAGATCGGCATAGATGTTGGCGAAGGCCAGCGGCATTCCCTCGGCATGGCCGATGGTGACGCGCGACGCGCGATCGGCTTCCGGCGACAATCCGGCCTCGCCGCGTTCGATCGTCTGCACGCGGCCGCCGAGCGGGGTCCAGTAAAGCTGGTTGGGCTGCTCCTGCGCCCAGCGCAGGCCGCCGGTCTCGCCGAACACCTGCAGCGTCAGCCCGTGCTGGCGGCCGATGGCGACCGACGAGGTCCACAACCGGCCGACCGTGCCGCCATCCATGCGAAAATTGACCATGGCGTCGTCCTCGAGCGTCCGGCTTTCCACACAGGAGGCAAAATCCGCCGACAGCGATGCGACCTCCTGACCGGTGACGAAGCTTGCCATGTGCAGCGCATGGATGCCGCAATCGGCGAACTGCGCCGAAACGCCGGCCTGCGCCGGATCGTAGCGCCAACGCACGCGCGGATTGTCGGCGTCCGCCGCGTTGGCATGATGACCGTGGGCGAATTCGGCGACGACGAGGCGCACCCGGCCGAGATCGCCGCGCGCCACCATCGCCCGCATGTGCCGCACCAGCGAATAGCCGGTGTAGCCATAATTGACCGCGCAGATCCGTCCCGCCGCACAGGCGGTCCGAACGATCTCCTCCCCTTCCTCGACCGTCATCGTCATCGGCTTTTCGCACAACACGTGGAAGCCGGCTTCGAGGAAGGCCTTGGTGATCTCGTAATGGGTGGCATTGGGGGTCGCCACGGTGACGAGGTCGACCCGGTCGTCGCGGTCGCGCTCACCCGCCAGCATCTCCCGCCAGTCGCCATAGGCGCGGTCGGGCGCGATACCGAGGGTCCGCGCATAGGCCCGCCCGGCATCCGGCACATGGTCGAGCGCGCCGGCGGTGAAGGCGAAGGCGCCGTCGAGCCCGGCCCCCAGCCGGTGTGCCGGCCCGATCTGACTGCCCGCGCCGCCGCCGACCATGCCCCAGTTCAGCTTGCTCATGGCGTGTTCCTCAATTGAAACCGATCGATTCCAGATAGGCGCGGTTGGCCGCCGCGTCGTCGACCGGCGAGGTATCGCCAGCCGGGTCGCAGTCCTGCTCGACCGTGCACCAGCCTTCGAAGCCGGCATCCAGGAGGACCTGGCGCACGGCGGGAAAATCCACGTCGCCCTCGCCGAGATTGCAGAAGATGCCCTGCCCGCAGGCGTCGTAGAAGCCGGTGCGATGGGTGATCGCGGCGGCCTTCACCTTCGGGTCGATGTCCTTGAAATGCATGTAGGAGATGCGGCCGATATGCCGCCGCATGAAGGCCACGGGATCGAAGCCGGCATAGGAATGATGGCCGGTGTCGAAGCAGATCTTCAAGATGCCCTCGTCCACCTCCTCCAGAAGACGCTCCAGTTCCGGCTCGAAGTCGATGAAGCCGGCCGCATGGGCGTGCATCCCGACGGTCAGGCCGTATTCCTCCGCGCCCATTCTGGCGATGGTGCGGATTCGGTCGACGAAGGCCTTCCACTCGGGGGCGTCCATCTGCTCGGCCTCGCTCGCGCGGCCGGCGGTCGGCGCCCGGCGCGGCGAAATCGAATCGATCAACACCAGATGGCGCGCGCCATGGGCGCTCAGCGCCTTGCAGGTTCGCACGGCGCCGTCGCGCACATCGTCCCACTGGTCCGGATCGTGAAACGCCCGAAACACGACGCCGCCGATCAGTTCCAGATCGTGCCGCGCGAGCCCCTCGGACAGCAAGGCCGGGTCCTCGGGCATGAAGCCCACCGGGCCGAGCTCGATGCCCTTGTAGCCGGCCTCGGCGCATTGGCTGAGCACCGTCTCCCAGGCCGGATTGCGCGGATCGTTGGCGAATTCTACCCCCCAGGAACAGGGGGCGTTGCCGATACGGATGGTCATGGTCGGAAAAGCCTTTGCCAAACTCAGAAACTGTCGAGCGACTGCCAGGATTTCGCTTGGGCAGACGCCATTGCCGCCGCGACGACGCGGTTGACGTCCATGCCATCCCGAAAGGTCGGAAAGACCGGTTCGCCGGTCGCGATCGCGGTGAGAAAATCCTTGGCCTCGATGATGATCTGGTCCTGATAGCCGGTGCCGTGCCCCGGCCCCTGGCAGAACGCAGGATAGTCGGGATGCGCGGGACCAGTCAGGATCTTGGTGAACCCGCGCCGCTCCTCGGGGCCGTCCATGCGGTAGAGCCAGAGTGCATTCTGGTCCTCCTGATCGAAACGGATCGCGCCCTTTGTGCCGGTAATCTCGTAGGCGTAGCCCATCTTGCGGCCGGTCGCGACACGGCTGAAGAACAAATGCCCCATGGCGCCGTTCTCGAACCGGCACATGATCTGCGCCTGATCGTCATTGGTGACGGCCTCGTCACCGCCCGGCCCCGGACGGGTGGCGTGGACCGTCTCGACTTCGGCGATCAGGTCGTGGATCGGACCAGCCAGCGCCAGCGCGCCATTGATCATATGCGGCGCCAGATCGCCCATCGTGCCATTGCCCGCACCCCGCGTGCGCCAGGTCGCCGGAGCCTTGGGGTCGGCGTAGAAATCTTCCGTGTGCTCGCCCCGGAACCAGGTGATGTCGCCGATCTCGCCGGCCCCGATCAGTTGGCGGGCAAATTGCGAAGCCGGCGTGCGGATATAGTTGAAGCCGACCATGTTCGCCGCCCCGCAGGCCTCCGCCGCCGCGACCATGGCCCGGCTGTCCTCCAGCGACGCGCCGAGCGGCTTTTCGCAGAATACTGGCTTACCGAGGGCGAAGGCCGCCTCGGCAATGGCGCGGTGGGTCTCCTGCGGTGAGGCGATGACGATCGCCTCGACTGCCGGGTCGGTTACCAACTCGCGCCAATCCGACGTGCAGCGATCGAATCCGAACGCCGCGCGATAACGCTCCGCCGATTCAGGGCTCGTGGCACAAACCATCTCCAGCCGCGGGCGCAGCGTGGTCTGGAAAACCGCGCCGACGGCCTGCATGGCGACCGCGTGCGCCTTGCCCATATAACCGCCGCCGACGATACCGATGCCAATTGGGGTCACGGGCGATCCTGCCTCAAAAAGAAGTTTGCAACCGGTTGCAAAACACGTAACCTCAATAGCGGTCGACCGGTCGTTCGACAATCGGCTTCTGAAGAAAATTTCACGCCGACCCATCAACGGAGGAAAGCATGAGCGCAGGAAGCGAAACGGTCCGTCTGACGACAGCGCAGGCCGTCATCCGCTATCTGGCCAGCCAGTACATCGATATCGACGGCAGCAAGAAACGTCTGTGCGGCGGCGGCTTCGCGATTTTCGGCCATGGCAACGTGACGTGCCTCGGCGAGGCGCTGTACGACCACCGCGACGAATTGCCGGTCTATCGCGGCCAGAACGAGCAGAGCATGGGCTTTGCCGCGGCCGCCTATGCAAAGCAGCAATTGCGCCGGCGCTTCATGTTCTGCACCGCCTCGGCCGGTCCGGGAACCAGCAATCTGTTGACCGCCGCCGCGCTCGCCCACGCCAATCGCCTGCCTGTGTTGATGCTGTGCGGCGATACCTTCATCACCCGCCTGCCCGATCCGGTGCTGCAGCAGTTGGAGCATTTCGGCAATCCGTCGCTGGGGCTCAACGATGCGTTCAAGGCGGTCTGCCGCTATTGGGACCGCATCACCCATCCGGCCCAGATCATCCAGTCGCTGCCCGCCGCCATCGCCACCATGCTCGATCCGGCCGATTGCGGCCCAGCCTTCCTTGCCCTGCCGCAGGACGTCCAAGGCTGGACCTACGACTATCCCGTCAAATTCTTCGACAAGATGGTGCATCGTATCCGCCGGCAGGCCCCGGACTTGTCCGAGATCGCCGATGCCGCGGCGCTGCTCAAATCGGCCGAGCGGCCGATGATCATCGCCGGCGGCGGCGTGCAATACTCCCGCGCGGTCGCGGAACTGACCGCTTTCGCCGAGGCGCACGCTATCCCCGTGGTCGAAACCATCGCCGGGCGCGCCAACATGCTGGCGACGCACCCGCTCAATATCGGCCCGATCGGGGTGACCGGCTCCAGTTCCGCCAACGCGATCGCCGAGAAGGCGGACGTGATCCTGGCCGTTGGCACGCGGCTGCAGGATTTCACCACCGGCTCCTGGACGGCCTTCGACAAGAGCGCCCGGCTCATCTCCATCAACGCCGCGCGTCATGACGCCGGCAAGCACCGCTCGCTACCGGTGGTAGGCGACGCGAAACTTGCGCTGACGGCACTGGGCGACGCGCTTGCGGAGTATCAAGTGCCAGACGCATGGACCGACACGGCCAAGGCCGAGCGCCACGCCTGGGATGCCTATGTCGCCGACAATGTGCGGCCCGGCAACCGGTCGAATTCCTATGCCCAGGCGATCGGCGTCGTGAACGATCTCTGCGACCCGCGCGACCGGATTGTCACCGCGGCCGGCGGCCTGCCGGCGGAGATAACGGCCAACTGGCGCACTCTCGACATTGGCACCGTCGATGTCGAATTCGGCTTCTCCTGCATGGGCTACGAGATCGCTGGCGGCTGGGGCGCACGCATTGCCCAGTCGGAAACCGAGCCAGAGGCCGACACCATCGTGTTCGTCGGGGACGGGGCGTATCTCCTGATGAACTCCGACATCTATTCCTCGGTGCTGACGGGCAAGAAGCTGATCATCCTGGTGCTCGACAATGGCGGCTTCGCGGTGATCGACAAGCTGCAGAACAACACCGGCAACACCTCGTTCAACAACCTCATCGCCGACTGCAACATCGCGGTCGAGCCCTTCGCGGTAGATTTCGAGGCGCACGCCCGCGCCATGGGCGCTGAGGCCGAGACGGTCGCCAATCCGGCCGAGCTCGCGGTAGCGTTCGAGCGCGCCAAGGCGGCCGAGCGGACCTTTGTCATCGTCATGCGGGTCGATGCCCATGACGGCTGGACCGCCGAAGGCCATGCCTGGTGGGAGGTCGGCACGCCGCATGTCACCGACAACGAGCGGGTCCGCGCAGCCCATGTCGAGCAGGAAGCCGGCCGCTCGCGGCAGCGCAGGGGCGTGTGATGGAACGGATCGCGCGCGTCACGCGGAACGCCTTCGTTATCGTCGGGCGGGCCGGCATGGATTTCTATCCCGACCCGCCCGGCACGAAGACCGAAGAGGCGGAAAAATTCGTCGCCTGCCTCGGCGGCTCCTCGGCCAATATCGGTGTCGCGATCACCCGGCATGGCGGCAGGGCGGCGCTGGTGACCTCGGTGTCCGACGACGCAATCGGGCGGTTCTGCCTCAACGAGCTGGCGAAATACGGCGTCGATGCCCGCCACGTCCGCTCGGTTGGCGGCGAGGCGCGCAACTCGCTGGCCGTCGTCGAAAGCCGCGTCGAAGACCACCAGTCGGTGATCTACCGCAACGGCGCCGCGGATTTTCAGATGACGACGGAGGACGTCGCGGCGGTGGACTACGAAGCCTATGGCGCGCTGATCACGACGGGCACTGTCTTCGCCGCCGAACCATCTCGCGGCGCGGCGTTCCACGCCTTCGACCTGGCCAGAAAGGCCGGGCTGCCGTTGATCTTCGACATCGACTACCGTCCGTATTCCTGGCCCTCGCCCGACGTTGCTTCGGACGTCTATTCGCGCGCTGGGCGGCTCTGCGAAATCGTCATCGGCAATGACGACGAGTTCGGCTTCATGGCCGGCGGCAAGGACAAGGGCCTCGCCAAGGCGCGCGAACTGGCACGCAGCACCGCCAGCATCGTCGTCTACAAGATGGGCGAGCACGGCGCGATCACCATCACGCCGGACGAGGAATTCCGCACCGGGATCTACCCCGTTACGGCGCTGAAGCCGACCGGCGCGGGCGACGCCTTCATGGGCGGCTTCGTCGCCTCGCTCGCCCAGGGCCATGAGTTGCGCGACTGCGTCCTGCGCGGCTCCGCCTCCGCCGCGATCGTCGTGTCGCGGGTCGGTTGTGCGCCCGCCATGCCCACCACGGCCGAATTGGAGGCGTTCCTCGCCGACCATCCCGGCCCGACCGATTCCTGAAAGGACAAGCCGATGCATATCGCGCCCTATGACAATCGCAACAAGCCGATCGTCGATATCGACGACGCGTTGGTCCCGCTGAACTATTTCAACATCGTCAAGCTGACCAAGGGCCAGGCCTTCGAATATCGCGTGCCGGGCTATGAGACCTGCATCGTGCCCGCCACCGGCACCGTCGACGTGACGGTCGAGGGCGAAGCCTTCGCCGCGCTCGGGACACGCGGCGTCGACGTCTGGGACGGCGAGCCGGAGGGCGTCTACGTGCCGACCGGCGCGACCGCCCAGATGGTCTGTGTGTCGGACGCGGCGGAAGTGTTCGTCGCCGGGGCGAAATACGACATGGTCCTATCGCCCTTCGCAGTGCGCGCCGACGAGCTGGACAAGGTGCAATACGGTTCCGACGACACCAAGACCCATCGCAAGATCAAGCACATCCTCGGCCAGAAGCAGCACGGCAAGGTCGGCCGGTTGCTGGTCTCCGAACTCTACACCGTCGGCAAGGGCGGCTGGTCGGGCTTTCCCAGCCACAAGCACGACACCGACCGTCTGCCTGACGAAACGCGGCACGACGAGACCTATAATTTCCGCTTCCGTCCCCATCACGGCACCGGCGTGCAGATGCTCCAGCGCGAGGAGGGCAAGCCGAGCGACGCCTACCATATCGTCGACGGCTCGACGATATGCCTCGACAAGGGATACCATCCCTGTGCGGTGCTGCCGGGCTACGAGATGTATTATTTCACAATTCTCGGCGGCCTCAGCCAGCGCAGCCTGGTGCAGTATTTCCAGCCGAGTCATGCCGACCAGCTCGAAACCATCCCCGGCATCAAGGACATGATCGCGAAGTTCAAATGACGCTGGCAAAGCTCTCCGAAGTTCTGCAACCGGCTCTCAAGGGCGGCTACGCGGTGGGCGGCCTCGTCGTCCTCGGCTGGGAGGACGCCCGCGCCTATGTCGCGGCGGCCGAGGCGGAAAACGCCCCCGTCATCCTGCAGGCCGGTCCCGGCTGCCGGGCGCACACCCCGCTGCGCGTTCTCGGCGCGATGTTCCGGACGTTGGCAGAGAGCGCCAGCGTTCCGGTGGTGGCGCATCTCGACCACGGCTACACGGAAGACGAGTGCCGCGAGGCGATCGACTGCGGCTTCAGCTCGGTCATGTTCGACGGCTCGCGCAAGCCGCTCGACGAGAACATCGCCGAGACCGCCCGCATCGCTGCGATCGCCCACGCCGCCGGCGTCTCGATCGAGGGCGAAATCGGCTTCGTCGGCTATTCCAAACGCGAGGCGTCCGCCGGAACCACGCCCGACGAGGCCGCCCGCTTCGCCGCCGAGAGCGGCGTCGACGCGATGGCGGTTTCCATCGGCAACGTGCATCTGCAACAGGAAAAGGCCGCTGAGATCGACCTCGACGCGCTGCACGCCATCGAGGCCGTCACCGACTTGCCGCTGGTCATCCACGGCGGCTCGGGCGTTCCGGTCGCCACACGCAGCCGGCTGGCCCGCGAATCGAAGATCTGCAAGTTCAATATCGGCACGGAACTGCGCATGGCCTTCGGTCAAGCGCTGCGTGAGGCCGTCGACCGCGACCCCAAACGCTTCGACCGTCTGGCGATCCTGAAAGACACCGAAGCGCCGGTCCGCGACGCCGCCCGCGCCGTCATCCGGTCGCTGTCTTCACGGCCACAAAAATAGATCAGCGCCTAGGATTGATCAGCACCACGAGCGCTTTTTTTTCGATCGACTCCGCAAGCGCCACGACAACCGACGCGTGCTTTTCAACGTCCATTCAGTTCCACCCATTGTGAAGTTGACAGCATAGACGCCCAGTTGTATCGCTGCTGTCACAAATCTGTCATCAAACGAAAATTCAAGAGCCAGTCTAGGAAGTTGCTCTCCCGAAGGCGCTCTCGTTTAGGAAATTTCCAGCTTGTGCCTTACGGCACCGGATATCCTCCGTTTTGAATAGAGGGCAAATCCTTGAAAAGACGCGTTCGCCCTGTGGAGTTGTATGCCGCGCTGGCAGGAATCATAGCGTTGGGCAGCCTTGCGTACGCGAGCGGTCACTTCAATCAGCAATTCGCACCGAGCGAAGCCAGAAGCGTCAATCTAGTTCCCGAAACGAATCCATACGGATTTGCGGAAAAGAACAACACGACGATGTTCAATTTGAACGCGTTTTATAATGAATCTCCCCCAAAATTTTCGGTAAAAATCGAACCGGAACTCGTCGTCTCGATGAACGCGGCGCTTCCCAAAGAGGAAACCTGCAAGAAGATACGGTACAAAAAAGCGCCTGTTGATTCGGTTGCTGTGAACGATGTCCCCATCGCTGGCGACAACTGGATGCGCTACCGTGGATATTGCTACCCCCATTGGTTGGGAGAGCAAAAATCGGTCAAGTTGAACTTGGGAACAAAGTACCGCGGGCACAAGACAATCAACCTCAATGCGATTGCAACCGATCCGTCTTTGTTCGAGATCTGGGCGAACCAATTGATGGCGTTGACCGGCGGTATCGCTAGCCGCGTTGCCATGCGCGACTCTACGTCAACGGGAAATACGAAGGTCTCAGGTTTCTTGTCGAGAACCTCGACAAGCATCTCCTGAAAGATCAGTCCATGAAGAAAGGTAGCCTTTATCGCGAGATCAATACAGCGTTTATTGGCCACCGCCCGGTCGCTGAACGCGGAGCTTATGCACCCTACGAGAACATCAACCAAGTCAAGGAAACCTGGAAAAAGAACTCCGACAAGAAGCAATCCTGGGAGCCCTTTTTTGAGTTCAATCGGGAACTCATGGATTCTGTATTGAATGGCGGTGATTCATGGAAAAAATTGGTCAACATCGACCATTATATAAATTACATTGCCTTACAGGTCATCACCGGCACACACCATCAAGGCAATCATAACTTCCCGGTCTATCAACCGCGCCGCGAAGCGCTGGACGAATCCCTGACCCCGGCGATGGGCAAGATCATTCCGGTTGGTTACGATTTCGGGTCTATGTTTTCCGCCACATTTGATCCTAAATTCACTGAGCCTGACGTTCAACTTTACGGCCTCTCCCAGAATTGGCTGACCAGCCTTTTTTGGGCGGATGACGAACTGCGCGCTCGCATTCATAGACGCGTCGTCGAGATTCTGAACATTCAAAGCCCGTCGGCTCTTTATGGGCGTATCGCACGACGATCGCGGGAACTCTTCGTGAACGAGGAGTCCGCTGCCGCAATCGCCGCAAATACGGACGGCATGCAGAAGCTGATCGACCGGCGCGTCGCCTTCCTGGAAAATGGATTCTATCATCCGACTGCCAGCATTTCTCCCGACTGGCGCGGAAAAAATCGTTTTCAGATGATGATCGATGGACTGGGGCGTTACGACGTGAACCTGTCCGTTGGCGGACAGGCGTGCCAGCCTGATACGTACCGACCGGTCGTCGTCACGGTGAATCTGAACGAGGAGAAGACGGTAACCACCTGCGAGAAAGGACAGGTGATTGCGCTGCCATTCACTGTGGAGAGAAGCTGGATCCAACGCGACGGTATCAAGCAGTATTTCAGCTATATCTGGCGCGAGCCCCTCAGCCCGATGTTGTTGACGTTCGACAATGTGGGTAAGGATCTCACCGAAATCAAAGAGATCCAGGTCGAGCCCCTGAGCGTTTCGGACCGCGTGCGCAACAAGGTTGGTGCCCGAAAGGCATTTGGACCGGTGCCCGATTGGCCCTTCTTTATCGAAAGGCGTGACGAAGGCCAGATTGACCTCGGTCTTACGCCGGACGGGAATGACGCAACCAGGTTGCGATTCTACAATTTGAACGACGGCGATCTGCAATTCGACGCATCGGGCAGTCGGTTGGACGTCTCAACTTTTAACATCGATCCGCGCGCGCAATTCACACAGTTTGGCCCAATCGCGTGCTGGACGATTTCTGAGCGCAATGGCTGCTACGAATTCACCGAGGCGGAACTCTTTCCCTCGCGCCAAGGCGCCAAGCGCACCGGCGCGCAAGTGGCCGAGCAAAAGAGCTCGACAGCCTTAGGCGCGACCGTGGTCAGCGCTGAAGCGGCCGCCAAATGTGCAGGCGAGTTTTCTTTTGGACCGGGAGCGTGGCAGGTTGATGAGGGCGTGGTTTTCCCCAAGGCCTGTTCCATCTCTTTCGACGGGGAAGCGGCAATCGAATTTTCGCCCAATGCCTACATGGTAATCTTGGGGAATGTGGATTTCGCCGCCCGGGGCGAGACAAAGTTTGTCGGACGCGACAGTACGGAATGGGGCGGTGTGGTCTTCAACGGCCAGGAGCGGCTCGATATCAGCAATGTTTATGTGTCGAACGGCACGGAATTCGTATGGGAGGGTAGAGACTATACCGGCGCGTTCAACGTAACCAACGTTGCCGAAACGACCGTCCGCGGCTCACGCTTTGTCGACAACGATTCCGACGATGGACTCAATATACGCGGGGGCAACGTTTTGGTGACGGGAAATACCTTCGTTCGCAATCGCGACGGTCTCGACCTGGATCTCGGAACGGGACTCGTCAAGAATAATATTTTTGTCGATCAGTTTGACGATGGCGTCGATTTGGGAACCGCACATGATGTGACCATAGAGGCGAACGTCATTTTCAACTCGGGCGACAAAGGGGTGTCGGTCGGAGAAGGATCGTCGGTCGTCATTTTGGATAATGTCATAGCGCGCAACAATTTCGGCATCGCCAACAAGGATGGATCCCAGGCAAGCCTTGCCGACAACTCCTTCTATCGGAATGCGATCGCGATCAGCGCCTACAATAAACGCGATCGCGACGGAGCGGTTCTTGGCGTCGCGGGCGACAGTCGCTTTCTCGATAACCCCTCCATCTACAAAATTGATGATCACGGCATGACGGAAGCCGACGGTAACCGCTTGAAAGTCGATACGCTGTCACGCGAGCTTCTACAGGAGCATACCGAGGGAATTCTCGCCCATGCCGTTTGTGGACGTTGCATCTACGAACTGAGCGTCGACAGGGTCATCGAGTGAAGCATCTTCCCAGCCGAAAATTCCTGCGGCGACATGGTCGCTTCGAATTAAAGTACCTTCTGACATATGATCAGGCTTGCCGCATACGTGAACGGTTATCGCATTTTACAGTATTAGACGATTACGCGCGAGCTCGGGGATATTACGTCAACAACTCTCTTTATTATGATACGCCCACTTTCATTGAATATGCAGAGTACGTAAACGGCGAACGGCGTCGCCGAAAGATTCGCCTGCGCCGATACGACCTCTCCTGTTCGAGCGTGAATTTCGAGATCAAACACAAGCTGAACCGGGTCATTTGGAAAGATCGCGAACGAATTGATATGCGCCGGGCCGTCCGCCTGATCCAGAATCCGTGGGATTTCATTGATGAAGCGGACATGGGATCGATCGCGCAGCAAATAATTCCGAGAAATTACGAACCAAAAGCAACAGTTGTCTATCAGCGAATGCCGCTGACCGATATTGTCTCGGGGGGCGTTCGAATTACGTTCGACTACAATATTCGCTGTGGTTTTGCGGAGATGTTTGACCGTCCTTTGACGATCAACGATCTTCGCGTATTACCGCCCGGCTTCGAAATTCTTGAGATTAAGTTTCAATCGACAGTGCCGCATTGGTGTCAGAAAGCAATAAAAGACTTCCGATTATCGCCAGTGACATATTCGAAATATGCACAAGCGATTGAACGCTTGTACAACAAGAATTCGATAACGACGGGACCCGATCGGCATGGATGAATTTCTCAAGCAAATCAGCATGAATTCCCAAGGCGTGGAAGTGGGATTCACAATTAGTGAGTTCCTGATCGCGCTCACGTCGAGTGCGATCTTGTCGATCGGCGTATCTCTGATCTACCGTGCGACACACAGCGGCCTGTCTTATTCGCGGTCGTTCGTTTTTTCGATCGTGATCATGTCGGTGACCGTCAGCTTCATCATGCTGATCATCGGCAGCAACCTGGCACGCGCGTTTAGCCTTGTCGGCGCCCTGTCGATCGTGCGTTACCGCAACGCGGTCAAAGACACGCAGGACATCTCGTATATTTTCCTCGCGATCGCGGTCGGCATGGCGTGTGGCACGAAGCTCTACGTCATGGCTCTGGTCTTCACGATCTTTGCAGGCGTCCTGATGGTTCTTCTTGACCGATTTTCCTTCGGATCAGAAGGGCGCATCAACCGCCTGATGAACTTCCGTTTTCCTATTAATGCTGGTTATGCAAAAGGTATTGACGTCGATATTCACCGCCTCACATCCAATAACGCCACGCTTCTCAGCTCAGAGATCACAGGGGACACGGAAGAGGTAATCTATGAGGTCGACGTCAAAAAGAATGCATTGCTCGGCGAAATTACCGAACATTTTCGAGAAAGTTATCCTGGTATTGGTGTCAAGATCATCACCGGATTCGATCGATTTAACTTGTAGAATCGCCCACAATCCAGCGCCGTAAGAACGAATGCGGCGTGGAATTCTACAAAAAACATTGGCAGCCATAAGGAAAAACGCGGCTGAAACCTTCTCGGAAGCCCCGGTGATTATAGCCACATCGATCTCGCTCGTCCCCGGCGGGCAGCAAACGTGTCATCGGCCGCCGGCTCTTCGTCGATCATAGTCCGTTGATCCGACCTCTAGTCGGACGCTTTACGAGGCGGTCGACCGCGATCCGGATCGCTTCGACCGTCTGGCCGATCCTGAAGGAGACCGAAGCGCCGGTCCGCGACGCCGCCCGCGCCGTCATCCGAACGCTCCGCGGCCCGTCGCCGAAATAGACACCCGCGACGTACGGGTTCCTATCGCCGCCGGTTTGTGTAACGTCCGATCGGCTTTGTCGGGGGGCGGAGCCGAGTCGCGTTGCAGGGGGGAGAGGCAGCCATGACCGCAAGCGAGGAGACCGCGCCGGAGGCCGCCGAAAAACCCGCGCCGACGTTTGCGACCCGACTGCGGGACTACGCCCCGGGGGTACTGGTCGCGGCGACGGTCGCCGTCGCGGCGAAGTTCCTGTCCGAACATTACGGCGCGCCGGCCATGCTGATGGCGCTGCTCCTGGGCATCGCCCTGAACTTCCTCACCG